>QFZN01005175.1_pt1 | contig 508233 bp, 479 predicted proteins | sample 1740101 | NCBI WGS metagenome assembly QFZN01 (sample SAMN09210849, study PRJNA391713) | Ciliate metagenome, whole genome shotgun sequencing project. | isolation source: combination of 50 Heterometopus sp. ciliate cells from an enrichment culture... | host: Heterometopus sp. ...
AGAACAGCAGCCCCCCCCCCAGAATCATCATTGCGTTCGCGTTCTATTTAATATATATTTTTATATATTATATTTTTATGGTTTGTTAAAGCCCATGAGCATGGCGCCGCCCTCACCACCTGCGGAACTGATGCGCCAGGCCGCCAGCCAGGCGGTGACGGCGCTCAAGCTGCTGGCCAATGAAGATCGCCTGTTGTTGCTGTGCCATCTGTCGCAGCAGGAATCCAGCGTCAGCGAACTGGAACAGGCCCTCGAGATCCGCCAGCCGACCCTGTCGCAGCAACTCGGCGTCTTGCGCAGTGAAGGTGTGGTCAGCACCCGACGCGAAGGCAAGCGCATCTACTACCAGGTTGCCGATGCCAGGCTGCTGGAGATGCTGTCATTGATGTACCGCTTGTACTGCCCCAAGGAGTGAACCCCATGCAGATTGACTGGAATACCTTCACCCCCGGCGCATCGCTGGCCGGTGGCGCCCTGATCGGACTGGCGGCAGCCCTGCTGGTGCTGCTCAATGGCCGCATCGCCGGCATCAGCGGCATCCTGGCCGGCCTACTGGAGCCGCGCCCGCGCGAGACCGGCTGGCGCCTGATGTTCGTGCTGGGCCTGCTGCTGGCGCCAGCCCTGTATGGCGCCTGCACCGCACTGCCGCCCATCCGTATCGACGCCAGCCATGCACAGATCGTCCTGGCCGGACTGATCGTGGGCCTTGGCACGCGGTATGGCGCCGGTTGCACCAGCGGACATGGCGTGTGCGGCTTGTCACGCTTTTCGCTGCGTTCGGCCATGGCCACGGCCTGCTTCATGGCAAGCGGTTTTGCCAGTGTCTACCTTCTGCGCCATGTCCTGGGCGCCTGAACTTCACGGAGTACGCGGATGAAAAACCAATTGACCGCCTTGCTGGCCGGACTGGTATTCGGCCTGGGCCTGATCGTGTCCGGCATGGCCAACCCGGCCAAGGTACTGGCCTTCCTCGACCTGGCTGGTGCCTGGGATCCCTCCCTGGCCCTGGTGATGGCGGGCGCCATCGCGGTCGGCGTGCCGGCCTTTGCCTATGCGCGACGCAGGCAACACAGCCTGCTGGGTCTGCCCATGCAGCTCCCCGCAAGTACGCGGATCGACCGGCGCCTGGTACTGGGCAGCCTGCTCTTCGGCGTCGGCTGGGGCATCGCCGGGATCTGTCCCGGTCCGGCACTGGTCTTGCTTGGCACCGGACAGATCAAGGCTGCGCTCTTCGTCGTGGCCATGCTGGCCGGCATGCTGCTGTTCAAATGGCTGCAACGACCCGTGGTGCAATGAGCCCGGCCTGGCGTAAGCTCTTCATTCTGTCAAAGCGTTAGGAATTGTCATGGAAAACCTGTACATCGAAGGTCACTTCGACCCCGTCACCAGCACGGTCAGCTACATCGTGCTGGACCGTGCCAGTGGCGCTTGCGCCCTGCTCGACAGCGTACTGGACTATGACCCCAAGTCCGGACGCACCACGACCCGCAGCGCCGATCGTCTCATCGAGCGTGTACAGGCCCTGGGCGCGCAGGTCCAATGGATACTGGAGACCCATGCCCACGCCGATCATCTCTCGGCAGCGCCTTACCTGAAGCAGAAGCTGGGCGGTCGCATTGCCATCGGCGAGCACATCTGCCAGGTGCAGCATGTGTTCGGACGGCTGTTCAATGCCGGCGCCGAGTTCGCCCACGATGGCAGCCAGTTCGATCATCTGTTCCGCGATGGCGACCGGTTCCGGATCGGCCAGCTCGAGGCCCGCGTCATGCATACGCCGGGCCACACCCCTGCCTGTGTCACCTATGTGGTGGAAGAAGGCGAACAGATCGCGGCCTTTGTCGGCGATACCTTGTTCATGCCCGACTATGGCACCGCACGCTGTGACTTCCCGGGCGGCAATGCGCGCACACTGTTCCAGTCCATCCATGCCGTGCTGGCGCTGCCCGCCCATGCGCAACTCTACATGTGCCACGACTACCAGCCCAACGGTCGTGAGTTGCGTTTCATGACGACCGTGGCCGAGGAACGCGAGGCCAATATCCATGTGCGCAAGGGCATCAGCGAAGACGCCTTCGTGGCCATGCGCACCGCACGCGACGCCGCCCTGGACATGCCGGTCCTGCTGCTGCCGTCGGTGCAGGTCAACATGCGCGCCGGAGAATTGCCGGCAGCCGAAGCCAACGGCGTGCGCTACCTGAAGATCCCCATCAACGCGGTCTGAGGAAGGCGGGCGCCAGGCGGCGCCTTAATGCGAATCGCCCTTGTTTTCGCTAATTAAGATGGCGTTTGCGCGATGCGGAAACTAGAATCGGCGCCATTCCAGATTCCGCTGACACACCCGCCATGAGCAAATTCCATATCGAGCATCACAAGGTCGACGCCATTTCCTGGCTGCGCGCAGCCGTACTGGGGGCCAATGACGGCATCGTCTCCACCGCCAGCCTGCTGGTGGGCGTGGTAGCGGCCCATGCCAGCCACGACAGCATCCTCCTTACCGGTATTGCCGGGCTGGTGGCCGGCGCCATGTCCATGGCCACGGGCGAATACGTATCCGTACACTCGCAGGCCGATAGCGAAAAGGCCGCACTGAGCCAGGAAAAATACGAGCTGGCCAATGATCCCGTGGGCGAACACCGCGAACTGATGGGCATCTACATGCGTCGCGGCCTGAACCAGGAAACAGCCCACCTGGTCGCCACCCAACTGATGGCCCACGATGCGCTGGACGCCCATGCGCGTGACGAACTGGGTATCTCGGAAATCACGGCCGCACGCCCGGTGCAGGCGGCGCTGGTGTCGGCGCTCAGCTTTGGCGTCGGTGCGGCCTTGCCGCTGGCGGTGGTATTGCTGGCACCTCCGGGTGTACTGCTGGAAGCCATCGTCGTCACGGCCCTTCTCTCGCTGGCCGTGCTGGGAGCCGTAGCCGCCAGGACCGGCGGCGCCAATGTCTGGAAAGGTGCGGTCCGTGTGAGCCTGTGGAGCTCGATCGCCATGGCCAGTACCGCGGCCATTGGCGCGATCTTCGGTGCGGTGGTCTAGCCGCTCACAGCCAGCCCAGCCAGTCTCCCCACACAAGTTGCCCCAGGTAGCGCGCCGGCAGCAGGGTCAGCGAGCCGGCAATCACGCAGGCCGCGATGTACAGGCGCTGCATGCAACGGCGGTGGGTAGCGATATCGGCCCGGGCCAGCGCCGAAAATGCCTTGTACAGCGACCACAGGGTAAACGGCACCAGCAGGTGGATAGGCGTAAATCCGGCAATATTGGGCTGGCGTCCGTCGCGGATGAACAGGGCCGATACCGCCACCGCAACGATGCAGGTCGTCCAGGCATAGCCCAGCGCCCGATGCCAGCGCGGACGGACAATGCGCCCCAGTCTAGCCCACAAGGCAAAGGGGCCGATCAGGACGGCACACAGGGCGGCAGCAAGATGGATGGCAATGATGGGCGTGAGGTACATGGCAGGCTTTCGCTTATCTGGATCGATAAGCGATTGTCCCGCCCGGCATGGCGCTACCCCAGCGCCATGCGACGAAATGCCGATTTGGCGCCCTGGAAGGTGACCGGGCCGCGTCCCCAGGGCAGCTCAGTGCTCAAACCTGCACGTCGCCCTCATCCCCCACCAGTTCCCTGACCCTGCGTGCCAGCACTTCGGCGGCAAACGGTTTGGTCAAGACCTGCATGCCGCGCTCCAGGTGACCATGATTGAGCACGGCATTCTCCGCATAGCCGGTCACGAAGAGCACCGGCAAATCCGGTCGCGGCGCGCGGATGGCGTCGGCCAGCTGGCGACCGTTCATGCCATTGGGCAGCCCCACATCGGTGAGCAACAAGTCGATCTCCGGGCAGGCAGCCACCAGGCGCAGGGCCGAGGGACCGTCTTCGGCTTCCAGCACGTTGTAGCCCAGGTCTTCCAGCACTTCCACGGTGACCATGCGCACCAGCGGCTCGTCGTCCACGACCAGGATGGTCTTGCTGCCAGGCGCCGCCCCGGCCGACAGTTCCTCGTGCAAGTCGAGCTCCTCGCCGCTGTCCTCGCCGGTATGGCGTGGCAGGTAGATGCAGAGGGTGGCGCCTTGCCCCGGCTCGGAATAGATACGCACCGCGCCACCGGACTGGCCCGCAAAGCCGTAAACCATGGACAGCCCCAGGCCGGTACCCTGACCGGTCGGCTTGGTCGTGAAGAAGGGATCGAAGGCGCGCGCCACCACATCCGGCGTCATGCCGGTGCCGGTATCGCTCACGCACAGCGAGACATACTGGCCTGCGGCCACGCCACGCTGGGCCGCCGCCAGGTCGTCGAGCCAGCGGTTGGCGGTTTCGATGGTGAGCCTGCCGCCATGGGGCATGGCGTCGCGGGCGTTGATGCACAGGTTGAGCAAGGCGTTCTCGAGCTGGCCGACATCGACAAAGGTGCTCCACAAGCCGCCCGCAGCGATGGTCTCGACGGCAATCGATGGCCCCACGCTGCGGCCGATCAGATCGTGCATGCCGGCCACGATGCGGTTCAGGTCGGCCGGCGTCGGGTCCAGCGTCTGCCGGCGCGAGAAGGCCAGCAGACGCTGCGTCAGGGCAGCGGCACGCTTGACGGCGGACTGCGCGCCGGTGAGGTGGCGCTCGATATCGGCAATGCGGCCCTGGGCCAGGCGCACCTTCATCAGCTCCAGACTGCCGCTGATGCCGGCCAGGATATTGTTGAAGTCGTGTGCCAGGCCCCCGGTCAGTTGACCCACGGCCTCCATCTTCTGGGCCTGGCGCAAGGCTTCCTCGGCATTGAGCAAGGCAGTGGTGCGTTCGTCCACACGCTGTTCCAGGGTGTCATTGAGGGCGCGCAACGCCGCCAGGGCCCGGTCACGTTCAGCCTCGACGGCTCGGCGGCCTTCGATGTCGATCAGCACGCCGGGGAATTTCCTGGGCTGGCCTTGCTCGGTCAGCTCGACCCGGCCATTGGCTTCCAGCCAGTAATAGCGGCCGTCGCGCCGGCGGGTACGATACTGGTGCGCATAGGCGCCCCCCCGTTCCAGCGCCTCGCGCATACGCGCGGTCAAGACATCACGGTCGTCCGGATGCACGGACTGCATCAGTTCCTCCAGGTCCAGGCTGGAGAGATCGCGCCCGGCATCGATACCAAAGGCCACCGCAAAACCTTCATCCACGTTGAAGCGGCCGGAGGGGATATCCCAGATCCAGGTGCCAATGATGGCGCCGGCTTCCATGGCCAGTTGCACGCGCTCGACGTTGTCACGCAGGGCAGCCTCGGTCTTCCTGCGTGCCGTCACGTCGCGGAACAGCACCGATACCTGGCGCATCTCCACCGGCCCCACACGGGTGGCCGAGACCTCGATATGGCGCCCGGCCGCTACGAACTCCTGCTCGAAGCGCACCGGCTGGCCGGTCTGCAGGACGCGGCCGTAGATGTCCAGCCAGACCTGGGCGTTGTCGGGCTCGATCTCGCGCAAGCGCTTGCCGACGATGCCGGCGATGCCGGTATGACGCTGGTAGCCGGAGTTGGCCTCGATGTGGACGTAGTCGCTCAGGGGACCCTGCGGCCCGTCGATGAACTCGATGATGCAGAAACCATCGTCGATGGCTTCGAGCAAGGCATGTCGGTAGGCGCTGCTCAACGGAGAATTCCCCTCTGGTGCCGCTTGGTGGTTCAAGTTTCCCCCTCTGCTGGTCTGGGATGCTGGCGCGGATCGCCGCCGACCGCTAGTCAGCATCATGATAATGCAATCCCTGCACGAGACCCGCATGACAGGGGCGCAGGCCGCACGTAGAATCCCTGCCTTGCGCCCTTGGCGCATCTCCGTTCAATGGTTGCTATGACATCAAACAACTTCCAAAGTATCCCTGCCGGACAAGAGATGACCGCCCAGCTTGATCACCTGGTCCTCAACACCCACTACGACATCGATGCCGCCGCGTCCCTGCTGCAAGCGCTGGGCTTCACGCTTACGCCACGCGGTCAGCATACGCTGGGCTCGGTCAATCACCTGGTGGTCTTCCCGGGCGGCTACCTGGAGCTGATTGGGCAACCGCGCGACAGCGAAAAGGTCCGCCAGGAAATCCTGGATAGCCCGATCGGGCTGGATGGTCTGGTCTACGCCGTCGAGGATGTACCGGCCTGCCACGATGCCTGGCAGGCCATGGGCCTGCGAGTGCAACCAGTACAGCACTTCTCGCGGCCGGTCGAACTGGACGGCGCCACCCTCGATGCGCGTTTTTCCACGGTCAGGCTGATCCCTGGCCAGTTCGCGGCCGGCCGCGTCTATGCCTGCCGCCATTTCACCCCCGAACTGGTCTGGCGCGATGCATGGATGGCGCATCCCAACGGTGTGCAGGGCGTCGCCAGCCTGCTGGTCACCGACGCCGATCCCGCCGCTGCGGCCAGAAGCTACGCGCAACTGGGCCGATGGACTGACGGCTTCCGGTTGGACTTCGCCCACCCAGGCGACCTGCCTGGCCGCTATGGCGCGCTGACCGCCCATGTGCCGACACGCCCGGCCTGCTTCGCCGTACTGCGACTGCGCGGTGGCGACCGCACCATGATTGCCGCACGCGCGCAGCAACGGGATCTGCCCTACCAGCACGACTCCGATCGCCTGGTGTTGGCCTTGCCGGCCTTCCAGGCCTTGCTGGAATTCATCGACTGAGTCGAACTCGTCGACCGGCACCCGCATCAGCGCCCCGCAGCCCCTTGGGATGGATGCGGGGCACAATCCTCCGGCAGCGCCTGCCCCGGTGAGATCAAGGGAATCACCGCCGCCACCGGCGCCACCAGTGCCAGGGCTGCCGCCGCGCCGGCGCGTGCCACCAGTCCCTCCTTGCTGGCACTGATCACTGGCCTGGCCAGCGTGCCACGCACAGACAGAGGCGTTCTCAGGGAGAGGATGCGCACCGTCCTGGCGCGCGGATGGATGTCCAGCGCCAGTTCTTCACGGGCCAGGTCGACCTGGCCGCTGATATCGATGACGGCATCCTCGGTGTTGATCATGCCGCGCCGGACATCGGCCCGGCCATCCTGGATCACCACATCGGCGGCCCCGCACAGCAGGCGTGCGGGCTGATCCTGATAGAGCTTGGCGAAGACCGCATTGGCGACGTTCAGACCGGCAGCCTCCAGGACGAAGCGACTGATCTTGCCGGGCCCCAGGTCTACCTTGATCTCACCTTCGGCGCTGCCCAGCATGGCGGCGATGGAACTCCCCGTGCCACGCAGTTCGGCCTGCGCATCAAGCCGGCCGACACTGGCCTGCAAGCTGGAGAGCCGCGGGAAGAGCTGGCGCACCTGCACCTCATGCAACTGCATCTGCAGATGCGAGCGGACTTGCTCCGCGCGGCCATCCAGGCTGATTTCCCCCTCTCCCTTGCCGCCGGCCAGGGCAAAGCGCAGTGGCGCGGCCGTCAGCACCTGGTCCTGCAGACGGATGGTGGTGCTGGCATCTTGCCATTCCAGTCCGGGCCGCAACGCCACGCGCTGCGCCTGGACCTTGATGTCGGCGTCCAGCCTGGCCCAGCGCTGCACCGGCATCGGCTTGCCGGAGAACACACGCCCGGAAGCCGCCGCAGTCGATGCCTTGCCCGCATCCATGGCCGGGAAAAAATCCGACAGACGCAACAGTTGCGCCTGGGCGGTGACTTCCAGGCGGTTCCTGGGCGGGCCCTTCAGATAGCGGGCGTCGCCTGCGAAGTCACTCTCCCCGACCTTGCCGGTAAAGTGCGTATAACGCCAGTCCCACAGGTCGCTGGCACCCTCCACGCGCGCAATGCTCAGGGCCCCCTCGGTACTGAAGGGTCTCGATGACGGCAGAGGCAGGCCGGTAGCCGCATAGAGCTCGCCAAGGCTGCTGCCGCTCAGGCGCAGATGGAGATCGGCGCGCTCAAGCTGGCGGGGATTGATGAGATGTCCGGACAATCCGGCATGGACCTGGCCGATCTGCCCCTCTGCCTGCAGGGGATAGACGCTGCCGTCATTGAGCAGGTCCGGCAGGCTGCCGCCCTGTATCCGGCCCTGCACGCTCGCCTGTCCATAGCGACCGGACACGCTGGCCTGCAGGACCAGTCCGGTAGCGGCCACCGCCGTGCCGGGGCCGTCCTTGGTCAGTACGGGGGCGCTCTGCGCCGGCCCACTGGTCCGGAAGACCAGATCCAGGTCCAGGTCCAGCGGCTGGTCGATGTAACGCACCGCCAGGCTATCGATGCGAACGCCATGAAGTTCGACGCTCCAGGCCGATTCAGGCGTGTCTGAAAACCGCCAGTTCTTGCGCTGCTGCGCGTCACGCAGCATGACCAGGTCGAGTGCATCGACACGCAACCCGGTAATATGCCAGTGCCGATGCAGCAGTGCCCAGGGAGAAAAGGAGAGTTCCACGCGTCCGGCGCGCAGCAGAGGATCACCCTTGCCGGCCCAGGCGGGGTTGCCCACGGCGACCTGGTCGGCCGTGAAGTGCAACTGCGGCAGCACGCGCGAAACCAGCGTGCCATCGGAGGGCCCCATGCGCCAGGAGAAGCGCAGCGGCCCCGCCACACTCACCTCGCGCGCGAGCACGGTGGCGACCTGGCGCAGCAGCCAGGGCTTGGCGCCGTTCCAGTCAAGTAGGGTCACCATGAGCGCCAGCAACAGCGTCAAGGCAGCCAGGAGCATCCCTCCCCGGGCCAGCCAGGTCCACGCCAGCGACCAGCGATTGCGCATTTCGGACTCCCTTCCCCTGCTCTTGTTCTTGTCGACCAAGCGCAAGAGTATCAGGCTTGCCGGAAATGCTGGCTATAGGAGGAAATGCCGCCCGCCTGTCAGCGGGACGGCAGGCGCGGCTTCAGAAGGTTTCCCAGGCGTCGTCATCCTGGCGTACCGCTGCCTTCAAGACCTTGGCCGGGGATGGCAGCGGGCGTGGCATCGGGGCGGCGGGCTTGCGCTGGGGCGCAACGGACCGCGCCGGTGTGGCGGCTGGCGCCACAATGGCGCTGCCCTGTGCCATCTTGAAGATGCTGATGGCCTGGGACAGGCGCATGGCCTGCTCCTGCATGGCGCCAGCGGCGGCGGCGGCTTGCTCCACCAGGGCCGCATTCTGCTGGGTACTCTCATCCATCTGGGCGATGGCATGGTTGATTTCATCGATGCCGCTGCTCTGCTCGGCGCTGGCCGCCGAGATCTCGGCCACGATGTCGGTCACGCTGCGCACGCTGGACACCACCTGTTCCATGGTGGCGCCGGCCTCGGCCACCAGCTTGCTGCCGCCATCGACCTTGCCCACCGAATCATCGATGAGGGATTTGATCTCCTTGGCCGCCGCCGCCGAGCGCTGCGCCAGGCTGCGCACTTCGGTGGCCACCACGGCAAAGCCACGCCCCTGCTCGCCGGCACGGGCGGCTTCCACGGCCGCATTCAAGGCCAGGATATTGGTCTGGAAAGCGATGCCATCGATCACGCCGATGATGTCCACGATCTTGCGCGAGGACTGGTTGATCTCTTCCATGGTATCGACCACGCGACCCACGATCTCGCCGCCCTGCAGGGCGATCTGCGACGCCGAGGCCGCCATCTGGTTGGCCTGACGCGCATTGTCGGCATTCTGCCGGACGGTCGAGGTCATCTCTTCCATGGCCGAGGCGGTCTCTTCCAGGGATCCGGCCTGCTGCTCGGTGCGCGAAGACAGGTCCAGGTTGCCGCTGGCGATTTCGCCGGAGGCCGTGGTGATGGCCTCGGTACCGCGCCGCACGCCACCGACGATGTCGAGCAGGTTGTCGTTCATCTTGCGCAGTGCCAGCATCAGCTGGCCGGTCTCGTCGCGCGAATGGGCTTCGATACGCGTACTCAGGTCACCGGCGGCGACGTTCTCGGCCACTCGCACGGCTTCATTGAGCGGGTCGACAATGGAGCGTGCCATCAGGTAGCCCATGATGATGGCTGCCAGCACGGCCACTATCGAACAGGACAGGGTGACCGTGATGGCCAGTGCGCCATCGGCCACGGCGCGCGCGCCTTCGTCGCGCAGCTGCTGGTCCTGGGAATCGGCAAAGGCCCGGGCCAGGTCGAGATAGGTGTTCTGGGCGGTGGTGATCTTGCGCAGTACGTAGTCGTGCGCGGCCTCGGCATTGCTGGCGCGCACCAGCGCCAGCAACTCGCCCTTGCCGATATCGAAGGCCGCACGGGCATCGTCCAGCGCCTTGATCTTCTTCTTGCCGACTTCGCTGACCTGGCGTGCCGCGATCTTGTCGAGCGCTTCCTTGGTCTGCTTGACGGCGACGTCCATCTGGCCGTAGCGCTTTTCGTTCTGGTCCGGACGGGCAACGTCGATGACCATGCCGCGCAGGTACTTGATCTGCTCGTTGACGCCATCGCGCACGTCAAAGCCCCAGCGTACCTTCAGGTAGCGGTCATTGACGATCTGGTCGATCGAGCGATTGATGTTGGTGATCTTGATGTAGGCGGTCACGCTGACGATCGCCAGCAGCGCCACGATCAGGGTGAAGACCGCCGCCAGGCGCACGGCCACCCTGAGATTCCTGAAATACGCAAACATGGTTCTTCCCTTTGCTGTTCATGTGTTAGCTGTCTCTCCATTCTCTCGAAGACCGGCCTTGTTCTTGTTGAACAGCGGTGGCGAAGCACCCTGATACTTTTATTATTGGTTGGGCGTCATGATGCTTGAGCAGTTGATGCAACGCAATATCGAATCCGATATTTACGCCAGAATGTGGCGAAGTCGTCACACAACTAGTTGTCTTAATTAACTATTCAGCAAGTAACTAGAACACCACCCCTGCACCGAGAATGATGTTGGCGTAAGGCGTGCATTCCCCGGTGCGGATACAGGCACGGGCGCGCCAGGTATGTTCCTTGAAAACGTCGTGGGAAACCGAGCGCTTCTGGGGCAATCCCAGCGCATTGATCCGGGCTGCCATGGCTGGACTGGCCACGGACAACTCTTCAGCCACGAGGTGGTATTCGACCTGCAGCTCGGTCAGCACCGTCTGCAGCACGCTCATGAAATCGGGAATGCCACGTGTAAGCGCCAGGTCGATCACGGGCACACCCGGCGGCACCGGCAGGCCGACGTCCCCGATGACCAGGGTATCGCCATGGCCCATGGAGGCAATGACCTGGGAGATGGCGGCATTGAGCAAGGCGGTTTTCTTCATGGCGGTCCTGGTGATCAGAGCACGACTTCGTCGCGGTTGGGGATGGAGGTCTGGGCACCGGCGCGCGTGACGCTCAGGGCGGCGGCGGCCTGGCCATAGGCGATGGCCTCGAACTGGTCACGGCCTTGCGCCAGGGCGCCGATGAAGCCGCCGATGAAGGTGTCGCCTGCGGCCGTGGTATCGACCGCCGCTACCTTGCGTGCCGGCAGGTGGCGCTTCTGGCCATCGGCGAAGGAACCATAGACGCCCTTCTCGCCCAGCGTCACCACCACATTGCGCGAACCCAGCGCATGCAGCTTGTCGGCCAGCAGCGGGATGTCTTCGGAGGCCAGGCCGGCCAGCATGGCGGCTTCGATCTCGTTGAGGATGAGGTAATCGATCTTTTGCAGCAGATCATCCGACAGCGCGCGTGCCGAGGTCGGGGCCGGCGCCGGATTGAGGACCACCGTCTTGCCCAGCGCATGGGCCAGTTCGATGGTGTGGATGACGGTCGGCATCGGCACTTCCAGCTGCAACAGGACGATGGAAGCGCGCTCGATTAGCGGCCGGGCACGCTCGATGTGCTCGATATCCAGCCGCCCATTGGCACCGGCGGCGATGACGATACTGTTCTGTGCCTGCGCATCGACCATGATGGAGGCGATGCCGGTGGCTTCCCCGGCGATCTCGTCGACGTGGCTGTCATCGATGCCGGCAGCCACGATGGAGGCGCGCATCTGGGTGCCAAAGGCATCATCGCCCACGCACGCCACCATGGCGACCCCTGTGCCCGGCGCGGCCAGGCGCGCGCAGGCCACCGCCTGGTTGGCACCCTTGCCGCCGGGGATGGTCATGAAACGCTCGCCGGCCAAGGTTTCCCCCGGCATGGGCATGCGCGGCACGCGCAATACCAGGTCCATGTTGATGCTGCCGATGATGACGATCATGTCGATACTCTTGTGTCTTCAGGTAGTTCAGGTTGGAGGCATGTACGGGGCCGTGGAGCCGCGCACATGGAGTTGCGGCGCCACCGTTTCGCGGCGTGCCGGCAAGGCCGGGTCGGCGATGCGTTCCAGCAGGAATTGCGCGGTCAGGTTGCCCAGCCGGCGCGTGTTCTGGGCCACCGTGGTCAGCGGCGGATGGACGAACTGGGCCAGTTCGATATCGTCGAAGCCGATCACCGACAGCTGGCCGGGCACCTCGATCTGCAATTCACCCGCGGCCCGCAGCACGCCAATGGCCATCATGTCGTTGCAGCAGAAGATGGCGTCCGGTCGGCTCTCGCCCTGCAGCAACTGCATGGCGGCCTGGTAACCGCCGATGCCGCTGAAGTCGGCATGCAGCAGGTCGCCGTCGGCCAGCTCCACGCCGCCCACGGCGAGCGTGCGGCGCAAGCCATCGACCCGCTCGTCGGACAGCTCCAGCCCAGCCGGACCGGCGATGCAGGCAACGCGCTGGCGGCGCAGCGCCAGCAGATGGTGGGCGGCCAGCTGGCCGCCCAGGAAATTGTCGGTACTGACCAGGTCGATATCGCGCTCCTTGGGAGCACGGTCCAGCAGCACGGTGGGAATATCGAGCCGACCGGTCGGCTGCAGGTGGCTCTGGTTCAGGGTGGCGATGATGAGGCCATCGCAGCGCTTGGTCTGCAATACCTGCAGATAGTCGCGCTGCTTGTCGGGGTCGTCATCGGAATTGCACAGGATCACGCTATAGCCGGCGCCATAGCAGTGATCCTCGATACCGCGTGCCAGCTCCGAGAAATACGGGTTGGTATTGTTGGGGATGATCAGGCCGATACTGCCGGTCACCTTGCTGCGCAGGGAGCGCGCCAGCGCACTGGGGACGTAGTCCAGGTCCTTGACGGCCTGCAGCACCCGCTCGCGCGCCTCGGCGCTGACCGGGCGGGTCTGGTTGAGCACGTGGGACACCGTGGTGTACGACACCCCGGCCAATCTGGCGACATCCTTGATGGTTGACATGGCGGCTGTTCAAAAACGTGGGCAAGCCCGACGCCTAGCGTGCGTGGCGTTGGCCACGACGACGGTAAGTGTCGAGAATGACGGCCACGACAATGACCGCGCCGGTGATGATACGCTTCATCGGCTCGCTCACACCCACCTGCGCCAGCCCGGCTTCGAGCACCGAGATGATCAATACGCCGATGAAGGTGCTGACGATGGAACCGCGACCGCCCATCAGGCTGGTGCCGCCGATGACCACCGCCGCAATCACCTGCAGCTCCATGCCCACGCCGCCATTGGGATCGGCCGCCTCCAGGCGCGAGACCTGGAACAGCGCGGCGATGCCGGCCAGCGCACCCATCAGGGCGAAGGCCAGGATCTTGCTGGGATTGGGGTTCACGCCCGACAGGCGCACCGCTTCCTCGTTGGTGCCGATGCCGATCCAGTAGCGGCCCAGCACGGTGCGGGTCAGCACCAGCTGCGCGATCACCACGATGGCAATGGCCGACAGGAAGGCCGGCGACATGCCCATCAGGATGGGCGAACTGATCACGTCCACGGCGCTGCCGATGTATTCGGTGCGCGAGTTGGTGACCTGGTAGGCCAGCCCGCGGGCGATCTCCAGTACCCCCAGCGAGACGATGAAGGACGGGATGCGCCAGTGTACCGACACCATGCCGGTGAACGTACCGCAGGCTGCGGCCACGACCACACCCAGGGGTGCTGCGGCATACAGCGGCCAACCCCAGCGCACCATGGCCATGGACAGCATGGAGGCCGCCAGCGCCATCACCGAGCCGACCGACAGGTCGATGCCGCCGATGATGAGGATGAAGGTCATGCCCACCGACATGACCACCAGCGGCGGGATGTCATTGGACAGGGTGATGAAGGTGGCCGCGCTGAGGAAGTTCTCGCTCAGGAAGGCGAACATGACACACATGGCCACGAGCGCCGCGACCAGTCCCAGGTAGTTCTTCAGGCCGGCCAGGTAGGCCGCCTGGCGGCTCTTGGGCGAGGAGGATGGAGTAGAGGTTTGCATCTGTGGGTTCGGTTCGATTCGTTGCAGTTGATGTCGGGACGGCCCGGCCTCAGGCCGTATTGCCAGCCACCTGCGCGGCGGCGGCTTCCTGGCGTCCCACGTAGCCGCTGAAGGCGGCGGCCAGGATACGTTCCTGCGACCAGTCGTTGCGGCTGAAGGTCTCGGCGATACGGCCGGCGCTCATGACGGCGATACGGTCGCAGATCTGCATCAGCTCGCGCAGGTCGCTGGAGACCACCAGCAGCCCCTTGCCTTGCGCCGCCAGTTCGGCGAAGAGCCGGTAGATGTCCGACTTGGCGCCGATGTCGATGCCGCGCGTGGGTTCGTCGAAGAGCATGATCGGGCAATCGCGATACAGCCAGCGCGCGATCACTACCTTCTGCTGGTTGCCGCCCGAGAGTTCGCCAGCGGCCTGTGTCGCGCCATGGCTGCGGATGCGCAGCTTGCCGATGTAGTCCTGCGCCACGCTGGCCTCGGCCGCATGGTTGAGCACCCCGCCCCGACTGACCCGACCGAGGTCGGCCAGCGAGGTATTGACGCTGATGGCCTGCGGCAGCAGCAGGCCCTGGCCCTTGCGGTCTTCGGTGACCATGGCGATGCCCGCTTGTACGGCATCCTTGGGACTGCGGATGCGGGCGGCCTGCTGGCTATCGCCGATGAAGACTTCACCCTGGTCGGCCCGGTCGGCGCCAAAGATCAGGCGCAGCAATTCGGTGCGACCCGAGCCGATCAGGCCGGCGATACCCAGCACCTCGCCGGCATGCAATGCCAGGCTGGTGGGCTGTACCACCGTGCCGCGTCCCAGGCCACGCACACGCAAGACCGGCGCGCCGATACGACGATGACCGGCATCGAGATCGACCTTGGTCAATTCGCCGGCCATCAGTTGCACCAGTTGCTCGGTCGTATAGCGACCGATATCGTCGTTGCAGACCAGCTTGCCGTCTCGCAGCACGACGATGCGGTCGGCGATGCGCTTGAGTTCTTCCAGCCGGTGCGAGATGTAGATGATGGCCACGCCTTCGGCGCGCAGGCGCTCGATACGCGAGAACAGCAGTTCCACCTCGCGGTTGGTCAGCATGGCCGTGGGTTCGTCCAGTACCAGGCAGCGGCAACTGCCGATCAGGTTGCGGGCGATCTCGACCATCTGCTGATGCCCCAGGCCCAGCTCGCCCACCGGTGTCCAGGGATCGAGCTCGCCCAGGCCGACCACGTCCATCTGGGTGCGCGCGGCAGCAGCGAGCTGCTTGCGGTCGATCCAGCCGAAGCGGCGTGGCAGCTTTTCCAGGAACAGGTTTTCGGCGATGGACAGCGTGGGGATCAGGTTCAGTTCCTGCATCACCATGCGGATGCCCAGGGCTTCGGCCTGGGTGCGCGAGGCAGGTTGATAGGCTTGGCCATCCAGTGTCATCTGGCCGGCACTGGCGTCGACCAGGCCGCACAGGATCTTGGAGAGCGTGCTCTTGCCGGCACCGTTTTCACCGGTCAGGGCCAGCACCTGGCCGGGATGCAGATCCAGGTCGATGCCATCGAGCACCGGTGCGGCATAGCGCTTGCCAATACCCGACAGGGTCAGCAAGGCAGCCGATGAAGAAGGATTGTCGTTAGGCTGCATGGAAGCGGTCGCGCAATGAGGGGGAGGCAAAGGCCCGCACCACCGTTGGTGGCACAGGCGCTTTGCGGGAGAATGCAGACGCGTCGAAGCGTCCTGGGCTTACTGGGTGCTTACTTGGTGACCAGCGAAACCTTGGTTTCGACCACGCCACCCAGGGCGCTTTGCGGCTTCTTCTCGGCGATCGCCTTGAGTGCGGTCTCGATGCCGAACACCGCTTGCTGCTGGGCGAACTGGTCGACGGTAGCCAGCACGCGACCATCCTTCAACATCGGCTTGATGGCGGTGATGTTGTCGTAGCCCACCAGTTGCACCTTGCCGGTCTTGCCGGCGGCGCGGATGGCGGCCACGGCGCCCAGCGCCATGTTGTCGTTGCCGGCCAGGATGGCCTTGATATCCGGATGGGCGTTGAGAATGGCAGCGGCGACCTTGTTACCCTGGTCGATTTCCCACTGGCCCGACTGTACGGTCACCACGCTGGCGCCGGCATCCTTCATCGCATCCTGGAAGCCCAGGGTACGTTGCTGCGCGTTGAAGGTGGTGGACACGCCTTCGATGATGGCGACCTTGTCGCCCTTCTGCAGTTGCTTGCCCAGGTAGTCGCCGGCCAGCTTGGCGCCCTTGCGATTGTCAGGGCCGACGAAGGGCACGCTGATGCCTTTTTCCTTCAAGGCCGCGTCATCGAGCTTGTTGTCGATGTTGACCACGATGATGCCGGCGTCGATGGCCTTCTTGACCACCGGCACCAGGGCCTTGGAATCCGCCGGAGCGATCACCAGGGCGCTCACCTTGGAGACGATCATCTGTTCGACGATCTTGATCTGGTTGGCGGTGTCCTGCTCATCCTTGATGCCGTTGGCGATCAGGTCGAACTTGCTGGCATTGGCCTTCTGGTATTCGCGGGCGCCGTTCTCCATGTTCAGGAAGAATTCGTTGGCCAGCGACTTCATGACCAGCGCCACCTTGGGCTTGGCCGGGGTCTGCGCCATCGCGGCACCGGGCAGGACTGCACAGGCCAGAGCGGCAATGGCGAAATGGCGGCGGGTGAAAGTGTTCATCTGCGTCTCCAATGTTGATGTTGTCGGCGTTTCCCTGAAGATACGCACCGTTATAGTCGCGCAAACGTTTGCGCGAAATGGAGAATAGCACCGGCATTCATGAAAATAAAGCCCGTCCCGCAGCTTTTTTCATGTCTTGCCAGTCAGTCAATTTATTTGAAGATTGGTGCCAGGAGAGACCCATCATGCAAGCCCGCGCCGGGATGCTGTCATGAAAAACGGCGGGTGGCGCCCGTTGGCACCACCCGCCGTCCATGACCGTCGTTGCTGCCGGGCCCGTCAGTCCACGCGCCCGTGATGGGCGGAGCCCGACCGGTCCTGCTTGGGCTTGAGCGAATCAGGCAGCCACAGCCGATAGACCAGATAGGCGGCAAAAGCGCCGCCAGCCACCAGCACGTAGACCACGTACCAGTTCAAGAAGGCCCTGCCCCACGCAAGGACCTGTTCCAGGATGTGCATATCGTCCTTCCCCAACCCTTCTGCCTGCCCCCAGGCAACATTCCCACACATCCGCTCACCGCGCCGGGCTAGTGTCCCGGACTGGCGCGGCGCCAGACATAGGCGCCAAAAGCGAAACTACCCACGACGACGTACAAGACATACCATGCCAGCGCCTGGATGCCATAGTCCAGTAGCAATTCAATGAATTTCATCGCTGTCTCCTCGTTGTATCTGCCGCACTGATATTCGTGCAGCTTATCGTCGCAAGGGATGAAGTTTCCTGCAATCAACATCCCTGCCATGTTGCAGGGCCTGCTGTCACTCCGGATACCGTGGCCGCGCTTCCGGTCCACGCCCACACAGGCCCGCAAGCCCATCTTGCTACTGCCAAAAAATGATGTAAAGAATGCTTTATTTCGCGTAGCAGCAAATTGCCCGTTGGCAGGACGTCATTGCAGAGCTGCAAACAGGCCGATGCCATTTTGGCAAAGCCTCATCCGACGGGAAAACGGCAACTCATTAATTATCAGATAACTTTTTTGCATCGCAAAACAAAAAGTTGTGAAATCGTCGTCAAATGGCGACTTCAGCAACCCGCTGTCCAGAATGCCCCGCGTGTACTGGATCATCGGCGAAGACCGGCATCAGATACCAAGCATGCCGCCCAGACATTCACCATGCTTATGTCTTGCGCCACAATACCAGCGTACCGCACAGGCCTGCCAGGATCGATCCACCCAGCACGCCCAGCTTGAGCTTGGCCTCGAAGTCGGCAGAAAGTCCCTGGAAAGCCAGTCCGCCGATGAAGAGGCTCATCGTGAAACCGATGCCGCACAACATGCATACCCCGATGAATTGCCGGGTGCTGGCCCCGGACGGCGCCGCCGCCAGGCCGCTACGTACCATCAGCCAGGCCGCGCCAAAGACGCCCACGGTCTTGCCCAGCACCAGCCCGCCCGCAATCCCCAGGGGAATGGGCTCCAGCAGGCTGCCCAGCGACATGCCCTGCAAGTTCACACCGGCATTGGCAAAGGCGAACATGGGCAGGACCAGGAACGCCACCCAGGGATGCAGGCCATGTTCAAGCGCACTGGCCAGCGGTTTTTCTTCAGCATCACGCATGGGAATGGCCAATGCTGTGACTACCCCGGCCAGGGTGGCGTGGATGCCCGACTTGAGTACGCATACCCAGATCACCAGGCCGACCACCAGGTAGATGTCGGCGCGTCGGACGCCGCTGCGGTTGAGCAGCACCAGCACCAGCGTGCCCACACCAGCGCCGGCCAGCATACCCAGCGACAGATGGTCCGTATAGAACAGCGCGATGACGACGATGGCCCCCAGGTCGTCGATGATGGCCACCGCCGTCAGGAAAACCTTCAGCGACGTGGGTACGCGCGAACCGAGCAACATCACGATACCGATGGCAAACGCGATGTCAGTGGCCGCCGGAATAGCCCAGCCACGCAAGGCGACCGGATCGCCCAGGTTGACCAGGGCATAGATCCCCGCCGGCACCACCATGCCACCCAGGGCAGCGGCGGCCGGCAGGATGGCCTGCTTGCGCGAGGCCAGCTCGCCCTCGACGAACTCACGCTTGATTTCCAGCCCCACCAGGAAGAAGAAGACTGCCATCCAGAGGTCGTTGACCCACAGCAGCAAGGGCTTGGACAGTACCACCAGCCCGCCGATATCCACCGTCCCCTTGACCTGGGTGAAGCGTGTATAGGCCTCGCGCCAGTCCGAATTGCTGACCACCAGGGCCAGCACCGCCGCGATGGCCAGCACGATACCGCCGGCCGCTTCGTGGGCAAAGAAACGCATGAAGGCGTTGCCGCCGGGAGATTGCTGATCTGTCTTGCTCAATGACTGCTCCTTGTTGCCGTTTTCAACGCAAGCATCGACTGTAACAAGGGAGCGCCAATTCTCCAAATAAAGCGAGTCCGGAATCCGGCTCAAAGCGCCGACAAGGTCTGGTCACCCGGCCCGGGGCTGCAATCGTCGGCGATCGGGCTCCAGCCATGATGGACCACGATCCTGCCGCCATGCATGCATAGCTCGACGCGCCGGCTGCGGGGATCGCGTCGATGGATGAAGTCCTCGATGGATGCCGGCATGCTGACCTGGTAAAGATTGTCGGCAATATTGGCCGGCGGATGATCGGCATTGTGGATCAGCGGGATGACATGGCTGACCCACATCAGGTAGCGCTGCTCGACATGGATGTCGCTGGGCCGATAATCACTGTCGCGCAGCCACTGCTGGGCCGCTGCACGGAATGCATGGTCGACATCGATATGCCCCCAGGCAAAGGCCAGCATTTCCATGAGCCACTGATTGCAGTTCTGGAACTGCGTCGAGAAGGCATAGGCGTTGGCGCTGTACTGGTGGCCCAGCAGGTGCAGCGCCAGCGTCTTGTCCAGCGCGGTGTCATGCATTTCCAGGCCCAGCACACCCGGCACGAACACCAGCGACACGAAGGGAATCGTGGTGCTGTCATTGTTGATCAGGAAGCCCGCGAGTCCCTGGTCGAAGATATCCGGCTTCTCGTCTTCGCAACTGTAGAACAGCTGGCGTACCGTCCAGCCCATCGCACCTGTGCGCAGGGCAAAGCCGGCATGCGAATAGCGGATATGGAAACGTTCCAGGTCGATGGCCGAACGCGACATGATGGCGCTGCTGGCATTGGCCTGGTCGAGCTGAGCTCGCACGGCGGCGGCGAAATGCAGCAACTGGTTCTTCTGCTCGGCGTTCAGGTCCAGGGTGCGATCGCAATAGACGAACAGGTTGGCAGCATGGGCCGGCGCCACGACGACGACCGCGCAGGCGCAGAGCAGACACCAAAGCGCCCGCCGCAGCAGGCGACGCAAGCGGCAAGTCATGCCGGGCAGGACTGCGACCATCCTACTGGATCACGACCTGCCTGGCATTGAGGTCGTCCCGCCACTGCTCGTTGAGTACCACCACGAAGGGCGCCTTCTCGAACGCCTGGTAGAACGCCAGGCCATAGTCCTGCTGTGTCGCTCTGACCGTCTGGCCCACACCGATCTCGACCCGGGCATAGTCGTTGGCCGGCAGATAGAGATAGATATCGTGGTCGCGATCCTGGCCATCGGCTTGCAGCAGCAGGCGCATCTGGTCGTTGCGGCCGTCGGCCACCTCGATATTGCTCACTTTGTAGGTGCCATGCGTCAGGTCCACCAAGTTGACCACCGTGGTCGTGGCCTTGCTGACCAGGGTGGACACGCTGGCCACGGTACCGCTGACGCTGAGCGACAGGGAGATCGAGATGCCATTGGCCATGCTGCTGGCGTGGGCCGACAGCAGTGCGAGGGCCAGCAGCAGGTGCTTGCTTGTCTGGGAAGGATTCATGTCGCGGGTGGCCTTGTTGTTATGTTCCTGCGCATCCCCCATCGTCATGTGGGGGCTGGTGGTCGCCGCGAGTGTAGCCTGCCATCTGGCCGTGCCTGGCAAACTTTGCAATTGCAGAGAACTGTAAGCCGAAATTGACTTTTATTGACGCGCCCTTGCAAGCATCAATGCCATTTCCATGCCATTGCGATGGACAAAAAAAATGGGCCGTCCCTCTCCACAGGAACGGCCCGACCCTCCACACCACAAACCTTTAGCGATGGCCCTTGCAGCCACCAGCGTCAATTCATCTCAATTCGTCTCAGCGGAACACCAGCACCGGTACCTTGCTACGGGCCAGCAGCTTTTGCGTCTGGCTGCCGAAGAGCAGTCGCCCCAGCGTCGAGCGTGCCTTGGACGCCATGAAGATGGCATCGCAATGTTCACGCTCGGCCACACGCATGATTTCTTCGTAGGGCCGACCGCCCTGTGCCACCTGTACCGAGCAGGGAACGCCCTGCTCACGTGCCATCCGGGTGATCATCTCCACGCTGGCCAGCGCACGTGCGCGGCCTGCTTCGCCGGTACGCGTCACATCGACGCCCACGCTGACTTCAGGAATCGACAAAGCCCGTAGATTGCCCGCCACCGACAAGCCCACCAGGTTGCTGCCGCAGCTCTTGGCCAGTGCAATGGCCGCCTTCACCGATTCATTGCACAGACGAGAACCATCGGTTGCCAGCAGGATGTTCTTGAACACGTTGACCTCCGTAGGTGACTGATTTCGTATGACTGCATAGTAGGCCCGGCACACCGGCCTGTACTTGACATGCATCAAGTCGCCACCGTGCTGTGGACCAGGCTGGATGCGGCTTGCGCTAGATCAAATGGTGGTGCGCCGCTACCGCGCGGATACGAAAACGGCCTGCACAGTGGCAGGCCGCGGGGCTTCTCAGTACCAGGACATCAGCTCGGCCTGAAGGCCAGGAAGCGCTCGATCAGGCGCGCCAGTACCGGCTTGAGCTGCCCGGCCAGCGTGGCATCCAGCGCATACGGCGCTTCTTCCTGCATGTAGCTGCGCTGCGCCAGCTCCAGCTGCATCGCATGCACCTTCTGGTCGGGCTGGCCATAGTGACGGGTGATGTGACCGCCCTTGAAGCGGCCATTGAGCACTGCCGGATAGTGCGGCGCCAGCTCCCGGGCCAGTTCCAGCAGCGCTTCACCCACACCGGCTGCACAGGACGCTCCGCTGGCATTGCCGAAGTTGAAGACCGGCAGCTCGCCCTCGAACAGGTGCGGGATCACCGAGCGGATCGAATGCGCATCCCACAGCAAGGCATAGCCGTGGATGGCCTTGAGGCGCGCCAGTTCGGCTTGCAGGGCTGCGTGATAGGGCTGCCAGTAGACCTGCAGGCGACGTGCGATCTCGGCCTCGTCGGGCGCGCAGCCGGGACGATACAGCGACACATTGTCGAAGGTGGTCAACGGGCACAGACCGGTGGTGTTCTGGCCCGGATAGAGGCTCTTGCCATCGGCCGGACGATTCAGGTCGATGGTGTAGCGCGAGTGATAGGGACGCAGCACCGAGGCGCCCATGGCGGCCGCAAAGTCGTACAGCTCGGCGATGTGCCAGTCGGTATCGTCGACCTGCAGGCCGACGTCGCTATAGACCGGCTTCAAGTCCTCGGGCAGGCGCGTGCCCACGTGAGGCATGGAAATCAGCAAGGGCGTCGTCCCCTGCCGCAGCGCGAAAATATCGTTTTGCATCTTGCGTCCTACTCCTTCAGTAAATCGGCCACGGCCTGGCGATAGGCCAGGCGCGCAGGGTCTTCCAGCGCGTGGTGGCCGGCGCTGACCACCTTGCGGCCGGCGACATGGACGTCACGTACCAGGTTGCCTTCGTGCTCGCCGAACACCAGTGCCGAAAGCAGTTGCGGTGCATTACGTCCGGCCAGGTTGACATGCTCGCCATCGAGCACCACGAAGTCGGCGCGCTGCCCCACCGCCAACCCGGCCACCGCCCGGCCGCTGGCACGGGCGCCACCGGCCACGGCTTGCGCGTACAGGCGATCGGCCACCGCCGGGGCCTGTCCGGTGGCCAGCACATTGCGTCGCTGGTGGTGCAGGCGCTGCCCGTATTCGAGCAGGCGCAGCTCCGCGCGCGGGTTGATGGCGATGTTGCTGTCCGATCCTATGCCCCACGGCGTGCCAGCATCGAGCAGGCGCGGCGCGTCGATGATGCCGTCACCGAGATTGGCCTCGGTGGTCGGACACAGGCCCACCACCGCCTGGCTGGCGGCCACGCGCCGATATTCGGCGTCGTCCATGTGGGTGGCATGTACCAAGCACCAACGTGCATCGAGTTCCTGCAGGGAGAGCAATAACTGTACCGGGCGCTGGCCGCACCAGGCCAGGCAATCCTCCACTTCGCGCATCTGTTCGGCGACATGGATATGCAGGGGCGCATCCCGTCCGCCTGGCTGGGTACGCAATCCACTCACCAGCGCGTCAAGACTCTGCGCCGACACCGCGCGCAGCGAATGCGGCGCCATGCCATAGCGGCGCATGCCGTTTTCGGGAAGCGCGTGCTGCAAGCGCTCGCGCAAGTCCAGCAACCAGGGCACGGAGGAGATGAAACGCGCCTGCTGGGCCAATGGCGGCTGGCCGCCAAAGCCGCCCTGCTGGTACAGCACCGGCAAGAGTGTCATGCCAATGCCGGCCTCCTGGGCAGCCTGCATGACCCGCAAGGCCAGTTCGGCCGGATCGGCATAGGACTGGCCGTCCGGGGCGTGGTGCAGGTAGTGGAATTCGCACACCGAGGTATAGCCGGCCTTGAGCATCTCGATGTAGAGCTGGCGGGCGATGGCCGCCAGGTGTTCGGGCTGCAGGCGCTGGGCAAAACGGTACATCAGTGCGCGCCAGCTCCAGAAGGAGTCGGTCGGGCTGCCCATGGTCTCGGTCAGCCCGGCCATGGCACGCTGGAAGGCATGCGAGTGCAGGTTGGGCATGCCGGCGATGACGGGGCCGGCGGCCACCGGAGCCCCGCTGCCATCGCTGTCGGCGGTGATATCGAGGAAATTGCCCGAGCCGTCCCAGCGCAGCAGCACGTCACTGCGCCAGCCCTCGGGGAGCAAGGCCAGCGGGCAGAACAGCGTGCCGCCGGCGCCATCAAGGTGTTGCAGGTCTTGTTCGCGATGCGATGCCATGTGCTCACCTTTTTGTATTGGCTGTGTCTGGAACACCTCTCATGCGCCCGCTTGACATCACGGAATCACGACAAGAGGCGTTCCAGTGTAAGCCCAGTTCATTGACGCCGCTGGTGGCGGGTGGATCGTCAATGCCTGGGGATTTCAGGTCTTCTGCCGTATGCACACGGCCAGCACCACGGTGCCGGGGGTACACAACAGCTCGGGCAGCCTGGCGCCCTCACGCAGACGCGCAAACTGGCCGCTGCACAGGGCCTGCTGCAAGCCGTCCACGTCGGACAGGCAGGCAGCGCCCTGGGCTACGTAGAGCAGGACCGTGCCGGCCGGCAGCCGACGCGAGTTCTGCTCGTTGAGGATCACTACCCTGCCCTCGGCATGCTCACGCCTGACCATCAGGTTGAAGTCCAGCGTCGGTGCGCCATGCAGTTGCACCGACACCGGCAGTTCGCCGGCGAAAGCATGGGGAACGAAGCATTCGCGCAGGTCGTGTACCGGTTGCCCCAGGCTGTGCATGGTGAAGCCACCGCCCTCCAGCAAGACGATGGTGCGGTCGATGCCCTCGAAGGTGGAAAACACACCGTCGCGCCCGACATCGGCCACACTGGCGCGCCAGGTGAAGCTGGCGAAATCGGCCTCTTCCGGCTGCACCCACAGCTCGCGCGTCTGGCCGCCTTCGTTCTTCCAGGGTACGGCGTCGATGCGGCCCAGCTCGCCGACGAAGGCGATGGTCTTGGGGGCGCGCTCCCGTGTGAGCCCGGATTCAGGCGCCATGGGCCGCCTCGCGCGTGAGCATGGTCTGCAGGAAGCTGCGGGTACGGGCCTCGCGTGGCGCAGTGAAGATATCGGCCGGCGCGCCGGACTCGACAATGCTGCCATGGTCCATCACCACCACCACGTCGGCCACCTCGCGGGCAAAGCCCATTTCGTGGGTGACGATGAGCATGGTCATGCCATCGGCGGCGAGATCCTTCATCACCTGCAGCACTTCACCCACCAGTTCGGGGTCAAGCGCCGAGGTTGGTTCGTCGAAGAGCATCACCTTGGGCTCCATGGCCAGGGCGCGGGCAATGGCCACGCGCTGCTTCTGGCCGCCCGAGAGCGTACCGGGATATTCCTTGGCCTTGTGCGCCAGGCCGACTTTCTGCAACAGTCGCAGCCCTTGCTCGTGGGCCTGCTTGCGCGGCACGCCTCGCAGGCAGGTGGGGGCCAGTGTGATGTTGTCCAGCACCGTCAGGTGCGGGAACAGGTTGAAGGACTGGAACACCATGCCCACCTCGGCGCGCAGTGCATCCAGCTTGGGCTCGGGCATCATGCGGCCGTCCTCCACGACCGGATGGCCGCACACCACCACGGTGCCGCCTTCGGCCGTCTCCAGGCCGTTCAGGCAACGCAGGAAGGTACTCTTGCCACTGCCGCTGGGGCCGATGATGACCACCACCTGGCTGGGCGCGACGGCAAAATCGATGTCCTTCAACACCACATGGCTACCAAAAGACTTGCGCAAGCCCTTGATATCGACGATGGACTGGCTCATCAGACCCTCCCTTCGGAACGCAGGACTTTCTCGATCCGGCGCAGGGCCACCGTGGTGACGCTGGTGAGGACCAGGTAGATCACGGCGATGACCAGGTAGGTCTCCAGCGAACGGTAGGTCACGCTGATGATCTTCTCACCCTCGTGCATGAGGTCGGCGATGGTCAGCAGCGACACCAGCGCCGAATTCTTGATCAGCGCGATGAATTCATTGCCCAGCGGCGGGATCATGCGCACGAAGGCCTGCGGCAGGATCACGCGGCGCATGGCCATGCGATAAGGCAGTCCGAGCGAGCGGGCGGCCTCCATCTGGCCGCGTTCGATGGACTGGATGGCACCGCGCACGATTTCCGACACATAGGCGCCGCTATAGATGCCCAGCCCGAGGATGCCGCAGACATAGGCCGGCAGGATCACCCCCACGTGCGGCAGGCCGAAGAACCAGAGGAATAGTTGCACCAGCAAGGGCGTGCCACGGACCAGGGTCAGGTAGAAGGTACAGATGCCGTAGATCACACGGCGCTGCGGCGACAGGCGCCCCAGCCCCACCAGCAGGCCGAGCACGCAGCCCAGCACCAGGGCGGCGGCGGTGATTTCCACCGTGACCAGCGTCCCGTGGACGAGCGAGGGCCAGCTTTCCCAGACGCCCGAAAAATCCAGTTTCATGAAAAACCCCGGAAAAAAAGATCCCATTCCCCGACCAAAGAGCCTGGGTTGTAGGTGCCACGCAGACGGAGAATGGACCGCCGCCACGGGCGGTCCAGGTCCGGCATCAGGCCGGCACGGGCCTCAGGCCGGAGTTGGCCGAGTCCGGAGTTACTCGCTCTTGCCGAACCACTTGTCGGTCAGCGCCGTATAGGTGCCATTCACGCGCAGGGTCTGCAAGGCCTTGTTGAGTTGCTCGGCCAGCGCCGTATCGTCCTTGCGCATGGCGTAGCCATACAGTTCGGTCGTCAGGCCCTTGTCCAGCACGCGCATCAGCGGCTGGGTACGGGCGTACTCCACCGCTGCCGGACGGCCGGTGACCACGGCATTGACGCGACCGGTCGCCAGCAGGTCGAACATGGCCTGGTTCTTTTCGACTTCCACGCGCTCCACGCCGGGGAAGTTGTCCTTCAGGTAGCCCACCGACTTGGTACCGACCTGCACCGAGACCTTCTTGCCCTTGTTCAGGTCATCGGGGACCTTGATGCTCTGGTCATCGCGACGCACCAGCACGGCCAGGCCGCCACGGTAGTAGGGATCGCTGAAGTTGACGACCTTGCGGCGCTCATCGGTCATGTAGATGGCCGAGGCGGCGATGTCGAAACGGTTGGAGATCAGGCCCGGAATGAGTCCCTTGAAGTCGATATCGACCCACTGCACCTTCTTGCCCATGGTCTTGGCCAGGGCTTCGATCAATTCCACATCGAAGCCGGTGCGCTTGCCGTCCTTGACGAATTCCATCGGCGGGAAGGTGGCATCGGTACCGACACGGATCACATTGTCGGCGGCGTGGACCGCAGGCGCAGCGGCGGCTAGCATGGCCAGGCTGGCCGTGAAGACGCAAAGCAGCTTGGAGATTTTCATCATGGCTTCCTCAGTAGAGAAACGACGAGACGGATCGGACACCGGCGTACCGGCGTGATGACAACAAATCCTTCAGGCGTTCGGTACCCCGCTTCTCTCTTGGGAAGCGGCAGGTGCCGGCACGCTTAAAAACGATTACATATCCGTTGCGCAGATTCCACTGTCATGCGCACCAGTTCCTGTTCCCTTGTGCCTACGCGCAGGGCGGGCGCCATCAGTGTGATGGTGCCTTCCAGGCGGCCATTGGAGGTCATGATGGGGACCGAGACCCCCCACACGCCCAGATCCACTTCGCTCTCGCTGATGCAATAGCCGCGGCGGCGGATCTCGTCGAGCTGGGTTTCCAGCGCCAGCGCTTCTTCGGGCTTGTCCGCCAGTTGGTCGGCAATCAGCTTTTGCTGCAGCTTGCGCGGCATGAAGGCCAGCAGGCTCTTGGCCGACGCACCGCGCAACAGCGGATGGGCACGGCCCTTGGTGAAGGAACAGCGCAGGGGCTGGTCGCTCTCTTCCATGGCGATACAAACCATCTGGCCGTTGATCGGCACCAGCAGGCCCACGCTTTCACCGCTGCGCTGGACCAGCGAGCTGATTTCCTCGCGGCTCTGGCTGACCAGGTTGGAGTTCTGGTCGAAGCCCCAGGCCAGTTGCACCCCGGTCGGCCCCGGCTCGAAGGTGCCGGAGTTCATGTGTTCCTGCAACAGGCCCCATTTCTTCAGGGACGCCAGGTGGCGGTACACGGTACTGACCGGTTGCTGGACCATGGCAGCAATCTGCTTGGCGCTGACAGGTTTGCCGGCACGGGCCACGCCTGCTAGAACGTGGAGTACGCGGTCGACGATGGTGGAGGTTTGTGGAGAGTCCATGGCGGCAATATAAGGTTAAATTCTCACTTTAGGCGATTAATTCCCGTATATAGGGAAATTTTTTGAAAAAATTTGAAAGCACTCTTCACATTTTCCCAATGGCTGGCTGAATTTTCTCACCTGTAACGAAAATTGCCTCATGCTATTTTTTAACTGGTCAGTGCCGAAAATAATTGAGTGTCGACACTTCTTCCATTTTTCGGGCAAAGTGCTATGATCAATCCCATAAATCAACAAGGATTGTCGACACCATGACTGAGCTCATTGCACTGTCAGGATCTGACCGCGACGGGGAGACACTGTCGGAGCATGTTTTCCGCAAGATCCAGAGCGCCATCGTGCAGGGGGATATCGCTCCCGGCAGCAAGATTTCCGAGCCCGAGCTGGCCCGTACCTATGGCATCAGTCGTGGCCCCTTGCGTGAAGCCATCCACCGGCTGGAAGGCCAGAACCTGCTGGTGCGGGTACCGCATGTGGGTGCGCGGGTGGTGTCATTGACGCTGGAGGGGCTGGTGGAACTGTTCCAGATCCGCGAATCGCTGGAAGGCATGGCCTGCCGCCTGGCGGCCCAGCGCATGAGTCGTGCCGAGCTGGACGAGTTGCGCCGGGTGCTGGAGACCCACGAGAAGGATGAAGGCTTCCAGGCCGGACGCGGTTACTACCAGCAGGAAGGCGACTACGATTTCCACTACAAGATCATCCAGGCCAGCGGCAACCAGATCCTGACCCGCATCCTCTGCGGCGAGCTGTACCAGCTGGCCCGCATGTACCGCATCCAGTATTCCGCCGCCCCCAACCGGCCGCGCCAGGCCTTCGCCGAACACCATCGCATCCTCGATGCGCTGGCCGATGGTGATGGCGAGCTGGCCGACCTGCTCATGCGGCGTCACATCGGCGCCTCCCGCCGCAACATCGAACACCAGATCGCGCAAGCCTCGGCCGCTGGCCCGGCCGGCCAGCGAGGTCAGGCCTGAGATAGCACGCACCAGTATCCAGAATCATTCCATCAACGAGACACGAGCCAACCGCCATGAACACCCAATACCGCAAGCAACTGCCCGGCACCCGACTGGACTATTTCGACGCCCGCGCCGCCGTGGAGGCGATCCGCCCCGGTGCCTGGGATGGTCTGCCCTACACCTCGCGCGTGCTGGCCGAGAACCTGGTGCGCCGCTGCGACCCAGCCACCCTCACCGATTCGCTGCGCCAGTTGATCGAGCGCAAGCGCGAGCTGGACTTCCCCTGGTTCCCGGCGCGCGTGGTGTGCCACGACATCCTGGGCCAGACCGCGCTGGTGGACCTGGCCGGCCTGCGCGATGCGATTGCCGACATGGGCGGCGATCCGGCCAAGGTCAATCCGGTGGTACCGGTGCAGCTGATCGTGGACCATTCTTTGGCGGTGGAATGTGGTGGCGACGACCCGCAAGCCTTCCAGAAGAACCGTGCCATCGAAGACCGCCGCAATGAAGACCGTTTCCACTTCATCGACTGGACCAAGCTGGCCTTCGAGAACGTCGAAGTCATCCCGCCCGGCAACGGCATCATGCACCAGATCAACCTGGAGAAGATGTCGCCGGTGATCCACGCCAAGGACGGCGTGGCCTTCCCCGACACCCTGGTGGGCACCGACAGCCACACCCCGCATGTGGATGCGCTGGGTGTCATCGCCATCGGCGTAGGTGGTCTGGAAGCCGAGAACGTCATGCTGGGCCGCGCCTCCTGGATGCGCCTGCCCGACATCATCGGTGTGGAGCTGACCGGTCGTCGCCAGCCTGGCATCACGGCCACCGACATCGTGCTCTCGCTGACCGAATTCCTGCGCAAGCAGAAGGTGGTGGGCGCCTACCTGGAGTTCTACGGCGACGGCGCCGCCAGCCTGACCCTGGGCGACCGTGCCACCATCTCCAACATGGCCCCGGAATATGGCGCCACCGCCGCCATGTTCTCCATCGACCAGCAGACCATCGACTATCTCAAGCTGACCGGCCGTGAAGACGAGCAGGTCAAGCTGGTGGAAACCTATGCCAAGGAAGCCGGCCTCTGGTCCGACACCCTGGCCAAGGCCGAGTACGAACGCGTACTCGGCTTTGACCTCTCGACGGTGGTGCGCACCCTGGCCGGCCCCAGCAACCCGCACAAGCGCCTGCCGGTGTCCGAGCTGGCCGCCCAGGGCATCGCCGGCAAGGTCGAGAATGAACCGGGCAAGATGCCCGACGGCGCCGTTATCATCGCCGCCATCACCAGCTGCACCAACACCAGCAACCCGCGCAACGTGATCGCAGCGGCGCTGCTGGCGCGCAACGCCAATCGCCTCGGCCTGGCACGCAAGCCCTGGGTCAAGAGCTCGCTGGCGCCCGGCTCCAAGGCGGTCGAGCTGTACCTGGCAGAAGCCGGCCTGACCGGCGACCTGGAAAAGCTGGGCTTCGGCATCGTGGCCTTCGCCTGCACCACCTGCAACGGCATGTCCGGCGCACTCGATCCCAAGATCCAGCAGGAAATCATCGACCGCGATCTCTACAGCACCGCCGTGCTGTCGGGCAACCGCAACTTCGACGGCCGCATCCACCCCTATGCCAAACAGGCCTTCCTGGCCTCGCCGCCGCTGGTGGTGGCCTATGCCATTGCCGGCACCATCCGCTTCGACATCGAACAGGATGTGCTGGGCGTCAGCGCCGATGGCCGTGAGATCCGCCTCAAGGACATCTGGCCCAGCGACGAGGAGATCGACGCCGTGGTCGCAGCCGCCGTCAAGCCGCAGCAGTTCCGCAATGTCTACACGCCGATGTTCTCGGCCCGGGTGGATCGCAGCCAGTCGGTCAGCCCGCTGTACGACTGGCGCGCGCAGAGCACCTACATCCGCCGTCCGCCCTACTGGGAAGGCGCGCTGGCCGGCGAGCGCACGCTCTCGGGCATGCGTCCGCTGGCCGTGTTGGGCGACAACATCACCACCGACCACCTGTCGCCCTCCAACGCCATCCTGCTCGATAGCGCAGCCGGCGAATACCTGGCCAAGATGGGCTTGCCGGAAGAAGACTTCAACTCCTATGCCACCCACCGTGGTGACCACCTGACGGCGCAGCGCGCCACCTTCGCCAATCCCAAGCTGTTCAACGAGATGGTGAAGAAGCCCGACGGCAGCGTGCAGCAGGGTTCGCTGGCGCGCCTGGAACCGGAAGGCCGTGTTCTGCGCATGTGGGAAACCATCGAAGCCTACATGGAACGCAAGCAGCCGCTGATCATCATCGCCGGCGCCGACTACGGCCAGGGTTCCTCGCGCGACTGGGCCGCCAAGGGCGTGCGCCTGGCCGGCGTGGAAGCGATCGTGGCCGAGGGCTTCGAACGCATCCACCGTACCAACCTGATCGGCATGGGCGTGCTGCCGCTGGAGTTCAAGGCCGGCGAGAACCGCAATACCTACGGCATCGATGGCACCGAGACCTTCGACGTCATCGGCCAGCGCCGTCCGCGCGCCGACCTGACCGTGGTCATCCACCGCAAGAATGGCGAACGCGTCGAGGTGCCGGTGACCTGTCGTCTCGATACCGCCGAGGAAGTCTCGATCTATGAGGCCGGCGGCGTGCTGCAACGCTTCGCCCAGGATTTCCTGGAAGCCTCCGCCAATGCCGGCCAGAACGCAAAGGAACAAGCATGAGCCAAGTCCCCCAGATCCGCATCCCCGCCACCTACCTGCGTGGCGGCACCAGCAAGGGCGTCTTCTTCAAGCTCGACGACCTGCCCGAGGCCGCCCGCGTCCCGGGGCACGCCCGTGACAAGCTGCTCCAGCGCGTCATCGGCAGTCCCGATCCCTATGGCAAGCAGATCGATGGCATGGGTGGCGCCACCTCCAGCACCAGCAAGACAGTCATCATCTCGCGCAGCAGCCGCGCCGGCCATGACGTGGACTACCTGTTCGGCCAGGTTTCCATCGACAAGGATTTCGTGGACTGGAGCGGCAATTGCGGCAACCTGTCGGCCGCCGTCGGCCCCTTCGCCATCGCTGCCGGCCTGGTCGATCCGGCCAAGCTGCCGCAAGACGGTGTGGCGGTGATTCACATCTGGCAAGCCAATATCGGCAAGACCATCGTGGCCCACGTTCCAATCCGGGGCGGCCAGGTACAGGAGACCGGTGACTTCGAACTCGATGGTGTGACCTTCCCCGCCGCCGAAGTGCAACTGGAATTCATGGACCCGGCCGCCGAGGAAGAAGGCGCCGGTGGTGCCATGTTCCCCACCGGGCAGGTGGTCGACACACTGGAGGTGCCGGGTGTCGGCAGCTTCCAGGCGACCATGATCAATGCCGGCATCCCGACCATCTTCCTCAATGCCGAGGAGATCGGCTACACCGGCACCGAGCTGCAGGACGCCATCAACAGCGATCCGGCCGCGCTGGCCCGCTTCGAGACCATCCGTGCCCATGGCGCCATCCGCATGGGACTGATTGCCAAGGTGGAAGAAGCCGCCACCCGCCAGCACACGCCCAAGGTCGCCTTCGTGGCCAAGCCGAAGGAATATGTCTCCTCCAGCGGCAAGACGGTCGGCTTGCAGGATACCGATGTGCTGGTGCGCGCCATGTCCATGGGCAAGCTGCATCACGCCATGATGGGGACTGCGGCGGTAGCCATCGGGACGGCCGCCGCCATCCCCGGTACGCTGGTCAACCTGGCCGCCGGTGGCGGCGAACGCAGCAGCGTGCGCTTCGGCCACCCTTCCGGCACCTTGCGCGTGGGCGCCGAGGCCCGATTGGAAGACGGCCAGTGGGTGGTCACCAAGGCCATCATGAGCCGCAGTGCGCGTGTGCTCATGGAAGGCTGGGTACGCGTGCCGGGCGACGCGTTCTAAGGAGCTGATCGCCTCTGGCCAGCCAGGACGCCAGCACAAGGCACGCCGACGCACTGACGCGTCGGCGTGCCTTTTTCATTACTGGTGATTGGTGATTGGCTATTGCACGAAGAAGCGCACGCGGATCGCATCGATGGCCACGGCGATGAAGATCATCACGCCACCGATCATGCCCACGTAGAAGGACGGCACATTGGTAATGGCCAGACCCACCTGTATCACCGTCAGCAGCAGCACGCCACCGAGGATGCCCAGCACGCTGCCACGCCCGCCGAATACGCTCACACCGCCGATGATGGGGGCGGCAATCGCATACAGCAGATAGCTCGCGCCCTGGTTGGAGGTGATGGCGATCTGCCAGGAGGCCAGCAGATAACCCGCAACACCCGCCAGGAAGCCGGCCAGGGCATAGCAGATGATCTTGATCCGGTGCACCCGGATGCCGGCCGCATGCGAGGCCAGCACATTGCCGCCCACCGCATAGATGGAGCGACCCAGCACGGTCCGCCGCAGCAGCACCGACATCGCCAGCAGGGCCAGCACGAAAATGACGGGCATCACCGGCCAGCCGTCCAGGGTGGCCGAACCGATCCAGATGTAACCATCGTCGAGGTTGGTGATGGTCTTGCCCTGGGTCAGCGCCAGCAAGGCGCCCTGCAGCACGATCATCATGGACAGCGTCTGGATCAGCGAGACCATGCGCAGTCGGGTGATGCACAGGCCGTTGAACCAGCCGATCAGGGTGGCCACCGCCACGCCGGCCAGCATGGTGATCCACCACGGCCCGCCGACGCTGGCATACAGCCAGGCGCCAATGGCCGAGGAAAAGCCCAGGTTGGCCGGCAACGACAGGTCGATCTCGCCCACCAGCAGCGGCAGGGCCACTGCCAGTGCCAGCAGGCCCAGCACGGTGGCCTGGACCAGGATGTTCTGCAGGTTCATCACGCTGAGGAAGAACTGGCTGAACAGGCCGAAGCCCAGCACCAGGGCCACCAGCCAGATCCAGACCACATTGCGCAGTACCCAGCCCAGTACCTGGCGCGGTCGGCGTGGTCCTCTGGCGGGCTGGGCGGCGTCGGCAGCATTGCCGATTTCTGTTGCGCTTGTCATGCGGGGGTCTCCTTTTTTCATGGTCTGTTCTGGGCGGCGCTCATTGCGAAAGCTGGCGCAGCCTGTCGGTACTGATGTCGTCGCCCTCGACCACATGGGCGATACGCCCGCGCTGGAAAATGCAGACGCGGTCCGCTGCACGGGCCAGTTCGTCGACATCGGTGGAGACGATGATCACGCTCACGCCGGCCCGGCTCAGTTGATCGAGGATGCGCAGGACGTCCTGCTTGACGCCCACATCGATGCCACGGGTCGGCTCGTCCAGGATCAGCAGGCGCGGCATGGTCGCCAGCACGCGTCCCAGGCAGACTTTCTGCTGGTTGCCGCCGCTGAGGGTATTGACGGCCTCGTCAGCGCTGCCGGCCTTGATGCCCATGCGGGTGAAGTAGGACGAACAGACCTGCTGCTCCTGTCCGCGATCCACCAGGCCGCGCCGGATGCGCTGGCGCAGTGAGGACAGCGCGATGTTTTCACGGATCGACAGATGCCCCACCACACCGTCGCGACGGCGGTCGTCGGAGAGATAGGCGATGCCCATGGCGAAGGCCTGGTCAGGCGTCTGCGGCACGCGGGCCGTCGCCTCGCGTGCAAAGGCGATCTGCCCGGCCTGCAGCGGCCTCAGCCCGAACAGGCTACGTGCCAGTTCCTTGGCACCCTCCCCCGGCAAGCCGGTGAAGCCGACGATTTCGCCGACACGGATGACCAGTTGATCCACGGCCAGCCGCTCTCCCAGCATGCCGCTCAGACGGATGCCCTCCTCGCCATTGCTTGCCCGACTGCGGTCGCGCTGGAACAGGTCCAGCTCGCGGCCCAGCACGAACTCGGAGAGCCGGGAGGAATTCAGGCTGGCGACCTCCCCGCAATTGGCCACCAGTTCGCCATCGCGCAGCACGGTGACGGCGTCGCAGATGTCGAGGATTTCATCATTGAAATGGGAAATGAAGAGAAAGGTCACGCCGGATGCGCGCAGTTGGCGCATGAAGGCGAACAGCTGCAGACGGTCTGGTACCGTCAGCGAGGCCGTCGGCTCATCCAGGATGATGACGCTGCCGCCGGAGAACATGGCCCGCAGGATATTGAGCTTGCGACGGGCAACCGCATCCAGGCTACCCGCCAGGCGGTCGGCCTCGATCCCGGTGCCGGCCAGCATGCGCGTGGCGTTCTCGCGCATGCGGCGCCAGGCGATGAAGCCGCGTGAGGCCGGCCAGATGCCCAGCATCAGGTTTTCCATCACCGACATGTGTTCGATGATCATCGGTTCCTGCGGTACCAGGAAGACGCCGGCGGCTTCCATGCGCTTGACGTCGGCGCCCTGGATTTCCTGGCCGTTCAGGAAAATGCGGCCTTCGCTGGGAGCGCGCTGGCCCGAGATGATGCCCACCAGCGTGCTCTTGCCGGCGCCGTTCTCGCCGAGCAGGCCGTGGATGCTGCCACGGCGGATGCCCAGGTTGATGGAACGCAGTGCATGGAAGGCGCCATAGCGCTTGCTGATGTTTTCTACGCGCAGGGCCAGGTCCGGGTGGTCCTGAACCGGCGCGGCGGGGGATGCTTGGGTCGTCATGGCGCCTCCTTGGCCAGTGGTGATCCGCTATTGGCTCATCGCCCTGCATGCCATCAGGTGTAGGCGATGCCCCAGACCTTCTCGGCCACGTAGCCCCAGTGCCGCTGGTCGGCGGCATTGCTGCGGTCGATCACGAAGGGCGGGATGATCAGGGTGGGGCCGGTCGCGCCCTTGACGATCTGGCCCTTCTCCCAGAAGTACTTCTTGTTCTCGTACGGGCCGATGGGGACTTCCTTGCCGGGGATCGAATACTTGACCAGCATCTCCACCGCCACCTCGCCATAGGCGATCGGATCCTGCGAGACACAGGCATCCATGTAGCCATCCTGGATCCAGCGCAGGGCCACCGGCTCGCCATCGATGGTGACGAAGATGACATGGTCCTTTTCATCGACCTTCTTCCAGCGGTTCTTCTGCTGCAGGGCGGTGGCGATGCCGCGTGCCGGTGAATCGCTGGGCGCGTGCACGGCGTCCAGGTCGGGATGTTCGGACAGCGTGGCCAGGGTCACGGAGAGCATCTGGTCCAGCTTGCCTTCGGTGGGACGGGCAATGTAGGTGATGCCGGGATACTTGGCGAACTCGGCATCCATGCCCTCCTTGCGCTGGCGCCAGGCCACGCTGGCCAGCGCGCCGTAGCAGTTGAGGACCTTGCCCTTGGGGCTGCCGTGCTTCTTGATCAGGCGGTTGATGATTTCCCTGGCAGCCATGACGCCGCCCAGGCGGTTGTCGAAGCTGACGGTGATGGCGACGTTGCCGCTTTCGGCCGGGGTATCGATGATGGCCACCGGAATCTTTTGCTGGTTGTAGCGGCGCAGCGCACTGACGATGGCCTGGCTGTCGATCGGGTCCGACACCAGCGCCGCCGGACGCGAGAGCATCAGCGATTGCCATTGCTCCAGCTGGCGGGTGTTGTCGAAGCTGGCGTTGGTGGCCTGGAAGCTGCCCTGGTTGGCTTCGACGGCGCGCTTCACGGCTGCCTCCTCGATCACGAAGAAGTAATAGTCCAGGCTCTTGTTGCTGAACGGGATCAGCAGCTTCTGCTGCGCAGCCGCCCAGCGCGTGGTGGCCATGGCACCCAGTGCCAGACTACCCAGGACGATCTGGCGACGGGTGGATTGGTGATTGTGCTTCATGTCTACCTCCAAATGATTTATATAGTTTTGCTATAAAACGATGCAAGCGAGGCCATGCCGACTATCAGTGAAAGTGCTTCTGCTTACATCAGGGGGCCATCCTCGGGGAAAAACACAACAATAAAAAACGGAAAGCACGACAAAGAATGCTTGTGCCAGATGCACGGAGTTTTACTAGATTTCTGCGCGCAAACGAACATGGGCAGTGCCATCGAAGCAGCCCACCACCATGCCGGCTGCCTCGCGCGTGAACAAGCCGTTCTCGACCACACCGGGGATGCGGTTGAGCTCAGTCTCCAGCAACGGGGCATTGGCGATGTCCTGGCAATGGCAGTCCAGGATGAAATTACCGCTGTCGGTCACCACCGGCCGCTCGTCTCTGGTACGACGAACGATGCGCGCCGCGATGCCCTGCCCTTGCAACAGCCTGGCGATCATGCGTTCGGTTTGCTTCCAGGCGAATTGCACCACCTCCACCGGCAGCGGAAAAGCGCCCAGCCGGTCGACGATCTTGCTCTCGTCGCAGATGGTGATCATCCGGGTGGAGGCATGGGCGATGATCTTTTCCCACAGCAGGCAGGCACCGCCCCCCTTGATCATCTGGAAGTCGCGATCGATTTCATCCGGGCCGTCGATGGTCAGGTCGAGCTGGCCGATTTCATTGGGATCCATGATGGGGATGCCGACTTCGCGGGCGACGTCGATGGTCGAGCGCGAGGTGGCGGTACAGGTGACGTCGAGGCCATCGGCGATGTGCTTGGCCAGTTCCCGCACGAAGAAGTGCGAAGTGGTTCCCGAGCCGAGTCCCAGGCGCATGCCGTTGCGCACGAATTCCTCGATGGCGCGGCGGCCGGCCAGTTTCTTTGCTTCGTTCTGGTTCAACTGCATGGCTATCTCCTCTTGAAAACACTGGCCCGGATGCGGGTGGGCAAAGCGCTAGATCTTGTCCGTCATCCAGGAATCGAGCGCCGGCAACTGGTCGGGGAATTCGCTGTTGCTGGCCACGGCAATGGCGGTCACCAGCATGTTGACCACCAGATGGTGATTCAGACGCGAAGCCAGCGGCGTCATGAATTCGGTGTGGTCATAGGGCAATACGGCAATGAGGGCATCGGTGACCGCCGCCAATGGGCTGTTGGCCGCGGTCACCGACACCACCCGCGCCCCACCTGCGCGGGCGGCCATGGCCAGTTCCACCATGCGCTTGGTATGTCCCGATTGCGAGAAGATCAGCGCCACTTCATTGGGGCGCGAACGCTCGGCATGCATCCATTGCTTCTTTTCCTCCATCACCGCCGAGCAGCGCAGGCCCAGGCGCTGGAACTTGTGTTCGGCATCCAGCGCAATGATCTCCGAAATGCCGCTGGCATAGATGCCGATCCAGTTGGCCGACTGCAGCAAGGCTGCGGCCTCTTCGATCTGGCGCGGGACCAGATCATCCAGTGCACGCTGAATGGCGGAGAGCGAGTTGTGGCAGGTCTTGCGCACGATGTTGCCGATATCATCGTGCCTGGTGATCTGCTCGTAGACGAACGGGGCCGTCGGCACCAGGCTCTGAGCCAGGCTCAGTTTGAAATCCTGATAGCCGTTGAAGCCGAAGCGGCGGCAAAAGCGCATGATGGTCGGGTCGCTGACGGCACAACGCTCAGCCAACGCGGCCATGGTCATGTGGATCACTTCGCCCGGTTCCTGGCTGACGAAGCGCGCGATGCGCAATTCGGCCGTCTTCATTTCCCCTTGCTCGCGCAGTATCTGCTGCAGCAGGCTATTGCTCATGACTGTCCTTTATCGTCTGCTTTGGCCAAAGGCGCGATTCTATAAGACAACAGGTCTTCCAGGCGATGCAGCCGCTGGGCCTGCGCCACCCTGACCTCGCTACCGCCGCCCCAGGGCACCACGAAGAACGGTACGCCGGCCGCGGCCGCCGTCGCCTGGTCGACCGCGGTATCGCCGATATAGGCCCAGGCGCCATCGGCCAGCGCCATGTGCGCGGCCACCGCCAGCAGGTGACCGGGATCGGGCTTGCAGGCCGGCACCGCATCAGCACCCAGCGCCACCTCCACCAGCGGCGAGAGTTCCAGCAAATCCAGTATCTGGCGCGTCAGGGCGTGTGGCTTATTGGTGCAGATGCCCAGGCGGATGCCGGCAGCATGCAGCTTGGTCAGGTCTTCGCGCACATGGGGAAAGAAGCGGGTGTGACTGGCCGGATTGCGGCGGTAGTGCCCGATGTATCGCTCCACGGCCGCATCCAGTGCACTTGCAGAAAGCGTGACACCCTGTTCGATCAGGATGTCATCGATCAGGCGGCGCGGACCGTTGCCGATGAAGCGTTCGACATACTCCACTTCCAGCGCCGCACGGCCTTGCTCGGCCAGATAGGCATTGACGGCAGCGGCGATGTCGGGCGCACTGTCGATCAAGGTGCCGTCCAGATCGAAGATGAGCGCCTCGTAGGCTGTGGGTGCATGCTGGTTCATGCTGCCTCCCCGTACTCTGCCAATGCGCCCAGGCGCGCGAAGCTGCCGGTGAGCAGCGGATAGAGTTGCTGATAGATGGCGCGGGCGTCCGCATAGCGGGAGCGCCGGGCCGGATCGGGGCGCTCTCGGGTCAGTTCCGGCAGCAGGCTGGCGGCGTGGTCGATGTCCGGCCATACCTGCATGCCGATGCCGGCCAGCAAGGCTGCACCCAGGGCCGCCCCTTCGGCCGCACCCTGGCGCGTGAGGACATCGCAACCCAGCATGTCGGCCTGGATCTGCCGCCACAACGCCGAGCGCGCTCCGCCGCCGGAAGTACTGACCGCGGCAGAAGGCACGCCCATGGCGCGCATCAGGGCCTGCATGTCGCACAGGGAATGCACTACGCCCTCCAGCACGCTGCGCGACAGGTCGGCATGAACATGGCGGGCATTGAGGCCAATGAATGCAGCACGGGCAGAAGGGTCGGGATGGGGGCAGCGTTCACCGTTGAGGTAAGGCAGGAACAGCAAGCCATGCGCCCCCGGAACGCTGCGCCCGGCAGCTTCGACGATGGCCTCGAAGGATGGCGACTCGCCCGCGCCAGTGCAAAGCACATTGCGGAACCAGGCCAGCGCCCCGCCCGCATTGAGTGACACGCCCATGGCATGCCAACGCTCGGGAGCAACGTTGCAGAAGACCTGTATCCGCCCATCCGGCGACGACAGGGGCTGATCCAGCGCGGCGGCGACGATGCCGGCAGTGCCGATGGTGGTCTGCAGCGTGCCGGGTGCCACCACGCCCGCCCCCAGTGACTGGATCACGCTGTCGCCGCCACCCCCGATGACCGGAATGCCCGGTGCGATGCCGAACAAGGCGGCCGCCTGTGCGTGCACATGGCCGCTGACGACCTGCGATTCGAAGCAGGTGGGGAAATGCGTGGAGTCCAGCCCGGCGACCTCCATCAGCTCAGTCGCCCAGCGTCTGCGTCGTACATCGAACAAGCCGGTGCCGGAGGCATCGGAGACCTCGGTCGCAATCTCGCCGGTGAGCACGTATCGCAGATAGTCCTTGGGATTGAGAGCGACCCGCAGCTGCTCATACCATTGCGGCTCGTGCTGCTGCATCCACAGCAGCTTGCCGCCGGTATAGCCGACCAGCATGCGGTTGCCGGTATGCGCCAGCAAGGCCGGCAAGCCACCGGCGGCCTGCGTGATCTGGTCGGCCTCAGCCTGGTTGCGCTGGTCGTTCCACAGGATGGCCGGGCGCAGCGGCCGGTAATGTTGATCCAGTGCAGTGAGACCATGCATCTGCCCCGACAGGCCGATGCACAGCACCTCCACCGGCCCGGCGGCCTGCAGCGCCTGCGCCACGGCCTGGCGCGCCGCTGCTATCCAGTGGGCCGGTTCCTGCTCGACCCAGCGCTCGCGTGGCTGCGACACCGGATAGCCGACGCTGGCGCTGGCGAGGATGCGCGCCTCAGTCGACAGCAGCAAGGCCTTGCAGGCGGAGGTGCCGAGGTCGATGCCCAGCAGGCAGGCAGCCATGATCAGGCTCCCACGCCGTGATGCAGACGCACGTGCTTGAACTGGAAATACTCCAGCAAGCCCTCCCGTCCGTGCTCCACGCCCACCCCGCTCTGCTTGCGCCCGCCATAGGGTGCATTCATGATGCCGGCGTCGACATGGTTGATGGCCACATTGCCGACGTCCAGCTCGGCTGCGCAGCGATGGAATTCCTGCAGGTCCTGGGTATAGGCGTAGGCGGCCAGTCCGTAGGGCGTGTCGTTGGCCAGCGCGATGGCCTCATCCAGGCTATCGAAAGGCGCCACGCCAACCAGCGGGCCGAAGGTCTCTTCGCGCATGACCAGCATGGCGTGGGTGCAGTCGGCCACGATGGTGGGCTGGAAGAAGAAACCCTGCGCGAATTGCTCCCCGACCGGTGCAGTGCCGCCGGCCACCAGCCTGGCGCCACGATCAAGCGCATCCTGCAGGTGCACCCGGGTTTTCTGCAAAGGGGCGAGCTGCGCCATCGATCCTACGTCCGCCTGCGGATGCAACAGCCCGTCGCCGATCACCAGTGCGCGCGTGGCCGTGGCGAACTGCTCCAGGAAGTCCGCGTAGACGGCGCGTTCGACATAGATGCGATTGATGGCGATGCAGATCTGCCCCATGTTGCGGAAGGAGCGCCGAACGGCGCCCCGTACCGCTTGCGCCAGATCGGCGTGGCGCGTCACCAGCATGGGGCAATTGCCGCCGAGCTCCAGCGACAGGCGCTTGATCGAGGGACAGGATTGCTGGATGCGCAAGCCGGTCTGGCTCGATCCGGTAAAGGCGATCTTGGAGACCGACGGATGTTCCACCAGCGCTTGCCCGACGCTGGCACCGTCGCCAGTCAGGACGGTCACGATACCGGCCGGAATGCCCGCCTGCATGGCCTTCTCGGCAATATACAGTGCGGTGAAGGGCGTGAATTCGGAGGGCTTGATGACCACCGCACACCCTGCCGCCACGCCCGCACACAGCTTCCAACCGACCAGCTCGGCCGGATAGTTCCAGGGGGTGATGGCCGCCACCACGCCGATGGCCTCGCGGATCACCAGGCTCTGGTAACCGGGCTGATCATTGGGAATGACCTCGCCATGCACGCGCAAGGCTTCTTCGGCATAGAAATGGCAGGCTTCGGCCAGCTTCCTGATCTCGCCCAGGGCCTCGTTGAGAGGCTTGCCCTGTTCCACCGTCATCACCTGGGCCATGGTGGGCGCGTCGTCCAGGATCAGGCTGCCCAGCCTGTGCAAGGCATCGGCACGGACCCGTGCCGGCTGGCGCGACCAGGGGCGCCATGCGGCCTCGGCGGCCGCGACGGCAGCATCGATCTCGTCAGAGGTGGCCACGGCAATGTCGCCGATGGGCGTGTTGCGGGCGGGATTGCGCACCTGCTGCCGCGTGCCCTGCCCTTCAACGAACTGGCCTGCAATCAACAGCTTGCCCGACAGCCGGGCCAACGCGTCCTGCATGATGCACCTCCTTGACGACGGAAAATCTAGTATAACTATATAAATACATCGTCAACAAGCTCGCCGTCTCAATTATTTTCTGGAATTTCAATGATAGGCGGAGAAAAAGATTTCTTTCATATAACAAAAGTATCAATTATGTAGCATTACTAGCATTTTATAATTTCAAGGAGATGCAAATATGAAAACACTCTCACCCCACGACCTCACCGGCCAGTTGGCCCTGGTCACCGGTGCCGGGCAAGGCATCGGCGCGGCCTGCGCGACTGCACTGGCCGGGCAAGGGGCAACCGTGGTCTGCACGGATCTTGACGGAAATCGTGCGGCCGCCATCGCCAGCGGGTTGGCACTGCCAGGTCAGGCGTTCGCGCTGGATGTGACGGACAGCACGGCCGTGAACGCCCTGGCCGCGAACCTTCCGCCGCTGGACATCCTGGTCTGCAATGCCGGCGTCGTCAGCAACATCCCGGCCGAGGAAATGGAAGATGAAGAATGGGAGCGCGTGCTGGCCGTCAACCTGGGCGGCGTCTTCAAGACCTGCCGGGCCTTCGGCCGACGCATGCTGGAACGTGGCAGGGGCAGCATCATCAACATCGGTTCGATGTCGGGCCTGATCGTCAACGTACCGCAGCCGCAATGCCACTACAACGCCTCCAAGGCGGCGGTCCACCACCTGACGCGTTCACTGGCGGTGGAGTGGGCCCAGCGCGGCGTGCGGGTCAACGCGATCGCCCCGACCTATATTGCCACTCCATTGCTGCGGGAACTGGAAAAGGAGCAAGCGCTGATCGCCCGCTGGATGGACCTGACCCCGCAGGCACGCATGGGCCGGCCGGAGGAAATTGCCGCCATCGTCCACTTCCTGGCCTCGGAGGCGGCCAGCCTCATCACCGGCGCCGTCATCCAGGCCGACGGCGGCTACACCTGCATCTGACGCCAGCCTCTGGTCGCCACGAGTGCGACCAGTATCGGTATCGACAACTGGCCCAGGCGACTCGGTCTGCCAACCCACGCCGATCGGACTCGACGACCTCATGGCACAAGGAGGTAGTCACGGGACAAATCATTGATATCGGGACAGCCAATTTGTGCCAGGGTCGTATCGATTTCGGACTTGAGCAGATTGAGTACCTCCAGGACCCCCTCCTGACCACGCGCAGCCAACCCATACAGCGTCGCCCGACCAAGGAAAGCCGCTCCCGCACCGAGCGCAATCGCCTTCACGATATCTGCGCCACGTCGAATACCACTATCGATGAAGCTTGGGGGCGAAGCGACGCAAACAGCGTTGGCGAGAACCTGAATGGGTGAAACGGCACTGTCGAGCTGGCGTCCTCCATGATTGGACAGGATAACCCCGTCGACGCCCAGTGCGGCACAGCGAGCCAGTTCGTCTTCGCGGATCAGGCCCTTCACCAGCAATTTGTGTGGCCATATGTCTCGCAACCTGGCTAGGTCTGTCCAGGAGAAACTGGCATCCATCTGGCGCTTCAGCAAGGCCGCTTGCATCTCCGCATCCTGACTCTGCTGGCTTGCGAAGTTTGCCAACTGCGGCATCCCCCTGCTCAGCAGGCTCCAGCTCCAACTCGGATGCAGCACGCCATCCATGACCGTCTTCCAGGTGTATTTCATCGGTAATCCGAAGCCGTTGCGCAGGTCGCGCTCTCGCTTGCCGTTGACGCCGACATCGGTGGTGAGAATCAGCGTAGTGCACCCGGCGTTCTGCGCGCGTTTCACCAGCAACTCAGCGAGTCTGCGATGGACCACGTAGAGCTGGAACCAGAACCCGCCATCGCTTGCCCGCGCGACAGCCTCGATGGATGAGGTCGAGGCCGTTGACAGGGCAAAGGGAATGCCGAAGCGAGCCGCGGCCTTTGCCAGTTCAATATCGCCGTCGGGCCAGAAGATGCCGTTAAGCCCGGTCGGTGCAATCACCATTGGCGCGCAGATACGTGTGCCAAGCAAGTCGACGCTGGTCGAGCGCTTGCTTACGTCGACAAGCCGGCGTGGACGGAAAAGAATCTGGTCGAATCCTCGACGATTCCTTTCCAGCCCCAATTCGTCTTCCGCTCCGCCATCGAGATAATCAAAGATGATCCTGGGAAGCCTCTTCTTTGCCAGAGCCCGATAGTCAGCGACATTGACCGCTTTTGGCATCATTGGCTTTCGTGTAGGCCATTGCATGGCGCTGCCCCAAGGGATCGGACCATACCGTCGAAAGCGGCCCTCATGCCGAGCCCTCCTCTTTGGCAGGTACCGAAGCTGCCACTGCCCGAGGAATATGCTTGCGCACCGAAAGCAGTGCGACAAAGACGAACAGCATCGCCCCTGCCAACATTGCCAGATAACCGGAGGCACCGCCCTGGGTGATCACGATGGCGCCGGCAAAGGCGCTCAGGATGGCGCCCAGCCGGCCAAAAGCCAGTGCAGCAGCGGTGCCGGTCGCGCGCACCTGGGTCGGATAGATATAGGCGCACAGCGCGTACATCGTGCATTGGACGGCATTGACGAAGAGCCCGTGCAAGCCTATTCCCACCACCAGCAGCGTGGTCTGGCTGGCCACGTCCAGGCCGCGCAGCAGCAATGCGGTCGCGGCGGCGGCCAGGCAGCACAGCAACATCGGCACACGTGAACCGAAGCGGCCGATGATCAGCGCACACAGCAATGCCCCGAGGACGCCACCGACGTTGTAGGCCGTCAAGCCGCTGCCGGCAACCGATGGACTCAGGCCCTCTCCGGCCAGCATCGTGGGAAGCCAGCTGAATGCGCTGTAGACCGCCAGCAGGTTCATGAAGAAGGCGATCCACAGTGCCATGGTGTCGCGGGCCTGCCCGTGGGCAAACAGCGCGCCGAATCCGGCACGCGGGTGCGAGCTCTGTTCACGCGCATCGCTGAAACGGATGTCAGCCGAGACCGCGCGGGACATGCGCAGCAGCAGGCGTCGCAGCTCATCCCAGCGATGCGGCTGGCGTGCCAGGTAACGTGGCGACTCCGGGATGACGAACCACAGCAGCACCGAAAATGCGATCGGCAGCAGACCACCGAGCAAGAACAGCCCGCGCCAGCCATGGTGTGGCAACACCAGGTTGGCGAACAAGCCCGCCAGCATGCCGCCCAGCGGAACGCAGACGATGGTGGCCGTGACCGCCAGCGTGCGTCTGCGGGCCGGACTGAATTCGGCGGTCATGGTGGTAGAAGTCGGCAAGGCCCCGCCTATGCCCAGGCCGGCGAAGAACCGCAGGATGGCAATCGTGGTGATATCCGGGGAAAGCGAGATCAGGCTGGTGGCCAGGCCGAAGACGAACACGCTGCCGATGATGGCCAGGCGACGCCCGAAACGATCCGCGAACAGGCCGGCGAAGGCACTGCCAATGCCCATGCCGACCAGGCCGGCGGCGACCGCCGGCGCGAAGGCATTGCGCGTGATCCCCCATTCCTTGATCAGGCTGGGGATGGCGAAGCCGATCAGTTGCCCATCGAATCCATCCATGACGATCGATAGCGCTGCCAGGCAAACCACCAGCTTCTGGAAGCCGGTAAATGCGCCCTCATCCAGTACGCGTCCGATATCGACGGTCTTGCCTTGCTCTACGGTGTGGGTGCTCATGCGCGCTCCCGGGCAGTACCACCGGTGATCGCGCGGATGGGTGAAGCGATCCGCGCAGGGGCGCGGTCGTGCGGCAAGAGCCAGGATGTCATTCTCATGGCGGTCTCCTTGTTGATATCGCACGGGTCCGAGGGTGATCGGCCCGCTGTTGCGATTGTTGTTGTGGTGATCGGTCAGGCCTGATGCCGTCCGGCTCAGAAGGGGTAATGACGTGGCGTGGTTTGCACCGTGACCCAGCGCAGGTCCGTGAATTCGGCGATACCGGCCTTGCCGCCGAAATGGCCGAAGCCACTCGACTTGACGCCACCGAAGGGCATTTGTGCCTCGTCGTGGACGGTGGCACCATTGATGTGGCAGATGCCCGACTCGATACGGCGGGCCAACATCAGGGCGCGGGCGATATCACGGCTGAACAACGCTGCGGACAAGCCATATTCGTTGTCGTTGGCACAGGCGATGGCGGCGTCGTCATCCTTGACCCGCACGATGGGCTTGACCGGTCCGAAGGACTCTTCGTGGTAGATATTCATCTGCGCCGTCACATGGTCCAACAGGGTCGCCGGCATCAGTGTGGTCTCGGCCTTGCCGCCGCAGACCAGCGTTGCGCCCTTGGCCAGGGCATCGTCGATCAGGGCGTTGCAGCGCTGCACGGTCGTCAAATCCACCACCGAACCCAATACCACCGGCCCCTGTCGCGGATCGCCCAGCGGCAGGCTGCGCGCCTTGGCAGCCAAGCGCGCGACGAAGTCATCGGCGACGATGATGCGCTCGGTGGACATGCAGATCTGCCCCGAATTGGCGAAGGCACCAAAGGCCGCGGCTTGTACGGCAGCCTCGATGTCGGCATCGTGCAGGACGATGAAAGGCGCCTTGCCACCCAGTTCCAGCACGGCGGGCTTGAGGTGCTTGGCGCATTGTGCGGCGATGATGCGGCCCACGCGGGTCGAGCCGGTGAAATTGACCCGTCGCACCGCCGGACTGGCGATGATGGTGTCGACAATTTGCCCGGCGTCTTGCGGTGCGTTGGTAATGAAGTTGACCACGCCCGGAGGCAGGCCGGCATCCTGGATCGCTTCGATGATGAGGCCATGCGTGGCCGGACAGATTTCGGAGCCCTTGAAGATCACTGTATTGCCGCAGGCCAGCGGCAAGGCGATCGCACGTACGCCCAAGATCACCGGCGCGTTCCAGGGAGCGATGCCCAGCACCACGCCAGCGGCCTGGCGCAAGCCCATGGCAAGGTTGCCGGGGACTTCCGAGGGGATGATCTCGCCAGCGATCTGGGTCGTCATGGCCGCGGCTTCGCGCAGGCCGTCGGCGGCCAGATGCACGTTGAAGGCAGCCCAGTGGTGAGAGGCCCCGGTTTCGGCGCCCATGGCGTCTGCAAACGCCTCGGCGCGGGCCTGCAGCGCATCGGCCGCGCGGGTGAGCAAGCTGCGGCGCTCGCCGGGACCCATGGCAGCCCAGGCAGGGAACGCGTCGGCCGCTGCCTGCACCGCCGCCCTTGCATCAGCCACGGTGGCGGCCGGCGCGCGCGAGGCCACGCTGTGGTCGAGTGGATTGCGCCGCTCGAAGCAGGCAGCGTCTGCGGCGAAACGGCGCTGGCCGTTGATGAGCATGTTGACTTCCTTCATGGTCTCCTCCTGTTGTCTTTATCTCGGGGTTCAGTTCACGATGTTCGGTTCAGCGCCACGCGGGCGCAGCCAGGCAGAAAGCTCATCGCACCAGCACTTCCACCAGGCGTGGTGCATGGGCAGACAAGGCCTCGCGCAGTGCGCCGGCCAGTTCGGCGGGATCGCTCACACGCAGGCCCTGGCATCCCATGGCCTGCGCCAACGCGACGAAATCCAATCCAGGCAGGTCGGTGCCCTGGACCACGTCGTCGGCGCCGAAGCCGAAGGCCGGTGCGAAGTCCTGCAGCGCGGCGTAGCGTCCATTGTTGATGATGATGAAGGTAATGGGTAGGCCCAGTTGTACCGCGCTGTAGATGGCTTGCGGCGAATACATGGCCGATCCATCGCCGATGAGCCCGATCACGCGCTGATGTGGCCGTGCCAGCGCCACGCCCACTGCCGCCGGCATCCCATAGCCCAGACCGCCGCTGGCCATGGTGTAGAAGCTGCCGGGGCGCGTGAAGGGCAAGTAGGCTTGCATGGTCGGGCGCGAGCCGGGGGCTTCCTCGACCACGATGTCCTCTGCCGCACGCACGTCGGCCAGGGTCTGCATCGCAAAGGCGGTGGACATCGGCGCCTCCGGTTCGGCGCGTGTGCGCGGTTCACGCAGCGCCGGCTGCGGGCGGGTCGCGGGCGGGTGCTGCGCCATCTGCGCCAGCAGGTCTTGCAAGCCCAGCCGGATGTTGCCCACGATGGCTGTGCCTTGTGGAGTCCAGGAGGCGGTCACCGGATCATCGATGAGCTGGTACAGCGTCGCCCCCGGCGGCAGGTGCGGCCCGCTGCCTTCGACGTGATAGGTGAAGGCGGGTGCCCCCGCCACGAAGACCAGGTCGTGGCCCTCCAGCAGCTGCACGATCTTCTCGCGCATGGCCGGCAGGAAACCGGCAAACAGACTATGGTCTTCGGGGAAGCTGCAGCGCGAAGACATCGGTGCGACGAACACCCGTGCGTGACAGGACTCGGCCAGGCGGATGGCCTCCTCCCAGGCCCCGGCGCGGTCCAGTTCCGCACCGACCACCATGGCTGGACGCTGGCTGCCGGCCAGCGCGACGGCCAGCGATGCGATGGCATCCGCTTCGGGGCGGCTGCGGGTGCTGACCTCGGTGGCGGCCAGCAGCTCGGCCGGCTGCTCCCAGTCATCCACGGGAATGGAGACGAAGACCGGGCCCCGCGGCTCCTGCATGGCGATGTGATAGGCCCGCGCCAGCGCACGGGGAACGTCGGCCGCACGCGCCGGCTCCACGCTCCACTTGACGTAGGGCTTGGCCAGTTCGGTCGCCTGCGAGGCCGCCAGGAACGGGTCGAAAGGCAGGATGGAGCGTGCCTGCTGGCCGGCGGTGATGATCAGCGGGGTGCGGTTGCGAAAGGCGGTGAAGATATTGCCCATGGCATTGCCGACCCCGGCCGCCGAATGCAGGTTGATCATGGCGGCTTTGCCACTGGCCTGGGCGTAGCCATCGGCCATGCCAACCACCACGGCTTCCTGCAAGCCGAGGACGTAGCGGAAGTCGGCAGGAAAGTCGCGGAACATCGGCAGTTCGGTGGAGCCGGGATTGGCGAAGACGGCGGTCATGTCGAGTCGACGCATGAGGTCGAATACGGCAGCACGCACAGTGATGGCGGGCAATGGTGTCTCCTGCATACAAGATCCTGTGGAAGGCCTCATGGCTGGGCCGGGTGGATGATGGGAGGCAGTATGTAAGTTCGTCACGTCTTTGAAAATTGCCAAATTGGATAAAAGTCATAACGTTTGGTAATGTGTAGCTGGCATATCGTTGAGGCATCCAGGCGCCCCACCGCACTTTCCACACTATCAATACCAATAGGAGACTTCATTGAGTTTCAACCTGCAGCAGCTGGAAATGTTCAGTGCCATCGTCGCTACAGGGAGCCTGGGGCGCGCTGCAGCCGTTCTCGACCTGACCCAGCCGGCCTTGAGCCGTGCTATCAAGCGTCTGGAAGAATCTGTCGGCGGGGCGCTGTTCGAGCGTCACACCAAGGGCATGCACCTGACACCGCTGGGCAAGGCGCTATTGCCGCACGCGGTTTCGTTGCAGCGTGAAGCCCGGCAAGCACGGGAGGAACTGGATGCCATCCGCGGCCTGACAAAGGGGGTCATCAAGGTGGGTGCGGTGGGCAGCATTGCCAGTCTGGTGCTGCCACTGGCGGTGCGTGGCGTACTGGACAAGTGGCCCAACCTGCGGGTGGAGATCATGGAGGGGGTCTGGGACCGTCTGGTCGAGGGCTTGCTCACGCATGAGATCGACCTGGCGCTCAGCATCTCCGGCGCCGAAAGCGATGGCGTGGCGGCCATCTCCGACTGTCGCTGGAGCGACCTGAGCTATGTGGTGGCGGGACGCGACCATCCGCTGAGTGAACGCGGCAAGATCAGCCTGGCCGATACCTTGACGCAGCGCTGGGCGCTGACACCCCGGGGCACCGGACCTTATTTGCACGTGAAGGAAACATTCGCCCAGGCCGGCTTGCCCATGCCCGAGATCGCCGTCGAATCGCGTTCGGTCACAGTGCTCAAGGGCCTGGTCGCGCGTTGTGGTTTCGTGGGCTGGATGTCCGGTCCGATGTTCGATACCGAAGGCAAAGCGGGGGTGATCAATGCCCTTGAGGTAGAGGGCCTGAATGCGCCACGCACGCTGATGGCATTCCGCCGGCGTCAAGGGATATTGCCGGCGCCGGCGATCCGCTTACTCGATGAGTTGCGGCATCTGACCGGTTCCCTGCCATCTAGCCAGGTATGAAAACACCCTACGGCATCACTGCCTGTAGGGTGGAGAAGCTTCTCGTTGCAGCCGCTCGCCTTGCGACGCCGGCTCCATCGGCTTGCTGTCAGGACCTTGGCCCGGGATCAGACCCGGTAGATCTTCTCACCTGTCTGTACGATCCGGAATTTCTCATTGGACAAGGGATCGAGGGCCCGGCCGTCGGCCAGCTTGTAGCTGCGGCTGAACGCCTGCACCGCCTTGTCGGCCTCATCCTGTTGCGTCTGGTACACCTCTACGTGGTAAGGGGTGCCGGTCTTGCCCTTGGCATCGAATTTTTCTACCAGATCCATATGTCATCTCCTATGTCGTGGCCTTGCGCCAAGGTCAACGATAGCAGATTTGGCGGGCCTTTCCAGCGCATTGCATGTTGCACTGCACAGTCCTCCCTCCCGCCACCCACGACACCTCAGAAGTGCAGGGTCACACCCACGCCGAACTGGCGGGTCACCTCGGCCTTGTTCAGACCGAATTTAGCGCCTGCATCGAGATCGACCGTCTTGCTGGGCGACCAGATCACCCCTACCAGGCCATAGGCCGGCATTTTCCGGCTGGAGGCGTCCTGGTTCTGGGCCACGCCCGTATCGGCCGCTAGGCGCCACTGCTCGCTGAGTCCGTACCAGGCCGCCGCCGAGGCCCGCCACACGGTCTTGCGCCGGGATTGCTGGTCGCTGTCGAGTTGGAAACGGTTGTAGGTCAGGCCGAGGTTGCCATGCAGCGTCCAGGAACCGATCTCATAGGAGGCGATACCGGTCAGCCCGGTGCTGCTGCGGCCATTGCCCAGGCCCTTGTCGGCATCACCGCTGGGCATGAAGAACTCCGGTTTGAACGCCAGCGACAGGCCATCCTCGTCGTAGTAGCGCCACTTGGCCCCCAGGGAGACATCCCCGCTGCCGGTGCCGGTGGTGGCCTGGAAGGTCTGGGGCAGGTTCAGGAACAAGTCCAGCGTGTCAGTCGCGCCATAAGTAAAGGTAAAGGCGCCCACATGACCAGCGTCGCCATTCTGGCGACTCCAGTCGGTGTTCATTTCCAGCTGTATCCCGCCTGTGCCTTGCACGCCGGTGTCATCAGTCACCAGCGGGTGTGTGGCAAAGGCTGACTGGCAAATTGCCAGCAAAAGCCCGCTAAGGCCAAGAATTTTCTTTGTCAAATGCAATCCCCTTATTCTTGGTGCAATGAATGCGGCGCAAATCCTGCTCGCGCAAGCTCTCCTCCACATGGACAAGCATGCCTTGGATAAATGTCTCAGAGATGTCATCGGAAAAAACCGAAGAAAATGCGCCGCTGCTATGTCAGGACACATGTTCAATCAAGCAAGCGGGCGTTGCGTCCGGACACTAAGGGCGTAGCGTAGCCTGTTTGGTGAATGTATGTCCTCGTCGATGGCTGCGGTAGATGCCGTGGCTTTTACGGAAGAAACATCAGGTCGGCTGGGTTCATCGAACCTTGCACGCAAACTGGAGACGATCGGACCGGGAGCCCGCTACGCCAGGCGCAGGCCTGCGACCTTGATCCCAATGGGAGGACGATCCGTACTTGCCGGAGGATCAGGAGGCGGGCTTCGTTTCCAGAGCGAAGGGGATAGTAGCATCGCTTTCTGACAATCCTGCAACAATATCTTCGATATTTGCTGACAAAAATTGACAGTCCCTGGCCCGCTTGCCCGCCGCTCCGTCAGCCCGCCGGTTCTGCTGCGGCGGCCAGTTCCGGGCCGATTTCGCGCAACACACGGGTAGGAATCTTCAGCAAGGCGCCCCAGTCGCTCCAGTCCCAGGAGACGCGACCGCAGACATACTCCAGGCTCGACAACGGCAACTCGAAACGCTCGCCCAGCGCCAACAGGCGCGGCAGGTGCTCGGCGCGCCGGGCATCGTCGGCAATACACACATCGGCGACACAGCCAGCCATCTCCAGCAGGCGGATCAGGCGTTGCTGGCGGTCGTCCTCGTCCAGGCCACTGGCCTCCGGGTCGCAATGGTGCAAGACGGCTTCGCAGAACAGCCTGGGGAAATGCCAGTCCTGCATCATGGCGGCGGCCAGGGACAGGTGATCGAAACCGAACGCCTCGCGCTCCTCATCGCGCAAGGCCGGCCCCTGCGCACCGCCCAGCAGGATCTCGCCGTAGCGACGCGGGCGCGCGGAGGCCAGACCCAACTGGCCGATGCCCGCCAGCAAGCCGATGGTGAACATCTCGGCCGGTGGCGCCACCTGTAGCAGGTCGCCCAGCGCCTGGCCGGCACAGGCCATGGCGGTGGCACGCCCCCAGAAGGCGTCGTAGTCGAATTCCTTGCAATCGCCACGACGGGCCGACTCGGTCAGTGAAATGGCCAGCGCCATCTGGCGCACGGCATGCAGACCCACCATCAACAACAACTCGACGTTGACCGAGGCAATCATGCGTCCCTTGTTGATGTTGGGAATATTGGCGATCTGGATAAGACGACCGGCCAGCACCGGATCCCCCTGCACCTGCGCCACCAGCTCCGGCAAGGCGAGGTCTTCCTGCTGGCACATCTGCATGATCTTGAGGCGCACGCCCGAGGGGGCCGGCAAGACTTCGGAGTCTCGCAATTCACTGAAGGTCTGGGGATCGATGTAGGGTGACATGGTCATGCGTATTATTTTTAAACCATCGGATTGGCATTATGCCAATTTACATTGCTGAATTGCCCACTAGGATACCCAATTCAAGCCTCTTTTGCGTCGCCGCAATGCAAACTTTAGTCAGGGCGCTGCCCTCCTGGTTCCCCGGGTGTCCGATACCGCTGCCGGGCGGCCCTGCCCTGATGATGAAGAAACAAATAAGGCGTATCATCGGCCGCGCACAGCGACCACAACCATAAAGAAGGAGAACCACCGCAATGAAGCCCATCAAGACCATTCTGGCCCTGACGTTCGGCCTGATGTCGATGACCGCCGGCCTGGCCCATGCCGATGCCCTGGCCGACATCCAGAAAGCCGGCGTGGTACGTATTGGCGTGCCCCAGGATTTCGCGCCCTTTGGCTCGGTCAACACCGACCTGCAGCTGCAGGGCCTGGACATCGACGTGGCCAAGCTGATCGCCCAGAAGATGGGAGTGAAGGTACAACTGGTGCCGGTGGCCAGCGCCAACCGCATCGCCTATCTGCAGACGCACAAGGCCGACCTGGTCATTTCCACCCTGGGCAAGAACGCCGAGCGTGAAAAGGTGATCGACTTCTCGCAAGCCTATGCGCCCTACAACAACAGCGTCTTTGGCGTGGAAAGCGTCAAGGTCGCCGGCCCGGCCGACCTGGCGGGCAAGACGGTTGGCGTGGCGCGCGGCACCTTCCAGGACCTGCAGCTGACCGATACCGCGCCCAAGAGCGCCACCATCAAGCGCTACGAAGACAACAACGCCATGATCTCGGCCTATGTCTCGGGCCAGGTACAACTGGTGGGCACCGGTGACTTCGTGGCCTATGCGCTGGCCGAGAAGGCCCCCAACAACAAGCCGGTGCTGAAGTACATCATCCACGAATCGAGCTGCAGCGTGGGCCTGAACAAGAACGAAGCCGCCCTGCTGGCCAAGGTCAATGACGCCCTCACGGCGGCCAAGAAGAGTGGTGAGCTCAATACCATCGTCAAGAAGTGGCTCAATGTGCCGTTGCCGGCCAAGATGGCGACAAGCTACCAGTAAAGTCCGCCAAGACGAGGAAGACAAAACGGCGGGTAACCCGCCGCTTTGTCTTGTATTGCTCTGCCCTTCGCCAGCGTCAGAACTTCGACGACACCGCCAACCCCCACTTGCGCTCCGGATCCCCGCTATCGGGCAGCAGCCCGTTGGAATAATCCAGGCTCAGCCCGACATTCTGGTTGAAGTTATACGTCAGCACCGATTTCCAGTAATGGATGCTGCGCGACCCCTGCAAGGCTTTCAGTCCCGTGAACGTGGTCGTGAAATCGAACGGTAGCGCCGGATTGGTCGAGGCCAGCGTGAAACCGGCCTGGGCCCCCAGGCGGATGAAGTCCTGGTGCTGGTCATAGACTTCAGGATCACCACGATTGGCATAGATACCATTGCGGCTCTGTCCGATCAGGATGGGCTTGAACGCCACCCCATTGCCCCAGCGCAGGAAATCATTGAGCAGGCCCGGACGCACCGGCGTCAACGTGAAGTTGAGCGTCAGCAGGCGGCTGCCATCGGTATTGTTGACCAGGTAGTCCGGCCGGGCGGTCAGGTCTTCGGTGTCGGCCGAATCGGGATGGACGAAATGAAAGGCCGACAGCATCCCCACCTGGCTGGTGCGGGTGGTGGTCACGGTCGGGTTGCCGTTGTCATAGACGGTCACGCGGTTCTGCTTGAGGCCCACATACGGCACAGCCTCATAGGTGCTGCCGGTATCGTCCATGGGACGCTTGTCCAGCGAATAGCCGGCATAGACCACCACGTCATTGGTGCGGGACTGCGCCACGTCATCGTTGGCCAGGGTCACGCGGGCGCGCTCGACCGAGGCATAGCCCGCCTGGTTGCTGCGGTCGATGGACAGCTGGTCGGGATTGCCACGCACGCGCACATGGTCTAGCCAGGTCGGTTGTGGCGCGGGGGCCGGGGCAGCATTGCCGGCGGTAAGCGGCGGCGTGGCCGCCGCCACGACCACCGGAGCGTCCTGCATGCGCGCAGCGGCACCGGCATGCGGCAGCACCAGGGGGGCATCGGCCACCGTACAGCGCAGCGCGGCACGGCTATTGCCGGCAAAGAAGGCTTCGGCATTGCTGCTGCCGGTGGCCGCAAAACGCGCATCCTTGCCATCCAACAGGCCTTGCAGGTCCTGCGCCATGCGGTCGACATTGCAGCTGTCACCGCTGCAGGCCACGCCGGCAGCCTTCTCGGCTGCACGCTTGTGTAACAGCCAGGCCACCAGTGCGCGTGGCGAGGACAGCGGTGCTGCATCCTTGCCCACGGCGAGATAGGCGGTACTGACCGGATAGGTCTGGATAAGATGGGTGGCCAGCTTATCCTTGTCCAGGCTCAGACCGGGGGAGCACAGGCTGCCGTTTTCGGCAGCCAGCGCCAGCGAAAACGCGCCGGGGGCACACCACAGCAGCGCTACGGCGGTCAATGTAAGTCGTGTTGGCATCAGGTCCAGGGTCAGGAGTTCATCAGTGGCAGGACGGGCAATGCACGCAGCTCCAGTTGTCCCAGCAGATAGGGCTGGATCACCAGTTTGTAGCTGCCCAGGTCGAAGCCCTTGAGACTGGCGGCGGGACGTGGTGCAAGTTGGCGGTGATCGCGATCCAGCGTACCGAGGTAGCGCCAGTGATCGATCACATGAACTTGTTGCCAGCCGTCGCCTTTCTCGATAATGCCCATCGCATCGGCATAAGGCCAGGGCTGGATGCGCAGGTCCTCCAGTGCCTGCATCAGGCGCTGCTGATGCTGCTCGCTGGATTCCTCGCCGGTGCAGGCACCACGGCAGCGCCGGATCTGCCGGGCGAAGCAGGCCGCCCCCAGGCTGCTGGCCTGCTCCAGACCGGTGGCAATCGAACACAATGCGTGGCGTTCCACCAGCTTGTGCAGGGCTTCCTGGGCGGCACGTTCGCTGGTGAAGATACCGAACAGATTCTCGGCACGTCCCAGGTCCGGCTCGCTGACCTGCGCCACCTGCGGCCGGCCATCCAGGTCCAGGCGCAAGGTGAACAGGCCGCGCTTGTGGCGGGGCTTCCTGTTGTGGCTGGGCTGCAGGTCGCGTAGCAGGCTATGTTCCAGCAGGGCCGCGCCCAGTTCGCCGGCGGTGCGACGATGCTCGATGCGGCGCGTCTGGCCGATCAGATAGGCCTCTTCAGGATTGTGCAAGTGGGCCAGTACGCGGCTGCGCAGATTCAGGCTGCGGCCCACATAAAGCGGCCGGTCGTCTGTACCACGCAAGAGATAGACGCCGCAGCCATCGGGCAAGGCCTCGATGCCGGCACGCCCGAGATGCGAGGGAACCGCCATGGATGCAGCCGGTGGCGGGGCATTGAAGCTCGCGCGCGGCTGAGCCGACGGCGCATGCGGCATCAGCGCGGGCATCGCGACTTGCATCAGGGGACGGGTGAAAAGCTGGATCAACGAGGTACGCGAGGTACGGTGGCTGATGGTATTCATGGCGCGGGCCAAATCCTTCTTGTTGTTCATGTCACGTCTGGACGTGCTCTATCGATGGTGGTGGCGTCCCGTGTCCCGTGATAACGCGGGGCTGAGAATGGAGGCGATTATGGAGAGCCCCCCGGGCCGGCACAGTCGGCAGGAAGATGAAGATCGTGTAGGACATTGCCCATGATGCGGCCGTGAAGCCGGCGGCACTGCCGGGCTCGCACGGCCGGACAGCCCGGGGAGCCCCGCTTTTCCTACAGGGATTTACCGCTCCCGCCGATACAGGTGCGCGGCAGGTGGACTTAGACTTGAACCTATCCATCCTCGCCCCAGAGCCCCCATGTCTGCCACCGTCGCCGAAATCCTCATCGATACCCTCTACCAACTGGGCGTGCGCCAGATCTTCGGCGTCGTCGGCGATGCCCTCAATCCCCTTACCGATGCCATCCGCCGCGACAAGCGCATCGCGTGGATAGGTGTACGCCATGAAGAAGGTGCCGCCCTGGCCTCGTTCAACAATGCCGCCGTCGGCACTTCGCTGGGCCAGGCCAATGGCATCCAGGCGCTGGACCGTGAGCGCCAGGTCGTGGTGGCCGTGGGTGATGGCGGCTTCACCATGCTGTTGGGCGAATTCATGACCAGCGTCGAGCACGGGCTGCCGGTAAAGGTGGTGGTATTCAACAATCGCGAATGGGGCCTGGTCCACCTGGAAATGGAGGAGGCCGGCCTGCCCGCCTTCGCCGGTTCGGAATTCCCCAACCCCGATTTTGCGGCCTTCGCCCGCTCCTGTGGCGCACAGGGTTACACGGTGCGCACGCCCGAGGAACTCGACCATGGCCTGCAGCAATTGCTGGAGACGCCCGGCCCGGCCATCCTGGATGTGTTCATCGATCCCGACGAACTACCGGTCATGCCCCACATCAAGATGGAGCAGATCTGGCGCTTCGGCCTGGCCAAGGTACGTGAAAGTCTCATCGCCATGCGAGGTGCATAAGTGGCTGGATGGCCAATCGCTGCCATCGACGCAAGCTTGCCGACCAGGCTGGCGAAGTTCGGAGGTGCCGGAACGGCCCCAGCTTGTCACTAGGCGGACGGTTTGGACGGTTCCGCCTCATGCTGGCGCATGGCCTCGGCCAGCAGCGCCAGCGCGGCCTTCTCGGCACTCTTGCGCTTCTTGCAGATACGCACCGGCTGGCCATGCAGGTCCATGCTCCAGAGATGATCGATGCGGGTGTCGAGATAAGCCACGAACTTGTGCTTGTCCAGCTTGGTCACACGCGGCATGAACAGGCCGGCTTGCTGCTGTTCAACGGATTTGGCGAAGTGTTTCATGACAGGTCTCCTCGGCGCACAGGCGTGGATGGGACATGACAGGCTGCGAGCCGGCTCAATTCAGCATAGACGATTGCCGCCGCAACGGAAGCGCATTTTCTGCTTCCTTTTCACCTCCGTTGCGGTGGCGGTGGCGGTGTCGGATCACTCGCAGGGAGGACCTGGAGGCCTTCCGGTGGTCTTTCGGAGAGTGCTTATTTCTTGGTGGTACCCAACTCTGCTTCAGCTCAAGCCCCCTCTGCAGATGCTGTTCCAGCCCCGGCAAGGCAAGTAGCCAGGACGGCCCGCCGTGTAGGTTTTTTCTGACACGCTAATCGGGCGATGTCCGATCTTCATTTTTGCCATGCATCGATACTATGCATCCAACGCACTCGAAACCGAGGGCCCACATTCCGGCACGAACGTCCCCCTCCGTCGTGCCATGAATACGGTCCATCCCCCATCGGTTTATCCCCACGAGTCGTTTTCATAAGCAGAAATTCATCGAAGATTCCCCCGATCTTTGGCGTCTTATATCCCTCCCCCTCAGGCCGCCTCCCCCAGGCGGCCCTTTTTTTGTCCATTTTCCCGGCACGTAGGTCCTGCCCAGTGGCACTGATGCAGATCAGGCTTTGGCCTGTCCCCACCCTGGGGGACCCGAGAAGAAGTATGCTTGTCGGCACATGCAATGCTGAAGGCCATGACAAGCTGTCCCGGCCTTCAGGTACAACCCGCCCGGATCCTTCATGCCCATCAATTACCTGCGCCGCCTCACCAGTCCGGCGCGCACCGATCTTTCCAACCGCCATCTGGGCCGTTCGCTGGCCTTCATCGCCGGGGCCGTCAATGCCGGCGGCTTCCTGGCCGTGGGTCAATATACGTCGCACATGTCGGGCATCGTCTCTTCCCTGGCGGACAACCTGGTGCTGGGCGAAACCCTGCTGCTGGTGGCCGGCGCCAGCGCCCTGCTGTCCTTCATGACGGGAGCGGCCTGTTCGGCGGTGATGATCAACTGGGCCCGGCGCCGTAGCCTGCAAAGCGAGTACGCCATGCCCTTGATGCTCGAAGCCATGCTGTTGCTGTGCTTCGGCATCCTGGGCAGCAACCTGGAGAATCACCGCATGCTGTTCGTGCCGGTGACGGTTTCCCTGCTGTGCTATGTGATGGGCTTGCAGAATGCCATGATCAGCAAGATCTCCCGTTCCGAGATCCGCACCACCCATGTCACCGGCCTGGTCACCGACATCGGTATCGAGATCGGCAAGATATGCTACTGGACGCTGGCGCCACGCCAGCCGGGCGAACTCACGGGAGAAGACCCGGTGCCCGGGGCCTGGCGCAAGTTCCTGCTGCTGTCGTCGCTGCTGGCGATGTTCTTCCTGGGCGGCGTGGTCGGGGCGCTGGGCTTCAAGAGCATCGGTTTCCTGGCCACCATGCCACTGGCGGCAGGCCTGTTCCTGCTGGCGCTGGTGCCGATGATGGATGACCTGGTCCGGTCATGATCCCAGCGTGAAGCCGCGTACCCGACCATGGAAATGGCATGAAAGATAACATTTCGGGGAATGCATGACACAAATGAAGGACCTGCACCAGCCTCCGCGCTCCTGACGGCGTAACGAATATGCGGCAAGGGCGCTACAGGACTTGCTCGCCTCAATCATTTCAATAATAATTGAAATATTGAATTAACGAGGCAGCTCATGGAAACAAAATCCGTCATTGCCGCCCTGGGGGCGCTAGCGCAAGAGTCCCGCCTGGGCATCTTTCGTCATCTTGTCCAGGTCGGACCGGAGGGCAGTGCCGCCAGCAAGATCGGCGAAGCGCTGGACATTGCACCTTCGTCGCTGTCCTTCCACCTGAAAGAGCTATCGCACGCAAGTCTGGTGACGTCGCGACAGGAGGGTCGTTTCGTCATCTATGCCGCCAATTTCGAGGTGATGAACGAAGTCCTTGGTTTTCTGACCGAGAACTGCTGTGGAGGCAATCCATGCTCCCCGGTGGGTGCATGCTGCCCACCCTCCGCCGCGGCAACTTGAGACGGAGCGAGCATGCTGACGGCACTTCTCATCTTCCTGATGACACTGGTACTGGTCATCTGGCAGCCCAAGGGGCTGGGCATCGGTTGGAGCGCATGCGGTGGCGCGGCCGTGGCATTGGCCTGCGGCGTAATCCATTGGACCGATATACCGACGGTATGGCACATCGTCTGGAATGCCACGGCAACCTTCATTGCCGTCATCATCATCAGTCTGCTGCTGGACAGGGCCGGATTTTTCGAATGGGCGGCGCTCCATGTGGCCCGCTGGGGGGCCGGCAATGGTGGTCGCCTGTTCGTGTTGCTGGTCCTGCTGGGGGCAGTCGTCTCTGCGATCTTTGCCAATGATGGCGCCGCCCTGATACTGACGCCCATCGTCATCGCCATGCTGCAAGCCTTGCGTTTCTCGCCGCAGGCCACCCTGGCCTTTGTCATGGCTGCCGGTTTCATCGCCGACACCGCCAGCCTGCCGCTGGTGGTTTCGAACCTGGTGAACATCGTTTCGGCTGACTACTTCAAACTCGGGTTCGCGCAGTATGCCGGCATCATGGTTCCGGTTGATCTGACGGCGGTAGCCACGACCCTCCTGGCTCTCTATCTCTTCTTTCGTCGGGACATCCCAAAGAACTATGACGTGGCACAACTGGCAGTGCCGGCTGCGGCGATACGCGACCAGGCCACTTTCACGGCCGGCTGGTGGGTGTTGGCCTTGCTCCTGCTGGGGTTCTTCTGGCTGGAAGGCTTGGGCGTCCCTATCAGCGCGGTTGCAGCCACCGGCGCATTGGCGCTGCTCGCGGTAGCCGCGCGCGGGCATGTGATTGCCACACGAGAGGTCGTCAAGGGAGCGCCTTGGCAGATCGTGTTCTTTTCCCTGGGGATGTATCTGGTGGTCTATGGCTTGCGCAACGCCGGCCTGACCCATCTGCTCACACAGGTGCTCAACGGGATGGCAGAACACGGGGTCTGGGCGGCAGCACTGGGAACGGGCTTCCTGACGGCGATCCTGTCATCCATCATGAACAATATGCCGACCGTGTTGATAGGTGCGCTTTCCATCGACGCCACCACTGCGCATGGTGTGGTGCGCGAAGCCATGCTCTACGCTAACGTGATCGGCTGCGACCTCGGTCCGAAGATCACCCCGATCGGTAGCCTGGCGACCCTGCTCTGGCTGCACGTGCTGGACCAGAAGAAGCTCCATATCTCATGGGGATACTACTTCCGGGTCGGTGCGGCACTCACGATACCGGTACTGCTGGCAACGCTGACGGCGCTGGCAATCCGCCTCCAATAGAAAGCCCATATCCCCCGGGAGCATCATGACCATCATCTATCACAATCCTGCCTGCGGCACTTCCCGCAACACCCTTGCCATGATCCGCAACAGCGGGGAAGAACCGACCATCATTGAATACCTGCAGCACCCGCCGGGGCGGGAACAACTGGCGGGCATGATCAAGGACGCCGGTCTGAGCGTGCGCGAGGCGATGCGCCAGAAAGGCACACCTTATGCCGAGCTAGGCCTGGACGACACCGCCCTGACAGACGGACAGTTGCTCGATGCCATGCTGGCGCATCCCATCCTGATCAACCGACCGTTTGTCGTGGCCGCCAAAGGTACCCGCTTGTGTCGTCCATCGGAACTGGTGCTGGATATCCTGGCCCATCCGCAGCAGGGAAGCTTTGCCAAGGAGGATGGTGAAATCATCGTCAACGCGGCGGGGCAACGTATCGAACCGGCTCAGTAATCTGCCGGATATCGTGCTATCCATCGTATCGGGACGATCCCACGCTCCCCTGCGATTTGCGTTACAGCCAGCCTCATGTGAGCTGGCGAATCAGCCCGGCTGGCGGGAAGCTTCGTCGGATTGCTGGGGCTGCGACGACGCGGCACTCGACTGCGCCGCCTGATCCTGCGGCGTGCCCTGGGTCATCTGCGGCTGGACGGCCGGCGCCACCCCCTGGGGCGCACCCGCATCGTTGGCAGCGCTCTTGCGACCATGGCTGTTCAGCCCCCCCTTGCGTCCGGCTTCTCGTGCCTCGGCGGAAGTGAATTCATGGGCGGCTCCCTTGGCGTGCGCAGCCTTGCCGCCCATGCTGGCGATCTGGCGCTGCTTTTCACGATCCATGGCGGCAAAGCCGCGATGACTGTTTCCAGGATTTTGTGCATTTGCCATATGTGACTCCTTGTCGTGGATAGTCGAAAGTAAGCAGAGCGACTGCCCGACCGGATGGCCCTGGCAGATGTCCACGACTGCAGTGTAGGAAGCCTGGCCCTCACCTACTATCGGAAGAGCTCTACAGCCCATGTCAGCATTGACTGTAGGACTTGAAGGAATCCGTGAAGATGAGCTTGCCGATACGCATATTTATTAATATATAAACAATAAAAAACTCTCCGCCCGGCAGATTTCGTCACATCCCAAATCAAATACTGTATATTTATACAGTTATCGAATTATCCCTGCCTGCGTGGCAGTTCCCTGACGCAAGCCTTCATGTTGACGCCCTCCTCCTCGGTCCGTACACCGGAAACGATCCATCCTTCTCTCTGGCTGGCTTCCCAGCTGGCGCGTAGCGGTGCGCGCGGCGTCTCCAGCGGCTTTGAGGCGCTGGACGCGGAGTTGCCCGAACGCGGCTGGCCGCCGGGTGTGCTCATCGAACTGCTGCTGCCGCAGGATGGCATCGGCGAGTTGCGCCTGCTGCGTCCACTGCTGGCCCAAGAGCACGTGCAAGGACCGGCCGGAGCGCCGCAACGGCGGGCCCGGGCTGAACGCATCGCCTTGCTGCAAGCCCCCTATCAGGTCAATGCACCGGGCTGGACACATATGGGCGTAGCCGCTGCACGCCTGTTACACCTGCAGGCCGATCATGCCGCCGATGCCGGCTGGGCCGCCGAGCAGGTCTTGCGTGCCGACAGTTGCCAGGCTCTGCTGATGTGGCAAGCCCGCCAGCGCAAGGGCGATCACGATCTGCTGCGACGGCTGCATATCGCCGCCCAGAGTGGCAATACCCTGTTTTTCATGTTCCGTCCGCTGGCCTGCGCGCGCGAGGCCTCGCCCGCCCCGTTGCGGCTGACCCTGCACGCCGCGCGCGACGGACTGGACATCGGTTTTCTCAAACGGCGCGGGCCGCTGCGTGAGCAGCCCCTGTTCCTGCCCTTGTCGCCTTCACCGAATTTGCAACGCCATGCCCCTTTGGATCGCCGTACACCTGCCCTTGCTACCACTGGAAGTCTTTCGTCCGAACTGGCTGGATGAGGCTGCCTCGGTGGTATTCGAACGCGAACGCGTCAGCGCCGTGTCGGCCACTGCGCGCGCGCTGGGGGTGCAGGAGGGCATGCGGCGCGGCGGCGTGCAACTGCTGGCGCCCGCGGCCCAGCAACATGACCGCACCCCCTTGCAGGAGACGGCCATGCTGCAGCAGGCCGCCCTGGCACTGCTGCAATACACGCCCCAGGTGGCACTGGCCGACGAGGCCTGCGTCCTGCTCGATGTCAGCGCCAGCCTGCGCCTGTTCGGCGGCATCCGCGCGCTCTGCCGCAAGATCCGCATCACCATCGCCCGGCTCGGCCTGTCGGCTACGCTGGCGTGCGCGGTGACCGCCACCGGCGCCTGGATGCTGGCGCGCTTCGGCTACGTGCGCACGCTGCGCCTGCCCTCCCTGTGGCGATGCCTGGATCGCCTACCGGTGGTCTTGCTCAGTGCCGCCGTTCCCCATCTGGAATGGCTGCATGGCCTGGGATGCCGCCAGCTAGGCCAGTTGCGGCGCTTGCCGCGCGCCGGTTTTCAGCGTCGTTGTGGCAAGGGCTTGCTGGACATGCTCGACCGCGCCTATGGCGACGCCCCCGAGGTCCATGACTGGGTGGTAGCCCCGCCGGCGTTCAGTGCCCGTATCGAGCTGCCGGACCGCATCGACCAGACCGATATCCTCGCCACCTATGCCCAGCGGCTGCTGGCCCAGCTGGCCGGGTGGCTGGCGGCACGCCAACTGGCCATCAAGAAGCTGCGCCTGTGGCTGGAGCATGAACGCGGCCGCCAGGCCGTTGCCCCCACCGAGCTGGGCCTGGCCCTGTCGATACCGGCCTGGCAGGAAGACCACCTGCATACGCTGGTCAAGGAAAAACTAGCCCGCTCCACCCTGGCGGCCCCGGCCATCGCCCTGGGGCTGGCCGCCGATGAACTGGAAGCCCAGCAGGCCGCCAGCGAACTGCTCTTTCCCGAGCCCGGCGGCAGTGCCGAAGACCACCAGCGCCTGCTGGAACTGCTGGTGGCGCGCCTGGGCGCCGACAAGGTGCTGCAAGCCGCGCCCCGCGCCGACCACCGACCCGAGATCGCCAATCGCTGGTGCAGCGTCATGCAGTCCACGAGCCGGCTGCCGGCGCCGATGACGACCCATCCCGCCCATCTGCCACCACGCCCGCTGTGGTTGCTGGACGAGCCGCTGCCATTGCGTCTGCACCGGCACCGCCCGGTCTACCGTAGCCCGCTGGAATTCACCTCGCCGCCAGAGCGCATCGAAGCCGGCTGGTGGGAAGGCCGGCCACTAACCCGCGACTACTTCACCGCACGCGACGCCCAGCATGCGTATTACTGGATCTTCCGCCAGTGGCGCGGTGGCGAACGTCCCGACGAGGAACCGCAATGGTTCCTGCACGGCCTGTTCGGCTAGGGCTTGCTCATGCGACCTGCACCTGGCGCCAGCGGCTTGCCCGAGTATGCCGAACTGTATTGCCGCACCAACTTCAGCTTCCTGCAGGGTGCTTCGCATGCCCAGGAGCTGGTGGATCGCGCCATCGCCCTGGGTTACCGGGCACTGGCGATCACCGATGAATGCACGCTGGCCGGTGTGGTGCGGGCGCATGCCGCCTATGTGGAGCAGTTCAGGAAGAACCAGGCGCTGGATTTCAAACTCATCATCGGCAGCTGCTTTCGCTTTACCGCCCTCAAGGATGATCCCGCCCACCCGTTGGCATCGCTGACCCTGGTGGCACTGGCCCGCAATCGTGAGGGCTACGGCAACCTGTCCGAACTGATCACACTGGCCCGCACCCGCGCCGACAAGGGCGATTACCTGCTCTCGCCGCAAGACCTGGAGACCCCGCCGCCATCCCTGTCCCATCTGCGCGCTCTGCCCGATTGCCAGCTGATCCTGGTGCCGGACTACCCGGCCGATGAAGACACGCTGGACGCCCAGTTGCGCTGGCTGTCGCGGCTCGCCCCGGGGCGGGCCTGGGTCGGCCAGACCCGCCTGTACCGGCCACTGGATGATCTGCACAGCGAGGTGCTGGAGCGCCTGGCGCAGCGCCACAGCCTGCCTCTGGTGGCGGTGGGCGATGTGCGCATGCACCGGCGCTCGCGCAAGTACCTGCAGGACGTGGTCACCGCCATCCGCCTGGGCCAGCCGGTGCAGGAATGCGGTCATGCGCTGGCGCCCAATGCCGAACAGCATCTGCGCTCAAGGATGCGACTGGCCATGATCCATGCCGCCCCCGCGCTGGCGCAAACCCTGGTGGTGGCGGCCGACTGCCACTTCCGCCTGGATGAATTGCGCTACGAGTACCCGGATGAACTGGTGCCGCTGGGCATGAGCCCGGCCCAATACCTGCGCCAGGAAACCCTGGCCGGCGCGGCGCGGCGCTACCCCGGGGGCGTACCGGGCAGTGTTCGGGCGCAGATCGAGATGGAACTCTCGCTGATCGCCCAGAAGGAATATGAAGCCTATTTCCTCACCGTCCACGACCTGGTCAGGTTCGCCCGTTCCCGTGACATCCTGTGCCAGGGGCGTGGCTCGGCGGCCAATTCGGCAGTCTGCTATTGCCTGGGCGTGACCGAGGTCGATCCGACCTCGACGCGCCTGCTGTTTGCCCGCTTCATCAGCGAAAAGCGCAATGAGCCCCCCGATATCGATGTCGACTTCGAGCACCAGCGGCGCGAAGAAGTGATCCAGCACATCTACCGCAAGTACGGCCGCCGCCGTGCCGCCCTGGCCGCTGCCGTACACAGCTACCGTCCGCGCGGCGCGCTGCGCGAGGTGGGCCGGGCGCTGGGCGTGGATGCGGCCATCGTCGATGCGGTCGCCAAGTCGCAGCACTGGTTCGACAGCCGCGAGGAATTGCTGGAGCGCTTTGCCGAGGCGGGCCTGGACCCGGCGCTGCCGCAGATCGGCCTGTGGGCCGATATCACCGGCAAGCTGCTACGCTTTCCACGCCACCTGTCGCAACATACCGGCGGCTTCGTGATCGCGCGAGGTCAATTGTCGCGACTGGTGCCGATCCAGAATGCCGCCATGCAAGACCGTTCGGTCATCGAATGGGACAAGGACGACCTGGAATCCCTCAACCTGCTCAAGGTGGATGTGCTGGCGCTGGGCATGCTGACCGCCCTGCGTCGCACGCTGGAACTGGTCAGCCTGCGGCGCGCACTGGCGGTGCCAATGCAGATGCACGATATCCCCCGGGAAGACCCGGCCACCTACGACATGATCTGCAAGGCCGATACCATCGGCGTGTTCCAGATCGAGAGCCGGGCGCAGATGAGCATGCTGCCGCGCATGCAGCCACGTACCCATTACGATCTGGTGGTGCAGGTGGCCATCGTGCGGCCCGGCCCGATCCAGGGCGGCATGGTTCATCCCTATCTGCAGCGGCGTGAACTGGTACGCAATGGTGGCAGCTTCGACTATCCCGACAACACCAGCAAGAGCGGCAAGATCAGGAAGGTACTGGAACGCACCCTGGGCATCCCCATCTTCCAGGAGCAGGTGATGGATGTGGCCATCGAAGCGGCCGGCTACTCCCCCAGCGAAGCGGACGACCTGCGTCGCTCCATGGCGGCCTGGAAACGCAAGGGCGGCATGGGGCCGCACCATGAACGGCTGGTGCTGGGCATGACCGACAACGGCTATTCGCGCGAATTCGCCGAGAACATCTTCAAGCAGATCCAGGGCTTTGGCGAATACGGTTTCCCTGAAAGCCATGCCGCCAGCTTCGCCCTGCTGACCTATTTCAGCAGCTGGCTCAAGTGCCACGAACCGGAAGCCTTCCTGTGCGGCCTGTTGAACAGCCAGCCCATGGGCTTCTATTCCCCCTCGCAATTGATCCAGGATGCGCGCCGCCATGGCGTGCAGGTGCTGCCGGCCAATGTGGTGCGCAGCCGCTGGGAGTCGACCCTGGAATTGGGCCAGGCGCGCCCCGCAGTGCGGCTGGGCATGAGCCTGCTGCGCGGCATGCCGGAGGAGGCGGCACAACGCATCGAGCAGGCCCGCCGGCAACAGCCCTTCGTCGACGTCGCCGACCTGGCCCGACGCGCCAACCTGGACAGGCATGCCCTGCAAGCCCTGGCAGCCGGCGACGCCCTGCGCGAACTGGCCGGCCACCGGCGCCAGGCGCTATGGCATGCGGTGGGCGCGGTGCCGGATCGCGACCTGCTGCACAGCGCCCCGCGCGCCGACGATGCGGTCGAGCTGGCCGCCCCCGGCGAAGGTGACCAGATCATCGACGACTATCGCGCCATGAACCTGACCTTGCGTCGCCATCCACTGGCCCTGTTGCGCCAGCGGCTCACGCGTGAGCGCTTCATGAGCGTGGCTGCGCTGAACCAGCTGCAGAACCGCCAGTTCGCCTGCTGCTGCGGCATCGTCACGGTGCGCCAGCGCCCGGGCACGGCCAAGGGCGTGATCTTCATGACGCTGGAAGACGAGACCGGCTCGGCCAATGTCATCATCTGGCCCGCCGTGCTGGAACGCCAGCGCAGCGAGGTGCTCAATGCCAGGCTGTTGGGGGTGTATGGGAGCTGGCAATGCCAGGGCGAGGTGCGCCACCTGGTGGCAGGACGGCTGGAAGACTGGACCCACCTGCTGGGCGAGTTGCAGCCGCGTAGCCGGGATTTCTTCTGATCAGGCCGACAGCGCCAGGCGGAAGGCATTGCGCCCCTCGCTCTTGGCACGGTACAGGGCCAGGTCGGCAGCATGGACCAGTGCATCCCAGCTGCGTACCTGGCCCGGCTTCAATACGGCCAGGCCGATGCTGATGGTGACCTGATCACCATGCTCGAAGCTGCGCGCGCGCACCGACTCCAGCAACTGCTGTCCGACCAGGCTGGCCTCGGTATCCCCCCGGCCCGGGAAGACCGCACAGAACTCTTCGCCACCGTAGCGACCCAGCAGGTCGCCCTCCTGGCAGTTCTCCCGCAGCAGCCTGCCTATCCCCGCGAGCACGCGATCACCCATCAGGTGGCCGTGACGATCGTTGATCTGCTTGAAGTGATCGACATCGATGAAGGCCAGGGTCAGCATCTTGCCCCCGCTGAGCGCCTGTTGCAGGGCCAGCTCGCCGCTGCGCACCAGCTCGCGCCGGTTGAGGGTGCCGGTGAGCTCATCCTCGGTGGCCAGGCGCTGCTTGTCGGCCAGCAGGCGCTCGAAATACACCATCATCAGCGACACCACCAGCAGCAAGGTGCCCCCCAGCGGAATCAGGTAGACCAGCGTCACGCCCAGGCTGCTCATGGCCGGCGGCTCGAACAAGGCCGGGCGCGACTGCGACAGCAGCATGCGCCCGAGATAGGCCCCGATGAGCAGCGACACCGCCAGCAAGCCGGTGATCCGTCCGAATCCCCAGCGCGCATAGCGCCGCGCCATCGGCCCCGACAACCCCAGCAGGAATTCCATCAGCAACAACAGGAAGGAAAGTTGCAGTCCCAGGATGACCAGCAGGCTGCGCTGCGCAAAGGGAAGATCCAGCAGCAGCAGGATCTCGAAGGCCACGCCGAAGAAGACGATCAACAGCGCCGGCCACCACCCCGCCTGGCGCTGGTAGAAACTGCGCAAGCCGCTCCAGGCCAGGATGCAGGCTGCGAACAAGGCGGTATTGCCGGTCAGCAGGCCGAGATGGCGCAGCAGGCCGACGCCGCCGCCGTAACTCACCACCGTCACGCACACGCCCAACCCCGAGAGCGCACCGGAGAGCGCCCAGATGCGCGTACAGCGCTCGCTGGGCGTATTGAGGAAGAGCCCGGCCATGATCAGGCCGGTACAGAACTGTACGATGACCAGCGCCACGCTGGCAGTCAGAGGATCCATCCGGGTTTGCTTGCCCCTCGGGCAGTGAAGATTGCAGGAGACACCCCGCCCCCTGTCCTTGCTGCAGGCGCCCCCACGGCGCCCGACCGGCTTGCCTGATGACGCAGGGCAACAGAATGCGGTGGGGAGCTAGTGTACCCCATCCGTTTGGAGCAACCGGTGATTTTTCAGTGAAAACTCACCAAACCCGAAGCAAGCTTCACGAACGCAGGGCGGCGTCACGCTCCAGCACCTGGGTATGCCCCCACTTCCCGGAACGGCAGAGTTCGTCGGTGACATCCAGCACCAGCTTCTCGACGGCTGCCGCAGCGGTGGTCAGGGGAATATTGCGCGAGGCGCACAGGACCAGGGTGCGCGAGATGTGCTCACCTGCGATGGCATGGGCCACCATCTCGCCGCGCTCGATATCGGCCAGCAGCGGCGCCACCGGCAGGATGGTGGCGCCGATATCGGCCAGGATGGCCGACTTGAGGATGGCCACTGAATTGATCTCGATGACATTGTCCAGCGTCATGCCCTGGGCGCGCACCAGGTTCTCGATGCGTGGACGCACACCGTGCGCCAGCCCCGGCAGGATCAGCGGTGCCTGGATGGCCTTGGACAAAGGCACGCCACGGCGGCCGGCCACGCCATACTGGGACTGGGCGCGGGTGATGTACATCATCTCCTCCTCGATCATCGGCGTGGCCGCAAAGGAAGACAACTGGCCATCGTCGAACAGCACGGCCAGGTTGATACGGCCGGATTTCAACTGGCTGATGAGATTACCGGTCAGCTCCTCGGTCAGCTGCAGCGTGATCTCGGGATAGGTGGAGCGCACCGCCGTGAGCAGCGGCAAGGCCAGCGCATTGGAGACGCTCTGCGGAATGCCCAGCGCCACCGTCCCCGAGGGTTTGTCGGTGGATTGCGCCACGGCCTGCTTGGCATCCTGCACCTGCTTCAGGATCGCCAGTGCGTGTTCATAGAAGACCTTGCCGGCATCGGTGGCGATGACGCCCTGGGCCGAGCGGTGCAGCAATTGCGCCGCCATTTCATCTTCAAGCTGGCGGATCTGCTGGGTCAGCGCCGGCTGGGCGATGTGCAGCACCCGCGCGGCGCGCGAGAGCGAGCCATGATCGACGATGGCCACGAAGTAGCGCAGTTGGCGTAATTCCATACGGACAATTCCAGTGTTCAGCTTGCGGTGATGCGATCGGCAGCATCCGCCTGCAGTTGTTATTTAAGTTTACAAGCCGGGCCGGCTATTGAACATGCGGGTACGCGCATTCTCGATATGGCCGCGCATGGCACGGCGCGCCCCTTCAGCGTCCTGGATGCGGATCAGCTCGAAGATCTGGCGGTGCTCGTCCATGGCATCCTGGGAACGCTTCCAGGGCGGGATATGCATCAGGTGACGCAACATGTTCACGGCGTGGCTGACATCGTATTCCAGTGTCTTCATCACCTGCACGAAGCGCATGTTGGCGGTGGCCATGGCGATGGCTTCGTGGAAGCCAAAGTCGTAATGATGGGCGATGTCACCTGCGGCATTGGCTTGTTCGAAGCCGGCCAGCAGACGCTCCATCTTGTCCAGGTCTTGCTTGTTGCGGCGCAGCGCGGCCATGTAGGCGCACTCGGGTTCGATCACCAGGCGCAGCTCCAGACCGTTCATGATGTGGCCGATGCGGGTCTCGGGCTCGCCGTCGGCTTGCAGTTGCGCGGGCGCCAGGCCGGCCTTTTCGCGCACATAAGTGCCGGAACCGCGCAGCGACTCCACCAGCTGGTCTTCGCGCAGCCGGTCCAATGCCTGCCGCACCACCGGGCGCGACACCTCGAACAGCGTGGCCAGGTCATTCTCCGAGGGCAGCTTGCTGCCCACCGCGATGCGGCCTTCGACAATGGCATGGAACAAGGTCTCATAGACCCGCTCGGCAAAGCGCTCCGGCCGCACCGGCCCCAGGCCGGCGGCGGCCAGGCCCAGGATTTCCGAGGAAGCGCCGGGACGGGCCGGCTTGCTGGCTTGGGACATCTGGTCTCCGTTGTACTGCGTTGTCACTGCGCCTCGAGTATGAATATGCGTGCAGGCGGTAGCGCATGGTAGCGGATTTGCCTGCTGCGCGACCAGTGCATTGCGGGAAGCAGTCAGCAAAGTAGTAAAATAAATTGACAGCTTGATCGCCCTGCCTTAGATTGGGCGACCATCAAGACAAAAACAATATCAGGAGACACGTCAACCCGAGGCCCGCCTTGCCGGCCCCCGCCTGCTGTCGTCCCCTGTCCTGCCTTCTTCGCATTCCGGTCATTACCGAAAGGACGCCAACGACATGAAACAGCACTTCATCGACAACCACTGGGTCGCTCCGGCTTCGGGTGAGAGCATCCCCGTCATCGATCCCTCCGACGGCCAGACCTTCGAGGCCATTGCCCGTGGCAACGCCGCCGACATCGAACTGGCCGTCAGCGCCGCACGCCGCGCCTATGAAGGCGCCTGGGGCAAACTCTCGGCCGCCGAACGCAGCCGCCTGATGATGAAGCTGGCCTACAAGCTGCAAGACCACCAGGAAGAACTGGCCCAGCTCGAAGGCCGTGACTGCGGCAAGCCGATGAAACAGGCCCGCGCCGACGCCGCCGCCATCGTCCGCTACTTCGAATTTTATGCCGGTGCGGCCGACAAGCTGCATGGTGACACCATCCCCTACCAGGCCGGCTACACGGTGCTGACCCTGCGCGAGCCGCATGGGGTGACCGGTCATATCGTGCCCTGGAACTATCCAATGCAGATCTTCGGTCGCTGTGTCGGTGGTGCGCTGGCGGCCGGCAATACCTGCGTGGTCAAGCCGGCCGAGGATGCCTGCCTGTCCATCCTGCGGGTGGCCGAACTGGCGGCCGACGTCGGCTTCCCGGCCGGTGCGCTCAATATCGTCACCGGCTACGGTCATGAAGCCGGCGACCTGCTGGTCAAGCATCCCGATGTGGATCACGTCTCCTTCACCGGTTCGCCCAATGTGGGCAAGCTGGTGGTGCGCGGCGCGGCCGAACATCACACCCCGGTCACGCTGGAGCTGGGCGGCAAGTCGCCACAGGTGGTGTTCGAGGATGCCGACATGGACGCCATGCTGCCGGTGGTGGTCAACGCCATCGTCCAGAATGCCGGCCAGACCTGCTCGGCCGGCAGCCGCCTGCTGGTACAGCGGGGCGCCTATGAACAGGTGCTGGAGCGCCTCTCGGGCCTGTTCAGCCAGCTCAGGGTGGGCTCGTCGCAGATGGACCTGGACTGCGGCCCACTGATCCGCAAGACCCAACAGGAGCGCGTGGCCGGTTTCCTGTCGGACGCCCGCCGCGACGGCATCCCGCTGGTGGCGCAGGGCGAGATCGCCCCGGGCGCCCCGGCCAGCGGCTTCTACCAGGCCCCGGCCCTGCTGCGCGATGTACCGCCGCGCCATCGCCTGGCGCAGGAAGAAGTGTTCGGCCCGGTGCTGGCCGCCATGCCCTTCGACGACGAAGCCGAGGCCATCGCCCTGGCCAACGGCACCGACTACGGCCTGGTCGCCAGCGTCTGGACCCGCGACGGCGGCCGCCAGATGCGCCTGGCACGGGCCATTCGCAGTGGTCAGGTGTTCATCAACAACTACGGCGCCGGTGGCGGGGTCGAACTGCCCTTCGGTGGCGTCAAGGCCAGCGGTCATGGTCGCGAGAAGGGCTTCGAGGCGCTGTATGGCTTCACGGTCCTCAAGACCATCGCCATCCGCCACGGTTGATATTGCACCCATGCAGGCGCGACATCATTGCAAAATCACGCACCTTCCGTTCGAGTAGGCCCTTTTCAGGGCCGTATCGAAGGCACACCGTCATTACGCCTTCGATACGCGGCTACGCCGCTACTCAGGACGAACGGTGAGCGGATCGCAATCAGGTTCTACCCAATCATGAAAAAGCCTAAGCATTTCCAATCATTTATTGCAAGGAGACACATCATGCGTTTGCAAGACAAGGTAGCCATCGTCACCGGTGGCGGTTCGGGTTTCGGTGAAGGCATCGCCAAGGCCTATGCCCGCGAAGGCGCGGCCGTGGTCGTGGCCGACATCGGCGAGGCCGGCGGCCTGCGCGTGGTCGAGGAGATCAAACAGGCCGGCGGCAAGGCGGTCTTTGCCAAGGCCGACGTCTCCAAGCGCGCCGACATGGACCAACTGCTGGCCACCGCCCTGGCGCAGTTCGGCAAGCTCGACATCGTCGTCAACAACGCTGGCACCACCCACCGCAACCGCCCCATGCTGGAAGTGGAAGAAGAGGAGTTCGATCGCGTCTATGCGGTCAACGTCAAGAGCATCTTCCTCTCGGCCAAGACCTTCGTGCCCTACTTCCGCCAGGTCGGCGGCGGTGCCTTCGTCAACATCGCCTCCACCGCCGGCGTGCGCCCGCGCCCTGGCCTGACCTGGTACAACGGCAGCAAGGGTGCGGTCATCACCACCAGCAAGTCCATGGCCGCCGAACTGGGTCCGGACAAGATCCGCGTGAACTGCGTCAACCCGGTGATCTCGGCCACGGGTCTCCTGGCTGAATTCATGGGCGTGCCCGACACCCCGGAAAACCGCAAGAAGTTCGTCGCCACCATCCCCATGGGCCGCTTCTCCACGCCCGAAGACATCGCCAACGCCTGCCTCTACCTGGGCTCGGATGAAGCCCAGTTCGTCACCGGCGTGTGCATCGAGGTCGACGGTGGTCGCTGTGTGTAAGGCGTAACACATCGCATGTAATTTCTTCATGCTTGAGGTGAGGATATTTCTTTGACAATGTTCTCACCGGCACTACAATGCTGGGCACCGTCAGCCGGCCACAGAGAAGGGTTCGGCGACGTAAAACAAAAGAACGTCAAACCTACTGGAGCGAGAGATGACTTACCAAGCAGGCGCCGCCGCCGGCGCCACCCGTGCGTCCTTTGAAGATGCCACCTACGCCAAAGTCACCTGGCGACTACTACCCCTGCTGTTCCTGTGCTATGTGGTGTCCTACCTGGACCGCGTCAACGTCGGCTTTGCCAAGCTGCAGATGCTGCAGGACCTGAAGTTCAGCGAAACCGTCTATGGCCTGGGCGCAGGCATCTTCTTCATCGGCTACTTCGTCTTCGAAGTGCCCAGCAACATGATCCTGCACAAGGTCGGTGCGCGCATGTGGATCGCCCGCATCATGATCACCTGGGGCATCATCTCCGGCGCCATGGCCTACGTGACCTCGCCACAGATGTTCTACATCATGCGCTTCCTGCTGGGCCTGGCCGAAGCGGGCTTCTTCCCCGGCGTGATCCTGTACCTCACCTACTGGTACCCGGCGGCCCGTCGCGGCAAGATCACGGCACTGTTCATGACCGGCATCGCCCTCTCGGGCGTGATCGGAGGCCCCCTGTCGGGCTGGATCATGCACGTCATGCCGGGCGTGTGGGGTCATACCGGCTGGCAGTGGATGTTCATCCTGGAAGCCATTCCCTCGCTGATCCTGGGCGTCATGGTGATTGCCTACATGAAGGACAGCATCCGCGCCGCTGGCTGGCTCACCGAAGAAGAAAAGCAGCTGCTTGAAACCAATATCAGCCATGAAGACGGCCAGAAGGAACACCTGACCCTGGGCGCGATGTTCGTCAACGGCCGTGTCTGGCTGGGTGCGGCGATCTACTTCTGCTTCGTCATGGGCCTGTATGGCGTGAGCTTCTGGCTGCCGACCATCATCAAGAGCACCGGCGTGACCGATCCCCTGAACGTGGGCCTGCTCACCGCCATCCCCTACGCCTTCTCGGCGGTGGCCATGGTGCTCATCGGCCGTAGCGCCGATGCCCGTCGCGAACGCCGCTGGCACGTGGCCATTCCGGCCTTCATCGGTTGCATCGGTCTGCTGCTGTCGACGCTCTATGGCCACAACACGGCCATGGCCATGGCCTCGCTGACACTGGCCAGCGTCGGCATCCTGACCACGCTGCCGCTGTTCTGGAGCCTGCCGACGGCCTTCCTGTCGGGTACCGCCGCTGCCGCCGGCATCGCCCTGATCAACTCGCTGGGCAACCTGGCCGGCTTCGTCAGCCCCTTCCTGGTGGGCTGGCTGAAGGACACCACCCAGAGCACCAATGCCGGCATGTACGTGCTGGCGGCCTCGCTGGTCCTGGGTGGCTTGCTGACCCTGACCTTGCCGGCCAAGCTGGTCAATCGCTGAGCGCGACAGCCCGGCAATACGACAACGGCGGCTCATCAAGCCGCCGTTTTTCATTGAAGCGCCGTCGCCTGCGGTGCCAGCAAGTCCTGCATGGCCAGCCGTACCAACTCGGCCTGGCGGGCCTCTGGCAGGCGCTGGCGCTGCTGCGCCACCAGCGCATCGACGCGCTGGCGGTCGCCGTGGCACAACTCGGTCATCCTGGCCGTCATCTCCAGATAGCCCTCGGGATCATGCAACGGCAGGTCATCGCGGGCAACATGGCGCAACCAGGCGCGATCGGCAGCGGCCGTCGCGAGCACGGACAAGGCAATCAGGACTAGCCAGCTCAGCATGATGGACCCGCACAGGATATGGAGCGGGGATTGTGACCCCGCCGCCGCCATGCCGGCCATCGCTGGCCGACTAGAAACGGCTGCGATTGCCAGACTCAGAGCGCCAGCCAGTCGCGCTGCACCGACTGGTCGGCCAACAGCGCCTGCGGCGTACCGTGGAAGACCATTTCGCCCCGCCCCATCACATAGACGCGCTGCGACAGGTCCAAGGCCAGGGTCTGTTTCTGCTCGATCAGCAACACCGCGACACGGCGCTGGCGCAGCAAAGCCAGATAATGCGCGACCTGCTCCACCATCTGCGGCGCCAGGCCCTCGGTGGGTTCGTCGATCAGCATCAGGCGGGGATTGCCCATCACGGCACGGCCCAGCGCCAGCATCTGCTGCTCGCCGCCGGACAGCGATCCAGCCGCCACCTTGCGACGCTTTTCCAGGGAGGGGAACAGGGTATAGACATCGTCATAGCGCCAGCCATTCTCCGGCGGGCGACCGCTCTTGCGACCCAGTAGCAGGTTCTGCTCCACGGTCAGGGAGGGAAAGACATCGCGGCTCTCCGGCACATAGGCCATGCCGCGCCGGGCGATGTCGTGGGTAGCACGGCCGGCGATGGGCGCGCCGGCGAAGAGGATCTCGCCACTGCAACTCACCTGCCCTGTCAGGGCCTTGAGCAACGTGGAGCGTCCGCTACCGTTGCGGCCCAGGATGCTGACGACTTCGCCCGCCTCGACCTCCAGGTCGATCCCCTGCAGGACATGGCTCTGCCCGTACCAGGCATGCAGGCCACGCACGCTGAGCAAGCTGGGCGGCTTATTCATGGCGACTCCGGTTCAGGTAAAGGGCCTGCACCTGGGCGTTGGCGCGAATGCTGGCGGCGCTGTCGCAGGCGATCACACGGCCATTGTCCATGACGGCGATGCGGTCTGCCAAGTCGAAAACTACTTGCATGTCATGTTCCACCATCAACAGGGTCTTGCCGACCGTGACCTCGCGGATCAATGCCACCATCGCCGCGCTCTCGCTCCGGCTCATGCCGGCCGTGGGCTCGTCCAGCAGGATCACCGAGGCATCGGCGGCGATGGTGACGGCCAGCTCCAGGGCGCGTTGCTCGGCGTAGCTCAATTCGCCGGCGGCCACCTGGGCGCGGGCTGACAGGCCGACCTTGTCCAGCACCGCCAGGGCGCGATCGCGGGTGTCGTGCAAACTGCCGAGGCGACGCCAGAAGGCGTAGCGATACCCCAATGCCCACAGAAGCGCGCAACGCACGTTCTCGAAGGCCGACAGGCGCGGGAACAGGCTGGTGATCTGGAAGCTGCGCGCCAGCCCGAGCCGGCTGATCTGCTGTGGCGACAGGCGCGTGATGTCCTGGCCGTGCAGCAGCACACGCCCGGCATCGCAGCGATGGCGTCCCGAGATCAGGTTGAACAGGCTGGACTTGCCGGCACCATTGGGGCCGATCAGGGCGCAGCGTTCACCGGCCTGCAATTGCAGGTCGACGCCACGGAGGATCGCGCTGCGGTCGAAGGCCTTGTGCAAGCCTTGCAGATCGAGGGCAAGCTGACCGGTCATCGGCGCTCCCCCTGGCGCTGCAATACCAGCAGGCCGGACACGCCGGCCGCCACCAGCAAGAGCGCAACCAGCCACGACAGCGGCGCATGCACGTCAATGGCCTGCCCCCACAGCAGCAAGGACGCTGCTCCGGCGCCGGTGTCGACCAGGCTGCCCAGGCTGGCCTGGTAAGCCATCTCGGTGGCCAGCACGATGCCGGCCAACGCCAGCAACGCCGCCAGCAGCCAGGCCGCCAGCCAGCCGGTCATGCGCCAACCGAAGCGCCCGCTGCGCAGCAGGCGCATGCCGCGGTCCATCAGGCTGGCCAAGCCACCCGGTGTGGTCATCACGATCAGGATGAAGAATGCCCCCAGGTAGAACTGCCAGGCCTGGGTATAGGCCGACAGCCAGGACGAGAACAGCACCCCGACCACGCCGCCGACGATGGGGCCGTAGAAATAGGCGGTGCCACCGATGAAGGTGAACAACAGGATGGTCCCCGAGCGCAGCGCGCCCACGTATTCGGCGCTGACGATCTCGAAATTGATGGCCGACAGCCCGCCGGCCACGCCCGCAAAGAAGGCCGACAGGATCAGCGCCAGGTAGCGTACCCGTTGCGGGTCGTAGCCGATGAAGGCGGCGCGCTCGGGATTGTCGCGCACGGCGTTGAGGATGCGCCCGAGAGGCGTATGCCGCAGCGCGCAGATGGCCACGGCGCAGACCAGCAGCCAGCCGGCGATCAGGTAATAGACCTGGATCTGCGGCCCGTAGCTCACGCCCAGCACCGGTTCGCCGATGACCCGATTGCCGGAGATGCCGCCCTCGCCGCCGAACAGCTCGGGAAACATCAGCACGCAGCTTGACACCAGCTCCACCAGCCCCAGCGTGATCATCGAAAACGTGGTGCCGGCACGGCGCGTGGTCAGGTAGCCCAGCACCACGCCGCACAGGGCGCCGGTCAGGCCGCCAGCCAGCGGCACCAGCGTCACCGGGAAGGATACTGCGCCCTCGGCCATGCGGTTCATCAGGTGGATGGCACCAAAGGCACCCAGGCCGGAATAGACCGCGTGACCGAAGGAAAGCATGCCGCCCTCGCCCAGCAGCATGTTGTAGGACAGGCACAGCAACACCATGGTCCCCATCTGCGACAGCAGCGACAGCGCCGCGCTCTGCGGGAACACCAGGGGCGCCACCAGCAGCACCAGCGCAAAGCCCAGCCAGGGCAGCAGGATCCGTTTCATCGCCTCATCCCTCCCGCTTGCCCATCAGCCCCTTGGGCCGCACGATCAGGGTCAGTACCAGCAGCAGATAGGGCAGCACCGGCGCCACCTGGGCCAGCGTCAGGCGCACCAGCGGCGCCCACGGGCTGGTCGATGCCACCTGCACGCCCAGGCTGGCCAGCGACACATCCAGCGCTACCGCAAAGGTCTGCATCAGGCCGATCAACAGCGAGGTGATGAAGGCGCCGGCCAGCGAGCCCAGGCCGCCGACCACCACGACCACGAAGATGATGCTGCCCACCGCCGCCGCCATGCCCGGCTCGGTGACGAAGGCATTGCCGCCGATGACACCGGCCAGCGCCGCCAGCGCGCAGCCGCCACCAAACACCAGCATGAACACGCGCGGCACGTTGTGGCCCAGCGCTTCGGTCATGTGCGGATGGCTCAGCGCGGCCTGGATGACCAGGCCGATGCGTGTGTGCCGCAGCAGCAGCCACAGGGCCAGCAGCATCAGCACCGCCACCAGCAGCATGAAACCGCGATAGACCGGGAAAGCGGTCGAATAGAGGGTAAAGAGCGTACCCTCCAGCGCCGGCGGGATGCGGTAAGGCACGGGAGAGCGGCCCCACACCAGTTGCACCAGCTCCACCACCAGGTAGGACAGGCCGAAGGTGAAGAGCAGCTCCGGCACATGACCGTAGCGATGCACGATGCGCAAGCCGTAGTGCTCCACCAGCGCGCCGGCCACGCCCACCAGCAGCGGCGCCAGCAGCAGCGCCGGCCAGAAGCCCAGCAAACCGGCCAGGGCATAGGCCACATAGGCGCCCAGCATGTAGAAACTGGCATGGGCGAAGTTGGGCACGCCCATCATGCTGTAGATCAGCGTCAGGCCGGAGGACAGCATGAACAGCAGCAAGCCGTAGCCCAGGCCATTGAGGAAGGTGATCAGTACGAATTCCAAGTTGCCAGCCTTGCCAGGGTACAGAGGGTCAAAAGGGTCAAAAGGATCGAAAGGGTCGAAGTATTGAAGTGTCCATCGGTCCGGGCGGCTAGGCCCGGACCGGCCATGCAGCCGAGCCGAAAAGTGCAGCGATCCTATGGGATTCGCGCTTCTCTGTCAAAATAGCGGATTGCGCCCGGTCCCGGGCTACACAGGCTTTACATGACGACTCCGTACCCCATCGCGCCCCTGGGCAACCGTTTTGCCGACCTGCCGCCGGCCTTCTACACCCGTCTGCAACCCACGCTCCTGCCCGCTCCCTACCTGGTGGGCTTCAGCGATGAAGCCGGCGCCAGCGTCGGCTTGGCGCGCCCGGCCAGCGATGACCCGGATTTCCTCGACATCTTTGCCGGCAACCGCATTGCGCAAGGCTCCCTGCCGCTGGCGGCGGTCTATTCGGGCCACCAGTTCGGCGTCTGGGCCGGCCAGCTGGGCGATGGCCGGGCCATCACCCTGGGCGACCTGTCGGCAGCCGATGGCGCCGGTCGCATCGAGCTACAGTTGAAGGGGGCCGGCATGACGCCGTACTCCCGCATGGGTGACGGCCGCGCCGTGCTGCGCTCGTCGATCCGCGAATTCCTCTGCTCGGAAGCCATGGCCGCGCTGGGCATCCCCACCACCCGCGCACTCACCGTGATCGGCTCGGACCAGCGCGTCATGCGCGAAACGCCCGAAACGGCCGCCGTGGTGACCCGCATGGCACCCAGCTTCATCCGCTTCGGCTCCTTCGAGCACTGGTACTACAACCAGCGCTTCGATGATCTCAAGCTGCTGGGCGACGCCGTGCTGGAACAGTTCTACCCCGAGCTGCTGGGCCAGGACAATCCCTACCAGGCCCTGCTCAGGGAAGTCACCCGCCGCACCGCCACCCTGATGGCGCAATGGCAGGCGGTGGGCTTCATGCATGGCGTGATGAACACCGACAACATGTCCATCCTCGGCCTGACGCTGGATTACGGCCCCTTCGGCTTCATGGAAGCCTTCGATGCCCGCCACATCTGCAACCACACCGACAGCCAGGGCCGCTATTCCTACCAGATGCAGCCACGCATCGGCCAGTGGAACTGCTTCGCGCTGGGCCAGGCCATGCTGCCCCTGATCGGCACGGTGGAAGAGACCGAGGCGGCGCTAGCCGACTACGACGCGATCTTCCAGGCGCAGCACGACGCCCTGTTCCACGCCAAGCTGGGCCTGCGTACGCAGCAGGCCGACGACAGCCAGTTGCTCGAAGCCCTGTTTGCCATCCTGCAGGCCAACCATGTCGATTTCACGCTGTTCTTCCGTCGCCTGGGCGATTTGCAGATCGGCAACGTCAGCTACGACGAGCCGCTGCGCGACCTCATCCTCGATCGCCCGGCCTTCGATGCCTGGGCCACGCAATACCGCGCCCGCCTGCGCGCCGAAGACAGCGACGATGCCGCCCGCCGGCTTGCAATGCATGCGGTCAACCCCAAATACGTGCTACGCAATTACCTGGCCCAGGTCGCCATCGAGAAGGCGCAGCAGAAGGACTTCTCGGAGGTGCAGCGCCTGCAGACCATCCTGCGTCGCCCCTTCGACGACCAGCCCGAGCACGGCAAGTATGCCGAACTGCCCCCTGACTGGGCCAGCCACCTGGAAGTGAGCTGCTCTTCCTGATCCTGAACCTGCCAGAACCAGCCCGTCACCAACAAGGAGCCCAGCATGAACAAACGAGTAGAAAAGACCGACGCCGAGTGGCGTGCCCAGCTCGACCCCATCGACTACCAGGTCACCCGCGAAGCCGCCACCGAACGCGCCTTTACCGGCCGCTACTGGGATCATCACGAGGCCGGCACCTATACCTGTGTATGCTGCGACACGCCGCTGTTCACCTCGGATGCCAAGTTCGACTCCGGCTGCGGCTGGCCCAGCTACTTCGAACCCATCGATCCGGCCAACGTCCGTGAGAAAGTGGACCGCAGTTATGGCATGATTCGCACCGAGATCATCTGCAATGTCTGCGACGCCCACCTGGGCCACGTCTTCCCCGACGGCCCGCCGCCGACCGGACTGCGCTACTGCATCAATTCGGCCTCGCTGCGTTTCGACCCGGCCTGATGCCTGCAGGATGATTGCCGATCAACCCGATTCATGAAGAAGTCCTCCCGATGAAGTTTTTGTTCGATCTGTTCCCCGTCATCCTGTTTTTCGGCGTGTTCAAGTGGGCCGAGGGCCATCCCTCGGCCGCGCAGGACCTGGTGATGCATTACCTGGGTGGCGCCATGTCGGCCGGCGCCGTCACGGCCACCCAGGCTCCAATCCTGCTGTCGACCGCCGTGGCCATCGTCGCCTCCCTGGCGCAGATCGCCTGGCTGCTGTTGCGCCGACGCAAGGTCGATGCGATGTTGTGGGTGTCCCTGGCCATCATCGTGGTCTTCGGCGGTGCCACCATCTATTTCCGTGACGATACCTTCATCAAGTGGAAACCGACCATCCTGTACTGGTGCTTTGGTCTGGCATTGCTGGTGTCACAGCTGTTCATGAAGAAGAACCTCATCCGCGTCATGATGGAAAAGCAGGTCAGCCTGCCCGAGCCCATCTGGCCGCGCCTGAACCTGGCCTGGATCGGCTTCTTCTCCGTCATGGGCGTGCTCAACCTCTATGTCGCCTTCAACTACCCGCTCGATACCTGGGTCAACTTCAAGATGTTCGGCAGCATGGGACTGATGTTCGCCTTCATCATCGGCCAGAGCCTGTTCCTGTCGAAGTACATGAAGGATGCCGAATGAGCGCCGCCGATACCCGGGTCGAACGCATTCGCGCACGCCTGGTTGCAACTTTCTCGCCCAGCGCCTGTCTGGTCGAGGACGAGTCCGCATTGCATGCCGGTCATGCCGGCGCGGCCTCGGGCGGAGGGCATTACAGGGTCCGCCTGGTTTCCGACTTGTTTGAGGGCAAAAATCGGTTGAAGCGCCATCGGCTGGTGTATGATTGCCTGTCCGACCTGATGCAGCAGGAGATCCACGCGCTGGCCATCGTGGCACTTTCCCCGTCAGAGGCAACGAACTGAGACCAAGAACAAAGACCGACGCCAACCGCTAGCCCCCTTCCTGTTTCCATCTCCGTTTTGATTCATTCCTTTCTTTTCTAGGATTTAAACAATGACATTCAAACCCGCTCGTCTGCTGGTGCTGCTGTTCGCAATCGCTTCCATCCCGGCTTTCGCACAAAACCTGGCTGTCGTGAACGGCAAGGCGATTCCCTCCTCCCGCGCCGATCTGATGATCAAGCAGATGACCGCACAAGGCCAGCCTGATAGCCCGCAACTGCGCGGCGCCGTCAAGGAAGAGCTGATCAACCGTGAAATCCTGATGCAGGAAGCCGACAAGCAAGGCCTCTCCAACAGCACCGACGTCAAGAACCAGCTGGAACTGGCCCGCCAGTCCATCGTCATCCGTGCCCTGATCGCCGACTACCTGAAGAAGAACCCGGTCTCGGATGCCGACATCAAGGCCGAATATGACAAGTTCAAGGCCCAGGCCGGAGACAAGGAATACCACGCCCGCCACATCCTGGTAGACAAGAAGGAAGACGCCGAAGCCATCATCGCCAAGCTCAAGGCGGGCACCAAGTTCGAAGACCTGGCCAAGCAGTCCAAGGACACCGGTTCGGCAGCCAATGGCGGCGACCTGGACTGGGCAACCCCGGCCTCGTTCGTGAAGCCATTCTCCGACGCCATGGTGGCCCTGAAGAAGGGTGACGTCACCCAGACTCCGGTGCAGACCCAGTTCGGCTGGCACGTGATCAAGCTGGAAGACGTGCGTCCGGCCAAGGTTCCGACCCTGGACGAAGTCAAGCCGCAGATCGCTGAAGCCCTGCAACAGAAGAAGCTGCAGGCTTACCAGGAACAACTGCGCAGCAAGGCCAAGGTGCAATAAGCGCCCTGACCTCCCGGCGGAAGGACCTGACGTCCTTCCTCCCGCAGTCCAGCACATGCCCGGCCAAGGTTTCCTTGCCGGGCATGTTGCTTTTTGGCTACGTTTTTCATTGCCTCCCGGTGTGCCAGCGCAAGGAACAGGCTAACAGCATCGCTTACGCGGTGAAAAAACGGCGCTTTGGCACCTTTCCCGGGCAACGGGAAAGCCTTGTCTCGCTCCATAGCAGCAGTTTATTTTTATAAAAAATTTACTGGATTTATTTTTTATAAATTCATTAAAGCTATAAATAATTCATATAAAAATAATTCCTGCACGCAAAATCGTGCATTTTGCGAACACTCGTTCTGATATTCTTCGTGGCTGTTCCAAATGGGGACAGGCTGCCCGTTCCACTAGCACCAACAAGCACAGGGGACGGCGGCGACAAGGGCGTTTCGGGGGGAGGCACACAAGGTCGCTCCGCGGCGCCATGACAAACACAACATCGTGGTTTCAGGAGAGACATCTATGAAGAAGCGTTCCATGCTGCTGCTGGCAGCCGGCTTGAGCACCGGCGGCGCGGCGTTTGCCCAGTCCAACGTGACCATCTACGGTATCGTGGACACCAGCATCCACTACCTCAACAATGCCAACGCCAACGGCGACAGCAACATCCGCGTCGACAATGGCGCCATTGCCAACAGCCGTATCGGTTTCAAGGGGACGGAAGACCTGGGCGGTGGTCTGAAGGCCATGTTCCAGCTGGAAAACGGTTTCAGCAGCGATAACGGCGCCATGCTCCAGGGCGGCGCGCTGTTCGGCCGTCAATCCTGGGTCGGTCTGCAAGGCGGCTTCGGCAAGGTCCGCGTGGGTCGCCAGAACACCCCGCTGTTCGACCTGCTGGCCGACCACTTCGACCCGCTGACGGTGGGCAACTATGCCAGCAACTCCTGGCTGCCGGCCGCCGGCACCCTGATCCGCAGCCCCAACATGGTGCGCTACGACGGTGACTTCGGTCCTGTCTCGGCCGCCGCCAGCTGGGCCTTCGGCGAAACCGCCGGCTCCGTGCGCACCGGCAGCCAGTTCAGCAGCGCCCTGCGCTATACCGCTGGCGCCTTCTCCGTCGGCGGTGGCTTCCAGCAGACCGTGAGCGCCACCAACTCCAGCTACAAGGATACGGTCTGGAACCTGTCGGCTTCCTATGACTTCGGCCCGGCCAAGATCTTCGGCGGCTGGTTCAACATCAAGGACAGCACCGGCACCACCGCTGCCTACATGGCTGCCGACAGCGATGTCAGCAAGGGCTGGACCACTGCCAGCACCGTGACGGCGACCACCGGCAACGAGCGCAAGGACAATGGCTTCTTCTTCGGCTCCAGCTACAAGGCCACGGCTGCCCTGACCCTGACCGGCGCGTTCTACTACGACAAGAGCAAGAACGTCTCCTACACCGGCCTGGGCAATGTCGGCGACGGCAAGCGCTATGCGCTGGTCGGCTGGGCTGACTACGCCCTGTCCAAGCGCACCCAGCTGTACACCACCGTGGACTACAACAAGGCCAAGGACGCTGCCGTGTATGAGCTGACCAACTCCCCCTCCGGCAAGACCAGCATGACCACCGTGGGCGTTGGTATCCGCCACATCTTCTGATCCTGCTGCCGGCGTACCGCTACCCACAAGGTGGCGGTGCTGCCCCCGTTTGCAGTACGCAGAAAACAAAAAACGCAGTTCCGAAAGGAACTGCGTTTTTTCATGCCTGCCCGGTTGCCCGGGCATGGTCAGTTGCCTGGCCCGGCGATCAGCCCACCCACTTGCGGGCATTGCGGAACATGCGCATCCACGGCGAATCCTCGCCCCACGACTCGGGGTGCCAGGATTGGGTCACGGTGCGGAACACGCGCTCGGCGTGCGGCATCAGGACCGTGAAGCGACCGTCCGGGGTGGTCACCGAGGTGATGCCCTGGGGCGAGCCGTTGGGGTTGAACGGATAGGCTTCGGTCGCCGCGCCACGGTGATCGATGTAGCGCATGCCGACGATGACCTTCTCGATGTCGCCGGTCTGCGAGAAGTCGGCAAAACCTTCACCGTGGGCCGTGACGATCGGCGCCTGGGTGCCGGCCATGCCCTGCAGGAAGATGGAGGGCGAATCGGTCACTTCCACCATCACCGAACGCGCCTCGAACTGCTCGGACTTGTTGCGGGTGAACTTGGGCCAGGCTTCGGCGCCCGGGATCATGGACTTCAGGTTGCTCATCATCTGGCAACCATTGCAGATCCCCAGCGAGAAGGTGTCCTGGCGCTGGAAGAAGCGCGAGAACTGCTCGGCCAGCTGGGCGTTGAACAGGATGGTCTTGGCCCAGCCTTCACCAGCACCCAGCACGTCACCATAGGAGAAGCCGCCGACGGCGATGAAGCCCTTGAAGTCGTCCAGCTTGGCGCGGTTGGCGATCAGGTCGCTCATGTGGACGTCCACGGCGGTGAAACCGGCCTTGTGCATGGCATAGGCGGTCTCGATGTGCGAGTTCACGCCCTGCTCGCGCAGGATGGCGACCTTGGGACGGGCGGCTGCGCCCAGCGACAGGTAGGGAGCGGCGATGTCTTCCTGCGGGTCGAACGAGAGCTTGGGTGTCATGCCCGGATCGGCAACGTCCAGCAGACGCTCGTACTCGGCATCGGCACAGGCCGGGTTGTCGCGCAGACGGGCGATGCGCCAGCTGGTCTCGCTCCAGGTACGGTGCAGCTCGGCACGCGGCTGGCTGTAGATGTTCTTGGCATCGCGCATGAACTCGATGACGTCACGATCATTGGGCTTGCCGATGATGTGGCTGCAGGCGCCCAGGTTGTAGCTGCGCAGCACGTTCATGACGTCCGACTTCTGCTCGGCCGGGACCTGGATCACGGCGCCCAGTTCTTCGCTGAACAGCGCGCGCAGGGTCAGTTCGTTGCGGCGCTCGGCCACTTGCGTGGTCCAGTTCTTGGAATCGCCCCAGTCTGCAGCATGCTCGCCTTCCATGGTCAGGATGTCGAGGTTGACCGAGATACCGGTGTGACCGGCAAAGGCCATTTCCACCAGGGTGGCGTAGAGGCCGCCGTCGGAACGGTCATGGTAGGCCAGCAGGCGCTCTTCCGAATTCAGTTGCTGGATGGCGTTGAAGAAGGCCTTCAGGTCCTCGGCGCTATCCACGTCCGGGGTCTCGTTGCCGATCTGCTGCATGACCTGCGTGAGGGCCGAAGCGCCCATGCGGTTCTTGCCGCGACCCAGGTCGATCAGGATCAGGGCGGTGTCGCCCTTGTCCTTGCGCAGCTGCGGCGTGAGGACGCGGCGCACGTCGGTCACCGGGGTAAAGGCGGAGACGATCAGCGACACCGGCGAGGTCACCGACTTGGCACCCTCGTCGTCGCTCCAGGTGCTACGCATGGACAATGAATCCTTGCCCACCGGGATGGACACGCCCAGCGCCGGGCACAGCTCCATGCCGACCGCCTTGACGGTATCGAACAGCGCGGCGTCCTGGCCAGGTTGACCGCAGGCCGCCATCCAGTTGGCCGACAGCTTGATGTCGCCGATCTCGCCGATCGGAGCGGCGGCCACGTTGGTGATGGCTTCACCCACGGCCATGCGGCCGGAGGCGGCCGCATCGATCACCGCCAGCGGGGTGCGCTCGCCCATGGCCATGGCTTCGCCGCGATAGCCTTCCAGGCCCATCGTGGTCACGGCCACGTCGGCCACCGGCACCTGCCAGGGACCGACCATCTGGTCGCGCACGGTCATGGCGCCGACGCTGCGGTCACCGATGGTGATCAGGAAGGACTTGTCAGCCACGGCAGGCAGGCGCAGCACGCGCTGGGCCACGTCCACCAGGTCCATGCCGGTCAGGTCCACCGGCGGCAATTGCTTCTCGACGTGCTGCACGTCGCGGTGCATCTTGGGCGGCTTGCCCAGCAGCACATCCATGGGCATGTCCACGGGGCTGTTGTTGTGTTCGGGGTCGATCACCTTCAGCTGGCGCTCCTCGGTGGCGGTACCGACCACGGCAAAGGGCGCGCGCTCGCGCTCGCACAGGTATTTGAAGAGATCCAGGTGTTCCGGCAGGATGGCCAGCACGTAGCGCTCCTGGGATTCATTGCTCCAGATCTCGCGCGGGGCCAGGCCGCTCTCTTCCAGGGGTACCTTGCGCAGGTCAAAGATGGCGCCGCGCTTGGCGTCGTTGGTGATTTCCGGGAAGGCATTGGAGAGGCCGCCCGCCCCCACGTCGTGGATGGACTGGATGGGGTTCTCGTCACCCAGCGCCCAGCAGGCGTTGATGACTTCCTGGGCGCGACGTTCCATTTCCGGGTTGCCGCGCTGCACCGAGTCGAAGTCCAGGTCGGCGGTGTTCACGCCGGTGGCCATCGAGGAGGCGGCGCTGCCGCCCATGCCAATGCGCATGCCGGGACCGCCCAGCTGGATCAGCAGGCTGCCGACCGGCAGGTCGTTCTTCTTGGTGTGCTTGGCCGAGATGTTGCCCATGCCGCCGGCGATCATGATGGGCTTGTGGTAGCCCATCACCTGGCCGCCCACGTTCTGCTCGTAGGTACGGAAGTAACCACCCAGGTTGGGACGGCCGAATTCGTTGTTGAAGGCGGCGCCGCCCAGCGGGCCGTCGATCATGATCTGCAGGGGCGAGGCAATGCGCTCGGGCTTGCCGTAGATGCCGCCCTGGGCATGGGCGTCGCGCTCGGCGGCCGGCTGGGCCACGTCACGGGCGTTTTCCCAGGGTTGCACGGCGTGGGTCACCATCAGGTTGGAGACGGTGAAGCCGGTCAGGCCGGCCTTGGGCTTGGAGCCACGGCCGGTGGCACCTTCGTCTCGGATTTCACCGCCAGCGCCGGTGGAGGCGCCCGGGAACGGCGAGATCGCGGTCGGGTGGTTGTGGGTTTCCACCTTCATCAGGATGTGGGTCAGCTCTTCCGAGGCTTCGTACACGTTGCCCTTGGTGGCACCGCGCTGGTAGAAGCGCGAGATATTGGCCCCCTCGATGACGGAAGAATTGTCCGAGTACGCCACCACGGTCCCCTTGGGTGCCAGCTGGTGGGTGTTGCGGATCATGCCGAACAGGGTCTTGTCCTGCTGCTCGCCGTCGATGGTCCAGTCGGCGTTGAAGATCTTGTGGCGGCAGTGTTCGCTGTTGGCCTGGGCGAACATCATCAGTTCGACGTCGGTAGGATTGCGCTGGGCCTTGGTGAAGGCATCCACCAGGTAATCGATCTCGTCGTCCGACAGGGCCAGGCCCAGCTCGGCGTTGGCGCCTTCCAGGGCGGCACGGCCGCCGCCGATGACGTCCACGCTCTCCAGCGGCTTGGCCTGCAGCTCGGAGAACAGGCCGGCAGCCTGCTGCGGATCACGCAGCACGATTTCGGTCATGCGGTCGTGCAGCAGCCCGGCCACGGCCTGGATGCTGGCCTCAGCCAGCTTCTTGGCGCCGCCCAGCAGGCCGCTCTTGACCTGCACATGGAAGATGATGCCGCGTTCCACACGATGGATATGACCCATGCCGCAGTTATGTACGATGTCGGTGGCCTTGCTGGCCCACGGCGAGATGGTACCGAAACGCGGGATCACCACGAAGGCATCGCCCTCGTCACTGCCGTTGAAGGGATCGCCGTAGGTCAGCAGGCCGTTCAGGCGAGCCTCGTCCTCTTGCGTCGGGGCGTGGGCGGCATCGACGAAATGCAGGTAGCGGCCGGATACGCCGACGATGGCGGCATCCACGGCTTGCAATTGGGTCAGGAGGCGTTGGGTACGGAAAGCGGAAAGGGCATTGGAGCCCGGCAGGATCAGCATGGCGAGGTCGAGGCAGTTAGCTTGAATCGGGAAACCGTCACAGCATCGCGGCAGGGATCGGTCCACCGACACCGACCGCACCAGCATGTCGCATTGCAAGGCAACAAATCCCTGCAGGCATGGGTACGGCGGACTGATGGATCGTGCGCGCGGCTACTGGCAAAGCCCGCATTATACAGTGGACGCCGCTCCAGGCCCAGCCAAAGCGACACCTGGTCGCAGGCCGCTGTCATCGGCCGCGCCGGTCCATGCGTTGTGCCTTGATGAGCAGCTTGCACAGGCCGCCATCCTGACCCATCGGGTGTGGCACTGCGGCAATATCTGAACGACAAGGAAAACGGCAGGGAAATTTCGATGTATCATTCGGCCCGCATCGGAAAACCGGCCCGCCTCCGGCGCCACCAGGATATCGACCACCAAAGCCGGCCAGCCGATGACCATGAACACAGCGCAACAGCCGCTTCCAAGACGAACAGAGTGAAGAGCACACATCGACAGATCGCCGTGATAGGCGGGGGACTTTCAGGGATTTGCAGCGCCTACTTCCTGGCCGCCAAGGGCTATGAAGTGGCGGTGATCGAGCGCCGTGGACATGTGGCCGAAGAAGCCACCCTCGGCGACTCCGGCCTGCTGGCACCGGGGGCAGCCATGCCGCTGACCTTGCCGGGCGCCCTGGCCACCTTCGCCTGCCGCTTCAAGGAAGAACCGCGCGTGCTGGTGGCATCGGGTACCGACTTCAGCCGTCGGCGCTGGATGCGCCAGACGCGCCAGGCCCAGCAGCAGCATTTCGCCGAGAACAAGCTGCACCTGTCGCGCCTGTCGGCCTACGGCCAATCGCTGACGCTGCAATTGCAAGCCCATTACAACATGGAGCACGAGAACAGCGAGGGCGTGTTCCACCTGTTCCGCCAGCCCAGTGAAGCTGCGCGCATGGCCGCGATGCAGGAAGCGGCGCAGCAATGCGAGTACAAGCACCGCGGCCTGGATGCGGCGGCCATGCGCACGCTGGAGCCGGCCTTCTCGTCCGAAGCCACGCTGGCGGGCGCGCTCTACTATCCCGATGACGTCGCCGGCAATTGCGTGCTCTTTGCCAAGCAGATGCGCAATGCAGCGCAACAACTGGGGGTGAGCTTCCACTTCGACTCGACCGTCACGGCCATCCGCGCGCAGTTCGGCGGCCGCGTGGCGCTAGAGGTGCAATCGCCGCAACTGGCGTCACAACTGACCGTGGATGCGGTGGTGGTGGCCGCCGGCATGTCCAGTGCCACCCTGCTGCAACCGCTCGATACCCTCCTGCCCTTGCGCGCCCTGCAAAGCTATTCGGCGCTGGTCCCGGTCAAGAATCCCGACGACGCGCCCAGCATGGCCCTGTTCGACGACAGCTACAAGGTCGCCATGACCCGCCTGGGCGGACGCATCCGCATCACCGGCCTGCTGGGCTTCGTCCCCCCTTCCAAGACCATCCCGCCCAAGGCCTTGCGCAACCTGCTCAAGATCGCCGGCGACTACTATCCGAACGCGGCCAACTACAACCAGGCCCACTTCTGGAGCAATACCATGGCCCTCTTGCCGCATGGCCTGCCGCTGTTCGGGCCGACCCGCCACGGCAACATCTTCGTCAATGTCGGCCATGGCCCTACCGGCTGGGCCGCCAGCGTCGGTTCGGCACGCCTGTTGAGCGACCTGGTGGCGGGTGATCAGGCCGAAATCCCGGTCGAAGGCTTCCTGCCGGGCGACGTGCTGGCCTGAGACTTGCCCCCCTGCGTCACCAGAAATCGTGCATGGCATTTGTCATGCACGATTTTTTTCATCGCTTTGCCTCCTGCGCGTGACCCATAATTCACTTAAAATCGACAGCGTTGCTTACGTCGCACCCTGCCTCATCCGACCTCCATCCACGCAGCACTAACACACCAGCGATCACGACCATGAGCGCGCTCCATTCCGTTGCCGAGATCCGCCGGATCGAACAAGAGGCCTTGTCGGCCTTGCCGCCTTATACCCTGATGTCGCGTGCCGGCGCCGCCATTGCCGAACTGGCCCAGCAACTGCTGTGTTCGGCCACCGCCGCCTCGCCCCTGGTACTGATCCTGGCCGGGCCCGGCAACAATGGCGGCGATGCCCTGGAAGCCGCCTGCCTGCTGGAAGAAGCCGGCATCGACGTGGCTGTGCAACTCCATGCCGACGAGGCCCGTCAGCCTGAGGATGCGCGTCGCGCCCTGGCCCGCGCCCGTGAAGCCGAGATCCAGTTCATCGACGATCTGACCGAGGCCGGCCTGCACCAGCAGTCCTGGGCGCTGGTGATCGATGGCCTGTTCGGCATCGGCCTGGCCCGCCCGCCCGGCCCCAAGCTGGGTGCCATCATCGATTACGTCAACCGCCTGCGCTGTCCGGTACTGTCGGTCGATGTCCCCAGCGGCTTGAACGCCGATACCGGCAGTATCGTCGGCGGTGTCGAAGGCAGTGCCGTGCAAGCCACCCATACCCTCACGTTCATCGGCGACAAGCCCGGCCTGCACACCTGTGATGGCAGCGACCACAGCGGCCAGATCAGCGTCGATACGCTGGAGGCCGGCGCGAGCGACTATCTCCCCACGGGTGCCTTCCTCAACGGTCCGCATTATTTCGCCACCGAGCTCAAGCCGCGCGCCAACAACTCCCACAAGGGCAGCTATGGCGATGTCATCGTGGTCGGCGGCGCCCGCGGCATGGCTGGCGCACCGGTACTGGCCGCCCGCACCGCGGCCTTCGGCGGCGCCGGACGGGTCTACGTGGCCTTCGTCGACGAAGGCACGGCCTATGACGACAAGCATCCCGAACTGATGTTCCGTCTGGCCGATCGCGTCGAATTCGGTGCCAGCGCGGCGCTCGTGGTCGGCCCCGGCATGGGCACCTCACGCCATGCCCATGACATCCTGGTGCGGGCACTGGAAAGCGAAGCCGACATCGTCCTCGATGCCGATGCCCTGAACCTGATCTCGGCCGAACCGATACTGCAGCACAAGCTGCACCGCCGCAGCCAGCCCGGCGCGCCCTCGGTCAGCATCATCACGCCGCATCCGCTGGAGGCGGCGCGCCTGCTCGACACCACCACCCAGCAGGTGCAGCATGACCGGCCACAAGCCGCGCGCATCCTGGCGCGACAGTTCAATGCCATTACCGTGCTCAAAGGGGCGGGAACGGTGATCGCCTTCCCCGATGGCGAAATTGCCATCAATCCCAGCGGCAATCCGGCGCTCTCCACGGCAGGTACCGGCGACGTGCTCTCGGGCCTGTGCGGCGCCTTGCTGGCGCAGGGCTGGCCCACGCGCGCCACCGCCCTGGCCGCCACCTGGATCCACGGCGCCGCCGCCGACCGGCTGGTGGCGGCGGGACTGGGTCCGGTGGGACTGACCGCCAGCGAATTCATCCCGGCCATCCGCGCCGTGTTCAACCAGATCATCCGAGACCATGTCCAGCGCCGTCCTGCCGCATCTCCCTATCGCACGCACCCATAAGCTGGGCATCCTGTTCCTGATTTCGGGACTGTGGACGCTCTCCCTGCTGGACAGCGCCGGCAAGCTGCTGGCGCAGGTCGGTTACCACGTGGTGATGATTGCGTGGATGCGCTACACCATCAACCTGCTGTTCATGGCCGCCGCCCTGGCACCGCTGTACCGGCGCCGCCACGGGCGCAGCATCCTGCAGTCCAACCGGCCCGGGCTGCAGCTGGGACGGGGCACGCTGCTGCTGGGATCGACGCTGATCTTCTTTTCGCTGCTCAAGATCGTGCCACTGGCCGAAGGCACGGCGATGAATTTCTGTGCGCCGCTGATCGTGCTAGCGATCTCGCCGTGGCTGCTGGGTGAGCGCAGCTACCTCTCGCGCTGGATGGCGGTGCTGATCGGGTTCTCCGGCATGCTGATCGTGATCCGCCCCAGTGGCGACATCCCGCCCTATGGCGTGGCGCTGGGGCTGGTATCGGCCCTGACCCAGGCCTTGCTGTCCATCCTCAACCGCAAGGCCAGCCAGGCCGACAATCCGATGGTGACGCTGTTCTATGGCGCGCTGGTGGGCAGTGTGCTGTCGACGCTGATGGTGCCTTTCTTCTGGAGCAGCCATACCCCGACGGCCATCGAGCTGGCGATCCTGGTCTCCACCGGCGTCACCAGCACGGTGGGCCACTTCCTGCAGATTACAGCCTACAGGCATGCCGAGGCCTCGGTGCTGACGCCCTTCTTCTATGCCCAGATCATCTCGGCCTCGGCCATGGGCTTTCTCGTGTTCGGGCAGTTCCCGGACAGCCTGACGGTGCTCGGTATCGCCATCATCTGCGCCAGCGGCATCGGTATTGCCTATATCGAGCACAAACGCGCCCATCCGCTGCCACCGGCCGATCCCATGGAATCGGTCTGATCAGGATCAGGCCAGGCGACCTGCCGCGATGGTGATGGTGCGCGCGCAGCGCGCGGCGATGGAACTGTCGTGGGTCACCAGCACCAGGGTGGAGCCGCGCTCCTGGTTCAATTCGAACATCAGCTGGATCACCGCCTCACCGGTGACCGCATCGAGGCTGCCAGTGGGCTCGTCGGCAAACAGCAGCGGCGGCTCGGTGACGAAGGCACGCGCCAGCGCCACGCGCTGCTGTTCACCGCCGGAGAGGTATTTGGGATAGTGCTTCAGGCGGCTACCCAGGCCCACCCGCCCCAGCATCTTCTCGGCCTTGGCCCGCGCCTGGCTGTCGCCGCGCAGCTCCAGCGGCAGCATGACGTTTTCCAGCGCATTGAGGTGGCCCAGCAACTGGAAGGACTGGAACACGAAGCCCAGCTTGCGCTTGCGCAGGCTGGCACGACCGTCTTCATCGAGGGCGTAGATGTCCTCGCCGTCGAGGCGCACAGAGCCTTCGCTGGGCGTATCCAGACCTGCCAGCAAGCCCAGCAGGGTCGACTTGCCGGAGCCGGACGCGCCGACGATGGCCAGCGTGGTCCCGGCGGCCACGGTAAAATCGATGCCGTCGAGGATGGTCAACTGGCCGGAATCGGCCGACACATCGGCCACACGTTTGGATAACTGAAGGACTTCAATGGCAGGGACAACAGGAGCGGAAGCGGGCATGCAAGGCATTCAGACAAGAGGATCCGGGACAGGCGTGGCGCGCAACGGCATCATGGCCGGATTGTTGCGGCTACTGGCGGGCATCGCCCTGATACTGGCGGCGACGAGCGCTTATTCTGCCCCAAAAAACCTGCTCGTGCTCGGTGACAGCCTGTCGGCCGAATATGGCCTGGAGCGCGGCCGTGGCTGGGCCAGCCTGTTGCAACAGCGACTGCAGCAGGACCGGCTCGATACCACCGTGATCAACGCCAGCATCAGCGGCGACACCACCATCGGCGGCAAGAACCGGCTGCCGGCCCTGATGGAGCAGCACAAGCCCCAGGTACTGGTGATCGAACTGGGCAGCAACGATGCCCTGCGCGGCCTCTCGCTCAAGGCCAGCCAGGACAACCTGCAAGCCATGATTGACCTGGCGCGGCAATACAAGGCGCGCGTGCTGCTGGTGGGCATGCAGATCCCGCCCAACTACGGCCCGGACTACACACGGCGCTTCGCCGAGATGTACCAGGCCCTGGCGCACCAGAACAAGCTGCCCCTGGTCCCCTTCTTCATGGAGGGCATTGCCGCCGACCTTTCGCTGTTCCAGGCCGACCGCATCCATCCCAACGAGCAGGCCCAGCCCAGGCTGCTCAACAACGTCTGGCCTCAGCTCAAGCCCCTGCTGGGCCTGAAATGATTCCCCGCCAACGCAAACAGCCCCTCTGCCTGTCAGGGCTGAGGGGCTGTCTTGATGCTGCACACAGGGTGCGGCGGCTCAGTGACGCGCGTACAACTCCAGGAAGCGCCGCAGCAGGCCGGTCGATTGCGGCGTAGCGCTCACCCTCTCCGACAGGGCCTCGGCATCGATCCCGCAGCCACGGTAGATATCGGCGTAGTAATGCAGGTGGGCACGCACGAACTCGGGCGAGAACTCCGGGTGGAACTGGGTCGAATAGACGTTGTGCTTGTGCTTGATGACATGGTGCGGATCCATCGGCGAGCGCGCCATCACGATGGCATCCTTGGCGGGCCGCAAGACCGACTGCATGTGCAGCATGTGGGCCGGAAAAGCCTCCGGTAGCGCGCCCAGCAATTCATCCTGGCGGCAGCAATCCAGCGTTTCCACACACATGGTGCCCGCCGCCCGGCCGGCCGGGTTGTAGCCGACCTCACCGCCGAAGGCGTGGGTCAGCAACTGGTGGCCGTAGCAGATGCCGAACATCGGCGTATCCAGATCGGCGGCATCGCGGATCCATTCGGCGGTGCGTTCGCTCCAGTCTTCCTTGTCGGTCACCATGGCCGGCGAGCCGGTGATGAAGACCGCCCGGTAGGTGCGCGGGCAGGATGGGCGCTCCCCTTCATAGACGGTCACAACCTCGAGTTCGGTATGGCACAACCCGGCGGCGCAACCTATCTGCTGCGCATAACCGCCATAGCTGTTCTTGAGAATGGGATTGGCATCGCCGGTTTGGATGATCAGGACTGGAGCTGGCATAAAAACGTGGTCGGTATTCAGGGCAAACGTTGCATCGGACGCATTCCTTGTGGGAAACACGCCATGCGATGTCTTTCGAATTCGACTGGAGGCAGCGATAACTTTACGGCAGCCGTTTATTCCGGAAACGGCGCAAGATTGCATGCGGATGACATGATTTTCACTTCGGCAGCACAATATGTGCATTTTCTCGCCCAGTGAAAAGCTGCTGGAACACGCAGGGACAGCAACAGAAAAGGGCCCATCCCCGAACCCGATTCCCCCGTGCATCCCGCTTGCAGGCTGCGCCAGTGTCCATGATGAAACAAAAAAGGCCGCTGGAAAAGCGGCCTTGGTAAATATTTTAGTAAATTGTGGCAGACATGCCGACAACTCCCCGGCACAGTGCGGGGCTGCGCGCCGATTCACGATCCCGGTGCGCGCATGCCCCGTCCGGGATCACTTGGCCGCGTCGTCAGCGCTCACGGTCGCGGCGCCCTTCAGCAGCTTGGTCTTGGCCTTTTCGCGCAGGTAGTCCAGGTAAGCCAGGGCTTCCTGTTGCGACAGCACATTGCCGATCTGCTCCTGCTCGGTCTTGCGGCGGGCGGCATCGACCACCTTGGGCTGCTCCACCTTGCTGATGCGGTAGACCTGGTAACCCAGACCAGACGTCTCGGCGCCGACATAGGCGGGCAACTTGGTGATATCGGCCTTCATGACGGCATTGAAGGCTTCCTGGGTCCAGCCCTCGGCCTTCACGCGCGAGACCACCTTGGCTTCGCTGAAACCGGCGCCATCATCCTTGGCCTGCAATTGCGCCAGGCGCTCCTGGCCGGCCTTGACCGCCAGCGCCTGTTCTTCCTGGGCCAGCACGGCCTTCTGCACGTCGGCCTTGACTTCCTCGAACGGACGCTTGGCCACCGGCTTGTAGCTGGTGATGCGGCCGGCGATCAGGGTATTGGGCGCGGCTTGCACGGCTTCGGTATTGTGCTTGGCCTTGATCACGTCGTCGCTAAACAGCGCGGTCAGGAACTTGGGATTGTTGTAGACCGCCGTGGCTGCAGCCGCATTGGGTGTACGGGTCACACCGGCAGCGGTCTGGATCTTCAGCTTGAGCTTGTCGGAGACGGCCTTGAGGCTGTCGCCGTTCTCATAGACCAGGTTGCCGAACTGGTCGGCCATCTCGGAGAACTTCTTGGCGGCGATCTGCTTCTTGATCTCGCCACCGATCTCGTCCTTCACGGCCTCCAGCGACTTGACGGAAGCGGCCTTGATGCCGGTCACCTCGATGACGTGGTAACCGAAGTCGGACTCCACCGGATCGCTGATCTCACCCTGCTTCAGGCTGAAGGCCGCATCTTCGAAGGGCTTGACCATGGCACCCTTGCCAAAGTAACCCAGGTCGCCACCGTTTTCGGCCGAACCGGGATCCTGCGAGTTGGCCTTGGCCAGCTTGGCGAAGTCACCCGGGTTCTTGCGCAGCTGCGCCACCAGGCCTTCGGCCTTGGCCTTGGCGGCAGCCTTGTCGGCAGCCGAGGCATCCTTGTTGACGGTGATCAGGATGTGGCTGGCGCGACGCTGTTCTTCGGTGACGTACTGCTTCTTGTTCTGCTCGTAGTAAGACTTGATGTCGTCGTCAGTGACGGCCGACTGGGCCGCCACGGCGGCAGCATCGAGCACCACATATTCGATATCAGCCTGCTCGGGGGTCTCGAAGCGCGGGCCGTTCTTGTCGTAGTAGGCCTTGAGCATGTCATCGGTCACCTTGACCTGGGCGGCGTAGGTGTCGGGCTTGAAATTGAGCATCTGTACCGTACGTTCCTGGTCGTTCAGGTCCGACAGGTTGGCGGCGACGGAGCGCGGCGCGAAGGCGGTGCTCTGGATGGCGGCATTGAGTTGCTGCACGGCCATCTCACGGCGCAGGCCGGCTTCATAGGACTTGGGATTCAAGCCCTGGGCGGCCAGCAGCACGCGGTATTGCTCGTTGTCGAAGCTGCCATCGGCCTTGGTCAGGCCGGGGATCTGGCGGATGCTCTGCTGCAGCACCTCATCCTGCACCACCAGCTTGCTGGCCACCACTTCGGCACCCAGGGCGCGCTGGGCGATCAGGTTGTCCAGGATGGCGCGACGCGCCTGCGGGCTGTCGAAGATCTTGGCATCGAACTGGTTGCCATACGTCTGGCGCATGCGGTCCAGCTGCTGGCGATGTGCGGCATCCCATTCTTCCTTGGAAATGGTCTGGCCGGCCACCTTGGCCACGCCGCTTTCGTCGGTCAGGCGGCTATAGCCCTCCAGGCCGAAGAAGGCAAACGACGGGAAGATGAACAGCAACAGCAGGAACTGCATCAGGCGCTGGTGGGTACGAATGAATTCAAACATGAATAGCCAATCAATAAACGATCCGGTCAAAGAAGGTGCGCATGCGCTGCCATGCCGCCCCGTGCCGCAACCGGTAATAAAAAAGGCGAACTCGCGTTCGCCCTGATCCGGCGCAGGCCCGCTGGCCTGGGACGCACAACGCACACCGTCGTGCTCGCGCGACATTATACACATGCCAATGCCCTGCGGCACTCCGGCAGCCCTCCCTGGCTAGCGCTTACTCGCCCATCTGGGCCAGAGCCACGCTGCGCAACTGGAAGCGGCCATCGTTATTGAACAGCCAACTTTCGGATAATTCGATACGGCCGTTCCGGAGCAAGGCCACAGGCGGCTTGGGGAAAGGCGCGGCGCTCTTCAAGCTGCCCATGGCGCTGGCCTCGGCCGCCTTGTCGCGATTGCTGCGCAGGATTTCGCTGGCCACCAGCCGTCCCTCGCCGTCGACGATGTACTTGATCACGATGACCGAGCGCAACAAGGCCTGCGGCCGTTCCACATAGACCTGGGTGAAATTGACCTGGGAAATGCGCTTGGCCAGGTCGACCTTGTAGCCGTCCGCGGAGGTGGCCGTGGAGGTGCCGTCGCTGGTGGTCTTTTTCTGCTCGATCAGGGAGCGTGCCAGCGCATCCCTTTCCTGCTGGGTGCTTTCCGGCGCCGAGCAGGCCGCCAGCAGGGCCGCCACCCCCAGACCGGAGGCGGCCAGACGGGTGCCGAGCCGGCGTCCGGGTCGCAAATTCTTGTTCATGCTGTTCTCCTCCAGGCTGATGGAGTTTGCTTCAGCCCCAACATCGCGTCAATGCACGATTGGACCAGATTGACGGCCTGGGATTCCCCGCACTCAAGCGCAAAATCCTTCATCCATAACTTCAATCTATAGCACGGATATCGGCCCGCTATCACAGCAGGGGGTGTCATCCAGCAGTCATATTTGCACCGTACCATCCGCTTGCCTTAACTCCCTGCCACGCCCCGCCCATGCGCCCGGGCGCTGCATCCGGAGCCAACCCGCGACCCTGAGCGAAGACCTTTCCACGATGATGCCCACCTCCCTCTCCGCCGCCAGCGCGCCGGCCTGTTTGCCGGATGACGCCGAGGCCAGCTTCCTGTCGGTCCGCGACGTCGAAAAGCGCTTCGGCGCCTTCACCGCCCTGGACCGCGTGTCGCTGGATGTACGCCGGGGCGAGATGGTCTGCCTGCTGGGTCCGTCGGGTTGCGGCAAGACCACGCTGCTGCGCACCATCGCCGGCCTGGAGCATCAGGATGCCGGCCGCCTGCACGCCGGTGGCCGCGACATCTCGCGGCTGCCGCCGCAGTCGCGCGATTACGGCATCCTGTTCCAGTCCTACGCCCTCTTCCCCAATCTGTCCGTGGCCGACAACGTGGCCTATGGCCTGACCCGCCTGGGCCGCCAGGAGCGCCGCCAGCGCGTGACCGAGATGCTGGCCATGGTGGGCCTGTCGGGCAGCGAGGCCAAGTATCCCGGCCAGTTGTCCGGTGGCCAGCAGCAACGCGTGGCGCTGGCCCGCGCACTGGCGCCGTCGCCCTCGCTGCTGCTGCTCGACGAGCCGCTCTCGGCGCTGGACGCCCAGGTGCGCGAGCACCTGCAACTGGAAATCCGCCGCCTGCAAAAGCAGTTCCGCATCACCACCCTGATGGTCACCCACGACCAGGAAGAAGCCATGGTGATGGCCGACCGCATCGCCGTCATGCAGCATGGTCGCATCGAGCAGTTCGGCACGCCGGCCGAGATCTATCGCCGCCCGTCCACGCCCTTCGTGGCCGATTTCATCGGGCATTCGAACTGGTTGCCGTTTACCCGCGTGTCCGGCTCGCAAGTGGCCGTCGGCGCGCTGCACCTGGAAATCCAGCCGGAAGAAGCCGAGCTGCCCAGCGGCCGCCTGTTCTGTCGCCCGGAGGCGGTCGACCTGTTCCCGGCCGACCTGGCCGCCAACCGTTTCCAGGCGCGCGTGGTCGATCGCATCTACCTGGGCAACCGCTATCGCCTGGCACTGGCGGCCGACGCCCTGCCCGGCCAGACCCTGCTGGCCGATGTCAGCGACGAGGCCCATGCACGCATCGCCGCCCTGCCGGCCAACGATGGACTGTGGGTGGCGCTGCCGCGCCAGGCCCTGCAAGTGTTCGCATGAGCCCGGGCTGACATGACGATGCAATCCTCTCTCCCGTCCCCAGCACCAGCGTCGGCACCGGCCATGGCCAGCGACGACGCCCACCGCACCCGCCCGGTCGCCACGGCCGGCCAGAGCGATCGCAGCCAATGGCTGCTGGGCGCCCTCAAATGGCTGCTGCTGGGCCTGCTGCTGGTGGGCCTGGCAGGTCCGCTGCTGTTCATCCTGGGCCAGGCAGTGCTGACGCCGGACGGCAACTGGGCCGGCACACAAGCCTTCGTGGCGCTGTTTTCCAATATCAATTTCCTGCCCATGCTGGGCCGCAGCCTCTGGGTCTCGGCCATCACGGCGCTGGTCACCGTGCCGCTGGCCTACCTGTTCGCCTATGCGCTGCAACGTACCTGCATCCCCTTCAAGGGCCTGTGGCGTGGCATCGGCCTGCTGCCGCTGCTGGCGCCCTCGCTCTTGCCCGGCATCGCGCTGATCTACCTGTTCGGCAACCAGGGCCTGTTCAAGGAATGGATGGATGGCAGCATCTACGGCTTCTGGGGCATCCTGCTGGGGGAAGTGTTCTACACCTTCCCGCATGCGTTGATGATCCTGCTGTCGGCCCTGTCGCAAGCCGATGGCCGTCTCTACGACGCCGCCAGCGCCATGGGCGCCTCGCGCTGGCGCACCTTCATGACGGTGACCCTGCCGGCCACGCGCTACGGCATCTTCGGCGCGCTGTGCCTGGTCTTCACGCTGACCATCACCGATTTCGGCGTCCCCAAGATCACCGGCGGTGCCTACAGCGTGCTGGCCGTGGAAGCCTACAAGGCCGTGGTCGGCCAGCAGCAGTTCGGCCGTGGGGCACTGATCGGCCTGCTCCTGCTGGTGCCGGCACTGCTCACCTTCGCGCTGGACAACTGGCTGCAACGCCGCCAGCGCGCCAACATGAGCAGCCGTTCCGAAGCCTACGTACCGCGCCCGGACTGGCGTCGCGATGGCGCAAACCTGCTGGCGGTGCTGCTGGTGGCTACCGCCATCCTGATGATGATCGTGGTGGCCATGGGCGCCTCGCTGGTCAAGCTGTGGCCCTACAACCTGCAACTGACCCTGCAGCACTACGACTTCGACAACATGGACGGCGGTGGCTGGCTGGCCTACTGGAACAGCCTGACACTGGCCTGCGGCACCAGCGTGGCGGGCACCATCGTCATCTTCAGCGGCGCCTGGCTGATGGAAAAGACGCGCGGCCAGGCCTGGCTGACGTCCCTGCTGCGCATGCTCAGCTTCCTGCCGATGGCCGTCCCCGGCCTGGTGCTGGGCCTGGGCAGCCTGCTGTTCTTCAACCATCCGGCCAATCCCTTCAATTTCCTCTACGGAACGATGACGTTGCTGGTGATCTGCTCGGTGGTTCACTTCTACACCACCGCGCAACTCACCGCCGTGACCGCCCTCAAGCAGCTCGACCCCGAATTCGAAGCCGCCTCGCTGTCGCTGAAGGTGCCACTGGTCAAGACCTTCCTGCGCGTGACTGTGCCGCTGTGCCTGCCGCAATTGCTGGAGATCTTCCGCTACCTGTTCGTCTCTTCGATGACCACGGTGTCAGCGGTGATCTTCCTGTACCGGCCCGATACGGTGCTGGCCTCGGTGGCGGTACTGAACATGGATGACGCCGGCGACGTTGGCCCGGCTGCGGCCATGTCCACGCTGATCCTGCTGACCTCGGCGGCAGCCTCGCTGCTCATGCACGCCGCCGGCAGCCGCTGGCTGGCACGGGCCCAGGCCTGGCGCCGTCCTCGCGGACACTGAGCCGACGCTGCCCAGCGCTTGCTCCAACTTGCACGACCCTAGCCCTTTTGCACGCTTTTTCAACCCTGCCATTGAACCCACGAAGGCCATCATGAAAAAAACCAAGTTGTTCAACCTGCTCGCATCGTTGATCGGCGCCGGCACGCTGTTCTGTGCCACCGCTGCCCATGCCGCCACCACGCTGACGGTCTACACCGCCCTCGAAGCGGACCAGATCAAGGCCTACCAGGCTGCCTTCCAGAAGACCAACCCGGATATCGAGATCAAGTGGGTGCGCGACTCCACCGGCATCGTCACCGCCAAGCTGCTGGCTGAAAAGGCCAATCCGCAAGCCGACGTGGTCTGGGGCCTGGCCGCCACCAGCCTGGCCCTGCTGGACAAGGAAGGCATGCTCATGCCCTACGCCCCGCAAGGCCTGTCGGCCATCGACGCCAAGTACCGCAGCGCCGCCAATCCGCCGGCCTGGGTCGGCATGGACGTGTGGGCCTCGGCCATCTGCTTCAACACCGTGGAAGCGCAAAAGCAAGGCCTGCCCAAGCCGACCTCCTGGGCTGACCTGACCAAGCCGGTCTACGCCGGCAAGATCGTCATGCCCAACCCGGCTTCCTCCGGCACCGGCTACCTGGACGTCTCGGCCTGGCTGCAGATGATGGGCGAAGACAAGGGCTGGGCCTACATGGACGCCCTGCACAAGAACATCGGCCAGTACACCCACTCCGGCTCCAAGCCCTGCAAGCAGGCCGCCACCGGCGAATTCCCCATCGGTATCGCCTTTGAATACCGCGCCGTGAAGACCAAGAAGGAAGGCGCCCCCATCGACGTGATCCTGCCGGCCGAAGGCCTGGGCTGGGACATCGAAGCCACCGCCATCGTCAAGGGCAGCAAGCACCTGGAAGCGGCCAAGAAGCTGGCGGATTTCTCTGCCAGCAAGGAAGCCATGGCCCTGTATGAGAAGAACTTCGCCGTGGTCGCCATCCCCGGCATCGCCAAGCCGGATGAACTGCTGCCGGCCGACTACGAAAAGCGCCTGATCAAGAACGACTTCACCTGGGCCAGCACCCAGCGTGACCGCATCCTGACCGAGTGGAGCAAGCGCTACGAAAGCAAGTCCGAGAAGAAGCAGTAAGCCAGGCCTGCCTGACGACCCCATGCACGATCCCTGCCGCCGCAGCCGCTGCGGCGGCAGGCAGAGAGGATGCACAGCACCCGCAGGACGCCACCAGAGCGCCCGCCCAGAACAGGCAGCACGACATCTCGCAACGTATCCGATGGAGCATTTCCCATGACAACCAACACCCCCTCCCAGCGCAGCGCCCACGATCCCCAGCACGTCGACCTGGCTGTGGTCGGCGCGGGCATCCTGGGCCTGGCGCACGCCTATGCCGCCGTCAAGCGCGGCCTGCGCGTGGCCGTTTTCGAACGTACCGGTACGCCGCTGGGCGCTTCCGTGCGCAACTTCGGCATGGGCCTGGTCACCGGCCAGCCGCCGGGCATCATGCTGGACCTGGCGCGCGAGAGTCGCGCCATCTGGCTGCACCTGGCCGCGCGCGCCCACTTCAGCGCCCGTGAAGCCGGCACCCTGCTGTTTGCCCGCAGCCAGGCCGAACACGATGTCCTGCAGGAATTCATGATGGTGCGGGCACGCCAGTACGACTACCGCGCCAGCCTGCTCGAAGGCGAGAAGCTCGACGCCCTCTACAACGGCCGTTTCCGCCATCACCGCGCCGCCCTGCATGGCACCGAAGACCTGCAACTGTATTCCCGCGAAGCCATGCCGGCCCTGGTGGCCTACCTGCATTCGCAGGGTGTGCATTTCCGCTTCAATACCCAGGTGCATGGCACCGCCGATGGCCGCCTGTCGACCTCGGCCGGCGAGTTCCACGCCGAGCGTGTGGTGGTGTGCTCGGGCCACGACTATGTGACGCTGTTTGCCGATCGCCTGCAGACTATGAACCTGAAGCAATGCCGCCTGCAGATGCTGCGCCTGAAGACCGAGGAAGCCCTGCCGCTGACCCATGCGGTGCTGACCGGATTGTCCTGCACCCACTATGGCGCCTTCTCCGACCTGCCTACCGCGCGTGCGGTGCATGCCGAGATCGAGGCCAATGCCCCGCTGCTCAACAAGCATGGCATCCACCTGCTGGTCAGCCCCACGCCCTACCAGGAACTCATCGTCGGCGATTCGCACCACTACGGCAGCGACGCCCCGCCCTTCAACAGCGAGGAAATCGACGAGCTCATGCTGGGCCTGGTGGAGCACACCCTGGCCACACGCGTGAAGGTGATCGAACGCTGGCAGGGCGTCTATGGCAGCAAGGGGCCTGGTCCGTTCTCGGCACTGGCCATCGACGAACGTACCTCGGTGGTGCTGATGCATACCGGCATCGGCATGAGTGTCGGCCTGGGGCTGGGCGAACGCGTGATCCGCGCGCTGCTGGCTGGCGAGGCCCTGCCCACGCCGACAGCCACCCCGGCGCCGGCCACCCTCCTGGCGTGATCCCTCCCTGACGGGCAGGTGTCGCCACCGGCGGTGGCGCACCTGCTTGCGTGTCAGGAAAATCCTTACCCGCCTGACGCCCCAGGTGCAGCGGCCATCGGGTCGCTGCATTGCAATACCCCCCTCTCGCGCCACGCCCTTGCCAGCCTGGCTTTTCCGTGCTGCGTCGCAACCAGAATCAGCCTTTTTTCGCTGTAAGCTTGTGTAAGTTTCGAGAAAGTCTTGCGTAAGCTTGGCGTCGCACACTCGCCGCATGGACAAGTGGGTCCTTACGCAAGCAATGCGAACCGCAATACAAGCTCATCTCGCAGTTTGTGTTTGACCGGGAGGCGATCTTCTTCGTCATCTGCTCTCCGGTGCGTTCTTGCATAACGCCCCATTCGACCATCTGTTGCATCAGTCGCATTCCGTTAGCCGATTGCATCGATTGCAGTAGCAATATCAATTAAAACCAAGGAGACCAGCATGACCACAGCATCAGTCAGCACGACTGCGCGCGGCATCACCCCGGAGGAGCGCAAAGTCATCTTCGCCTCTTCCCTAGGCACCGTTTTCGAATGGTACGACTTCTACCTGTACGGTTCGCTCGCCGCCATCATCGCCAAGCAGTTCTTTGCCGGCACCGATCCCAATACCGGCTTCATCTTCGCGCTGCTGGCCTTTGCCGCCGGCTTCATCGTGCGCCCGTTCGGCGCGCTGGTGTTCGGCCGCCTGGGTGACCTGGTGGGGCGCAAATACACCTTCCTGGTGACCATCCTGATCATGGGTGCATCGACCTTCATCGTCGGCGTGCTGCCCAACTACAATTCCATCGGCATCACCGCCCCGATCATCCTGATCGTCCTGCGCATCCTGCAGGGCCTGGCACTGGGTGGTGAATACGGGGGTGCCGCCACCTACGTGGCCGAGCACGCACCGGAAGGCCGCCGTGGCTCCTTCACTGCGTGGATCCAGACCACCGCCACGATGGGCCTGTTCCTGTCGCTGCTGGTGATCCTGGGCGTGCGTACCTCGGTGGGCGAAGCCGCCTTCGCCGAATGGGGCTGGCGCATTCCCTTCCTGGTCTCCATCCTGCTGTTGGCCATCTCGGTGTGGATCCGCATGTCCATGAACGAGTCGCCGGCCTTCCTGAAGATGAAGTCCGAGGGCAAGACCTCCAAGGCACCGCTCACTGAAGCCTTCGGTCAATGGAAGAACCTCAAGCTGGTCATCCTGGCGCTGGTGGGCCTGACCGCCGGCCAGGCCGTGGTGTGGTACACCGGTCAGTTCTATGCGCTGTTCTTCCTGACCCAGACCCTCAAGGTCGATGGCGCCACCGCCAACATCCTGATCGCCCTGGCACTGCTGCTGGCAACGCCCTTCTTCCTGTTCTTCGGTTCGCTGTCGGACAAGATCGGCCGCAAGCCCATCATCCTGGGGGGCTGCCTGATCGCCGCCGTGACCTACTTCCCGATCTTCAGCGGCCTGACCCACTTCGCCAACCCGGCCCTGGAAGCGGCCCTGCAAAAGGCCCCGGTGATCGTCACCGCCGACCCGGCAAGCTGCCAGTTCCAGTTCAACCCGACCGGCACCAAGAAGTTCACTTCCTCTTGCGACATCGTCAAGGGCAAGCTGTCGGCTGCCTCGGTGAACTACGAGAACGTGGCCGGCGCCCCGGGTTCGGTGGCCACCGTCAAGATCGGCGACCGGATCATCACCTCCTACGATGCGGCCAGCCTGTCCAAGGAAGACGCTGCAGCCAAGGACAAGGAACTGTCCAAGGCCCTGGCTGACGACATCAAGGCTGCCGGCTATCCGAGCAAGGCTGATCCGGACCAGATGAACAAGCCCATGGTCCTGCTGCTGCTGTTCATCCTGGTGATCTACGTGACCATGGTCTACGGCCCGATCGCCGCCTGCCTGGTGGAAATGTTCCCGACCCGTATCCGCTACACCTCCATGTCCATGCCCTACCACATCGGTAACGGCTGGTTTGGCGGCCTGCTGCCGACCACCTCCTTCGCGCTGGTGGCCTTCAAGGGCGACATCTACTACGGTCTGTGGTATCCGATCGTGATCGCCCTGGCTACCGTGGTCATCGGCCTGCTGTTCGTCAAGGAAACCGTGCACAACAACATCCACGATTGAGCTGGGCACCCGTCTTGAGCAAGCCTCCCGGTCCGTTGCGGCCGGGATGACGAGGCGGGAAAGAGCCAGATTCCTTCAGGACTGACCGGACGGACCGAACATCCGTCCGGTCTTTTTTATTGCCCCGCGCCCCTGCGCGGGGCTTTGCGTCTGGGCGAGCCCGCTTCGGCGGCAGCCTTGCCCTGCACCAGTTCCAGCAAGCCCTGGGCGGCGATGGAGAGGCTACGCTCCTTGGGCGTGACGATCAGCAGCGGCCGCACCAACTCGGGCGCATCCAGCGGGATCGCCACCAGGTTGGGCAGGCGGAACTGGAACAGCGTCAGCTCGGGCACCACGCTCACGCCCAGGCCGCTCTCGATCAAGGCAGCCACCGTGGCCAGGTGCTCCACCTCCAGTCCGGTATGGATCACGCCCCCGGGGCGCAATACCGCATCCAGGTGCTGGCGCACGCTGGTGGAGCGGGCCAGGTGGATCATCTCGCAGCCGGCCAGCTGCGCCACCTTGATACGGCGCTTGGCCGCCAGCTTGTGATCCCGGCGACAGACCAGGTAGAAGGGATCCACGCACAGCGGACGGGTCTGGAATTCGGTCAGGTTCGGCCCCGGCGCAGTCAGGGCGATATCGGCCCGGCCCTGGCGCAACAGATCCAGGCACTGGTCGGAGATGGCATCGAACAATTCCACCGTCACGCCGGGATGGCGCTGCCGGTACTGCGCCAGCACCGGCGGCAGCCAGCCGGCCGCCAGCGAGGGCAAGGCGGCGATGGCGACCCGTCCCTTGCGGCGCGCCACGTAATCACTCATGTCGGCAAAGGCGGCCTCGATATCGTGGACCAGCTGGCGCGCCACCTGCACGAACAATTCGCCTTCGGGCGTGAGCGTGACATTGCGCGTGTCGCGCTCGAACAGGCGCGTGCCGGCGGCCGCTTCGAGCTTCTGGATCATGGCGCTGAAGGCCGATTGCGAGACGTGGCAACGTTCGGCCGCATGGCCGAAGTGACGACAGTCGGCCAGGGCCAGGAAGGCCTGCAGCAGGCGGGTGGAGATATTGGTTTGCATGGTGCGGCGCACTCCCCGATTATCCTGAAAACCAGGTCAATCAATCGAAAAAAGCGACTTTACAACAAAATCGACCGCCACCTACACTCGCCCTGCTCCCTTCCCGCCCGCATCGGAAACAGAACAACAAAACGGCGCGATGGAGAAGCACACAAGAACATCACACCAAACCGGAGACCCGCATGTTAGCCCTGCTAGGCTTTGTCACGATTGTCCTGTTGTTTACGGCCATCCTCACCAAGAAGATGTCGCCCCTGGTAGCACTGATCGCCATTCCCATCGCCGCCGCGCTGGTCGGTGGTTTCGGCTTGCAGACCTCGAAGTTCATCGTCTCGGGCGTGACCGCCATCGCACCGGTGGCCGGCATGTTCGTCTTCGCCATCCTGTTCTTCGGCATCGTCACTGACGCCGGCATGCTGGACCCCATCATCAGCCGCATCCTCAAGACCGTAGGCAGCCGCCCGACCCGCATCGTGCCGGGCACGGCCCTGCTGGCGCTGCTGATCCACCTGGATGGCTCGGGCGCAGTGACCTTCCTGATCACCATCCCGGCCATGCTGCCGCTCTACAACCGCCTGGGCATCGACAAGCGCATCCTGGCTTGCGTGGCCTCGCTGGCGGCGGGTGTGAACTTCCTGCCCTGGACCGGGCCGATGATCCGCGCCTCGGCGGCACTGCATATCCCGGTGTCGGAGATCTTCATGCCGCTGGTGCCGGTGCAACTGGTCGGCCTGGCCTTTGTCTTCATCGCCTCCTGGCTGCTGGGTCTGAAGGAAGAACGCCGCCTCGGCCTGGGCAAGGGTTCCACGGTCGACTTCGTGCAGCAGCACGAACTCAGCGAAGCGCAGCAGAAGATCCGCCGTCCGCAGAATTTCTGGATCAACATCGTGCTCACCGTCTTCGTGCTGGGCGTGATGATCAGCGGCAAGGTCGATCCGGTGGTGATGTTCATGATCGGCGTGGTACTGGCCCTGATGATCAATTACCGCGACGTCACCCTGCAGCGCGAACGCATCGACGCCCACGCCAAGGCCGCCCTGCTGATGGCCAGCATCCTCTTCGCCGCCGGCGTGTTCACCGGCATCATGACCAAGTCGGGCATGTTGACGGCCATGGCCAAGACGGCGGTGGGCTTCGTGCCGCCCGAGATGGCCGGTCATATTCCGGTAGTGCTGGGTGTCCTGTCGATGCCGCTGTCGCTGCTGTTCGATCCGGATTCCTTCTACTTCGGTGTGCTGCCGGTGATTGCCGAGGTCAGCCATATGCTGGGCGTACCAACCATCCAGGTGGCGCAGGCGGCATTGCTGGGCCAGATGACCACCGGCTTCCCGGTCAGCCCGCTCACCCCTGCCACCTTCCTGGTCTGCGGCCTGGCCGGCATCGAGCTGGCCGACCACCAGAAATACACCATCCCCTTCCTCTTCGGCGCCTCGGTGGTGATGACCATCGCCTGCGTGGTGCTGGGCCTGTTCCCGCTGTTCTGAGTGCGGCCGCATCGACCGGGAACCCACCGTTTTGGAGAATTGCATGACCCACGACCCGCAACGCGTAGTGCGCATCGGCGCCGGCGCCGGCTACTCCGGCGACCGCATCGAACCGGCGGCCGAACTGGCCGAGCATGGCCAGCTCGACTACCTGATCTTCGAATGCCTGGCCGAGCGCACCATCGCCATCGGCCAGCAGGCGCGGCTGGCCGACCCGTCCAAGGGCTATGATCCGCTGCTGGCCGAACGCATGCAGGCGGTGCTCAAGACCTGTGCCGACAAGGGCGTGCGCATCATCACCAACATGGGCGCGGCCAATCCACGGGCGGCCGCGCAGCGTATCCGCGAGATCGCCCGCGAACTGGGCCTGATGCACCTGAAGGTCGCTGCCGTGGTCGGCGACGACGTGCTGAAGGCGGTGCAAGCCGGCGACTTCCGCATCGAGGACAACGGCCAGCAGGTCACATCCCTGGGAGATCGCCTGATCTCGGCCAATGCCTACCTGGGCGTGGCCCCCATCCTGGAAGCCCTGCAAGCCGGCGCGGACGTGATCGTGACCGGCCGGGTAGCCGATCCCGCGCTGGTGCTGGCGCCGCTGGTCCACGAATTCGGCTGGGCCGGGGATGACTGGGACAGGCTGGGCCAGGGGACCGTGGTGGGCCATCTGCTGGAATGCGCGGGCCAGATCACTGGCGGCTACTTTGCCGACCCTGGCAGGAAAGACGTGGCCGGGCTGGCGCGACTGGGATTTCCCATTGGCGAGATCAGCGCCGACGGCAGTGCCGTCATCACCAAGGTGGCCGGCTCCGGCGGCCAGGTGACGGCGCAGACCTGCAAGGAACAATTGCTCTATGAAATCCATGATCCCGCCGCCTACTACACGCCGGACGTGATCGCCGATTTCTCGCAGGTGCGCATCACCGAGATCGGCCCTGACCGCGTCGCCGTCACCGGTGGCCGTGGTCGTGCGCGGCCGCAAACGCTGAAGACCACACTGGGCTACCGCGACAGCTTCATCGGCGAAGGCCAGATTTCCTATGCCGGACCGGGCGCGCAAGCCCGCGCCCAACTGGCCGCCGACATCGTGCGCGAGCGCCTGGCGCTGACCGGGGTGCAGGCAGAGGAACTGCGCTTGGACCTGATCGGCGTGAACGCCATCAGCAGCGCGCAGATGGCGTCGGCCGCCAGCGCACCCGAGCCGCAAGAAGTACGACTGCGCGTGGCCGGGCGCACGGCCAGCATGCGGGAAGCGGTACGGATCGGCAACGAAGTCGAGACCCTCTACACCAATGGCCCGGCCGGTGGTGGCGGCGCGACCAAGGCTGCCCGCGAGGTCATCGCCGTGCTGTCGCTGCTGCTGCCGCGCGACCTGGTGCATACATCCGTTCATATCGAGGAGGTCTGACATGCAGCTCAGAGACATCGCCCATTCACGCGCCGGGGACAAGGGCGACATTTCCAATATCTCGGTGATTGCCTACCGCCTCGAAGACTACGCCCTGCTGGAACGCGAACTGACCGCCGAGCGCGTGCGGGCGCATTTTGCGGGGGTCGTGCAGGGAGAGGTGGTGCGGCATGCCTTGCCGCAACTGGGGGCGCTCAACTTCGTCATGCAGCGCGCACTGGGCGGCGGCGTGACACGCTCATTGGCGCTGGATGCGCATGGGAAGGCGTTGTCGGGGGTGATGCTGGGGATGGAACTGACGCGCTGAAGCGACGAGGACGTCAGATTTCCCAGGGATTGATGACGCCAATATCTGCGGCAAGGAAGGGCGCGGTGTCGCGCGAAGCTACCGAAAAACCGCAGGAAACCGCGATGGCAGCGATATAGCCATCAGGGGCAGGAAAGCCACGCCCGGCCCGCTTTGCCTTCACAGCCAGCTCGGCGTGGGAACGGGCGGCCTCGATGTCAAAGGACAGAATCCGGTTCTTGAACATCCTCGTTACCGCTTCAAAGCGCTGCGCAAACATATCCCGACGCCTGCCGTCAGACAGACTGGAAATGCCGAACTGCATTTCGGCCACCGTGATCGTCGTCAGGAAGAGCGTCTCCAGGGCTTGTTCATTGAACCAGGCGCGCACATTGGGATGTGAGTCTGGCTTCATCGCCTCGGAGATGACGTTGGTATCCAGAACGATCATTCGAACCTCATCGGCTCAGCGGGCGTTCTGTCACGCATCTGTTCAACGGCTTCGACGTCTTCGTTGGTCAAGCCGATTTCCCGGCTCATTTCGGCCAGGACATCGCCAAGTCGAAGACGATTGGCGGGCTTTACCGCCGTGGTGAGGATGTCCCTGATTTCAGCCTCGGTGCTGCGGCCATGCTGGGCAGCCCGCACCCGCAAGGCACGATGAACTTCATCAGGAAGATTTCGAACAGTCAATGTAGCCATGACAGCATTACCCCATGGTGATATCAATGCAGGCATTTTAGACATTTGCTTGACTCCTATCCAGTGTTAAAGGTGTCACGCCAAATACGGCTGCGAGACAAAGAAGTCAGCGATTAAACAAGATGAACGGATTTAAATGGAAATAGACACAAAAAAGACATAGAAAACCGAGCTTCTTCGAATACTGAGTGAGCAGGCAAAAACATTCGTTGCCCCCAGGAAAAATAGGAAATTTTTCGCCTAATACTTCTCCTGAAACTGCGTACATTGCGACTGTCCAAAGCCCGCAAGATTTGGTATCGTCCGCCCGTGATTCATTCTCGCACTGCATCAGCCCCCTGCTGATACTCTCCCCAAATATGAAAAAACCAACTCGACTCGGCACCCCGCTTTCTCCTTCGGCCACCAAGGTCATGCTGTTAGGCTCTGGTGAACTCGGCAAGGAAGTCATCATTGCCCTGCAACGCCTGGGCGTGGAAGTGATCGCCGTGGATCGCTACGAGAATGCCCCCGGCCATCAGGTCGCGCATCGCGCCCACGTCATCAACATGACCGATGGCGCCGCCCTGACCGCGCTGATCGAGCAGGAAAAGCCCGACCTGATCGTGCCCGAGATCGAGGCCATTGCCACCGAGACCCTGGTCAAACTGGAAGAAGCCGGCCGCGTCAATGTCATCCCGACCGCCCGCGCCGCCTGGCTGACCATGAACCGCGAAGGCATCCGCCGCCTGGCCGGCGAAACCCTGGCCCTGGCGACCTCGCCCTACCGCTTCGCCGACAGCCTGGACGAACTGAAGGCCGCCGTCGACCAGATCGGCTATCCGTGCGTGATCAAGCCCGTGATGTCGTCCTCCGGCAAGGGCCAGTCCAAGATCGACGGCCCCGGCGAGATCGAGGCCGCCTGGAACTACGCCGCCGCCGGTGGTCGCGTCGATGCCGGCCGCGTGATCGTGGAAGGCTTCATCGACTTCGACTATGAAATCACCCTACTGACGGTGCGCTCCCTGAACGAGGCCGGCGATACCATCACCAGCTTCTGCGACCCCATCGGTCACGTGCAGGTCAAGGGCGACTACGTCGAATCCTGGCAGCCGCACCCGATGCCCGGCGCCGCCCTGGAGAAGGCCCGCGACATCGCCCGCAAGGTCACCGAAAACCTCGGCGGCCTGGGCCTGTTTGGCGTGGAGCTGTTCGTCAAGGGCGACATGGTCTGGTTCTCCGAAGTCAGCCCGCGTCCGCATGACACCGGCATGGTCACCATGGTCAGCCAGGTGCAGAGCGAATTCGAACTGCATGCCAAGGCCATCCTGGGCTTGCCGGTCAACACCGCCCTGAAGACGCCAGGCGCCTCGGCCGTCATCTATGGCCAGCACGATGCCCGCGCCATCGCCTTCGACGGCGTGGCCGATGCCCTGCGCATCCCGGGTGCCGATATCCGCCTGTTCGGCAAGCCGGAATCCTTCGCCCGCCGCCGCATGGGCGTGGCCCTGGCCAGCGCCGATAGCGTGGAAACCGCACGCATCCGTGCCAAGCAGGCCGCTGCCAAGGTCAAGCCGGTCATCCCGGAATAAGCTTGGGCGTGCCGTAGGCCATCCCGGACGGGCCCCGATGCAAATCGGGGCCCGTCTTGCCTTGTAGCCTTACCTTGCGGCAACAGACGATCTGGAAACGATATAAACAGTATTGAGCGCCCGACTGGTTATAATCGTCGCCTCACTCCACAACAGCAGCTTTGCTCACGATCATGAAGTGCGATGTCGCCATCATCGGCAGCGGCCTGGCCGGTCTCTCCGTAGCTCTCCATCTTGCCGAGAAGTATCAGGTCGTGGTCGTCTCCAAGGGCGAACTGCTGGATGGGGCCAGCAACTGGGCCCAGGGCGGCATCGCCGCGGTGCTGGATTCGGGCGACAGCCATGCCCAGCACATCGATGACACCCTGGTGGCCGGCGCCGGCCTGTGCGATGAAGCATCGACCCGCTACATCGTCGAGCACGGGCGCCAGGCCATCGAATGGCTCATTGCCCAGGGCGTGCCCTTCACCCGTGACGACACTGCCGAGCTGGGCTATCACCTCACCCGCGAGGGCGGCCACAGCCAGCGCCGCATCATCCACGCCGCCGATGCCACCGGCCATGCGGTGCAGGTCACGCTGGAACAGCGCGTGCGCGCCCACCCCAATATCACCCTGCTGGAACATCACTGCGCCATCGACCTGATCCATGCCCGCAAGCAGGACCCCAAGGCCGAGCCGCGCTGCCAGGGGGTCCATGTGCAAGACACCAGCAGCGGCCGCGTGCTGGCCATTGCGGCGGCGCGTACCGTGCTGGCCACCGGCGGCGCCGGCAAGGTCTACCTGTACACCTCCAACCCCGATTCGGCCACCGGCGACGGTATCGCCATGGCCTGGCGTGCCGGCTGCCGCGTGGCAAACATGGAATTCATCCAGTTCCATCCGACCTGCCTGTACCACCCCTATGCCAAGTCCTTCCTGATCAGCGAAGCCCTGCGCGGCGAAGGCGCCCTGCTCAAGCTGCCGGCCTCGGCGGGCAGCGCCGCCGGCCAGCGCTTCATGCCCGAGCATGACGATCGGGCCGAGCTGGCGCCGCGCGACATCGTGGCGCGCGCCATCGACTTCGAGATGAAGAAGCGCGGCCTGGATCATGTGGACCTGGATATCAGCCACCAGAGTCCTGCCTTCATCGCCGAGCACTTCCCGACCATCCAGGCGCGCTGCCTGGAGTTCGGTATCGACATCACCCGCCAGCCCATCCCGGTGGTGCCGGCGGCGCATTACACCTGTGGTGGCGTGGTCACCGACATGGCCGGCCGCACCGACCTCCCGGGCCTGTATGCGGTGGGAGAGACCGCCTATACCGGCCTGCATGGCGCCAACCGCCTGGCCAGCAATTCGCTGCTGGAATGCCTGGTACTGGGCCGCTCGGCGGCGGAAGATATCGAGCGCGATCTGGCCGCCGGCACCTGGCGCCTGGCCGAGGTGCCGCTGTGGGACGAGAGCCGCGTCACCGATGCCGACGAGGAAGTGGTGATCGCCCACAACTGGGATGAATTGCGCCGCTTCATGTGGAACTACGTCAGCATCGTGCGCACCGACAAGCGTCTGGAGCGCGCCCAGCACCGCATCCGCCTGCTCAAGGAGGAGATCGACGAGTACTACGCCAACTTCCGCATCTCGCGTGACCTGCTGGAGTTGCGCAACCTGGTCGATGTGGCCCAGCTGATCGTGGCCAGCGCCCTGACCCGCAAGGAAAGCCGCGGCCTGCATTTCAGCCAGGACTATCCACGCACCCTACCGCGCGCCACGCCGACCATCCTCCCCGGCCGCCAGTGACGCCGTGGGTGCGTCCGTGCGTGCGCTGATGCGCCCTCTCCGGCTGATCCTGCGGTGCCTGAGGTGCCTGTGGACCATGCCGCCCTTGCTGGCGGCCCTGGGCCTGCTGGCGCTGGCCAACCCGGCCCATGCCAGCGGTGATGTCCCCATCCAGGCCGCCCCCGCCAAGCGTCCCCGCATCTGTCTGGTGCTCTCCGGCGGCGGCGCGCGCGGCTACGCCCACCTGGGCGTGCTGCAATACCTGGAGCAATTGCACATCCCCATCGATTGCATCGCCGGCACCAGCATGGGTGCGCTGATCGGCGGACTCTATGCCAGCGGGATTGGCGCGGACGCGCTGGAGCACCGCCTGGCCGCCACCAACCTCTCCGACATTGCCTTCGACCGCAACGAGCGCGCACGGCTGCCGCAGTCGCAGCGGGAAGACGAATTGCAGTATCCGATCTCACTGGCGGCGGGCCTGGACGACGGCAAGCTCAAGCTGGCCTCCGGCCTGGTCCAGGGCAACAATCTGCTCACGCTGCTGCAGAACTGGACCGCGCAACTGCCGGCCAATATCGACTTTGCGCGCCTGCCCATCCCTTTCCGCGCCGTCGCGACCGACTTGAGCCAAGGTAGCGAAGTGGTACTGGACCATGGTTCCCTTCCCCGTGCCATGCGCGCCAGCATGGCCGTGCCGGGGCTGTTCGCGCCGTTCGTCATCGGCGCGCGCACCCTGGTCGACGGTGGCCTGGTCAGCAACCTGCCGGTGCAGACCGCCCGCGACATGGGCGCAGACGTCGTGATCGCGGTCAACATCGCCACGCCACTGCAGGATGCCGCACAGCTGCAATCGCCCACGGCCGTGGCACAGCAGATGGTGGGGATCCTGATCCAGCAGAACGTGAAAGCGCAAAAGGCCTTGCTGGGCCGTGGCGACGTGCTCATCGAACCGCACATGGAGGGCATGTCTTTCACCGATTTCGCACGCGGCAAGGATGGCATCAACGCCGGCTGGGAAGCCGCCCAGGCCCAGCAGGCGCGCCTGCTGCAGCTGTCGCTGCCGCCGCAGCAGTGGCAGGCCTATCTGGCGGCGCGCCAGCGTGGCGACCAGGCACTGGCCAGCGGCACCCGCATCGACGCCATCGAGATCCATAGCGGCAGCCATATCCCGGCCAGCTATGTACGCAGCCGACTGGCCGTCCGGGAGGGCGACCTCTATGACGGCCAGCAGATCAGCCAGCAACTTGCCCAGCTGGCCACGCGCGGCGACTTCAATGCCGTCACACAGGAACTGGTACGACGTGACGATGGCAGCAACGTCCTGGTGATCGAGGCCGAGGAAAAATCCTGGGGGCCGCAATACCTGCTGTTCGGCCTGGGACTGTCGAACAGCTTCAATGGCCATGGCGGCATCAACCTGCAGATCGGCCACCGCTATCCCTGGATCAATGACAGTGGCCTGGAGTGGCGCAACGACCTGCTGCTGGGCGCCAAGGGCGCCAGCCTGGAGAGCGAGCTGCGCCAGCCGATCTGGGGCAACAGTGGCAGCTATCTCGCGCCCTACCTGCAGATCAGGCGGCGCTACGTCGATGTCTATCTCGATGGCAGCGACGTGAAAGCCTCACCGGTCAACGAGTACCGCATCGATTCGGCCATCGCCGGACTGGACCTGGGCGTGTCGCTCTCGCGCCTGGGCGAGTTGCGCATGGGGATGAGTTACCAGCACGTGAAGTATGCCCCCTCCTACAACCTGCCGCCGGACAGTGGCGCGCAGTTCCAGTCCTACCAGAGCAGCCAGCCGGTGGCGCGCCTGCGCCTGACCATCGACCAGCTCGATGATGCGCTCTTCCCGCGCAAGGGCTATTACCTCTCGGCCGAGGCCAATCGCGGCTTTGGCAGCGAGGAGCGGCGCTTCTCCGACATGCAGGCCAAGACCCTGTGGGCCTTCAGTCGTGACAACAACACCATCAACGTGGCTCTCGAAGGCGCCAGCAGCCTGTCCGCCAACAGCGCAGGCCTGGGCTTTACCCTGGGCGGGTTCCAGCACTTGTCGGCCTATGCACCCGACCAGTTCTTTGGCAACTACCTGCTGTACGGACGCCTGAGCTGGCTGCGCGACCTCGCTGACGACGCCCTGCCCGGCCTGCGCAAGCCGGTACTGGGTGCCAGTCTCGAAGCAGGCAATGTGTGGCAGAGCCGGGATGCTTTCGGCGACGGCCCCTACAAGAAGAGCCTGAGCCTGTTCCTCGGAGGGACCAGCCCGGTGGGGCCGCTCTACTTCGGCGTCGCCCTGGGCCAGCAAGGGGTGTGGAACCTGTACCTGCAACTGGGCCGCGTATTCTGATGCGCTGAGGCCTCAGTCAGCCGGCTCCATCTGCCAGACGCCGGCTACGCGAGGGCGACCGTCACGCCCCCTGGGCAGGGGCCGGCTGCGGTCCAGTACGGTGCTGCCATCCTGCAGGCGCACCAGCATCTGGGTCGCATGGGCTGCTTCATCGTCCTGCAACCAGCGTTGACGCAAGCGCGCCTGATCCAGCGGCGAGACCAGGGCCAGCACCTGTTCCAGCTCCTGCACGCAGTGCGCCGGCACACCCAGCACGGCCAGCACATCGCCGTGCCAGGCGAAGCGGGAGGACGCTACATCGAAGGTATAGGCCACCTGGCGACTGGCTGCCAGCGACAGTGCAACCTGGCTCTTCCAGGCGGCCACCTCTTCGTGGATGCGCTCACGGCGCGTCTTGAAGGCCCCGATCAACAGGGCCAGCAAGGCCGCCATCCCCAGGTAGACCTGCAGCTCCAGCAAGGCATTGCTGGCGTGCAGTTGCACCAACTGGGCGAAAGGCCCCCGGCCCAGCATGTCGTAGGCCATGGCGATCACACACAGCAGCAACACCGACCAGGCGCCACTACGGGCGCCCCAGGCCACCGTCACCAGTGCCAGGAACAGCAGCGGCACATAGGTCGTACCGAAATTGACATCCAGTACCTTGCGATCCAGCTCGCCGTTGAACGCGACGTAGACCGAGGCCAGCATGCCCAGCAGGCTGCCCAACCCGACCGCGAACTCGGTGCGTGCGATCCCCTCGGGATGGGCGCGGGCCGCCCTGGTGCAAAACACCAGCGGCGGCGTCATGACCAGGATGCCGACCAGCTCCGACAAGGCCCACATCCGCCAGGCCGGCACCAACGGCACGCGCTGCGTCGCCTGCAGCCAGGCCGCCGCCAGCAGGCCGCTGGCGAGGCTGGCGACCACGGCCACCGACAGCAGGTCGCGCACGAACGGCGGACCGGACATGGCGCGGGAACGGCCACGCAACATGCCCACGGCGAGGGCGGCAACCAGGGTTTCATTGAAGGCCAGCAGCAATACCCGCCACAGCTCGCGATGGGCGATGGCGCCTAGCACCACCTGGGCGGCAATGAGCAGCACCAGCAAGGCAAACCAGCGCGCCGTGGGCAGCAGCCACAATGCGGCCACGGTGATGCCGGCGGGCAGCCAGACATGCCCGCTGCCGTAGAGGGCGCCATCCAGTTGACGGGACAGCAGCCCCAGCAGGAAGTAGGCGACGGCCCACGCCAGTGGCGCGGCCAGTTCATTGGATTGCACGGTGCGATCTCTCGTGGGTCGCCAGGATGGCGGTGCAAACGATTCTAACAGCCGAGACAAGAAAGGCCCGCCGTGATGCACGGCGGGCCTTCCCTGTCAGTACCACGGCAATGGAGTTGCCGGACTATCCGATGACGCGCAACGAGAAATCGGTGGCCTGGATGTCCTTGGTCAGGCTGCCGATGGAGATGCGGTCCACACCGGTCTCGGCAATGGCACGCACGGTCTGCATGTTGATGCCACCCGAGGCCTCCAGCACGGCGCGGCCGGCATTGACGTGTACCGCCTCGCGCATCATCTCCAGCGAGAAGTTGTCCAGCAGGATCGATTGCGCGCCGGCTTGCAGCGCCTCGTTGAGTTCGGCGATATCTTCCACCTCGACCTGGATGCTCACACCGGCATTGAGCTTCAGGGCCGCCGCGACGGCAGCGGTGATGCCACCGGCAGCGGCGATGTGGTTTTCCTTGATGAGGATGCCGTCATACAGCGCCAGGCGCTGGTTGACGCCGCCCCCCACGCGCACCGCGTACTTCTGCGCCAGGCGCAGGCCAGGCAAGGTCTTGCGGGTATCGAGGATGGCCGCACGGGTGCCCGTCACCACGTCCACGTAACGCCGGGTGGCAGTGGCCACGCCCGAGAGCAATTGCAGGAAGTTCAGGGCGCCGCGCTCGGCGGTCAGCAAGGCACGCGCCGGCCCTTCGATGGTGCAGACTTCGCTGTCGGCGGCCATCAGGTCGCCTTCGGCATAGCGCCAGCCGACCTGCAGGCGCGGGTCAAGCCGGGTCATGACGGCCTCGAACCAGGGCGCGCCACACAATACGGCGGCTTCGCGCACGATCACGCGGGCCTTGACGAATTCGTTCTCCGGCACCAGCAGGCCGGTGTAGTCGCAGTCACCGACGTCTTCGGCGATGGCCAGGTTGACGTTGGCATCGAAGGCCGCATGCAGGGCCACGTCGAAGGGAGCGAAAGGATTGCGCAGGCTGCTGCCGGCAATGCTGGACTGGGGTTTGATGGCGTGGAGACTCATGCTGGGCCGATCCCTGCAAACAGTTGCTGTTCATCTTCCAGGCGCGCCGAGGGGCGCACATTGGCCTTGCGCTGGGCGGCGAAATCCAGCATGCGGTCGATGCAGACCACGGCCTTCTTGCCCACGGCGGGATCGACGTGGATCTCGTTGGCGCCGGTCTCCAGCACGTGCAGCAGGTTCTGCAAGCCGTTCATGGCCATCCACGGGCAATGCGCGCAGCTCTTGCAGGTGGCGCTGTTGCCGGCCGTGGGCGCATCGATGAAACGCTTGCCCGGTGCAGCGGCGCGCATCTTGTGCAGGATGCCGTTGTCGGTGGCGACGATGAAGGCCGGCGCATCCGAGTTCTGCACGGCGGCGATCAGTTGCGAGGTCGAACCGATCACATCGGCCTGGGCCACCACCGCCTCGGGGGACTCCGGATGCACCAGGACCAGCGCATCGGGGTTTTCGGCACGCATGAGCTCCAGTTCCACGCCCTTGAACTCGTCGTGGACCAGGCAGGAACCCTGCCACAGCAGCATGTCGGCGCCGGTCTGCTTCTGGATGTAGCCGCCCAGGTGCTTGTCGGGTGCCCACAGGATCTTCTTGCCCTGGGCGTGCAGGTGCTGCACGATCTCCAGGCCGATGCCCGAGGTCACCATCCAGTCGGCACGCGCCTTCACGGCGGCGCTGGTGTTGGCATAGACCACCACGGTGCGGTCCGGATGCTGGTCGCAGAAGGCGGCGAATTCATCAGCCGCGCAACCCAGGTCCAGCGAACAGGTCGCCTCCAGGTCGGGCATCAGGATGCGCTTGTCGGGGCTCAGGATCTTGGCGGTCTCGCCCATGAAACGCACGCCGGCGACCACCAGGGTCTGGGCGGCGTGGTCACGGCCGAAACGCGCCATTTCCAGCGAATCGGAGACGCAGCCGCCGGTTTCCTCGGCCAGGTCCTGCAGGTCTCCATCGACGTAGTAGTGCGCCACCAGCACCGCCTGCTTTTGCTTGAGCAGGTCGCGGATGCGCGCCTTCAGGCTGGCGCGCTCCTCGGGGCTGGGCGTGGCCGGTACACGGGCCCACGCATTGGCGGTACAACTGCCGCCGGTCTCCATTTGCGGTCGCTCGAACTCGACGACCTTGGTTGCGGTTGCTTGCATGGTGGTCAACAATGCGTTGCGATGAGGGTTATTCGATGCCCTGGCTGGCCAGGTAGTCTTCGTAGCTGCCGCGGAAGTCGATCACCTGGCCGTCCTTCACTTCGAGGATGCGGGTGGCCAGCGAGGAGACGAATTCACGGTCGTGCGACACGAAGATCAGGGTGCCGGCGTATTTTTCCAGCGCAATGTTGAGCGACTCGATGGACTCCATGTCCATGTGGTTGGTCGGTTCGTCCATCAGCAGCACGTTATGGCGGCCCAGCATCAGCTTGCCGTACATCATGCGGCCCTTTTCACCGCCGGAGAGCACCTTCACGGACTTCTTGACGTCGTCGCCGGAGAACAGCAGGCGACCCAGGATACCGCGTACGGCCTGGTCGTCGTCGCCTTCCTGGGTCCACTTGCCCATCCAGTCGGTCAGGGTTTCACCACCGGCGAATTCCTCGGTCGGATCCTGCGGCATGTAGCCCACGTTGGCGTTCTCGGCCCACTTCACCTGGCCCGAATCGGGATGCAGGCCGGTGACGTCGCCGCCGATGCTGCGCAACAGCGTGGTCTTACCGGCACCGTTGGCGCCGATGATGGCGATCTTCTCGCCGGCTTCGACCATGATGTTGAAGTTCTTGAAGATGTCGCGGTCGTAGGTCTTGGTGATGCCCTGGGTTTCCACGGCCAGGCGGTGCAGCTTCTTCTCGCCTTCGAAGCGCACGAAGGGGTTCACGCGGGAAGACGGCTTGATGTCCTCGACCTTGATCTTGTCGATCTGCTTGGCGCGCGAGGTGGCCTGGCGGGCCTTGGACTTGTTGGCCGAGAAGCGGCGCACGAAGTCCTGCAGTTCGGCGACCTTTTCCTTGGCCTTGGCGTTGACGGCCAGTTGCTGGGCACGTGCCTGGGACGAGGCCAGCATGTACTCGTCGTAGTTGCCCGGGTAGACCTTCAGGGTGCCATAGTCCATGTCGGCCATGTGGGTGCAGACCTGGTTGAGGAAGTGGCGATCGTGGGAAATGATGATCATGGTGGAATTGCGCTCGTTGAGCACGTCTTCCAGCCAGCGGATGGTGTTGATGTCCAGGTTGTTGGTCGGTTCGTCCAGCAGCAGGATGTCCGGGTTGGAGAACAGGGCCTGGGCCAGCAGCACGCGCAGCTTCCAGCCGGGCGCGACATTGCTCATGGGACCATTGTGCTGGTCGATGGGCACGCCTACGCCCAGCAGCAGCTCGCCAGCGCGGGCTTCGGCGGTATAGCCGTCGAATTCAGCAAAGCGGGCTTCCAGGTCGGCAGCCTTCATGTAGTCGTCGTCGGTGGCGTCCGGATTGGCATAGATGGCGTCGCGCTCAGACATGGCATCCCACATCTCGACGTGGCCCATCATGACCACATCCAGCACACGCATGTCTTCATAGGCGAACTGGTCCTGGCGCAATTTACCCAGGCGTTCGTTGACGTCCAGGCTGACATTGCCGCCCGACGCTTCCAGGTCGCCACCCAGGATCTTCATGAAGGTGGACTTGCCGCAGCCATTGGCGCCGATCAGGCCATAGCGATTGCCATCGCCGAACTTGACCGAAATGTTCTCGAACAACGGCTTGGCGCCGAACTGCATGGTGATGTTTGCGGTGGATAGCACTGCGAAAACCTTTTCTAAAATGAAACCTGCGTGTACCAACAGGGCCAACCGAGGCCAAACCTGCGGCACGCGAAACGGCGGATTTTACCACTGCGAGCCCGCTGCGGCTTGACTTGCCGCCGCCACGAACCCGCAAAACTTGTCAGACAGCCATGTCAATGGCCTTCCCCGCGCTTGCCTGGATTACAATCTTCGGGATTTTTACTACCCTGGTGCGGCTCCAAGCCGTTTTGCCACCACGAGAAACGCAAGCATGAAGCGAGCCATCACTCCTGCCATCACTGTCCTGCTGACCGCCTTGCTGGCACCGGCCCTGGGCCTGGCCCAAAGCGAACCGCCCAGCGAGCCGCAGACCGCCAATACCGGCTACAACATCTGGACCAGCGAATACAGTGTTTCCAGGCAACAAATTGAAACCGCCATTGCGCCGCAGTTTCCACGCAAGCTGCGCTACATGGACATCTTCGACGTCACCCTGAGCAATCCGCGCCTGGGCATGGATCCGGGCCAGAACCGCATGAACACGGTGGTGGACGCCCAGATCTTCAACCCCCTGCTGCTGCCGCGCCCCTTCAATGCGGTGCTGACGCTGAGCAGCGGCTTCCGCTACGACGCCGGCTCGCGCTCGCTGCGCCTGGACGGCCCCCGGGTGGACAAGGTCGACAGCCGCGACATACCGCCGCAGTACGCCCAGCAACTGACCGCGCTGGGCAATACCGCCGCCGACCAGTTGCTGCGCAACTACCCGCTCTATACCTTCAAGCCCGAACAGTTGCAGATGAACGGCAAGCGTTTCGAACCCGGCAAGATCACGGTCGAACAGAATGCTGTCAAGGTCGAGATCAAGCAGCAGTGAGGCTGGCTGCCCGGGCTCAGGCCCGACGCAGCGTCGGATAATCCGACAGTGTCAGCGTGAATCCCTCGGCGCCGTGGGCATCCAGTTCGGCATGCGCGCCCAGCGGCCGGTAGCCGGAGAAATCCCCCAGCACGATGGCCTTCTGGCGTGCCAGCACGCCTGCCTGCTCCAGTTGCAGGATCATGCGCTCCACGCGGAAGGGATGCTCGTTGACATCCTCCAGGAACAGGATGCCGCCCTCGATGCGCGGCATGCGCGGATGGCCCGCCATATGCGCCATCATGGCCAGGTTGCCACCCCACAGCTTGCCCGCGCAGCGCACCACCGGACTGTGCGGATCGGTGCGGCGGTCGCCATTGGGGGCGCGCTCGGCACCGGCAGCGCCGGTGTAGTTGTACACCACTACCTGCGGCGAGGTCAGCGTGCGCCAGAAGGTGGCCAGCGCCTGCCAGTCCGGCTGCTCGGCGCCAAAATCGCCGGCCAGCATCGGCCCCTGGAAGCCGGCATAGCCCGACTCGTCCAGCAACAGGCACTGCAAGGCGGTGAAATCGCTATAGCCCACCAGCAACTTTCCACAGTTCGCCAGCGCAACGATATCCAGCGCCGGCAGGATGCGACTCATGCCATAGGAGCCACGCAAGCCCAGGATCACGTCGATGTCGGGATCGGCGGCGGCCTCCATCAGTTGCGCCGCGCGCTGTGCATCGGTGGCGCCGAAACGCTGATAACGGTGCTGGTGATCATAGAAGTTGCGCACCCGGCAGCCCAGTGACTCCAGCAGCGCCACACCACGTTGCACGCGCTCCGGCTCCAGCCCTGCATGGCCGCAGGGCGCCACGATGGCGACCGCGGTGCCGGCCGGCACCAGTCCTTCGAGAAGCTCACGCCCTGCTGCTGTCATGCTGTTCCACCTTGTGATTGGCTCTCGTCTGCTACGGCGGTTTGCTGCAGGCGCTGTTGCCTGACTTGCTCGCGCCGCATGGCGAAGAATTCCTTCAATAACTGTCCGCACTCCTCGGCCATCACGCCGCCCAGCAGTTCGGTGTGATGATTGAGTTGCTCCTGCTCGAACAAGTTCACGACTGAACCACAGGCTCCGGTCTTGGGGTCGGCCGCGCCGTACACCACCCGCGCCAGGCGGGCGTGCATCATGGCGCCGGAGCACATGACGCAGGGTTCCAGCGTCACGTACAACTCGCAGCCCGGCAGGCGATAGTTGCCCAGCTTGTCGGCGGCGCGGCGCAGCGCCATGATCTCGGCATGCGCGGTCGGATCATGCTTGCCAATGGGCTGGTTGAAGCCGGTGGCAATCACCACGCCATCCTTCACCACCACCGCGCCCACCGGTACCTCGCCCAGCGCCCAGGCGTTGTTGGCCTGGTCCAGCGCGGCACGCATGTGCTGCAGGTCGGCTTCGCTGATGGGAGATGGGGAAGCCGCAGGCCTGTCCATGGCATCCACCATCAATCGGCGCTGATCTCGGCCCAGCAATTGGGCGTTTCGTGCAGGACCAGCTTCTGCAGGTGCAGGCCGGTGCCGTAGCGATCCTTGTAGGCCGCCTTGAGGATGCGGAAGGCCTCGCGCGCCAGGTTCTCGACCGTCGGGATGCTGCCGATGACCACCGTCTTGTGACCCGGCAGGCTGGCCAGGAAGTCGCGTACCGGGGTGTCTTTTTCATAGACCAGGAAGGCGTGGTCCCAGACATCGACCAGGTACTCCTTGGCCAGCGACTTGATATCGGAGAAATCCATGATCATGCCGTTGTCGGAATTGCCCTCGATATCGATGACCGCACCGGTCAGGGTGATTTCCAGCGTATAGCGGTGGCCGTGCAGGTTGCGGCACTGGCTCTTGTGGTCCGGGATACGGTGGCCGGCGTCGAATTCGAGTTTGCGGGTGATGGTCAGCATGAAAGATATTTTCGAGGATGGCCCGCCAGGCCTGGCGGCGTAGCGGGCGATGAGAAGCAATTGTAATCATGCGGCGCGCTGCCGCATGAAGAAAAATCAGGGGATTCAGGGGATATTGAGCAGCTTGTGGGTCTGGATGCTCAGCTTCCACTTCGGGTTGTTCTTGACCATCTCGATGGCCAGGCGGGTGTTGGCCGCGGCCTGCGGCCCATCCATGGGCTGCAGCAGGAAGTGCTGGAAATCCAGCTTCTCGTACTCCGCCAGCGGCTGGCCCGGCTGCGGCACCACCACCTTGAGCTCGCTACCGCGCGCCACCTTCAGCTCGGAACCCATCTTGGGGCTCACGCAGATCCAGTCCACACCGTCCGGTACGGGAATGGTGCCATTGGTCTCGATGGCGATCTCGAAACCCTGCGCATGGATGGCGTCGATCAGCGCGGCATCCAGTTGCAGCAGCGGCTCACCGCCGGTAAAGACCACGTACTTGCTGGCTGCGTAGGTGGATGGCCAGAGACTGGCCACCTTGGCCGCCAGTTCATCGGCCGACTTGAACTTGCCACCATTCTCGCCATCGGTGCCGACGAAATCGGTATCGCAGAACTGGCAGATGGCGCGGCTGCGATCTTCTTCGCGTCCGGTCCAGAGGTTGCAGCCGGTAAAGCGGCAGAACACCGCAGGACGGCCAGCATGGGCGCCTTCGCCCTGCAAGGTATAAAAGATTTCTTTGATGCTGTAGGTCACGTGTCTGGGGCGGGCTGGCCGCAAAAATACTGTCAATGCTGGCGCGATGGCAGGATCAAGGCCACGGCGGGCACAAGATCATGGGATCGATTGGGTCGAAGCTCATCGACCTTTTCCGTCCAAAAAAGCTAAATAGCTGATATTTAGAGGTTTTTTGCCATACTTCGGTGCCGCAATTATAACGGGAGGCAGCCCTCACGTGATCGCCACCCCACAAAAACCCAACGTTTTCTTCTTCCACTTGAATTTTAAGACGACTGGTCATATTATTCTCCCATGAGCAAACCCAACACCCGCGACCAGATCTTCGATGCTGCCCTGAAGCTGCTGTCCGAACGCGCCTTCAATGCCTGCAGCGTCCAGGACATCACCACCGAGGCCGGCGTCCCCAAGGGCTCGTTCTACAACCATTTCGAGAGCAAGGAAGCGCTGGCTGCCGAAATCGTCAGCCACTACGGCGAACTGGGCAAATGGCGCGACATGCTGCTGGACGATTCGGTGCCGGCGCTGGAAAGACTCAAGCGTTATTTCACCATCGTCAATGGCCGCATGGCCGAACGGGGTTACCAGCATGGCTGCATGGTCGGCAACATGAGCGCCGAACTGGCCGAGCAAAGCCCGGTCATCCGTGGCCAGCTGGGCGAGGTCTACAAGAACTGGACCGCCAAGCTAGGATATGCCATCGCCGCCGGCCAGCGCGAAGGGACCATTCCCGACAAGACCAGCGCGCAGGTCCTGGCCTCCTTCCTGCTCAATGCCTGGGAGGGGACCATCCTGCGGGTACGCGTGGAACGCAGCAGCGTACCTTTCGAGCAATTCATGGATCTGGCCTTCAACAAGATCCTGACCTGAACGCAGGTCGCCTCTGCACGCCAGCAGAGGCCGCACCAGCATTTCATGTCGCCCGTAGACCGGTGCCTGCGATGCACACCGGCTGCTGCATGCTGCCGCCCTTCAAGTGCGGCATTTTTTTCTCATTACTTAAGACGACCGGTCATATTAAGCCAGCCACCTAAACCAACCGCCATCACAAGGACTCCACCATGGACAGCACCTCCATCAGCGCCCCGCCAGCCGCTTCCAGCAATGCGCCACTTTACTGGATGGCCCTGGGCACCTTTGCCATCGGCACCGAAGGCTTCATGATTGCCGGCATGCTGCCCACCGTAGCCCATGACCTGGGCGTCAGCGCGGCTGTGGCCGGCCAGCTGGTGGTGGCCTTCACGGCCGCCTACGCCATCAGCTCGCCCATCCTGACCGCCCTGACCGGGGCCATCAACCGTCGAAGCCTGCTGATCGGCACCATGAGCCTGTTCGCCCTGGCCAACTTGCTGGCCTGGCAGGCACCCGGCTATACCGCGCTGCTGCTGGCGCGCATCCTGCTGGCCATGGCGGCCGGCCTCTACGTGCCCAATGCCATGGCCCTGGCCGGCGCCCTGGTGGCGCCCGAGCGGCGCGGCGGCGCGCTGGCCATCGTCAGTGGCGGACTCACAGTGGCGGTGGCGCTAGGCGCGCCCCTGGGCGTGCTCATAGCCGACCGGCTGGACTGGCGCATGACCTTCGCCGGCGTGGCGTTGCTGGCAGCGCTGGCCACCCTGGGCCTGATGCGCGGCCTGCCACCGGGCATCGGCGCCCACCTGCCGGTCGCCAGCCTGCGCGAGCGTCTGCATGCCGCCCGCAACGGCCGGGTGCTGCAGGGCTTGCTGACCACCCTGCTCTGGGCCACTGGCGCCTATACCATGTACACCTACTTCGCCATCTATCTCAATGAAGTCGCCGGCATCCATGGCGCGCATGTGGGCTATGGCCTGTTGCTGTGGGGCGTCTCGGCCGCAGTGGGCGTCATGACCGGTGGCCGCCTGTCCGACCGGCTCGGCTTTGCGCGCGTCTCGGCACCGGCCTTGTGGTTCATGATGGCGTCTTTCGTGGCGCTGTCGGCGCTGGCCTACACGCTGGCACCGGCCCATGCGGTCGCGCCGGTCTATCTGGCGATGATCGTCTGGGGCGTGTCGGCCTGGGCCTTCTACCCGGCCCAGCAGGCAAGACTGATGAACATCGCCGGCCTCAAGCTGGCCTCCATCGTGCTCTCGCTCAATGCCTCGTTCATGTACCTGGGCTTTTCCCTGGGTGCCGCCGTGGGCGCGCTGACGGTCGCCACCGGCTCGGTGCGTGAAGTCGGCTTCGTCGCGGCAGCTTTCGTGGCGGCTGCCCTGTGGCTGCTGCGCGGCGCGCTGCGCAAGGAAGTGCCGCAGGCTGTTACGGCCTAGGCACGGACGCATTGCGGCAGAACGAGATGGCCCGCAGCTGTTACACTGCGGGCCATTTTCCGACTTCCAGCGATTGCGCCTTTGCCATGACCGCCATCACCGAATTCCGCCACCCCTCTCCCGCCCCCGAATACGACCATCCACGCGAAGACCGTCGTCTGGACGGCAATCCCCTGCGCACCACCTGGAATCATTTCACCAGCGCCAGCGGTGAAGTCAATGCCGGTGTGTGGGCCTGCGAAAAAGGCAGCTGGCGCATCGCCTTCGCGCCCAACAAGGACGAATATTTCTACGTATTGGAAGGCCGCTGCCGCGTCATCGATGAACAAGGCCACGCGGCCGAGGCCGGCCCGGGCGACGCCATGGTCATCCCGGCCGGATTCAAGGGCGTTTTCGAAGTCGTGGAGCCGGTGCGCAAGCACTATGTCATCGTCGAGCGCAGCGCAAGCTGAGCTCAGTCCGGCCTGATCAGGCCGGCTTCGCGCAACAGGCCGCCGATGCGGGTCTTGTCCAGCCACCCCAGCACCAGCTTGCTGGCAAAGGCCGGCAAGGGCAAATCGATCTGCCGGCCGTCACGCAGTGGCGCAATGGCGGCCAGCAGCGTGCGCAAGTCGTAGGTCGAATTGAACACCTCCGGCACCCCGCGCTCCACGTCCATCAGGGTGTAGACCGCCTCCATGGGCGTGCGCACGGAATACTCGGTGGTAAAGATGCAATCCTGCTGCTGCGATTCGGCAAACTGGCCGATGAAGGCAAAGTTGACTGCGCCCTCCGGCACCACGTCCGGCCGGTCACCCGCCTGGCGCGGCATGAAGAAGGCAGTGATATAGGGCATCATCACCGGCACCGTCCTGGCGCCCGTGGCCGCCAGCTCGGCGATCTCCTCGACCGGTACGCCCAGGTGGTAGAGCCACTCCTGGGTGATTTCCTCACCGGTACATTCCTGCATCGGCTTGTTCACGAAGTCGCCCGGTCGGTCGACGAACAGGGCATAGAACCAGGCCACCACCTGGTGCTTAGGCTGCTGCCTGAAATGGGGCTGGCGGCTCACCGTCCAGCTCAATAGCCAGCGCGAATCCTTGGCCGTCACAATGCCAGCCGTCACCACCTTGCCGCTGAACGGGTCGCGCTTGGCAATGGCCCGGATGTATTCCGGGATGCGCTCATCCAGCGTGGTGATGGTGGCCGAGGCCCACTTGCTCTGGGCGATGTTGCCGGCAAAGACGTCCGGTTGGCCGAACGCGACATCCTTGGCCGCGATGCGTCGCCACAAGTCCCATGCCGGTGCCGGGCCGTCGTTGAGGCGGGCCGGCGTGTGATGATCCCCTTCATCGGAATTCTCGGTGAGCGAGCCAATGGTGATGAACAGCAGATCGTCCGGGCCGAGCGCCACACCGCCAGGCCTGGTCTCGCCCGTTTCATCGATCTTTTCACGCCAGTGGAGATGGGTGGCCAGCTTGCGCCCCGGATGCAGCTCGAAATCGACATCGATGACCTCGACGCCATAGCGGAAATGCACGCCGCGCTCCTTGAGCCACTTGACCAGGGGCAGCACCATCGACTCGTACTGGTTGTAGCGATTGAACTTGAGCGACGAGAAATCCGCCAGATGGGCCACATGATGGATGAAGCGATGCAGATAACGCTTCATCTCCAGCGCTGAATGCCACTCCTCGAAGGCGAACATGGTGCGCCAGTACAACCAGAAATTGCTCTTCAGGAATTCCTCCCCGAAGACCTCGTCGATGCGTTTGTTCTCCATCTCCTGCGGCTCGGCCAGGAACACCGCCACCAGATCCTTCTGGGCCCGTTCGCTGAGGGTCAGCAAGACCTTGTCGGGCACATCCTGGCCACGGTCCTGTGTCACCCGTTGCAGTGAGATGTTGGGATCATCCTTGTTGAGTCGATAGAATTCGTCGAGCACACTGGCATCCTTGACCTCCAGCGAGGGAATGGAGCGATACAGGTCCCACAGGCATTCGAAGTGCTCTTCCATCTCCCGTCCGCCACGGATGACGAAACCCTTGTCAGCCACCTTCAGGCCATCCAGCGCGCCGCCCGGAAGCGCCAGCTCCTCCAGGATGGTGATGCGCTCCCCGGCCACGCCGGCATCGCGGATCAGGAAAGCCGCGCCCGCCAGCGATGCCAGGCCCGACCCCACGAACCAGGCATGCTTGCGATCGGCGCCTTCCGGCGTGCGAGGGCGCACGAAGGCTTCATAGTTTCCGCGACTGTAGTGCATGGGACGAACTCCTTTGAGGGGATGACCAATCTGTTTGACGAATGCACAGGCCCGTGACTACCATCTGCTCGGCAAGCAGCAAGCTTCACTGCCAGACATCTCTATCTGCCTGGAAAGATTAGCCCCGAAGTCCTGCCCGAAACATGATCTCCGACAACAAATGACCAATGTTCCTCCCGTGCCGGAGCAGATCCTGGCCGTCGCGCTGCACAGTTACAATGCCGGCCGGCTGGCCGAGGCCGAACAGGCTTGCCAGCACCTGCTGGCGTTGCAGCCCCAGCATCCCGCCGCCCATCAACTGCTGGCCATGCTGGCCCTGCAACGCGAACAGCCAGCGCAGGCACGCCAGCACATCCTGCACAGCCTGGCCCCACGTCCGGACCATGTGCCCTCGCTCATCGTCGCCGGCAAGATCGCCACTGCCGAGGGCGACGCCGCCACGGCCCTGGCCTACTTCGACAGCGCGGCCCGGCATCAGCCCGGCATGAGCCAGGCGCATTTCCATCGCGGGAACAGCCTCTCGGCCCTGGGACGTCACCAGGAAGCCATCCAGGCCCTGAGGCAGGCTGTCGCGCTGGCGCCGGAGGCCATGGAAGCCGTGCTCAACCTGGGAACAGCCCTGCGCGAACAGGGAGAGTTGTCTGCAGCCAGGGACGCCTTCGACAAAGCCGTGGCGCTGCGCCCCGACGTTGCCGAGGCCTGGTTCAACCTGGGACTGGCGCGCCAGGACCTGCAGGACGCGCACGGCGCGGCAGAGGCCTTTGCGCAGGCCTTGCACCTGCGCCCCGATTATGCGGACGCTGCCCTCAATCTCGGTGTGGCACTGCAGGAAGCACGCCGCCTGGACGACGCACTGCACGCCTATCGCACGGCGCTGCGCCTGCAACCGCAATGGTATGGCCGCATTGCCCATGCCCTGAGCGCCGGCAGCAGCGGCCAGATCTGGCTGGATACGCGGCGACTGGACCAGGCACTGCGCGGCTGAGCGACCAGCAGCCAGCAGCCGGCCGGTCGGCTTACTTGCGCTGCCGGTAATTCTTGCGATAGACGTTGGGGCTGGCCAGCACCTGCGCCACCGTGTCGCTGTAGCGACTGGCAGCCTCGCCGTCGAGGGTATCGAAGTGCAATTCCGGGCGTTCGCGCGGCACCACGAAACATTGCGCCACTGGCATCCCCCTGGGCAGCACACCGCTGAAGCCGGCATCGGTCCAGACGGCCGGGAAGTTGATGCCGGCATCATTGAAGTGATCGGCATCGACCATCCCCGAGAGCAGGCGGAACGGCAGGTCATGGCGATTGACGGGATGGGTGGCAAAAAGCGACCATCCGGGTTCAAGCTCGATGGTCCAGAAGCTGTTGAACTTCAACACCAGCGCATCACCGGCCAGGAAAGGCGTCCCCATCACCTGGGCCGGCGGATGGAAGCTCAGCGGCGCGCGCGGATGCCCCTCCACGCTGGGCGCCGGGGCGGCCCAGTCCCAGCGGAACACGCCCTGCTCCACCTGCACATCACAGGGCAGCAGGATCATGAAGCCATGTGCCATCGCGTCGATGAAGGGCGGGCATTGCTTGACGGTACGGATATCACGGTCATGCAGTTCGGAGAAAGCCTTGGCAGGCATGCTGCGGATCCAGTCGGGGATGACTTCGCGGGCCAGTCGGGGGCGTGGCAGCAGGTCGACCAGGGCGGGATCGCAGCGAAAGCGGATGTGTTGGGCGGACATGGAGTGTTCTTGTGCTCCGCCACCGGGCGGGCGCGTTGATCGGCATGATGTGGCATAGGGTATCAACCGGAAGCCCTGTTCTGCAACGACAAGTACGCCTGCCCTGCGCGACAGGAAGAGACGGATGGACAGGCATGAAGACGCCTGGATCTTTGATGGATAGCAAAAATCCGAGCGCCCGTCGCGCCCGACCGCTACCATAAGGCCTCTTCGAATCAAAACATCCAGGCATTGATGGACAACCCGCCCCCGGCACCCGCATCGTCGCCCCCGGAACCCTGGCCCCTGGACGAACAGGCGCATCTGCAACTGGCGCAAGCCATGCGCACGCAAGGCGACGAGTTCGCGGCATTGGCCCACATGATTGCGGCACAGTCGCTCGCGGCATGGCACGGCGGGCATCCGAGTTATTCTGCGCAACCCGTGTGCGACGTCGCTACCGGATACTTCATGCTGGACCAGCATCCGCTGGCACTGCGCTGGTACCAGCTGGCACTTGCGATGGAGCCCGCGCCCCAGGTTGCCGCAAGTGCCTACCTGAACCTGGCCGCCATCCATACGCGTGCTGATCAGCCCCTTCTGGCGCAGCAATGCAGGGAGCAGGCCTACCGGCTGCAACGTGTCTTCATCGAGCAGACCGGCAAGCCGGTTCGCCGCCTGCTGCTGCTGTGCGAAGGATCCGGCAACAGCAACGTGCCGCTCGACACCTTGCTGGGCACGGGTCTCAATATCCGTATCAAGTACGTCCTGGATGTTGCCGCCGAAGCGGAAGACCTGGCCCTGCCCGACTACGATCTCGTCTTCAATGCCATCGGCGATCCCGACATCAGCCCGGCCCTGCACCAGCGGCTCAGAGGATTTGCCGAGACGTGCCAGAGACCGCTATTGAATCGGCCGGAAGACATCGAACAGACGCAACGCCAGCACCTGCCACCGCGCCTGGGCAGCATCCCGGGCGTGGTGATGCCCCCCTGCATCCGCCTCGACGCGGCACCTGCCAGCAGGCAAGCCCTGTGGCATCGCCTGCAGCAATCGGGCATCGCTTTCCCGGTGCTGTTTCGACCATGGGCCAGCCATGGCGGCAAGGACGTGGCGCGATGCGACGACCTGGACAGCCTGTGGAACGTCTCCTGCCAGGCGGATGGCAGCTATATCACGGCATTCCACGACTTCCGTTCGGCGGATGGCTACTACCGCAAGTACCGGATGATCTTCATCGACGGCGAGCCCTACCCCTACCACCTGGCGATTTCCTCGCACTGGATGGTGCATTATTTTTCAGCTGACATGCTGGGGCAGCCTGAGAAGCAGGCCGAAGAGATGCGCTTCCTGCAAGACCCGGTCACCAGCCTGGGCGAGCCAGCCATGCAGGCCCTTGCGGCCATCGGGTGCGAGCTTGGACTGCATTATGCCGGCATCGATTTCAGCGTGCTGGCCGATGGGCGCGTACTCGTCTTCGAGGCCAATGCCACGATGCTGATCCACCTGGAGCGAGAAGACGGGCCGCTGCGCGACAAGAACCGCTTCGTCACCCGGATCGTGGCGGCGTTCGAGCGGTTGCTGGGGCGATATTGCGTGCCGGGATAACCCTGGCGTCGGAGAGCCTGGTGGATCAAGACGCAAAAAAAGCCCGCAGTGACGCGGGCTTCCGGGTGATGCGATGCTTTCAGTTGCCTGGCATTGCCAGGCCTGAAATCACTCCCACTCAATGGTCGCAGGCGGCTTACCCGAGATGTCATAGACAACCCGGTTCAAGCCACGCACTTCATTGATGATGCGATTGGACACGCGACCCAGCAGCTCGTGCGGCAGGTGCGCCCAGTGGGCCGTCATGAAGTCCTGGGTCTGCACCGCGCGCAGTGCCACCACGTACTCGTAGGTACGGCCGTCGCCCATCACACCCACCGACTTCACCGGCAGGAACACGGCAAACGCCTGGCTGGTCTTGTCGTACCAGCTCTGGCCGTCTTCATCCTTGGTATTGCGCAGTTCCTCGATGAAGATCGCATCGGCGCGACGCAGCAGGTCGGCGTATTCCTTCTTGACTTCACCCAGGATACGCACGCCCAGGCCCGGGCCCGGGAACGGGTGACGGTAGACCATCTCCGGCGGCAGGCCCAGGGCCACGCCCAGTTCGCGGACTTCGTCCTTGAACAGTTCACGCAGCGGCTCCAGCAGCTTCAGGTTCAGGGTTTCCGGCAGGCCGCCGACGTTGTGGTGGCTCTTGATGGTGTGGGCGGTCTTCTTGCCCTTGCCGGCGCTCTCGATCACGTCCGGGTAGATCGTGCCCTGGGCCAGCCACTTGGCGCTGGTCAGCTTGCCCGATTCGGCCTGGAAGACTTCGACGAACTCGCGGCCGATGATCTTGCGCTTGGCTTCCGGATCGGTCACGCCGGCCAGGTGGCCCATGAACTGGGCGGTGGCGTCCACGTGGATCACCTTCACGCCCAGGTTCTTGGCGAACATCTCCATGACCATCTTGCCTTCGTCCAGGCGCAGCAGGCCGTGGTCGACGAACACACAGGTCAGCTGGTCGCCGATGGCGCGGTGGATCAGGGCGGCAGCCACGCTGCTGTCCACACCTCCCGACAGGCCCAGGATGACTTCGTCGCTGCCCACTTGCTGGCGGATCGATTCGACAGCTTCGGAGATGTAATCAGGCATGTTCCAGTCCGACTTGCAACCGCAGATCTCGTGCACGAAGCGGCCCAGCAAGGCCTTGCCCTGCACCGTGTGGGTGACTTCGGGGTGGAACTGCACGCCATAGAAACGACGCTCTTCGTCGGCCATGCCGGCGATGGGGCAGTTGCCGGTGGAGGCCATGAGCTTGAAGCCGGCAGGCATGTCGTTGACCTTGTCGCCGTGACTCATCCACACCTTCAGCATGCCGTGGCCCTGGGCATTGGTGAAGTCCTCGATGCCGTCCAGTAGCTTGGTGTGGCCGTGGGCGCGCACTTCGGCGTAGCCGAATTCGCGCAGGTGGCCGTTCTCGACCTTGCCGCCCAGTTGCTCGGCCATGGTCTGCATGCCGTAGCAGATGCCCAGCACCGGCACGCCCAGTTCGAACACCGCTTGCGGTGCGCGCGGGGTGTCGCCTTCGGTGACGCTGTTGGGGCCGCCGGAGAGGATGACGCCGGCCGCGCCGTAGTTGCGCACGAACTCGTCGGTCACGTCATGCGGGAACACCTCGGAAAACACACCGGCTTCGCGCACGCGGCGAGCGATGAGCTGGGTCACCTGGGAACCGAAGTCGAGGATCAGGATTTTCGAATGCGAATGCGTGGACATGGGCAATGGGTCTGGCTACGTTGAAAAATGGTCTTCTGAAAAGATCAACAGCCCGACAGCCTGGCGTGACGCCGGTGGACTGTCGGGCTGTGGCCGCACCGGCAATTACTCGGCGCGGTAGTTCGGGGCTTCCTTGGTGATCTGCACGTCGTGGACATGCGATTCACGCATGCCGGCAGACGTGATCTCGACAAATTCGGCGCGTTCGCGGAAGTCGTCGATGGTGCCGCATCCGCAGTAACCCATGGAGGAGCGCACGCCGCCCACCAGCTGGTACAGGATGGCGACCACCGAGCCCTTGTAGGCGACGCGGCCTTCGATGCCTTCCGGCACGAACTTGTCGGCGGTATTGTCGCCGTCCTGGAAGTAACGGTCGGCCGAACCATCGGCCATCGCGCCCAGGGAACCCATGCCACGGTAGGACTTGTAGCTGCGGCCCTGGTACAGGATCACTTCGCCCGGCGCTTCTTCGGTGCCGGCGAACATGCTGCCCATCATCACGGCCGAGGCGCCGGCGGCCAGCGCCTTGGCAACGTCGCCGGAGAAACGGATACCGCCGTCGGCGATCACCGGCACGCCGCTACCCTTCAGGGCGTCGGCGACGTTGGCGATGGCGGAGATCTGCGGCACGCCCACGCCGGCAACGATACGGGTGGTGCAGATGGAGCCAGGGCCGATGCCGACCTTGACGGCGTCAGCGCCATGCTCGACCAGCGCCTTGGCAGCGGCGGCGGTAGCGATGTTGCCGCCGATCACTTCGACGTGCGGGAACTTGGTCTTGACCCACTTGACGCGGTTGAGCACGCCAGCGGAGTGGCCGTGGGCGGTGTCGACCACGATCACGTCCACGCCGGCGGCGACCAGCAGCTCGATGCGCTCGTCATTGTCCGGGCCCACGCCGACGGCGGCGCCGACGCGCAGCTTGCCGTGCTCGTCCTTGCAGGCGAAGGGGTGTTCGGTCGACTTCTCGATGTCCTTGACGGTGATCAGGCCACGCAGCTCGAAGGCGTCGTTGACGACCATCACGCGCTCCAGGCGGTGCTTGTTCATCAGGCGCTTGGCTTCTTCAGGATCGGCACCGGAGCCGTTTTCCTTGACGTAGACCAGCTTGTCGCGCGGGGTCATCTTGGCGCGGACTTCGGCGTCCAGCTCTTCTTCGAAGCGCAGGTCACGGTTGGTGATGATGCCCACCAGCGCCTTGCCTTCGACCACCGGGAAGCCGGAAATGCCGTGCTGCTTGGACAGCGCGATCACGTCACGGATCTTCATGGTGGGGGGAATGGTGATCGGGTCACGGACCACGCCGGACTCGAAACGCTTGACCTTGGAAACCTCGCGCGCCTGTTCCTTGGGCGTCAGGTTCTTGTGGATGATGCCGATGCCGCCCTCTTGCGCCATGGCAATAGCCAGGCGTGCCTCGGTCACGGTGTCCATCGCCGCCGAGACCAGCGGAATGTTCAACGAGATCTTGCGCGTCAGGCGCGTAGACAGGGTGGTATCTTTGGGGAGGATGTCCGAGAAGGCCGGGACGAGCAGCACGTCATCGAATGTGAGTGCTTTCTGGAGAAGACGCATAGTGTTTCCTATAGGCGCAAAAGCGAATTATACAGAAAAGCCTGGCTTGCGTCTTGCTCTAGTTGCGTTTATCCCTCCAGGCGTGGCAAAGACGCTGGATTCGTTGAAACTCCGCCAAGGGGACGGCCCCTCAGGCCGCCGACTGTTCCTTGTGGATGGCGCGGCGACGGCGCGACTGCTTGGGGTCGGCGATCAGCGGGCGGTAGATCTCGATGCGATCGCGGTCACGCAGCACGGTTTCCAGCGGCTTGACCTTGCCGAAGATGCCCACCTTGCACACCGACAAGTCAATGGCCGGTTGCTCGCGCGCCAGCCCGCTGGCGATGATGGCTTGCTGGAGGGTGCAGCCGGGTGCGACCTGCAGGTCCTTGAGGATCTGCAGGCCAGGCGCGGCGTAGCAGATCTGCACTTGCAAATGCGCTACTTCAGCCATATATCTGCTCGGCACGCTTGCAGAAGGAATCGACGAAGCTGTTGGCGATCATGCTGAAGACCGGGCCGATGACGCCCTCCAGGATGCGGCTGGAAAATTCGTATTCCATGTCGAACTCGATCTTGCAGGCGTCTTCCCGCAGGGCCTTGAAGTGCCAGCGGCCCTCGAAATGCTTGAACGGACCCTCCACCAGGCGCATGGTCATGCTGGTGGGGCGCTCGTTGCTGTTCTGGGTGCTGAAGGATTGCTTCAGGCCGTGATAGCTGATCTTGATCTTGGCCGTCAGGCTATGCTCGCTGCGCTCGGCGACCTCGACGCCGCCGCACCAGGGCAGGAATTCTGGATAATCCTCGACCCGATCGACCAGGTTGAACATCTGCTCCGCGCTATAGTTGATCAGGACGGTTTTGTGTACGACTGCCATCGAGGGTGATCCGTTTGATAAAATCGCAAAGGCACAATTTTAACCGACGAGACGAATTTTTAATTAGATGAGCATTATTGATAACAAAAAGGCCTTTTTCGATTATTTCATCGAAGAGCGTTTCGAAGCAGGCCTCGTCTTGCAAGGTTGGGAAGTCAAGTCGATCCGGGCCGGCCGCGTACAGCTCAAGGAAGCCTATGTGATCGTGCGCAACGGCGAAGTGTTCCTGTTCGGCTGCCACATCAGTGCGCTGACCAGCACCTCCACGCACGTCCACCCGGAAACCTTGCGCACCCGCAAGCTGCTGCTCAAGGCGGCCGAAATCAGCAAGCTGATCGGCAAGGTGGAGCGCTCCGGCTATACGCTGGTGCCGCTGAACCTGCACTACAGCGGTGGCCGCGTCAAATGCGACGTCGGCCTGGCCAAGGGCAAGAAGCAGCACGACAAGCGCGAGACCGAAAAGCAGCGCGATAGCCAGCGCGAGATCCAGGCGGCCATGAAGCAGCACCGCCGCTGACCTGCACTCCCCGACTCGATGCACACCGACGGCTGCCGCGTGCAGCCGTTCTCACCTCGGCGTGAAGCGCGCGCGGCAGGCTGCCGTCATGGCCTGCACCACTGGTGCCCACTGAGCTCGCACCGGCTGACGGAATAACTGCAGGGACGGATACCAGTCGCTGCGACTGTCCTGCACTCCCCAGCGCCACTCCCCCTCCAGCCGCAGCGGCAGCAAAGCGGGTACGCCGAGTGCGCCGGCCAGGTGGACCACGGCGGTATCGACACTGATGACCAGGTCCAGCGCGCATACCAGGGCGGCGGTATCAGCCCAGTCGGTCAGCTCCACGGTATGCAGTCGCTGACCGAAATCCGCGTGACTGGCCAGGTCGGACGCCGGGACTTCCTTCTGCAGGCTCACGAAGTCGGCCGGCAAGTCCAGCAGCGGCGCCAGTTCGGCCAGCGGCAGGTCGCGACTAGGGTGGATGGTGGCGTATTGCCGCCCGGCCCAGGCGATGCCGATGCGTGGCCGGCGCGCGGGCAGCTGCGCATCCAGCTGCTCTCGCCAGACTTGCACCCGCGACGCGTCGATGCGCAGGTAAGGCGGCTGCGGGCCTTGAGCGGGATCCGGCAGGTCCAGCAGCCAGGGAAGACTCATCAGGGAGGCACACAGATCGTGCGGCCCGGCCTGGGCGGCCGTGGTCACGCCATGGAGCATGGGGAAGGACTGCGCCAGCAAAGGCAGCAGCGCCGCCGGGGCACACAGTGTCACCTGTGCAGCTTGCCGCACCACCACGGCGATGTAACGTGCGAACTGCAGGGTGTCGCCCTGCCCCTGCTCGGCCCAGAGCAGGACATGCTTGTCCTGCAAGTCGTCGCCAGGCCGCCAGGGTGGGCTGTCGGTGTCTATCGACCGGCGTGCCAGGTCGGCGATCTGGAAGCGGGATTCATGCTCGGCCCAGCCCTGGCGGAATTCACCTTGCATCAACAGCAAATGCGCGCGACCAACACGCGCCTGGGCGAAATCGGGTTGCAACTGCAAGGCGCGCTCGAAGCTGGCCCGGGCCGCTTCGACCTGCCCCATGCGCCAGAGGATGTCGCCGCGGTTGAAGGCGTGCAGCGCGGCTGCGTCGCCATCTGCCGGCTCCACGGCTGGATAGCAGTCCAGCGCCTCTTCGTGCCGGTTCAACCGCAACAGGATGTCGGCGCGCAAGGCCTGCGCAGCCAGCGCCGTGGGCGCCAGCGACAAGGCCAGGTCGGCCGGTGCCAGCGCTTGCTCGGGTTGATCCAGCTTGAAGAGCGCGAGCGCCAGGGTGCGGGCGGTATCGGCTTGTTGTCGCGTACCCAGGCCGGCATCGTCCAGCTGCATGCGGCAGTGATCGGCCAGGCTGGCCAAGGCAAGACGATGCGCGCGGCGGGCGTCGTCGAAATCGGGGGCGATGTCCAGGCAGGCTTCGTAGGCCGCGACAGCGGCTTCCCAGCGCCCCTCCTGCTCGAACAGGTCGGCGCGCTGCATCTGCACCGGAAGGAATTGCTCGTCCAGCGCCAGCGCCTGGTCCAGCGCTGCAAGCGCCGCATCAGGCTGGCCGGCACCACGCAAGGCGATGGCCTCGCACATCAGGCCCATCAATCGCGCCAGGATGGCGGGGTCGGAAATAGTCATGGCCGGCAGCTTAGCATGCTGACCGGCCATCTCCCACGCAGGGTCAATGCCGGATCACAGGGTCAGGCAGTCGTATTGACCAGGTTACCGGTCGTGTTGCCATCGGCCAGCTTGCTTTGCAGGGCTTGCAGGAAGCTGCTCAGGGAGGTCGTGCTCGACGACACACCCAGCGAGCTGAGCAGGCTGCTGAAGGACGATTGCAGCGCACTGACCGAGCTGTCGGTGGAGCTCGACGTGGAACTGCTGGTGCTGCTGGAATCTGTACTGCTGGTGCCGCTGGTGCTGCTGGAGAGTTCCGAGATCAGGCTCTTCAGGTCTGCCTCCAGTCGTCCGCCGTGATGATGCGGATGTCCGGCGTGGGTATAGGAGCTTGGCGTGGTGGTTGACGCTGCCGAGGTCGAGCTGGCGTCATCGCTGTCACTGTCGTTGCTGGCGGTGGACGACGAGCTCGAGGACGACGAAGTGGTCGCCGTGGTCGACGATGTTGCCTGTGCATCCTGCGCATGCAGGGTGGCCATCAATTGCTGCAGGAAGGCATCCAGCTTCGCGTCGACGTTGCTGGTCGTGCTGGAATCGGACGACGTCAGCGAGGTCGTGCTGGTGGCGCTGGTGGACACCGAATCCAGCGACACGCCCAGCGAGGACAGCACATCCTTGAGGGCGCCGATCAGGCCACCACCACCATCGCCACCACCACGCGGCGGCGGAGGAGGAGGAGGCGGAAAATCGAACTGGGTATTGGCGCTGCTGGTGCTGCTCAGGCCGGACAGGCCCGAGAGGTCGGCCAGCGTGAAATTGCTGGACGAAATGCTGCTGATGGACATGATAGACCCCCTTGTTGTGAATGGCGCGGCGTAATCGGGCTCCTGCTGTTCCAAGTATCGGATATCGCAGCATGTTAAGTTCGCTCCAGCCCGGTAAATCTTGGTAAATTTTTGTTGGAGTCGCCTGCTGGCGCGGGTTTGCGGGGAGCAACACAGGAGAGAATTACTTGCCAGAAATCTTCGGATATGCAGCGCAACACCGGACAACTTTGGCTTGAAATGTTCGTCCCGACGTGGGTAAATGAATGTAAAGATGCAAATGTAAAGATGGTCTGAAACACTTCTGCAAAACCTTTTACGGCATATTACCGACTGCCGACGCCCGGCGGCATGAATGCAGGGCAACCCGAGAATGGAATGCAGCAATGTCTAAAGTGCTTTTGATCGACGATGATGTCGAACTCGTCGATATGCTCAAGGAATACCTGGAGCAGGAAAAATTCGAAGTCAATGTCGCCTACGATGGTGAGGCAGGTGCCACCGAGGCACTGACCGGCCAGTACGCGATTGCCGTGCTGGACGTGATGATGCCGCGCCTCAACGGGGTCGACACCCTGCGCCGCATCCGCGCCAAGAGCAGCATGCCGGTGGTGATGCTGACGGCCAAGGGAGATGACACCGACCGCATCATCGGCCTGGAGCTGGGTGCCGACGATTACGTCCCCAAGCCCTGCACGCCGCGCGAGATCGCCGCCCGCATCCGCGCCATCCTGCGTCGCGCCTCGGCCGAGAGCAGCGAACAATCACCCTATTCGCCGCTGGCGGTGGGTGCCCTGTCGATGTGGCCGGAACAACGTCGCGCCACCTGGAACAACAGGCCGCTGGAACTGACCAGCAGCGAATTCAACCTGCTCGAAGTGCTGGCGCGCAATGCCGGCAAGCCGGTCAGCAAGCAACACCTGTCCGAACAGGGTCTGGGCCGCCCGCTGGCGCGCTTCGACCGCAATATCGACGTCCACCTCTCCAGCATCCGTCAGAAGATCGCCGCACTGGGCAGCGACAAGAGTTGCATCCAGACCGTTTACCGACTGGGCTATCAGTTCATCAAGGAATAAAGTGGGTCGGTTATTCTGGAAGTTCTTCTTCTTCATCGCCATCGCCCAGATCACCGCCACCTTCGGTGTGGGCGTGTTGTTCTGGATCGAGAACCTGGAACGGACCAACCGTTCCACGGAAATCGACCTGAGCCCGCCGGCCTCGTTCATGATCCGCTCGGCCGCTGCCACCCTGCAATTCGGTGGCACCGAAGCCTTGCGCAGCCTCATCAACGAGGGCCGGCCACACCGCCTGCAGTTGTATGCGGTCGATGAAGAAAACAAGGACCTCATGGGACGCGACGTCCCGCCCAAGCTGGTGGAAGAAGCCCGTCATGTGCTGGCCACCGAGAGCGAACGCCGGGTGGTCGAACTGGTCAAGGCGTCCAATGGACACAGTTACCTGATGTTCATCCCCGCCCCCAACGACGAATTCGGCCCGCCCCCGGGTCCGGGTGGACCGGGGGGACGCGAGCCGCGCCACCGGGGCGATCGCGGTCCGCAACCGCTCTTTTTCCCGACCATGCCGATTGCCGTGGCGATGGTGGCCAGCCTGGTGTTCGCCTTGCTGCTGGCCTGGTATTTTTCCTACCCGATCCGTCACCTCAAGAACGCCTTCAACCAGGCCGCCAACGGCAACCTGGACCTGGAGCTGGAGCCGGTGATGAGTTCACGCAGCGACGAACTGGCCGACCTGGGGCGCGACTTCGATGCCATGACGGCCAAGCTGCGCACGCTCATGGAGAGCCAGCGCCGCCTGCTGCATGATGTATCGCACGAACTGCGGTCACCGATCGCCCGCCTGCAGATGGCCATCGGCCTGGCCCGAGTGCAGGACAAGGACAAGCTGGACCTGACCCTGGAACGCATCGAACGCGAAAGCGTGCGCATGGACAAGCTGGTGGGTGAGTTGCTGACCCTCTCGCGCCTGGAAGCCAATGTCCCCGGTTCGATGGAAGAACCCATCGACATCCAGCCCATGCTGGGGGAGATGACCAGCGACGCCAGCTTCGAGGCCGAGACCCTGGGCAAGCGCGTCGAGCGCCATATCGATTGCCGGGTCCAGATCAAGGGCAATCCGGAACTGCTCTACCGCGCCATCGAGAACGTGCTGCGCAATGCCATCAAGCACACCGCGCCTGATACCACGGTGCAGATCGTGGGCCAGATCGACGAGATCAACAAGATGCTGCACCTGTCCATCCTCGATCGCGGGCCGGGCGTCCCGGAGGAGGAGATGAACAGCATCTTCGAACTGTTCTTCCGCAGCAGTCGCACCAAGAGCAACAGTGCCGGCCATGGCCTGGGCCTGTCGATCGCCAGGCGCATTGTGGAAGCCCACCAGGGTGTCATCCGCGCGGCCAATCGCAAGGATGGTGGTTTGCGGGTGGACATCACCCTGCCCTTCATGGCCGATGAACCGCCCAGGGGCGCCACGCTGGAAAGCTGACGCCACAGGGCAGGCGCTCACTCCCAGGCCGGCTCCTTGAAGACAAAAGCCCCGTGCAGCATGACGTTGCACGGGGCTTTTGTCTTTCCTGGCCGCCGCCAGGCCATGGTGGCAACACCATGCCTACGGGGCGCCCGGGCCGTCGCCGGTCGCGATGATGGCCCCCATCAGGCCACGCTGCACGGCCACCTGGAAGGCTTGCAATTCACTCACGCCCTGCTCCGCCGGATACGGAATCGGCAGGCGGTTGAACAACACCGCCCACGACCAGCCATCGGCACGCGACTGCAGGTAGGCATAGGTGCCGGTCGTCAAGGCGCCGCTGTGCGACAGGATCTCCACGCCCCCCACGCGCGTGACCACCCAGCCCAGGCCGTAGTTGTTGCCCGTCATGGCAAGCTTGTGCTGCTTCATCAAGGCCACGGTGGCAGGCTTGAGCAAGGCGGGGGCGCCACGCCCCTGGGCGGCGTCGGCCAGGCGTACCAGATCCGCGGCGGTGGTGATCCATCCGGCCGTCGCATCCATGCTGGCAAAATGCAGCCCGGCGTAGGATTCCGGGCCCTTGGTGCCGCTGCCATCCTGGCTAGTCACGTTCGGCCAGCGCGGATCGTCGTAGTAGACCGTTTCATTGGCGGCGCGCTGCAGGCGAGCATCGCCGGCGATGAGCGCGTCCTCGATGCCGGCGGGCTGCAGCACCAGCTCCTGCACTGCTTGCGCGTAGGGCTTGCCGGACTTGTGCTCGATGATGCGCCCCAGCACGTTGTAGGCGACATTGCTGTAGAAGAACTCGGTGCCGGGCGCGGCATCCAGCATGCGTTGCTTCACCATGTAGGCGATCACGTCGCGCGCCGAAGCCGGGGCTGCCACCTTCTGTGACTTGGCGATATTGACCAGGTCGTATTGCGGATCGTAGTCGTCACCACCCCAGCCACTGGTGTGCTGCAGCAGGTCACGCAGGCTGATCCTGAGTACGCGCTGGTCGAGCGGCTGGGCAAGATCGGGATAGGCAGCGTCAGGCAACAGGCCGTCGGGGCCGAAGACCTGGCGATCCAGCGCCTGCGGTAACTCATCCTCGAACAGCTTCAGCACGGCCAGGGCCGTCACCACCTTGGAGACGCTGCCGATGCGCATGCGCGTGGCGGGCGTGACCGGCGTGTTCGATTCGGTCACGGCCATTCCGTAGCCGCGCTGGTAGAGCAGCTTGCCCTGGTAGGCGATGGCGATGCTGGCGCCGGGAATCGGATACTGGCCCAGCAACTGCGCCATGCGGGCATCCACCCGTGCGGCCAGTGCCGCCGCATCGGGCGTCTCCTGGGCGCTGGCGGGGCCGGTCACCAGCAGGCCGGTCGCGGCCAGCAGCGCCGAGGTACGTGCAAGAGTGGAAAGGAAAAACCGACGCGAAAAAGACAAGTGCATCCCCTATTTCTGTTGCTTGACCACTTGCAGGGCGGTGGCGATCAGTCCACCCATGTCCGACAGGTTGGCCGGCACGATGATGGAATTATTGGTCTTGGCCAGCTTGCCGAAAGCGTCCACATACTGCTCGGCCACCTTCAGGTTGACGGCATCGGTACCACCGGGCTGCTGGATGGCGGCGGCAGTCTTGCGGATCGCCTCGGCACTGGCTTCGGCAATCGCCAGGATGGCCGCAGCCTGGCCCTGGGCGCGGTTGATCGAGGCCTGCTTCTCGCCTTCGGAACGGGCGATGGCGGCTTCACGTTCACCAGTGGCGATATTGATCTGCTCCTGCTTGCGGCCTTCGGAGGCGGCGATCAGGGCGCGCTTCTCGCGCTCGGCGGTAATCTGCGCCTGCATGGCATGCAGGATTTCCTTGGGCGGCGTCAGATCCTTGATTTCATAGCGCAACACCTTCACGCCCCAGTTCTCGGCCGATTCATCGATGGCGCTGACGATGGCGGTGTTGATGTGATCGCGTTCCTCGAAGGTCTTGTCCAGCTCCATCTTGCCGATCACCGAACGCAGCGTGGTCTGCGCCAGCTGGGTGATTGCCGCGATGTAGTTCGATGAGCCGTAGGAGGCGCGCATGGGATCGGTGATCTGGAAATACAGGATGCCGTCGACCTGCAGCTGCGTGTTGTCCTTGGTGATGCAGACCTGGGGCGGCACATCCAGCGGGATTTCCTTGAGGATGTGCTTGTAGGCCACGCGATCGATGAAGGGCACCACGATGTTCAGGCCCGGCGCCAGCGTGGCGTGGTACTTGCCCAGGCGCTCCACCACCCAGGCGTGCTGCTGCGGGACCACCTTGACCGTCTGTACGACGAAGACGATGGCGAGGAAGAAAATGACCAGGGTAACGCTGCCCAGCATGGGATTCTCCTTGGAACGATGAAGAGGGATAGTGAAAAAGGAATAGTGATTCAGCGCGGCGCCACGAACAGGCGGCTGCCGCGTATCTCGCGGATGACATGGGTGCCCGGCAAGGGGTGATGGCCGGGAAGCAGTTCCACGTCCCACTGCGCGCCACGGTAAGGGACACGCGCGGTATGGCGCTCGCCCTGTGCCTGCCAGGCTGGTACATCAACGGTGTGGCCGATATCGAGGATCAGGTTGGGATCGTCATTGGCGCTGCCCTGGCGCAGCCGGCCGAAGCGGCTACGCCGCAAGCCCAGCACCGCCACCACGCCGATCACGGCGGCCACCAGCAGTTGCCACTCCACCAGTGCGCCGCTCCAGGCCGCCGCACCACCGGCCGCCAGGCCCAGCGCGATCATCAGCAGGTAGAAGGTGCCGGTGAACAGTTCGGCCGCCAGCAATACACCGGCCAGTACCAGCCAGATGGCCCAATCCGTCATGAGTGATCCCCAAAAAAAATGCCTGTATCGTCTTCAGTATCGATGACAGGCGCCCATAAGTCTAACCCAGCTTGCCAGCACAAAAACAAGGGCGCGGACATTTCTGCCCGCGCCCTCGTCCTCTAGCCAGTCCTTCGGCTAGTACTTGCTGTCGCGATGGATTACTTCTTGGCCAGGTGCTGCCAGGTATCGATCACCGTGTCCGGGTTCAGCGAGATGGATTCGATGCCCTGCGCCATCAGCCATTCGGCGAAGTCGGGATGGTCCGAAGGACCCTGACCGCAGATGCCGACGTACTTACCCTTTTCAAGGCAGGTAGCGATGACCTTGGACAGCAGTGCCTGCAGCGCCGGATCACGTTCGTCGAAATCGGCAGCCAGCAGTTCCATGCCGGAATCGCGGTCCAGGCCCAGGGTCAGCTGGGTCAGGTCGTTGGAACCGATGGAGAAGCCATCGAAGTGTTCCAGGAACTGCTCGGCCAGGATGGCGTTGGACGGCACTTCGCACATCATGATGACGCGCAGGCCGTTCTCGCCGCGCTTCAGGCCGTACTTACCCAAGAGGCCGATGACCTTCTCGGCCTGGCCCAGGGTACGCACGAAGGGCACCATCACCTCGACGTTGGTCAGGCCCATGTCTTCGCGCACGCGCTTCATGGCCTGGCATTCCATCTGGAAGGCCTCGGCGAAGTCATGCGCCAGGTAACGGGCGGCACCACGGAAGCCCAGCATCGGGTTTTCCTCGTCCGGCTCGTAGCGCGAACCGCCGATCAGTTTCTTGTACTCGTTGGACTTGAAGTCCGACAGGCGCACGATCACCGGCTTGGGCCAGAAGGCCGCCGCGATGGTGGCGATGCCTTCGGCCAGCTTGTCGACGTAGAAAGCCTTGGGCGAGGCGTGACCACGGGCCACCGATTCCACGGCCTTCTTCAGGTCGGCGTCGATGTTCGGGTATTCCAGGATCGCCTTGGGGTGCACACCGATGTTGTTGTTGATGATGAATTCCAGACGCGCCAGGCCCACACCGCCGTTGGGGATCGACTGGAAGTCGAAGGCCAGCTGCGGGTTGCCCACGTTCATCATCACCTTCAGCGGGATCGGCGGCAGTTCGCCACGGGCCACTTCGGTCACTTCGGTTTCCAGCAGGCCGTCGTAGATCTTGCCTTCGTCGCCTTCGGCGCAGGACACGGTCACCAGGGTGCCATCCTTCAACACGTCGGTGGCGTCACCGCAACCGACCACCGCCGGCACGCCCAGTTCACGGGCGATGATGGCGGCGTGGCAGGTACGGCCACCACGGTTGGTGACGATGGCCGAGGCGCGCTTCATCACCGGTTCCCAGTTGGGGTCGGTCATGTCGGCCACCAGCACGTCGCCGGGTTGCACGCGTTCCATCTCGGCCGGGTCGCTGATCACGCGCACCGGACCGGCGCCGATCTTCTGGCCGATGGCGCGACCGGTGGCCAGCACGGTGCCGGAGCTCTTCAACTTGAAGCGCTGCTGGGCGTCGGTGGCCTTCTGCTGCGACTTCACGGTTTCCGGACGGGCTTGCAGGATGTACAGCTTGCCGTCACGGCCATCCTTGCCCCATTCGATGTCCATCGGACGCTGGTAGTGCTTCTCGATGATGGTGGCGTACTTGGCCAGCTCCACCACTTCGGCGTCGGTCAGGGAATAACGGTTGCGCAGCTCCACCGGCACGTCCACGGTCTTGACCGAGCGGCCCGCCTTGGCTTCGCCGGTGAATTCCATCTTGATCAGCTTGGAACCCAGGTTGCGGCGGATCACCGGCTGCTTGCCCAGTTCCAGCATGGGCTTGTGGACGTAGTATTCGTCCGGGTTGACGGCGCCCTGCACCACGGTCTCGCCCAGGCCATAGCTGGAGGTGATGAAGACCACATCCTTGAAGCCCGATTCGGTGTCGATGGTGAACATCACGCCTGCCGCGCCGACGTCGGAGCGCACCATGCGTTGCACGCCGGCCGACAGCGCCACTTCGGCGTGGGTGAAGCCCTTGTGGACGCGATACGAGATGGCGCGGTCGTTGTAGAGCGAGGCGAAGACGTGCTTCATCGCTTCGAGCACGTTGTCGATGCCGACCACGTTCAGGAAGGTCTCCTGCTGACCGGCGAAGGAGGCGTCAGGCAGGTCCTCGGCGGTCGCGGACGAACGCACGGCAAAGGACATCTCGGCGGTCGAATCGGCCACCAGCTTGTCGTAGAAGGCGCGGATCTCCTGATCCAGGCGCGGCTGGAATGGCGTGTCGATGATCCATTGACGGATTTCGGCGCCGGCCTGGGCCAGCGAGCGCACGTCATCGATATCCAGACCTTCGAGGCGTGTGGCGATGCGGGCGGCCAGGGTCGGGCCACCGTCAGCACTGTGCTCCAGGAAATCGCGGAAAGCTTGCGCAGTCGTGGCGAAACCGCCCGGCACGCGGACACCGGCGCCGGCCAACTGGGAAATCATTTCACCCAGCGATGCGTTTTTGCCACCGACGGACTCGACGTCCGTCATGCGAAGAGTTTCAAAGGAGGCTACGTATACCGCCCCCTGGGTGTTTACTGCGTTGGACATGACAACCCCTAGCTTGATGATAAGAAATCTTCGCGGGCGCGGCATGGGTCGGTTTATTTTTGTTATTCTGCGACGGTTGCGGCAGCAATGGCGGCTTCGAGGGAAAGCCCAGAGACAGCATCAGACGCACGCAGGTACCGAGGACGTTTGCCAGTGCAAACATCGTCAGGAACTCGGTCAGGATATGCGGACGAAAGACGGTCATCAGGATGGACTTCTCGAATTATTGCTAGGCATTGTACCGCGTGAAATCATTTTTGTTCGTCGCACCAAACTTTTTTCTCTTCATCAAAAGACCAGCCCATGCTCGACCCCATTCCCCTCCCGCATCCCGCGCCACTCATGGCTGCCAACCGTACCGTTTTCTTCGTCTCCGACGGCACCGGGATCACCGCCGAGACCTTCGGGCATTCCGTACTGAGCCAGTTCGAACTGCGTTTCAAGCAAGTGCGTCTGCCCTTCATCGATACGCTCGACAAGGCCTACGACGCCACCCGCAAGATCAACGAGGCCTACCAGGTGGATGGCAAGCTGCCCATCGTCTTTTCCACCCTGGTCAAGTCGGAGCTGTCGGCAGTGATCCGCCAGTCCAAGGCCATGCACATGGACCTGTTCCAGACCTTCGTGGAGCCGCTGGAGCAGGAGCTGGAGATGAAATCCACCCACACCATCGGCCGCAGCCACAATACCGCCGATTCGGAGGAATACCGCAACCGCATCGAGGCCATCAATTTCTCGCTGGCGCATGACGATGGCCAGTCCAACAAGAACCTCTCGGAAGCCGACGTGATCCTGGTGGGCGTCTCGCGCTCGGGCAAGACCCCGACCAGCCTCTACCTGGCCATGCAGTTCGGCATCAAGGCGGCCAACTATCCGCTCATCCCCGAGGATTTCGAACGTGACAAGCTGCCCAGCGGGCTGGTGATGCACAAGAAGAAGATCTTCGGCCTGACCATCGCTGCCGAGCGGCTCTCGGAGGTGCGCAATGAGCGCCGTCCTGGCAGCAAGTATGCGTCGCTGGAAAATTGCCGCTATGAAATCAACGAAGCTGAAAAGATGATGCGTCGGGAAGGCATACGCTGGATGTCCTCCACCGCCAAGTCGATCGAGGAAATCGCCGCCACCATCCTGCAGGAGATCAAGCCGGAGACGCGCTGAAGCCGGTCTGCCGCTGGTAGCGGGTCAGCACCCGGGTACGCTTCCTGGGGCCATTGATGAAGGTTTCCATGGTGAAACCTTCATCCCCATCGAGGGTATAGGCGGCGTTGTAGCAATCCGGTCCGCACAGGTGATCGGCGGATGGCGCCACCATGTTGCCGCGTAGCAGGTAGTCCTGATAGGGCTGGCCGGTGCGCTCACCATCGGCAAACAGGACCTGCAGGCGCGTCGGCGCATCGATGCCGAAACGATAGTCGAACAAGCGGCTGAAGGCGATGGGACGCATGTCCGGCACCGCCAGCATGCGCAAGTGACCGCGCTCCTGATAGATCAGCTGACCGGTCAGCTCACCATCGCGAAACACCGCTTCGCCCGCCGCTTCGGCCTGGGCCTGCTCGCCACCTTCCCAGATGCTGCGAGTGAATTGCCACTGCCCGCGGAAGTAGGCGGCCAGATCCCGCATGTCCAGAGGCGGAAAGCCAGCCATCGACGTGCCTCAGCGACCGACAGTGCGCTGGCGCACCTGTTCGAACAGGCAGACGGCGGCGGCGGCGGCCACGTTGAGCGACTCCATCTCCCCCAAATGCGGGATGACCACTTCCTGGGTCGCAGCCTCCTGCAAGGCCGGCGAGACGCCCTGCCCTTCATGCCCCAGCAGCCAGGCGACTGGCCCGGATAGGTCGCACTCATACAGGGTCTGCGCCGCGTGCGAGCTGGTGGCCAGCAAGGGGATGCGGCTGCTGGCGCACAAGGCGACCAGATCGACATTCTCGAAGATATCCAGCACGAAATGCGCGCCCATGCCGGCGCGCAACACCTTGGGCGACCACGCGGCGGCGGTGCCGGGCGCGCAAAAGACCTGCCTCACGCCGGCCGCGGCGGCGCTACGCAGGATGGAGCCCAGATTGCCGGGATCCTGCAAGCCGTCGAGCAGCAACGCCGATTCCTTCAGGGCCTTGGGTGCCACCGGATCGGGCGTCGCCACCAGAAAGAACAGGCCGACACCGTTCTCGACCGTACTGACGGCGTCGTACAGCTTGTCGGCCAGCACCAGGCATTGCGCCCGTCCTTCTTCACAGCGTGTCAGGATGGCGGCGACTTCGGGGTGAACCTGGGCGCTTTCGGCTACCACGCACACCTGCGGCGCGCCGCGATGCTGCAGCCAGGCCTGCGCCAGATGCACGCCATCGAGCAGGCTCTGGCCGGCACGACGACGCGCCTGGCTGCTGGCGGCCAGCTGCTTCAGGTCCTTGAAGAGCGCATTGTCCTTGGAGGTAATCAGTTTCATAGCATGGCTCCCCGATTCAGCCTCGCCCACCGGCCGACGCCGGCAGCAGCGCCTTGACCGGCGCATACGAACGACGATGCACTGGCGAGACGCCATGCTGGCGCAGCATGTCCAGGTGCAAGGCGGTCGGATAGCCCTTGTGGCGGTCGAAGCCGTATTGCGGATAGGTCTCGTGCAAGACCAGCAGCGCGGCATCGCGCGCGGTCTTGGCCAGGATGGAGGCGGCCGAGATGGCCGGCACCTTGTCGTCCCCCTTGACGATGGCTTCCGAGCGGATGCTCATGACCGGACAGCGGTTGCCATCGATCAGGGCCAGCGTGGGCAGGGTAGAGAGCGCCTCGACGGCGCGCCGCATGGCCAGCATGCTGGCATGCAGGATATTGAGCTCGTCGATTTCCTGCTCGTTGCAGGAGGCGATGGCCCAGGCCAGTGCGTTTTCCTTGATCTCCAGCGCCAGGCTGTCGCGGGCCGCTTCGGAGAGCTTCTTGGAGTCGCGCAAGCCCTGGATTGGACGCGCCGGATCAAGAATCACCGCCGCTGCAAATACCGGTCCGGCCAGCGGGCCACGGCCGGCCTCATCGACACCGCAGATGATCTCGCCGGAATAGTCGTCGAACAGGGCCAATGTCTGGGGCGCCGCCTTGGGCATGGGAATTTCCTTCTTCAATCTTCAAACCAACATCGTTGCGCAGACAGGCGCCTAGCGCCGGCGCGCACCGATGACTTCACATACGGCATTGGCGCTTTCGCGGCTGGTGTCGCGCAGCAGGGACTGGTGCATGTCGGCAAAGCGCCGCACCAGGCGCTGCTGGTGCGCATGGTCTTCCAACTGGTACCACATGGCATCGGCCAGCGCTTGCGGGGTGGCGGCATGCTGCAGCAGTTCCGGCACCAGGAATTCACGCGCCAGGATATTGGGCAAGCCCACCCAGGGCTGGTAAGCCATGTGGCGCATGATCTGGTACGAGGCCCAGTTGATCTTGTAGGAAATCACCATGGGCTTCTTGTACAGGGCCACTTCCAGCGAGGCCGTACCAGACGCCACCAGCACCGCATCGGCGGCTTCCATGGCGCTATGCGACTGGCCACGGATGACCTTGAGCTCCAGGTCTTCGTAGCGCCCCTCACGGATCTGCTCCTGGAAGAAGGCCATCTGGCGGTCACCCGCCATGGGCGCCACGAACTGCAGTTGCGGATCACGCTGGCGCAGCACGCGGGCGGCGGCCAGGAAGCCTTCGCCATTCTGCTTGAGCTCGCTCATGCGGCTGCCCGGCAGGATGGCCACCACCCGCCCCGGCCCGACCAGGCCCAGGCGCTGCCGCGCCGCCGGCGTATCGGGTTGCAGCGGAATCACTTCGGCCAGCGGATGGCCGACGTAGGTGACCGGCACGCCGGCCTGGCGGTAGATGTTTTCCTCGAAGGGAAAGATCACCAGCATATGCGACACGGCACGCTGGATCTTCTTGATGCGCCAGCCACGCCAGGCCCAGATCTGCGGGCCGATGAAATGGATGGTCGGGATACCGGCCTGCTTGAGCTGCTCTTCCAGGCCCAGGTTGAAGCCCGGGTAGTCGACGCCGACGAAGACGTCCGGTCGGTCAGCCAGGAGCTGGTCACGCAGGTCTTCCTGGATGCCCTTGATCTCGCGATAGCGCGGGATCACCTCGAACAGGCCACGCACGGTCAGCTTGTCCATCGGCCAGTGGCTGGTGAAGCCCTGCCCGGCCATGTGCTCGCCGCCAATGCCGTGCAGGCGTGCCTGCGGCAAGCGCTCGCGCAGCCCCGACAGCAGGCGGCTGCCCAGCAGGTCGCCCGAACTTTCCCCCGCCACCAGCGCGATGCTCTGGCGGCGCGTCAGGTCAGCGGATGATGCCACGGGCCGAAGCCTCGATGAATTCGCGCATCAGGCGGATGTGCGCGGCCGAATGCGTCGATTGTGCTTCCATCTGCTGCAGTTCCTGCTTGGCTTCTTCCAGCGGCAGGTTGGCACGGTAGATCAGCTTGTAGGCGCGCTTGATCTCCATGATCTGCTCACTGGTGAAACCCCGGCGACGCAAACCTTCACTATTGATGCCCGCCGGCACCGCACGGTTGCCAGCGGCCGTCACGAAGGGCGGCACGTCCTGGCTGACGGCGGCGGTAAAGGCCGTCATCGCGTGAGCACCGATACGGCAGAACTGGTGCACGGTGGTGAAGCCGCCCAGGAACACATGGTCACCCAGGTGGACGTGGCCGGCCAGCGTGGCGTTGTTGGCCAGGATGATGTCGTTGCCCAGCTGGCAATCATGCGCCAGGTGGACATAGGCCATGATCCAGTTGTCATTGCCGATGCGGGTAGCGCCGGCATCCTGGACGGTGCCACGGTTGAAGGTGACGAATTCGCGAATGGTATTGCGGTCGCCGATCTCCACGGTGGTGGGCTCGCCGGCGTATTTCTTGTCCTGCGGCGCCGCACCGATGGAGGCAAACTGGAAAATCTCGTTGTCGCGTCCGATCGTGGTGTGGCCTTCGATGACCACATGGGGGCCGATGCGGGTACCGGCAGCGATGCGCACGTCAGGGCCGATGACGGCATAGGCGCCGACCTCGACGCTCTCGTCGATCTGCGCGCCGGGGGCAATCACTGCGCTTGGATGGATCTTGGACATATCCTGTGCTTCGATTGAGGTTCACTTGAATCAATTGCAACAAGGCAATCATTCAAAGAGTCAGGCCCGGCCCGATCTTGCCGATCGCTTGCCGGGCCTGCCTTGCAGCCTGAGGGGCTAGCGGATCCGGGGATCAGGCGCTCTGGCTGGCGTCGGCCGCGCTGCGCATGGTACACATCAGGTCGGCTTCCACCGCTACCTGGCCATCCACGGTCGCCACCGCACGGTACTTCCAGATGCCGCGCGCACGGCGGGTGATCTCGACTTCCATCTTCAGCTGGTCGCCCGGTTCCACCGGACGCTTGAAGCGGGCGTTGTCGATCCCCACGAAATAGACCACGGTGTTCTCGTCGGGCTTGCGGCCTTCGGTCAGGAAGGACAGCAGTGCCGCCGTCTGGGCCAGCGCCTCGATCATCAGCACGCCGGGCATGACCGGCTTGTGCGGGAAGTGACCATTGAAGAATTCTTCATTGACGGTCACGTTCTTGATCGCGGTAATGGTCTTGCCGCTCTCCCAGTCCAGCACGCGGTCCACCAGCAGCAGCGGGTAACGGTGTGGCAGGTACTGTTTGATTTGATTGATGTCGAGGCTATTCATTCTCTTCTTGATTCTCTGAATGCGGTGCTTGGCCCGCTTGTTCTTGTGTCAACGTTTTGAGCGTTTTTTCCAACGCCCGGATTTTCTCACGCATCGTGCCCAGATTGCGCACCAATGCAGCGGATTTTTCCCAATCGCGGTGTTCCGTGATCGGATAGAAACCGGTGTACTGCCCCGGTTCCAGGATGGAACGCAAGGCCAGCGTGCCGGCCGAGACGTGTACCTTGTCCACGATGGTGATGTGGCCATGGATCATGGCCGCGCCACCGATGGAGCAATACTTGCCGATCCTGGCACTGCCGGCAATGCCGGCACAGGCTGCGATCGCAGTATGCGCGCCGATGTGGCAGTTGTGGGCGATCTGGATCTGGTTGTCGAGCTTGACGCCCTCCTCGATCACGGTATCGGCCAGCGCGCCGCGATCGATGGTGGTATTGGCACCGATCTCCACGTCATCACCGATCATCACGCGCCCAACTTGCGGGATCTTGATCCACTGCCCGGCCTCGTTGGCGAATCCGAAACCATCTGCGCCAATCACCGCGCCGGAATGGACGATACCGCGCGCGCCGATCTCGCAGGCGTGATGCAGGGTCACGCGGGCGTGGAAACGGGTATCCTCGCCCACGCGCGCGTTACGGCCGATGAAGCTGCCGGCATCGATACGGGCACGGGCGCCAATGACGGCACCGGCTTCGATCACCACCTGCGGGCCGATGACGGCATCTGCCGCCACGCTGGCCGACGGATCGACCACGGCGCTGGCATGGATGCCTGCGCCCGGCACCACCTCGGCCATGGCCTGGAACAGTTGCGCGGCACGGGCGAAATAGGCGTAGGGATTACGCGTGACGATACGGGCGCCGCCATAGGCCTGCACCTGGGCATCGTCCGCCTCGGACAGGATCAGCGCTGCTGCCTGTGTCTGGTCGGCTTGCGCGCGAAATTTGGGATTGGAGAGGAAGGTGATCTGGGTGGAACCTGCGGCATCCAGCGGCGCGATGCCCTGGACTGCGATGTTCGCATCACCCTTCAACTGCCCGCCCAAGCGCTCGACCAATTGCTCCAGCCGAATACTCATCTTGGCTTTCCGAATGATATGCGTTGCGTGTGATACCGAGGCCGCCACCGCGCATCAGTACGATGTGGCGGCCCCTGAAGCGACATGCGGGCGCCAAGGGCTTGCGCCCCGCGCCCGCACGGTCAGGAAGGAATTACTTTGCCAGTTCCTTCAGGACCTTGTCGGTAATGTCGATGCGCTTGCTGGCGTACACGGCCTCCTGGAAGACGATGTCGTACTTTTCAGCTTCGGCGATCTGGCGGATCACCTTGTTGGTGCGCTCCAGCACCACAGCCAGTTCCTCGTTGCGACGCTGGTTCAGGTCTTCGCGGAATTCACGCTGCTTGCGCTGGAATTCCTTGTCCAGATCGGACAGGTCGCGCTGGCGCTTGGCACGGTCGGAGTCGGACAGCACGGCGGAATCCTTGTCCAGCTTCTCGGACTGGGCCTTCAGGCGTGCAGCCATATCCTGCAGGTCGCGGTCGCGCTTGGCGAACTCGGCTTCCAGCTTCGTTTGCGCCGCCTTGGCCGGTGCGGCTTCGCGGAAGATGCGCTCGGTGCTGACGAAGGCGATTTTGGAGCTTTCCTGCGCGTGGGCAGGGGCAAAGCTCAGCAGGCAGGCAGCCATCACGACGGTCTGCAGGGACAGGAACGATTTGGTCATGAACTTCAAGATTACTCTCCGTATTACGAATCAATGATGCCCGCTTTAGAAGCCGGTACCCAGTTGGAACTGGAAGGACTGAGACTTGTCGCCGTCTTTGAGGTTCAACGGCTTGCCGAAACTGAGCTTCAGGGGGCCGATCGGCGACACCCAACTGATACCCACACCGGTGGAATAGCGCAGGTCGTTGAACTTGATGTTCTGGCCGTCGGCGAAGACGTTGCCGCCGTCGAAGAAGGTGAACCAGCGCAGCGTGCGATCCTGGCCCGAACCCGGGAACGGGAATTGTAACTCCGCGTTGGCATAGAAACGAGAGGCGCCACCCATGGAATCGCCGTACTGGTCCTTCAGGCTACCCAGCGAGGAGGCTTCATAGCCACGCACGGTCCCGATACCACCGGCGTAGTAGTTCTTGAACACCGGGTAAGGCTTGCTGCCGATGCCACGACCGTAGTCCAGCTCGCCGTTCAGGGCCAGGGTCACGGCCTTGCTGAAGAAGGGCTGGAAGTACTGGTGCTGGTAGCTGGCGCGGTAGTACTGCAGCGTACCGACGGCCGAGACTTCCAGGTTGGCGCGCTGGTAGCGGCCCATGGTCGGCACCAGGGCGCTATCGCGACCGTCGCGCTGCCAGGCCACCGTCAGCGGGAAGCTGGTGGTACGGGCGCTGCCGACACCGCAATTGGTACCGGAAGAGGTATCGGTCACATCGCAACCTGCTGCGCCGGCGCCACCGAAGTCACGCACATACTGACGATACAGCGAGGGGCTGGTGGAGTCGGTGGTGACGTTGGTGTTTTCGATACCGACGCCGAAGAAGACGCGATCCAGTTCCGAGAACGGCACGCCGAACTTGATGCTACCGCCCAGCGTCTTGACCTTGTAGTCACCGGTGGCATAGACCGACGGACGCAGGGTACGCAGGTAGATTTCGTAGGTGCGGCTGATGCCGTCATCGGTGAAGTACGGATTGGTGGTCGACAGCGAGATGGTGCGATAGCGCGAGCTGGTATTGACGTCCAGGCTCACGGTGTTGCCGCTGCCGAAGGCGTTTTCCTGCGAGATCGAGCCGGTCAGGCTGAGCTTGTCGGATTGCGAGAAGCCGGCACCGATCATGATGTTGCCGGTCGGTTTTTCCTCGACCTTCATGTTCACGTCGACCTGGTCGTTGCTGCCGGCCACTTCCGGCGTATCGATGGTGACTTCCTTGAAGTAGCCCAGGCGGTCCACGCGGTCGCGCGAGAGCTTGATCTTCTCGCCGTCGTACCAGGAATCCTCGAACTGGCGGAATTCGCGACGGATGACTTCATCGCGGGTCTTGGTATTGCCGGCGATGTTGACATGGCGCACGTAGACGCGCTTGCCCGGGTCGACCATGATGGTGAAGGCAACTTCCTTCTTCTCGCGGTCCACGTTCGGGTTGGCGTTCACGTTGGCGAAGGCATAACCGAAGTTACCCAGGCGCTCGCCGATCTTCTTGGTGCTGTCGGTGAGCTTGGAACCGGAATAGACATCACCCTTCTTCAACTGCACCAGCTTGGACAGCTCGGCGTCCATGCCAAACATCTCGCCTTCCAGCTTGATGTCGGAGACGGTGTACTTCTCGCCTTCCTTGATGTTGACGGTGATGTAGATGTCCTTCTTGTCGGGCGTGATCGACACCTGGGTCGATTCGACCTGCATTTCCAGATAACCACGATCCAGATAGTAGGAACGCAGGGTCTCGATGTCGCCCTGCAGCTTTTCCTTGGAATACTGGTCGGCCTTGGTGTACCAGGTGAACCAGCCCGGCGTGGTCAGCTTGATCTGGTCGCGCAGGGTGCTGTCGGAGAACACCTTGTTGCCCACGAAGTTGATCTGCTTGATGCGCGAGACGTCACCTTCATCCACCGAGAAGGTAATGGCCACACGGTTGCGCTCGACCGGCGTCACCGTGGTGGATACCTTGGCGCCATACAGGCCGCGCGAGAGATACTGGCGCTTCAGCTCCTGCTCGGCACGATCAACCTGGGAGCGGTCGAAGATGCGCGATTCGGCCACGCCGATTTCCTTCAGGGCCTTGCCCAGCTGTTCCTTGTCGAACTCCTTGATGCCGGAGAAGTCGACGCTGGCGATGGCCGGACGCTCGACCACCTGCACCACCAGCACGTCGCCCTCGGTCTCGATGCGCACATCGCGGAAGAAACCGGTGGCATACAGGGCCTTGATGGCGGCGGTGCCCTTTTCATCGTTGAAGGTATCGCCCACGCGCACCGGCAGGTAGCTGAAGACCGTACCTGCCTCGGTACGCTGGATGCCTTCGACGCGGATATCCTTGACCACGAAGGGCGTGACCGCCATGGCCTGGCTGGAGCACAGGGCAAAGGCGGCTGCGGCGATCAGGCGACGGGAGAATGTCGGGATGGGATGTTGCGCAGGGTGTAATTTCATCTATCGTTCATCAACAGTTTTTCGCCGCAGCACTGCCTGACAAGAGGATGGTAAGGAATTGAAAACGGATCCTTGATCCATTGCCAATTGCTTAACAACTGCCATCGGGGTTGGCCGGCAAATGTAAAAAATCCGGTCTTTCTCGCCGAGCCGCCGATTTTCATCGACAGCGACGGCATCAGGCCGGATTCATCCTTGGAACATCAGTCGCACGATATCGTTGAAAGCCGCAACGAGCATCAGCGCCATCAGTATTCCCAGGCCGGCGCGCTGCGCGATTTCCCCAAACCGCTCGGAAACGGGCCGCCCTGTCAAAATCTCCAGCGCATAATACAACAAATGACCGCCATCTAACACCGGGATAGGCAATAGATTCATCACACCAAGGCTGATACTGATGAAGGCCATGAAGCTCAGATAGCTGACCAGGCCTACCCGGGCGGTCTGTCCGGCATAGTCGGCGATGGTGATGGGACCGGTAATGTTCTTCAGGGAGACCTGGCCGACGATCATGCGACCGATCATCTTGATGGTCATCGCACTGGTATCCCAGGTACGCTGCGCCCCCTTGGCCAGGGCCTCCAGCGGGGCGTCGCTGATGGTGGCCATCTCCGGCGCCAGCGGTACCTCGACCTTGATGCGACCGATACGCTTGGCGCCCTCGCCCTCCCCTTCATCCACCACTTCCGGAGTGACGCGCACATCGAAACCTGTCGCACCACGCGCAACCTGCAGTGTCAGCGCACGACCGGCCGATTCGCGGATCTTTTCCACGAAGGCCAGGCCATCCTGCACCGGCTGGCCATCGATGGCCAGGATGCGGTCCCCGGCCTGCAGGCCGGCCGCCTTGGCAGGCCCGTCCATGATGCGGCCCAGCACGGCGGGCGGGCGCGCCAGCGCCAGGCCCAGCTTGCCCAGGAAATCGCCTTCCAGGTCATTGCCATCGATGCCGGCCAGGCGCAGCGTCACGGTATTGAGCAGCTTGCCGCTGCCGTTGTTGGGATCGGGGCGCTCTACGTCCAGGCGCGCATCGGCCTTTTCCAGGACCAGCTGCATCAGCTTCCAGCGCAGCTCGGACCAGACCTGCACCGGTGCGCCATTGACCGCAGTGATGCGGTCGCCCGCCCGCAGACCGGCCTGGTAGGCGGCACTCTGCTCGGCGCCGGCGCGCAGCAGGGGCACCGGCTCCGGCACGCCGTGCATGTAAAGTCCGGCAAACAGCAGGATGGCCAGCAGGAAATTGGCGATCGGGCCGGCGGCCACGATGGCAATGCGGCGCCACACCGACTGGCGGGTGAATTCGCGGGCGAGATCGGCTGCCGGGATATCCTCGACAGGCTGTTCGCGCGCATCCAGCATCTTCACATAGCCGCCCAGCGGCAAGATCGACAGGGCCCACTCGGTCTGGTCGCGACCGAAGCGGCGCGACCAGATCACCCGGCCCATGCCCACCGAAAAGCGCAATACCTTGACCCCGCACCAGCGCGCCACCAGGTAGTGGCCCAGCTCGTGTACCACCACCAGGGTACCCAGTGCGACGAAGAATGCGAGGAGGGTATGCAGCAGCGTCATGGTGAAATCAGCGTCTCGGCGTAGGTCCGGGCTTGCCTGTCCTGCTCCAGCAACGCCTCGATATCGTCGGCTTGGCGGTTGGGGATGGCAGACATGACCTGGTCAATCAGGGGGGCGATCCGTCCGAACCCGATCCGGCGGTCCAGGAAGGCTTGCACGGCGACTTCATTGGCGGCGTTGAGGATGGCCGCCAACGTGCCACCAGCACGCAAGGCATCATACGCCAGTTTCAGGCAGGCAAAGCGCTGGTAGTCCGGCTGGCTGAAGGACAACTGCGCGATCTGCGCCAGGTCCAGTGGCGCCACGCCCGAGGCGATACGCTCGGGATAGGCCAGTGCATTGGCAATGGGCGTGCGCATGTCGGGGTTGCCCAGCTGCGCCAGCACCGAACCATCGGCATAGGAAACCATGGAATGGATCACGCTCTGCGGATGGATCACCACCTCGATCTTGTCGGCCGGCGCACCGAAGAGCCAATGCGCCTCGATCACTTCCAGGCCCTTGTTCATCATGGTGGCCGAATCCACCGAGATCTTGCGCCCCATGACCCACTTGGGATGCGCCACCGCCTCCTCGACCGTGACACGGTCCAGGGTGCTGACGTCGCGGGTCAGGAAGGGGCCACCGGAGGCGGTCAGGAGGATCTTTTCGACACCATGGGCCGCCATCGAGCGGCTATAACCGGCTGGCAGGCACTGGAAGATGGCGTTGTGCTCGCTGTCGATGGGCAGCAGACTGGCGCCATGGGTGGCCACCGTATCCATGAGCAGCTGACCGGAGATGACCAGTGCCTCCTTGTTGGCCAGCAGGATCTTCTTGCCCGCGCGCGCGGCCGCCAGCGTCGAGGCCAGGCCGGCGGCGCCGACGATGGCCGCCATGACCATGTCGCAACCCTCGGCGGCGGCGATATCGCACAGGGCTTGCGGGCCGTAGGCCACTGCCGTGCCGATATCGCCGGTCCGCAGCAAGGCCTGCAACTCGGCGGCGGCCTCAGCCGAGCCGACCACGGCCACCTGCGGACGGAAGCGCGCGCACTGCTGCGCCAGCTCCGCCACGCGGGAATGGGCGCTCAGGGCGTAGACACGGTAACGATCGGGATGGCGGGCCACCACATCGAGCGTGGATACGCCGATGGAACCGGTGGAACCGAGGATACTGATGGACTGCATGGAATTTCCAGGAGGAAAGTGGCGGCTCAGGCAGCCGCCAGCCACAGATCGACCAGCGCTGCCAGCGGCAGCACGGGAATAAGCGCATCGATGCGGTCGAGCACGCCGCCATGGCCTGGCAGCAGGTTGCTGCTGTCCTTCATGCCGGCACGACGCTTGAGTTGCGACTCGAAGAGGTCTCCCACGACACTGGCCACCACCATCACGCTGAGGACGCCCACGAAACCGGCCCAGCCCCAACGGCTGTAGAGGCGGAACTCGAAGGTCTCGCCGATGCCGATGGACATGACCACCGCTGCAGAAATCACCAGTACCGCCAGCCAGCCACCGATGGCGCCTTCCCAGGACTTGCCCGGCGAAATCGTCGGGGCCAGTTTGTGGCGACCAAAGCCCTTGCCGGCGAAATAGGCACCGATATCGGCCACCCAGACCACCGCCATGACCGACAGCAGGTACAGCGGGGCACGCTGGAACAGGTCGACGATGGCCACGAAGCAGCCCAGGATGGCCAGCATGTAGGTGGCATTGAGCAGCCGGTTGCTGAAGGCTTCCAGTTTGGGCAGGCCCAGGCCCAGGGCCGGCACGAAGCGCAGCACCCAGAGCAGCACGCACAGCACGTACAGGGGGCGCACGCTGGGCAGGCCACTGAAGAACAGGATCACGCTGAAGACCAGCGTCCACAGCACCGCCCAGAGCGTCGGACGGGGGCTCTTGAAGAGCCGGAAGCATTCCCAGGCGCCAGCGGCGAAGAACACCAGTGCCGCCATCGCAAAGGCCGGGAAGTAATCGAAATACAGGATCGGCAACAGGATTGCCAGCAGGATCAACGCCGTGATGACACGCGTCTTGAGCATCAGGAAGCCTTTTTCTGGTCCAGCACCTGAGCGCTGGTGCGCCCGAAACGGCGCTCGCGTTGTTGGTAGGAAGCAATGGCTGTATCGAGTGCCTTGCCGTCGAAATCGGGCCAGAAGGTCTCGGTGAAATACAGTTCGCTATACGCCAGCTGCCACAACAGGAAATTGGAGATGCGCTGTTCGCCGCCGGTGCGGATGAACAGGTCGGGCTCGGGCGCATAGGCCATGGCCAGGTAAGGGGCCAGTTCCTCTTCGGTGTAGTCGGTAGCGCCCGGCTTGTCCTTGACCATCTTCGAGACGGCCTGCATGACATCCCAGCGCCCACCGTAGTTGGCGCAGACGGTCAGCGTCAGGCGGCTGTTGGCGGCGGTCTGGGCTTCGGCCTTGGCGGCCATCTCTTGCAACTTGGGATCGAAGCGACTCATGTCGCCGACGATTTTCAGGCGGATGCCATTGTTGGCCATCTTGCCCACTTCGCGCTCCAGCACCGTCATGAACAGGCGCATCAGCACCGAAACCTCATCGGCCGGGCGACGCCAGTTCTCGGAACTGAAGGCAAACAGGGTCAGGAATTCGATACCGCGCTCGGCGCAGGCCTCGACGATGGAGCGCACGGCATCCACGCCCTTGGCATGCCCTGCCACGCGGGGCAGGAAACGCTTGGTCGCCCAACGACCGTTGCCGTCCATGATGATGGCAACATGACGCGGAACCGCGGAAATATCCGGAACCGCCAGAGTTGAGCTTTGATGCTTCATGAAAATAATTTAATGCATTTCAGTGCATTGAGGAACCGGGCCGGCACATGGTAGCTGCCTGGGCCGGCTTTGACAAACATTGGCAAACCGCCCGCGCCAACAGCCCCTCCCTGACATCACGCCCTCGCCCCCTCGCCGCACGTTTTCTTGTTGTTGCCTTGTGTGTGCCGCGCGGCGGCCATGGCCGCCGCGCGCGAGTGTTGCTGGTATTGCTACAGACGGGTCACACCGTCATCACTTCCTTTTCCTTGTCGCCGACCATCTTGTCGATTTCAGCGACAAACTTGTCGGTCAGCTTCTGGATCTCTTCCTGTCCACGGCGTTCGTCATCTTCCGAGGCGACCTTGTCCTTGACCAGCTTCTTGAGGCCTTCGTTGCCTTCGCGACGGATATTGCGCACGGCAATCTTGGCATCTTCGGCTTCGACCTTGACCAGCTTGACCATTTCCTTGCGGCGCTCTTCGGTCAGCGGCGGCATCGGCACGCGGATCAGTTCACCGTGGGTGGCGGGATTGAGGCCCAGGTCAGCTTCACGGATGGCCTTTTCGACCGCGCCCACCATCTTCTTCTCGTAGGGCTGCACGCCAATGGTGCGGGCATCGATCAGGGTCAGGTTGGCGACCTGCGACAGGCCGGTCGGCGAGCCGTAATAGTCGACCATCACCTGGTCCAACAAGCCCGTGTGGGCACGACCAGTACGCACCTTGGCCAGATTGGCCTTCAAGGTCTCGATGGACTTGGTCATTTTCTGTTCACTGCTTTTCTTGACGTCAGCGACACTCATGCTGCTCTCCTAACTTGGTGCAATTACTCGACTTGTCTTGGTGGCAAATGCCTGAAAGAGGGGCATTGTACGCGGGAAAACCGGCCAACGGCCGGTTTCTGCGCCGCAATTATCCTCAGACGTGGACCAGGGTACCTTCGTCAGCACCCAGGACCACGCTCTTCAACGCGCCCGGTTTGACGATGGAAAACACCTTGATCGGCAGCTTCTGGTCACGGCACAGCGCGAAGGCGGTGGCGTCCATCACCTGCAGGTGCTTGGCGATGGCTTCGTCGAAGGAAATCGAGGCGTAACGGGTCGCCGACGGATCCTTCTTCGGGTCGGCGGTATAGACGCCATCCACCTTGGTGGCCTTGAGCACGATCTCGGCGCCGATTTCGGAACCGCGCAGGGCGGCCGCGGTATCGGTGGTGAAGAAGGGATTGCCGGTACCGGCAGCGAAGACGACGATCTTGCCCTCTTCCAGGTATTGCAGCGCCTTGGGGCGGACATAGGGTTCCACCACCTGCTCGATGCCGATGGCCGACATCACGCGAGCGGTCAGGCCGGCCTGGCGCATGGCGTCGGCCAGGGCCAGCGAGTTCATGACGGTGGCCAGCATACCCATGTAGTCGGCGGTCGCGCGATCCATCCCCTGGGCGCCCGGCGCCACGCCGCGGAAGATGTTGCCACCGCCGATGACGATGGCCAGTTCCACGCCCAGTTTGCTGATTTCTGCCACATCCGCGACCATGCGTTCGATAGTCGCGCGATTGATACCGTAGGCGTCGTCGCCCATCAGTGCTTCGCCGGAGAGTTTGAGGAGTACGCGCTTATAAGCAGGTGTTGTCATTGCAGGGCTCCGTGTTCTTTCCGATATTGAATTACGTGTTGGCGTGTCCGCACTCGCTCCCGCCCTGACGAAACGGCGCACTTTCGTCGCGAGGGTGATGCCTGAACACTGAAATGGGGTACTGCTGCGCCTTGCGTTTGTTGCGATCTTGCCATCCTGCTTATACCGCATCCCGGCAAGCGCCACCTTGATCGGCCTCCAGGAAGCAAGACCATCACTGTAGATGCGACCAGCCTCGAAAGTTCCGGGGCCAGTTTAAAAAAACGGGCCTCTCGGCCCGTTTTTTCTTCAACGCTTACTGAGCTTGTTTCGCTGCAGCCACTTGCGCTGCCACTTCGGCGGCGAAGTCGTCCTGCTTCTTCTCGATGCCCTCACCCACCACATACATGGCGAATGCCTTCACGGTGCTGTTGGTAGCCTTGAGCATCTGTTCGACGCTTTGCTTGTCGTTCTTCACGAAAGCCTGGTTGAACAGGGAGACTTCCTTCAGGTACTTCTGCACCGAACCGTCGACCATCTTGGCGACGATGTCAGCCGGCTTGCCGGATTCAGCAGCCTTCAGGGCGGCGACCGAGCGTTCCTTCTCGATCAGGTCGGCCGGCACTTGCTCGGACGACAGCGCGACCGGCTTCATGGCAGCGATGTGCATGGCCACGTCCTTGCCCACTTGCTCGTCGGCACCGTCGAACTCGACGACCACACCGATACGGGTGCCGTGCAGGTAGGACACCAGCTTGGCCGAGGTTTCGAAACGCTGGAAGCGACGGAACGACATGTTTTCGCCGATGCGGCCGATCAGTTCGGTGCGCAGCTCTTCCAGGGTCTTGCCGTCGGGCAGCTTGCAGGCGCCCAGGGCAGCCACGTCAGCCGGGTTCTGCTCGGCCACCAGCTTGGCGGCGGCTTCGACCAGAGCGATGAATTCGTCGTTCTTGGTGACGAAGTCGGTTTCGCAGTTCACTTCGACCAGCGCGCCGACGTTGCCAGCGATGTAGGTCGAGATCACGCCTTCTGCGGTGATGCGGGAGGAGGCCTTGGAAGCCTTGCTGCCCAGCTTGACGCGCAGGATCTCTTCGGCCCTGACCATGTCGCCATCGGCTTCGGTCAGCGCCTTCTTGCATTCCATCATCGGCGCATCGGTCTTCGCGCGCAGATCGCCCACCATTGCTGCGGTAATTGCCGCCATACTATTCTCCTGACTTGGTGGCATCCCGCGCAGTGCGGCATGCCTGAAACTCGAAAATTGAATCAAAAAAAAGGGGCCACTGCGTCACTACCCGCTGTCACCCCTTTTTGTCCTACCGTACTACCGGAAGAGCAGAATCAAGCCTGCTCGACCTCGACGAATTCGTCGCCCTTGACTGCTTCGACCACGTCGTTGACAGCATTGGCACGACCTTCCAGCACGGCGTCAGCCATGCCACGGGCGTACAGTGCGATCGCCTTGGCGGAGTCGTCGTTACCCGGGATCACGTAGGTGACGCCTTCGGGCGAGTGGTTGGTATCGACCACGCCGATGACCGGGATACCCAGCTTGGCGGCTTCGGTGATGGCGCCCTTGTGGTAGCCGACGTCGATGACGAAGATGGCGTCAGGAATGCCACCCATATCCTTGATACCGCCGATGGCCTTCTGCAGCTTTTCCTGTTCACGGCTGAACAGCAGGGCTTCCTTCTTGGACAGCTTCTCGACGGAACCGTCTTCGATAGAAGCTTCCATGTCCTTCAGGCGCTTGATCGAGGTCTTGATGGTCTTGAAGTTGGTCAGCATGCCGCCCAGCCAGCGCTGGTCAACATAAGGAACGCCAGCGCGTTGCGCTTCGGCCGACAGGATCTCACGTGCCTGGCGCTTGGTACCGACGAACAGGATGGTGCCGCGGTTGGACGACAGTTGACGCACGTACTTCTGCGCCTCCTGGTACATGCCCAGGGTCTTTTCCAGGTTGACGATGTGAATCTTGTTGCGATGGCCGAAAATGAAGGGGGCCATCTTGGGGTTCCAGAAGCGGGTTTGGTGACCGAAGTGGACACCGGCTTCCAGCATTTCGCGCATGGTAACGGACATGAATTTCTCCAGGGTTAGGTCTGGAATCCGCTCGGTCATCCAGCTCATGCAGCCGGACACCCTTTTTGCGAACGGATTCGCGTTTCAAGATTTGCAATTTATTGCCAACAGGAATGATGAAGCGAGCTTCACATCCTTTTCAGCAACCGACCTGAGGCTTTCAGATCAGCCCGGCATTCTACTGGATACCGTCATTTTGTTCAAGTCTTACATCAACACCCTGCTCGCCATGCCCGAATATCGGCCAAACCCGCGTCGGGCCTGCTGCAAATGACCGGGGATGACAAAACAGAAAACACCCCTGTCGTCTATAATCCAGTCTTGACGATTTTCTAGCGAATTGCGATTCATCATGGGCAACATCACCATCAAGACCGCCGAAGACATCGAAGGCATGCGCGTGGCTGGCCGCCTGGCCGCCGAAGTGCTGGACTACATTGCCCCCTTCGTGAAACCTGGCGTGACCACCGGCGAGATCGACCGCCTCTGCCACGAGTACATGAGCAACGTGCAGGGCAGCATCCCGGCGCCGCTGAACTACTGCCCGCCCGGCTACACCCCCTACCCCAAGGCCATCTGCACCTCCCTCAATGACGTGATCTGCCACGGCATCCCGGGCGACAAGGTGATGAAGAACGGCGACGTGCTCAACATCGACGTCACCATCATCAAGAACGGCTACCACGGCGACACCAGCCGCATGTTCTTCCTGGGCGAGCCCTCCATCCTGGCACGCCGCCTCGCCGAGATCACCTACGAATGCATGTGGCTGGGCATCGCCAAGATCAAGCCGGGCGCGCACCTGGGCGACATCGGCCACGTCATCCAGCAGCACGCCGAAAAAGCCGGCTACAGCGTGGTACGTGAATTCTGCGGCCACGGCATCGGCAAGGTCTTCCACGAAGAGCCGCAGGTGCTGCACTACGGCCGCCCCGGCACCCTGGAAAAGCTGGAAGCCGGCATGATCTTCACGGTCGAGCCAATGATCAACGCTGGTCGCCGCGAGATCCGCGAAATGGGCGATGGCTGGACCATCAAGACCAAGGATCGCAGCCTCTCGGCCCAGTGGGAACACACCGTCCTGGTCACCGAGACCGGCTTCGAAGTGCTGACCGTGTCGCCGGGCATGCCGGCGCCGCCGGCCTTCATCCAGAACCAGGTCACGGCCGCAGCCTGATCGTCGCAGGCGCCGACCGTGCTGCAGGCCATGTCCTCCACCACGGTTTCCGGCATGAAACCTGCTAAGGGCATGGGGCCGCATGGGGATGCGGCTCCCATCTTCACTGGCGCCGCCCCGCCGCCTTGCTTCCACTGATCCAGACCCACGCCGATGCCCACTCTCGCCATCACCCTCAAGAAGCAGCTCAAGGCCGCCCGCCTGCACGCCATCGAGGTCTTCCAGTCCAATCACAAGACCGAGCAGTTGCTGGCGCAACTGCGCCGCAATGTCGATGAAGCGTTGACGCAAGCCTGGGAAGAACTGGGCATGTCCGGCAATGCCGCGCTGGTGGCCGTGGGGGGCTATGGTCGAGGCGAACTGTTCCCGCATTCGGACGTGGACGTGCTGATCCTGCTGGACCAATCGCCGGACGCCGCCAAGAAGGAAAAGCTGGAATCCCTGGTGCAGCTGTTCTGGGATATCGGCCTGGAAATCGGCCACAGCATCCGCACCATCGACGAATGCCTGGATGAATCGGCCGCCGACATCACGGTGCAGACCAGCCTGCTGGAGGCGCGCCTGGTGACCGGCAACCGTGCCCTGTTCAAGCAGCTGCAAGAGCGCTACCAGGCGGCGCTGGACCCGCTGGCCTTCTTCCAGGCCAAGACACTGGAAATGCGCCAGCGCCACGTCAAGTACGAAGACACGCCCTACAGCCTGGAGCCGAACTGCAAGGAAAGCCCCGGCGGACTGCGCGACCTGCAGGTGATCCTGTGGGTGGCCAAGGCGGCCGGCCTGGGGGACTCCTGGTCCAAGCTGGCCGAACACGGCATGCTGACCTCGACCGAGGCGCGCCAGCTGCGCCAGAAGGAGCGCGCCTTCAAGGACATCCGCATCCGCCTGCACATCCTCACCGATCGCCGCGAGGACCGGCTGGTGTTCGACATCCAGACGCAGATTGCCGAGACCTTCGGCTTCAAGACCACCGACACCCGGCGCGCCAGCGAATACCTGATGCAACGCTACTACTGGGCCGCCAAGGCGGTGACCCAGTTGAACACCATCCTGCTGCAGAACATCGAAGCTCACCTGTTCCCGCAGCAGGCAGTGCCGCGCCAGATCAACGAGCGCTTCAACGAGGTCAACGGCTTCGTCGACATCGCCCACGACAAGGTGTTCGAAGCTACCCCATCGGCCATGCTGGAGGTGTTCCTGGTGCTCTCCGAGCATGCCGAGTTGAAGGACATGTCGGCGCGTACCATGCGTGCCCTGTGGCATGCGCGCTTCAAGATCGACAATGCCTTCCGCAGCAACCCGGAGAACCATCGCCTGTTCATGCAGATCCTGCAGAGCAAGCGCGGCATCACCCACGCGCTGCGCGGGATGAACGCCACCAGCGTGCTGGGGCGCTACCTGCCCAACTTCCGCCATATCGTCGGACAGATGCAGCATGACCTGTTTCACGTCTATACGGTGGACCAGCACATCCTGATGGTGGTGCGCAACGTGCGTCGCTTCACCATGAGCGAACACGCCCACGAATACCCGTTCTGCAGCCAGTTGATCGCCAACTTCGCCCAACCCTGGGTGCTGTATGTGGCGGCGCTGTTCCACGACATCGCCAAGGGCCGTGGCGGCGACCACTCCAAGCTGGGCATGGCGGATGCACGCGCCTTCTGCGAACAGCATGGCATCTCGGCCGAGAATACCGAGCTGGTCGTCTTCCTGGTGGAACAGCACCTGGCCATGTCGCATGTGGCGCAGAAGCAGGACATGTCCGACCCCGACGTCATCACCGCCTTCGCCCAGTTGGTCAAGGACGAGCGTCACCTCACCGCGCTCTACCTGCTGACGGTGGCCGACATCCGCGGCACCAGCCCCAAGGTCTGGAACGCCTGGAAGGGCAAGCTGCTGGAAGACCTCTACCGCATGACCCTGCGCGTGCTGGGCGGCGAAGAGCCCTCGGCCGACCGCGAGCTCAAGAACACCCAGCAGGAAGCCATCAAGACCCTGCGCCTGTACGGCTTGCCGGCCGACGCCCACGAGCAGTTCTGGAAACAGCTCGACGTGGCCTACTTCCTGCGCCACGATGCCTCCGACATCGCCTGGCAGACGCGCTGCTTCTACGACAAGGTCAATACCGGCGTACCGCTGGTGCGCTGCCGCCTGGCGCCCATCGGCGAAGGCGTACAGGTGGCGGTCTACACGCACGACCGCCCCGACCTGTTTGCGCGCATCTGCAGCTATTTCGACGAAAAGAGCTTCAGCATCTTCGACGCCAAGATCCACACCACCCGCAACAACTACGCGCTGGACGCCTTCCTGATCAATGCCCCGGTGTTTGCCAAGAACTACCGCGACATCATCAACCTGATCGAGCACGAACTGGGCGCCCTGCTGCAGTCCGACGAGCCCTTGCCGGCCCCCTCCAAGGCGCGCCTGTCGCGGCTGTCGCGCACCTTCCCGGTCAACCCGTCGGTGGACCTGCGCCCCGACGAGCGCGGCCAGTACTACCTGCTGTCGGTCTCGGCCAATGACCGCGCCGGGCTGCTGTATTCGATCTCCAACGTGCTGGCCAAGTACAAGATCAACCTGCATACCGCCAAGGTAATGACCCTTGGCGAGCGGGTGGAAGACGTCTTCCTCATCGATGGCCCGGGCCTGTCCCAGCCGCGCAACCAGATCCTGCTGGAAACCGATCTCCTGAAGACCCTGCGCATCTGACTCGCGCCGCAGCGGGGCTGCCGCCGGTCTGGCGCGGCAGCCCCGCTGGCCGTACAATCTCACCCTCGCCGCTGGCCGGCTCCCCGTTTTTCGCAAGGCAATCCCCATGACTGAACCCGTACGACTTTCCAAACGCATGTCCGAACTCGGCCTGTGCTCGCGCCGCGAAGCCGACGAATGGATAGAGAAAGGCTGGGTGCGCGTCGATGGCACGGTGGTGTCGGTGCTGGGCAGCAAGGTGCTGCCGCACCAGAAGGTGACCGTGGAACGCCAGGCCAGCGCCGAACAGGCGCAGCGCGTGACGATCCTGATCAACAAACCCATGGGCTACGTCAGCGGCCAGGCCGAAGATGGCTACAAACCGGCCATGGTGCTGGTCAACGAGCAATCGCGCTGGGTCGAAGACCAGACCGAGATGCGCTTCCACCCGCGCCAGCTCAAGAGCCTGGTGCCGGCCGGCCGGCTGGATATCGACTCGGTGGGCCTGCTGGTGCTGACCCAGGATGGCCGCATCGCCAAGCAACTGATCGGCGAGGATTCGGCGGTCGACAAGGAATACCTGGTCCGCGTGCAGTACACCCGCCCCGGCAAGCTGCCGGAAGCCGAGCTCAAACGCCTGAACCATGGCCTTATCATGGATGGCAAGCCACTGCGCCCGGCCAAGGTGAGGTGGCAGAACGAGGACCAGTTGAGCTTCACCCTGCGTGAAGGCAAGAAACGCCAGATCCGCCGCATGTGCGACATGGTCGGCCTGAAGGTGATCGGCTTGAAGCGTGTGCGCATCGGCAGCGTCAAGCTGGGCGAACTGCCGGTGGGGCAATGGCGCTACCTGCGGCCGGACGAGAAGTTCTGAGCCATCTCTTCAAAAAGCAACGGCCCTGATACATCAGGGCCGTTGTTCTTCATGGCTAGGCTTGACGATGCCGGATCAGAGGAAGCGATCCAGGATCTTGCGGCTATGCTTGTCCAGCGCCCTCTGGTCGCGGATCAGGAACTGGATGCCATGGCTGTCGGCAATGAGCAGCGCCGGTGCGGCCAGGCGACGGATATCTTCCTCACCCTTGAGGGTGAAGGTGGTGGTACCGCGCGTGGTCTGCACCGTCCAGTCGCTGGGCGTGGCAAAGGTCGAGACACCGACGATGTGCTGGATCTCGGGCATGAACTCGCGGCTGGCCAGCTCCTCCTCGATCATGCGGCGCTTGCCCGCATCGACCTGTTCCAGGGTATCGATCCAGGCCAGTTCGTGGCCGTCGCTGCTCACCAGCGACAGGCCGTGATCGGGCGAGGTGATCGGGAAGGCGCGCACCGGGATCACGTTCTCGTGCGTCACGCCATCGGCATCGACCAACACCAGTCGGCCGAAGCTGTTGCGTTGCAAGCCGAAGGACGGCTGGGCAGTGGATAGTGTCGTCATGGCCTCATTCGCCCTTCTCTTCGTCGCTCACCGACACCTCGGCCTCGCCATCGGGATGGCGCGCCTGGGCCTGGTAGAGCTTGTAGTAATGCCCTTCGCGGGCCATCAATTCATCGTGATTGCCAACCTCGACCACCTGGCCGCGATCCAGCACCACCAGCCGGTCGGCCTTGCGCAGCGTGGACAGGCGGTGGGCAATGGCAATCGTGGTGCGCCCCTGGACCAGGTTGTCCAGTGCCTTCTGGATTTCCTTCTCGGTGGTGGTATCGACCGAGGACGTGGCCTCATCCATGATCAGGATGCGCGGATCGATCAGCAGCGCGCGCGCAATCGAGATGCGCTGGCGCTCGCCGCCCGAGAGTGCCTGGCCACGCTCGCCGACCAGCGAATCGTAGCCTTGCGGCAGGCGCAGGATGAATTCGTGCGCATGGGCAGCGCGGGCAGCGGCGATGATTTCCTCGCGGGTCGCCTCGGGCTTGCCGTAGGCGATGTTCTCGGCAATCGTGCCGAAGAACAGGAAGGGTTCCTGCAGCACCAGGCCGATGTTGCGGCGGTATTCGGAAATCGGCATGGAGCGGATATCCACGCCATCGATGCGGATCGCCCCTTCGGAGACGTCATAGAAGCGGCAGATCAGGTTGACCATGGTCGACTTGCCCGAACCACTGTGACCGACCAGGCCGATCATCTCGCCCGGGGCGATGGACAGGCTCATGTTGCGGATCACGGCACGATTGCCATAGCGGAAGCCGATATTGCGCACTTCGATGGCGCCCTCTACCTTTTCCAGGTGGACCGGGTTGGCCGGCTCGGGCACGCTGGAGACGTGGTCCAGGATGTCGAAGATGCGCTTGGCGCCAGCGGCGGCCTTCTGCGTCACCGAGACGATGCGGCTCATCGAATCCAGGCGGGTATAGAAACGGCTGATATAGGCCAGGAAGGCAGTCAGCACACCGACCGTGATCTGGTTGCTGGAGACCTGCCAGATACCGAACACCCACACCACCAGCAAGCCCACCTCGGTCAGGAAGGTGACCGTCGGGGTAAACAGCGACCAGATCTTGTTGACCCGGTCATTGACCACCAGGTTATGGCGGTTGGCCTCGCGGAAGCGCGCCACTTCGCGCTTTTCCTGGGCGAAGGCCTTGACCACGCGGATGCCCGGGATGGTATCGGCGAGCACGTTGGTCACCTCCGACCAGATCCGGTCGATCTTCTCGAAGCCATGACGCAGGCGGTCGCGCACCACGTGGATCATCCAGGCGATGAACGGCAGCGGTAACAGGGTCACCAGCGCCAGCCAGGGATTGATGGAGATCAGGATGGCCGCCGTCATGATGATCATCAGCACATCGATGGCGAAATCCAGCAGGTGCAGCGACAGGAATACGCAGATACGGTCGGTCTCGGAGCCGATGCGCGCCATCAGGTCGCCGGTACGCTTGCCGCCGAAATACTCCTGCGACAGCCGCAACAGGTGCGAATAGGTGGTGGTGCGCAGGTCCGCGCCGATGCGCTCGGACACCAGCGCCAGGATATAGGTCCGCGCCCAGCCCAGGCCCCAGGCCAGCAGCGCCGCACCCAGCAGGCCCGACAGGTAGAGCGTGGTCAGGTGGACGTCGATGGGCGTGCCGTTCTGGAACGGGATCAGCACATTGTCCATCAGCGGCATGGTCATGTAGGGCGGCACCAGCGTGGCAGCGGTGGACGCCAGCGTCAGCAGGAAGCCCAGCAGCAGCGAGCCCTTGTAGGGCTTGGCAAAGCGCGACAGGCGGAACAGCGCCCAGGTCGACGGCGGCGCCTCCTTGGTTTCGGGGCAGATGGCACAGGTTTCCTGGCCCTCCGGCAGCACCGCCTTGCAGGTCGGGCAGACATCACCCTCTTCCTCGGCCTGCACGCCCGAGGCCAGCAGGTCGCGCTGCTGCTCGAACAGCTTGATCAGGCGCAGCGCCTGCGGATTCTGGGCCAGCGTGTAGCGCCAGGCGCCCAGGCGACCGGAACCATCGCACAGTTCCAGGCTGCCCACCCCGGCATGGTCGTGATGCTTGAGCTGCAGGTCGGCACGATAGGCCCACTCCTGCCAGACGTGGCCGTCGGGGGTATGGCTGAGCAAGCGCCGGTCGGTTGCCACCACCAGCGAGCGCTTGAAGTGCAATTGGACGTCGAGATCCAGCTCCAGCCAGGCCACCACGGTTTCATTGGCGGCCAGGCGAGCGGCGATTTCCGTTTGCCAGCGCTCGGGCAGGCTGGCGGTCGCGGAAGCAATTGAGTCAGTAGTCATGTAACGGCTAGGTTGAGCCCGATGTGAGCGGAGTGGCTATTTTGTTATGGATGATCAGGTCTCGGCGGACCTGTTTGCCGTGGCGAACAGCGCGCGATTATAGCGCAGCGGCTGCGTCTCCCGATAACGCCGGAGCGGTACTAACGGTGTACCTGACGCGCAGCATGGCGACACTTTCCCGCCGCTTGCGAAAAGCAACACCAGGCCGGACGCACTCCGCGCGGGCCGGCTGCCGCGTTTTTTGCGCAATAGCCGCCACGACGGTGGAACAGTCTGCGACAATATCGTTCACATCTATCCTCTCATATAACAATTCCAATGATCCCCGCCTCCTTCACCACCAGCATCGGTCCGATTTTCGAAGCGGGGCATGGCAATTGATTTCCCTTTGGCAATTTTCTGATTGTCATCTATCACTATCGGTCACTTCCAGTAAACCAAACGTCATCCTGCGCGTTAGTGAACCATGCGCTATTCTGACAGGGCGCTGACCGACCTGACGGCCGCAGCGGCATCACCCTGACGACACCATATCGAGAACCGACAACGAGCGGTCTGGCACCCTGGATATTCATTCGGTACAACACGCGGCACACCACCTCACATGAAAAACATCGAATTCCTCCGTTTCCTGCCCTTGAAGGGTCCTAACATCTGGACCTACCGTTCCGCCCTGGAAGTGTGGATCGACATTGGCGAACTGGAAGATTTTCCCTCCAATACCATTCCCGGCTTCACTGAGCGCCTGACCACCTGGCTGCCGACCCTGATCGAGCACCGCTGCAGCTACGAAGTGCGCGGCGGCTTCGTGCGTCGCCTGGAAGAAGGCACCTGGCCGGGCCATATCCTGGAACACGTGACGCTGGAGCTGCAGAACCTGGCCGGCCTGCCCGGCGGCTTCGGCAAGGCGCGCGAGACCAATGTGCGTGGTGTGTACAAGGTGGTGGTGCGCGCCCGTCACGAGACGGTCACCCGCGCCGCCCTCCATGCCGCCCGCGACCTGGTCATGGCCGCCATCGAGAACCGTCCCTACGACCTCGACGCCACCCTGGCCAAGCTGCGCCGCATGGTCGACCGCCTGTGCCTGGGCCCCAGCACCGCCTGCATCGTGGATGCCGCCGACGAACGCCGCATCCCCACCATCCGCCTCTCCGAGGGCAACCTGGTGCAACTGGGCCACGGCTGCAAGTCGCGCCGCATCTGGACGGCCGAGTCCGACCAGACCAGCGCCATCGCCGAAGGCATATCGCGCGACAAGGACCTGACCAAGTCGCTGCTGGAAACCTGTGGCGTGCCGGTCCCCGAAGGTCGCCTGGTGGAAAGCCCCGGGGATGCCTGGGAAGCCGCCCAGGACATCGGCCTGCCGGTGGTGATCAAGCCCTGCGACGCCAACCATGGCCGGGGCGTCTTCATCGACCTCAATACCCAGGAAGAAATCGAAACCGCCTACAAGGTCGCCCTGGAAGAAGGCAGCGGCGTGCTGGTCGAGCGCTTCGTACGCGGCCTGGAACACCGCCTGCTGATCGTGGGCGGCAAGCTGGCCGCAGCCGCCCGTGGCGAACCCATCTTCATCGTCGGCGACGGCAAGTCCACCGTCCAGGACCTGCTGGACGAACTGAACCGCGATCCGCGCCGTGGCCTGCTGGAAGAACACCTGCTGGACCCGGTGCTGCTGGACCGCGAACCGGCCGCCGCCCTCGAACTGCAACGCCAGAACCTGACCACCGAGTCGGTGCCGGCCGCCGGCCGCCGCATCCTGCTGCTGCGCAATGGCAATGTCTCCTCCGACATCACCGACCTGGTCCACCCCAGCGTGGCGGCCGCCGCCTCGCTGGCCGCGCGCATCGTCGGCCTGGACATCGCCGGCGTGGACATCGTGGCCGAGGATATCTCGCGCCCGCTGGCTGACCAGGGCGGCGCCATCGTCGAAGTCAATGCCGGCCCGGGCCTGCTGATGCACCTGAAACCCTCCGACGGCAAGCCCCGCCCGGTGGGCGAAGCCATCGTCGACAACCTGTTCGGCCCGGAAGAAAGCGGCCGCATCCCGGTCGTCGGCGTCACCGGCACCCATGGCAAGACCACCATTGCACGCCTGGTGGCACGCATCATCCACCTCTCGGGCAAGCATGTCGGCCTGGCCTGCGGCGAAGGCCTGTATTTCGGCGAACGCCAGATCGAACGCGGCAATCGCGCCAACTGGGACGCCGCCCACCGCGTGCTGCTCAACCGCGCCGTGGAAGCCGCCGTGTTCGAGAACGGCAGCGCCTCCATCCTTTCCGAAGGCCTGGCCTACGACCGCTGCCTGGTCGGCGTGGTCGCCAACATCGACCCCAGCGACAGCCTGCCCGAGTACTACATCGAGAACGCCGAGCAGATCGCCACCAAGGTCAAGCGCACGCAAGTGGACGTGGTACTGCCCGAAGGCGCGGCGGTGCTCAATGCCGACGACCCGCTGGTGGCCGACATGGCCCAGCTGTGCGATGGCGAAGTCATCTTCTTCGGTACCGACCCGAACTCGGCGCTGCTGACCGGTCATCTCAAGGAAGGCGGCCGCGCCGTGTTCCTGCGCGATGGCGACCTGATCCAGGCCGATGGCGAACGCCAGCTGAAGGTCAGCTCCGTGGATGCCATTCCCCTGACCGAGAACGGCGCCGTCGCCTACCAGGTCGAGAACGTGCTGGCCGCCGTGGGTGCGGCCTGGGCGCTGGGCATCTCGCCGGAGGTGATCCGCGCCGGCATCGAACTCTTCGGGACCGAGCAGGCCGAGCAGCAGGGCCTGAAGTTCAAGAGCCAGGCTGCCTGATCCGGCAGCCACGCACCAGGCAACGCAAACAGATTCAAGATCAAGAGACACTCAGGAAAACTTGTCCATGGACGTATCCCGCATTCGCGCCCTGCGCGGCCCCAATCTCTGGAGCAGACACACTGCCATCGAAGCCATCGTTTCCTGCCCCGAGGCAGAACGGGTGGTCGATGACATGCCCGGTTTCGAAGTGCGCCTGCGCGCCCGCTTCCCGCAGATCGGCTTCCTCGAACCCGATGGCGGCAAGCAGGTCGTCTCGATGGCCCACGCGCTGGCCGCCGCTGCCCTGGCCCTGCAATCGCAGGCCGGCTGTCCGGTCACCTTCAGCCGCACGGTCTCCACCGTCGATACCGGCATCTACCAGGTCGTGGTGGAATACAGCGAAGAGGAAGTCGGCCGCCTGGCCTTCGACCTGGCGCTGGAACTGTGCCTGGCCGCACAGGGCGACACCCCCTTCGACTTGACCGCTGCGCTGGCACGCATTCGAGAGCTGGACGAAGACGTGCGCCTGGGCCCCTCCACCGGCTCCATCGTCCATGCGGCCGTCAAGCGCGGCATTCCCTTCCGCCGCCTGACCCAGGGCAGCATGGTGCAGTTCGGCTGGGGTAGCCGCCAGAAGCGCATCCAGGCCGCCGAGACCAGCAACACCAGCGCCATCGCCGAGTCGATCGCCCAGGACAAGGACCTCACCAAGATGCTGCTGCACGCCGCCGGCGTGCCGGTGCCCAACGGCCGCGTGGTCGAGACTGTGGAAGATGCGCTCAAGGCCGCCGAGGAAATCGGTTCGGCCGTGGTCATCAAGCCGCTCGACGGCAACCAGGGCAAGGGCGTGGCCGTCAACGTCAGCACCCCGGAACAGATCACCCGCGCCTTCAACAACGCCGCCCTGATCAGCGATGAAGTCATCGTCGAGCGCTACCTGCCCGGCCACGACTTCCGCCTGCTGGTCATCGGCAAGACCCTGGTGGCCGCCGCCCGCCGCGATCCGCCGCAAGTCATCGGCGATGGCGTCCACACCATCGGCCAGTTGATCGACCAGGTCAACGCCGACCCGCTGCGCGGCGATGGCCATGCCACCTCGCTGACCAAGATCCGCCTGGACGACATCGCCCTGTCGGTGCTGAGCGCCCAGAACCTGGATCCCTCGGCCATTCCCGCCCAGGGCGTGCGCGTGGTCCTGCGCAACAATGCCAACCTGTCCACCGGTGGTACCGCCACCGATGTCACCGACGACGTCCACCCGGACGTGGCCGCACGCGCCATCGCCGCGGCCCAGATGGTGGGCCTGGATATCTGCGGCGTGGACGTGGTCTGCAACTCGGTCCACAAGTCCATGGAAGAACAAGGCGGCGGCATCGTCGAAGTCAATGCCGCGCCCGGCCTGCGCATGCACCTCTCGCCGTCCTACGGCAAGGCGCGCGATGTAGGCGAAGCCATCGTCTCGACCATGTACCAGGATGGCGACGATGGCCGCATTCCCGTGGTGGCGGTGGCCGGCACCAACGGCAAGACCACCACCGTGCGCCTGATCACCCACCTGCTGGCCAAGACCGGCCTGCGTGTGGGCATGACCAATACCGATGGCGTCTATATCGACGGCCAGCGCACCGATACCGGCGACTGCAGCGGCCCGCGCAGTGCGCGCAACGTGCTGTTCCATCCGGATGTCGACGCCGCCGTGCTGGAAACCGCCCGTGGCGGCGTACTGCGTGAAGGTTTGGGTTTCGACCGTTGCGCCGTGGCCGTGGTCACCAACATCGGCATGGGCGACCACCTGGGCCTGTCCTACATCAGCACCGTGGAAGACCTGGCCGTGGTCAAGCGCGTCATCGTCGAGAACGTGGCGCCGACCGGCACTGCCGTCCTCAATGCCGCCGACCCCATGGTCGCCAAGATGGCTTCCTCCTGCCCCGGCTCGGTGACCTTCTTCGCGCTGGACCCGACCCACCCCATCATGGCCACGCACCGCGCACAGGGCCATCGCATCGTCTACCGCGATGGCGATGCCATCGTGGCGGCGCAAGGCACGTTCGAAAAGCGCCTCAGCCTGGCCGGCATTCCGCTGACCCGCAGTGGCGCCATCGGCTTCCAGGTCGAGAACGTGATGGCATCGGTGGGCGCTGCCTGGGCCCTGGGCCTGGACTGGGAGCAGGTCACCGGCGCACTGGCCAGCTTCATCAGCGACAGCGGCACCGCACCGGGACGCTTCAACCTGTTCGACTACAAGGGCGCCACCCTGATCGCCGACTACGGCCACAATCCTGACGCCATCCAGGCCCTGATCAAGGCTGTGGACAGCCTGCCCGCCAAGCGCCGCTCGGTGGTCATCAGCGGCGCGGGCGATCGCCGGGATGTCGACATCACGCGCCAGACCGAGCTGCTCGGTGATGCCTTCGATGAAGTGGTGCTGTACCAGGACCAGTGCCAGCGCGGCCGCGAGGATGGCGAAGTGATCGCCCTGTTGCGCCAGGGCCTGGAAAAAGCCAGCCGCACCAGCGAGGTGAAGGAGATCAATGGCGAATTCCTCGCCATCGATACCGCCCTGGCCTCGCTGCAGCACGGCGACCTGTGCCTGATCCTGATCGACCAGGTGGAAGAAGCGCTGGCGCACATTGCCCAGCGCGTGAAAGAAAACGCGGAAAACGCATAAAACGCCTGACCGTCTCCCTCCCGGTGCATGCCACCGGGAGGGTTCTCCGCCCTGTCAGTCGTCCTGGTTGGGATCCAGATCGGGGAACAAAACCTCGGTAAAACCGAACTGCCGGAAATCGCGGATGCGCATCGGGTAGAGGATGCCCTGCAGGTGATCGCACTCGTGCTGCACCACGCGGGCATGGAAGCCATCCACGGTGCGGTCGATGGGTTTGCCGTTCTGGTCCATTCCCTGATAGCGCAAGCGGCTCCAGCGCGGCACCACGCCGCGCATGCCGGGCACCGACAGGCAGCCCTCCCAGCCCTCCTCTTCCTCCTCCGACAAGGGGGTGAGCACCGGATTGATCAGCACCGTCTCCGGCACCGCCGGGGCATCCGGATAGCGCGGGTTCTGCCCGAAACCGAAGATCACCAGCTGCAGGTCCACGCCGATCTGCGGCGCGGCCAGGCCGGCGCCATTGACGGCGCGCATGGTCTGGAACATGTCGTCCACCAGCAGCGCCAGTTCAGGCGTGCCGAAACCGGTTACGGGCTGGGCCTGGCGCAGCAGGCGCGGGTCACCCATCTTGAGAATCTCGCGTATGGCCATCTTGTCCTCTCCAATGAAAACGCCCGGATGAACCGGGCGTCGATCTGAACTGCTCGCCCAGGGCGAAGCCGCGGGCAATGCTTTGATCAGCCCTGCTTGATGACCACTTCCTTGAGGAAATCGCTGAAGGCCGGACCGGTTTCCGGGTGCTTCATGCCCATGGCCACCATGGCCTTGAGGTAGCCCAGCTTGGAACCGCAGTCATAGCGCTGCCCCTGGTAGCGATAGGCCAGCACGGACTCGGCCTGCATCAGCTTGGCGATGCCGTCGGTGAGCTGGATCTCGCCACCGGCGCCACGGGGAATGTTCTGCAGGTAGTCGAAGATGCGGTTGTTGAGCACGTAGCGGCCCACCACGGCCAGCGTGGACGGGGCTTCTTCCGGCGCCGGCTTCTCGACGATGGCGTTGACGCGTTCCAGGTTGGGCTGGTACGGAGTGGCGCTGACGATACCGTACTGCTTGGTATCGCTTTGCGGCACTTCCTGTACGGCCAGCATGCTCATGCCTTCACGCTCATAGATATCGGTCATCTGTGCCATCACCGGCTTGACGCCCGGATCGGTATCCATGAAATCATCGGCCAGCAGCACGGCGAAGGGCTCCTCGCCCACCACCGGACGCGCGCACAGCACGGCGTGGCCCAGGCCCAGCGGCTCCGATTGACGGATGAAGATGCAGTTGACGTTCTTGGGCACCACGTTCTGGACGATTTCCAGCAGCTTCTTCTTGCCGGCCGCTTCCAGTTCGCTTTCCAGCTCGTAGGCCTTGTCGAAGTGGTCTTCGATGGCGCGCTTGTTGCGGCCGGTAATGAACACCATTTCGGTAATGCCGGCCGCCACTGCTTCTTCGACCGCGTAATGGATCAGCGGCTTATCGACGATGGGCAGCATTTCCTTGGGCTGGGCCTTGGTGGCCGGCAGGAAGCGGCTACCGAGACCGGCGACGGGAAATACGGCTTTCTTGATCTTCTTGATCATCATGACTCCGAGGGAAAATGAAGCTTATTGAAACTTATCGAATCTTGAGCCAGGCCAGCCTGGCAAGCTGATGGCATCGGATGCCATCAGGCAAAAATACGTCTACTGCCACCAACATCATCCAGCCGACATGGGCTGCTAGCCCGCGCACAACGCCTTGAGGCCATCCTCGTCCAGGATGGCGATGCCCAGCTCCTCGGCCTTGGCCAGCTTGCTGCCGGCCTCGGCACCGGCCACCACGTAGCTGGTCTTCTTGGACACCGAGCCTGACACCTTGCCACCCGCCGCCTCGATCAAGTGAGAGGCTTCATCACGCGAGAGGTTCGGCAAGGTTCCGGTCAGCACGAAGGTCTTGCCAGCCAGGTGCTTGGCGGCGGCCTCGACGCCTTCGCTTTCCGGCCAGTGTACGCCGACTGCACGCAGTTGCTCGACCAGCTCGACATTGACCGGATCGCTGAAGAAGGCGCGGATAGAACGGGCCACCACCGGCCCGACATCGGCCACTTCCAGCAATTGCTCTTCGCTGGCCTCCAACACCTTGTCGATGCCACCGAAATGCCGCGCCAGCTCCTTGGCCGTGGCCTCGCCGACATGGCGGATGCCCAGCGCATAGATGAAGCGCGCCAGCGTGGTGGCCTTGGACTTCTCCAAGGCATCAAGCACATTCTGTGCCGACTTCTCGGCCATGCGGTCCAGCTCGGCCAGGGCCGACAGGCCCAGGCGATACAGGTCGGCGGGCGTACTGACCACCTGCCTGTCGACCAGTTGCTCGACCAGTTGTTCACCCAGGCCTTCGATATCCATGGCCCGACGCGAGGAAAAATGCTGCAGACCGCCCTTGCGCTGGGCCGAACACTTCAGCCAGCCGCCGGAACAGCGCGCCACCGCCTCGTCCTCGGCACGCACGATGGGCGAACCACAGACCGGGCAAGCCACGGGCATGACGAAGGCGCGCGTATCGGCCGGGCGCTTCTCGGGGACATAGGCCACCACTTCGGGGATCACGTCACCGGCGCGGCGCACGATGACGGTGTCACCGATCTGGATATCCTTGCGCCGGACTTCGTCTTCGTTATGCAGCGTGGCATTGGTGACGGTCACGCCGCCGACGAAGACCGGGTTCAGGCGCGCTACCGGGGTGATGGCGCCGGTACGGCCGACCTGGACCTCGATGTCCTGCACCACGGTCAGGGCTTCCTGGGCCGGGAACTTGTGGGCCAGCGCAAAGCGCGGTGCGCGCGAGACAAAGCCCAGGTGTTTCTGCTGGTCCAGCCGATCGACCTTGTAGACCACGCCGTCGATCTCATAGGGCAGGCTCTCGCGCTTGGCGCCGATGCCGTTGAAGAATTCCAGCAGCCCGGCCGCACCGGTGACCACGGCGCGCTCCTTGCACACGGGCAAGCCCAGTTGCTGGTACCAGTCCAGCAGCGCCGAATGCGAAGCCGGCATCTCGGCCCCTTCCAGCACGCCGATGCCATAGGCGAAGAAACGCAGTGTGCGCTGGGCCGTGATGCGGGAGTCGAGCTGGCGCAGGCTGCCGGCGGCGGCATTGCGGGGGTTGGCGAATTCCTTCTGGCCGGCATCGCGCTGGCGCTGGTTCAGGCGGGCGAAATCCTCCTTGTACATCAGCACCTCGCCGCGCACATCGATTACCTGCGGCAGGTTCTCGCCATGCAGGCGCAACGGGATGGCGCGCACGGTGCGGATGTTGGCGGTGACGTTCTCGCCGGTGGTGCCGTCGCCCCGGGTGGCGGCCTGGACCAGTACGCCGTTTTCGTAGCGCAGGCTGATGGCCAGGCCATCGAACTTCAGTTCGGTGGCGTAACGGACTTCCTGCAGCGTTTCCAGGCCGTCGCTGACGCGCTTGTCGAAGGCTTCGATGTCTTCATCGGAAAAGCCGTTGCCCAGCGACAGCATGGGAATGTCGTGGCGCACCGGCTCGAACTGCGGCAGCGGCCCCGCGCCCACGCGCTGGGTCGGCGAATCGGCAGTCAGCAGCTCGGGATGGGCGCCTTCCAGCGCCTGCAGCTCCTGGAACAGCCGGTCGTATTCGGCGTCCGGGATGCTGGGCTGGTCCAGCACGTAGTAGCTGTGGTTGTGACGGTTCAATTCGGCGCGCAGCTCGTAGGCGCGCACCAGCCAATCCGGCGCCCCTTGCGGGGGCCGTCCGGCGGAAAACAAATCTGCTTGCATCGTGATGGAGAAAAAACGGCGCCTTAGCTGAACAGGCGCAAGGCACGGGTGGAGCCGGCGGCAATCTCGGCCGATTCCATGGCGCTGTAGAAGGCCGAGACCTGTTCGGCGATATCGGCCAGGGCCTCGTCGGTCAGGGGCTGGTCGCTGTCATCGACGATCACGCCGCCCAGACGCTGCGACAGCGAACGGGCGCAGGCGACCAGTGCGCCATAGCCATCGCGGGACGGCGCCACGCGGGGCACGTCCAGCAGCAGGGTCAGGCGGTCGGTGGTCTCGTCGGTCGGGGTGGCATTGGTGGAGAGCGCAAACAGCACCTCACCTTCGCCATCCTGCATCACCAAATGGGCCTCGGTACGGCGGTCGAAGCCCTGGCGGGTCAAGGCGGCCAGCAGTGTCGCCAGGCTCCAGGGCGCGCCCTGGGAGCGCACATTCACCGACAGTTGCGCATCGTGGTCGGAGATGAACTGGTGCAGGGCCTGGGCGGTACGGATCACGTCAGGCATGTCCGGCAGCTCCGGCTCGCCAGAGAGCGCATCGGCGAGGTCGCGCAGGCGCATGACCAGGTCCGAATACTCGATCTCGTTCAAGGCATTGCTGCGGTTGGCCAGCTGCGCCCCCGCCAGCAAGGCCGAATAGACGCCACCATGGTTGACGGCTTCCCAGTCGCCTTCGACCGTGCGGCCGATGAAATGCACGGGCTTGTTGCCCACGTGACGCAAGTTCTGCAACAGCGGCAGCAGCTTGTCACCGCGCAGCGGATTGTCCAGGGCGATGGGGATGTTGCAGTCGATCAGCTCGTCCACCGGCAGCTCGCGCCGGGGCGCCAGGCGGGCCTGCATTTCTGGCGGCGGCGTGAAAGCGGCCACCTCCTCGACCGGCTCCTCGGCGCCGGCGATGACCTGGGCCACCGTCGATTGCGGCGCCTGTGCCAGGGCCTCATCGAGCGCGGCCTCGTGGGGCGCACGAGGCGGTTCGGCCACCGGCGCTTCACCCAGGAAGGGCTCGCGTGGTTCGAACTGGGCCTGGTCCATGTAGGCCTTCACCGGCGCCGGGACCGGCTTGCGCTCGGGGGCATCGTAGAGGGAAGGTTCAGCACGTTCGCTGGGCGCCGTGACCGGCACTGTGCCAGCGGCACTGCGTTCGACAGCGGGCGCCGGTGCATAGACCGGTTCGGCCGACGGCTGCTCGTCGGGCGACATCAGCACGTCATCGTGGGACGAGGAAAAGGCGCGCTCCACGGTCTTGCGTGCCTTGTGTTCCTGCCACTTGTTGTAGGAAATGACACCGGCGACGAATACGCCACCGATGATGATCAGGCTGGTCTGGAGATCCATCATGCTGCGCGTCCCTTCATTCTGGCTGGCTGGATAGCGCCATCAACGGCGCCGCGTGGCATGGTCGGCTGGGTAATGCTGCTCATCGAGGGAATCCGAATCCTATCAATCCAAGAATGCCCCGACCGCGCAGGCCGCGTGGCGGTGGTCCTTCGCACCGGCGCCGGCAGGGGCACAGGCGCCCGAGACTGGGCTCGGCGACATCGAAAGGACAGGCTGCGGCAAGTTCGCGGTCAAGATATTGTAATTTTTTCAAGGCCCGTGGGGGCCGTCAACACCGTTTCCGGCTGGCGCAAGCGCCTGCGCCGGGCTCGGCGGCAAGGTTTTCAGGGTACGGTCACGCCCCCTGCTTGTCAAGCCGACAAAGCCCGTTGCACAGGCGCCAGGACGCATCAGGCGGCCTGCTCGGCGCTGGAGAAGTTGGCGGCCGATTCCATGTCCACCGCCACGATGCGGGACACGCCCTGCTCCTGCATGGTCACGCCGATCAACTGCTGCGCCATTTCCATGGCGATCTTGTTGTGGGAGATGAACAGGAACTGGGTGTATTCCGACATGCGCTTGACCATGTTGGCGAAGCGTTCGGTGTTGGCATCGTCCAGCGGCGCATCGACCTCGTCGAGCAAGCAGAACGGTGCCGGGTTCAGCTGGAACATGGAAAACACCAGGGCCGTCGCCGTCAGCGCTTTTTCACCACCGGAGAGCAGGTGGATGGTGGCGTTCTTCTTGCCCGGCGGCTGCGCCATGACCTGCACGCCGGAATCCAGGATCTCGTCGCCGGTCATGATCAGCTTGGCCTGGCCGCCACCGAAGAGCACCGGGAACAGCTCCGAGAAGTGGTGATTGACCTTGTCGAAGGTGTCTTGCAGCAGGTCGCGGGTTTCCATGTCGATCTTGTGGATCGCATCCTGCAGGGTGGTGATGGCTTCGTTCAGGTCGGCGTGCTGGGCGTCCAGGAAATGCTTGCGCTCGGAGGCCGTGGCCAGTTCATCCAGCGCGGCCAGGTTGACCGCGCCCAGTGCCGCGATGGCGTTGGTCAGGCGGGTCACTTCGCCTTGCAGGTAGGACGGACGCATGTCGCTGGTGAGCTTTTCCGACAGCGCGGCTTCGTCGGCATTGGTCTGGGCCAGCGCTTCGGAGAACTGTTCCTGGTTCAGGCGCGCCGCCTGTTCCTTCAACTGCAGTTCGGTGATGCGGTCGCGCTGCGGCTGCAGGCTGCGTTCGGCCTGCATGCGGCTTTCTTCGTGCGAGCGCAATTGCTGGGACAGCTGGTCCAGTTCGTGACGGGCATCGGCCAGCGCGCGTTCCTGCTCGCTGCGGCGGTCCAGCAGTTCCTGCAGGCCGGCCTGGGCGGCCTGGTCGTCCAGGCTTTCCAGTTCCAGGCTGCCCTGCTGCATGCTGGCAAACAGCTGTGCTGCCTGTTCCAGGGCGGTGGCGATGCCGCGCTTCAATTCCTCGATCTTGTTGCGATGCGACTTCTCGGCGAATTCGGATTCCTGGGCGGCGCGCTCCAGCTCGCGCAGGCGGGTGCGGGCGTCGTTGAGCTGCTGTTCCTTGTTGAGGTAGTCGGTCTGGCCGTTTTCATGCTGCTCCTGCAGCTCGGCCAGTTCGATGTCGAGCGCCTCGAAGCGGGCCTCGGATTCGGCCTGCACCTGCTGCTGCTCGGCCTCCTGCATGCCGATTTCTTCCAGGTCGGTGGCGATCTGGGTGCTGCGCTGGTTGAAGCGCTCCTGCACCTCGCCCAGCTTCATCACCTCGATCTGCAGGCTGTGCGCCGACTGGGTCAGCGAATTGACGCGCTGGCGCAGTTCCTGCAGGCGTTGCGAAGCCCCCGTCAGGGCGGCCTCGGCGCGCACGGCGCGGCCCTTGGCTTCCTCGGCCAGCATCGATTGGGCGCGTTGCTGCTTGGTGATGTTCTCGATTTCCTGCTGGCGCGCCAGCATGCCATCCTGCTCCGAATCGGAGGCATAGAAACGCACGCTGGAATTGCTGATCACATGGCCCTGGCGGGTCACGAACAGGCCGCCCAGCGGCAGGGTCGAGCGCTCGGCAAAGGCGGTGGCAGTGTCATCAGCGATGAAGATACCGTCGAGCCAGTCGTTCATCAGGGCGCGCAGGCCCGGATCGTTCAGTTGCAGCAGGTTGACGAAGGGCTTGAGGCCGGCCGGTGGTGGTACCGACGCTGCCGCCACGCCGGCGTTGGGCGCGTACAGGGCCAGCTTGGCCGGTGGTGCATCGCTGAAGAAGGCCTTGGCCCAGTCCAGGTTGGACAGTTCCAGGGCCGACATGCGCTCGCGCAAGACCGCTTCCAGGGCGGTTTCCCAGCCCTGCTCGATATGCAGCTTCTGCCACAGGCGCGGCAGCTCGGCCAGGCCGTGCTTTTCCAGCCAGGGCTGGACCTTGCCCTGGGCCTGCACGCTTTCCTGCAACTGTTTCAGGGCCGTCAGGCGGGCGTCCAGCTGGGCGTTGGCGGAGGTTTCCTTGCTGACCAGTTCCTGGGCGGTGCGACGCTCTTCTTCCAGGCGCGGCAACTGCTCCTGCGCCTCTTCCAGGTACATGCTGGCCTCTTCCAGCGAGGCCTGCTTTTCTTCCAGCTGCAGGCGCAGGTTGGACAGATGCACGTCATCGGGCATGGCCATGCCATTCTTTTCCTGCATCAGGCGCTCGCGGCGTGCGGCCAGGCCCGAGAGGATGTTGGAGGCATTGCGCTGGTGCGTCGATTGCAGCTCGATCTGCTGCTGCACCTGCATGATCTTGCCGCGTGACTCGGTGGTCTTGAGCTGCGATTCACGCCAGGCCGATTCCAGCGACGGCAGGCGATCGCTGGTGTCCTGCACGGCGTGCTGGGACTGCTCCACGCGCATGCCGAATTCTTCCAGTTGGATCTCGGCTTCGGCCAGTTCTTCCTGCTGCTGGGTGCCCTGGCGCTGCCACTGGTCGCGCTGCGCGCCCAGGGAGTTCAATTGCGCCTGCAGGCGGTTGCGCGATTCGATGACGAACTTGATCTGCGCTTCCAGGCTGCCGATCTCGGAATTGGTCTGGTACAGGTGGCCCTGCGCCTGGTGCAGGCGGTCGCCGGCACCGTAATGCGCCTGGCGCATGTGCTCCAGTTCGGTCTCGACGTGACGCAGCTTGGCGGTCTGCTCTTCCAGGTCGATCTGGGCGCGCTCGATTTCCTTGAAGAAACGCTCCTGCTCGGCCTTGGCTTCGTTCTTGCGCAACAGCCACAGCAGTTTCTGCTTCTCTTCCTGGTCGTTCTGCAGCTCGTGGAATTTCTTCGCCACGGCGGCTTGCGCTTCCAGCTTTTCGAGGTTGGCATTGAGCTCGCGCAGGATGTCTTCCAGGCGGGTCAGGTTCTCGTTGGTGTCGTGCAGGCGGTTCTCGGTCTCGCGGCGGCGCTCCTTGTACTTGGAGACGCCAGCGGCTTCTTCCAGGAAGATGCGCAGCTCTTCAGGACGCGCCTCGATGATGCGCGAGATCATGCCCTGGCCGATGATGGCGTAGGCGCGCGGGCCCAGGCCGGTACCCAGGAAGATGTCCTGGATGTCGCGTCGGCGCACCGACTGGTTGTTGATGTAGTAGGACGAGGTACCGTCGCGGGTCAGGGTGCGCTTGACGGCGATTTCGGCATATTGGCCCCATTGGCCGGCCGCCTTGCCGGCGGAGTTGTCAAACACCAGTTCGACCGAGGCACGTCCGGCCGGCTTGCGGTGGGTGGAACCGTTGAAGATGACGTCCTGCATCGACTCGCCACGCAGTTCGGACGCCTTGGACTCGCCCAGCACCCAGCGCACGGCGTCGATGATATTGGATTTGCCGCAGCCGTTGGGTCCGACCACGCCTACCAGCTGCCCCGGAACCTGGAAATGCGTAGGCTCGACGAAGGACTTGAATCCAGATAATTTGATGGAAGTTAGGCGCACGTTATCGACAAATTAAAACAATTGAAGGAAAGCGGGAAATTTGCTTCCGGAAAGGCCGGTATCATAACATCGCACGGCCCCGGCAAGGCCAAAAAGGGCGTCGCGACGCCCTTCCCGGCGCTCGGCGGCGGTCAAGAAAAAACGCTGCGGCGAGGGGCTCGACGCAGCGTTGGCAGATCCGGCTAGCCGGTCGCAGCGGTGCGACTCAGAAGGTCTCCCAATCGCCATCGTCGCCTGCCTTGGAGGCCGAGGCCGGACTGGCGGCACGGGCGGGAGCCGGCAGCGGCGCGGCCTTGGCAACTGGCTTGACCAGCGGCTTGGCGGCCGGCTTGACCGGCGCGACCCTGGCAGCGGCTGGCGCGGCCACCGGCCGGGAGGCCAAGGGCGCCGACGCCTCCTCCCCCTCCACGCGGAACGTCGCCACGGCAGCCTTGAGGCGACGCGCCTGCTCTTCCAGCGAACCCGCTGCGGCAGCGGCCTCTTCCACCAGCGCAGCATTCTGCTGGGTAACCTGGTCCATCTCGCCGATGGCCAGGTTGACCTGCTCGATGCCATTGCGCTGCTCTTCGGACGCGGAAGAGATCTCACCCACGATATCGGTCAGGCGACGCACGGCCGTGACCACCTCACCCATGGTCTGGCCGGCGCGCGCCACCTGCTCCGAGCCACTGCCCACGCGCTGCACCGAATCCTCGATCAGGGCCTTGATCTCCTTGGCCGCCTGGGCACTGCGCTGGGCCAGCGAGCGCACTTCCGAGGCCACCACGGCAAAGCCACGGCCCTGCTCGCCGGCACGGGCCGCCTCGACGGCGGCATTCAAGGCCAGGATATTGGTCTGGAAAGCGATGCCATCGATCACGCCGATGATGTCGGCGATCTTGCGCGAGCTCTCGGTGATGCCTTCCATGGTCTGGACCACCTGCCCCACCACGTCGCCGCCCCGACTGGCGATCTCGGAGGCACTATGGGCCAGTTGACCAGCCTGGCGGGCGTTGTCGGCGTTCTGCTTGACGGTGGCGGTCAGGCCATCCATGTTGGAGGCGGTCGTCGCCAGTGAGCCGGCCTGCTCCTCGGTGCGCGAGGACAGGTCCAGGTTGCCGGCGGCGATCTCGCGGGCGCCGATATCGATGGCGTCGGTGCCCTGGCGGATCCCCTTGATGACGCCGGCCAGGCGCTCGCGCATGGTCGCCATCTCGAAGAGCAGGCTGCGGTTGTCGCCCGCACGGGTCTGCACCTGCACCGTGAGATCACCCGCCGCGATGCGCGTGGCGATATCGACCGCATAGGCCGGCTCGCCGCCCAGGCTGCCGGTGATGCGGCGGATGATGGCCAGCATCATCGCCGACACCACCACGCCCACCACCAGCAGGATGCCCAGCAGCCTGAACAGGTTGGCCTGGAACTGCGCCTGCACGTCGCTCAGGAACACCCCGGTGACGATGAACCAGTCCCAGGCCTCGTTATGGATGACGTAGCTCATCTTGGGCGTGCGGTTGCTGTCATCCGTGCCCGGCAGGCGCCCCATGTATTGCACGTAGCCCTTCTGGTCCTGCTTGCCCACCCGCACCATCTCCGCATAGTAGGCCTTGCCTTCGGAATCCTTGCGATCGGCCACGTTCTTGCCCACCATGGCCTTGTTGGAGGGCAGCATCAGCACCACCGGACGCGAATCGAAGACGAACAGGTAGTTGTCGCCGTCATAACGCATGGCGGCGATGCGCTCCAGAGCATTCTTCTGGGCCTCTTCCTTGGGAAGCTTGCCGGCGGCGACATCGGCCACGTAGCTGGCGACCACCCCATTGGCAGCCTCCACCACGCGGCGCAGACCATCCTTGCGTTCGGCGATCATGTTTTCACGGGCACTGAAGGCGGACCAGGCCGCCAGCAGCAGCAAACCCACCCACATCACGATCAGCGCGGCAATGAGCTGGGCCTTGAGACTTTTCATTCTTGTTCTCCGGGAAGGAAGGCCCGCATCCCGGACCGACCACAATAATTGGCGAAACGCAAAGTTAAGTCAGAAAGCTTTCTGACAATCGAAGGAATACACCGCTTACCCGGCCTCGATTGTTCGATTTGCACGAATACTCATGCAGCCTGCTTCCGGCTGCACGGCTGACATGGAATGCGAGCCCCCGACGCGACAAACCGGCGTGCGACGGCATGCGGCGCATGGCAGTCCATGCATGCGGCAATGGCGGTATAATCGCAAGCTTTCCCAGCCCTTTGCCAAGGCCAGCCGCATGACAGACATGCACGCCGGCCCGCGAAGCATTATTCCTGTCCAGCGCCGTGAATCCCCTACTCGACCAACTGCAGCCGTATCCCTTCGAAAAGCTGAAGAAGCTCTTTGCCGGCATCACGCCCGATCCCGCCTATCGCCCGATCAGCCTGGGCATCGGCGAGCCCAAGCATCCGACGCCGGCCTTCATCCAGAAGGCGCTGACCGACAACCTGTCGGGCCTGGCGTCCTACCCGGCCACGCTGGGCAGCGAAGCGCTGCGCGGCGCGATTGCCGACTGGCTGCAGAACCGCTACGGCATCCCGCGTCCCGACCCGGCCACCGAGATCCTGCCGGTCAATGGCTCGCGCGAGGCCCTGTTCTCGCTCACGCAGACCGTGATCGACCCCAGCAAGCCGGGCGCGCTGGTGATGTGCCCCAACCCGTTCTACCAGATCTACGAAGGCTCGGCCTACCTGGCCGGCGCCCAGCCCTACTTCGTCAACTCGGACCCCAAGCGCAATTTCGCTCCCGACTTCAGCCAGGTGCCGCAGGAAGTGTGGGAACGCGTGCAACTACTGTTCGTCTGCTCGCCCGGCAACCCTACCGGTGCCGTGCTGACGCTGGACGACTGGAAGGAACTGTTCGCCCTGTCGGACCGCTACGGCTTCGTGATCGCCTCCGACGAGTGCTATTCGGAGATCTACTTCAAGCAGGATCCGCCGCTGGGCGGCATGGAAGCCGCCCGCAAGCTGGGCCGCGACTACCGCAACCTGATTGCCTTCTCCAGCCTCTCCAAGCGCTCCAACGTGCCGGGCATGCGCTCGGGCTTCGTGGCCGGCGACGCCGCCATCCTGAAGAAATTCCTGCTCTACCGCACCTACCATGGCGGCGCCATGAGCCCGGTGATCCAGGCGGCGTCGGTGGAAGCCTGGAAGGACGAAACCCACGTCCAGGACAACATTGCCAAGTACGTGACCAAGTTCTCCCAGGTCACCCCGGTGCTGCAGGAAGTGCTGGACGTGGCCCTGCCGGACGCTGCCTTCTACCTCTGGGCCAAGGTCGACAAGCTGGTCGAGATCAGCGACACCGAATTCGCCCGTCGCCTCTACGCCGAATATAATGTCACCGTCCTGCCGGGCAGCTACCTGGCGCGCGAGGCACATGGCGTCAATCCGGGCGCCGGTCGCATCCGCATGGCCCTGGTGGCCGAAGTCGAAGAATGCCTGGAGGCGGCGCAACGCATCGTCGCCTTCACCAAGAAACTGGCAGGCCAGGCCTGAAGCCGGTCGCAAGCCAGACCATTTACCCTTTCACCCAACCGTTCATAGATATCAACATGACACAGTCCATTCAGCAAATCATCGATCAGGCGTGGGAAGACCGCGCCAGCCTGTCCCCCAAGAGCGCTCCGGCCGACATCCGCAATGCGGTAGCCGAAGTGATCGCAGGCCTGAACGATGGCACCCTGCGCGTCGCCAACCGTCAAGGCGTCGGCCAGTGGGAAGTCAACCAATGGGTGAAGAAGGCCATCCTGCTGTCCTTCCGCCTGGAAGACAACGTGCCGATGTCGGCCGGTGCCGGCTATCCGCAGTTCTACGACAAGGTGCCCACCAAGTTCGCCAACTACACCGCCGAAGATTTCGCCCGTGGTGGCTTCCGCGTGGTGCCGCCGGCAGTGGCCCGTCACGGCTCCTTCATCGGCCGCAACGTGGTGCTGATGCCCTCCTACGTCAACATCGGCGCCTACGTCGATGAAGGCACGATGGTCGACACCTGGGCCACCGTCGGCTCGGCTGCCCAGATCGGCAAGAACGTCCACCTGTCCGGCGGCGTCGGTATCGGCGGCGTGCTGGAGCCGGTGCAGGCCGGCCCCGTCATCATCGAAGACAACTGCTTCATCGGTGCCCGTTCGGAAGTGGTCGAAGGCGTCATCATCGAAGAAAACTCGGTGCTGTCCATGGGCGTCTACATCGGCCAGTCCACCAAGATCTACGATCGCGAAACCGGTGAAGTGCATTACGGCCGCGTGCCGGCCGGTTCCGTGGTGGTGCCGGGCAACCTGCCCTCCAAGGATGGCAAGTACAGCCTGTACGCCGCGATCATCGTCAAGAAGGTCGATGCCCAGACCCGCTCCAAGACTTCCATCAACGAACTGCTGCGCGGCGAGTAATCCCGCCCTGCGGCTTCATTGAAGTCCTGCATCACCACGCGCCGCGCCGGTTGTCTCGTACACCGGCGCGGCGTCGTGTTCTAGTGACCTCGATGGCGACAACAAGCGCGAGAACAAGCATGAGCGACAAGATCACCCTCTACGGCATCCCCAACTGCGACACCGTCAAGAAGGCCCGCGTGTGGCTGGACGAGCAAGGGATCGCCTTCCACTTCCACGATTTCAAGAAGGCCGGCCTGGACGCCGCCCAGGCACAAGCCTGGTTGAAGGACGTCGAGCGCGACGTGCTGGTCAATCGCAAGGGAACCACCTGGCGCGCCCTGTCGGACGAGCGCAAGGCCGCCATCACCGATGACGCTGCCGCGGTCGCCCTGATGGTGGAAAACCCCTCGGTGGTGAAGCGCCCGGTGCTCTTCGATGGCAAGCAGTATCACGTCGGCTTCAAGGCCGATCAGTATCAACACATTTTCGAGAAATGATCATGAGCAAGACGCTGGCCCTGACCCAGGAATTGATGTCCCTTTCTTCCGTCACCCCCGAAGACAAAGGCTGCCAGGCCCGGCTGGCGGAATTGCTCGCGCCCCTGGGCTTCGTCTGCGAGACCATCCAGTCCGGCGACGTCACCAACCTGTGGGCGCGCAAGGGAACGGCCCAGCCGCTGGTGGTCTTCGCCGGCCATACCGACGTGGTGCCCACCGGCCCGCTGGAGAAGTGGCAGTCCCACCCCTTCCAGCCGACCCTGCGCGATGGCCGCCTGTACGGTCGCGGCGCCTCCGACATGAAGACCTCGATTGCCGCCATGGTGGTGGCCTGCGAGGAATTCACCGCGGCGCACCCGGATCACCAGGGCTCGATCGGTTTCCTCATCACCAGCGATGAAGAAGGCCCGGCCATCGACGGCACCGTGGTGGTCTGCAATGCCCTGAAGGCGCGTGGCGAACAGCTGGATTACTGCATCGTGGGCGAGCCGACCTCGGCCAAGACCCTGGGTGACATGATCAAGAATGGCCGTCGCGGCACCATGTCGGGCAAGCTGACCGTCAAGGGCATCCAGGGCCATATCGCCTATCCGCAACTGGCGCGCAATCCCATCCACCAGGCGGCACCGGCCCTGGCCGAACTGGTCGCCGAGCAGTGGGATGCGGGCAATGAATACTACCTGCCGACTTCCTGGCAGATCTCCAATATCCATGGCGGCACCGGCGCCTCCAACGTGATCCCCGGTGACGTGGTGATCGACTTCAACTTCCGCTTCTCCACCGCCAGCACCGTGGAAGCCCTGCAGCAGCGCGTACACGCCATCCTGGACAAGCATGGTCTGGAATACGACCTGAAGTGGACGGTCGGCGGCCTGCCCTTCCTGACCCCGCGCGGCGACCTGTCGGACGCGCTGGCCAAGGCCATCAAGGACGAGACCGGCCTGGAGACCGAACTGTCGACCACCGGCGGCACCTCGGACGGCCGCTTCATCGCCCAGATCTGCCCGCAGGTGATCGAGTTCGGCCCGCCCAATGACAGCATCCACAAGATCGACGAGCACATCGAAGTGCGCTACATCGATCCCCTGAAGAACATCTACCGCAAGACGCTGGAAAACCTGCTGGCCTGAGTGCGCAGCATTGAAGAGAACATCATGACCCCCAACAATTTTTCCACCGTGCGCGATCTGCTGCGCTACGCCGTGACCCGTTTCAACACCGAGCAACTGTTCTTCGGCCACGGCAGCAGCAATGCGCTGGATGAGGCGGCCTACCTGATCCTGCATACGCTGAAGCTGCCGCTGGACCAACTCGATCCCTTCCTAGATGCGCGCCTCTTGCCCGAGGAAATCGCTTCGCTCATGCGTGTGATCGAACGCCGTAGCAAGGACCGCGTGCCGGCCGCCTACATCACCAACGAAGCCTGGCTGGGCGCCTATCGCTTCTACGTCGATGAGCGCGTCATCGTGCCACGCTCCTTCATTGCCGAACTGATTCCGCAGCACTTCTCGCCGTGGATACAGGACCCGGAAGCCATCGAGAATGCGCTGGACCTGTGTACCGGCTCTGGCTGCCTGCCCATCCTGCTGGCCGATGCCTTCCCCCACGCGCAGATTGATGCCGTCGATATCTCCGCCGATGCGCTGGCCGTGGCGCGCAAGAACGTGGACGAGTACCAGCTGCAGGACCGCATCACCCTGGTCGAGTCCGATCTCTACACCCGGCTGCCGGCGCGCAAGTACGACCTGATCATCAGCAACCCGCCCTATGTGAACTCCGGCTCCATGGCCAAGCTGCCGCAGGAATACCTGCGCGAGCCGCAACTGGCCCTGGCCGGCGGCGTGGATGGCATGGACCTGGTGCGCAAGATCGTGGCCGGCGCCGCCGAGCGCTTGACCCCCGAAGGCGTGCTGGTGGTCGAGATCGGCAACGAACGCGCCTTTGCCGAAGCTGCCTTCCCGGAACTGGAACTGACCTGGCTGACCACCAGCGCCGGCGACGACATGGTCTTCCTAGTCACGGCCGAACAGCTGCAACTGGGCTAAGCCCCTAAGTCCGCCCTGCTCCACCGCGTTCCACTGATTGTGAATCACCGATGATCCGTTTCCAGCAAGTCTCCCTCCAGCGCGGCGTCAAGCCGCTGCTGGAGAATGTCGACCTGACGCTCAACCCGGGCGACAAGATCGGCCTGATCGGCGCCAATGGCGCCGGCAAGTCCAGCCTGTTCGCCATGCTGCGTGGCGAATTGCACGCCGACCAGGGCAATATCGATTTCCCGGCGCGCTGGCGCATGGCCTACGTGGCACAGGAAACCCCGGCGCTTGACCGTCCGGCCATCGAATACGCCATCGATGGCGACGCCCACCTGCGCCAGCTGGAAGCCGAACTGGCACGCGCCGAGGCGCAGCCCGATGACCAGCACGACGGCAACCACATCGCCGAGCTGCACACCGCCCTGGCCGATGCCGACGCCTATACGGTGCGCTCACGTGCTGAGCAGTTGCTGCTGGGCCTGGGCTTTTCGCTGGAACAGATGGCGCGCCCGGTGGCCAGCTTCTCCGGCGGCTGGCGCATGCGCCTGAACCTGGCGCAGGCGCTGATGTGCCCGTCGGACCTGCTGCTGCTGGATGAACCGACCAACCACCTGGACCTGGACGCCATCATCTGGCTGGAAGACTGGTTGAAGCGCTATCCCGGCACCCTGCTGATCATTTCCCACGATCGCGATTTCCTGGATGGCGTGGTCAATGTCATCGTTCATATCGATGATCGGAAACTGAAGCGTTATTCAGGCAATTACAGTGCCTTCGAGCGCCAGCGCTCGGCCCAGCTGGAGCTGATGGCCGGCATGATCGAGAAGCAGCAGCGCCAGCGCGCCCACCTGCAATCCTTCATCGACCGCTTCAAGGCCAAGGCCACCAAGGCACGGCAGGCGCAGAGCCGCATGAAGGCGCTCTCGAAGATGGAAGAACTGGCACCGCTGCGGGCGGCGGCCGAGTTCTCGTTCGAATTCCGCGAGCCCCTGTCGGCGCCCAATCCGCTGCTGGTGATGGAAAAGGTCAATGCCGGTTACCACATCGAGGGCAAGAACGGCGCGCCGGATGAAGACAAGATCATCGTCCATGGCATCGACTTCTCGCTGCAGAATGGCCAGCGCATCGGCTTGCTGGGCGTCAACGGCGCTGGTAAGTCCACGCTCATCAAGACGGTCGCGGGCGAGATCGATCCGCTGTCGGGCACGGCCCGCCTGGGCAAGGGCCTGGTGATCGGCTACTTCGCCCAGCACCAGGTGGAGATGCTGCGCCATGACGAATCGCCGCTGTGGCACATGACGCGGCTGGCGCCGGATGTGCGTGAGCAGGAGTTGCGCAACTTCCTGGGCAGCTTCAACTTCAACGGCACCATGGCCTCGTCCTCCATCGCGCCCTTCTCGGGCGGTGAAAAGGCCAGACTGGCCCTGGCCCTGATCGTCTGGCAACGCCCCAACCTGCTGCTGCTGGACGAGCCGACCAACCATCTCGACCTGGAAACCCGCGAAGCCCTGACCATGGCGCTGGCGCAGTTCGACGGGACGCTGGTCCTGGTCTCCCACGATCGCCACCTGCTGCGCGCCACCACCGACCAGTTCCTGATCGTGGCCGAGGGCAAGCTGCAAGACTTCGACGGCGACCTGGACGACTACAAGGACTGGCTCTTCAAGACCAAGCTGGCGGCCCGCAACGACGCCGCTGCCGCCGCCCCGCTGCCGACAGCAGCTGCCAGCCAGGCGGCCGAGAGCGCGCCGGCATCCCTGGTCGACCGCAAGGAACAGAAGCGCCTGGAAGCCGAACAGCGCCAGAAGATGTCGGCCCTGAAGAAGCCCATCGAAACCCGTATCAAGCGGCTCGACGAGCAGATCGCCAAGCTCAACCTGCGCAAGGGCGAGATCGACACCCGCCTGGCCAGCCCGGATATCTACGATGCCGCCAACAAGGATGAACTGAAGACCCTCATCACCGATCAGGCCTATTGCAGCAAGGAACTGGACCAGCTCGAAAACGAATGGCTGGAGCAACAGGAAGCACTGGAGCAGTTGCAGGCCTGACCCGGCCGGTGCGGACGGGAACATGGCCTGGCATAAGCTTTCTACATCATTGTCTTAACCCCGCCCTTGCAGTTCGGCAAAACGAGGGCATCATGACGACCTGGCTGCAGCGTTGCGGCGAACGATTCGAAAGGACATCGACACATGAACAAGAATATCAAGCAATGGCTGCTGGCCGGTGTAGGCGTGGCACTGCTCTCGGGCAGCCTGGCGGCCTCGGCGGCGGATCTGCTGCAATCGGTCAAGAGCAGTGGCACCCTGAAGGTGGCACTGGAGGGCAACTACCCGCCGTTCAACTTCAAGGATGCCAAGACCGGCGAGCTGACCGGTTTCGAAGTCGATGTGGCCAAGCTGCTGGCGGCCAAGCTGGGCGTCAAGCCGGTCTTCACCACCACCGAGTGGAGCGGCATCCTGGCCGGGCTGGGCGCGGGCAAGTATGACGTCATCATCAACCAGGTCGGCATCACCGACGAGCGCCAGAAGGCCTTCGATTTCTCCGAGCCCTACACGCTTTCCAGCGCCCAGTTGATCGTGCGCAAGGATGAGACCCGCCAGTTCAAGACCCTGGACGACCTCAAGGGCAAGAAGCTCGGCCTGGGCCAGGGCACCAACTTCGAACAGAAGGCCAAGGCCGTGCAAGGCATCGACGTGCGCACCTATCCCGGTTCGCCCGAATACCTGGCAGACCTGGCCACCGGCCGCATCGACGCCGCCTTGAACGACAGCTTGCTGGTGGGCTACATCCTGAAGTCCACCAACCTGCCGCTGAAGGCGGGCAGCCCGGTGGGGACCGTCGACAAGATCGGCATCCCCTTCCGCAAGGGCAACCCGGAGTTCAAGGCGGCGCTGAACAAGGCCTTGGCCGATATCAAGGCCGATGGCAGCTTCAAGGCAGCCTCCGAGAAGTGGTTCGGCATTGACGTGAGCCAGCCGCCGAAAGCACAATAAGGCGCGCTGGTCGTTGCGCTCCACCCCGCCCGAGTCCCCTCGGGCGGATCGACTTATCCCCGCATCGCGGGGATAATTTTTTATATCGAATGCTTATGGAAATCCTGGAACTGCTGCAGCAAGCCGCCCCGACCCTGGCCAAGGGCGTCGGCTACACCCTGCTGTTTGCGCTGGCCTCGATGGTCGGCGGCCTGGTGCTGGGTTTTGCGCTGGCGGTGGCCCGCATCGTGCCATGGCGCCCCATCCACTGGCCGGCTGCGGTGTATGTCAGCATGATGCGCGGCACGCCGCTGCTGGTGCAGATCTTCGTGGTGTATTACGGCTTGCCGGGCCTGGGGATCGAGTTCTCGCCACTGACGGCCGGGGTGCTCACGCTGAGCCTCAACGCCGGCGCCTACCTGTCGGAAAGCCTGCGCGGCGCCATCCTGGGCGTGACCCGGGGCCAGTGGAATGCCGCCTACAGCATCGGCCTGACCTACTTCCAGACGCTGCGCCATATCATCGTGCCGCAGGCCGTGCGCATTGCCGTGCCCTCGATGAGCAATACCCTCATCAGCCTGATCAAGGATACTTCGCTCGTCTCGGTCATCACGGTAACCGAACTGATGCTGGCGACCAAGGAAGTGATCGCCGTCACCTTCCGCCCGTTGCCGCTGTATGTGGCGGCGGCCGGCATCTACTGGATGCTCAGCCTGTGCTTCGAGGCCTTGCAGCACCGGCTGGAAAAGAAGCTGGGGCGGGCGCACCAGGTCTGAGGGCCGTCAGCGTCCGCTATCCCCAAAGCGAAGAAGCCCGGGTGCATCGGCATCCGGGCTTCTTCGCTTTTGTCTTGGCAAGGCCAGGACGGGAATTTCTTCGGGGGCAGCTGGCGTCAACGCTTGACGCGGTAGATGTCCTGTCCGACCTCATTGATCTGGCGCCGCAGCTCGCGTCGCTCATCGGCGCTCAACTTGCCGTTGCGGCGCTGCTCCTGGTCGCTGGCCATCTGGCTGCGCTGCTCCTGGCCCCTGAAATCGCCGCCGTGGGGCCTGAAGTCGCCGCCCTGCTGACCAGGCATCGGCCGACCGCCCTGCGGAGGCCCCGCCAACGCGGAACCCACGCCGAGCGCCAGCATCGCGACCAGACATAGCTTGTTGACGACTGCAATCTTCATAAAGCGATTATTTCCAGAGACAGAGAATCGGTAACCGGGAAGTTCTCTTGCCATGAGTTTCCCGAGGTGATTCCAGTGTAGGCTGCAGGCCGCGATGGTATAAGATGATTAAGGTAAGGTATGTAACAGTTTGTAATGGATCGATACCCCCGACTTGCTCAAAATCGCCAAGACGCTACCATAGGCATCATGAATACGACTCCCGGCAACAATACTAATACGACAACATCCGCCAATCAATTCAAAGTGTTGGTGGTGGATGACGATATCCGCCTGCGCGACCTGCTGCGCCGCTACCTGACCGAACAGGGTTTCAACGTGGTCACGGCCGAAAACGCCCAGGCCATGAACAAACTCTGGATCCGCGAGCGCTATGACCTGCTGGTGCTGGACCTGATGCTGCCCGGCGAAGATGGCCTGGCGATCTGCCGCCGCCTGCGTGGCGCCGGTGACCAGACTCCCATCATCATGCTCACCGCCAAGGGCGAGGACGTGGACCGCATCATCGGCCTGGAAATGGGCGCCGACGATTACCTGCCCAAGCCCTTCAACCCGCGCGAACTGGTGGCCCGCATCAACGCGGTGCTGCGCCGCAAGGGCCCGGATGAACTGCCGGGCGCGCCCTCCGAGACCCCGGAAACCTTCGAGTTCGGCGACTTCATCCTGGACCTGGGTACCCGCACCCTGAAGAAGAGCGGCGAGACCATCTCGCTGACCACCGGCGAATTCTCGGTGCTGAAGGTATTTGCCCGCAATGCCCGCCAGCCGCTCTCGCGAGAAAAGCTGATGGAAATGGCGCGCGGCCGCGAATACGAGGTCTTCGACCGCAGCCTGGACGTGCAGATCTCGCGCCTGCGCAAGCTGATCGAGCCGGACCCGGCCAATCCGCTGTACATCCAGACTGTCTGGGGCCTGGGTTACGTCTTCATCCCGGAAGGGAAACCGCGCTGATCGCCCGCTTCACCCCTGACCTGCAGGCCGCTTGACTATGAAAGTCCGACCCCAATCAGGATGGTTTAGCAACGGCCTGTTCTGGCGCACCTTCTTCCTCCTGACCTTCCTGATCACGGCCAGCATGGTGGCCTGGGTGGCCAGTTTCCGCATGGTCGAGCGCGGTCCGCGCGCCGAACAGCTGGCGGCCCAGATCGTCTCCGTGGTCACCATCACCCGCGCCGCCCTGACGCACTCCGCACCGGAGATGCGGCGCGAGCTGCTGTTCGACCTGGCCAGCAACGAGGGCATCCGCATCTATCCGCTGGAGAAGAGCGACCGCATCGTCCCGCCCGAGGACTCCCCCATCGTGCCGGAGCTGGAGTACTACGTGCGCCAGTCGCTGGATGAAAACACCCTGTTCGCCTCCAGCGTCAACGAGGTGGAAGGTTTCTGGATCAGTTTCAACATCGACGACGACCAGTACTGGCTGATGCTGGACCGGGGCCGCCTGGACCGTACCTCCGGCCTGCAATGGCTGGGCTGGGGTTCGATTGCCCTGTTCCTCTCGCTGATCGGCGCGGTCTTCATCTCCACCCTGATCAACCAGCCGCTGGCACGGCTGACGGCGGCCGCCCGCGCCATCGCCAAAGGTCGCCAGCTGGAACCCTTGCCTGAATCGGGACCCACCGAGATCGAGGAAGCCAACCGCAGCTTCAACCAGATGGTGGCCGACCTCAACCGCGTGGAGTCCGATCGCGCACTGATCCTGGCCGGCATCTCGCACGACCTGCGCACGCCGCTGGCGCGCATGCAGCTGGAGGTCGAGATGGCCAATCTCTCCGACGAATCGCGGGACGGCATGCATTCCGACCTGGCCCAGATGGACAGCATCATTGGCCAGTTCCTCGACTACGCCAAGCCCTTCGATGCCAGCAGCCTGGCCAGCATCGACCTCGCCGGCCTGCTGGCGGACGTCAGCAGCCAGCTGGGACGCCAGGCGGACGTGAAGATCACTACCCGGATCGCCCCCGACACCGACGTGGCCGGCAACGGCACCGAACTGGCACGGGTATTCAGCAACCTGATCGAAAACGCTCGGCGCTATGGCAAGACCCCCGGCACCGACTGCGCCGAGATCGACGTGCGCAGCCGCATCGAAGGTCATCATGTGGTGGTGGAAGTGGGCGACCATGGCCCCGGGGTGCCCGACAGCGAATGCGACCGGCTGCTGCGTCCCTTCACCCGCCTTGATGCCGCGCGCGGGCAAGCCAATGGCTCGGGACTGGGACTGGCCATCGTCAACCGCATCGTGTTGCGACACAACGGCAAGCTGGTACTGAAGGGCCATGAGGAAACCCATGGCGGCCTGCTGGTGCAGATCACCCTGCCGCTGCAGAACCACCGCCGTCATGCGTGAGCGGCGGCTCCTCGCGGCACTGGGCCTGTTGGCCACCAGCATCCTGCCGGGAATGGCGGCGGCGCAGAGCTACGCCGACCGTAACCTGAGCCTGCCGCAAGGTGGCACCGATGCGCGCCGGCCGATCGTGATCCTCTCGCCGGTCACGCCGGCCGCCCCGCCCCCTGCCACGCCCGCCGGCCCGCATCACGGCCCGACCGCCGCTTATGCCTCCGATGTGGCAGGAGCCGACATCCGTGCCAAGAACACCGACTACATCACGCAATTCCAGGTCGTGGGCCAGGTGCCACCCGGCGCCACCATCAGCCAGGTGAGCTGGCGCTATGGCCTGGCGCGCAAGCCGGCCGGCTTCGAGGCCTGGCTGTGCTGGCAGGATGCCGGCAGTTGCTGGTCGGTGACCGAAGCCAGTGCCGGCAGCACCGACTTCTTCAATGGCCGTGATGCCACCCGGCCGTTCCAGCTCTACTATCGTGTCAAGGGAAGCGGGCCCCTCATCGAGGGACCGGTCAAGGGCGAGATCAACCAGGTCATCGTGACCTTCCACGTCCCCGGCTGACCATTCTCAGCTGGCGTAATCGTCGATCTCGCGCGCCTTCTGCAAGGCGTCGTCAATGCGTTCCACGGCAATCACCCGGAGGCCCTCGATGGGCTGTTTGGGCGCATTGGCCTTGGGAATGACGGCAATCGAGAAGCCCAGCTTGGCGGCCTCGCGCAGGCGCTCCTGGCCACGGGGTGCCGGACGGATCTCGCCGGCCAGCCCGACCTCGCCGAAGACCACCAGTCCACGCGGCAGCGGCTTGTTGCGCATGGAAGAGTTGATGGCCATCAACACCGCCAGGTCGGCGGCCGGTTCGGTGATCTTGACGCCACCCACTGCGTTGATGAAGACATCCTGGTCGAAGGCGGCAATGCCGGCATGGCGATGCAGCACCGCCAGCAGCATGGCCAGCCGGTTCTGCTCCAGGCCGACCGACAGCCGGCGCGCGTTGGGGACGTGCGAGCTATCCACCAGCGCCTGGATTTCGACCAGCAGCGGACGCGTGCCCTCCTGGGTCACCATGACGCAGGAACCGGGCACCTGGTTCTCATGCTGCGACAGGAACAGCGCCGACGGGTTGGAGACTCCCTTCAAGCCCTTCTCGGTCATGGCAAACACGCCCAGCTCGTTGACCGCACCAAAACGGTTCTTGAAGGCCCGCACCAGGCGGAAGCTGGAATGGGTATCGCCCTCGAAGTACAGCACCGTATCGACGATGTGTTCCAGCACGCGCGGGCCGGCCAGCGCGCCTTCCTTGGTCACGTGGCCCACCATGATGATGGTGACGCCGGAAGTCTTGGCCAAGCGCGTCAATTGCGCGGCGCACTCGCGCACCTGGGCGACCGAACCGGGGGCCGAGGTCAGGGCATCGGAATAGATGGTCTGGATGGAGTCGATCACCGCCACTTCCGGCTTGTGCTCGGCCAGCGTGGCCAGGATCTTTTCCAGCTGGATCTCGGCCTGCAGCTGCAGCTCGCGCGCATCCACGGCCAGCCGCTTGGCGCGCAGGGCAATCTGCGCGCCGGACTCTTCGCCGCTCACATACAGCACTTTCTTCAGCTTGGAGATATTGGCCAGCGCCTGCAGCAGCAAGGTCGACTTGCCGATGCCCGGGTCGCCGCCGATCAGGGCCACGCCGCCAGGCACCAGGCCGCCGCCCAGCACGCGGTCGAATTCCTCGATGCCGGTGCCGAAACGCGGCACGTCGATGGCCTCGATGTCGGCCAGGCTCAGCACCGGCGCCGTCTGCGCCAAGCCTTGCGGCTGCGCCGAGTAGCGGTTGCCGCCGCCGGTCTCCACCAGCGTCTCGACCAGGGTATTCCACTGCCCGCACGCCGGGCACTGGCCGGCCCACTTGTTGCTGACGCCACCACATTCGGTGCAGGTGTAATTGGTCTTGACCTTCGCCATCGTCGCCTTGCTATTCCTTGTCGATCCGCTTGCCGCAGTTCATGTTATCCAACTTCACGCACGGCCACCCGGGGCGCCAGCGCACACATCAATTCATAGCCGATGGTACCGGCCGCAAAGGCCACCTCGTCGATGGGCAACTGGTTGCCCCACAACTCGACATGGCTGCCCACGGCGGCGCCCGGCACATCGGTCAGGTCCACCGCCAGCATGTCCATCGACACCCGACCCACGGTACCGGTCTTGACGCCATCGACCAGCACTGGCGTGCCGTTGGGGGCGTGGCGCGGGTAGCCATCGGCATAGCCGCAGGCCACCACCCCCACCTTCATCGGCTTGTCGGCCACGAAGCGGCTGCCGTAGCCGATCGCCTCGCCGGGCGGCACCTCCTGGACGCCGATGATGCGGCTTTCCAGCGTCATTGCCGCACGCAGGCCGAAATCGGCCGCCGTACCACCACCGGGCGTGCCGCCATACAGCATCACGCCAGGACGCACCCAGTCATGCGCCAGCTCGGCATGGAGCAGGTCGCCCGCCGAGTTGCACAGGCTGCGCGCGCCCTCCAGGCCTTGCGTGCCGGCATTGAAGCGCCGCACCTGCTCTTCCAGTGGCAGCAAGGGATTGCCGGCATCGTCGGCATTGGCAAAGTGGGTCATCATGGTGATGCTGCGCACGCTGGCGATGCGGCGCACGCGCTCGTAGGCAGCGCGATAGGCATCGGGCTTGAAGCCCAGGCGATTCATGCCGCTGTTCATCTTCAGATGCACATGCAGCGCAGCATCGGTGGCAAACGCTTCCAGCCAGGCGATCTGCTGCTCGCAATGGACGGCGAACTGGATGTCGTGACGCGCCAGCACCGGCAGGTCATCGGCATCGAAAAAACCTTCCAGCAACAGGATGGGCTTGGTCCAGCCCAGCTCGCGCAGGCGTACCGCATAGTCGGGCTCGATCAGCGCCAGCCCGTCGGCGGCGGCAAAGCCGCGCATGGCGCGCTCCAGTCCATGGCCATAGCCATTGGCCTTGACCACGGCCCAGGCACGCGCCTTGGGCGCATGGGCGCGGGCGACGGCGAGATTGTGTTGAAGTGCGGAAATGCTGATGGAGGCGACGATCGGTCTTGGCATGATGTCCAGTGGCGTTGAAGGCGATGGGCGGATCAGGCAAAGCGCACCGCGGCCCGCCACGCCACCACGGGCCAGCCTGCCGAGGTTCGCCCGGAAGTTTTTGCCCAGCGGGGAACAAGCGGGCATTTTACCGGACGAACATCTTCGTGGTTTGACTAATATCGCGGAGCCTCGATGGTTTCATGGTATAAAGCTAGCCGGACATCATTTGTTATACATCTTGGACAGGGATGAATCGCGGTTTCTACACCATCATGGCGGCGCAATTCTTTTCGTCGCTCGCCGATAACGCGCTGCTGATCGCTGCCATCGCCCTTCTTGCCGACATGCATTCGCCAGCGTGGATGACCCCGCTGCTGAAGCTGTTCTTCGTGCTTTCCTATGTGCTGCTGGCGGCCTTCGTGGGCGCCTTCGCTGACGCCTTCCCGAAGGGCAAGGTCATGCTGATCACCAACATGATCAAGATCGTCGGATGCGCGATGATGTTCTTCACCGTCCACCCCCTGCTGGCCTATGCCGTGGTGGGCTTCGGTGCGGCGGCCTACTCGCCGGCCAAGTACGGCATCCTTACCGAATTGCTCCCCCCCGAGAAACTGGTCGCGGCCAATGGCTGGATCGAGGGCCTCACCGTCGGCTCCATCATCATGGGCACGGTACTGGGCGGGGCGCTGGTCAATCCGCATGTGTCGTCGGTCATCCTCAGCTTCGACTTCCCGCTCTTCGACCTGCCGGTCGACACGCCTACCGAAGCGGCGCTGTGCATCATCTCCGTCATCTACGTCATCGCCGCGCTGTTCAACTTCAGCATTCCCGATACCGGCGCCCGTTACGAACACCAGCAACGCAATCCCATCCGCCTGATCGTCGATTTCGCCGGCTGCTTCACCACCCTCTGGAAAGACAAGCTGGGCCAGATCTCGCTGGCGGTGACCACGCTCTTCTGGGGTGCCGGCGCGACCCTGCAGTTCATCGTGCTGAAATGGGCCGAGAAGTCGCTGCACATGCCGCTGGACAAGGCCGCCATCCTGCAAGGCATCGTGGCCGTGGGCGTGGCGCTGGGCGCCATAGGCGCCGCCCGCTTCGTGCCACTGAAGAAGTCGCTGTCGGTGATGCCACTGGGCATCATCATGGGCATCGTGGTGATGCTGATGACTACCACCACCTCGGTCTGGGTGGCCTATCCGCTGCTGGTGATCGTCGGCGCGCTGTCGGGCTATTTCGTGGTACCGATGAACGCCCTGCTGCAGCACCGAGGCCACGTGCTCATGAGTGCCGGCCATTCGATCGCGGTACAGAACTTCAATGAAAACCTCTCGGTGCTGACCATGCTGGTGCTGTATGCCTTCATGGTACGCATGAACCTGGATGTGAATACCGTGATCATCATCTTCGGCTCCTTCGTGGCCGGGATCATGTTGCTGATCATGCGCCGCCACGCCGCCAACCAGCGCGAGCATGACTCGCTGGCGCTGATCGGCGAGGACAAGCATCCCCACCACTGAGCCGCACCCGGCGCGGCGCGCTCACACGCCGATCACTGCGTGCCGCACGGTAGCGGCGGCACGTTGCTCCCACCCCGGTGGCACGATGAAGCCGCGATCGATCTCGATCAATTCCGCCTCCACGCCTGGCTCGATCCTGCAGCGCGCCACCATCACCGGACTCTCATCGACCAGGAAACCCGGCGCCAGCTTGCCCAGCAATTCATCGAGCGCCAGGCCCAGTGCCACTGGCTCCCGGGCGGGGGCCAGCCAGGCCAGTCGTGGCAGGATCAGGTAGCGGTCTTCTGGCTGGTGCTGCTCCCGCAGGCCCTGGGCATCGCACCAGAAACCCCGGCAATGATCGGCGGCGATCCCCATGGAGGCGGGCAGCGTCATCTGCATGCCATCACGGTAGAACAGCCAACCCTTTACCAGCGCACCGGCCCAGGTGACCGGGGCCGGCAGCACCGCCGAGGCCGCCGGATGACGCGAGAGCTGCAATTGCTGCTGCATGATCTTGCGCATCTTGCGACCCAGCGAATCCGCCAGGTTGGGGCCGACGAAGGCATCGGCGTCACTGGCTGACCTGGGCTCCAGCAGGTAGAACTTGGTAGCGAACTCCCAATGCACCAGGTCGGTATCGTCCACACTCTCAGGCGCATGCACCAGGAAATCGAATTCTCCCAGCGTCTCGCGGGTCGACCCCTGGTTGTTGCGCACCTGCAGATTGGCGGCTACCAACCAGCCCTGCTGCTGCAGATAGAAGCCCAGCAATTTCTCCGCATAGCGCCCCAGCCGAGCCGACGGATTGTGCGCCAGATACGCCAACAGCGTCGCATGCAGGACCGGATCCTCTTGCAGGTCGTGCAGCCAGCCGGCCACTTCTGGCGAGATCGGCCCCAGCGTAGCAATGCGTCCTTCCCAGCACGGGGCATCTGCGGCCAGCAGGTCGGGCGCGTAGAGCAGCCAGGCCAGCGCCCGCACATGGGGATCGCGCAGCGCCGGCCAACGCCGGTGGAAGCGCGCCTGGTGGCGCTCCAGGATGGGCACGGGCCCGCCGCCAGTATCGTGCGTCATGCTCTCAGCGCGGCTGCGCCTGGTAAGTGCTCATCGCCAGGCAGAGATCGGCCCAGGCGCGGCTCTTGTCATTGAGCGTGCGCAGCAGATAGGCCGGGTGATAGGTCACCACCAGCGGCAGATCCTGATAGCGATGCACCGTGCCACGCAGGCGCGACACCGGAGTGCTCGGATCCAGTCCCAGCAGCGCGAGGGCCGCGGTCTTGCCCAGTGCGACCAGCACGGTCGGCTGGATCAGGGCGATCTGGCGCTGCAGGTAAGGCAGGCAGGCGGCCACCTCCTGGGGAGAAGGCGGGCGATCGCGACCGTTATCGTCGGTCGGACGGCATTTGACGATATTGGCGATATAGGCGTTGTCGCCCCGCTTCACGCCCATGGCCGCGAGCATGTTGTCCAGCAGCTTGCCCGCCGGGCCGACGAAAGGTTCGCCCTGCATGTCCTCGTTGCGGCCCGGGCCTTCGCCGATGAAGAGCCACTTGGCCTTCTCGTCGCCAACGCCAAAGACCGTGTTCTTGCGCCCATGGCACAGCCCGCAGCGGCGGCAATCGGCCACCTGCTGCTTCAGGGCTGGCCAATCCATGGCCGCCACCCGGGCGATGACGGGGTCGACCGCCGGGACATCGTCTTCCTCATGCCCATCGGGAATCGGCATGGTCTCGACCGAGGCGGCGAAATCCATCTCGTCCAGCCAGGATGGCGGACCACCGTCGTCCTCGACCGGGGCAACGCGACGCGGCGGCGTAGCCACCGGTGCAGCCGCTGGCCGGACCGTCGGCGCGGGCGCAGGCAAGGGGGTCGTTGCCGGTTCGACCTGGTTGACTGGCGCGCTCACGTTGGCGACCGCCGGCTCGGGCTCAACAAGCTCGACCACGCTGTGCTCGACCGTGGCCGCAGCCACGACCTCTTCCACGGCCAGCTCGCGCCGCACCCACACCGGGCCGATGCCCAGGGCATCGAGCAGGGCCAGCGAGGAGCCGAAGCCGCCTTCCTGTTTCAATTCTTCACTCATAACGGCATGCTCATGACGATGGCCCCTTCACGGGACTGGTTGGCAGCGGGATAGTAGTTCTTGCGCCGGCCGATCTCGGCAAATCCATAGTGGCGGTAGACCTTGGCCGCATGCGCATTGGACTCGCGCACTTCCAGCAACATGGTCTGCATGTGGTGCTGGCGCGCCACGGCCGTGGCCTGGTCCAGCAGCAGCCGGCCCAGCCCCTTGTGCTGATGGGCCTGGGCCACGCTGATATTGAGCAGGTGCGCCTCATCCACGGCCAGCATGACCAGGAAATACCCCAGCAACTGCCCGGCCGCATCACGCAGGGTCTGGGCCTGGTAGCCGCTATAGAGCGAATCCTGGAAATTGCCGCGCGTCCAGGGATGCGAGTAGACGGCCTCTTCGATCTCCACCACGGCATCCAGATCGGCCAGTGCAAGGGCCGCGAACTGCAGGGGGCCATACCCGGCGTGGACGACTTCCCGCGCCGGCAGGACCAGGGTATTCATGCCGCGCCCTTGGCCGCGTCGCGCAATTCGCGCTCCGCCGTGGTCAGGGCGACCTTGTTGCGCAGGTAGAACGGTTGTGCCTGCTCCGCCGGCAGTGCCTGGCCCTGGGCGAAATAGACCTGCCCCAGCGTGGCAACGTGACGCGCATGCGGCATGCACTCGGGATAGGTCGCCGCGAACCGGCTGGCGCAGAACTCTGCCGTGAAATCACTGGCATAGACCGACAGTCCGTTACCACAGGCCAGCGGACGCCCCTCGGTACTTACCTCGGCGGCAGCCGACAGGGCCGGCTCGGCCAGCACATCCCAGGCGCCGTCGGCGCGGGCGCGATAGCGCGCCCAGTAGACCTCCCCCATGCGGGCATCCAGGATGGCCAGCACCTCGCTGGCCTGCGCGACCTGCGCGCGGACGGCCTGGGCCGCTGCCGCCAGCGTCACCACCGGCACCACCGGCCGGTCGATGCCGAAGGCCAGGCCCTGCACCACGCCGCAGGCGGTGCGCACGCCGGTAAAGGACCCCGGACCAACGCCGAAGGCCAGCGCATCGCAACGCGACAGCGCCAGCCCGGCCTCGGCCAGTAGTTGCTGGATCATGGGGAGAATGGCATCGGAGTGCGTCTGGGCACCGGCCGACTGGCGCGACAGGAGCTCGCCGTGATGCAGCAGCGCTGCCGATGCGAGCTCGGTAGAAGTTTCAATGGCAAGAATCGTGGACATCCCGCTATTTTACCGTGAGGCGGGCAATTCTTCGGCTTCCCGTCCATGAGAGCGAAACAATAGGGGCTTGCCTGCGCCAGCGCAAAAGCCCTTGCCGCTGAAGCGAGTAAAATAGCCACGCCATGTCTTACCAGATCCTTGACCAAAACAACCGCCGCCCCCTCGCCGAGGCACTTCGCAATGACACCTGGGTCATCGCCTGCCTGTGCGCGAACTGGTGCGGCAGCTGCCGCGAATACGATGCGGCCTTCCGCGCCTGGGCCGAACGCTATCCCCAACACCATTTCGTCTGGATCGATATCGAAGACCAGGCCGACCTGGTCGGCGACCTCGACATCGACAACTTCCCCACCCTGCTCATCGAACGCGGTGCCACGGTCGCCTTCTTCGGCCCGATGGAACCCGACACCCGCCTGGCCGAACGCATCCTGCTGGCGCAGATGGACAAGAGCGACAGCGAGCTCCAGCGTGAGGCCATCAGCACGGCCGAGCGCCGCCAGTGGCAGCAGGAATGCAGCCTGCTGGAGAAGCTGGCCGACGTCATCGGATAAGGCCGGGCCGACTCAGACCAGCCAGGGATCGGTCTCCGGATGCGGGAAGCGCGCGCTGACGAACTCGGCAAAACTGCGCACCTTGGCCGAGAGCAGGCGACGACTGGGATAGACCATCGACATCACCACCTGGCCCATATCGAAATCCGGCAATACCTGCAGCAGCTTGCCGCAGCGCAGGTCATCCCCCAATGTGTACGAGGGCCGCAAGGCGATGCCCATGCCCGACAGCGCCAGCTCGCGCAGCAGCACCCCGCTGTTGGAGACGATCTTGCTGACGATGGGCACATCCAGCACGCCATGGGGAGTATTGACGTGCCAGTGATGGCGCAGGTACTCGTGGGAGAAATTCAGGCAGCTATGGCGCGACAGGTCTTCCGGCTGTTCCGGCGCTCCCGTCCGGGCCAGGTAGGCCGGCGATGCGCACAGGATCACATGGGCCACACCCAGCTGGCGCACGATCATGCTGGCATCGAACTTCTGCAGGCTGTTGAAGAAGCCGATATCGATACCCTCCTCCACCAGGTCGATGGAGCGGTCCGAGAGCCGCACATCGAGCGCCACATCGGGATAGGCCTGCGAATAGCCCGACAGGATATCGCCCATCTGTGACTGCCCGAACCCGGCATTGGAATAGATGGCCAGGGTCCCGGCCGGTCGTTTGGTCTCCATCGACACGAGCGCCTCGGCATCGTCGACTTCGGCCAGGATCAGGCGCACCCGCTCCAGGTAGGCCTGCCCGGCCTCGGTCAGCGACAGGCGCCGGGTCGAGCGATTCAGCAGGCGCGTGCCCAGGTGGGCTTCCAGATCGGCAATGAAGCGGGTGGTGACGGCGTTGGAAATCTCCAGGATTTCCGCCGCCCGGACAAAGCTGCCCTGCTCGACCACCTTGGCGAAGACCCGCATTGATTGCAAGCGATCCATTTTTCAAGTCCCCGATTGTTCCAAAAAGAGAAATAGTCCATTCCGATTAGACCCATTTTTCTTTCGCTTGGCAATATTTACACTGCAGTCATCGGTTGGCGCAGTGCAATAAGGCGACAACCGGTTCCACCGGCAGCCCTTGAACAGGCGAGCCCACAAGGAGCGCCAAGCATCACCGGCCCGGGGGAGCAAACTCAACTTACCAGACAAAACATAGGACAAGATCATGAACATCAAGAATATCGTCGTTGCCGCTTCCCTGCTGGCCGCTGCTGGCGCCGCCCTGGCCGAGGCACCGTACCCGCCGGAAACCCCGTTCCATTCGACCCAGACCCGTGCCGACGTCAAGGCTGAACTGCAACGTGCACGTGCCAACGGTGAAATCGCTAACCGCAACGACTACCCCATCGTGCGCCAACCCGTGTCCCACCTGAGCCGCGCCCAAGTGCAAGAGCAAGCGCAACACGCCAGCGCCCAGCAAGACTCGCTCTACAGCGGCGCCTGATCGGCCACGGCCCACATTGTGCCGAGCCAGCGTTCCGCCTAAGGCGTCAGAACCGCCCGGCTGCCATGAAAGCCTGCAGTAGCATGTTGTAGCGCCTCACCAGCGCACCCGCAGTACAGAAGCCATCAGTACCGCAGCACCACCTGCCATGTCGCCCCTGCCGCATCGATACATTGAAGACGGCGCATGACAGTTGGTGCCCCCACCGCCTCACCCTTCCTGCCTCCGCCAGCCCGCACGCGTTTTTCTCGCCAGACCGAGCAAATTTGCAAGCATTTCGCATTCCCACGCCGTGGGTGCGGCAAGAAATGCACACAAGCCCGCTTCACCGCCTATTTTTGCTGCATCGCGACATGCAAAAACCCTTGTAAACGCCCGCAAATTCACGCTTTTCCTTGAGATTTTGGCGCACCGCATGTAGAGTCAAGGGTTTGTTCCTTCCGGCCTAGCTAGCGATTATTGGTCAAAGTCGGGCCACACTTTTTTATCCCTATGGCTTTATACGTTCACAAATACGGCGGTACCTCGATGGGCTCGATCGAGCGCATCCAGAATGTCGCGAAGCGCGTTGCCAAATGGCACGACGCAGGCCATCAGATCGTCGTCGTGCCCTCGGCGATGTCTGGTGAAACCAACCGCCTGCTGGGCATGGCAAAGGAGATCATGGCCCAGCCCGACGGTCGTGAGCTGGACATGCTGGCCTCCACCGGCGAGCAGGTATCGGTGGCCCTGCTGGCCATCGCCCTGCAGGCGCTGGGCAAGCAGGCCGTGTCCTATGCCGGCTGGCAAGTACCGATCAAGACCGACTCCGCCTTCACCAAGGCACGCATCCGCTCCATCGATGATGCCAAGGTGCGCAAGGACCTGAACGCCGGCAAGGTCGTCATCATCACCGGCTTCCAGGGCGTGGACACCGACGGCAACCTCACCACCCTGGGCCGTGGCGGCTCGGACACCTCGGCGGTGGCCGTGGCGGCCGCCATGAAGGCCGCCGAATGCCTGATCTATACCGACGTCGACGGTGTCTACACCACCGACCCGCGCGTTGTCAGCGACGCCCGTCGCCTCAAGACCGTGACCTTCGAGGAAATGCTGGAAATGGCGTCCCTGGGTTCCAAGGTCCTGCAGATCCGCTCGGTGGAATTCGCCGGCAACTACAAGATGCCGACCCGCGTGCTGTCCTCGCTGACCGACCCGCTCACGCCGCTGGCCGAAGAAGCCGCCTCCGGCACCCTGATTTCGTTTGAGGAAGACAAGAACATGGAACAAGCAACCATTACCGGCATCGCCTTCAGCCGCGACGAGGCCAAGATCACCGTGCTGGGCGTGCCGGATCGTCCGGGCATCGCCTACCAGATCCTGGGCCCGGTGGCCGACGCCAACATCGAAGTGGACATGATCATCCAGAACCAGTCGGTGGAAGGCAAGACCGACTTCACCTTCACGGTGCCGCGTGGCGAATACGCCAAGGCCGTGGAAGTATTGAACAGCAGCGTCAAGGCCCACATCGGCGCAGCCGCCATCAATGGCGACACCAAGGTGTCCAAGGTCTCCGTGGTGGGCGTGGGCATGCGCAGCCACGTGGGCATCGCCTCGCAGATGTTCCGCACCCTGTCCGAAGAAGGCGTCAACATCCAGATGATCTCCACCTCGGAAATCAAGATCTCGGTCCTGATCGACGAAAAGTACATGGAACTGGCCGTGCGCGCCCTGCACAAGGCCTTTGATCTGGACAGCGCCAAGTAAGACAGCGTCACGCCCTCAGCGCAGCCGGCACCGGTCAAAAAAGAGTGATTATTTGCAAGACTCCTGTTGACCGAATGCAAATGAGAAGATATTATCTCGGTCTTCGCTGAGGCAACGCAGTAACAGCCTTCAGTGTGGAGACGTGGCCGAGTGGTCGAAGGCACTTCCCTGCTAAGGAAGCATATGGGCTTAAACCTGTATCGAGGGTTCGAATCCCTCCGTCTCCGCCAAGCATTACTAAGCCCCTGTTTTTACAGGGGCTTTTTTATTGGTTCTTCGACGTTGGTGTCACTCTTAGGGGTACCTCTTTCACTTGAAAGAGCCCATGAAAATCCCCAGCAAGATCAGCCAATCTCGCCACGGCATTTATTACTTCCACCATCAGTTCATCAAAAACGGGAAACGCAAAGAGTCCCGCATTTCCCTCAACACCAAAAATCCTCTTATTGCCCGAGAAAAATCATTGCTCATTTCAGCTATGATGGCTGGCAACAAAATGGGGGAAGACGTCGGCGGCGCAAAAATGTCATCACTTGACTTCGTCGGCCACCACACTACGCGCTAACGCATCCAAAATCCTCGCGCGGCAGGTGGTCAGTATTTCATCAGCAAGAGGCGAGTCATCGGGACAAGCACGGGACATGACTAGAGCCCCGACCGCATGGGCCAGAATATCTAGAAGCTGCCCTCTCTGTAATGGGTGACTGGAGCCTTGGGCACCACTTAGTGCTGCTACGAAGTCCTCAATGCCTGCGGAGAATGTAGCGCGAACAGCGTCCGACTGACGCGCAGCGTCCCCACCGAGCGCCGCTATCGTGCATCCATTTGTTCGATCGTCTCGATGTTCGCGAGAAAGATAATTCGTTACGAGCCCAGCAATTTCAATTCCCGCTGATTGCTCTGCAGTCTGCGCGAGGCCACAAGCTGTCGATTCTGCAATCAGGTCAGACTTCGAGGCAAAGTGCTTGTAGAAGCCGCCATGCGTAAGTCCAGCGGCGGACATCAGGTCTGCAATCCCAACCCCATCGTAGCCGCGCTCCCGAAACAGAAGGGACGCCGTCTCAACAACTCGCGCCCGGTTTGCCTGAACCTGTGCCTTCGTGACCTTCATGTCTATCTCAATGTGAAATTTTAACCAGTGAAGATGTTACTACACATTGATTACGACCGTAATCAATGTGTTGACAATAAAGATTATGATCGTCATCATTGCGTAAATTCTTATACCGTCTCCTTGCTCCCGACCTCAAGTGGCCCACCACCGCGTGCAGCAAGAAAACTAGTAAGTCCAACCGCAACCGAAAGGAAATCAACCATGAGCCAGCTACCTAAAGTCCTTATCACAGGGGCCTCCAGTGGAATCGGAGCCACCTACGCTGAGCGTTTAGCCCTGCGGGGCCATGGACTCGTGCTGGTAGCTCGTGACAATGAGCGGCTCAACACATTGGCCGCACGCCTTCGCAAAGACGCGGCCGTGTCTGTAGAAGTGCTGCAAGCCGATCTGACAAACCCGACCGACTTAGCCAAAGTTGAAGACCGCCTGCGTGATGACTTCAGCATTGAAGTCCTTATTAACAACGCGGGTATTGCCCAATCAGGCAACTTCTTCGATCAAACAGCAGGATCCATCGAACGCCTGATTGCGCTCAATACGACTGCCCCAACGCGCCTTGCAGCTGCGGTCGCGACACGTTTTGCAGAGACTGGCCGAGGCGCAATTGTCAACCTCGGCTCCGTTGTAGGCTTCGCACCCGAGTTCGGAGCTTCGATCTATGGTGCAACGAAAGCCTTCGTATTGTTTCTGTCGCAGGGACTGCACCTTGAACTCTCTACCAAGGGGGTCTACGTTCAGGCCGTTTTACCTGCTGCAACTCGAACGGAAATCTGGGAACGGGCAGGAATCGACGTCAACAGCCTGCCAGAAGTGATGGAGGTCGGAGAACTCGTTGATGCAGCGCTGATCGGATTTGATCGCCGCGAGTTGGTCACGATCCCGCCACTTCATGTTGCCGAGCGATGGGAAGCGCTGGAGGGCGCTCGCGCATCCCTTCTCGGAGACATCCGGCAAGCGCGCGCCGCTGAACGCTATCAACCCAAGTAAGTATCCCCAAATAACCACTTGTTCAGGCACTTCTGTTTCACCGGGGAGTGCCGACAACCGGCATGAAAAACTGATCTGGAGCCAAGGATGTTGACTCAAACCCGCATTGCACTCGTTACTGGTGCGTCATCAGGAATCGGCGAGGCCACCGCCAACAGGCTCGCGGCACTCGGATATCGTGTCTATGGGACAAGCAGGCGTGGCAATCAGGACAACCGCGGTGCTTTCCCCTTATTGGCCATGGATGTTACGGATGACGGATCAGTGAAAAGCGCCGTTGATGAATTGCTCCGTCAGGAAGGTCGTATCGATGTGCTCGTGAATAACGCAGGCTTTGGTCTAGGGCCAGCAGCGGCAGAGGAAAGCTCAATGGATCAGGTTCGGGCACTGTATGAGACGAACGTCTTCGGCGTCATAAGAGTAACGAATGCAGTGCTTCCCGCGATGCGCCAGCAAGGTAGCGGTCGCATCCTGAACGTGGGCTCGGGACTCGGGATTATTCCGGCCCCTTACAATGCGCACTATTCTGCTACCAAGCATGCCATTGAGGGCTACTCCGAATCGCTTGATCACGAGGTTCGAGAATTCGGAGTACGTGTCCTGGTTATCGAACCGGGCGTAACACGTACATCCTTCGATACAAGCGCCACCTCGCCTGACCGCCCCCACACGGCCTACGAAGCTAGCCGTCAAAAATATCTTGTCGCCTACAACAAGGCAATGGCTGCTGCGGATAGCGCAGACAGCGTGGCAGAAACCATCATCCTGGCAGTGAGCGCAGAGTCCCCTTCCCTTCGTTACCCCTCGGGAAAAGTGGCGCGTCAGGGCGCTTTTGCAAGGCGATTTTTACCTCGTGGCTTCCTCGACAAGGTTCTTCATAAGCAATTTGGTCTGGGGTGACGCCGTCCCACATTTGGTCTGTCGCTGTCGCGACAGAAGCGTGCAAAGTCCTCTGACGTTGCTGCACATGTGATCGTCATCGACCTCAGCCTTATCACCATGATTTCGACACGCAGCGATGGAGTGCAGATGGACTCACGAGCAGAAGACAACCCCAAGGCATCGGAATCAGGTCTCACTGAGAAACAGGCCCACCAGTCTCAAAGCACATTACAACTAACGGTGAACGCGGGGATAGCTGCCCCCAGTCGCCTTGCGACGATGACTGAGTTTGAAATGCGGGCCTTTCTGATGATCCTCTAAGCCAGGGTGGATTGCTTAGCTTGCACAAGACGTCGCTCAAAGGCATCCCAGATAATTTACAAGGAACAAAAAAATGCTGCTCACCCCATTTGATCTCCGTAGGCTCGAACTGAGAAATAGACTGGTAATGGCCCCCCTTACACGTAACCGAGCGATCGGCAACGTGCCAAATGAATTGATGGCGACCTACTATGGTCAGCGGGCTACAGCCGGACTAATTATCACAGAGGGCACATCTCCTTCGGCCAACGGCCTCGGCTATGCCCGCATCCCCGGACTTTTCAATGATGACCACGTAAAAGGGTGGAAGCTGGTAACCGACGCAGTCCACGCACGAGGCGGGAAAATCGTCGTCCAGCTGATGAATACGGGGCGCATTTCTCATCCGAACAATCTCCCGCCAGGCACGGAAATCCTCGGGCCCTCCTCTGACATTGCCCCCGGCGAAATATGGACAGACGACCTTGGCAACCAGCCCCATGGGGTGCCGCGTGCCATGAGCAAAGAGGATATCGAGAGAGCGATCACCGAGTACGCCACGGCAGCAAGCCTGGCGATGGAGGCGGGATTCGATGGTGTCGAGTTGCATGCAGCAAATGGCTATCTACTGGAGCAATTCCTGAATGCCAACGTCAATCGCCGAAACGATGGCTACGGCGGCACTTCCGACGGCCGAAATCGCTTCGTTGTTGAAGTGGCCCGCGCAGCGGCAAGGGAAATTGGCGCAGAGCGTGTCGGGATACGTCTTTCACCTTATGGCGTTTTCAATGCTACCGGGCCTTTTGCCGGTATCGATGAGCAATATCTTGCTTTGGTCAGTCAACTCTCCTCGCTCGGTTTGATGTACATACACGTACTGGATCACTCGGCGTTGGGAGCCCCTCCGGTTCCAGCCGAGCTGAAAAGCAAACTGGCGGATGCGTTTGCGGGGCCGGTCATCCTCGCTGGCGGATTTAACAAGATCAGTGCCGAGGAAGCGCTCTCCAATGGCCGCGCCGATCTTGTTGCGCTGGGTCGCGCATTCCTGTCGAACCCTGATCTGGTTGAGCGTTTACGTCGAGACGCACCTTTGAACGCGCCTGAGCCGACTACCTTCTACACTCCCGGCGAACTCGGCTATACCGATTATCCGACCCTGCGAGAATCCGCGAAGTAACGGAATGAGCAGTGGAAGGACTGCTGATGAAAGGCCGTTCCCCATACCGGCCTCGCAACGCATGTGCACTTGACTGCCAACTATCAGCAAATCAAGGGCGCTAACAGATTTCAATATAACCTGAGCGTCTGATCACCTCAAAAGAACAAAAGAAGGACGTATGAAAGCATTAACACTGAAGCGTTACGGCAGCTTGGCAAACGCGACGTTTGAAGAAATTTCCAGGCCTGTCATCAGGCCCGACGAAATTCTCGTCGAGGTCTACGCGGCGGGACTGAATCCCATTGACTACATGATCCCAAAGGGCACTTTCAAGCCCATTCTGAAGTTCGACATGCCTGCAACCCTTGGGAGTGATCTGGCCGGCGTGGTGGTCGAGGTCGGCAGCAAGGTAACCCGATTCAAGGTGGGTGATGAAGTCTTTGCGAGCATTTTCGATCTGGGCAGGGGAAGTCTGGCTGAATATGCAGCCGTACCTGAGTTCGCAGCAGCGCTGAAGCCTGCCAATTTGAGCTTTACCGAGGCGGCATCGATTCCCATGGTGGGATTGACGTCCTGGCAGGCTCTTGGCGTACGTGCGCAGACCAGACCCGGCCATAAGGTCTTCATACCGGCCGGATCAGGAGGCATAGGAACGTTCGCCATCCAGCTCGCCAAGCAACTGGGCGCTACGGTTGGCACGACCACCAGTGCCGGCAACATGGAGTGGGTACGTGCTCTCGGTGCAGATGAGGTCGTGGATTACAAAAAGCAGAATTTCGAGGACGTCATGCAGGGCTATGACACCGTGCTCGGCACGGTCAAGGGTGATGCACTGGAGAAAGCGCTGCGCATTCTCAAGCCGAAGAGCAAGATTGTGTCGTTGATCGGACCTCCCGATGGCGCATTCGCTTTTCAAAAGGGCATGAATCTGCTGATGCGAATTATCTTCGGTTTGTTGAGCAGAAAAATAATCCGTCTGGCCAAACAACAGGATACGCATTACTCGTTCCTGTTTGTTCAGCCGAGTGGAGAGCATCTGACAATCATTGGATCAATGCTGGAGGCTGAACGTATTCGGCCTGTCATCGATAGAGTTTTCTCCTTTGAAAATGCAAAGCTCGGCCTTGAGTATCTTGAAGCAGGACGAGCCAAAGGCAAGGTCGTCGTCGAGTTGAAAAATACGCAGATCTGATCTGGATTCCAGTGAGCAATGAATACGGGCCTGGGCGGCCATATTAATCGCCAATTTTTCGGAGAAAGACGAATGAAATACAGAAGTTTTGGAAAGACCGGAATTCAAGTCTCTGAAGTCGCACTCGGTACCGGAAACTTCGGAACTGGTTGGGGTTATGGTGCCGACCCCGACACTGCCAAAGCAGTATTCAATGCCTACGCCGAGGCAGGTGGCAATTTCATCGATACGGCGGACGTGTATCAATTCGGCCAGTCAGAAGAGCTGGTGGGATCTTTGCTGCAGGGACGCCGTGATGATTTTGTGCTTGCGACCAAGTTCTCCAGCGGTGCTAGCCCTAATGCCAACCGCCTTGTCACAGGCAATAGCAGGAAGGCAATGATCGCCTCCGTAGAAGCAAGTCTGAAGAGGCTCAAAACTGACAGAATCGACCTCTACTGGGTCCACCACCCGGATGGCGTCACGCCTGTCGAGGAAATCATCAGAGGTCTTGATGACTTGAGCCGTGCCGGGAAAATTCTGTACGCTGGCTTGTCGAACTTTGCTGCCTGGAGACTTGCGCGAGCAGTCACCGTGGCAGAGTTAAGCGGGGCAGTTCCCATTGCAGCGGCTCAATTCCAACACAGCTTGGTGCACCGAGATCCGGAAGCTGACCTGTTCCCTGCGTCAAAGGCACTAGGACTGGGGATTGTGACATGGTCTCCGCTGGGTGGCGGAATGCTGACCGGGAAGTACCGGCAAGGTGAAACTGGACGTGCGGAGGGTTTCGGCGGTCGAGTCTTCCAGGCCGAGAACTCCGAACAGCGCACTACGATTCTTGATACTGTGCTTGCGATCGCCAATGAATCAGGTGCAAGTGCCAGTCAAGTTGCCATTGCTTGGGCCGGATCACATGGAGCGACACCAATCCTTGGGCCGCGCACCTTGTCTCAAGTAAAGGATAACATTGGCGCACTCTCAGTTGAAATGACGGACGAGCAGATTACCCGTCTGGACGCCGCTAGTAGCATTGGGTCTGCTCTGGTAAGAACTTCCCTGCCGGGAGATGGGTCTGCCGCAAAAATGGTAGCCTAATATTCTTGCACATCACAGCGTCGAGGGTTTGGCCCTTGTACTGACTAGCAAGTGCTCGTGAAACTGGTCATTCCTTCGGTCGCCTAGAAAGTAGAGCTGGCGACCATCTTTTTTCGTTTCAATTGGCAGTGATGATGACTCGAACACGCGATATCAAAATTTTAGGCTTTGATGTATTCGGGACAGTAGTTGACTGGCGAAATAGCATCGCACGACAGTCAGAGTCTTTTCTGAAGAAGTACAAAATCGAACTCGACCCCTTCACTTTTGCAGATGAATGGAGATCCCGATATCAGCCTTCGATGGAGAAAATCAGATCAGGAGAGCGTCATTGGGTGCCATTGAACGTTCTTCATCGCGAAAGCTTGGAAGAAGTTCTTAAAGGACACGGTGTAGATGTGCATGCGATCCCAGATACCGAATTGTTGGCCTTGAATAGAGCTTGGGACCATCTGGAGCCCTGGACCGACGTCAGAGAGGGGCTCCTACGGCTTAAACGATGCTATCCGATAGTAACCATTTCAAATGGGCATGTGTCTGGAATGATCGCTCTCGCTCGACATGCGGGCCTTCCATGGGATGCAATTCTTGGCGCCGAGGTATCACAAAATTATAAACCACAGCCGCAGGTCTACCTGACGTCAGCAAAATTAGCCGGTGTGCTTCCCCAACAACTCGCCATGGTAGCTGCTCACAATGATGACCTAGCCGCAGCCAGATCAAATGGACTGATCACTATATTCGTTCGCAGACCCATCGAATGGGGAACCAGCCAAACCGCTGATCTAGCTCCAGACGAAGAATGGGACGTTTTAGCTGAGAGCCTCGTTGATTTGGCCGATATCCTCAATTGTCCGAGATGATGGTATCCCGAGGTACGGGCGCGCTTGCCGACTTGGCGCCGACGAGATCGTTGACTGCAAGAAGCAGGAGTTCAAAAAGGTACTGCGTGGCTACGATGCAGTTCTTGGAACGGTGCGCGGTGACTCTATTGAAAAATCCCTTGGCATCCTAAAGCCAGGAAGCAAGGTCGTTTCCATCATAGGGCCGCTGGATGCTGCATTCGCACGTGCCAGGCGTTTGAACTTCATCTTGACATTCGTGTTCGCGCCGATGAGCCGCAAGATACAAGTTCGCTCCACGCCAGGCCATGCAGGTGCAGTCCCCTGAGTTCCAGGGCGAGGTGATGTATTCTTGTCCGCCAACGCCATCATCATTCAATTACCAGTTCCACTGCCACCAGCACGGCATCAAGACCGGGGTGCTGGATAGCGGACAGTACCCGAGTCATTAGCCGGTCGCCGCCGTGATGGTGCAGCAGACCATGCCGACGTTTCTCTAACGGCAGCGGCAGCTCGCTGAAAGGCTCCCTGTCGCGCAATGCGCCTGGCTTTCGCTCGGTCGGAATATAAGAGTGCACGGAACCCTGAGACAGCAGCAGCAGAGCCACTAGGGCCTGTTCCGCAGCGCTTATTGCACACACCGGGCCACCCAATCAGTGGGGGCCATCCCTTCCCAACGTTTGAATGCGCGTCGAAAGTTCGCGATGTCAGTGTAGTTCAGCAGATATGCCGTCTCCTTGACCGGAACCTTCTTCCGAAGCAGCTCCAGCGCCATTTGGTGCCTGACCGATTCCAGCACATCACGAAATGAGCTTGCTTCAGCCACCAGCCGACGGTGCAGCGTTCTCGGCGTCATGCCCATCAGCTTCGCGCAGGTGGTAATGCTCGGGAACACCGGACTACACTCAAGCATCAATCCCTCCAGTCTGGCGCGCACGCTGGCGTTATTGCGGACCTTCTTGAACTCCTCGGTACAGATCCTTACCGCTTCATTCAGCACCAAGGGATCGTGTGTGGAGGCATCCTCCTCGGCGGTGGATAAATCAAAAGACAACCCGGACCAGCTTTGACCATACAGCACTTCGCAGCCAAAAATATCGTGCGCCAAGTCGCTGTGCGGCGGTTCGGGAAAGCTAAAACATACCCTGGTGCATGCGCTGCCGTGGGGAATCAGATCATCAGCGATATTCTTGACCGCCACGACGGCGATTTCGATCACTGGATCGCAAGCACTTCCCAGCCCCAAAGCGGGCGTGAAGAATACTTCCAGCACGCCGTTCACGATACGGTTCTGGATGCGCACAGCGCCAGTTCGTAGGCAAACAAATTGCTCGACAAGTTGCATGGCCTCCCGGATGTTATGGCTGGTCATCGCCGCCAATCCGACAATGCCGTGGCTGCCGGTGACCAGGCGGCAACCGGCCAGCACGCCGAAACCGGTCTCGCCGGAAATCTGGATGGCTTGGGCGACGAATTCCCCGAACTTCTCGACCGGGATATGAACCGTTGAGTCGGCCAGATCCTGCTCACGCAGTTCAGCCGAGGAAAGCAAATCCTTCATGTCGACGCTCAACTCAGCCGCTTGATCGGCGATTTGACGCAAGTAAGTGACAGGTACGGTGGTGGTATGCATCGGCGGTCTCCTCTATTTTTATAGGCACGGGTGTGCAGGCGTTGTCACGCAGAGGGAGCAGGCCCCCAAATTACTATCAGAGGTAAATTCATTCTACACGTCATCCTCTCCCCTAGTTCGCAGGTGGCGATAAATGACCCTCGACTGTCCATTTCTCCACTCACGCTGCCCATGAGCTCTATGACATCCTTGGACCTAAATTAAAACCAGGAGACAACCATGATGCGCTCATTCTTCGGGCGGTCCTCACATGAGGCCGTGATAAATGGCAAAACCATCACCGTCGAGCCGGACGAAACCTTGTTGTTGGCGGCTCTACGGCAAGACATCAACATTCCCTCCATCTGCCGCGTCGGCGGGTGTGGCACCTGCAAATGCAAGCTCAAGGAAGGTCAGGTCGAGGAGCTGACCGAAACCGCCTACTTGCTCACGGAGAAGGAGATCGAGGATGGTTACATCCTCGCTTGCCAGAGCCGCCTCCGCAGCGACGTCAAGATCGACCTGGCGCAAGAGGGCGCAATCGATGCCGCACCGGTGTCGGGAAAAATCATCAACAAGCAGCAATTGACCCATGACATCGCCCGCATCGAAGTGCGCCTCGAACAAGCAATTTCGTACCGTGCGGGCCAGTTCGCAGAAGTGACACTGCCGGCGATGTCCGACAATGCCCGAAGCTATTCATTCTCAAGCGCGTCTGCGAACGGGCGCGATGTCAGCTTCACGGTGCGACGCGTGCCCGGCGGGCGCGTTTCCGGCCATTTGGTCGACAAGGCCAAGGTCGGTGACGCACTCACGGTGCGTGGGCCTGGCGGTCAGTTCTGGATGCGCGACGATCAAGGGCCTGTGCTCATGATCGCGGGCGGCAGCGGCCTCGCGCCCATCCTGGCGATGCTGCAGGACATGGAACATCGAGGCGATCAGCGCGCGGTGACGGTGCTGTTTGGCGCCCGCTCCCAGCGCGATCTGTACGCACTGGATCAAATGGCGGACTATGTCGCGAAGCGGCCCGACTTCCGCTTCATTCCGGTCCTGTCCGAGGCCAACGAGCCCGAACGCTGGGAGGGGCGTACCGGTTTGGTCAGCGCGCACATCGCCGAACTGCTGGGCGGAGCGCAGTCGGCCTATCTGTGCGGGCCACCGGCAATGATTGACGCAGCGGTGGTCGAATTGCGGAGGCTGGGTATGGCCAGCGAACAGATACACGCCGACCGCTTTCTTGATCAAGCGCCCAAGATGCATACTGGCTTTTACGGAGCGGTCGGTTTGCCTGTCGCCGAGCGCGTGAGCGCCAACGTTCTGGACTATCTCAAGTTCCTCCTACTGCACGCGATGGGCGCGGGGGCGGTGGTGTCCCTATTGGCGGGCGGTAGCTACACTGGTCTTGGGCTGCTTGCCTTCCTGGTGTTCTACATTGGCGGCGATGCGCTCATGGGTAGCGATACCCGCACCCCAGCCTACAAATCGCCATGGATCTTGACGGTGCAGCTTTGGCTGGCCCTGCCGTTGCTAGCGATGGTGGTGTTCAGTTACATCTGGACCCTCTCGCTGGGCGATCCTTTGGGATTTGGCGCCGCGGTGAGTGGCTTGACCGGCTATGACATCCTGTCGGCCCGCGCTGGCACCAGTTTCTGGCAGCATATGGCCGGCCTGCTCCATACCGGGCTGATGATTGGCTTCCTGGGCACTGTAACGGCGCATGAGTTGACGCATCGTACCTGGGACCCGATCTCTCTGCTGTGTGGTCGCTGGCTGCTCGCGTTCAGCTACGACACAGGTTTCGCCATCGAGCATGTCTATGGCCACCATCGCTACGTTTCGACCGAGCACGATCCGGCCACCGCACCACGGGGACGCAATGTGTACTTCCACATGCTGGCCTCGCTGGTGAAAGGTAATATCAGCGCCTGGTGCATCGAGGCTGAACGCCTCAAGCGCAAGCACCAATTCGTCCTGGGCTACCGCAACGCTTACCTGCGCGGTTCGCTCATGAGTGTGCTGCTGCTGGGTGTCGCCGCCTGGATGGCGGGCTGGGTCGGTGCATTGGCCTTCAGCGCTTGCGCGCTATTCGCGAAATGTCTGCTGGAGGTGGTCAACTACATGGAACACTACGGCATTGTGCGCCTTCCGGACCAAGCTGTTCAGCCACGGCATTCCTGGAACACCAACGCCCGCATGAGTTCCTGGGCCATGTTTAACCTTAGCCGGCACTCCCACCACCATGCGCAAGGTGAGGTGCCCTACCACGACCTGATGCCGCTGTCGGATGCGCCTATGATGGTGCATGGCTATTTGGCCACTGTCGTGCTGACTCTGATTCCGCCCCTCTGGCATCGCCTGATGACGCCGAAACTGATGGAATGGGACCGCGTGTACGCTACGCCGGAAGAGCGAGCGCTGGCCCTGCGCGCGAACCAACGCAGCCGTCTCAAAGCGTTGCGCGACTATGATCCGCGCCACTGGAATACAGGCGTAGCCAACTAGGTACGCCGTTCACACCCCACCATTTTACGATCCGGGGCTCCTCCCCGCGTCGGGAGATAACATGAATTTCGATTACGTCATCGTCGGCGGCGGTTCCGCTGGCGCGACCCTGGCTGCGCGCCTCAGTGAAGATCCACGCACGACCGTCTGTTTGCTCGAAGCAGGTGGCAAGGGCGACGACCTGCTGATCCGTATGCCATCCGGTGTCGTTGCGATGTTGCCAGGCAAGGTGAAGATCAATAACTGGGCGTTGAATACCGTGCCCCAGCCCGGACTCAATGGCCGGCGCGGCTACCAGCCGCGCGGGCGTGCCCTGGGTGGGTCCTCGGCCATTAACGCGATGTTGTACGTGCGGGGTCAACGAGAGGATTATGACCATTGGGCCGACCTTGGCTGCAGCGGGTGGCACTGGGACGCGGTGCTTCCCTATTTCAAGAAAGCCGAAAACAATGAACGCGGACCCGATGCGCTGCACGGCGCCAGCGGACCATTGCATGTCTCGGAGCAGCGCGACCCGCGTCCCATCACATACGCATTCATCGAGGCGGCCAAGCACTGCGGGGTGCCGCCCCGTGCGGACTTCAACGATGGCGGCAATGAAGGCGTGGGCTTGTACCAGGTGACGCAGTTCCACGACGCCGCTCGTCGCGGTGAGCGTTGCTCCACGGCCGCCGCATATCTGCATCCGCCTGAACGACAGCGAGCCAATCTCACGATCACGACGAAAACCCGCGCCACCAAGATCCTGTTCGAGGGAAAACGGGCGGTCGGTGTGGCATATCGGCAAGGTGGCGAGATCAAGCGCGTCCACGCGCGGCGGGAAGTGATCCTCGCGGCCGGTGCCTTCGGTTCACCTCAATTGTTGCAACTATCCGGCGTCGGACGTCCGGAAGATATCACTCACCATGGCATTCCCATGGTGCATGAGCTGCCTGGCGTGGGACAAAACCTGCAAGACCATCTGGATTTCATCCATGTGTTCAAGAGCAGGGACAAAGACAATTTTGGGATCGGCCTGACCGGCACCCTGAATTTGATGCGACACACCGCCCGATGGCGCAAGAATGGCGGCGGCATGCTGGCCACGCCGTTCGCCGAGGGCGCCGCCTTCATCAAGAGCCATCCAGGCGTAGACAGACCCGACCTGCAGTTGCATTTCGTGATCTCGCTGGTGGACGATCATGCGCGCAAGCTACATCTGGGCTATGGCTTTTCTTGCCACGTTTGCTACCTGCGCCCCTATTCGCGCGGCGAGGTGTTTCTCCAGTCGGCCGACCCGATGGCTGACCCGGGGATTGATCCGCGCTTCCTTTCGGACGATCGCGATCTGAAGGCCTTGATCCAGGGCGCCAAGATGACGCGCGATATTCTACTGGCACCGCCACTAGAGAAGTATCGCCATCGCGAACTGTTCGACGTAACAGACGGCATGAGCGACGCCCAATGGGAACAGCACATTCGCGCGCGCTCGGACACGATTTATCACCCGGTCGGCACCTGCAAGATGGGCATCGACGCGATGGCGGTCGTCGATCCCGAGCTGAAGGTTCATGGGCTGCAAGCGTTGCGCGTAGTGGACGCCTCCATCATGCCAACGCTGGTCAGCGGCAACACCAACGCCCCCACCATCATGATTGCCGAGAAAGCGGCTGAAATCATTCGTGGTGCCCACCGTTAATTGACTTTCCTAGGAACAGAAAATGCTCGGAAAAATGATGCGGGAGCCGCTGCTTGTCTCCAGCCTGATCGCGCACGCCGCGCGCTACCACGCCGGCACTGAAATCGTCTCGATTCAGACCGATGGCGGGGTTCAACGAAGCAGCTGGGGGCAGACCGAAGCGCGGGCCAGGAGCCTCGCCTCGGCCCTGAAAAAGTTAGGCTTGCGACAAGGCGAACGTTGCGCCACCATCGCGTGGAACAATCAGCGCCATTTGGAAATTTATTTCGGGGTATCCGGCGCGGGATTGGTTTGCCACACGATCAATCCCCGATTGGCGCACGAGGTGTTGACCTATATGATCAATCACGCTCAGGACCGGGTGCTGTTCGTCGATCGGACCTTCCTCCCTATCGTGGCCAGCGTGCGGCCCGTTCTGAATACGGTCCAGTGGATTGTGCTGCTGGGACCACGCGACGATGAGGCCCTCGCCATGGTCGATGATCTGCTGTTCCATGACGAACTGGTCGCGCTGGGTGATGCGGCGGCGCCATGGCCTACGTTCGACGAGATGCTGCCGGCTTCGCTGTGCTACACGTCTGGCACCACCGGCCGTCCAAAAGGCGTGCTGTACAGCAATCGGTCGAGCACGTTGCTTGCCTTGGCGGGCAATCAACCAGACGGACTGGCGATATCGGCGCGCGATAGCGTGATGCCTGTAGTACCGATGTTTCATGTCAATGCGTGGGGCGTTCCCTATATCGCGGCTGCGCAGGGCGCCAAGCTGGTACTGCCTGGCCCCAAGCTGGATGGCGAGAGTCTTGCGGCGTTGATTGATGCCGAGGAGGTCAGTCTGGCGCTGGGCGTACCCACCATCTGGTTGGGGCTGTTGGAGGCGTTGCGTGCGCGTGGCACCCGCCCCAACCGTCTCAGGCGTAGCATCGTCGGTGGCGCCGCCTTGCCGGCATCGATGCTGGCCGCGTTTCGCGATGAATTCAATATCGAACTAATCCACGCCTGGGGCATGACCGAGGCCAGCCCGCTGGGGACGTTGAATCAGCCATTGGCCCATCACGCCCACCTCGATCAAGCCGCGCTTGCCGAACTTCGGCTGGGACAGGGGCGGCCACCGTACGGCGTCCAGTTGCGCCTGGTCGACAGTGCCGGCACCCCCTTGCCTCACGATGGAAGGACGCAGGGCGATTTGCAGATCAAAGGGCATTGGATTGTCGACACCTATTTTGAAGCGGCCAGCGACGCCTTGACCGAGGAGCGCTGGTTCGATACCGGCGACGTCGCCACCATCGACGCCAACGGATATCTGGTGATCCGTGATCGTGCCAAGGACATGATCAAATCGGGCGGCGAGTGGATTTCCTCAGTCGAGATCGAAAACCTGACGATGGGCCATGCCGGCATCGCCAATGCCGCGGTGATCGGTGTTTTCCATCCCAAATGGGGCGAGCGACCGGTGCTGGTAGCAGTTCGGAAGGAGGGCGCAACCGTGTCCGAGGCCGATGTGCGCGCCGAGCTACAGGGGAAATTGCCAGCGTGGCAGCTGCCGGATCGGGTGGTGTTCGTCGACGCGTTACCAATTGGTGGGACCGGGAAAGTGCTCAAGAACAAATTGCGTGACGCCTACCAGGACATCTTGACCGTTGACCAGATGGAGCCCGCGTGATGCTGAGAAGTCAAACATTAGACAGCCGGACACAGCTGGATCTGGAACAGGATCTGCGGGCGCTCGAGTCCGGCAAGGTGGCCTGGGCGCGTGCGACCATCGAGGACCGGCTGGCAATCCTTGAACGGACCAAATTGGCATTGCGCCAGGTCGCACAAGGCTGGGCCGAGACGGCGGCGCGCAAGAAGCGTATTGCGCCTGGTTCGCCGCTGGTGGGAGAGGAGTGGATGTCGGGTCCCTATGCATTGATGGCCGCTTGCAACGGTTTGATGCAAACCCTGTCGCAGATGCAGCGCAAGACTTTTCTTGCGCACCTGCCAGTACGACGTCTCCAACATGGCCAGCTCGCGGTCGGGGTGATGCCGCACTCCGCGTGGGACCGTTTACTGATGTCCGGCGTTTCCGCTGAGGTCTGGATGCAAAAAGGGGTTACCGAGGCCAATCTCGACCGCCACGCTGCGGTGGCCTACGACGTACCCACCGACCAGCGCAACGGCGTGGTGGCGCTGGTCCTGGGCGCAGGCAACATCGCCGCTATCTCGCCGCTGGACGCGTTTCAGAAGTTATTCATCGAGAATCAGGTGGTGATGCTCAAGATGAATCCCGTCAACGACTACCTGACCGATTATCTGCGTGCCGCGTTGAAGCCGTTGATCGAACGCGATGCCTTGCGCATTGTTCTTGGCGACGGTGCGGTCGGCGCCTACCTGTGCGAACACCCCTTGGTAAAGGAAATTCACATTACCGGAGCCCGTGCGACCCATGATCTGATCGTTTGGGGTGGGCGTGCTGATGCGGAGGGCGACAAGGCCGGCCGTATTCCCTGTAACCCCCGCCGTATCACATCCGAGCTGGGCGCAGTGTGCCCGACCATCGTGGTCCCCGGTCCATGGTCGCGTGCCGACATTCGTTTTCAGGCCGAGCAGATCGCGACCCACAAGCTGCACAACTCGGGCTTCAATTGCGTGGCCTGCCAGACGCTGATCATGCCGAAGGACTGGTCGCACAGTGTTGCCCTGCTAGAGCAGGTACGCGACGTCATGGCGCGCTACGGGCAACGAGAGGCTTATTACCCGGGCAATGAGGCCCGCGCCAGCGAGTACGCTGCCCACGCCGGACATGCCAGCGCGATCGAGCGAGGACCTGGAGTGCCCGCGTGTGTCTTGGTTGATTTGGATGATGGTGACGAAGCATGGCTGACGGGAAATGAGGTGTTCGGCACCGCGCTGGCCACCAAGTCGCTGGCCTACCAGGATGCCGAGTCGTACCTGAAGGCGGCCATCGATTACGCCAATCAGCATCTGTACGGCACCTTGGGGGCCAACATCCTGATACACCCTAAGACCTTGCGTCAGATCGGGCGCGATCGCTTTGATTCGCTGATACAGGAACTGCGCTACGGAACCATCGCAGTCAACGCGTGGACTGGACTGGCGTTTATGCTGCCGCCTTGTCCGTGGGGCGGATATCCAGGCGGCACGCTGCGTGACCCGCAGTCGGGTATCGGTACGGTACACAACAGCTTCATGCTGGAAGGTACCGAGCGGACTGTCCTGTACGCGCCGTGGCGTCCCTTCCCGCGCGGTTTATGGTCGATGCAGTTGACATTGCTACCTCGTCCTCCCTGGTTCATTACGAACCGGCGGCAACACAAGTTGGGACGGCTGTTGACGGAGTTTCAATTCAAGCCAAGCTGGACCAGGCTACCAAGAATCTTCTTCAACGCCTTGACCGGGTAGCGCGCTCTCGATTCACCGGTCTTATGCCCCCCGGTGGGCTGCGGCTATTTCTCTTCATCTGACTTGAACCTTCACCATGAACTGTTGACGATCGCCGATGGCCACTCCAGAGCCTGCGAACAACGCCTCCAGAGAAAAAACGTCCCCGTCATCAACGGGGCCGTTTTTCCATCACACGCCATCAGGACTTCGGCGCCAGCCAGGAGTCCTCGGCTTCGATGCCGTCCGGGTCGAAAGTCCAGGTGATCTTCTCGTAGGTGAACGAGATATCTTCCATGTGCCCCATCTGCTGGTTGGTCGGCGTGAGACAGTTCGGCGTCCAGGCGCGCATATTGGTCAGGATGGCGTTGGAGAGCTTGACCGTGTAGTACTTCTCTTCCGTGCCCTTGGGCGAGATGCGGTAGTACTCCAGCGTCACATCCTTCATCTGCTCGCCCGAGGTCAGCGCCTGGAACAGCTTGGGCGAGGACTTGTCGATTTCCTTGGTCAAGGTCATCGGCAGGTGGACACGCTTGCCGGTGGGCAGACCGGTCTGCGGGCTCTTGGGGATCTCGATGGTGTGATCCACGGCTTGCACCAGGATCTTGCCTTCGTGGCCTTTCACTTTGGTCGAACCTTCGATCTTGCCTTGGTTTTGGCCTTCGAGGATCAGGTAGCAGGGCATCGGCATGATAATTCCTTCACATTGGGTCAATTGAAAGTTGGCGCACCCGGCGTCTTCCTGGGCGCCTGCCCGGCCTGACTGCTGTTCTGTCTCCCCGGTGCATGGAAGTCATTCTGGGGCCGCTAGGTTACGGCTTCGTTTCATCATGCAGGGCATTGCATTACAGTTGAAACATGCCCCCCAGGGGGGCGGAAAGTGCGCTCCTGCAACCTGCGGACTGCCGGTTTTTACGTCCGGTGGCAGCAGTTTGCATCTACAATAAACCGCGCATCGGGCATCACCGCCCGGCACCGGGGGGGGAAGACCATGAACACAGCATCAGGCCCAGTACAGCAGGCGGCGTGTCGCGCCGCTTCAGCTTTGCCTGGCCTGTCGTCATCGGGAGCAGGCTCCGCATGAACAGCCTGAAGCGCCTCTGGATGTTCACTCTCACGCTGAACCGTTTCTTCGTCATGCTGCTGGCGTTGGTGCTGCTGCTGGGCGGATTCACGGGAGTGCTGGCCTGGCGCGAAGCCATCGAGGTGCGCAGCGCCGTGCTGCGCGAAGGACGCTTCCAGTTCAACCTCAACACCATCAAGCGCCATCTCGAATCCGGCCTGCAGGTCGGCCTGCAGTTGCCGGAGCAGACCGGCATGCAGCAATTGATCGAGCAGATGCGCGCCTATGAACTGGTGATCCGCTCCATCGATGTCTTCGATGCCCAGGGCCACATCGTCTTCAGTACCGATGGCAGCGGCCTGGGCGCCAATATTCCCGCGACCTGGCGCCAGCCCTGCCTGGCGGCCACGGCCGGGAACTGGAGCTCGCAGGATGAGGAAGGCCGGCTCTTGTGCGGCGCGGTCATCACCGGATTCGACCAGGTCGCAGGGGGCGTGGCCCTGCGCTACCGCTTGCCGGATCGCACCAGCCTGCTCAGCCAGCTGGCGCGCTACTGGCCGCCGCTGGTGGGGCTGGTCGCAGCCCTGCTGATACTGGCGGGCTTGCTGGCCTGGCTGCTGCTGCGTCCGCTGGAGCAGCAACTGCAACGCCAGGCGGCCGCCTTGAGCGGGGATGACCGGGCCCGCAACGATGCCCTGAGCGGACCACTGGCGCAGGCGCTGGAGCAGGCGCAGGATTTGCGCCAGCAACTGGCCACGATCGACCGCGAAGCCGACCGGCTCGACAACCTGGAGGCCAGCTGATGCTCGCGGCCCCCTTGCGCAGTCTCTGGCGTCGCTGGGCGCTGCTGGTGCTGGGGGCGTTGCTGGCCCTCACTGCCGCACTGGGCTGGCTGGCCCATCGCGCCGCCGCCGAGATGGCCGGCCCGGAGCTGAAACAGACCTCAAGGCTGATTGGCCGTAGCGTCGCCGGTGACCTGGAGCGCGCACTGTCGTATGGCATTCCGATCCAGGGGCTGGTGGGAGTGGACGCCTGGTTCCAAGGACTGGCCAGGGACAACGACATGCTGGGGGTACTGGTGCTCACCGCTGCCGATGGCAAGGTACTGGCCAACATCGGCGCAGATACCCTCTTGCAGCAGCGCCTGCAGGGGGCCACGGCCCATGCCAACCGCGCCCTGGGCATGGCCGATGGGCCCTCGTCGTATATCGAGTCCATGCCGGTGCGCGCGCCCGATGGCCGCATCGCCGGCTGGCTGCATGTCGGCAGCACGGCGGCCCCCCTGCCCGCCTTTGGCTGGTGGTGGTCCTTGCTGGCTGCGCTGCTGCTGGCTGCGCTGGCGGCCCTGGCCTTGCGGCAACTGCTGCAGCGACGCCTGGAGACACCCCTGGTCGCCTCGCGCGAAGCCGTCACGGCACTGGCCGCCGGGATGTTGCCCTGGCTCTCCAATGTCCCGGTGCGCGACCCCGCCTCGCAATATCAATCGGCCCTGGCCGACTACCTGCACGCGCTGCGCCGCCGTCACGATGCCTTGCTGCTCAAGCTGGAGGAAGTGCGGGTGGCCCACTTCGATCCACTCATCGTGCAGACCCTCGATGACCTGGCGCGTCCACTCGCCGCCAGCCAGCCAGCCGCACGCCAGGAGCAGGCGCAGCTGGCCGACCGGCAGCGCGGCGGCAACGCCCAGCACCGTGTCCTGCTGGCCACGCTGGCCTGTGTGCTGGCGCTGTGCCTGTGCGCCTTCGGACTGCATCGCCAATACCAGCAGGCCGACCAGAGACGCATGCTGGAAAACGGCGCACTGCTGCTGCAGCAATCCTGGCAAGCCGTGCTGGACGAAGACCGCGTCCAGTTCGACCACGACCTGGCGCCGCTGCTGCACGATCCCGCCCTGGCGGCCCCCATCGGCCCCGGCGGCAAGAATGCCGCCCTCGAATCGGCCCTGCATGCCGATACCCGCCCCGGGCTGGCGCTGGCCCTGTTGGCACTCGACGGCAGCCTGCGTGCGACCGCCGGGCAAGCTGCCGAGGCCGCCGCCATCCCGGCCTTGACCCTGCCGATGCTGCGCGGCACCACGCAAGGCGTAGTTGGCATCTGGCAGAACGGCTTGCGCGAATACCAGAGCGGCGCCGTACGCCGCATCGACATTGGCGGCCAGTCCCTGTTGCTGGTTGCCACCCGTCCACTGGAGCACAGCGTGCGCCGCTTGCGCGAACGTCTGCTGGCGGGCCAGGCCGCCACGGGTGACAGCGCCACCGCCGTCCTGCAAGTGGCGGTGGCCGACCTGCGTGGCCAGCCCCTGCTGGATGCCGACACCGCCCTGACCCACCTGTGGCGCGACCATGGTCGCAGGGATTTCCTGCAGGACGACAACCACGCCGCCATGCTGGTCACGCTGGGTCTGGCGGCCCCCAGTGGCCATGCACTGGGTACCCTGCTGGTGCTGTTGCCGCAGGCGCCCCGTCTGGATGCCGGCGAAGATCTGGCCATCCTGGCCTGGATTGCGCTGGCATTGGCGGGGCTGGTCGCCCTGCTGCTGCTGCTGCGCACCGAGTTTGGCGTACTGGCCCAGACCACGCAGCAGCTGGAGCGCCTGGCTGACGGGGATACCGATGTCCAGGCACCATTGCAACAAAGCCGGCAAGCACGGCTATGGCATGCCATGGTGCGCCGCATTGCCGGCAAGATCGATGCGCTGGAAACCCTGCGCCGCTCGCGTGAACGGCAAGGCAAGCGCCAGGCCCGCTTCATCCGGCGCCAGATGATGGAACTGGCCGAACGGCTGGATGAGTCGGCCCGACGTGGCATCCTGGAAGACCTGCAGCGCATCGAGCATGGACGCCGCCCGGACAGCCCGCCCAGCCTGGTCAATGCCGAGCGCAACGAACACGCCGAGCGCATTGCCGATGAATTCGGCGTGCTGGCGCTGGGCTTCCAGAACCTGGTCAGCCGCGTCGGCGAGCAATACCAGGAGCTGGACCGGCTGGTGAACCAGCTACGCGAAGCCTTGCAGGCCAAGACCCAGTTCATCGCGCTGCAGCAGGAACTGGAAATCGCACGCAAGATGCAGCTGTCCATCCTGCCGCGCCAGTTCGCTGGCAATCCGGCATTGTCCCTGCATGCGACCATGCTGCCGGCCAAGGAGGTGGGGGGAGATTTCTATGATTTCTTCGAACTCGACGCCCACCGTACCGCCCTGGTGATTGCCGATGTTTCCGGCAAGGGGGTCCCGGCGGCATTCTTCATGGCGGTTTCACGCACCCTGCTGCGGGCGATCGCACCGTATACGGACAGCGCTGCGGCCTGCATCTCGCGCGTCAACGACCTGCTGGCGGCCGACAATGAGGAGATGATGTTCGTCACCCTCTTCTACGCCATCCTCGATACGCGCGATGGCAGCCTGCGCTACATCAACGCCGGTCACAACCCGCCCTTCCTGCTGCGCGCCGACGGCCTGGTCGAACATCCCGACGCGACCCGTGGCATCGCCCTGGCGGTGGCCAGCGACATGTATTTCCAGGAGGGGGTGGCACAACTGCAGCCGGGTGACGGCCTGTTCCTCTACACCGATGGCATCACCGAAGCCACCAGCCCGGCCGAGCAACTCTATGGCGAGTCCCGACTGGCCGCCAACCTGCGTCAGAGCGCGACGCTGCCGGTAGACCAGATCGCCAGCTTCGTGGTGGCGCAGACGAAGGCCTTCGAGGCCGGCGCACCACAGGCCGATGACATCACCTGCATGATGGTGCGCTACCGGGGGCCGCCATGAGCATGTACAGGCTAGGCCAGGAGCTGCCCGGGCAGGCGGCGCTGAAAGCGCAGCCGCACCTGGCGTGGCAAGCGCCATTCGCCAATACCGATATAGCCATCGGTCAGCGCCTGGCGTTGCGCATCCAGGTCATTGCTGTCGATCAGGCGCTCGTCATCGGCGGCGACATGGGGATGACGGCGCAGGTCGATCAGGGTGATCTGCCGCTGCAGGCCATCGAGCTGGCCGGCCCAGGCGATGTACATCCCCAGGCGCAGCATGTTGTGGCGGCTGGAATGGTTGTGCAGCGACACCATCCCCACGCACAGGCGACGCCCGAAACCGTCGGCCAGCGCCAGCCGCGCGCCCAGCAAGGCGCGCTGCAAGCCCAGGCCACGCCAGTCCGGGCGCACCATGCAACTGCTCAGGGAGCTCAGTTCGGCGCGTTCCTGCCCGCTCAGGCCGAGCGCGTCGGCAAGTGGATGAGGCATCTCGGCGCTCGGCAATCCCAGCATGGCATAGGCCACCAGTTGGTGGTGGTGAAACACGCCAATGGTCGCCCCTTGCGGGCTCAGATGCTGACGGTAGAAGACTGCCTCGTCGGCTTCGCGCACGTAGCAGTCCGGGTTGGGCAGTGCCCCCAGCACCTCGTCGCGCAGCGCATGCAAGGCCGCCAGGTCCTCCAGCTGCAGCAGGCGGCTGTACAAGTCGGCGCGCCCGGCAAAGCCGTTGACCGGGGACTGCGGCGACGTCAGGGACAGTTGCGTCGAATACAAATCTGATTCTCCTAACAGGCTTAGGGAAATACGGAGTCTTCGGCGCGACAGGGGGAGGGAAAAATTGAATGTGGCACGAGTCTAACATGCAGAAGATGGAACCGGATACGTCAGATCAGGCGCACTCCATGCGACGCAAATTGCGTCACCAGGCGATGCAGTTCGCCGGCCTGTTCTGCGGCTTGCTATTCTGCCTCTCGCTGGTATTGATCATCTGGCGCATCGAGCAGGTCTTGACCACGCTGGCCCAGGAACGCACCGATCGGGTGGTGCGACAACTGGTCGATGAGGGCGAGAGCGCCATGCGACTCGGGCTGGACGCCAGTGACCTGACGTTCTTCCAGGAACGCCTGCAGCGCGTGCGTAGCGAAGACAACACCATTGTGTTGGCCGTCATCACCACCGTCACCGGCCAGACCGTGGCCCAAGCGGGCCAGGCCAGCCTGCGCACGCTGGTCGAGCCACGCTGGACCCGGCGCCTGCTGGCCAATGGCCGGGGTAGCGCACTCGACGTGCGCCATCTTCCTGCCCACATTCTCACCGGTGCCCTCATCCTCGACCCGGCCGGCAACCCGGCTGCCACGGTATGGATCGTCGCCAGTCCCGATGCCCTGCGCGCCCAGGCCCATGCGGCGGCGCGGGCTGTACTGGTCAAGGCCGTGCCGCTGGCCCTGCTTTCCTGCCTGCTGCTCTATCTGCTCATGGATGGCTGGGCAGGCCGCAGCATCCGCCTGGTCAGCGGCCATGCGCGCGCGGGTGGAAAACGTCGCTCGCGGCTGGCCGCGCCCCTGCTGCTGGCGGCACTGCTGCTGGCCGCGCCGGTCATGCTCTGGATTGCCCGCGAAGCCTCTCGCCCCTATGTCAGTGCGCAGATCCAGGCCAGTGCCGACCTGATCGCCGCCGGCGTGGCCGGACAGGTCGAACGGGCCTTGCAGGTGGGCGTGCCGCTGCCCTCGCTGGCCGGCATGCCGGCACTGTTGAAGGAACGGCTGGCGGCGGCGCCCGAATTGACCTGGCTGGCCTTGCGCACAGCGGATGGCCGCGAGCTGGCGCGCAGCGGCAGCGAGAACAACAGCGACAAGGACAATGCCAGCGAGCAGCGACGGGCCGCCGTGGGCGATAGTGGCGCCACCGTGGTGGCGGCCTACTCCCACAATTACGTCGACCGCGCACTCGGGGCGATGATGCTCGATCTGGTATTGGCGCTGATCATCAGCGTGGTCTTGCTGCGCGAACTTACCCGTGGCCTATGGCGTCGCTCCTTGCTGCATCCGCTGCTGGATTACCGCATCACCCGCGCCTGGTACTGGTTTGACGGTCTGCGCGGACATGCTCCCGCCGATACCGAAGCGGCCCATGCACGCCGGCAGTGCCGCTCCGAACTGGCCATGGCGGCCTCCGGCACGGCCGAGACCGCCGGCGCCATCGGCCCCCAACTGACCCGGCTGAGACTGGCGGTATTCCTGATCGCGCTGTCGGATGAATTGTTGCGCCCCTTCTTCACCGCCTTTGCCAGTGAAATGCAGGCGCCCGCTGGCTGGCTCTCGCCCGCCATGGTGGCCGGTCTGCCGGTGGTGGCCTTCATGAGCATGCTGGCATTGTCGCAAGTCATCGGGCCGGCGCTGGCGCAACGATTTGACTTGCGCCCCATGCTGATGCTGGCTGCCCCGGCCGGTGCGCTGGCTCTGGCCGCAACCGCCTTCACCCATGAGCTGGGCTGGCTGGTCTTGCTGCGCGCGATCAGTGGCGCCGCCTACGGCCTGGGACTGATCCTGGTGCAGACCGCCATCGTGCGCCACGCGCCCCCGGCCCAGCGCGCACGCAGCCTGGCCGAAGTCGCCGCGGCCATCGTCGCCGCCGGCATTGTCGGCCCACCGTTTGGCGGCATGCTTTCCGGTCGTATCGGCGACGCCCATGCGCTGCTGGCCTGCGCCCTGTCGATGCTGTGCGCGCTGCTGGTGATCGCCCGACTGCGGCTACCGCGTCCGGCCCAGGCCGGCGGGCCGCTCCTGACCACCACGGCGCCCACCTGGCGCGGTTACGCAGCGGTCTTGCGCAATCGCCGTGCGATGTGCGTGATCCTCGGTTCTGCCCTGCCGGCAAGGCTGGTCGCAGTGACAGTGCTGGTCGTGGTGGCACCGCTCTATGTACGCCAACTGGAGCAATCGGCCGATGCGGCCGGTCGGGTGATGTTGATGTATTTCCTGTGCTTTGCGGCAAGCGCGTCGCTGATGGCACACTGGTCCGATCTGCTGGGACAGCGCAAGCCCTTCATCGTCGCGGGTTGCCTGCTGGCGGCCATCGCCTGCCTGCAATTGCCGCTTATCGGGGGAATCGCCGGACTGGCCTTGTGCTGCGCGCTGCTGGGCGTGGGCCAGGCCGTGCAATCCTCGCCGCAGCTCACCCTGGTGACCGAACTTTTTGAACACGCGCCCGGCGGGTCCGGCACCAACAGCCACACGGCCAGTCCTGAACAAGCCCTGGCGGCATTTCGGCTGATCGAACGCGGTGGCAGTATCGTGGCACCCTTCGTCACGGCCCTGTCCATCGCCTGGCTGGGGCTGCAGGGTGCGGTGGCGGCCGTCGGGGTAGTGCTGGCCCTGGGTGCGCTTGGGGTCTGGCTGGGCGTGCGCCAGCCGGCCCCCGCGAGCGGGATGCTGCGCCCATGATGAACTTGACGCCTTATGTGAGGAATAAGCCCATGCCCCCCCTCCACGCCCCTTTTCCCATGCTGATCCGGTGGCTGCTGTGCGCCATGCTGCTGGGCCTGCCAATGGCCAGCCAGGCGCAGTCACCGGCCACGCCGGCCCAGGACAGCCTGGCCGCCGCCCATGCGCTGGGTCCGGTCACCATTGCCATGGTGTTGCCTCGCGAGGACCAGAACATCGAGGACGCCTTCAAGAGCTATCTGCAGCACAATGGCCTGACGGTGAACTACGTGCCGATCCGTTTCAGCGGACGGGCCGAGGATGCCGCCCAGCTGCGCCAGCGGGTGCGCAGCGTCCATCCCGACCTGATCTACTCCTGGGGGACACCCACCACGCTGGCCCTGGCAGGCAAGTTCGATGGCCCGGCGGCTGATGCCATCCGGGACATTCCCATCGTCTTCACGGAAGTGACCGATCCGGTCGGCGCCGGCCTGATGCGCTCCTTGGAGCAGCACGAGAGCAATGTCACCGGGGTCAGCCACGTGGCGCCGCTGCCGGTGCAATTGAATGCGATCCGCTCCTACCGGCCCTTCACTCGCCTGGGCTACCTGCACAATCCCGCCGAACCCAACTCGGCGCTGGTGCGGGCACAGCTGGAAAAACTGGCCGCGCAACAGAAATTCTCGCTGGCCAGTGCCGACATCCCCCTGGACAGCAAGGGCGAACCGGATGCCAGCGCCCTGCCCGGACTGATTCGCGACATCGCGCAACGCGGGGCCGACTTCCTCTATATCGGTCCCAGCACCTTCCTGGCCTTCACGCACCGGGACCTGGTCACACGCGCCGCCCTGGAGGCACACCTGCCGACCTTCTGCGCCACGGAGAGCATCGTGCGCCAGTCGGCCTGCATGTTCGGACTGTTCTCCAATGGCGCCAACACTGGCCGCTTCGCTGCCACCAAGGCCATGCAGATCCTGGTTCAGCACGTACCGGTGCAGCGCATCCCGGCCTCGACGCTGCAGCGCTTTTCACTGCTGATCAACATGCATACGGTACAGGCGCTGAACCTGTATCCGCCCATGCTGTTGCTCAACATCGCCGAAGTGATCGGCGTGCCGCCAGCGCGCACCAGCGTGGGGGGATGACGCTGCAGACACGACGGTCCGACACGATCGGACAGTCGGCGGGCAGGCTTACTGAATCACCCCGCAGGCCATCCGCACCCCCCCACCGCCCAGCGGCGCCGGATGATCGGAATGATTGTCGCCGCCCACATGCACCATCAGGGCATGCCCGCGCACCTCGGCCAGGGTCTTGATACGCGGCGCCAGGACCGGATAGTCGGCACGCCCGTCCGCATTCACGTACAGGGCCGGCAGGTCGCCCAGGTGCCCTTCGCCGTAGGGACCTTCATGCTTGCCGGTCTTCTCCGGATCCCAATGGCCGCCGGCGGCCAGCGCGGGCTCCATCTTGCCATCCTTGTTGAGCGGGTCGCACGACGGGTTCTGGTGGACGTGGAAACCATGGATGCCGCTGGGCAAGCCACTCAGGGAGGGCTTGAACACCAGCCCATACGGTGTCTCGGTGATGGTCACCTCGCCGGCCGGTCCGGCGATGCCCTGGGCATTGACGAGGTTGAGCGGCACCTTGATCTGCGCATCCGGGGCCGCCCACGCGGATCCGGCGACCAGGGCTGCCAGCAGGGCGATGTATCGTTTCATGATCATTCTCCTTTTAGATAGTGATAGTGACGGTGACAAAACTGTCGAGGATAGGCGGCTTTCATGCCGACAAAAGGATTACCCCGGTTCCGACCAAGGAACATCGACAGAATTCTTCACCTGCGCCGAAAAGATTCGAGGCATCAGCCAGAAGAGTCGCGGGATAAGTGCGCAAGGCCACCTCCAGCATAGGGGCGGAAAAACCGATAGGCAATCGAAAACAGGGAAAATGCCACGTCAGAGGCTGACGCGAAACGCCAGGCGCCTCAGGCGTTGGTGCTGTCCTGCGAGGCCCTGGAGGATTCGCCCGTCACGTCGAGCTTGCGCCCCTCCAGCAGCATGGCGTGGAAATCGGGTGCCGGCACCGGACGCGAGAAGATATAGCCCTGCAGCTCGTTGCAACCGGCTTCGCGCAGGAAGTTGAACTGCTTTTCGGTCTCCACCCCTTCGGCGATGACCTTGTGGCGCAGTTGCTTGGCGATACCGATGATGGCGCTGGCAATGGCGCAGTCATTGGTATCGTCAGGGATGCCCATGGTGAAGGAGCGGTCGATCTTGAGGGTATTGATGGGAAAACGCTTCAGGTAGGACAGGCTGGAATAGCCGGTACCAAAATCGTCCAGCGAAATGGTGATGCCCAGGCTGCAGATCTTCTCCATGATGGAGATGACGCGGTCGGTGCTGTGCATCAGCATGCTTTCGGTGATCTCCAGCTCCAGCCAGTCGCCACTGAGCATGTGCCGGCTCAAGGCGGCACGCACGCGGTCCGGCAGGGAGCGGGTGAATTCGCGCGCCGTCACGTTCAGGGCGATACGGATCGGCGCCAGGCCGGCGTCCTTCCAGGAGCGCGCCTGGCGGCACACGGCATCCAGCACCCAGTCGCTCAGTTGCACGATCAGGCCGGTCTCTTCGGCAATCGGGATGAACTCGCCCGGCAGCAGCAGGCCGCGCTCCGGATGCTGCCAGCGCACCAGCGCCTCGGCACCGGTGATGGCCAGGGTGTTCATGTCCACCTTGGGCTGGTAGTACAGCAGCAGCTCGTTGTATTCGAAGGCGTGCAACAGACCGGTCTCGATGCGCAACAGGTCCAGCGTGTTGCGGTTCATCTCCTCGCTGTAATAGACGTAGCCACCTTCATTGTTGTCGCCACCCTGCTTGGCCCGGTACATGGCAATGTCGGCCAGGCGCAACAGGGTTTCGGTATCGCTGGCGTCTTCCGGGTACATGCTCACGCCGATGCTGGCGCCGACCCGCAATTCATGGCCATCGATGAAGAAGGGGTCGTCGAACACCGCCAGCAGCTGCTGTGCCACGAAACCAGGGTGATAGTCCTTGTCGATGTCGAACAGCGCCACCGCGAATTCATCGGCACCCAGGCGCGCCACCACATCCTGCTCGCGCAAGGCGCGGCGCAGGCGGATCGCTACCTCGACCAGCAGCATGTCGCCGGCCACATGGCCCAGGGTATCGTTGATGGGCTTGAAGCGATTCAGGTCGATGAACATCACGCAGCCGTGCATGTTCTCGTGCTTGGCTTCCAGCAGCGCCTGGTCGACCGTGCGCGTGAGCAGCGTGCGGTTGGGCAGGCCGGTGAGCGCATCGTAGTAGGCCAGGTGATGGATCAGCTTTTCGGCGTTCTTGCGCTCGGTAATGTCGTTGAGATAGCCGATCAGGCCAATCGGATGAGCATGCTGGTCGCGCATGACCGATAGCGACAGGCTGGCCCAGAAGACCTCGCCAGACTTCTTGCGACGCCGGACTTCCATCTCGCGACCGCCCTGCTCCAGGAACATGTCATGCAGGGAATCTTCGTCGTCCTCGTTTTCATAGAGGAACAGTACATTGCGGCCGATGGCCTCCAGGGCTGAGTACCCGAACAGTTGCTCGGCGCCACGGTTCCAGCTGGTGATGAAACCGGCCGGATCCATGGTGATCACCGATTCATGCATCTGGTTCAGGATCTGCGCCTGCTGCTCCAGCTTGACTTCGATCTGGTCCAGCGAACGGGCACGCTTGTCGGTCTCGGCGCGGCGCTGCATGAGCCGGCCGGCGAATGCCGCCAGCATGGCCAGGCGGGCGCGTTCAAGTTCGCTGTAGGGGCGCGTGAGCGTGGGAAAGAGGAAATAACCGAAACGCGTCCCCTCGAACTCGACTTCCTGCAGCAGCCCCGCCGTCTTCTCCATGGCCGGATTGAGCGCGAAACGCCCGCCCGGACGCTTGAGAAAGCCGGATGCGATCCCTCCCAGCGCCGCATGCAGAGCCATACCTTGCAGGTTCTGCATGGCGTCCAGCAATGCCGAACAGCATGCCAGATCGTCGGTGCCGACAGAAGAAATCATCTCTATCACGCCTCGGTGCTGACGCGAGTGGCCCAATTGAAGGCCTGGATCAAGCAGCGGCAGTAGACCAGGGCGTCCAGTCCGGCCGCATCCAGGTCACTATGGCGCAAGGGAATACGCCCGTCCTCGGAGCGCTCGACCACGTCGAGCAGCTTGCCCAGGCGACCGGTGCGGTGTACCAGGGCGTTGACGATGTCCACCGGCAGCTTGAGCGGCTCGATGATGTCGGTCAGGGGCATGCCCAGCAGGATATCGAGCAGCGAGAACATGCCGATGATGAAGGCACGATCCAGCTCTTCCTGGGTACAGTCGATCTGTATGGCCATCGACTCCATCATGGCCGCACGGGCTGCCGCACGCGGCAACAAGGGATTGGCCGACTCGTCGCCAGGGAAGCGCGCATAGAGCAGCAACTGCAACCAGCGCTGCAACTGACGTCGGCCCAGCAGGTTGATGGCCTGGGTGAAATTGGTGATGTGCGCCGAAAAACCGAAGGCCGCCGAGCTGACCAGCTTGAAGAGCTGGTACGACAGGGCTGGATCCTGCTTCAACAGCGACTCCAGCTCATTGGCGTCGGCATCGCGCGCCACCAGTTCCAGCAGCTTGAGCAGGCGTGCCCGCGAAATCGAGTTCTTTTGCGACAGGCGGCTATCCGGGTGCAGGGCATAATCGCCCGAGAACCAGCGGAAACCCTCCATGCGGCAGGCATCGAACTGCATGGCATCGGCCACGTTCTCGGCCAGGTGGGGGCCGCGCAGGCGATGCAGCCACTGCCCGGTTTCAGGCAGGCGGCCGATGCTGGCATCCAGCGCAATCGATTCGACGAACGGGAAGACACTGGCGCCCTGCGCCGGCAAGCCATCGGCGATGATGGCAAAGCCGCGGCTGTAGAGCCAGTCCAGGGCATCGATCTTACCGGGGTCCACGCAGTGCTCCACGGGCACCCGCAATGCGAGTTGGCCCTGCGGGATCTCCTGCTTGAATTCAGGTGCGAAGACCGCAGGGTCACGTACCGGAATGATGCAGGTCAGGCCGCCCAGGGCGTCATGCAGGTCGAATTCGTTGAAGAGCCGGGAAAGCAGCGCGCTGCCATCCTCGACCGTCGGTGATACATGCAAAGACAGCGCGGTCCAGACGTGATGAACGTCAGCGACAGGCTGCAGAAACACGAGAGGAAAAGGAACGCTTTTATCCTGAACAGCCATATTTTTATCTTGGCGCGGCCCGTGGAACTGCTGAGACGCTCTGGTCATGTTGAAAAACCGTTAAGAAGTTTCCCAGCAGAATACTTAATTAAAATTAAATTTTTTCTAAATATACCTGATAACAGCAAGCTTGCAACAAAGCTTTAATCTGACAGGAAGATTTCCTGTAAATCATTCAGAAAACGGCGTCCCAGGTCAGTTGGCCGGATCAAAGCGTGATCCCTGAACAACATTCCTTTTTTCTCGGCCAGGTCGAGTTGTTTCTCGATCTGGTTGAGGCTCATGCCGGTGCGCTCGGCGAACAGGTTGGGCGGGAAGCCCTCGGTCAGGCGCAGAGCATTGAGCATGAACTCAAAGCCCAGCGCATCGCGGCCGATCTCGGCTTCTTCCTGGATCGGGCTGCCGGCCTGCATCTGCTGCAGATAGGTCTGCGGATGCTTGTAGCGCATCTGGCGCACGATGCGGTGCGGGAAGGACAGCTTGGAATGCGCCCCGGCGCCGATACCCAGGTAGTCGCCGAAGCGCCAGTAGTTCAAGTTGTGGCGGGCGCGGCGCTGGGGCCGCGCATAGGCCGACACCTCGTAGTTGGTATAACCACCGGCCGTGGTCAGCTCGGCGATCATGTCCTGCATGTCGGCGCTGGTATCGTCGTCCGGCACCGGCGGCGGGAACTTGGCGAACAGCGTATTGGGCTCCAGCGTCAGGTGATAGAGCGACAGGTGCGGTGGCGCCAAGCCGATGGCGGTGGCAATGTCGGAGCGGGCTTCCTCCAGGGTCTGCTTGGGCAGCGCATACATCAGGTCCAGGTTGAAGTTATCGAAGTTGGCCTGGGCGATCTCGACCGCCTTCAAGGCCTGGCCACCGTCGTGGATGCGTCCCAGGGCTTGCAGGTGATGGCTGTTGAAGCTCTGGATGCCGATCGACAGGCGGTTGATGCCGCTGTCGCGATAGGCGCGGAATTTGTCGGCTTCGAAGGTGCCAGGATTGGCCTCCATCGTGATCTCGATGTCGCTGTCGAAGGGTAGCAAGGTGCGCAGGTCCGACAGCAGGCGGTCCAGTCCGGCGGCCGACAGCAGGCTGGGGGTGCCGCCGCCGATGAAGATGGTGCTGATCTTGCGTCCCCAGATCAGGGGCAGGGATTGCTCCAGGTCGGCGCGCAAGGCATCCAGGTAGTGCTGCTCGGGAAAACCGTCCTTGACCTCGTGCGAATTGAAATCGCAATACGGGCACTTGCGCACGCACCAGGGGAAATGCACGTACAGCGACAAGGGCGGCAAGGCCGTCAGCTGCAGGCTGCCTGGCTTGAGGAAGGCCAGCGCCGCCTGCGCCGGGCCGGATGCAGCGGCCCCGGCAGGCGCCTGGGAGGGAACGGGCTTGATGGGAATCATGTCAACTTCTCGACCAGCGCACGCAGAGCCTGGCCGCGATGCGACACGGCGTTCTTCTCAGCCGCGCTGAGCTCGGCGGCCGTCTTGCCCAGTGCCGGCAGCAGGAAATACGGGTCGTAGCCAAAACCGCCCTCCCCGCGCGCCTGCGCCACGATCTCACCCTTCCAGACGCCATCGGCGATGACCGGCTGCGGATCATCGGCGTGACGCACATAGACCAGCACGCAGTAATAATAGGCCGACTTGTCGGCATGGGACTGCAGGTCGGCAATGAGCTTGGCGTTGTTGGCCGCGTCCGACTTGGGTTCGCCGGCGTAGCGCGCCGAATGGACGCCGGGCGCGCCGCCCAGCGCATTCACGCAGACCCCGGAATCGTCGGCCAGCGCCGGCAAGCCGGTCAGGCGCGCGGCATGGCGCGCCTTGGTCAGGGCGTTCTCGACGAAGGTGCCATAGGGCTCGTCCGCCTCGGGGACGTCGAACTCGCCCTGGGGACGCACATCCAGGCCGATGCCGCCCAGGAGGCTGGCGAATTCCTTGAGTTTGCCGGCGTTGTTGGACGCCATCACGATCTTTTGCTTGTGATCCATATCTCTGCTCTGCTCGCTGGATAGCCGCTGTTACAGGCCCAATGCCTGCTTTTGCAGGCCATTGAGAGTAGCAATACCCTGCTGGGCCAGGTCCAGCAGGCTATTGAGGGTCGCGCGATCGAAGGCCGCGCCTTCGGCCGTACCTTGCACCTCGACGAAATGGCCGGCTTCGGTCATGACCACGTTCATGTCGGTGTCGCAGTCGGAATCTTCCGGGTAGTCCAGGTCCAGCACCGGTACGCCCTGGTAGACGCCCACCGAGATGGCGGCCACGAAGTGCTTGACCGGGATGGTCTCGATGAGACCGCGCGACTTCAGCGCCGAGAAGGCATCATAGGCCGCCACCATGGCGCCGGTGATGGCGGCGGTACGGGTGCCGCCATCGGCTTGCAGGACGTCGCAGTCCAGTTGCAGGGTACGCTCGCCGAAGGCTTCCAGGTCGAAGGCGGCGCGCAGGGCGCGGCCGATCAGGCGCTGGATTTCCTGGGTGCGGCCGGATTGCTTGCCCTTGGCGGCTTCACGGTCCATGCGGGTATGGGTGGAACGCGGCAGCATGCCGTATTCCGCTGTCAGCCAGCCCTGGCCACGGCCCTTCAGGAAACCGGGGACCTTCTCCTCGATGGAGGCAGTACACAAGACCTTGGTGTCACCGAACTCGACCAGCACCGAACCCTCAGCGTGCTTGGTGTACTGGCGCGTGATGCGCACCTCGCGCAGTTGGGAAGCGCTGCGGCCGCTGGGGCGATGGGAGGCTGTCATGGGAATCCTTGTCTCTTGACTGTGTTGACGGTGATTTGCGATCAGGCTGGATAGATGGGCGAAGATCCGGGGAAAAACGCCCGATTTGATGTTTTTGATAGCGCGGCGCCGCCAATCTTCTTTAAAATGCGGGGTCCGACCGGGCCAAGTCCCGGGCAGACCGCACAGGCGGCTGCCGGAACGTTCAAGACCGGCATTGTAATGGATAGGCGCAGCTACCGTGGTTTGCTCTTGTCGAACCCGCCCTGTCCTGCCCCAGCTTGACCTGCAACCCGATCCCAACCCGCCAGCGCCATGACCACAGCATGCGCCGGCATACGGAGCCCCAATTGACCATCTACAGCATGACCGGCTACGCCGTCACCACCCGTGAAACCACCGCCGGCACGGTCACCCTGGAAATGAAGAGCGTCAACTCGCGCTTCCTCGACCTGCAATTCCGCATCAACGACGACCTGCGCGCGGTCGAGCCATCCCTGCGCGAAGCCATCATGGGCCGACTGGTGCGCGGCAAGGTGGAATGCCGCCTGTCCTTCGGCCGCAAGGTTGCCAGCGGCAACAGCCAGGCCATCAATGGCAACGTCGTGGCCCAGCTGGCCACGCTGCAGGACCAGTTGCGCGCCCAGTTCCCCGATGCGGCCCCCTTGTCGATCAATGAACTGCTGCGCTGGCCGGGTGTGATGGAAGAAGCCGAGATCAGCCAGGAAACCCTGCTGGCCGACATCGCCGCCACCATGGCACAGACCCTGGATGCCTTCGTCGACAGCCGCGCGCGCGAAGGCGCGGCGCTGCAGGCGGTGATCCTGGCCCGGGTCGATGCAATGGAAGCCATCGTCGCCCGCATCACGCCACTGGTGCCGCAACTGGTGGCCCAGTTCCAGCAGAAAGCCACCGAACGCATGACCGAAGCACTGGGCCTGGCCCTGCAGACCGAAGGCGCCAGTACCCCGGTGGCCACGCGTGAAGAGTCGCTGGAACGCATTCGCCAGGAAGTGACGCTCTACGGCATCCGCATCGATATCGCCGAGGAACTGGCGCGCCTCTCGGCCCACCTGGGCGAGACCCGCCACATCCTCAAGAAAGGCGGCCAGGTCGGCAAGCGCCTGGACTTCATGATGCAGGAGCTCAACCGCGAGGCCAATACTGTCGGCTCCAAGGCCGCCGTCAAGGAGCTGGCCGATGCCTCCATGGAACTGAAGCTCTTGATCGACCAGATGCGCGAACAGGTTCAAAATCTCGAATGAGGCCCGCCATACGCCGGAAATAGTTCTCCGGCGACAACAGCATCATCCGTACCACATTACTATCTCAGCGAGGATCTCATGCCAGCCAAAAACCCCACTTCCGGCAGCCTCTTCATGGTCGTCGCCCCTTCCGGCGCCGGCAAATCGACCCTGGTCAACGCCCTGCTGAAGCAGGAACCGGCCATCAAGCTGTCCATTTCCTTCACCACCCGCGCCCCGCGTCCGGGTGAGGAACATGGTCGTGAATACTATTTCACCAGCGTGGAGGATTTCCTCCAGCGCCAGGCTGAAGGTGAGTTCCTGGAATGGGCCGAGGTCCATGGCAACTACTACGGCACCTCGCGCCTGATGATCGCCGACCAGATCGCCAATGGCACCGACGTGCTGCTGGAAATCGACTGGCAAGGCGCGCAGCAGGTGAAGAAGCAATTCACCAATGCGATCGGCATCTTCATCCTGCCACCCTCGATTGCCGCCCTGGAAGAGCGCCTCAAGAAGCGCGGCCAGGATGAGCCGCACGTCATCACCCGCCGTATCCTGGCCGCTGGCGGCGAAATCGCGCACTCGCCGGAGTTCGAATATGTTATTATCAATCAAGAATTTGCCGTCGCTTTATCCGAGCTGACAGCGATCGTCCAGGCAGCCCGCTGCCGCTTCCCGCAACAAGCCGCCCGCAACGCCTACCTGTTCACGCAACTGGGTATCCACGCGAGCTGAGCCAAGCGGAGCCCGCGCCGGGCACCGGACCTTTCAATCCATCCAGCAAGACCGTCATTCAGGAGTTCACATGGCCCGCATCACTATTGAAGATTGCCTCAAGCAGATCCCCAACCGTTTCCAGTTGACCCTGTCGGCGACCTATCGTGCCCGCCAGCTGCTGCAAGGCCACACTCCCAAGGTCGACGCCAAGGACAAGCCGACCGTGACCGCCCTGCGCGAGATCGCCGCCGGCAAGGTCGGCATTGAAATGCTGAAGAAGGTCCCGGCCTGATCCTGGTCCGTCCATGAAGCTGATAACGGTCAAGTATGAGCCTCACCACTACCGACACCACCTTATCAGCCACACCTAGCCCCAAACGCGCAGCCGGTTCCGCACCGGGCCGCAGCGCCGCTCCCAACGACGTCGCCCTTGCCACTGCCCACAGTGGCGTGGCGACGTTCGCGCATCTGATCCCCAAGCTCGAAGAGTACCTGACCCCGGCCGAACTGAAGAAGGTCAAGGAAGCCTACCGCTTCGCCGACGAGATGCACCTGGGCCAGATGCGCAAATCCGGCGAGCCGTACATCTCGCACCCGCTGGCGGTGGCCGAGATCTGCGCGGAATGGAAGCTGGATGCCCAGGCCATGATGGCGGCCTTCCTGCACGATGTGATGGAAGACCAGGGCGTCAAGAAGGAAGAGCTGATCGAACGTTTCGGCGCCTCCGTCGCCTCCCTGGTGGATGGCTTGTCCAAGCTGGACAAGATCGAATTCCAGAGCCAGGTCGAGGCGCAGGCCGAGAATTTCCGCAAGATGCTGCTGGCCATGGCGCGCGATGTCCGGGTGATCCTGGTCAAGCTGGCCGACCGCCTGCACAACATGCGCACCCTGGGTTCGATGCCGCCCGAGAAGAAGCGCCGCATCTCCCGCGAGACCATGGAAGTGTACGTACCCATCGCACACCGCCTGGGTCTGAACAACATCTATCGCGAGCTGCAGGAGCTGTCCTTTGCGCACCTGTACCCGCTGCGCCACCGCACCCTGTCCAAGGCCGTCAAGGCCGCCCGCGGCAACCGCCGCGAAGTGGTCACCAAGATCATGGAGTCGGTCACCAGCACCCTGATCGCCGCCGGCATCCCAGCCCAGGTCGATGGGCGCGAAAAGACCCTCTACGGCATCTACCGCAAGATGCGCAACAAGCACCTGAGTTTTTCCCAGGTGCTGGACGTCTATGGCTTTCGCGTGGTGGTGGACAGCTTCGCCAACTGCTATGTCGCACTGGGCACCCTGCACTCCCTGTTCAAGCCCATGCCGGGCAAGTTCAAGGACTACATCGCCATTCCCAAGTTGAATGGCTACCAGTCGCTGCACACCACCCTGATCGGCCCCTACGGCACGCCGGTGGAATTCCAGATCCGTACCAGCGACATGCATCGCGTGGCCGAATCGGGCGTCGCGGCGCACTGGCTGTACAAGGATGACGAAGGCAGCCTGACCGACCTGCAGCAACGCACCCACGCCTGGTTGCAGTCGCTGCTGGATATCCAGAAGCAGACCGGCGATTCGGCCGAGTTCCTGGAGCACGTCAAGGTCGACCTGTTCCCCGACTCGGTCTACGTGTTCACGCCCAAGTCCAAGATCATCGCCCTGCCGCGCGGCGCCACGGCACTGGACTTTGCCTACAGCATCCACACCGACATCGGCGACCAGACCACCTCGGCCATCATCAACCACGAGCCTGCACCGCTGCGCTCGGAGCTGCACAACGGCGACATCGTCGAGATCATCACCTCGCCGACCTCGCGTCCCAGCCCCAACTGGCTGGGCTATGTGCGCACCGGCAAGGCACGCTCGGCAATCCGCCATCGCCTGCGCACAGCCAACCGGATCGAATCGCAAGCGGTGGGACGGCGCCTGCTGGGCAACGCCCTGCACACCCTGGGCATCGAGCCGGAGCTGCCCTCGCACATCGTCGAGCGCCTGCTCAACGAGTCCAGCGCCAAGACCATGGAAGACCTGCATGCCGAGATCGGCATCGGCACCCGCATGGCCCCGCTGGTGGCGCGTCACATCATGACCATGATGGATACCGGCGCGAGCGTGCCGCAGCTCGATCCCGAAGGCCACATGCTGCCCAACAAGCCCGATCCGGTGGTCATCACCGGCAGCGAGGGGGCGTCGGCCCAGCTGTCGCCCTGCTGTATGCCGATCCCGGGCGACCGCCTGACCGGTTATCTCAAGGCCGACCAGACCCTGATCGTGCATACCCAGGAATGCGAGACCGCCAAGCGCCTGCACGAGAAGGAGCCGGACCGCTGGATCGAGCTGGCCTGGGGCCACGACCTGAACCGTCGCTTCGATTGCCGCATCACCATCCTGATCCACAACGAGCGCGGCACCCTGGCGCGCATCGCGGCCGAGATCGGCGAGTCCGACGCCAATATCGTCTCGGTGAGCATGGATGACGAAGGCGGCAATGCCTCGATGAAGTACCTGCGCTTCACCATCCAGGTCGAGGATCGCGTCCACCTGGCGCGTACCATGCGCGGCATCCGCAGGATCGACAGCGTCGCCCGCATCCTGCGCGAACGGGGCTGATCGGCATACCTGCTGGTCGTCAACGACAAACGCCCGCATCATGCGGGCGTTTGTTCTTGTGTATCGGTCAGTCAGGCAGCCGCGGAAGAACTCAGGCCGACGCCTTTTCGCGCGGCCTGCTGCCTTCTGCGCTGCCCCGCTTGCGTTCGGCCAGCGCCTTGGCCTCCTTGGTGGCCAGCTCGCGGACCAGGTGCTCCTGGCACGCTTGCGCCCCCTTGTCGGCGATGCCGCGCTCAAGCTTGTCGGCGAAGAATTCGATGAGGGCCGTGACCGCACTGGGCAACTGGCGACGATGGACATAGACCGCATACAGCCCCATGGCATCGCGCTGGTAGTCCGGCAGGATGTGGACCAGGGTGCCATTGCGCAGGTCTTCCGAGGCCAGCATGGTGGGCAGCAAGGCGATCCCCAGCCCAGCCCGGGCCGCGCGCAACTGGCCCTGGGCCGTGTTGACGCACAGGCGCGGATTGACGCGCACGCTTTCCGGCCCTTCCGGCCCCTCCAGCTTCCAGGTGGTATGCTGCGGCGCTTGCGAAGCGGCCAGGCAGGCATGGCCGATCAGGTCCGACAGGGTACGCGGCGTGCCATGCCGCTCCAGGTAGCGCGGACTGGCCACCAGGCCGCGATGACTCTCCACCAGCTTCCTGGCCACCAGGCTGGAATCAGGCAGCACGCCGCCCCGGAAGGCCAGGTCGATGCCCTCGGCAATCAGGTCGGCACGACCATCATTGAGCACGAACTCCAGCTGTACCTTGGGGTAGAGCGACATGAACTCGTGCATCCACTCGATGGAAAAATTGTCGAAGAAGTCCACCGGCGCCGTCACCCGCAGGCTGCCGGCAGGTTCACCCCGGCTTTCGGTCAGGCTGGCGCTGGCGTGCTCGATGTCTTCCAGGCCCGGGGCGCAGCGCTCGAAGAACTCGCGCCCGGCGGCGGTCATGTTGAGCTGGCGCGTGGAACGCTGCAACAGGCGCACGCCCATGCCGGCTTCCAGCGCCTGAAGCCGGCGACTGATGGTATTGGGCGGCATGGACAGCTTGCGGCCAGCGGCGGCAAAACTGCCGGCGCGCACCACATGGACGAAGAGCCAGATATCATTCAGGTCAAGCATGGTCATTACCCTTCATTTCCTGTCATTTTCTGTCGTTTCGCTTCACGATCGTCATTACTAACAAAAATGGATCAGTGAAATGCGATTCTCGCATCTATTGGTAGAAATGAAAACTGGGTATTGTTCTTTCACTGCACTCGTCGCTCCGCGACGATGCCCACCGAACAACCCAAAGGACAGACCATGAGCACCTTGTTGCATATCGATTCCAGCGCCCGTAGCGGCGGTTCCATCTCGCGCCAGCTGACCGCTTCCTTCGCCACCCAATGGCAGGCCAAGAACCCCGGCGGCAAGATCGTACACCGCGACCTGGCGGCCAACACCCTGCCCCACCTGAGCGAATCCCTGCTGGGTGCCTACTTCACCCCGGCCGATGCCCGCAATGCCGAGCAAGCCGACCTGATCAAGCAATCCGACGCCCTGGTGGACGAACTGCTGGCCGCCGACACCATCGTCATCGGCGTGCCGATGTACAACTTCGCGCCGCCCTCCACCCTGAAGGCCTGGATCGACCACGTGTTCCGTGCCGGCCGCACCTTCAAGTACACCGACACCGGCCCGGTCGGCCTGGTCAGCGGCAAGAAGGCTGTCATCATCCTCTCGCGCGGCGGCAAGTATTCCGAAGGCCCGATGGAAGCGCTGGACTTCCAGGGCAAGTACCTCAAGAGCGCGCTGGCCTTCATCGGCATCACCGATGTCGAGCTGGTCATCGCCGAAGGCGTGTCCATGGGCGAAGAGGCGGCCAAGCAAGCCCTGGCCAACGCCGAAGCCAGGATCAACGCGACCGTCTGATCTCCGCACTGCCATTCAGTGGCTTGCCCCGATCAAGGGCAGGCGGCTGCAACGGGGCGCACCGCCATTCGCGGTGCGCCCCGTTTGTCGTCACGGCTCAATGGTGGTCCAGACCCTTGTGCATGCGGCGCAAGCCCAGCCAGACGCAGGCCGCCACCACCGGTACCACCAGGCCCGTGGCCAGGTCCGGATTGATCGGCAGGCCGGCCGCCTTGGCGGCCTTGCCGGCGTAGCCGATCAGGCCGATCACGTAGTACGAGATGGCCGCCACCGACAGCCCCTCCACCGCTTGTTGCAGTTTCAGTTGCTGGGCGGCGCGGGCGTTCATCGACTCCAGGATCTGGCGGTTCTGCTGCTCCTGAACGATGCCCACCCGGGTGCGCAGCAGGTCGTTGGTATGGGCGATCCGTTCGGCCAGTGCCTCCTGGCGACGGGCAATGGCCTGGCAGGTATTCATGGCCGGCGCCAGACGGCGTTCCATGAACTCACCGATAGTGGGCACCCCTTCGATGCGCTGCTCACGCAACTCCTCGATACGCGCCTGCACCAGCCGGAAATAGGCTTGCGAGGCCGAAAAGCGGTAGCTGTTCTCCAGCGACAGCTTTTCGATGCGCGCCGCCAGCCCGGTGATCTTGCGCAGTATGCGCTCATCCTCGGCCTGCTCTTCGGGCGTGCCGCCAGGGGATTGCTCGGACTGCACCATGGCCGCTGTCAGCGCCGCCAGGTCGCCCTCGATCTCGTTGAGGAAGGGGCCGGCCTGCTGCGCATGCGGCAAGCCCAGCAGGGCCATCATGCGATAGGTCTCGATCTCCAGGATGCGTTGCGCCAGGCGCCCGCCCTGCAGTTCGCGCAGGCCGATATCGCGTACCACGAAGCGCGAGAAACCATCCGACTGGATCTGGAAATCGGTCCAGATCTCGCCCCCTTGCAGCACCTTGCTGGAGCTCATCAGCTTGCCCTCGAAGATGCGCTGCAACTGGCGTGCGGTACCCGCCGGATCGTCATCACCCGGCTCCACCACCACGTGCGCGGCGACCATCAGCTTGCCTTGCAGCGACAGCAGCCATTGCTGCGGGATATGCGACAGCGGCGCGCGGGCAAAGGCGTCGGCGGTCGACAGCGGCTCCTCGTGGGCCTGAGCGAAGGTATAGGTGGCGAATTCGGTATGACACTCCCACTTCAGGCGGAAGCGCCCGAAGTCATGGTAGAAGTGCTTGGCCTCGGCGCCCGGCGCGACCACGCCGAAATGGGCGCACAGGTCGTCCAGCAAGGCATGCTGGGTGCTGGCGTGGCGGCTGCCGTTGCCGTCTTCGCGGACATAGACGGCCAGGTGCGTCAGCGTTTCCGAGCGGGTCAGTTGCAGGAAGGGGCGCGAATGCACCTCGGCCGCCAGGACGACGCGCTGCGGATGATTCAGGCTGGCAAAAACGATGGACATGGCGTTTTCTCGTGGATGGTGTGGAGTTGGCAGGCCGGTGGCCATGATGCGCATACCGCATGCGAAATGCATGCCGGCTGCGCATTCTTGTCGGTGGACTCGCTTATTGCGGGGCGGGATAGCTCACGTCGAGGATGGTCAGTTGCTCCAGTCCGGACGGTGTCTGCAGGACCACCTCGTCACCCTCGCGCGACTTGGTCAGCGCACGCGCCACTGGCGAGATCCAGCTGATGCGCCCCTTGAGCGGATCGAGCTCGTCGATGCCAACGATGGTGACCGTATGCGACTCCCCGCGCTGGTTCTCATAGGTCACCGTGGCACCGAAGAAGACCTGGTCACTGCCGTGATGCACGGACGGCTCGACCACCTCGGCGTTATCGAGCCGCTTGGTGAGGAAGCGGATACGACGGTCGATCTCGCGCAGACGCTTCTTGCCGTAGAGGTAGTCGCCGTTCTCGGAGCGGTCGCCATTGGAGGCCGCCCAGGACACCACGCGCACCACTTCCGGGCGCTCCTCGTCGATCAGGTGCAGCAATTCGTCCTTGATGCGCTGATGCCCCTGCGGGGTCATGTAGTTCTTGCTGCCTGCGGGGATGGCGGGCAAGCCGATGTCGTCATCGTCGTCGCCGCCATCGGATTCTTTTACGAAAGCCTTGTTCATGCTGGAGTGGGTCCGGGTTGCTTGCCGCCGGGCGGCGTATTCGGGTCGGCCCTTATTGTAGCCGCATGCCGACGGCCGCGACGGTACAGTTGCGGGGATTAATCGCACCCCCACTGTACCGGGCCCGATGGCGGGTTCGACTCACATCCGGGAGGGACAACACTCGCCCTTTGCCGCACACTCGGCGATAATCGCCATTCCGGCCCCTTCGCGGCTTTTTTCACTGATCCTGCGACCCCATGTCCTCCATCGCCCCCCGCTATCGCATCGGCCTCATCGCCAACCGTGCCCACCAGGATGCCGCCGATTCGGCGCTGGTCCAGTTGCTGACCGGCTCGCGCCATCGCATCGAAAGCCTGCAACCCGAGCTGATCGTGGTTGGCCGCACCCTCGACGCCATCGGCCAGATGAACCTGCTGCCCGGCTATCCTCATCTGGTGCGCTTCCCCTACGGTCGGCATGGTGGCCTGATGAAGCTGGTCTCGCGCACCGTGGACGCGGACCCGGAGCGCACCCTGGACGCCGTGATCTACCTGATCGACCCGGTCGATCCCTCTTCCACCTTCCCCGAGGCCGTGGCCCTGAAACGCCAGTGTGTGATCCACGGCAAGCCCTTCCTCTCCACCCTGGCCGGGGCCCAGGAATGGTTCGAGCTGGAAGCCATCGCCAACGGTGCCACCCCCGACGCCTTCCTCGACGACCGCTTCAAGCTCGACCAGGAAGGCATCGCCCTGATCGCCCACGACGCCATGAAGTCGCGCATGCTGGAGCTGGCCGAGAAGCACTTCGACGTGCTCGACCAGTTCGCCTTCCGCTGCGCCACCGGCACCACTGGCGGCCTGCTCAACCAGTTGGCCATGAAGATCAAGGGGGAAGCCGGCCGCCACTGGGTCAAGCCCTTCCTCTCCGGCCCGCTGGGGGGCGATGCGCAGATCGCCGAGCTGATCCTGGAGCAGCAGTGCCGTCGCGTGCTGTTCCTGGAAGACCCGCATGTGGCGCGCCAGCACGAAGCCGACATCCAGTTGCTGGAACGCGCCGCCCGTACCGTCACCGGCTATGCCTCCTGCATGAGCGACGTCAAGTGGGGCGACCGCTGGCTCTCGCTGATCAAGGCGCGCCAGGTGTGAAGGCCTAGATGACTTCATCTTCACCACCGCCACGGCGCTCTGCCCGTTGGCGGCGTCGACTGCTGGCACCGCTGATCTATACCGCCGCGCTGCTGCTGATGCTGGAAGAATGGCTCTGGGACGTCACCCAGGCGGTGCTGGCGCACATCCCCTCGTGGCCCTTGCTGGTACGCCTGCAGCGCTGGGTGGAACGGCGCTCGCCCTATGCCGCACTGGCCATCTTCCTGGCGCCGACGCTATTGCTGCTGCCGGTCAAGGTGCTGGCCCTGCTGTCGATCACCCATGGCCACCCGACCCTGGGCCTGATCATCGTGCTGGTCGCCAAGGTGCTGGGCACGGCCCTGGTGGCGCGCATCTATGCCCTCACCCGCCGCAGCCTGCTGTCACTGGCCTGGTTCCAGCGCTATCACGACAAGCTGCTGGACTGGAAGAATCGTCTCACCGCGCAATTGCACGCCAGCGCCGGCTGGCGACAGGTGCAACGGCTGCTGCAGGCCATGCGATCGCTGCTGGCACGCTACCGCGCGCGCTTTGCTGCGCAACCGCCGCCGCCCTGGACGCGCATGATGCGCCTGTTCAGGCGCCTGGCTGCCCGGATGCGCAAGCCAGCACCGCCAAAATGAAAAGGCTGCCGCTCAACGCGACAGCCTTTGCAGGAGTCAGGATGCAGGCCGCTCCCGCCGGGACCGCCACGGGTCAGTCATCGTCATCCTCATCGATGTAGCCACCCGGCGGCGCCGACATCTGCATGGGCGTAGGCTGGCCAACATGATTGCTGGAGATGCTGTTGCCCCATTCGAAGGCATGTTTTTCGGCGTCGAAGAAATCATCGGCCGACAACTGCAACTCATCCAGCAGCTTCTGGATCTGCGCCTGGTCCTGCTCGCGCTGCTCGGTACATTCGACCAGCTTCAGGGCCAGCCCATAGAACCCGGTACGACGCAGCAGCGCCTCGCGGATCTCGGTACTCACGGTGATCTGGCGCAGCACGCTGTCCATGCTCATGCCGAAGAGCGCATCGACCAGGGACATGATGCCCACCGTGAAGGCCATCTCCGACATCTTGCGCCGCCCCGGTCGCAGCTTGGCGGCAATCAGCTCCAGCATCTTGCCGCGCGTGGCCGCCAGGATCATCAGCGGCGACATGCCGTCCGCCCCGCCCTTCTCGGTATTGGCAAACAGCAGGATCTGCAACCAGCGCTTCAATTGCCGGCGTCCCAGGACGATCAGGGCCTGGCCCAGCGAATCGATGAACTTCTGGAAGCCGTACACGGGCGTGTTGACCAGGCGCAGCAGGGTCAGGCTCAGGGCCACGTCGCGCTTGATGAAGCGGACGATCTCGCCATTGTCGACATTGCGCACCAAGAGCGTCAGCAGGTGCATGATGGCCATCTTCGAGGCCTCCAGCTTCTTGCCCTGGAGGATCATCGGCTTGGCGAAGTAGTAACCCTGGAAATAGTCGAAGCCAAAGGTGACGCAATCATTGAATTGCTGCAGGGTCTCGACCTTCTCGGCCAGCAGTTCCTTCTGCGCGCGCTTGAAATGCACCGACAGCTTGAGCAGCTTGCTGGGATCGACTTCCAGCACGTCGATCTTGATGATCTTGACCAGGGGCAGCAGCTCTTCGATCTCTTCCGACTCGGCCACCACGTCATCCAGCGCAAACACATAACCCGACTTGACCAGCTCGCGCACGCGCGCCACCAGCTCGGGCGTGACCTTGACCGTCTCCAGGATCTCCAGCACCACCTTGTCGGCCGGCAGGAAATAGATGAAGTCGCTCATCAGCACAGCCGCATCGACATTGATGAAGCCCTGCAGATTGCCGATCACGTTGGACAGGCCCAGCTCGGACGCATGGGCAATGACGGCCGCCGTGGCCGTGACGTCATCCTTCACATTGGCTGGCCCGAAGGCAGCACTGCGGAACAGCAGTTCGTAACCAATCAGCTCTTGCTCGCGGCTCAGGATGGGCTGGCGGGCCAGGAAGAAATCCAGGGCATGGTGCGTCGGAGGGGTGAGGTCGGATGACTGATCAGACATGGTTGTTCTATTAATGACCCCAAGCGTTGCTTTGAATATTGACGGACAGCAATGCTCCTATTGTATGCCGATTTGGCATAGTCACGGACAAATCCGATCGCGTCGAATCCAGATATTCACAAATAATCACAACGCAAGTATAACCTGCCATTACATTTCCCCGGACTCCAGCACGAATTCGGCGCTGTCGTCCACCCCCAGCACATCGACCAGGTAGGGCATCAATTCGCGCAGCATGGGCTCCAGCGTCCAGGGCGGATTGAGGATGAACATGCCGCTATTGTGCAGGCCGAAACCGTCAGGTGCCGGGCCGTGAATGGCCAGGGTGACATTGAGCCAGCTCTTGGCGCCCAGGCGCTTGAGACGCTCCGGCAGCTGGCGCGATTCGTTGCGATGCAACACCGGGTACCAAACGGCATACATGCCCCCCGGGAAACGCGTGAGCGCATCGGCCAGCACCTGGGCCACATGGGTATAGTCGCGCTTGTCTTCGTAGGGAGGGTCAATGAGCACCAGGGCACGGCGCGATGGCGGCGGCAGCAAGGCCTTCAGCCCCTGGAAACCGTCGCCACGCGTGATCATGACGCGCTTGCCACGCGCCGATGGACGTTGGCCCTGGGCGGCGGCGTGCGCCTCCAGCTTGCGGAAATTGTCTGCCAGCACCTTCACTTCGCTGGGATGCAACTCGAACAGGCGCAGCCTGTCCTGCTCGCGCATGACCTTATCGGCGCAGTAGGGTGAACCCGGGTAGTAGCGCATCTTGCCGCTAGGGTTGAGCGACTTGACCAGGTCGACATATTCCTGCACCGCCGGCGGCAGGTCCTTGCGGTCCCACAGCTTGGCGATGCCGGTATCGTATTCGGCGTTCTTGCTGGCGTAATCCCCGTCGAGCGCATAGACGCCAGCGCCGGCGTGGGTGTCGATGACCATGTAGGCAGTCTCTTTCTGCCCGAGATAGCGCATCAACTGGATGATCACCATATGCTTCAGGACATCGGCGTGGTTGCCGGCGTGAAAAGCGTGGCGATAACTCAGCATGGGAAATTCACTTCTTGGATGGGGTTGGACGTGGGATGACTGGATGAACCGACAAGATGTGGCGCATCGGTATCCGATGAGATGAAAACGTTCGGCATTCTAACAAGGATAAGTGAGCAGTTGTCCGACTAATCCGGCTTTGTTACAAAGAATTGATCCAATCCTCGCGCGCCCACGCCCTGTGCGCGAGAAGGCCCGTGCCGATACGATATGCGAGTCTTCGCCCCGTGCCAGGCGTGGCCGATCAACTGCCGGCGCGATCCAGGCGGAAATACGCATCCAGCAGCGAGGTCTTGAAGACGACCCCCAGGAGGCGCGGATCCTCCGCATGGGCGATCACAGGCAAGCGTTCGCCCTGGTGATCGAGGAACAATTGCAGGGCTTCGCCCAGCGACATGTCCGGCGTCACCTCATGCAGGAAATGCGGCCGCAGGAAATCGCGAGCCACGCGCCCGGCGGGCTCCTTCTTGTCGAGCAGCCAGGAAGTGATGTCCTGCAGCGCCACCACGCCCAGGTAGCGCTGCTGGGCATCGATGATGTAGACATACTTGACCGGGTACTTGAGGAACAGCGCACTGACCTCTTCCAGGCTGGCATGTTCCGGCAAGACCGTCTCGGCCGGGCGGATCAGCTCGCTCATGTGGGTACCACGCAGGCGCAGGCGCTCTTCGTTGTCGCGATGGCGCTTGCGGGTGATCTCGTACATGGAGCTGCCGTCGACGCCCCGCGCCACTACATAGGCCACCACGCAGGACAGCATCAGCGGCAACACCACCTGGTAGCTCAGCGTCATCTCGAAGATCATCAGGATGGCCATCAACGGTGCATAGGACGCCGCCGCCAGGAAGGCGCCCATGCCCACCATGGCATAGGCGAAGGGTTGCGACATGTGGATGGGCAGCACGGCCTGCGCCGCATCGCCGAACAGGTAGCCGATGGCGGCCCCGACAAACAGCACCGGCGTGAAGATCCCGCCCACGGCGCCGGAGCCGACCGTGATCGACGTTGCCAGCACCTTGATGACCAGCACCGTCAGCACGGCCTGCCAGACCCAGGTGGTATGCAGCAGCGAATTGACCAGGCTGTAGCCATTGCCCCAGACCTCGGGCACCTGCACCGAAATCAGGCCCACCAGCAAGCCGCCCACACCCAGGCGCACCGGCAGGGGCAACCTGAGCTTGCCGAAGGCCAGCTTGCCCAGATCCAGCACGCGCAGGAACTGCGGTGCGAGGACCCCGGCCAGCACACCCAGCACCAGGAACAGCAGGACTTCCCAACCGGCGATCTCAGGAAAGTAAGGCATCTCGTAGGAGGCCCGGTAGCCCGGCAGCTCGCGCATGGTGATATTGGCCACGACCGAGGCCACCACGATGGGGCCGAAGCTTTCCATGACCAGCGAACCGAGCACGATCTCGGTGATGAAGAAGGCCCCCGCGATCGGTGCGTTATAGGCCGAAGTGATCCCGGCTGCGGCACCGCACGCCACCAGCAGGCGCAGGCGCGACGCAGGAAAGTGCGAGAACTTGCCCACCAGCGACGCACACAGGGCCGACAGCTGCACCATCGGACCTTCCCGTCCGATCGAACCGCCCGAGGCGATGGTGGCCAGCGACGAGATGCTGCGCAAGAGCGTGTTGCGCACCGGGATGGCACCATCGCCGATGGCCACCGCCTCCATGTAGTCACCGCCGTTGCCGGCCGGCGTGCGCTTGGCCCACACCAGGAACAGGCCCGCAATCACCCCGCCAACGGTAGGCAGCAGCACGCGCACATGCCAGGGCAGGCCCTTGGCGATATCGACAAAGCTGCCATCGTGACCGGTCAGCCAGATCTGCAGCAGCGCAATGCACTCACGGAAGGCAATCGTGGCCAGCGCGCCGACGAAGCCGGCCAGCGCGCCCCACAGGAGCATGGAATGATGTTCCGACACGCGGCAGGCATTGAGTACCCGCAGGCGGTATTTGATCCAGATTTCATGCATGATCGACGTCGGGTCCTCTTGCTCTTTTATCTTGTTTTTTCTGACGGCTACTCGGTGCCGGCCATCAGCGAGCGCAGATGGCCCAGGTCGGCGGCGATACTGGCAGCGGCCTTCTTTTGCATGCGCCGGTAGCGCGCCAGCACCTCCTGACCCAGTTCGGTCACGACCGCCCCGCCACCGCGCGCGCCGCCCGTGGCGGTCGCCACCAGCGGACTGGCGAAGCAGCGATTCATTTCCTCGACCAGCAGCCAGGCGCGGCGATAGGACATCTGCATCTCCCGCGCGGCGCCCGAAATCGAGCCGGTCTGCACGATGGCTTGCAAGAGGTCGGCCTTGCCCGGGCCGAAGGCGATGGTCTCGCCCTGCATCACGCGCACGCGTAGGGTCTTGGAATCATTCATGCGCGTGATTGTACAAGGGCCGCCCGGCAGCGGCCAGACTCGCGCATGCGGTTGCCGCTCGTTGGTTGACGCTCGTTATATCCTTGCGTATATTTCGAAGGTTCACTTCCCCCTCGCTCGCAAGGATCATCGATGTTGAAGAAATCCCGCCTGAAAGCTGCCCTCGGCGCCGCTTTTGCCGCCACGCTGGTGTTTTCCGCCGGTGCCGCCCAGGCCACCGACCTGGTGGTCTCGGCCGCCGCCAGCCTGACCAACGCCTTCAAGGAGCTGGCGCAATCCTTCGAACAACAGCATCCCGGTGTGAAAGTCATTACCAACTTCGGCGCCTCCGACATCCTGATGCAGCAGATCGTGCGCGGCGCACCGGCTGACGTGTTCGCCTCGGCCGACCAGACCGCCATGGACAAGGCCGTCAGCGAAAAGGCCGTGATCGCCGCCTCGCGCAAGAATTTCGCGGCCAACCAGATCGTGCTGATCGTGCCGCATGACGCCAAGCTGCAACCGGCCAGCCTCGATGAGCTGACCCGACCCGACTACAAGCGCATCGCCCTGGGCAACCCGGCCTCGGTGCCCTTCGGCCGCTACACCAAGACCGCGCTGGAACAGGCCGGCCTGTGGAGCCAGGTCCAGGCCAAGGGCGTGATGGCCGAGAACGTGCGTACCAGCCTGGACTACGTGGCGCGCGGTGAAGTCGATGCCGGCTTCGTCTTCGCCACCGATGCTGCCGTGATGCCAGAGAAGGTCAAGGTCGCCGTGCGCATCCCCGCCGATACGCCGGCCACCTACCCCATCGCCGTCACCACGGGCACACAGCAAAAGGCGCTGGCCGACCAGTTCCTGGCCTACGTGCTCTCGCCGACCGGCCAGGGCGTGCTGGCGCGCTACGGCTTCCTGAAGCCCTGAACTGACTGCCTGGCCTCACCATGCACCCGGTCTGGACGCCCCTGCTGCTGTCACTGAAGGTCGCCGGCCTGGCGACCCTCCTGAACCTGGTACTGGGGGTGGCGGCGGCCTACGGCCTGTCGCGCTGGCGCTCGCCGCTGCGTGACTTCATCGACTCCGTGCTGACCCTGCCGCTGGTGTTGCCCCCTACCGTGATGGGCTACTACCTGCTGGTCCTGTTCGGTCGTCGTGGCACCTTCGGGGCCTGGCTGGAGAGCATGGGCATCCAGCTGGTCTTTACCTGGCAAGGCGCGGTGATGGCCTCGACCGTGGTGGCCTTCCCGCTGGTGCTCAAGGCCGCACGGGCGGCATTTGAAAGCGTCGATCACCAACTGGAAAACGCCGCCCGGGTGCTGGGCGTCTCCGAGGCTGGCGTGTTCTTCCGCGTCAGCCTGCCGCTGGCCACCCGTGGCATCATGGCCGGCGTGCTGCTGGCCTTTGCCCGCGCACTGGGCGAATTCGGCGCCACCCTGATGGTGGCCGGCAACCTGCCCGGGCGCACGCAAACCCTGTCGGTGGCGATCTATGAAGCCGTACAGGCCGGTGATGATGGCGCGGCCACGCTGCTGGTGGTGATCACCTCGATCACCTGCGTGGTGCTGCTGATGCTGGCCGGACGGCTGGTGCCGGATCGCAACCAGCTCCAGATCCGTTAGACTGCCCACAATCTTGCCTTCCATCTCGGTACCGCCCGTGAGCGTCGAACTCCAGATCCAGAAACAACTGCGCGCCGGTGATCGCGTCTTCGATCTCGACATCGCCTTCGCTTCCGACAGCCAGCGTATCGTGCTCTACGGCCCTTCCGGCTCGGGCAAGAGCCTCACACTCAAGGCCATCGCCGGGCTGATGACGCCTGACGCCGGCCACATCCGCCTCAATGGCCGCACCCTCTTCGATGCCAGCCAAGACATCGACCTGCGCGTGCAGGAGCGCAATGTCGCCTACCTGTTCCAGGACTATGCGCTTTTCCCGCACCTGACGGTGGCCCAGAACATCGCCTTCGGCCTGGCACGCGGCTGCTTCAACCTGCGCCGTCCGGCCGACCATCCGGCCGTCGCCAGATGGCTGCATGCCTTCGAACTGCACGCCATCGCCCACAGCCATCCGGCCCAGATCTCGGGCGGGCAGCGCCAACGCGTGGCGCTGGCGCGGGCACTGGTGGCCGAACCCGACATCCTGCTGCTGGACGAACCCTTCTCGGCACTGGATCTGTCGCTGCGCGAACGCATGCGCGACGAACTGGCCCAGCTGCAAACCCGCCTGCAAGTGCCGATGCTGCTGATCACCCATGATCCGGCCGATGTCGACGCCCTGGGCCAGACCGTCTTCGAGCTGCGCGACGGTCGCATCCGGAGCCGGTAAGCCGACCGGTCAAAAAAAACCGTACCCTTTTGGGGTACGGTCGCAAGTCGGGGGATCACCCCACCGGCCCGCGCAAGGATGCGGGCCGGCGTCACATCACACACACATCCGGTATTGCAATATCAGGCCGCCTTCTTGGCCTTGTCGTCGAAGAACTGTTCGTCTTCGGTCGAGCCATGCAGCGCGGTGGTCGACGACTGGCCTTGCTGGATGGCCTGGGTCACGGCATCGAAGTAACCGGTGCCGACTTCGCGCTGGTGCTTGACGGCCGTGAAGCCCTTGGTGGCGGCGGCGAATTCGGCTTCCTGCAGTTCCACGAAGGCCGACATCTGGTTGCGGGCATAGCCGTGGGCCAGGTTGAACATCGAGTAGTTCAGCGCGTGGAAACCCGCCAGCGTGATGAACTGGAACTTGTAGCCCATCGCACCCAGTTCGCGCTGGAACTTGGCGATGGTGGCGTCGTCCAGGTTCTTCTTCCAGTTGAACGACGGCGAGCAGTTGTAGGCCAGCAGCTTGCCCGGGAACTTGGCGTGGATGGCTTCGGCGAAGGTCTTGGCAAAGGCCAGGTCGGGCTTGCCGGTTTCACACCAGACCATGTCGGCGTATTCCGCATAGGCCAGGCCACGCGAGATTGCCTGGTCGATGCCCGGATGGGTCTTGAAGAAGCCTTCGACGGTACGTTCTCCGGACAAGAAGGGCTTGTCGTTGGCATCCACGTCGGAAGTCAGCAAGTCAGCGGCTTCCGCATCGGTACGGGCGATCACCAGGGTCTTGGTGCCCATCACGTCAGCCGCAAGGCGTGCCGCGTTGAGCTTTTCGCAGGCTTCACGGGTCGGCACCAGCACCTTGCCGCCCATGTGGCCACACTTCTTCACGGAAGCCAGTTGGTCTTCGAAGTGCACGCCGGCGGCGCCCGCTTCGATCATGGACTTCATCAGTTCGAAGGCGTTCAGGACGCCACCGAAACCGGCTTCGGCATCGGCCACGATGGGGGCGAAGAAGTCGATATCGTCACGACCTTCGGACCACTGGATCTGGTCGGCGCGGGCGAAGGTGTTGTTGATGCGCTTGACCACCATCGGCACCGAGTTGGCCGGATAAAGCGATTGGTCAGGGTACATTTCACCGGCCATGTTGGCATCGCCAGCGACTTGCCAGCCGGACAGGTAGATCGCCTTCAGGCCGGCCTTGACTTGCTGCATGGCCTGGTTGCCGGTCAATGCGCCCAGGGCGTTGACGAAGGGTTCGTTGTGCACCAGGCTCCACAGCTTGTCGGCGCCACGCTTGGCCAGGGTGTGCTCGATCTGCAGCGAACCACGCAGGCGGACCACGTCGGCGGCGCTGTAGTTGCGCTTGATGCCCTTCCAGCGCGGATTCTCTGCCCAGTCACGTTCGAGGGCCTGGATTTGCTGTTCACGTGTGCTCATGTCGATCTCCTTTGTGGTCAATGATGAAGTGTTGAAACCCGCGTTCAATGTCGAATTCCATGACTTCATAGTAGGCCTGGGTGCGCAGAGCAACAATGTCTTATATAAGATAAAAGTAAATTTTTTATACCAATAAAATCAGTAACTTACATATCGCTTTTTGCGATACGAAACAAAAATCCAGAGAATGAAAAACATTTTTGATGCAGCGCACTCGAACTTTTCACGATACGAAACGCGGATTGCGCATCGTAAAAAATGCTCAGGTGAAAAGACTTCACGCTGAACTTTCCTGCCGGTTTCGGCTTGTCACACTGATTCCCTTGCCCTCGCCAGGCCAGGCGCAGGGCCGGACGGCTGCTTTTTCGTTCAGCTTGTTTGTTTTATCGCCAGCGCCGGCGCGCGGTTGTTTAATCCTCGAATAAGGGACAGAATAAGCGCCACCCTAATCCAACCGGCGATCCAACGCCGCACTGTCTTCATGCACTACGCCCTGGACATCCGCACCTTCCTATTCAGTCATTATTTCTATACAGGAGTGCGGATCGCGATCGGGGTAGTTGGCCTGACCATGCTGGTCTTCAACGTGGCCGACATGCCCACCACCATGACGGTGTTCCTGGGGGCGCTGTGTACCAGCCTGATGGACTTGCCCAGTCCGCTGCGCCACAAGTTCAACGAGATGCTGGCCGGCGTGCTGCTTTGTACGGCCGTGATGCTGGTCATCAGCCTGTGCGCGCCGGTGCCCTGGCTGGTCAATGCGATGATGGTGGTGGTGAGCTTCTTTGCCAGCATGATGGTGGTCTACGGCAAGAAGACCATGCCGCTGCAATTCGCGGCACTCATGGTGATGACCCTGTCGATGGAAAACCAGGTGCCCATCTCGGACGCCTTCCTGCACGCCGGCCTGTTCCTGGGCGGCGGCCTGGGTTACCTGGCCTATTCGATGGCGGTGTCGTGGTTCCTGCGCCGCCGCATCAAGCAGCAGGTGCTGGCCGAGGCGCTGTTCGAGCTGGCCCGCTACCTGCGCATCAAGGCCGACTTCTATGATGTACGGCACGACCTGGCCGGCCAGTTCAACCAGTTGGTACGCCAGCAGATCGTGGTGGCCGACAAGCAGCAGGCCTCGCGCGACCTGATCCTGCGCGACCTGCATACCAAGCAGGACGGCCTGCTGGTGCAGGTCCACCTGTCGATGCTGGAACTCTACGAACAGGTACTCTCCACCCACGCCGACTATGCCATGCTGCGCCAGCACTTCGGCGACAGCGACGTCATGATCTTCCTGCGCGACCTGGCCTACAAGGCCGCCCTGGACATCGAATCCATCGCCTATGCGGTCACCCGCAAGAAGGCCTCCGACGCCACCGTCAACTACAAGGCCGAGCTGCGCGCGGTACAGTTCGAGATGCAGGAACTGGCCCTGCCCGGCCCGCGCCAGGCTTCCCAGGAAGCACTGACGCTCTTGCGCGTGACCTACAACAAGATCCGCGACATCATCGAGCTGATCGGCCAGGTCCACCAGGCCACCCGCAATCCGGTCGATCCCCTGCCCATCCTGCCGGGCTCGGACATGACCCCCTTCCTGACCCAGCAGAAGTTCAAGTTCAACATGCTGCTGGTGAACCTGCGCTGGCAGTCGCCGATCTTCCGCTTCGCCATCCGGGTGGCGCTGGCGGTGACCACCGGTCTCTGGATTTCCAACCACCTGCCCTACATGGCGCACGGCTACTGGATCGTGCTGACCATCGTCATCATCCTCAAGCCCAATTTCAGCGCCACCAAGCAGCGCATGGCCGATCGTCTCATCGGTACCATCATCGGCTGCGTGGTGACGATGCTGATCCTGCATTTCGTCCACAATCCGGCCGGCCAGCTGGCCGTCTTGTTCGCCGCCAGCGTGGCCGCGCCCGCCTTCACCTATGTGAAGTACCGCTATACCGCCATCGCCGCCTCGATCCAGATCCTGATGCTGCTCAACCTGCTGGTGCCGGCCGGCCACCAGGGTGTCATTGGCGAGCGCCTCGTCGACACCATCATCGGCGTGCTCATCGCCACCGTCTTCAGCTATGTGCTGCCGGCCTGGGAATACCGCGACCTGCCCAAGCTGCTGCGCAACGTGCTCAAGGCCAGCCAGCGCTACCTCACGGCCAGCCGCGACATGCTGGAGGGCAAGGTCAAGGATGATTTCTTCTATCGGGTATGCCGCAAGGGCTTCATGGATAGCCTGGCGGCGCTGATCTCGGCGCTGGTGCGCATGATGGACGAGCCGGCCACCAAGCAGCGCGCCGTGCGCGAGCTGAACCGCTTCATCGTGCAGAACTACCTGGTGGCGGCGCATATCGCCGCGCTGCGCCTGATGCTGCGCCGGCACCAGGAGAACCTGCCGCAAGCGCCAGTGGCCCGGCTCATCGAAGAAACCTACCTGGAAGCCAGCCAGCACCTGGCCGAGGCACAGCGCCTGCTGGCCCCCAAACCCAGGAAGCGCGGCGGCGCAGTCACCGTGTCGCCCACGGCGCCGGAAGAAAAGGCCTTGTCAGGCAAGATCGAGCTGGTCGGTCCGCTGCCCGAGGAAGCGCTGTCGGCCGAGGCCAGTGCCTGGTCGGGCTGGGACAACCTGCGTCGCCGCACCAACCTGCTCAACCAGGACCTGCAGGAAATCGTGGCCCAGACCGCTGCCATCGACAAGATCCTGCGCAAGGACTAGCCCTCACCGGCCGCCGCCGCGGGGGCGGCGCGGCACGGTACGATGCCATCAGACCGACAGGATGCGGTGCAAGCGCTTCTGGTCGAACATGCGCGAGTCCGCCACCCGCAAGAGGGTCTCCACATCCAGGCCGTCATCGGGATAGAGCGAGATGCCGAAGGAGGCATCGATCACGTACTGGTTGCCATCACGCCCGTCGATGGACTTGTTGACCGCATGGCGGATCTTGTCGGCGATGCCGCGGGCCACCTCGATATCGCTCACCCCGTGCAGGTAGACCACGAACTCATCGCCACCAAAGCGGGCCACCGAGTCGTCATGACGCAAGGTGTGCTGCAGACGCTCGGCCACGACGATGAGAACGCGATCCCCTTCGTCATGACCATATTCGTCGTTGACCGTCTTGAAGCGATCCAGGTCGACGAACAGCAGGGCAAACTGCAAGGGGTTGGATTCGGAGGCATTGCGCCGGCGGAAATCGATCTGCGCAATCAGGGAGTCGCGATTGAGCACATTGGTGAGGCGATCGGTGCGCAGGTTGCGCTCCATTTCCTGGAAGCTTTGCGCCAGCTGGCCGATCTCGTCGTTGCGGTCGATATTGAGCGCCGGGAAGGGGCTGCCATTGCCGATGCTCTTGGCCGCAGCGGTCAGCTTGCGGATATCGCGCAGCACCCAGCGCAGCAACAGGAAGCCGATCACGAAGGTCAGCAATACCGCCAGCAAGCCCAGCAACAGCGTCTGGTAGATGCCACTGGTGACCGACCCCAGGAAATCCGAGCGCGGCGCCGCGCTGATGGCCAGCCAGTCGAGCCCGGCCTCGTCGTGATGCAGGCGGAAGGCCACCTCGATCTTGCTGCTTTCCTGGCGCGCACCCAGCAACTCCAGCTTACCCGGTTCCAGGCGATGCACCGCCAGGTAGCGCCGGACTTCCTCGAAGGCCTGCTGCACCAGCGGCGACTGGCTCTGGCTGGCATTGAAACGCTGCAGCGCCGGCGGCTGGCCGGCGAACTGGAACAAGTCTTCATCCACCGAACTGGCGATCATGTCACCCTTGAGCTCGGTCACGAAGGCCACGCCATGCGCGCTCAACGGCAATTGGCGCAACAGGGTGTTGAGCGGCTGCAAGCCGATACTGCTGTTGGCCACGCCCATGAGCTTGCCGTCGGCGTCGTAGACGGGCTTGGAGAGATTGATCCCCAGCACATGCTTGAGCCGGAAGTCGGCATAGACCGACGACCAGGTTTCATGCCCCTTCTGCACCGCCTGGAGATACCAGGGACGCTGGCGCGGCTCGTAGTCCTGGGTGGCGATGAGCTTCATCTCGGTGCCGGGCCCGCGCAACTGGTAGACGTAGTTCTGCCCCTCCGGCTCACGCACGCTGTACATGAAGGTCTTCGGACCTTCCTGCTTGACCCCGATAAAGCTGCCATCGACACCGCCAAAATAAACGTAGCTGGGATCGTCGGACAGGGCATTGGCCAGCCAGAGCCGCTCTTCCAGCTGCTTGCGATCGGTCGGAAACGGCAGCACCGCCGGGGCCTGCCCGGCCTCCACCGGTGGCACCGACGGTGGCGCCATCACATTGAGGCTTGCGCGTGCGCCCAGGGTCTGGTGATCGATCGACTGGCCCACCCGCCCCATCACCTCGGTGAGCGCATTGCGCGCCAATACCTCGGTGGCGTCGTCACCGGCACGGTAGAGGAACCATCCTATGGTCAGCACCAGGCACGCCATCAGGAAGATAAACGGCAGGATGAATAGCCGTTGCAAGGACGATTGCTTCAGGATCGCCCCCTTCCTTCAGTGCGCTCACCGCTGCTGCCAGCGTTTCCAAATCTGAGCATGAAATCCTTGCTGCCCGGACACATCGGCATCCCGGCGATCACTGCGTGGGCCGCAGCCCCCTGTCCACGATGCACCTCTGTTCTTCTCTGTTTGGCACACCTACCTGGGTGGATGTAAATATCACATTCACACTGCTTGGGGAATCATTTTTGCAATGCAATGTATGAAACATCTGCTGGAGCAGGCCACCAGGACGGGATTCATGAACATTTGATCAACTAAATTAGTTGTATGACAATTATTTATCCCATTGGATGCTTACGCGATAATCAAGTAATTCGTGAACACCAGACGAAAAAAACGGTGGAAGCGCAATCGCGCCTCCACCGTCGAGGACCACAGCTCCGTCAGTTACTGCTTGTCGAAGCTCAACTGGCCATGGCGCACGTCCACATGCACCACGTCCTTGGGGCCGAACTTGCCGGCCAGGATGTCCTTGGACAGCGGGTTCTCGATCTCCTGCTGGATGGCGCGCTTGAGCGGACGGGCCCCATACACCGGATCGAAACCGGCCTCGGCGATCTTCTGCAAGCCCGCCTCGCTGATCTGCAAGCCAATCTCCAGCCTGGCCAGGCGCTGCTCCAGGATACGCAGCTGGATCCGGGCGATGGCGCCGATGTTCTTGGCGTCCAGCGCGTGGAAGACCACGATCTCGTCGACCCGGTTGACGAATTCCGGACGGAAGTGCGTGCGCACCTCGGCCATCACCGCCAGCTTCACCAGGGCCGGGTCGCTGTCTTCCATGCTCTGGATCTTGTGCGAACCCAGGTTGGAGGTCATCACGATGACCGTGTTCTTGAAGTCCACGGTACGGCCCTGGCCATCGGTCATGCGGCCATCGTCAAGCACCTGCAGCAGCACGTTGAAGACATCCGGATGCGCCTTCTCGATCTCGTCGAGCAGGATCACGCTATAGGGCTTGCGACGCACGGCTTCGGTCAGGTAACCCCCTTCTTCATAGCCCACATAGCCCGGCGGCGCGCCGATCAGGCGGGCTACGGAATGCTTCTCCATGAACTCGCTCATGTCGATGCGGATCATCGCCTCCTCGGTATCGAAGAGATAGGACGCCAGCGCCTTGCACAGCTCGGTCTTGCCCACACCGGTGGGGCCCAGGAACATGAAGGAGCCATACGGCTTGCTGGGGTCGCCCAGCCCGGCACGCGAGCGGCGGATGGCGTCCGACACGGCCACGATGGCTTCGTCCTGGCCCACCACACGCTCATGCAGCACGTCTTCCATGTGCAAGAGCTTTTCGCGTTCGCCCTGCATCATCCGCGAGACCGGAATACCGGTGGCACGCGCCACGATCTCGGCAATTTCCTCAGCGCCGACCTGGGTACGCACCAGCTTGGGCTTCTCGGTGGTCACGCCGGCGGCATCCTTCTTGTTCTGCACCTCCAGCGCGGCTTCCAGCTCGGCCAGCTTGCCATACTTCAGCTCGGAGACCTTCTGCCAGTCGCTCTTGCGGGTGGCCTCTTCCATCTGCAGGCGCACCTTCTCGATTTCTTCCTTCAGTTGCTGGCCACCCTGGGCGGTCGATTTCTCGGCTTTCCAGATTTCTTCCAGGTCGGCGTATTCGCGCTCCAGCTTCAGGATTTCGTCTTCGATCAACTGCAGGCGCTTCTGCGAGGCTTCATCCTTCTCGCGCTTGACGGCTTCGCGCTCGATCTTCAACTGGATCAGGCGACGGTCGAGCTTGTCCATCACTTCCGGCTTGGAATCGATCTCGATCTTGATCTTGGCGGCAGCCTCATCGATCAGGTCGATGGCCTTGTCCGGCAGGAAGCGGTCGGTGATATAGCGATGCGACAACTCGGCCGCGGCCACGATGGCCGGGTCGGTGATATCGACGCCGTGGTGTACTTCATACTTTTCCTGCAGGCCGCGCAGGATGGCGATGGTGGCTTCCACGCTGGGCTCGTCGACCAGGATCTTCTGGAAACGACGCTCCAGGGCGGCATCCTTCTCGATGTACTGGCGATACTCGTCCAGGGTGGTCGCGCCCACGCAATGCAGCTCACCGCGCGCCAGGGCCGGCTTCAACATGTTCCCGGCATCCATGGCGCCTTCGGCCTTGCCGGCGCCGACCATGGTGTGCAGCTCATCGATGAAGACGATGGTCTGGCCTTCGTCCTGGGCGATTTCCTTCAAGACGGCCTTCAGGCGCTCCTCGAACTCGCCGCGATACTTGGCGCCGGCCAGCAAGGCGGCCATGTCCAGCGACAACACGCGCTTGGATTTCAGGCTGTCGGGCACCTCGCCATTGACGATGCGCTGGGCCAGGCCTTCGACGATGGCAGTCTTGCCCACGCCGGGTTCGCCGATCAGTACCGGGTTGTTCTTGCTGCGCCGTTGCAGCACCTGGATGGCGCGACGGATTTCATCGTCACGGCCGATCACCGGATCGAGCTTGCCGGCACGGGCGCGTTCGGTCAGGTCCAGGGTGTACTTCTTGAGGGCTTCGCGCTGGCCTTCGTCCTGCTGCGAGGACACCGAGGCGCCGCCGCGCACGGCCTTGATGGCGGCTTCCAGCGACTTGCGGGTGAGCCCGTTGTCGCGGGCGGCGCGGCCGGCATCGGACTTGTCGTCCACCAGGCCCAGCAGCACCATTTCGCTGGCGACGAACTGGTCGCCATGCTTTTGCGCTTCCTTGTCGGCCAGGTTGAGCAAGGCCATCAACTCACGGCCAACCTGCACTTCGCCGCCATGGCCGGAGACCTGCGGCAGACGCTTCGCGGCCGCCTGCAAGGCAGTGGTGAGGCCGTTCACATTGACGCCGGCGCGCTGCAGCAGCGAGCGCGCGCCGCCATCGTCCTGGTTCAGCAGCGCCAGGATGAGGTGAACGGGTTCGATGTATTGATTGTCCTGGCCGACTGCCTGGGATTGCGCATCGGCCAGCGCTTCCTGCAATTTGGTGGTGAGTTTGTCGAGACGCATGGTTCGCTCCAATTTTTCAATGAAATGAAAGTTGGGCCTGCGCTTGGATTTTCAAGCAATGATCGTGCCGCCTGTTTTGATCTGCATCAGTTCTCTGATAACAGTCACCCCGCCAATGCCCGGTAGCTTGCGAATCCTGCAACACACAACACGATGGAACCCAGCAGGTGCAGCGCGGAATGGCCGATGGCCCACAGGTAATCCCCCCGCTGCAACAGGATCATGGCCTCGGCGGAGAAAGTGGAAAAGGTGGTCAGGCCACCCAGGAAGCCGGTCACCGCGAACAGGCGCCATTCGGGCGGTACGCCGGGGTGCTGTTCGAAATAGGCCACCAGGAATCCAATCACGTAGGCGCCGATCCAGTTGGCCGCCAGCGTGCCCAGCGGCACGAAGTGGCCGGACATGTTCCACACCACCGAGATGCGCCAGCGCAGCCAGGCGCCCAGCGTCGCTCCGATTCCCACGGCCAGCCATCCCATCATCGTCCTCCTTGCCGCCCCCATCGGGCCTTGTCGTATCCGGGATCAGCGCGTGCCCCGCCCCTGCATTTCTTCCCGCAGGCTGCCCAGGCGCTCCAGTGCCTGATGATCTTCCTCCAGGGTCTTGTCCACGGCCACGTGCATCCAGTCTACCCAGGTGCTGATCTTGGCATCCAGGTACTGGCGCGACGGGTACAGGGCATAGACGCCCATGTTCTGCAGGCGGTGCTGCGGCAACACCCGGACGATGGTACCGCTGCGCAAGGCGTCCACGGCCGAATAGATGGGCAGGACGCCAATGCCCATGCCCTCGCGGATGGCGGTGAGCATGGCTTCGGCCACATTGACCTGGAAATTGCTCTTCACCGCGATCACCGCCCCGCCATCCGGGCCTTCCAGCACCCACTCGTCCAGCGGCGAAATGGGGCTGACCAGTTGCAGGCAGACATGGTGCAACAGGTCGGCCGGCTGTTGGGGGGCACCGTATTTCTCCAGATAGGCCGGCGAGGCGCACAGCATGCTGAAGGTGGTCCCCAGTTGCCGGTAGATCAAGCCCGAATCGGGCAGTTCGCGTGCCAGCACCAGCGAGACGTCATAGCCTTCTTCAAGCATGTCGGGGATGCGCTGGGCCAGGGTCAGCTCCACGGCCACATCCGGATAACGCTTCTGGTAGCCCGAAATGGCCGGAATCACGTAACGCTGCCCAAAACTGGTCATCGCATGGATTCGCAAACGGCCCGAGGGCTTCACATAGGCTTCCCCCGCCTCGGCTTCGGCTTCCTCGACATAGGACATGATCTGCTGGCAACGCAGCAGATAGCGCTCGCCCGCCTCGGTCAAGGCGATGCGACGGGTGGTGCGGTTCAGCAGCCGGGTGCGCAGGTGGCGCTCCAGATCGGCCACGGCGCGCGATACGTGGGCAGTGGTCAGGCTCATCTGCTGGGCCGCCTGGGTGAAGCTGCCAGCCTCGACCACGCGCGCGAAGACGCGCATGTTTTGCAGGGTATCCATGGGTTTCCTATCGGTGATCCTGTGCTTTGCCAAATGCCACAACAGCGCTATAACTGCTGAACCTGCCCGAAGCACTCGCATTTGACGCACCAGCGGATGACAGCATTGTTACCCAAAATGGAGCAATAATTATTGCAATATCCGATATAAACAATTGCGAATACACGAATTTTTCCAATAATAATTACAAAATATAATACATACCATCTGATATTTGCATATTTTTGGATAATTCCATGAAACGCATCGCACTCCCCACGCTGTCCGCCCTGACCGTCATTGCGCTATCGCTGACAATCGCCGGCTGCGCCGACCAAGGGGGTATCCATCCGCAATCCCAGGTACGCGACGTCGCCGTACTCGATGTCGGCCAGGCCATCCGCCAGGTCGGCGCCGAAGCCGGCTGGCCACAGCGCTCCTGGTGGCAGGCCTATGGCGATGCACAGCTGGATCAGCTGGTCACCCGTGCCGTGGCCGGCAATCCCAGCATGGCGATCGCTGCCGCACGGGTACGCCAGGCGCAGTCCATGGCTGTGGTGGCACATGCCGGTGAATTGCCCAGCGCCCAGCTGGATGTGTCGGTGGGCCGCAAGGACTGGTCCGACAACGTCTACTACGGCGCCAGCTTCCGCGACAAGCTGACCTGGAACAACAGCGCCACCCTGGGCCTGGCCTACAACGTCGACCTGTGGGATCGCAACAAGAACGCCACCGAGCGCGCCGAGGACGAGCTGCATGCCGTGGCCGCCGATGGTCGCGCTGCCCAGCTCGACCTGGAAGGCAATGTGGTGCGTACCTACGTGCAACTGGCGCTGCAATACGGCCTGCTGGACAACACCGAAGGCATGCTGCGCGAAGAACAGAAGATCCTGGACCTGGCGCACCGCCGCTTCAAGGGTGGCCTGGGCACCCAGCTGGAGATTACCCAGGCTGAAGCCCCGCTGCCGGAAACCCGGCGCCAGATCGAAGCCCTGCAAGAAAGCATCGCCCTGATCCGCAATCAGCTGGCGGCCCTGCTGGGTGCCGGCCCCGGTGCGGCCGATGGCATCACCCGTCCGACCCTGGCCCTGCAAACCGTCATCGGCCTGCCCAGCGCCCTGCCGGCCGACCTGGTGGGTCGCCGGCCTGACATCAGCGCGGCCCGCTGGCGCGTGCAGGCGGCCTCCAAGGGCATCGCCGTGGCCAAGGCGGCCTTCTATCCCAACATCAACCTGCTGGCCGGCATCGGCCCGACGGCCGCCGGCGGCGGTCTGTTCTCCTTCCTCAGCGGCCCCAACATGCAGACCACCTATGGTCCGGCGATCTCGCTGCCCATCTTCGAAGGTGGTCGCCTGCGTGGCCAGCTGGGGGCGGCCAGCGCCGGCTACGACCTGGAAGTGGAACACTACAACGCCCTGCTCTCGCAAGCCCTGAAAGGCATCGCCGACCAGGTCGTGACGCTGCAGTCGGTGGTGCGCCAGCAGCAGCAGGCGCATGAATCGGTGCAGGCCGCGCAAAAGAACGTCGATATCGCCACCCACGCCTACCAGCGCGGCCTGACCGACTACCTCAATGTCTTGCACGCGCAGACCCAGTGGCTGCGCCAGCAACAGATCGTGCAGCAACTACAGGCCCAGCAGCTGTCGGCCTATGCCGCCCTGCAGACCGCGCTGGGCGGCGGCATGGAGAGCGACGCTGCGCCGCTGGCCACGGCCGACACCCGCAAGGTGGCGCAATGAGCCAGCCCGCGTCCGGCCTGCCGTTCGGCAGCCAGCTCAAGGAGGCCGCCACCGACTGGTGGCGCAACGATGCGCCGACCTGGGTGTATGTCTTCAAGATGGTCTTCGCCGGCCTGCTGGCCCTGGGCGTGGGCTACGGCCTGGACCTGGAATCGCCGCGCTCGGCCCTGATCACGGTATTCATCGTGATGCAGCCGCAAAGCGGCATGATCCTGGCCAAGAGCTTCTATCGCGTCATCGGCACCCTGGTCGGCTCGGCCGCCATCGTGGTGTTCGTCGGCCTGTTCGCGCAGACGCCGGAGCTGTTCCTGCTGGCCTCGGCCCTGTGGATCGGGCTGTGTACGGTGGGCTCGGCACACAACCGCAATTTCCGCTCCTACGGTTTCGTGCTGTCGGGTTATACGGTGGCCCTGATCGGCTTGCCAGCCGCGCTCAATCCGGCCATCACCTTTGACTCCGTGATGACACGGGTCACCGAGATCATGGTCGGCATCGTCTGTGCCGGCCTGGTCAGCGCGCTGGTATTCCCGCAAGCCAGCGCCACCGGCCTGGTGCGCGTCATCCGTGGCCGCTTCACGGCCTTCGTCGACCTCATCAGCGCCACCCTGGGCGGCACCACCGACCGCAAGCAGCTCGAAGCCACCAACGCCCGCTTCGTCGGCGACATCATCGGCCTGGAAGCGCTGCGCAGCTCGGCCATCTTCGAAGACCCGGAAGTGCGCCTGCGCAGCGGTCGCCTGACCCGCATGAACAGCGAGTTCATGGCCCTGTCCACGCGCGTACACGCCCTGCACCAGCTGATGAACCGCCTGCACGCCAACCCGGCTCCCGGTGCAGGCCTGACCATCGATGCCATCTCGCCGTATTTCCGCGAGGTGCAACCCTTGCTCACGCGTGCCAGCGGCGAACCGGTGATGAGCGCGGTCGATGCCGCCGATGCGGCCCTCAAGCTGGATGCCTACAAGCGCGAACTGCCGCGCCGGGTGCGCGCCACCCGCGGCACGCTTGCACAGGCGCTGGAGAGCGACAACGCCATGCTGGACTTCGACACTGCCTCGGAGCTGCTGTACCGGGTCATCGAAGAACTGCACGCCTATACCCTCACCTACGCCTCGCTGAACCAGCGCCACCACGAGCGCGAGCAATGGGAGCACGCCTACGCCCCCAAGACCAGCATGACCACGGCCCTGATCGCCGGCGCCCGCGCCGCCATCACGCTGCTGTGCCTGTCGGCCTTCTGGATCGCCAGCGGCTGGCCTAGCGGCGACGTCGCCGCCCTCAATGCGGCTGCCTTCTGCGCCATCACCTCGGCCGCCCCCGATCCGGCCAAGGCCACGCGCACGGTCGCCATCGGCGTGGTGTTTGCCGCCATTGCCGGCTACTTCTATACCTTCCACATCCTGCCGCGCCTGGATGGCTACTGGATGCTGGCCTCGGCCCTGATGCCGGTGCTGATGCTGGCCGTGTTCCTGACCACCAAACCCAACTGGGCCGGTTACGGGCTGGGGATCTGCATCTTCTTCCCCTTCCTGGCGGTGCCGGACAATTTCGCCCGCTTCAATGCCGCCGGCTACCTCAACGAAGCCGTGGCGCTGATGGTCTCGCTCATCGTCACGGCCGTAGCCTTCATGCTGCTGCTGCCGCCCACCACCAACTGGACCGTACGCGTGCTGGAGAAACAGTTGCGCAAGCAGGTGGTGGATGCCTGCTTCGGCAAGCTGGCCCACCTGGCCCTGAAGTTCGAGAGCGGCACGCGCGACCTGATGCACCAGATCACCCTGCTCACCAGCAGCCGCCCGGCCCTGCGCCAGCTCGCGCTGGGCTGGATGTTCGCCACCCTGGAAGTGGGTCACGCCATCATCGAACTACGCACCGAACTCAATGGCATCCGCACCGAGACGCCAGACCTGTTGCCGCCATCGGCCCTGGCCGCACTGAACCGCTTGCGCGACACCATTCCGGCGCTGTTCGCGCGCCCCGATACGGCCACACTGGCCGCAGCCCTGGCTGCCAACGACCAGGCCATCGTCGAGGTGCAACACGCCATCGGTCCGCACTATCGCGAACGCAGCGAGCGCCATCGCCTGCAACGCACGCTGAGCTATCTGCATTTCATCCGCACCGCCCTGCTCGACGAGCATTCGCCGCTGCATACCATGCGTGCCGGTGCCAACCAACAACCGGGAGCCCGTCATGCCGCGTGAGATTTCCTTCTTCGACGCCTACATTCCAACCGTGCTGCTGCTGGCAGTCCTGGCTGCTGCCCTCACGGTGGTGGTCGACCGTCTCCTGGTGCGGGTGGGCTTCTATGCCCTGACCTGGCACCCGGCGCTGTTCCGCGTGAGCATGTTCGTCTGCTTCACGGCCCTGCTGGGCTTGTACGTGTATCGCTAGCGTTACCGTCCTGCACAGTTGCGCGCCATTCCACATCACTGACGAAAAGATAAAGAATCATTCAGGAGTAGTTCATCATGTCGGTCAAATCGATCTTCCGCCTTCTCATCACCCTGGCCATCTTCGCCCTGGCCATCCTGCTGGCCTGGAGCCTGTGGCAGCACTACATGCTTTCTCCCTGGACGCGCGACGGCCGGGTGCGCGCCGACGTGGTCAATATCGCCCCCGATGTCTCGGGCCAGGTGGTGCAATTGCCGGTACGTGACAACCAGCTGGTCAAGAAGGGGGACCTGCTGATGGAAATCGATCCGGCCCGCTATGAGCTGGCGCTGCAACAGGCCGAAGCCGCCGTGACCGCCCGCCGTGCCGACCTGGATGTGCGCCGCGCCGATGTCGAGGCCCGCCGCGCCGACCTGGACATGCGTCGCGCCCAGGCCCGCCGCCGCGCCGATATCGATGCCCTGGTGGTCTCGCGTGAAGCCCGCGAAGACGCCGGCAGCCAGGTCACCGCCTCGCAGGCCCAGATGCAGGCCGCGCAGGCCCAGTACCAGGGTGCCCAGGCACAGTACCAGGCGGCACTGGCGCAGCGTGATACGGCCAAGCTGAACCTGGACCGTACCAAGGTGTTCTCGCCGGTGGACGGCTACATCACCAACCTGAACGTGCGCCGTGGTGACTACGCCAGCGCCGGTGCGGCCAAGATCGCGGTGATCGACAGCCACTCCTTCTGGGTCTATGCCTACTTCGAAGAGACCAAGCTGCCGCTGCTGTCCATCGGTGACCACGCCAAGATCCAGCTGATCAACGGCGCCACCCTCGCCGGCCATGTCGACAGCATTGCCCGCGGCATCTATGACCGCGACAACCCGCAAAGCCGCGAGCTGATCGCCGACGTCAACCCGACCTTCAACTGGGTACGCCTGGCCCAGCGCATCCCGGTGCGCATCCACCTGGACCAGGTGCCCGAGAATGTGCTGCTGGCCTCGGGCCTGACCTGCACAGTGGTACTGGAACCGGGTAGCGGCAAGCAGCAAGGCGGCAGCAAGAACTGAGCGCCAGCACCCGACCGGAAGACAACGAGAGAAGCGGCCTCGCCATATACGGCGAGGCCGCTTTTTTTACCTGCGTTTTCGGGAGACGGCACCGACCGTCATGCCGACCGGCTTGAGCAGCTTCTCGGCGGTGGCCAGCGTAGGGCTGGACTCGCCGCGTTCGATATCTTGCAGGGTACGCGCCGACACGCCACACAGCCTGGCGTATTCGGCGATGGTCAGGCGCAAGGTGGTGCGGATCTTGCGGATCTTGCGGATCACGGCAGGAATCGGCAAGGTGGGATCGACGGCCAGGTCGTCGAACAGGACACGACGCTCTTCCAGTTGCTCGATGGGAGTCAGGGGCTTGAAGCGCTTGTCCATTCAGAGTGCCTCCAGCTGGCGCAGCAGCTCGCCACGTCCATAGCCTTGCGGCAGCAGGTCGATCAGGGACAGCGCTCCGGCATCGCGCCAGGCACCGTCGATATGGATCTGGAGAGTGCAGGAAGTCTTCATATACACACCATACCATCATCAATACCAGCAAATTCCAGCTCAATAATGATAGTTTGATGTGCAACCAAACTCGGCCTAGCCTGCAAACACCTGCCAGACCAGCCACACATTGGCCGCCGAGATGGCCGCAAAGAGGATCCAGGCCAGCGTACTGACCCACCAGGCATTGACCAGCTCGCCCATCAGGTCGCGTCGGCTGGTCAGGCGGATCAGCGGATACATGGCGAAGGGCAATTGCAGCGACAGCACCACCTGGCTGGCCACCAGCAGCTTGCCCACCGAATGCGGCCCCAGCGTGAGCACACCCACCAGGGCCGGTACCAGCGCCAGCGCACGGGTGATGACGCGGCGCTGCCAGCACGGGATCTTGAGCTTCAGGAAGCCTTCCATGATGACCTGGCCGGCGATGGTGCCGGTGAAGGTGGAACTCTGCCCGGACGCAAACAGGCCCACGCCGAACAGCACCGCAGCCATGGCCGAGCCGGTGATCGGATCCAGCAGATGATAGGCCTCGTCCAGCTCGGCCACCTGGGTATGGCCGCTCTGGTGGAAGGCCGAGGCCGCCAGGATCAGGATGGTGGCGTTGATGACCATGGCGATCAGCAGCGACACCGTGGTATCGACCCGGGTGTAGCGCACCGCTTCCAGCAGGGAGGCCGGATCGCGTCGCACGCTGCGCGTCTGCACGATGGACGAATGCAGGTAGAGGTTGTGCGGCATCACGGTGGCCCCGACGATGCCGATGGCCAGGTAGAGCGGCTCGCGACCGGAAATGGCCGCCAGCGACGGCACGAAGCCCTGCATCACGGCATGCCAGTCGGCCTTGACGAAGGCCAGCTGCGCCAGCAGGCAGGCGGCAATCGTGATGACCAGGCCCAGAATGATGGCCTCAACCTGCCGGAACCCCCTGCCCTTCAGGCCGAGCACGATCAGGGTATCCAGTGCGGTCAGCATCACCCCCACCGGCAGCGATACGCCCAGCAGCAGGTTGAAGGCCAGCGCGCAGCCCAGCACCTCGGCCAGGTCGCAAGCAACGATGGACAGTTCGGCCAGCACCCACATGCCGCGCCCGACGATGGGCGGATAATGCTCGCGCGAATGCACCGCCAGATCCTTGCCGGTGGCGATGCCAAGCCGCGCACAAAGGCATTGCAGCACGATGGCCGCCAGGCTGGAGAGCATCACCACGAACAACAACTGGTAGCCGAACTGCGAACCGGCCTGGATGGAGGTGGCCCAGTTGCCCGGATCCATGTAGCCGATCGACACCAGCAAGCCCGGGCCGACATAGATGCGCAGCTTTTGCCAGACTGAGGCGCTGCGCGGCACATCGACCGAACCGGCCACTTCGGAGGGACAGAAAGGTGCCGTCGCGGTCTGGGGCAAACCCGGGATGCGCGGCAATCGGAAGGTAAATGGCAAGACGGTTTCCCCTGTGCTGGTGCAGATGGGCGTGCATGTTGCCGGGATCAGCGTCCCGGCCCATGGCCCCTTATTGTTTCCATTTGGCGAGCGCGCTGTCGTCGCTCTCGCGGGCATCGACCCAGCGCGCGCCCTCGGGCGTCTGTTCCTTTGCGCGGCTGCATTGGGCCGATGCGGTGGATCACCAGCGCATCGAAGATGGGCCAGCGCGCCTTGGCCTGCTCGACGATCTGCTCCAGCGCGCGTTCGGTCATGACCGGGTAGTGCTCCAGTTCCATCTCGGAGACGGCGGCACCGTCGTTGAGATCGCGCACCGTGCCCACGAAGCTCACCACCGCGCCGACCCGGGGATTGGACAGGCGCAGTTGCGCTACTTCAGCGGAGAGATCGAAATCGGCAGTCTGGACGCGGACGGGCATGGCGGGGCAGGAAAATCAGGAACAAGCCCCGATTCTACCAGCGCCCGCCACACTGGCTAGACCAGCAAGCCCCACAGCACCAGCGTCATGCCCAGGCCGATGACCGACACCAGGGTCTGGATCACCGACCAGGTGGCCAGGGTCTGCTTCAGGTTCAGGCCGAAGTATTCCTTGACCATCCAGAAACCGGCGTCATTGACGTGGCAGAAGAACACCGAACCCGCGCCGATGGCCAGCGCCATCAACGAATTGTGGGTGGCCGTCAGGCCCGCCACCAGCGGCGCCACGATACCGGCCGTGGCCGTGGTGGCGACAGTAGCCGACCCGGTGGCCTGGCGCAGCGCCACGGCGATGATCCAGGCCAGGAGGATCAGCGGCATGTGGGTGCCGGCAGCGACCTTGGTGATGGTGTCGCTGATGCCAGCCGACAGCAGGGTCTGCTTCAGGCCGCCACCGGCGCCGATGGTCAGCAGCAGGCCGGCGATGGGCGGCAAGGCGCGGCGCAGCGTGGCACCGACGTCGAAGCGGCTGCTGCCCTGGCCCCAGCCCAGCACCACCACGGCGAAGAGCACCGTGACGGTCAGGGCGATGATGGGTTCGCCGAAGAAATTGAGCATCTCGAACAGCTCGGTCTTGGGCGTGACCCAGATGCGGGCCACGGTGCGGCCCAGCATCAGGGCCACGGGCAACAGGATGGTCACCAGCGCAGCCAGGAAGCCGGGCTGCGACTGTCCCTCACGGGCGGTGAAGAGCTTGCCGATCTGGTCAGGCTCGGCCAGGTTCAGGCGCGGCGCCAGGAAGTTGCCATACAGGGGGCCGGCGATGATGACCGCCGGAATGGCCACGATGAAGCCCAGCAGCATGGTGGTGCCGAGGTCGGCATGCAGCGCCGAGACGGTGATCAGCGGACCCGGATGCGGCGGCAGCAGCGCATGCAGCGTGGTCATGCCGGCCAGCGCGGGAATGGCCACGCGCATGATCGGCAGATTGGAGCGGCGCGCCATCACGAAGATGATCGGCGCCATCATCACCAGCCCCACCTCGAAGAACAGCGGCAGGCCGACCACCAGGGCCACCAGCGCCATCATCCAGGGAATGGCACTGCCGCGCGCATAGCGCAGCAGGGTATTGACGATGCGGTCGGCCGCGCCGGACTCGGCCATGAGCGCGCCCAGCATGGCACCCAGGGCAATGATGATGCCGGCCTCGCCCAAGAGGCTGCCGGCGCCCTTGCTGAAGGCCTTGGCGATGTCTTCCAGCGGCAGGCCGGCACCTATGCCCGCCACGAAGGTGCCGATCAGGATGGAAAGGAAGGGCGCGATGGACAGGAAGCTGATCAATACCACGATGGCGATCAGTGCCGCCAGCGTGACCAGCAGCAACTGCGTGTCCTGGGCCGCCCACGCGGCCAGATGTGTCGAAATCAAGATGGTTCCTTCTTCAGGTGTGGATGAATGCGCATCGTTGAACGATGTCTTTTGCATCCCCTCCGCAGGCATGGTTGGCACATGGCTGGTCTCCTCCCAAAGAATCCGGATCCGGTATCCCGTGGCGGCTGGTCGATCAGGTCAGGTCTCGTGTCTTTTGCCAGACGCTGGCCAGCCACGGTTGCTGCTCGCGCGGCAAACCGTCAGGGCGGTAATAATGCCGCAATTCGGCAAATCCTGCTGCGTGCAGGTAACGGCGCCAGCCGTCCAGGCTGTGCCAGACGCCGTAGCGCTGGCCGCTCCAGCCTTCCAGGTCGTCGCCGCGCGGATTGGAACTGAACAGGATGCCATCCGGCTTCAGGCTGGCCCGCAACTGGCCCAGCACGCGTAGCAGCTCGGTCGAGGGTATATGGAACAGCGCGGCATTGGCAAAGATGCCGTCGAAGCGTTGCGGGGGCAATTGCAGCTGGAGGAAATCCTGGTGCAGGACTTCACAGCCGGACGCCGCACTGGCCATGTCGACGAAGGCGCGGGTGCCGTCCAGGCCGACGGCCACATGGCCGCGCCGGGTGAATTCGACCAGGTCACGCCCCGGGCCACAGCCAAAGTCGAGGATCGTGAACGGCCCCTGGCCGGCCTCACCGGGTCGTGCTGCCAGCGCCTCCAGCAGCGCCGCCATGTTCTGGCTGACGTCATGATCCCAGGTGCCTGCACGGAAGCTCTCGGCGTTCTGGCCGTAGTGCGCCAGCGTGCCGGTGGTGGGATCGCGGCGCGCGCTCATGGCGACCTCAGCCCCCGGTGACCGGTGGGAAGAAGGCCACTTCGCCGCCGTCGGCAATCTCGGTATCGGCCTCGGTCATGTCATGGTCGTAGGCCATGCGCAGGTTCTTTTCAGGACCCAGCACCTCGGCCCAGATGCCGCCGCGTCCCATGAGGAAGGCGCGCACGTCGCCCACGGTCTTGACGCTGGCGGGCAGTTCGATAACTTCCTGCGAGGTCTTGAGGGCTTCGCGCACGCTGGCGAAGAAACGGAGTTCGATTTTCATGACTTTCCTTGAAGATGGCAGCAGACCCTCAGTGGGCGATATGAATCTTGCTGCGAATATGCTTGAGATGAACCACGATGGTAAAGGTCATCATCACCAGCAGGGACCAAGCGCTCCATTTGCCCAGATGCACGGTGGACCAGGCGCCCATCTGGTTGGGATAGCGCCAGATGCCGAAGAAGGTGCTGATGTTCTCGGCCAGCCAGATGAAGAATCCGATCAGCAGGAAAGCCAGCAGCAGCGGCATCTTGCGATCCCGGTCCAGCGAACGGAACAGCACCGTGGAGCGGGCATACAGGCCCAGCGCACAAGCCGCCAGATACCAGCGGTAATCGCCGATGTAATGATGGGTGAAGAAATTCAGATAGATCAGCAGCGCGATCAGAGTCGCCATCCAGTAGGGAGGATGATGCTGGATACGCAGGTCGAACAGGCGCCAGGCCTGGATGATGTAGCTTCCCACGGCGGCATACATGAACCCGGAAAACAGCGGCACCCCGAACAGCTTGGTGTAGGCGAAATCAGGATAGCTCCAGGACTGGATCGCTCCGGAGGTCTTGAACACTTCCAGCGCAAACCCAACCACGTGGAAGACACTGATGGCCTTGAGTTCGGCGATGGTCTCGATGCGGGCCGTGACCATCCACAGCTGCACCAGCACCGCAAAGAGCAGCAAGGCGTCATAGCGCGGGATGCCGAACAGTCCGGCGCGCGGCATCAGGAAGACGGCGCCAAAGAACAGCCCGGCGAACAGGCAGCACCGCGCTTCCTTGATGCCGAACATGAGGAACTCCAGCATGAAGCGGCGCCAGCCGGTGGCCTGGCTGGGAATGCTGCTGCTCAGGTACTGATCGATGTCGGCCAGTCTCATCGGTGCTCCAGTGCGCTCAGTTCAGCAGATGATCGAAGGCCAGGAACTGCACCATGTCACCCACCGCAATGGTCTGTCCGGGCGGGTTGTCGACCAGGCCATCGGCCCAGACGGTCGAGGTCAGCACGGCCGAGCCCTGGCTGGGGAAGAGGTCCAGCCCGCCCTGGGCATTGCGCCGCACGCGCAGGAATTCCTGGCGGCGATCGGCGCGGGGCCAGTCGAAGTCGGCGCGCAGCGTCACGGCCTGCGGCAGCACGGCCTCGCGTGGCAAGCCTTGGAGGCGCAACAGGAAGGGTCGCACGAACAGCAGGAAGGTCACGAAGGACGATACCGGATTGCCCGGCAGGCCCATGAAGAAGGCTTCGCCCTGCCCTGCATCCGGGCCGCGTCGCACTTGGCCGAAGGCCAGCGGCTTGCCCGGCTTCATGGCGATCTGCCACAGGTTGATGCGCCCTTCGGCTTCCACGGCCGGCTTGACGTGGTCTTCCTCGCCCACCGACACGCCGCCGCTGGTGATGATGAGGTCATGCTCGCGCGCCGCCTCGCGCAAGGTCTCGCGGGTGGCGGCCAGATTGTCGGGGACGATGCCGTAGTCGCTGATCTCGCAGCCCAGTTGCTGCAGCAAGCCGCGCAGCAGGAAACGGTTGGAATTGTAGATGGCGCCCGGCTTCAGGGCTTCGCCCGGCATGGTCAGTTCATCACCGGTGAAGAACACCGCCACCCGCACGCGCCGCAGCACGTCCAGGCTGGCCTGGCCGATGGATGCCGCCAGTCCCAGCTCCTGCGGACGCAGGCGGGTCCCGACGGGCAGGATGGTGCTGCCCTGGCGGATATCCTCGCCGACATAGCGCACCCATTCACCGGGCTTGGGGAGATGGCGTACCGTGACGTACTCGCCATCGACTTCGCAGGCTTCCTGCATGACCACGGCGTCGGCGCCATCGGGCAGCATGGCGCCGGTGAAGATGCGCGCCGCCGTGCCAGCGTCGAGCGGCTGGCCCACATGGCCGGCCGGGATACGCTGGGATACACGCAGGCGCGCCTGCCCGGAGGCGCAATCGGCAGCGCGCACGGCATAGCCGTCCATCTGCGAATTGTCCATGCCGGGGACGTTGATCGGCGCCTGGACCGGTGCGGCCAGCACGCGGCCACAGGCGTCCAGGGTCGCGACAGTCTGGTGGTCACTGACCGGCACGGCCGCGGCGAGCAAGGTGTCGAGCGCCTGGCTCACGCTTTGCATGGGCGCACGGGCCGGTTTGTCGGAAGACGTGGTCGGGGGGACATTGGATTGCATGGCTGGCCTGTCTGGATGGAACCTCGAAGGAGCGCTGTCTTCTTGGCGATACAGCGACCGACATTCTAATGCAATCCGCCGCGCCTGGCGGCCAAAGAAAAACGCCGTCCGGGCCGGTGGGCGCGGACGGCGTCATGCCGGGCGGCGGCGGGCTTACAGGCCGGTATGCTCGGCCACGAAGGCCTTCACACGGGCGGCCTCGGCGGGTACGACCTCGAAGCGCTGCGGCAGCGCCTCGATGTTCTCGAAGCCGGCCGGACGGTCGGCGTCGCGGCCCAGGGCTTCGCGGATGGTTTCGTTGAACTTGGCCGGCAATGCAGTTTCCAGCACGATCATGGTCACCCCCGGGGTAAGGTGCTCACGCGCCACCTTGATGCCGTCGGCGGTGTGGGTATCGACCGTGATGCCGTAGGTCTTTTCGGCGAAGCGGATGGTCTCCAGGCGGTCGGCATGGGTGGAACGGCCGGAGGCGAAACCGTACCGGATCACGCTGGCGAATTCATCGCCGTCGCTACCGGGCTTGCCGGTCAGGTCGAAGCCGCCGGCGGTCTCGACCTTGTGGAACAGGGCCTTCACGCGGGCGCTGTCGCGACCCAGCAGGTCGTAGACGAAGCGCTCGAAGTTGGAGGCCTTGCTGATGTCCATGCTGGGGCTGCTGGTGTGATAGGTCTCGGCCGACTTGCGCACGCGGTAGACGCCAGTGCGGAAGAACTCGTCGAGCACGTCGTTCTCGTTGGTGGCCACCACCAGCTTGTCGATGGGCAAGCCCATCATGCGGGCGATGTGGCCGGCGCAGATGTTGCCGAAGTTGCCCGAGGGCACGGTGAAGGACACCTTCTGCGCGTTGCTGGTGGTTGCCGCCAGGTAGCCACGGAAGTAGTACACCACCTGGGCCACCACGCGCGCCCAGTTGATCGAGTTGACGGTGCCGATCTTCTTGGTGGCCTTGTACTCCAGGTCGTTGGAGATGGCCTTGACGATGTCCTGGCAGTCATCGAAGACGCCTTCGACGGCCAGGTTGAAGATGTTGGGATCCTGCAGGCTGAACATCTGGGCCGTCTGGAAGGCGCTCATCTTCTTGTGCGGCGACAGCATGAAGACACGGATGCCCTGCTTGCCGCGCATGGCGTATTCGGCGGCACTGCCAGTGTCACCCGAGGTGGCGCCGACGATGTTCAGTTCCGCGCCCTTCTTGGCCAGCGCGTACTCGAACAGGTTGCCCAGCAATTGCATGGCCATATCCTTGAAGGCCAGCGTGGGGCCGTTGGACAGGCTCTGCAGCACCAGCTTCTTGCCATCCTGCTCCTGCAGCGTACGCAGCGGGGTGATCTGGGCGGCATCCTCGCCGGCGCGAGTATTGCGGTAGACGTCGGCGGTGTAGGTCTTGTGCGCCAGGGCCTTGAGGTCGGCTTCGGGGATGTCGGTGGCAAACTTCTTCAGCACCTCGACCGCCAGGTCGGCATACGACAGCTTGCGCCACTGGTCCAACTCGGCGCCGCTGACCTGCGGATACTGCGCCGGCAGATACAGGCCGCCATCGGGCGCCAGGCCGCCCAGCAGGATTTCGGAAAAGGAAGGTGTGGCAGCGTGACCGCGGGTGGAAACGTAGTGCATGTCGATAGGAAGCGCCAAACAGGCGGTTGGGTGCGTGGAATAGGAGAATCGGAGGTAAGTCGTCGATTATACGACCAGCCAGCGCACTGCACAAAAGAACAGCGGCCCGGGCTCGTATTTCTTTTTGACACCATGCGCATGAAATGACATGAAACTTGAAATAAAGCGTTACCGACCTTGAAAGCCGGCCATCGCCGGGCTATGCTGCGCCACTTCGCACACTGCAATGCATCATGTCTGCGCAATGTTGGCACGCTGGCCACGTCAACGACAGTATTCAAACACTCAGGAAGGATGGAAACGGCATGACATTCAAGATCAAGACCCTGCTGGCAGCTTCTGGCCTGTTCGGCGCCCTGCTGGCGACCCTCCCGGCCCATGCCGAGAACTGGCAGTCGCTGGGTGGCTCGGAGCAGGCAGAGCTGCTGATGGACACCGACTCCATCATCGAGTCCGGTGGCATCCGCGAAGCCTGGTCGCTGTGGAATTTCAAGCAGGCGCGTCCGAATGCCGGCGACAAGGACTTTCCCACGCTGAAGTCCTACAAGGACTTGCACCAGTACAACTGCAAGGCCGGCACCATGAAGCTGTCGCGCGAGATCATTTTTGCCGACGCTGATGGCAAGGGCGACAAGCGCGACCATAGCGACGCCCTGAAGGGGATGGAATTCGTCAAGCCCAAGCCGCTGTCGGTGGGCGACGCCATGCTGCAGGCGGTGTGTGGCTTCGAACTGAAGAAGTAAGCCCTGCCCGGCCAACCCGGCAGCAAGAAAAAACGGAGCCCGCGGGCTCCGTTTTTTCATTCCGGCGGCGGGCCAGGTGGCCCACCGGCCATATCCGCCTAGTTCAGTTCTTCCAGACGGATCTTGGTGACCTTGCCCAGCAGGGTGGACAGGCCTTCGATCTTGGCAATGGCAGCCTCGATGTTCTTTTCCTGGGTCTGGTGGGTCAGCATGATGATATCGGTCTGCTGTTCACCTTCGGCCGGCTCCTTCTGCAGCATGGCGTCGATGGAAATCGACGAATCGGCCAGGATGCGGGTGACATCGGCCAGCACGCCAGCCTCGTCGGCCACGTGCATGCGCAGGTAGTAGCTGGTAGTGACTTCGCTCATTGGCAGGACCGGCGTATCGGCCATGGCATTGGGCTGGAAGGCCAGGTAAGGCACGCGGTGCCCGGGGTCGGCGGTCGCCAGGCGAGTGATGTCGACCAGGTCGGCGATCACGGCCGAGGCGGTCGGCTCGGCGCCGGCACCCTTGCCGTAGTACAGGGTCTCGCCGACAGCGTCGCCACGCACCACCACGGCATTCATCGCCCCCTCGACATTGGCAATCAGGCGCGACGCCGGGATCAGGGTCGGATGCACGCGCAGCTCGATGCCATTGGCAGTCTGGCGGGTGATGCCCAGGAGCTTGATGCGATAGCCCAGTTGCTCGGCGTAGGTGATATCACTGGCCTGCAGCTTGGTGATGCCTTCCACGTGGGCCTTGTCGAACTGCACCGGGATGCCGAAGGCGATCGAGGCCATGATGGTCAGCTTGTGGGCCGCATCCACGCCTTCGATGTCGAAGGTGGGGTCGGCTTCGGCATAGCCCAGGCGTTGCGCTTCCTTCAGGACCACGTCGAAGTCCAGGCCCTTGTCGCGCATCTCCGAGAGGATGAAGTTGGTGGTGCCGTTGATGATGCCGGCGATCCACTGGATGCGGTTGGCGGTCAGGCCTTCGCGCAACGCCTTGATGATGGGAATGCCACCGGCCACGGCCGCCTCGAAGGCCACCATGACGCCCTTTTCCTGGGCGGCCTTGAAGATCTCGTTGCCGTGCGTGGCGATGAGGGCCTTGTTGGCCGTGACCACGTGCTTGCCGTTGGCGATCGCCTTCAGGACCAGGTCCTTGGCGATACCATAGCCGCCGATCAGCTCGATGACGATGTCGATGTCGGGATTGCTCACCACCAGATTGGCGTCGTTGACAACCTTGACTTCTCCATTGGTCAGTTCGGTGGCGCGCTCGGTGTTGAGATCGGCCACCATGGTAATTTCAATGCCTCGGCCAGCACGGCGCGCAATCTCTTCCTGGTTGCGCTTGAGAACATTGAAAGTACCGGAACCCACGGTGCCGATGCCGAGCAAACCTACTTTGATGGATTTCATATTGTCTTCGTGGTTGGTGAAAAATTGACCGTCCTGCGCTCCCTGCGCCCAGGACGGGTACTGCAAGAACTCAGGCGGTGCCGTGGCGGCGACGATAGCCTTCCAGGAAATGGGCAATACGGCCCATGGACTCGGTCAGGTCGTCGGTGTTGGGCAGGAACACCACGCGGAAGTGATCGGGCGTGGGGCAGTTGAAGCCGGTGCCCTGCACGATCAGCACCTTTTCCTCGGCCAGCAGCTCGTAGGCGAATTCCTGGTCATCCTTGATCGGATAGATCTCGGGATCCAGGCGCGGGAACATGTACAGGGCCGACTTGGGCTTCACGCAAGTCACGCCGGGGATGTCGGTGAGCAGCTTGTGGGCCAGGTCACGCTGCTTGGTCAGGCGGCCATTGGGGCCGACCAGGTCGTTGATGCTCTGGTAGCCGCCCAGCGCGGTCTGGATGGCGAACTGCCCCGGCGCATTGGCGCACAGGCGCATCGAGGCCAGCATGTTGAGGCCTTCGATATAGTCGCGGGCATGCTTTTTCTCGCCCGAGACCACCATCCAGCCGGCGCGGTAGCCGCAGGAACGGTAGTTCTTGGACAGGCCATTGAAAGTGATGAAGAGCACGTCATCGGCCAGCGACGCCAGCGAGGTGTGAGTGTTGCCGTCGTAGAGCACCTTGTCGTAGATCTCGTCGGCCAGGATGATCAGCTGGTGCTGGCGCGCCAGCTCGATGATCTCCTTGAGCACCTCCACCGAATACAGCGCACCGGTCGGGTTGTTGGGGTTGATGACGACGATGGCCTTGGTATTGGGGGTGATCTTCTTCTTGATGTCGGCAATGTCGGGCTGCCAGCCTTGCTGCTCGTCGCAGACGTAGTGCACCGGGGTGCCACCGGAGAGGCTCACGGCAGCCGTCCACAGCGGATAGTCGGGGGATGGCACCAGCACTTCGTCGCCGGTGTTGAGCAAGGCGTTCACGCTCATGACGATCAACTCGGAGGCGCCATTGCCCAGGTAGATGTCATCGATGGTGACGCCTTCGATCTTCTTCTGCTGGGTATAGTGCATGACCGACTTGCGCGGCGCGAACAGGCCCTTGGAATCGGTATAGCCGGAGGCATTGCCCATGTTGCGGATCATGTCCTGCACGATCTCGTCGGGGGCGTCGAAGCCGAAGGCGGCCAGGTTGCCGATGTTGAGCTTGATGATCTTATGGCCCTCTTCCTCCATCTGACGTGCCTTTTCCAGCACGGGACCACGAATGTCGTAACACACATCTGCCAGCTTCTTGGATTTCTGAATCGGTCGCACAGCTCTTCCTCGTCCTCTGATCATTTCAACACGGCCCCGCGCCCGGATGGTCCGGTGGGCCAGATTGCGCTGGCGCGTCGCCGGCCCCGGAACCTTTGCAGCTACGGTACCTCCATCACGACGCGTCCCCATGAATCTTCCTGCTTGTCTTTACGCTTCCTCGGCACGCTACGGCGCAACATTGCAGTGCAACACAAACACCTGCAAAACGGCTGCGGAAGCAGCCCCAAAGGCTTGCCGGGAACCGGCCATTTTGCCCAAAGCTAAGCATTTTATCAATCAAATAGGCGTGCGTCGGGTAAGGAAACGGCTACAATGCTGCACTTTACGATCAAGTTGCCGCGATGCATGTCGGAATGACATCCCGGCCCGGCCACTACCCGTGACCCGGCTGCCCCGCAACCCATCCTGCCGATCCTGCGATGAAGCTCCACTCAACCGAAACCAAGCAATACCAGACCGTCACCGCCTACGATGAGGATGGTGTCGAGCTCAATGCGACCCGTTTCACCAGCAGCCTCCTGGTCCTGCCCGAGAGCGAGCCGGTGCCATGGACGGTCGACAGCTTCGAGGCGCTCACCAGCGCGCATTTCGAACAGATCGACGCCACCGCGCCCGACGTGGTGATCCTGGGGACCGGCGAGCGCCAGCGCTTCGTCCATCCCAAGCTGACCACGGTGCTGACCGCGCGCCGCATCGGCGTGGAGTGCATGGACAACCAGGCCGCCTGCCGTACCTACAACATCCTCATGGCCGAGGGTCGCAAGGTGGCGCTGGCACTGATCATCGCCCCGGCAGCCTGAGTGCGCCCTTGCGGCCACAAGAAACCCAAGAAAACGCATCAATACGCAAAAACACGCACAAGGAAACGCTGTCAACAATGCGCGAACTGTATAAATCCAAGGCGTTCGTCTGGACGCTCCTCATTCTCTTCCTGCTGGCCTGGTTCTGGATGCTGGGCGCACGCGTCCTGGTCCCCACCGATGAGGGCCGCTACGCCGAAATGGCACGCGAAATGGTGGCTACCCAGGACTGGATCACCACCCGCCTGAACGGCATCAAGTATTTCGAGAAGCCCCCCCTGCAAACCTGGATGAACGCCATAACCTTCGAGCTCTTCGGCCTGGGTGAATGGCAGGCGCGCCTGTGGACCGGCTTGTGCGGTCTGCTGGGCATCGGCCTGGCGGGCTATACCGGCAGCCGCATCTTCAGCGACCGGGTCGGCTTCTATGCCACGCTGGTGCTGGGTTCCAGCTTCTTCTGGGCGGGCATGGGCCATATCAACACGCTGGACATGGGCCTGTCGGGCATGATGACCATCTCGCTGTGCGCCCTGCTGATGGCCCAGCGCGATGGCGCCTCGCGCGAGAGCCAGCGCAACTGGATGCTGCTGTGCTGGGCCGGCATGGCCCTGGCCACGCTGTCCAAGGGCCTGATCGGCATCGTGCTACCCGGCGCGGTACTGGTGCTCTACACCCTCTTCGCCCGCGACTGGGCGATCTGGAAGCGCCTGCACCTGGTCAAGGGCCTGCTGCTGTTCTTCGCCATCTGTACGCCGTGGTTCGTGGCGGTGTCGCTGCGCAACCCGGAATTCCCGCAATTCTTCTTCATCCACGAGCACTTCCAGCGCTTTACCACCAAGATCCATAGCCGTACCGGCCCCTGGTATTACTTCATTCCCATCCTGGTGCTGGGCGTCATCCCCTGGCTGGGCGTGTTCTTCCAGAGCCTGTGGCGAGGCACCCACGAGCAGCGTGATACGGCCGGCTACAACAGCCTGAACGGTGGCCGCTTCCAGCCCAAGCGGCTGCTGCTGGTATGGTCGGTGTTCATCTTCGTGTTCTTCAGCATCTCGGACTCCAAGCTGCCGTCCTACATCCTGCCGATCTTCCCGGCACTGGCCCTGCTGATCGCCTGCTACCTGGAAGAAGCCGACCACAAGGCCGTAGCGTGGGCGGGCTCGCTGGTGGCCCTGCCGGCCGCCGTCGGCCTGGCTTTCATCCCGCGCGTGCCGTCACTGGCCAAGGATGCCTATTCGCTGCCGCTGATCGAGGCGCACGTTCCCTACATCTACGCCGCCACGCTGATCTTCTTCGTCGGCGGCATCGCTGCCATCCGCCTGGCGCGCCAGCACAAGGACTGGGCCGTCACCGCACTGGCCGTCAGCGCCTTTGCCGCCGGCCAGCTGCTCATGCTGGGCCACGACCCGCAAGGCCGCTACTCGGCCGGTGTCGACTACGTGCCGGCGCTGCAGGCCGAATTGAAGCCGGAAACCCCGGTCTACCTGGTGGGCCGCTACGAACAGGCGCTGCCCTTCTACCTGCGTCGCACCATGATCCTGGTACAGCATGCCGATGAAATGGAGTTCGGCCTAAAGCAGGAGCCGCAACTGTGGCTGCCGACCGTCGACGCCTTCGTGGCGCAATGGGTGGCCGACCATGCCGCCGGCAAGAAGGATATCGCCATCATCGATCCCAAGATCTACCTGCAATTGCAGGAGCGCAAGCTGCCCATGCGCCTGATCGGCCAGGATCCGCGCCGCGTGATCGTGGCCAATGATCCAGCTCCCGAAGCGACGACCAAGAAGGCGGGCAAATGAACCTGACCACCTTCGGCTTCATCTTTGTCGGCATTTGCCTCAACGCCGTGGCGCAACTGCTGCTCAAGGCCGGCACCAATGCCGTGGGCGCGATCCACCTCACGGCCGAGAACTGGTTCGCCACCGGTCTGAAACTGGTGACCCAGCTGCCCATCATCGGCGGCCTGACCTGCTACGTGATCTCGGTGGGGGTCTGGATCATCGGCCTGTCGCGGGTCGACGTGACCATTGCCTATCCACTGCTGTCGCTGGGCTACATCATCAACGCCGTCGGCGCCTGGTACTTCCTGGGTGAGGCGGTATCCTTGCAGCGCCTGCTGGCCATCGGCGTGATCATCGTCGGCGTGGTCTTGCTGACCAGAAGCTGATTTACAATAGCGAGTTGCCGTTCGCCGGGGCTTCCCGGGAGCGGCTGTGGCGAGGCGCCTGCCCGCCCCACCCCATCACATCGTCTGACCGGATTCCACCATGAGCCTGCCCTTCCTGCCTTTTGCCAAACCCACCATCGATGAACCCACCATCGCCGCCGTCGGCGAGGTGCTGCGTTCGGGCTGGATCACCAGCGGCCCCAAGGTGCAGGCGTTTGAAAAGGCCTTGTCGGACTACCTCGGCGGCCGTATCGTGCGTACCTTCAACTCCGGCACCTGCACCATGGAGATCGCGCTGCGCATCGCCGGCATCGGCCCCGGCGACGAAGTGATCACCACCCCGATCTCCTGGGTCGCCACCGCCAACGTGATCCTGGAAACCGGTGCCACCCCGGTCTTCGCCGATATCGACCCGATCACCCGCAACATCGACCTGGACCGCCTGGAAGCCGCCATCACCCCGCGCACCAAGGCCGTGATCCCGGTCTACCTGTCCGGACTGCCGGTCGACATGGATCGCCTGTATGCGATTGCCGCCAAGCACAAGCTGCGCGTGGTGGAAGACGCAGCCCAGGCGCTGGGTTCGACCTGGAACGGCAAGCGCATCGGCGCCTTTGGCGACTTCGTCTCCTTCAGCCTGCAGGCCAACAAGAACATCACCAGCTCCGAAGGTGGCTTCCTGGTGCTCAACAACGCCGACGAGGCACGCCTGGCCGAGAAGTATCGCCTGCAAGGCGTCACCCGCAGCGGCTTCGACGGCCTGGAAGTGGATGTCCTGGGCGGCAAGTTCAACATGACCGACGTGGCCGCCGCCATCGGCCTGGGCCAGTTTGCCCACATCGACGCCATCACCGCCCACCGCAAGGCGCTGGCGCGCCACTACTTTGCCTGCTTCGGCAACGATTTCGAAGCGCAATACGGCGCCCAGCTGCCGGTGGCCGACGTCGAGAACTCCAACTGGCACATGTTCCAGCTGGTGCTGCCGGAGCGCATCACCCGCGCCGCCTTCATGGAAAAGATGATGGAACAGCAGGTCGGCATCGGCTATCACTACCCGGCCATCCACCTGCTCAAGCTGTATCGCGACCGCGGCTTCAAGGAAGGCATGTTCCCGGTGTCCGAACGCGTGGGCCAGCGCATCGTCTCCTTGCCGATGTTCAATGCAATGAGTAAAGAAGACGTTGTCCGCGCAGTCGAAACGGTAAAATCAGTACTTCGCTGATTAATTGCCGAATTGGCATAAAAATTCGGCATAATTCAATGTAATTCGCTCTAATTGCATTTTTTGCAATATCGTAGTTCCCTTGGTATCAAGCGGGCCTGAACGCCGCGACAACAATCGGTCGCGGCGCATCGGGCCTTTGATTTATTTCAGTACAAGCATTTCAAGCATTTGATGAAACCAGAACTGTCCGTCGTCATCCCGGTCTACAACGAGGAATCCGGGCTATCCAAGCTGTTCGAGCGCCTTTATCCGGCGCTGGACGCCTTGGGCTACAGCTATGAAGTCATCTTCGTCAACGATGGCAGCCGTGACCGCTCGGCCGGCATCCTGGCCGAGCAATACCGCGTGCGCCCGGACGTCACGCGCGTGGTCCTGTTCAACGGCAATTATGGCCAGCACATGGCCATCATGGCCGGCTTCGAAGCCACCCGCGGCGACGTCGTCGTCACCCTCGACGCCGACCTGCAGAACCCGCCCGAGGAAATTGGCAACCTGGTGGCCAAGATGCGCGAAGGCTACGACTACGTCGGTTCGATCCGCCGCAAGCGTCAGGATTCGGCATGGCGCACCTACGCCTCCAAGGCCATGAACCGCCTGCGTGAAAAGATCACCCGCATCAAGATGACCGACCAGGGCAACATGCTGCGCGCCTATGGCCGCAACGTGATCGACCTGGTCAACAGGTGCCGCGAAGTCAATACCTTCGTCCCGGCGCTGGCCTATACCTTCGCCCGCAAGCCGACCGAAATCGTGGTGGAGCATGAGGAACGCTCGGCGGGCGAGTCGAAATATTCGTTCTACAGCCTCATCCGCCTCAACTTCGACCTGGTGACCGGTTTCTCGCTGGTACCGCTGCAGTTCTTCTCACTGCTGGGCATCGCCTTGTCGTTCGCCTCGGCGGCGCTGTTCATCCTGATCGTGGTGCGCCGCCTGCTGATCGGCGCCGAAGTCGGCGGTGTCTTCACCCTCTTCGCGATCACCTTCTTCCTGATGGGCGTGATCCTGTTCTCGATCGGCCTCCTGGGCGAATACATCGGCCGCATCTACATGCAGGTGCGTGCGCGCCCGCGCTATGTGGTGCAGGCCATCCTCGAGAAATCCTCTGAAGAAGACAATCAAACATCATGAACGCCGTCGTCTTTGCCTACCATGACGTGGGCGTGCGCTGCCTGAAGGTCTTGCTCGCCCGTGGCGTGCAGGTCTCCCTGGTAGTCACCCACGAAGACAACGCCAGCGAGAACATCTGGTTCGGTTCCGTGGCGGGTGTCTGCCGCGAACACGGCATCACCTGCATCACCCCCACCGATCCCAAGTCGCCGCAGCTGTTGGCCCAGGTCCAGGCTGCGCAGCCGGACTTCATCTTCAGCTTCTACTATCGCCATATGCTGCCGGTGGAAGTACTGGCGCTGGCCAAGCACGGCGCCTACAACATGCACGGCTCGCTGCTGCCCAAGTATCGCGGCCGCGTGCCGATCAACTGGGCGGTGCTGCATGGCGAGACCGAGACCGGCGCCACGCTGCATGAAATGACCGTCAAGCCCGATGCCGGCGCCATCGTGGCCCAGACCTCGGTGCCCATCCTGCCCGACGATACCGCCCATGAGGTATTCGGCAAGGTGGTCGTGGCGGCCGAACTGACGCTGTGGAACGTATTGCCGGCGATGCTCTCGGGCCGCACGCCCAACATGCCCAACGACTTGTCCAAGGGCAGCTACTATGGCGGTCGCAAGCCCGAAGATGGCCGTATCGACTGGCGCCGCACCGCCCGCGAGGTACACAATCTGGTACGCGCGGTGGCGCCACCGTATCCAGGTGCCTTCGAGGAAATCGCGGGTGATAAAATTACGGTCACGAGAACCCGGCTGGTTCCGCCATCGGCCCATCCTGCGCTGCAGCGGGCCCATGGCATGCAGGACAAGTTCTTCGAAGGCGGCAAGTTGTACGCGCGTTGTGGCGATGGCAACTTCCTCCAGATCCTGGGCATCCAGATCAATGATCAGGATGCTTCGCTCAACAATTACCTGAAATACATGGCCTCCTGAAGTCCGGCCATTCACCAAGCTCTCAACATTATGAAAAAAGTCCTCATTCTCGGCGTCAACGGCTTCATCGGCCACCACCTGTCCAAGCGCATCCTGGAAACCACGGACTGGCACGTCTATGGCATGGACATGATGACCGACCGCATCACCGACATTCTGGAAAACGAGGCCTACAAGTCGCGCATGCACTTCTTCGAAGGCGACATCACCATCAACCAGGAATGGGTGGAATACCACGTCAAGAAGTGTGACGTGATCCTGCCGCTGGTGGCCATTGCAACCCCCTCGACCTACGTCAGCGCCCCGCTGCGCGTGTTCGAGCTGGACTTCGAAGCCAACCTGCCGATCGTGCGTTCGGCCGCCAAGTACAAGAAGCACCTGGTCTTCCCCTCGACCTCGGAAGTCTATGGCATGTGCCATGACGAGGAATTCGATCCGGAAGAATCCGAACTGATCTGCGGTCCGATCAACAAGCCGCGCTGGATCTACTCCTGCGCCAAGCAGCTGATGGACCGTGTGATCTGGGGCTATGGCATGGAAGCCAACCTGAACTTCACCCTGTTCCGTCCGTTCAACTGGATCGGCGCCGGCCTGGATTCGATCCACACCCCCAAGGAAGGCTCGTCCCGCGTGGTGACCCAGTTCTTCGGCCATATCGTCCGTGGCGAGAACATCTCCCTGGTCGACGGCGGCCTGCAGAAGCGTGCCTTCACCTACATCGACGACGGCATCGACGCGCTGATGAAGATCATCGCCAACGAAGGTGGCGTGGCCACCGGCAAGATCTACAACATCGGCAACCCGGTCAACAACTACTCCATCAAGGACCTGGCCGACATGATGTTGAAGCTGGCCACCGAGTATCCGGAGTACGCCGAGACCGCCAAGCAGGTGCAACTGGTCGAGACCACCTCTGCCGCCTACTATGGCAAGGGTTACCAGGACGTGCAGAACCGCGTCCCCAAGATCACCAATACCTGTGAAGAACTGAACTGGGCACCCAAGACCAACATGGCCGATACCCTGCGCAACATCTTCGACGCCTACCGCAGCCAGGTGGCTGAGGCCCGCGCGCTGATGGACTGATCTTTCCGTCAGCTCCGCCTCCGGCAAACCGCGCTTCTGGCGCGGTTTTGCTTTTGGGGCGGAGACGCAACGGCAAGATCATTGCTTTTTTATCAAGTAACAGATACGCCTGGACACCGGAAATGACGCTCTATGCTGCGTTGCTGCATATTGTTCTATCCGGCGCACAATGCTAGTCTCCCATACCAGCATGGCCGGGGCGAGAAGCGCCTGGGCACCTGCAACAACAGGGCGGCATCTGACCGCCCACCCTCTTCCGGTTCCTCAACTTGCCCAAACTCACTCTCAAGATCGACGCCGACACCTACCGCGGTACCCGCGTGGGCGTTCCCAACCTGATCAGCCAGCTGCGCCGCCACGGTGCCGGCGCCACCTTCCTGTTTTCGCTGGGTCCGGATCACACCGGCTGGGCGCTCAAGCAGATCTTCCGCCCCGGGTTCTTCAGCAAGGTCTCGCGCACCTCGGTGGTCGAGCACTATGGCCTGAAGACCCTGATGTATGGCACCCTGCTGCCGGCGCCCGACATCGGCAAGACCTGCGCGCAATTCATGCGCGACGCCTACGACGCCGGTTTCGAATGCGGCATCCACACCTGGGACCATCGGGTCTGGCAGGACGACGTGCGCACCGCCAGCGCACAGTGGACCACCGAGACCATGCAGCAGTCCTATGGTCGCTACCATGACATCTTCGGCCACGTACCGCGCACCCATGGCGCGGCCGGCTGGCAGATGAACGACCATGCCTTCGTGCAGCTGGACCAGTTCGGCATCGCCTATTCCTCCGATGGCCGCTCGCAGCTGCGCGAAGATGGCCGCCTGGCTGACCCCGATGCGGGCCCGCACCGCCTTTCCGCCTTTGGCAAGCCGCTGTCGTGCGTGCAGCTGCCGACCACCTTGCCGACACTGGATGAGATCCTCGGCCGTACCATTGGCGGTAAGCTCATCGATGCCGGCAATGCCGCCGAATTCCTGCTGCAGTTGACCAAGCAACCGCGTGATCATGTCTTCACCCTGCACGCAGAGCTTGAAGGACAGAAACTCGGCCCCATTTTCGAACGACTGCTCGCCGGCTGGCGCGCCCAGGGGTACGAACTGGTCTCCATGGGTGACTACTACGAGAGCATCAAGGACGATGTCCTGCCCATCCTGCCAATCAGCTGGGGCGAATTGCCCGGCCGTTCAGGCGAGATGATCGTGCAGGCCATGTGAGCCGGCGGCACACGCAATCCACCAACGAAGACTTCACCTACGGGGCGCCACTTTGACCGACAGACCATCCATCCTGAACAAGACCGTGCCGGAATTCTCGGCGGCCATGACCAGCGGCAAGACTTTCCAGCTGTCCGACTTCCAGGGCAAGAACCTGGTGCTGTACTTCTACCCCAAGGACAACACGCCCGGCTGTACCACCGAGGGTATGCAGTTCCGCGACCTGCACCCGCAGTTCCAGCAACACAATACCGAGATCTTCGGTATCAGCCGCGACAGCCTGAAGTCGCACGAGAACTTCAAGGCCAAGCTGGGCATGCCCTTCGAACTGATCTCCGACCCCGACGAAACCTTGTGCGCCATGTTCGATGTCATGAAGATGAAAAACATGTATGGCAAGCAAGTACGCGGCGTCGAGCGCAGCACGTTTGTGATTGACGGATCCGGCAAAGTGGTGAAAGAATGGCGTGGAGTGAAGGTTCCTGCCCACGTGGATGAGGTACTGGCCTTCATCACTACCCTGGCCTGACAAGCGCGTGGTGCAGCCTCGTTGTTGCATCGCAAGAGCCCACGAGGCTCGTGGGCGCCCACCGAGGCGCCGCACTGGTCAAGGCTGCGAAGGGAATGCCTGGCAAGCGTTTCCGACGCGTTCGAAAAATGCGGTCAAACGATACAAGCCATTGAATTCAAATAGAAAACCGTTTGCTGGGAGCCGTTTCAGGTTAAGGCCCAAGGCCTGCCGAAACGGCTTTTTTACTTTTCAATTTGCCGTCCACGCTAATCAAGCCCTCGCCTGTACGCGGCCTGCTCCGCTTTCGACTGTGTTCGAAGGCGGATCGGGCCGTGGCAAGGGCTTCATTAGACCCCGCGGCACCGTCACTTTGTCCCTCCCTTTGCTGTCTGTCTTACCGTATCACCTGTTCGCTCTGACAAAGCGGTGTTTTATTCATCCACTTCCGAGGTCCTGATGCCCCTGCCCAAAATGCCGAGCAAACCAGCTTCGATGCTGTCTCCCGAGGACTATCCCAAGGCCGATCGCAACAAACCTGTCAAACCGAACATCACGCTAGTCGAAACGCCTGCCGCTGCACCACAGGAAGCTGCCGTCGCCGTCACTGTCGCCGAGGTTGCGGCTCCCCGCGCCCGCATCACTGGCAAGACCGCTGCCGTCGCCGAAAAACCCAAGGCTGCTGCGCCCAAGAGCCTCACCCCGCGCGCCAAGTCGCCCACCAGCCGCGTGGCCGACAAGCTGGGCCAGTCCAAGCTGTTCGTGCTCGATACCAACGTGCTGATGCACGATCCGACCTCGCTGTTCCGCTTCGAGGAACACGACATCTACCTGCCCATGGTCACGCTCGAAGAGCTGGACAACCACAAGAAGGGCATGTCCGAAGTCGCGCGTAATGCACGCCAGATCTCGCGCTCGCTGGATGCGCTGGTATCCGATATCGCAGAAGATGCGATCGACCTGGGCATCCCCCTGTCCAAGCTGGGCAACAAGGATGCCAAGGGCCGCCTGTTCTTCCAGACCAAGCTGCAAAATGCGGCGCTGCCGGAAGGCCTGCCCGAAGGCAAGGCCGACAACCAGATCCTGGGCGTGGTGCGCGCGCTGGACCAGCAGAATCCGGAACGCCCGGTGGTGCTGGTGTCCAAGGACATCAACATGCGCCTGAAGGCGCGCGCCATCGGCCTGCCCGCCGAAGACTACTTCAACGACCATGTGCTGGAAGATACCGACCTGCTGTACTCGGGCATCCAGCAGTTGCCGGACGACTTCTGGAACAAGCACGGCAAGGGCATGGAATCCTGGCAGGAAAGCCGCCATGGCAGCAGCTACACCTACTACCGGGTCACGGGTCCGTATGTGCCTTCGCTGCTGGTGAACCAGTTCGTCTTCATCGAGCCCAAGAATGGCGAACCGGCCTTCTACGGCCAGGTCAGCCAGATCAACGGCAAGACCGCCGTACTGCAGACCCTGCGCGACTTCGGCCATGCCAAGAACAGCGTCTGGGGCATCACCGCGCGCAACCGCGAGCAGAACTTCGCGCTGAACCTGCTGATGAACCCGGAGTGCGACTTCGTCACCCTGCTGGGCCAGGCCGGTACCGGCAAGACCCTGCTGGCACTGGCTTCCGGCCTGGCGCAGGTGCTCGAAACCAAGCTCTACAACGAGATCATCGTCACCCGCGTGACGGTGCCCGTGGGCGAGGATATCGGCTTCCTGCCGGGTACCGAGGAAGAGAAGATGGGCCCTTGGATGGGCGCCTTCGACGACAACCTCGAAGTGCTCAACAAGTCCGATGGCGATGCTGGCGAATGGGGCCGTGCAGCCACCCAGGATCTGATTCGCTCGCGGATCAAGATCAAGTCGCTGAACTTCATGCGCGGTCGTACCTTCGTGAACAAGTTCCTCATCATCGATGAAGCGCAGAACCTCACGCCCAAGCAGATGAAGACCCTGGTCACGCGTGCCGGCCCCGGCACCAAGATCGTCTGCCTGGGCAACATCGCGCAGATCGACACGCCTTACCTGACCGAAGGTTCCAGCGGCCTGACCTACGTGGTGGATCGTTTCAAGGGCTGGGCCCACAGTGGTCACGTCACCCTGGCACGGGGTGAACGTTCGCGTCTGGCCGATCACGCCAGCGACGTGCTGTAAGAGCAACACCAACCGCAGTCAAGCGTCAGCAGTAAAGCAAAAAGCCACGCATTGCGTGGCTTTTTGCTTTTTGGCAGTGGCGCGACCGCCAGCGGCGCTCGCAGGTGCCAGGGTCCTACAGGATATGCACGCCGACCCACCAGGCGATAGCCGCCACGAAGGCCGATGCCGGAATCGTGAAGATCCAGGCCCAGACGATGTTGCTGGCCACGCCCCAACGCACGGCCGACATCTTCTGTGCGGCGCCCACGCCGACGATGGCGCCGGTGATGGTGTGGGTGGTCGAGACCGGAATACCCAGCGCGGTCGCGATGAACAGCGTGATGGCGCCACCGGTTTCGGCGCAGAAACCACCGACCGGCTTCAACTTGGTGATCTTCTGGCCCATGGTCTTGACGATGCGCCAGCCACCGAACAGGGTGCCCAGGCTGATGGCGCAGTAGCAGCAGATGATGACCCACATCGGCGGCGCTTCCGGGCTGGAATAGCCAGAGGCGATGAGCAGCATCCAGATGATGCCGATGGTCTTCTGCGCATCGTTACCACCGTGGCCCAGGCTGTACATCGAGGCCGACAACAGTTGCAGGCGCCTGAACCAGCCGTCGATCTTGCGTGGCGTGGAGCGGAAGAATATCCATGACACCAGGAGCATCATCAGCGAACCGAATACCAGGCCCAGCAAGGGAGAGAGCACGATGAAGAGGATCGTCTTCAAGAGGCCCGCCGAGATCAGCGCGCCGGTGCCAGCCTTGGCCACGGCCGAACCCACCAGACCACCGATGAGGGCATGCGAGGAGGAGGAAGGAATGCCGTAGTACCAGGTGACCAGGTTCCAGAAGATGGCGCCGATCAGGGCACCGAAGATCACGTACTGGTCCACGATGGCCGGTTCGATGGTGCCCTTGCCCACCGACGCTGCCACGTGCAGCTGGTGGAACACGAACACCGCCGCCAGGTTGAAGAAGGCAGCCATGGCCACGGCCGTCTGCGGACGCAGCACACCGGTGGAGACCACGGTGGCAATCGCATTGGCGGCGTCGTGGAAGCCATTCATGAAGTCGAACAGCAGCGCCAGGACGATCAACAGTGCGAGGATATGAAAGCTGATTTGAATTGTTTGCATGGGGAAACCGTAGTGTGAAGCCGGCGGCGTCCCCGATCGACATCGGGGTAGCGCCGCACCGCCCGATCAGGCGTTTTCGACGATGATGCCTTCGATGATGTTGGCCACGTCTTCGCAGCGGTCGGTCACGGTTTCCAGGATTTCGTAGATGGCCTTGAGCTTGATGAGCGTGCGCACGTCCGGCTCGTCGCGGAACAGCTTGGACATGGCCGCGCGCATGACGTGGTCGGCATCGGATTCCAGGCGATCGATTTCCTGGCAGATCGACAGGATCTGGCGCGAATTGTCCATGTTCGACAGCAGGCCGACGGCAGCCTGCACCTTCTCCGCACAGCTCAGGCACAGCTCGGCCAGGCGCTTGGCTTCGGGCGTGATGGCCTTGATGTCGTACAGGGAAATGGTCTGGGCGGCGTCTTCCAGCAGGTCCAGGATGTCATCCATGCGGGTGATCAGCTGGTGGATGTCGTCACGATCCAGCGGCGTGATGAAGGTCTTGTGCAGCAGTTCGATGGTATTGTGCGTGATCTTGTCGGCTTGCTTCTCGACGGCTTCAATGGCATGCACACGGATTTCGAGGTCATCGAAATTGGTCATCAGCGACACCATTTCTTTCGCACACTTGACCGCCAGCTCTGCATGCTGATTGAAAAGGTCAAAGAATTTGCCTTCAGTCGGCATCAATCGTCCAAACATTTTTCTCTCTCATCAATGGTTAGCGCCCGTATCGGGCGCCGTATCGAACCGGCCTGCGGCTGCCCCCCCACGGAAGCCGGAACCCCGCCCTGCCGGTCCTGCACGAACGGCCTCGGGAGCCGTTCGCCTTGCATGGCACGCGCAGCCAGTTGCCGCCCGTGCTCCTTGTGCGGCGGCGCGCCAGGCCGGCACGCCGCCAAAACCCCGTCTAGTCGCCGCCGTAAGGCTGCGCCAGATTGCCGATATAGTTGTCGTACTTGGTATACATCCCCAGGAAGGACAAGCGAATGCTGCCGATCGGGCCGTTACGCTGCTTGCCGATGATGATTTCCGCAGTGCCCTTGTCCGGAGAGTCGGGATTGTAAACTTCATCACGGTAAATGAACAAAATGACGTCGGCATCCTGCTCGATAGCGCCGGATTCGCGCAAGTCGGACATCACGGGACGCTTGTTGGGACGTTGTTCCAGCGAGCGGTTCAGCTGCGACAGCGCGATCACCGGGCAATTGAGTTCCTTGGCCAGCCCCTTCAGGCTACGCGAGATTTCCGAGATTTCGGAGGCGCGGTTTTCGGAGGAACTGCCACCGTTGCCCGACATCAGCTGCAGGTAGTCGATGATGATCAGGCCCAGCTTGCCGCATTGGCGCGCCAGGCGGCGCGAGCGTGCGCGCAATTCGATGGGGGACAGCGCCGGCGTTTCGTCGATGTAGAACTGGGCGTCGTTCATCTTCTGGATGGCGTGCGTCAGGCGCGGCCAATCCTCGTCCAGCAGGCGACCGGTACGCAGGCGATGCTGGTCCAGGCGACCGACCGAGCCCAGCATACGCATGGCCAGCTGGGTGCCGCCCATTTCCATGGAAAACACAGCCACCGGCAAACCGGACTCGATGGCGACGTTCTCGCCGATGTTGATCGAGAAGGCGGTCTTACCCATGGAGGGACGTCCGGCCACGATGATCAGGTCGCCCGGCTGCAGGCCGGAGGTCATCTTGTCCAGGTCGATGAAACCAGTGGGGACGCCGGTGATGTCACTGGAGTTGTCGCGGTTGTAGAGTTCATCGATGCGCTCGACCACCTGGGTCAGCAGCGGCTGGATCTCCATGAAGCCCTGGGAGCCGCGTGAACCCTCTTCGGCGATGGCGAATATCTTGGATTCGGCCTCGTCCAGCATGGACTTCACGTCCTTGCCCTGGGGATTGAAAGCTTTGCCGGAGATCTCATCGGCCACCGTGATCAGCTTGCGCAAGATGCCACGGTCGCGCACGATCTCGGCATAGCGGCGGATGTTGGCCGCCGACGGCGTGTTCTGCGCCAGCGCATTCAGATAGACCAGTCCACCTACCTCTTCGGCCTTGCCGCTGTTGGACATGGCCTCGTAGACCGTGATCACGTCAGCCGGCTTGGTGCTGTTGATCAGCTTGACGATGTGCTCGAAGATGATGCGGTGATCGTAGCGATAGAAATCCTCGGCGCTGACGAAATCGGCGATACGATCCCAGGCTGCATTGTCCAGCAGCAGGCCACCGAGTACCGACTGCTCGGCCTCGATGGAGTGTGGCGGCACGCGGAGCGCATCGATCTGGGGATCGGAAGACTCCTTCGGGCCGCGGAAAAATTCAGGATTGCCGCGGGACGATTCTTTCATGGCGCGCATTATAACCTGCTGGGGTGAAGCCGTTGGACTGGCCGGACGTTTTTGCACATCCCGCCAGAATAGAAGAACAGATGCAATAGTGAGGCAGCCTTCCCTTCATTGCTTCAGGACAAGAACTGAAGGATGCCAACAAGCAAATGGCAATAAAAAAGCCAGGCGAACCCGGCTTTTCTATTGCAAAACGAATTGCAGCAAACAGGCGTATTACACTTGCTCGCCCTTCACGGCGATGGTCACGTCGACCACGACGTCGGTGTGCAGAGCAACCGACACCGGGTGTTCGCCGACGGTCTTCAGGGGGCCGTTGGGCAGACGCACTTGCGCCTTTTCAACGACGAAGCCCTTCTTGCCCAGCGCTTCAGCGATGTCGAAGTTGGTCACGGAACCGAACAGACGACCGTCAACGCCGGCCTTCTGCGACACGTCCACGGTGGCGCCAGCCAGCTTTTCGCCTTGGGCTTGAGCAGCTGCCAGCTTTTCGGCGGCGGCCTTTTCCAGCTCGGCGCGCTTGGCTTCGAATTCAGCGATCGCAGCGTCGGTAGCACGACGTGCCTTGCGCTGGGGGATCAGGAAGTTACGTGCGAAACCGTCCTTGACGCGAACCACATCGCCCAGACCGCCGAGATTAACGATTTTTTCCAACAGAATGACTTGCATGTTTTTCTCCTATTTCTCGACGCAGATTACGCGTTGTGCAGATCGGTGTACGGCACCAGGGCGAGGTAACGCGCGCGCTTGATGGCGGTGTCAACTTGACGCTGGTAGTGGGCCTTGGTACCAGTCAGGCGTGCCGGCATGATCTTGCCGTTTTCCTGGACGAAGTCCTTCAGGGTGTCCACGTCCTTGTAATCGACCTGTTCAACGCCAGCGGCGGTGAAACGGCAGAATTTCTTGCGCTTGAACAGCGGGTTTTGCTGTTGACGCTTGTTTTTCAGCTTGCTTTTATCGAACTTTTTACCGAATGCCATGATTGGCTCCTGTATCTAAAATTGGGGTAGGTCTGTCTGGCGCAGCGCTCAGTCCTGGACTGCAGCAACCGGGCCAAAATCAACGATGTGAAACACGACGCTCTTGCTGTTGCGATTCCTGCGAGCCAGAAAACCGGTGAACTGGAATACTGCTCCCAGTGCCGCGCGGTTGAGGCTGCCGGAGATTTCACCGGCGGCCATCGCCGCAATCTCGAACTCGACCTGACGGCGCATCCCCGCTTCCATCTGCTCCGACTGATGCTGCAACCTGGCAGTGACAATCGGGATACCCGCCGGCGTGTAGCGCAATGCGTCACGTTCTGCCAGGCTGGCGATGACTTGAAGCTGGTTCACTCTCCGTCAGGGGAATCGCTGGGCAATCAGGCTGCCGGTGCTTCGGTGCGGCTCTTGGCTGCGTCTTCCTTTTGCACTGCCTTCAGGATCGGGGAAGGACCGGTTTCGGCCTTCTTCATCTTGACGGTCAGGTGGCGCAGGACAGCATCGTTGAACTTGAAGCCGGTTTCGATTTCGGCCAGCGTTTCGCTGTCGACTTCGATGTTCAGGCAGACGTAGTGAGCCTTGGCCAGCTTCTGGATCTGGTAGGCCAGTTGACGACGACCCCAATCTTCGACACGGTGAATCTTGCCGCCGCGGGTGGTGACGATGCCCTTGTAACGCTCGATCATCGCCGGCACTTGCTCGCTTTGGTCCGGGTGGACGATAAATACGATTTCATAGTGACGCATGTAGACTCCTTATGGACTTATTGAGACGCCCACCCCGGCGTCAAGACGGGTGTGGGAAGAGGAAAACCAGCGATCATACTAGGTTTTTGGCATGACAGCAACGTTCAGGTGTACTTCCCCGCACTTCCTGCGGCCCCAAGGCGACAATTGCTGCCCCATCCGCACGAAGGCCTCTTATGTATAGGCCGGAAAATCCTGCAATTCCACGCCATGGATACAGCGCCGATACAGATTCCCGCATGTTGCCGTTGACACATGGAATGATACTGTATAAAAATACAGACTGTTCATACAAACAGCTCTCCACCCCGGACGGCCAACCCCATGCTCAAACTGACCGCGCGCCAGGAACAAATCCTGAACCTGATCAAGAACGCCATCGAGAACACCGGCTTCCCCCCCACGCGCGCCGAGATTGCGGCCGAACTGGGCTTCCGCTCCGCCAATGCCGCCGAGGAACACCTGCAGGCACTGGCCCGCAAGGGCGCCATCGAAATCTCCCCCGGCACCTCGCGCGGCATCCGGCTGCGCGATTCCAGCACCGGCATTGCGGCGACGAGTCGCCAGATGGCCCTGCCCCACCCGGCCCTGATGCAGCTGAGCCTCCCCCTGATCGGACGGGTCGCCGCCGGCTCCCCCATCCTGGCCCAGGAACACGTGGAAAAGACCTACCAGGTCGATCCCGCCATGTTCTCCGGCAAGCCAGACTACCTGCTCAAGGTGCGCGGCATGTCCATGCGCGACGCCGGCATCCTCGACGGCGACCTGCTGGCCGTGCGCAAGACCGACCAGGTCCGCAACGGCCAGATCGTGGTGGCCCGACTGGCCGACGACGTGACCGTCAAGCGCTACCAGAAGAGCGGCTCCGTCATCACCCTGTTCCCGGAGAACCCCGAGTTCGAGCCCATCATCGTCAAGCCCGACGAAGACCAGTTCGCCCTGGAGGGCTTGGCCGTGGGCCTGTTGCGCAGCTGGAACTAGGTCAGGAACCGTCCGCGCCGGACGTGATTACCCGCAAGCACAAAAAACCTTCGCTTAAAACGAAGGTTTTTTTGCTTTCTGTTTCTGCCTTCACGAGGCCAGCACTACGCATATCATGCCTGCTGGATAGCTATACCCGGCGCCATCGATGCGCCCAATCACCAGGATCTTCTCGATGTCCACGCGCAAGAGCAGCAACAAGCACGCCCTCCCGGCCCAGAAGGCCCAGCCGGCCACCAAGGTCTCGCAGCCGGCAGCGCCCAAGTACAACCTGCAGGATCTGCTGGAAATCCGCAAATGCCTGGATCTCCTCGACGACAGCAAGTCCGACGAAGCCAAGGCGCTCTGCATGTCCGTCCTGGCACGCAATCCCACCCTGGTGTTCGCCAATCACGCCCGCGGACTGGTGGCCATGAAGGAAAGCAAGTTCACCGAAGGTGAACACTACCTGCTCAAGGCGATCGAGGCCGACCCTGACAATGCAGACTACCTGGGCAACCTGGCCACCTGCGTCCTGAACCAGGACCGCATCGACGAATCCATCAAGCTCTACGAGCGCGCCATCGCCGTCGACGGCGAAAACCGTGCCGCGCGCATCGGCCTGGCCAACGCCCTGCACCAGAAGAATGATCCCGAGGCCTCCATCGCCTACTTCCAGGACGCAGTGCAGCGCGAGCCCAAGGCGCCAGGCCCGCTCTCGCACCTGGGTCGCGCACTGATCGATGCCAAGCGCTACGAAGAAGCAGTGGCCACCATCCTGAAGTCGCTCGAGCTGCAGATCAACTTCGCTCCCTCACATACCGCCCTGGGCGAAGCCTTCCACGCCATGGAGATGTACAAGGAAGCAATTGAGTCCCACAAGACGGCCATCCTGCTGGACCCACAGGACACCTACGCCCACAACAAGATCGCCGATACCTACCTGAAGCTGAAGCGGGTCGATGAAGCGCACGAGCACTTGATGCGCATCATCGAGATCGCGCCCAAGGATCCCAACGGCTACGTCAAGCTGGGCGCCAGCTACTTCACGGCCAAGGATGACTTCGAGGCATCCATGGCCATGTTCCGCCGCGCACTGGAGGTCGATCCGAAATACGCGTTGACGTACAACAACATCGGCGCCGTCCAGCACGACCACGGCGAGACCAGCGAAGCAGTCGCGAACTTCCGCACCGCACTCGAGTTGCGCCCCAACTACCCCACCGCAAAGCACAACCTGGCACTGAGCCTGCTGTTGCATGGCGAATTCAAGGAAGGCTGGGAGTGCCACGAGAGCCGACTGATCACGCGCGAACGCTCCCACGTCTACCGCGTCATCCACAAGCTCTTCGAGGTCATCCCTAAGTGGGATGGCAAGTCCTCGCTGGCGGGCAAGTACATCCTGCTGATGCACGAGCAAGGCTTCGGCGACAGCATCCAGTTCCTGCGCTATGCCCGCAAGGTCATGGAGATGGGCGCCCGCGTGGCGGTTCACGTCAAGAACCCCCTGTACCGGCTGTTCCAGTCCTTTACCCCCGAGGTGACCCTGATTCGCGAAAGCGACCCCCTGCCGCCAGCCGATTGCTCTTATGTATTGATGAGCCTGCCCTACGCCACGGGCATGGAGCGGGTGGAGGACATTCCCACCTACCCCAGCTACCTGGCCGCCGACGCGCTCCTGGCCGCCGCCTGGCGCGAGAAGATTGCCGCCCTGAGCAAGTCGCCCCAGCACCTGCGCGTGGGCATCGTCTGGGGCGGCAACCCTGAGCACGGCAATGACCGCCATCGCTCCATCCCCCTGGACCGGGTCAAGCAGTTGCTCACACTGCCCAAGATCGAATTCTATTCATTGCAAAAGGGCAAGCCCCTGGAAGGCCTGAAAGACCTCCCGCCCGAGATGGTGATCCACGACCTCGGCAGCGCCTGCGAAGACTTTGCCGATACGGCCGCGGCCATCAGCACCCTGGATCTGGTCATCAGCGTGGATACCTCGGTGGTCCACCTGGCCGGCGCCATGGGCCACCCGACCTGGGTCCTGCTGCCCCACGTGCCCGACTGGCGCTGGCTCAATGATCGCGACGACTCCCCCTGGTACCCGAGCATGCGCCTGTTCCGCCAGCCCGCGATCCAGGATTGGGACTCGGTCATGCAGCACGTTGCCCAGGAATTAATTGCCTTGCAACAAAAAAAGACCTAGGTCATCCAAATTGCCACCCAGAAAGCCGCCCATCCAGGGTGGTTTTCTTTTGGCAACTGAAATTGCCTGGTTACAACGTAAAAATCCCTAAAGTTTTTCGGAATACCGTCGAAAAAGGATTTGCTTGGATTTTAAAAGCACGTAGTTTTAGTTCGGAAAGCCTTGAAAAAGATTTTTTTGCCGAAAGCCCTAAACTTTTTCCAAGACTGCCCGATAAAGCAATCAACAGAGGTTGAAACGCCTGAGGCTCATGGGTAAAAGACCAAAGTTACGCACTGAAACTCGGTTCATCGGTCTCAAATCTTAGGAGAATTAACATGGCATCAGTCATTAATACCAATATTGCGTCGATTGACACCCAGCGCAATTTGAACATGTCGCAGGCATCCCTGCAGACCTCTATCCAACGCCTGTCCTCCGGTCTGCGCGTCAACAGCGCAAAGGACGACGCCGCCGGTCTGGCCATCGCTACCCGTATGGACTCCCAAGTCCGCGGCCTGGCAGTGGCACAACGTAACGCCAACGACGGTATCTCGATGGCGCAAACCGCTGAAGGCGCCCTGTCGACTGTGAACGACAACCTGCAGCGTATGCGTGAACTGGCTGTGCAGGCTGCCAACGGCACCAACAGCGCACAAGACCGCAAGACCCTCAACGACGAATACACCCAGCTGTCGCAGGAAGTGTTCCGTGTCCTGAACGGCACCAGCTTCAACGGTCAAAACCTGTTCACCGGTGTCGGCCAAGGCGCATCGGCTGGTGTTGGCTCGGATTCGGCCAACGTCTCGTCCTCCCTGACCCTATCCTTCCAGGTCGGCGCGAACGTCGTGAACAACAAGCTGAACGACCAGATCACCCTGACCCTGGACGACCTGTCGAACAACTCGACCATCGCCAGCGTCATCGGCACCAGCGCCAAGGGCCTGATCGGTCTGGGCGACACCTCCGGCGTGAGCACCGCGCAGGCGACCTACACCTCGGCAAAAGCTGCTCTGGACAACCTGTTCGCCACCGGCTCCTCGCTGTCGTCCACCGCCCTGGCCTCTTCGGCTGTGACCCTGCAAGCTGCCGTGGATAGCGCCAAGCTGAGCCTGGACGCCGCTGTTGCTCAACCGTCGGCACAAAGCGATGCACAAAAGGCTATTCAGAACCTGGACCTGGCGATCAGCCTGGTCTCCTCCAAGCGTTCCGAGTTCGGTGCCGTGCAGAACCGCTTCACCGCCGTCATCAGCAACTTGCAAGTGTCGAGCGAAAACATCACCGCATCCAAGAGCCGTATCATGGACACGGATTACGCGTCGGAAACTGCAAACCTGACTCGTGCTCAGATCCTGCAACAAGCTGGTACCGCGATGCTGTCGCAGGCGAACTCCTCGCCGCAGTCGGTCCTGTCTCTGTTGAAATAAGACCAATAGCTAGGTAGGATGACGTGCGGAGGATACGCAATATTCTCCGCACGTTTTTTTAAGCAAGGGAGTAGGACCATGTCGATTGCACCACTGAACTCCACAAGCGCGGCCGATTCCAGCATTGCCTATCCGCCCGCACAAGTTGCCGCCAATTCGAATCCGGTCGCGCCTGTTGTTGCTGCTGCAGCCCCTGCTTCGACGACAGCGACCAGCGATGCATCCAAGCCGACCGACAAGCAGGTCGACCATGCTGTCAGCAAACTCAATGATTTTGCAGCAGCCAATGCGTCCTCGCTCAGCTTCGCCAAGGATGATACTTCCGGCAAGATGGTCATCAAGATCATGGATACCGAAACAAATACCCTGATACGCCAGATCCCCAGCCAGGAAGCCATCCATATTGCGCAGTCGATCGACAAGCTGCAAGGCTTGCTGCTCAAGGAAAAGGCCTGAGTCTGCTACGAACTGCAGTGATCGACATGAAGCATGCCCCTTCGCTCTGCGACAGGTTGCATGATAGGATCGGTTACCTCAGTTCATAACGGATTTAACCAGTTATCTGCACAGCGTCCTTCGCCGCCGACGCCGTACTTGAGAGTTGCTCTCCTGTTGACTGCGCCAGCGAAGCATCCCGCGCTGTACACCAAGCGAAACATCAGGAGTGAATCATGGCGACTTCCACCGGCACCATTACCACCTCAGCAGGTCCCCTCGACGTCAACACGCTCGTCAGCAACCTGATGCAGGCCGAGACCGCCCAGGACCTGACTCCGCTGACCAACCAGGCCAGCAGCTACAACGCCCTCGTTTCCGCCTATGGCACCCTCAAGAGCGCCCTGAGTACTTACCAGAGCGCCATCCAGGGCATGACCACGGCCAGCTTCAGTGCCCAGAAAAGCTCGGTCTCCAATGCCGGCACGGGTAGCAGCCTGACCAGCAACCCCTTCACGGCCACCATCAACAGCGACTCGTCGACCCAGATCCTGGCCCAGAAGATCCAATCGGCCGGCGTTGCCAGTGGCACCACGTTCAACGCGGGCGACTCCATCGCCATCAAGGTCGGCAGCGGCTCGCCCACCTTCGTGACGCTCAAGGCCAATTCGACCATCGCCGGCGTGCGCGATGCCATCAATGCCGCCAATTCCGGCGTGACGGCGTCGGTCGTGACCGACGGCAGCGGCGATCACCTGGTACTGGAATCCAATACCGGTGGCACTGCCAATACCATCAAGGTGTCGGCCAACAACACCCTGTCCGGATTCGCCTACGACCCCTCCAGCTCGACCCCCAGCACCATGACCCAGACGCAGGCGCCGCGTGATGCGAGCTCCGCCGCCTCCGGCAACTATGCGGTGTCGATCTCGCAGCTGGCGCAAACGGCGAAGCTGAGCTCGGCTGGCATTGCCCCTGGAACCACGTTCGACAACGGCCTGCTGGCCATCAAGACCGGCACCGGCTCGACCGCGGTGATCCAGCCCGCCACCAACACCCTGGCCGGTGTGCGTGATGCCATCAACGCCAGCAGCGCCGGCGTGAATGCCACCATCGTCAGCGATGGCACCAATGACCACCTGGTCATCACTGCCAAGGACAGCGGCGCGGCCAACACCATCAAGATCACCGGCACCGGTAGCTACGCGGCGTTCAGCAGCGACCCCAGCGGCACCACGATCTCGCCCAATGTCTCGACCTCCCAGACCTACGCCAGTGGCACCCTGAACCTGAAGGTCGGCGATACGACGGTGGCGATCAACCCCACCGCCAACGGCAGTGGCAACATTGACCTGACGCAGGTGATGAGTGCCATCAACGGCGCCAACGCCGGTGTCACGGCCTCGATTACCAATGACGGCACCAATAATCACCTGGTGCTCACGCCGACCGGTAGCAGCGCCACCAGCGCGGTAGCACTGACGGGTACGGGCGACTATTCCGGTCTGACCATGGCCGGCATGGGCCAGATGATCAAGGCCCAGGATGCCAAGCTGTCCATCGACGGCGTGACCGTCACCAGCCCCAGCAACCAGGTTGAGAATGTCATCTCCGGTGTCACACTGAATTTGACCAGCGTGACCAATTCCTCGGATAACCTGACCCTCAATATCTCCAACGATACCTCGGGCCTGACCACCGCGGCCAACACCTTCGTATCGGCCTACAATACGCTGGAAAAGGCCATCTCCAGCCTGACCGCACAGACGCCCTCGACCACCCTGGGACAGTCGAGCAACTCGTCGCCGCTGGCCAGCGAGTCGTCGGTGCAGACCATCGTCAACCAGTTGCGCAACACCTTGTTTGCGACGGTCAATGGCGGCAACGGCATCAGCTCGCTGTCCGATATCGGCATTTCCTTCCAAAAAGATGGCACTCTGGCACTGGATTCGACCAAGCTGTCGACGGCCGCCTCCAGCAACTTCGCCGGCATTGCCAATCTGTTCACCGCTACCGACTCGGATACGACCAACACCACGTCGGCCAACAATGGTATCGTCACGAAATTGCAAACGCTGATGACGAGCCTGTTGAGTGATACCGGCCTGATCGCCACCAAGACCAATGGCCTGCAGACCAGCCTGAAGCTCAACCAGGCCCAGCAAACCGCAGTTCAGACGCGCCTGACCGCCATGCAAGATGCCTACACCAACCAGTTCAACCAGTTGAACACGACACTGTCGAGCATGCAGGCCACGCAAAGCTACCTGACGCAGCAGCTGGCCAACCTGCCCAAGACCAGCTAAGGCTCAACCCGCGAACACAGGAGAATGTGATGTTCGGAACCATGAAACGTGGCGCCAATGCCTATGCCAACATCGGCATGGAAACCGGTGTGCTGGCCGCCAATCCGCACAAGCTCATCACGATGCTGTTCGACGGCGCGCTGGTCGCCATTGCCATGGGCAAGAAGCACATGGCCGATGGCGACATCCGCAGCAAGGGCAAGTCGATCACCCATGCCATCCTGATCATCGACAATGGCCTGCGCGCCAGCCTGAACAAGAACGTCGGCGGCGAGCTGGCCCTGAACCTCGACTCCCTGTACGAGTACATGAGCCGCCGCCTGTTCCAGGCCAACGCCACCAATGACCCGGCCATCCTGGACGAAGTCCACGGGCTGCTCACCGACATCCGTTCGGCCTGGGAACAGATCAATCCCAATGGCACACCCGGCGTGGCGCCACAAGTACCGGCGGCCTACGAGGCTGCCGTTTCGCCAACCCGCCTTGCAAAGGTCTAATCAGACATGAACGGTGATGAAGTCGTCGCCATCTACGAGTCGATTTCGCTATTGACCGACCAGATGCTGGGTGCCGCGCATGCGGCCGACTGGGAACTGCTGGCCACGCTGGAGAACCAGTGCGGCCAGCACATTGCGAACCTGCGCATCTGCGAGGAAAACATTACCTTGACCCAGGTGCAACGCGACCGGAAGGTCGTCTTCATCACCAAGATCCTGGAAGACGATCGCGACATCCGCAACCTGACCGAGCCCGGCCTGCGCAAGCTGTCGGCGCTCATCCAAAGCAATCACACCGAACGCAAACTGCTCAACACCTACGGCTTAGGTAGCTGATCATGTTGCCGCGGGCAGATATCGCCACGGTTGTGCAGCCCGTCAATCCAGTCGATCCGGCCACTGCCGTCGTCTCGGTCGCCGATGCCAAGCAGGAAGCCTTCAGCCGCCTGGCCCAGATCGCCGTGGGCCAGCAGTTGGCCGGACGCATCCTCTCCACCTTCGATGACGGCACCTTCCTGGTGCGCATTGCCAATACGGCCGCGCGCATGGTGCTGCCACCCAATGCCCGCACAGGCGACTCGCTGATACTGACCCTGGTCTCCAAGGACCCGCGCCCGACCTTCGCCGTCAAGGAAGACAGCATTGGCCAGGATAGCGAGAGCAGCTCGGTTGCCCTCAGTACGGCGGGCCGGGCGATGCAGAAGGACCTGAAGTCACTGCAGTTCGTCACGCGCGACGAAAGCGGCGCCGGACAGATCGCCGAGCACGAGGAAGTCCCACTCGATGCCCAGGCCAAGGGTGCCCTGTCTGGTCAGGCCGGCACCGCCAACAGCACGCCCACCACCCTGAGCACTGCCGGCAGGCTGATCAACAGCCTGCTGCAGGCGTCCCAGCAGGGCGACATGGCCGATCACGTCAGTTCGACCACACCACTGCTGGCCAGGGCCGGCGCACCGGCCGACCAGCTCGCAAACGCCTTGCAGAATGCCATCACCTACAGCGGTGTCTTCTACGAATCCCACGTCTCTGCCTGGGCTGCCGGACAGCGCCCCGCCGAAGAACTGATGAAGGAACCGCAGGCCCAGGTGGCCGCCCAGAAAGGCGGCGAAATCAACCTGCTCAGTACCGATGACCCAACCCAGAACCAGTTGGGGCAGATCATCAACCTGCAGCTCAACGCCCTTGAACAACAACGCGTGCTCTGGCACGGCGAGGTCTGGCCTGGCCAACAGATGGAATGGGAAATCAACCAGGAAGACGGCAACGACAAGCCCAAGACGCCCGGCCAGGCGCAGGAACCACCCAGCTGGCATAGCGTGGTGCGCTTCAACTTCGCCCACCTGGGCAGCGTGAGCGCCTCCATTCGCCTGATCGGCCAGCAGATCCACGTGCAGGTCAAGGCCGATACCGAAGCCGCCACCGCCGCCCTGCGCGGCAACACCCCGATGTTCGCCGATGCCATGGCCGCGGCAGGCACTTCCCTGGACTCCCTGATCGTCAAGCAAGCCGATGGAGAAATCTAACATTCCGATGCAGAATGCGGTCGCGCTGGCCTACAACGCCAACCAGGCCGCTCCCCAGGTCGTAGCCAAGGGCCGTGGCCTGGTGGCCGAAGCCATCATCGCCCGCGCCCGCGAGAGCGGGGTCTATGTACACGAATCCAAGGAGCTGGTATCACTGCTGATGCAGGTGGAACTGGACCAGCAAATCCCCCCTGCCCTGTACCGCACCGTGGCCGAATTGCTGGCCTGGCTATATCGTATTGAAAATATGCAATTAGGGCAGTCGGTGATGTATGATACGAGGTTAAATTATTCCAATAATCCCTCTGGGGAAAGCGATCCCACTCGCTGAATTTCAGACGTACAAGACGCACAGATGGCTAATCACGACGAGATCGACGACGACAGCCCATACCGGGTTCATTCACGGAGGGAGATCATTTCCCTGCTGACCAGCATGATGGAGAAAAACCAGCTGCTGAGCCTGCTGATCAAGGGCGGATCGGAATCAGTCATCACCTCCATTCTCGAAGTGGATGACGACGACGGCGCCATGATCATCGACGCCGCGCCCAGCACCATGCTCAACGACAGCATCGTCTCCAGCAAGCGCATCAACTTCGAAGCGATCTACAACAGCATCCGCATCACCTTCGTCGTCGATGGCGCAAGCCAGGTCGAATACCAGAACCGTCCTGCCCTGCGCGTGGCCCTGCCGGACAGCTTGGTGCGCCTGCAGCGCCGCGAGTACTTCCGCATCCCCACACCGATCGCCAAGCCGCTGCGTTGCACCTTCCGCATCACGCAACCGGATGGCTCGTTCATCACCGTGGTCACGATGCTCAACAACATCAGCGCCGGCGGCGTGGGCATCACCGACGAAAAGAAGGTTCTGCCCACCACCCCGGGTACGATCTATGAAGACTGCCAGCTGGAGCTGGGCGATAGCACCCTGGTCTCGGTCAAGCTGCAGGTGCGCGACTGCAAGGAATTCAAGATGACCACCGGCAAGACGGTCAACCGCTTCGGCTGCCAATTCGTCGACATTCCGCGTACCGTGCTGGCCGCCATCCAGCGCTTCATCACCAAGCTGGAACGCGAACAGAATGCCAAGGCCTCCGGCATGATGTAAGGCCAACAACTGGCAAGCAGATAACAAAACACCCCAGGAACCGGCCCTCCGGTTCCTGGGGTGTTTTTTTTGCCCCTCCCGACCATGGCCGGGAGAGTGAATGCGCTACCTATACCTGCATCGTCATGATGTCCCGGTAGGCCGACACCAGCTTGTTGCGCACCTGGATGCTGGTCTGGAAGGAGATACTGGCTTTTTGCGATGCAATCATGACATCCGACAGGTTCACGCTATCATCACCCATGGCGAAGGCTTGGGACATCTTTGCAGCCTGTTGCTGGGAATCGTTGACCTGGTTGATCGCGCCCTTGAGCACATCGGCAAAATCCACGCGCGGCGCCGCCTTCTCGGCAGCAACATCATTCCGGACCGGGTCCACAATGCCCTGCGCACGTGCCGCCGCAGCTTTGAGCTGGGCCACCATCGCCTCTATCTTGCTGGTATCAATCACGCTGTCGATCGCCATTTCTCATCCCTTGATTGCTCTATTTCATAAGCTGCCGGTGCGTAGCACGCACTACCGCCATCTACAACAGCACCTTAACACCATTGCATTGACAAATCGCACCAATAAGCGGGGAAATTGCCATTCTGTTCGGGCGATCAAATTCCCAACTCCAAAGGACAATCCACACTGAGCAAAAAACCTCTTAAGGGTAGGCAAGCAGTGAACAAAGTCATTATCAAGCTGGCAATCGCAGGGCGGCCAGAGGGGAAATCATGGCGGTAGCAGCCGACGGCACAATGACCGGCGACACCAACAACCAGACCGAGAACAGCAATCTCGAGGGTCTGCCCCAGGCGCAACCGGCCCCGGGCGGCATGGTTGGCTACGCCCGCTCGCCACAGGGCCGGCGCATCCTGCTCATCATTGCTGCTGCCGCGACCATTGCCGTGATGGTGGGGATCTGGCTGTGGAGCCAGAAGGTCGAGTACCGGGTGCTGTTCTCCAACTTCAATGACCGCGACGGTGGCGCCATTGTCGCTTCGTTGCAGCAGATGAACGTGCCCTACAAGTATTCCGAAGGCGGCACGGCCATCCTGGTGCCGGAGAACATGGTGCATGACGCCCGCCTGAAACTGGCGGCACAAGGCTTGCCCAAGGGCGGCAACGTCGGCTTCGAGCTGATGGAAAACCAGAAGCTGGGTATTTCCCAGTTCCTCGAACAAGTCAATTTCCAGCGCGCGCTCGAAGGTGAGCTGGCGCGCTCGGTGCAATCGCTGTCCTCGGTGCAGACGGCCCGCGTACATCTGGCCCTGCCCAAGGCATCCGTCTTCGTGCGCGACCAGCAAAAGCCGACCGCCTCGATCGTTCTGGCCTTGTACCCCGGCCGCTTCTTGGATCAGCAACAAGTCAGCGCCATCGTCCACCTGGTCGCCAGCAGCGTACCTGAGCTCTCGCCCAAGGCCGTGACCATCGTCGACCAGAACGGCAACCTGCTCTCCGACACCACCAAGCAGGCGCAAACCAATACCCTGGATCCGACCCAGCTGAAGTACGTGCAGGACATGCAGCAGGACATCATCAAGCGCGTCGAATCCATCATCGCCCCCATCGTGGGGAACGGCAACGTGCGCGCAGAAGCCACGGCCGATGTCGATTTCTCGCGTTCCGAACAGGCATCGGAAGCCTACAAGCCCAACCAGGCCAAGGACACCGCCGCCATTCGCAGCAAGCAGAGCAGCGAGGCCAACAATTCGTCCTCGGGAACCTCTGGCGTACCGGGCGCCCTGACCAACCAGCCGCCGGCTCCAGCCACGGCACAGATCGTCAATCCGGCGGCGGCCAATGGGGCTGCCAACCAGGCTGCCACGCCCAATGGCGCAGCGCCCTCGCCTGTTGCCAGCGGCAACTCGCGCAAGGATGAGACCGTCAACTACGAGGTCGACAAGACCGTGCGCTACACCCAGCAACCGATGGGTGGTGTGCGTCGCCTGACCGTGGCCGTGGTGGTGAATTACAAGCGCACCATCGACAATACCGGCAAGATCGTGATGCGTCCGCTGACGGAGGCCGAGCGCAACCAGATCACCGACCTGGTCAAGGAAGCGATGGGCTACAACAAGGATCGCGGCGACTCGCTCAACGTGGTCAACACCCAGTTCAGCACCGATCTGGAACCGGAAGTGCCACTGTGGAAGCAACCGGGCATGATCGACCTGGCCAAGGAAGCGGGCAAGTACATCCTGCTGGCCGCCGTGCTGCTGTTCATCTACTTCCGTGTGCTGCGCCCCATCATCTGGAAGCTGTCGGGCCGCGAAGAACGCGAACGCCTGGCCAAGGAAAAGGCCGAGGCCGAAGCCGCCGCCGTCGCTGCTGCAGTGGCCGCCGGCTTCGATCCGGACGATCCGGATGCCATCGTCAACCTCTCCGGCGAGCCCGCGGTCGACGAACGCGCCGCCTACAAGGCCAATCTCGAAACCGCCAAGCAGTGGGCCAAGAATGATCCCAAGCTGGTGGCAAGCATCATCAAGTCATGGGTGAACAATGAGTAACGACGGCGTTCAGAAAGGTGCCATCCTGATGCTCGCCCTGGGCGAGGATGAAGCTGCCGAGGTGATGAAGTACCTGGGTCCCAAGGAAGTCCAGAAGCTGGGCGCGGCCATGTCGGCCCTGCGCAATGTCAGCTTCGAGGAAATCAATGAAGTGCTGGAAGCCTTCGTCGCCGAGACCGGCCAGGCCTCTTCGCTGGGCCTGGATTCGGACGAGTACATCCGCAGCGTGCTGACCAAGGCCCTGGGCGACGACAAGGCCACCTCCCTGCTCAACCGCATCCTGGGTGGTCGCGACGCGTCCGGCATCGAAAGCCTCAAGTGGATGGACGCGCAATCGGTGGCCGAACTCATCCGCAACGAACACCCGCAGATCATCGCCACCATCCTGGTCCACCTGGAGCGCGACCATGCCTGCGGCATCATCAACAATTTCACGGAACGTTTGCGCAACGACGTCATCCTTCGTATTGCCACCCTGGACGGCGTGCAGCCGGCCGCGTTGCGCGAACTCAATGACGTGTTGACCAAGCTGCTGACCGGCAACGAAAGCCTGAAGAAGCAACAGATGGGCGGTATCCGTACCGCGGCCGAGATCCTCAACTTCATGTCGGGCGAGAACGAGACCGCGGTGATGAACAACCTGCGTTCCTACGACGAGGACATGGCGCAGAAGATCATGGACGAGATGTTCGTCTTCGAGAACATCATCGACATCGACGGCCGCGGCATCCAGCTGCTGCTGCGCGAAGTCCAGTCCGAGTCGCTGATCGTGGCCCTGAAGGGTGCCTCGCAAGGCCTGCGCGACAAGATCTTCGCCAACATGTCGCAGCGTGCGGCCGAGATGATGAAGGAAGACCTGGAATCCAAGGGACCGGTGCGTCTGTCCGAAGTCGATGCGCAACAGAAGGCCATCCTGCAGATCGTGCGCCGCCTGGCCGACGAAGGCCAGATCGTGCTGGGTGCCAAGGGCGAGGACGCGTTCGTCTGATGCGCTTGACGCCCATCGCGCAGTTTGCTGTCGGCATGCCGGCCTGAGGAGTCAAAGAAGCCATGCGTGCAAAGATCATACCCAAGGAAGAGATGACACCCTACCAGCGTTGGGAGCTGGCGTCCTTCCACGACGAACCCGAACCGGAGCCCGAACCGCTGCCGGTGGATGAGGAATACCTCGAAGAACCGCCACCAGTGCCGCAACTGACGGCCGAGCAGCTGGACGCCATCCGCGAGGCAGCGCGCCAGGAGGGCTTTACCGAAGGGCGCGAGCACGGCCTGCAGGCCGGGCGCTCGGAAGGCTACATGGCTGGTCTGCAGCAGGGCCAGAAGGAAGTCAACGAAGTCATCCAGCATTTCCGCCAGATCGCGGTCAATTTCGGCACCGAAGTCTCGCAATGCAGTGAAAACATGGCCCCGGAACTGCTGGACCTGGCGCTGGACCTGGCCAAATCCATGCTCAAGACGGCGCTCAACGTGCGCCCGGAGCTGGTACTGCCGACCGTCACGGCGGCCATCCAGACCCTGCCTGTGCTGCAGTTGCCGGCGGTGCTGACACTACACCCGGAAGATGCTGCGCTGGTGCGGCAGCATCTGGGCGAAGAACTGGGCCAGCAAGGCTGGAAGATCGAAGACGACGCCCATATGGAGCGCGGCGGCTGCCGCGTGGAAACCCGTACCAACCAGATCGATGCCTCGCCCCAGACCCGCTGGAAACGCCTGGGCGAATCGCTGTCCCAACAGCTCGACTGGCTGGATTGAGTAGCGCAAGTGACCCTGACCTGAACGGGAGACCCGCATGAACTCCCCGATGCCTTCCCATAGCAGTCTCTGGCAAGCCTACCTGCACAACTGTCGCAGCCTGGTGGCCATGGCCGAACCCACCCAGACCGCCGGCCGTATCACTCGCGTAGCCGGCCTGGTGATGGAAGCGGTCGGCCTCAAGCTGCCCGTGGGCAGCCCCTGCAACGTCCCCCTGCCCAATGGCATGATGATCGAAGCCGAAGTCGTCGGTTTCCAGGACGAACGCCTGTTCCTGATGCCGCAAAGCGATGTCGAAGGCATCGTGCCGGGGACGCGCGTCTTCGCGGTCGAACCGGTCAAGCCGCCCCCGCGCACCGGTCCGATCAGCTTCACGCCGCGCCGCGTGGACGAACACAGCCGCCGCCTGCCGGTCGGCGACGAATTGCTGGGCCGGGTGCTCGATGGCGCCGGCCGCCCGCTGGACAGCCTCGGCCCCCTGCATACCGAACGCTCCGCCCCCCTGGCCGTGCGGGCCGCCAATCCGCTGGGCCGCGCACCGATCCGCGACATCCTCGATACCGGCATACGCGCCATCAACGCCATGCTCACGGTGGGCCGTGGCCAGCGCATGGGCCTGTTCGCCGGCTCCGGCGTGGGCAAGAGCGTGTTGCTAGGCATGATGGCGCGCTATACCAGCGCCGACGTGATCGTGGTGGGCCTGATAGGCGAACGTGGCCGCGAAGTCAAGGAGTTCATCGAGCAGATCCTCGGCGCCGAAGGCCTGGCGCGTTCGGTGGTCGTTGCCGCACCGGCCGACACCCCGCCACTGATGCGCCTACAAGGCGCGGCCTATTGCACCTCGATTGCCGAGTATTTCCGCGACCAGGGCAAGGATGTACTGCTGATCATGGATTCGCTGACCCGCTATGCCATGGCCCAGCGCGAGATCGCCCTGGCCATTGGCGAGCCGCCCGCCACCAAGGGCTACCCGCCCTCGGTGTTCGCCAAGCTGCCCGCACTGGTCGAACGCGCCGGCAATGGCGACGAGGGTGGTGGCTCGATTACCGCCTTCTACACCGTGCTGACCGAAGGCGACGACCAGCAGGATCCGATCGCCGATGCCGCCCGCGCCATCCTGGACGGCCACATCGTGCTCAATCGCCAATTGGCCGAAGCCGGGCACTATCCTGCCATCGACATCGAACAATCGATCAGCCGGGCCATGCACAGCATTACCGACGCCGATCACCAGCGTCGCTCGCGCCATCTGAAGCAGCTGTACTCGCGCTTCCAGCGCAACCGCGACCTCATCAGCGTGGGAGCCTATGCGGCCGGCAGCGACCCGATCCTGGACGAAGCCATTGCTTTATTGCCAAGAATGGAAGCGTTTTTGCAACAGGGAATCGATGAACAGGCCGATGTATCAGAGAGCTTGAGGCAACTTACCGCTCTATTCGGGTGATTGAGAGCTGCAGCGCAAAAATATAATCAAAACTATCATGGCTACCCCCTCCGCACTTGATACGCTGATCGATTTGGCGACCAAAGAAACCGACGAAGCGACCAAACGCCTCGGCCGGGCTATTCGCGTGAGCGAGGAAGCGCAACAGAAGCTGGTGATCCTGCAGCAATACCGCGATGACTACGCGGCCCGCTTCCAGGAAACCCTGAGCAATGGCCTGACGACGTTGAGCTACCGCAACTTCCAGTTGTTCATCGAGAAGATCGATACGGCCATCGATGGCCAGGAAGATGTCGTCAAGAGCAGTCAGCAACGTGTGGCCGAAGCCCGCGCAGCATGGCAGGCCTGCGAACGCAAGCGCATGTCCTACGACACGCTGGCCGCGCGCGCCAGGGAGCAGCAGTTGCAGAAGGAAAACAAGCGCGACCAGAAATCCATGGACGAGCATGCTTCCCGCATGACGTTCTACAAGCGCTGATCTGAACCGAACGAGAGCAGCACAGGCAGCAGGCAGCACGTAAAATCGCAAACCAACGCACGTAATAGCAAGTTACCGACAGGCTACCCATCATGAATCCTTCCCTGCCGCTGTTGAATGTGATGAACGGCTCGCAAGCCGCCAACGCCTCGCGCTCGACCAATCTCGCCGACAGCTTCAGTGCTGACGCGTCATTCACCCAGATGCTCAACAGTCAGGTCAGCGCGCGCACTGCGGACAACAATGCGCAAAATGCCGCGGCGGCGAGTCAGGATTCGTCGGAGTCGGCACCGCCCCCGGCGACGCCGGCTCCAACGGCGGCCCAGACGGCCCAGTCCACGACCACCAGCAACAAGAGTGCGTCGACCAGCGACACGCAGGAAACCAGCGCCAAGGAAGACGACCAGGACGACGACACCACCACCACCCAGGCCTCGGCGGAATTGCTGGCCCTGGTGGCCAACCTGCAACAGAATGCGGTCACCCCGGTCAACAGCGGCCGAGGCCAGAGCAACGACGCCGACCTGCTGGCCCAGGCCAAGCGCGGCAATGCCAAGGGGTCGCTGGATGCGCTGGACGCACAGGCTGCCGCCCTGGATGCCAAGGGCAAGAAGATCGACCTCAACGGCCTGCAGAGCAGTATCGACGCCAACAAGGCCAGGCTCGACGCCGGCGCCACGCAGGCAGGCCAGGATGACGGCCAGGCTGCTGCCGACCTGGGCGCCGATGGTGGTCGCGGCGGCAAACCGGCCATCGACCTGAACAGCGCCGCCAAGGCTGCCCCCAAGAATGACAGCAGCACCCAGGCTGGCTCGACACAACTGGCCAAGGTGCTGCCGGAAGCACAGGCCACGCGTCAGGACCTGCCCCAGGCAACCCCGACGCCGGTGCTGATGCCCGCCATCCAGCAGACCCTGGCCGCCAACCAGCCGCAAGCCGTGTTCGGTGCAGCCTATACCGACAAGATCCAGCCCAATGTCGGCAGCGCCGGCTGGGACCAGGCGGTCGGCAACAAGATCACCTGGATGGCCACGGGCGGCATCCAGAGCGCGTCGCTGACCCTGAACCCGCCTGACCTCGGCCCCATGCAGGTGGTCCTGAGTGTTCACAACCAGCAGGCCGACGCCACGTTCATCACCGCCCAGCCGGAAGTCAAGCAGGCGCTGGAAGCCGCCATGCCCAAGCTGCGTGAAATGATGGACCAGGCCGGCATCCAGCTGGGCCAGGCCACCGTCAACACCGGCATGCCCAACCAGCAGCAAGGTGCCAATAGCCAGCAGCAGGCGCGCGGCTCGTCCTCCTCGGGCAGGGCAGGACAGGATGAAGAAGGCGATCCGGCCCTGGCCGGTGTCGCTGGTACGACCCAGACCGCCACCAGCGGGCTGGGACTGGTCGACACCTTTGTCTGAGCCCTGCCGACCGGCACAGCCCGAGGAAATGCAATTTCGTCCGCGCAGGACTCAACAATAAGAAATCTTTGCCGTTAAGCAGATATCCGCGATATCAAAGTACCAAGTACCACGCGCTGACGAACTGAAAGGAATAGTAGATGGCAACAAAAGGAAAGGCCCCGGCCAAGGGCGCTGAAGCAGACGCAGCACCAGCGAAATCGAGCAAGAAGATGCTCTTCATCATCGTCGGCGCCGTGCTGGTGCTGGTCATCGGTGGTGCTGCAGCCTTCTTCATGATGGGTGGCAAAGGCAAGAAGGGGGAAGATCATGCCGAAGAACACTCGGAGGCCAAGGCACCGACTTTCGTGGTCATCGAACCCTTCGTCGTCAACCTGCAGCAGGAAACCGGTGACCAGTACCTGCAAGTGGCCATGACCCTGCAGGTGCCCGACGGCCAGACCGCCGAAGCACTCAAGCTCTACATGCCCCAGGTGCGTAGCCGCCTCCTGATGGTCCTCTCCAGCAAGAAGGCCTCGGAGCTGCTCACCAGCGACGGCAAGCGCAAGCTCACCGACGAGATCGTCGACCAGCTGGGCGAGCCCTTCTCGGGCAAGGGCAAGGGACCGCAGATCACCGATGTGTTCTACACTTCCTTTGTGATCCAACAGCAGTAACCGAAGTCAGAGATTCACACGACCATGGCCGAGCACTTTCTCTCACAGGAAGAAGTCGATGCCCTTCTAAAGGGCGTGACAGGGGATGAAGACGAAGAAAAGATCGTCGAAGAAGCCCCTGGTACGGTACGTACCTACAACCTGGCAACGCAGGAACGGATCGTGCGCGGGCGCATGCCCACGCTCGAAATCATCAACGAGCGCTTCGCCCGGCTGTTCCGCATCGGCTTGTTCAACTTCATCCACCGTACCGCCGAGATCTCGGTCGGTCCGGTGAAGGTGTCCAAGTACAGCGAATTCATCCGCAACCTGGTGGTGCCGACCAATCTGAACCTGGTCCACATCAAGCCCTTTCGGGGCATCGGCCTGGTGGTCTTCGATCCCCAGTTCGTGTTCATGCTGGTGGACAACATGTTCGGCGGCGATGGTCGTTTCCACACCCGGATCGAAGGTCGTGAATTCACGCCCACCGAGCAGCGCATCATCATGCGCGTGCTGGAGATCACCTTCGAAACCTACGCCAAGTCGTGGGAGCCGATCTATCCGATCGAATTCGAGTTCATCCGCTCGGAAATGAACACCCAGTTCGCCAACATCGCCACCCCCAACGAAGTGGTGGTCTCGACCACCTTCACCGTGGAACTGGGGCCGGTGTCGGGCGAAATCCATATCTGCACGCCCTACTCGATGATCGAGCCGGTGCGTGACCGCCTCACCAGCAGCATGCAGGGTGAGGCACTGGAAGTCGACAAGCGCTGGATCCGCCTGATGAAACAGCAGATCCAGACTGCGGAAGTCGAACTGATCGTCAACTTTGGCACTGCCCGACTGAACTTTACCGATCTGCTGCACATGCAGGTCGGCGACGTGATCCCGCTGCAAACCACCGAGACCGTCCAGGCGCAGGTCGACAGCGTGCCCGTGATGGAGTGCAGCTACGGCCAACTCAATGGCCAATACGCCTTGCGTGTGGAAAAACTGCTGTCCATCACCCATCAAGAAACACCGGAAAGCTTTCAAGGAGATTAGTAATGGCTGATGAGAATGTAGCAGGCGCGGGCGCGGCCGAAGACGATCCGTGGGGCGCGGCCATGGCCGAGCAGACCCAGGCGGAAGAAGAACAGAAAAAAGGGCAGATGGAAGACGAGAAAGGTATCTCGGCTACCCCGGCTGCCGCCACCGTCTTCAAGGACCTGAGCTCGAGCGACATCAAGACCAACACGCCCAATGACATCGACTTCATCCTCGACATCCCGGTCCAGCTGACCGTGGAACTGGGCCGCACCAAGATCGCCATCAAGAACCTGCTGCAACTGGCGCAGGGCTCCGTGGTGGAACTCGACGGCATGGCGGGCGAACCGATGGACGTGCTGGTCAACGGCTGCCTGATCGCACAAGGCGAAGTGGTGGTGGTCAACGACAAGTTCGGTATCCGGCTCACCGACATCATCACGCCGGCCGAACGCATCCGCAAGCTCAACCGCTGAGCGGGATGGCCTCTATTTGATGAAACGCCTCCGCGCAGCATCCCTTTCGCGCAGCCTGCAACAGACCCGGGCGGGCCTAGTGTCCGCCCGGCTCTTTCTGGGCGGCAGTCTTGTCGCCTGCGCCCAGGCCTGGGCCGAGAACGCGGCACCGGCCAGCACCACGACCACACCGATAGCGACAGCCCCTGCCCCGGCGGCCGGGTCGGCCATCCCCTCCTCCAGCGGCAGCGTCTTCACCATGCTCTTCGGACTGGTGGCGGTGCTGGCCCTGATGGCGGCGATCGCCTGGCTGCTCAAGCGTTTCGGCCTGGCCCAGAGCCTGGCCGGCAATGCGGTGGCCAAGGTGGTCGGCGGCGTCAGCGTCGGTACGCGGGAACGCGTGATGGTGGTCGAAGTTGGCGAACAATGGATCGTGGTCGGGGTCGCCCCCGGCCGGGTCAATGCGCTGGCCACCCTGCCGCGCCAGGAACTGGCGCCGCAACAGGATGGCAAGACCGGCACGCCGGCCTTCGCCACCTGGCTCAAGCAAACCATGGATAAACGTAATGGCGAGGCCGATCGTGGTGCTCGCCCAGGTCAAGATGGCAGCACATCCTAACCCGCAAGGGACTTTCCCGGCGACGGCGCCTCGGCCGGGCCGACGCCCGCTGGCCGGCGCGGCCAGCCTGTTGTACCGCTTCCTGTGCAGCCGCAAGTGGCTGCTGCTGGTGCTCTGTCTGCCCCTGGCAGCCTCGGCACAGCAGGGACTGCCTGCATTGAACAGCATGCCGGCAGCCGGTGGTGGCACGAATTATTCGTTGCCCATCCAGACCATGCTGTTGCTCACGTCGCTGTCGTTCATCCCGGCAGCGATGCTGATGATGACCAGCTTCACGCGCATCGTGATCGTGCTGTCCCTGCTACGCCAGGCACTGGGCACGCAATCGACGCCGCCGACCCAGGTACTGGTGGGCCTGTCGCTGTTCCTGACCTTCTTCGTGATGGGGCCGGTATTCGACCGCATCTACACCGAGGCCTACCAGCCCTTCTCCGAGAACAAGATCCAGATGATGGAAGCGCTCGACAAGGGCGCCGCGCCACTCAAGGAATTCATGCTCAAGCAGACCCGCCAGGCCGACCTGGCGCTGTACGTCAAGCTCTCGCGCGGCCCGGCGCTGCAGGGACCGGAAGACGTGCCGCTGCGCCTGCTGGTGCCGGCCTTCGTGACCAGCGAATTGAAGACGGCCTTCCAGATCGGCTTTGCCATCTTCATCCCCTTCCTCATCATCGACATGGTGGTGGCCAGTATCCTGATGTCCATGGGCATGATGATGATGTCCCCGGCCATCGTCTCGCTCCCCTTCAAGCTGATGCTGTTCGTGCTGGTGGATGGCTGGCAGTTGCTGATCGGGTCGCTGGCCCAGAGTTTCTACTAGGATAAGGAATAGGAGAGTCCCATGACTCCTGAAAGCGTCATGACCATGGGCCGTCAGGCCATGGAAGTCACCCTGATGATCGCCGCACCGATGCTGCTGACGGCGCTCATCATCGGCCTGCTGGTCAGCATCTTCCAGGCGGCGACCCAGATCAACGAACAGACCCTGGCCTTCATTCCCAAGCTGGTGGGGGTGTTCCTGGCCCTGATCGTGGCCGGTCCCTGGATGCTCACCATCATCCTCGACTACATGCGCACCATGTTCAGCGGCATTCCCGCCATGGTCCAGTAAGCCCGGGGCCATGGCCGCTACCGTACCGGCCGTGGCCGCCTGATCCGCTCCGATGCTCACCTTTTCCAGCCAGCAGCTGTACGCCTGGGTCGCCATGTTCATCTGGCCGACCACGCGCATGCTCGGCCTGCTGAGCCTGGCACCGCCCTTCGGCAGCGCCAGCGTACCGATGCTGGTGAAGATCCTGCTGGGCATTGCCATCGGCGTGGTCATCGCGCCCGACGTCCCCATCCCGCCGGCCATCGATCCGATGTCGATGACGGGCCTGCTGATCCTGCTGGAGCAACTGCTGATCGGCCTGTCCATGGGGCTGGCCATGCGTATGGTGTTCGCCGCCGTGGAGGCCGCCGGTGACCTCACCAGCTCTACCATGGGCCTGTCCTTCGCGGCCTTCTTCGATCCCCAGAGCCAGGGCCGTACCGCCGTCATCAGCCAGGTCTTCTCGTTGCTGGCGACCATGGTCTTCCTGAGCCTGAACGGCCATCTGATCCTCCTGCAGGTAATGGCCGAGAGTTTCCAGACCCTACCCATCACCGGCCAGCCCATCACCGCCGAGGGCTTCCACCAGCTCGCCCTGTGGGGGAGCAAGATTTTCAGCATGGGTATCCAGCTGTCGCTGCCGTTCCTCATTGCCCTGCTGATCACCAACTTCGCGCTGGGCATCCTGACCCGGGCGGCGCCGCAACTGAACCTGTTCGGAATCGGTTTTTCGATTACCATGCTGGCTGGCTTCCTGCTGATCGGCTTTGGCCTGCCCTACATGCTCACGCCGCTGCAACGCTTCCTCTCGGAAGGCGTTGAAATGGTGCGGCTGCTGGGCAGCGTCCCGCCGATCAAGGTCCTGCCACGTCCGTGACGTCGACGGAGACGGGCTTGCGCTGGCTAAACCGCGCATACACTCGATCACAGAAAATTTACCTGTCCTGACGATCGCCGACAGTCTCCCGATACACACTATCGCCTGCCAAGAAATGACCGCAGTGCGCACCCGTCCCGCATGAATATCGCCAAGCTCCGTCGTACCAAGATCCTCCTTCCCACCCTCTTCGCCCTGCTATTGGCCGGCTATGTCGGCTATCGCTGGCTGACGCCGCCACCGCCACCCAGCTACCTGAGCGCACCAGCCACCGTGGCCGATATCCAGGACGTGGTCCTGGCCAGCGGCACCGTCAAGGCCTACAAGCAGGTCAGCGTGGGTGCCCAGGCATCGGGCCAGATCAAGTCGCTCAAGGTGGCCCTGGGCGACCAGGTCAGGAAGGGCCAGCTGGTGGCCGAGATCGATTCGCTGACCCAGGCCAATTCCCTGGCCAGCGCCGAATTCTCGGTGCAGAACCTGCAGGCGCAACTGCGCTCCAAGGAAGCCACCCTGAAACAGGCGCAACTGGCCTATGAGCGCCAGAAGACCATGCTGGCCGGCGACGCCAGCTCGCGCGAGAACTTCGAAAGCGCCGAGGCCACACTGAACTCCACCCGTGCCGATATCGCCTCGCTGCAGGCCCAGATCAAGTCGGCGGCCATCGAGGTCGACACCGCCCGCGTCAACCTGGGCTACACCCGCATCACCTCGCCCATCGACGGCCAGGTCGTGGCCATCGTCGCGCAGGAGGGCCAGACCGTGAACGCCAACCAGAGCACGCCGACCATCATCAAGGTGGCGCGCATGGACACGGTGACCGTCAAGGCGCAGATCTCGGAGGCCGACGTCATCCGGGTCAAGCCGGGGCAGCAGGTCTATTTCACCATCCTGGGCGACCCCGACCACCGCTACCGCACCACCCTGCGCGCCATCGAGCCGGCACCGGACTCGATCCTGCAGGACGACACCTCCACCAGCACCACCAGCAGCACCAGCTCGAGCAGCAGTTCCAGCTCCACGGCGATCTACTACAACGGCTTGCTGGACGTCCCCAATCCGGATGGCAAGCTGCGTATTTCGATGACGACCCAGGTCAACATCGTGCTCTCCGAGGCCAGCAACACCCTGGTGGTGCCGTCCACCGCGCTGGGCGAGAAGGATGCCCAGGGCCGCTACACCGTGCGCGTACTCGACGCCCAGGGCCAGGCGCAGCCGCGCAAGGTCAGGACCGGCATCAACACCAATGCCCAGGTGCAGATCATCGACGGCCTGAAGGCCGGCGAACGCGTGGTCACCGGCACGGCCACGACAGCGACGACCGACAGCGCCACCGAGCGCCGTGGCCCGCCGCCGGGCATGTAAGGGGCAGCCATGAGCACACCCCTGCTAAGGCTGCGTGGACTGCGGCGCGACTTCCCGGCTGGCGACGAGCACATCACCGTCCTCGACGACGTCAATCTCGATATCGCCGCCGGCGAGATGGTGGCCATCGTCGGTGCGTCGGGCTCGGGCAAGTCCACCCTGATGAATATCCTCGGCTGCCTGGACAAGCCCAGTGCCGGCAGCTACCAGGTGGCGGGGCGCGAGACCGGCGAGCTCGATCCGGATGCGCTGGCGCAGTTGCGGCGCGAGCACTTCGGTTTCATCTTCCAGCGCTATCACCTGCTCTCCGACCTGGATGCCACCGCCAACGTGGAAGTGCCATCGGTCTATGCCGGACGTGAGCGCAAGGAGCGCCGCGCGCGCGCCGCGCAACTGCTGGCGCGCCTGGGCCTGGCCGAACGCAGCCACCACAAGCCCGGGCAATTGTCGGGCGGCCAGCAGCAGCGCGTCTCGATCGCACGTGCGCTGATGAATGGCGGCGACGTCATCCTGGCCGACGAACCGACCGGGGCGCTGGACAGCCACAGTGGCCTGGAAGTGATGAACATCCTCAAGGAGCTGCATGCCGAGGGCCACACCATCATCATCGTCACGCACGACATGCAGGTGGCCAGCAACGCCCAGCGCATCATCGAGATCAAGGATGGCGTGATCGTCGCCGACCGCCGCAACACCACCTCGGCGGCCACACCAGCCGCAACGCTGCAGCCGCAGCAGCGCCAGGCGGCCCGCCCCTGGCGGGCGGCGCTGGATCGCCTCAAGGAAGCCCTGCACATGTCGCTGCTGGCCATGAACGCGCACCGGCTGCGCAGCTTCCTGACCATGCTGGGCATCATCATCGGCATCGCCTCGGTGGTGTCGGTCGTGGCCCTGGGCAGCGGCTCGCGCGAGCAGATCCTCTCCGACATCAGCGCGATGGGGACCAATACCATCGACATCTTTCCCGGTGCCGACTTCGGCGACATGAAATCGGCCGCGATCCGCACGCTCACGCCTGCCGATGCGGCGGCCCTGGCCGAGCAGAACTTCGTGGACAGCGTCACGCCCAGTGTCTCCACGTCCTCCTCGGCGCGTTACGGCAACATCTCGGTGTCGGCCACCATCAATGGCGTGGGCGAGCAGTATTTCCGCGTGCGCGGCCTGAAGATGGAGCGCGGCAAGAGCTTCGACCAGGACGGCATCCGCCGCTACGCGCAGGAAGTGGTCATCGATGCCAATACCTACAAGAAGCTCTTCTCCGCCGATCGCGATCCGCTGGGTGAAGTGATCTTCCTGGGCAGCGTGCCCTGCCGCATCATCGGCGTGACGCAAAAGCGCGAGAACGGCTTCGGCAACAACAACGCCCTCAATGTCTGGGTGCCCTACACCACCGCCATGAGCCGCGTGATCGGTCAGCGCTACCTGAGCGGCATCACCGTGCGCGTGAACGACAACGTGCCCAGCGCGGCGGCCGAGCAAGGCATCGTCCAGCTGATGACGCTGCGTCATCGTACCCGGGACTTCTACATCTTCAACACCGACAGCATCCGCCAGACCATCGAGAAGGCCACCGCCACGCTGACCCTGCTGGTCTCGATGATCGCCCTGATCTCGCTGGTGGTGGGCGGCATTGGCGTGATGAACATCATGCTGGTCTCGGTCACCGAGCGCACCCGCGAGATCGGCGTGCGCATGGCCGTGGGTGCGCGCCAGGACGACATCATGCAACAGTTCCTGATCGAGGCGGTGCTGGTCTGCCTGGCCGGTGGCTTGATCGGCGTGCTGCTGGCACTGTCCTTCGGCGCCATCTTCTCGCACTTCGTCAGCAGCTTCCGCATGATCTATTCGACTGTCTCCATCGTCAGCGCCTTTGCCTGCTCGACCCTGATCGGCATCGTCTTCGGCTTCCTGCCGGCGCGCAATGCGGCGCGCCTGAACCCGGTCGATGCCCTGGCCCGCGAATGAAATCCTTGTCCATGCCCCCTGTCCTCTCCCACCTGTCCAGCCTGTCGCTGGCCCTGGCGCTGACCCTGCTGGGCGGTTGCAGCGCGCTGGTGCGCACGCCCTATGTCCCGCCCGTCACCCAAGCCCCCGCCGCCTGGCTGCAAGGCGGCACGCAAGCCGAGGTCAATGCCCAACGCTGGTGGCAGGCCTTCGGCGACGATGCCCTCACCGGCCTCATCGATGAGGCGCTGCGCAAGAACAATGACCTGGCCGCTGCCACCATCAAGCTCAGGCGCGCCCAGCTGCAAGCCGGGCTGGCCAACGATGCCTTCGTGCCGGCGCTGGGCGCTACCCTGGGATCGAGTGCCAGCAAGCAGCTGGATGGCACGCGCCAGACCACGCGCAGCAGCCAGAATACGGTGACGCTGTCCTACGAAGTCGACCTGTGGGGCCGCCTGGGCGCCAACTACGACGTGAGCCGCTGGGAGGCACTGGCCACCGCGCAAGATCGCGACAGCACTGCACTGAGCCTCATCGGCACTACCGCCAACCTCTACTGGACCGGGGCCTACCTGAACCAGCGCATCCGTACCAGCCTGCAGAGCATCGACTACGCGCAAAAGACGCTGGAACTGGTGCGCACGCAATACCAGGCCGGTGCCGTGTCCTCGCTGGAAGTGCTGGAAGCCCAGCAGAACCTGATCACCCAGCAATCAAGCCATACCGAACTGGTGCAGCAGCAGGTCGAGAACGACAATGCCCTGTCCATCCTCTTCGACAGAGCGCCCGGCAAGTCCATTGCCCTGCCGGCGATGCTGCCCCAGCAAGCCTTGCCGCCCCTGGCTGCGGGCCTGCCGGCCGAACTGCTGGCGCGCCGTCCGGACCTGCGGGCGGCCGAACTGCGGCTGCGCGAGTCGCTGGCCAGCGTCGACCTGGCACGGACCAACTACTACCCGCAACTGACCCTGACCGGCACCCTGGGCACCAGCAGCGATGCCTTGCTGCGCCTGGTACAGAATCCGGTCGCCTCGCTGGCGGGGCAATTGACGCTGCCCTTCCTGCAACACACCGAGATGAAGCTCAAGGTGGGTGTCGCCCAGGCCGACTATGACAAGGCAGTCGTCGACTTCCGCCAGACCCTCTATGCGGCCTTCAGCGACGTCGAGAATGCCTTGTCGGCACGTCGCCAGTACGCTCTCCAGCAAGCCCTCCTGCAACGCAACCTGGAGGCGGCACAAGCCGCCGAGCGGCTCTACGAGCTGCGTTACCGGGCCGGTTCGGTGACCCTGCAATCCTGGCTGGACCAGCAGGACAAGCGGCGTACCGCCGAAGTGTCGCTGGCACAGGTGCGACTGAACCAGTTGAAGAACCAGATGACGCTCTACCAGGCACTCGGGGGTGATGACCGCATCACTGCGGCACAGGCGGCCAGAACGGCTGCGCCATGATGGATGGCCAGAACGACAAAGGCGAACCCGCAGGTTCGCCTTTGTCCTTGTCCGTCGCGCCGACCGGAGGCAACGCGGGAATGATTACTTCAGGTAGTTCAACAGCGACAGGCTGCTGGTGGTGACGAACACCTTCTGGGCCGCCGACAGGTAGGTCTGCTTGAGCGTCAGGTCACTGACCAGCGAGCTGATATCGGAGGTATTGCGTCCGAGCAGGTCGTTGATGGTGGCCGTGTAGTTCACATTCTTGAGCTCGCCGGCAGCGTCCAGGCTGTCCAGTTCGTTCTGGCGCGCACCGATGGAAGCCTGTGCCGTGGTGACGTTACCGATCATGGAGTCGATCTGGGTGTTGAACGCCGCCAGGTTACGCGTCAACGCTGCCTGGCTGCCCGGCACCGGGGTACGGGCGGCATCGGCGGCATCCGATTGCAGCTTCAGTGCGGCCACCTGGGTAAATTTGGCCGCATAGGTCGGATCACTGGGATCGAGTGCGTCCAGCTGCGCCTGCGCCGTCTTGTAGGCTGCGATAGGAAAGGTCGCCGGCGAGCTGTTGGCGGGATACTGGAAATTGTCGGCTGCCGTGACGTCGGCATTGTTGGCCGCCTCGGTCACCGGGATCGACAGGGTGTTGATCATGTTGCTCATGGTCTTGAAGATGTCTTGACCATTGCCCTGGAAAATCTGCTGACCGGAGGCACTGATGGCCATCTGGCGGGTCGAGTCGACCTGCAGCGTCATCACACCCTGGTCACCGTTGTAGGTCACGCCGCCGGTCCCATCCTGGGTAAACGGCTGGGTCGAGCTCTTGAAACCGGAAAACAGATAGTCACCCGTGCCGTCCTGGGCGTTGGCATAGCCCAGCACTTCATTGAGGTTGCCCTTGATCTCGGACGCCATGTCGGAACGCTCGTTATTGGAATAGGAGGCGTTGCCGGCCGTGATCACGTCCGACTTGAGCTTGACCAGCATATTGCTGAAGCTGGTCAAGGTGGACTGGACCGTGGTCAGGGCGCTATTGGCGTTCTGGCGATTGGTCTTGTATTGGGTATTGAGCGCCTGGCTCTGGTTGACATCCAGTGCCCGTGCCGATGCCACCGGATCATCCGAGGGGACCAGCACCGTCTGGCCGGCGCTCACCTGCTGCGTCAGCTTCAGGATATCGCCCTGCATGTTGGTCAGGTCGGTGTTGCTCTGCTGATAGAGCATCTGGGTGCTAATGCGCATTTGCCTGTTCCTTTAAGCTCGATTAGTTGCCCAGCGTGAACAACACGTTGAGCATGTCGCTGGCCGCCTGGATGATCTTGGCCGCAGCCTGGTATTGCTGCTGGTTCTGGATCATCTTTGCCAGCTCCTCATCCTGGTTGACCCCGGACTCGGACTGTTGTTGGCTCTGGATCGCCGCCAGGCGCGATTTCTCGGCGGTGTTGGTGACATTGATCTCGTTGGTCTTGTTGCCGATGGTGGCAACAAGCTGGGAATAGGATCCCTGGAAGTTGGTGCCCGCGATCGTGGTCGAGGTTTGCAGCGCGCCCATGGCCAGCGTATTGCGGTTGTCCGACGCGGCACTGGTGTTAGCCGAAATGGTGAACTGGTCACCATTGGAGGGCTGGCCCGAAATCTGGAACGATACGCCGCTGATGGCGTAGGTATCGCCTGCCTTGTAGGGAATGCTGGTGGCGCCACCGGCGATGGCCGTGGTGGTACCGTCCAGATGGGTAATGGTGCCGCCACCAGTCGGAGTTGCCGGCGAAATGGTGAATGCCGGTGGTGATGCCGCCGTGTTGTAGGTCAAGGTGGTCGGCTTGGTCAGCGGTGTGGTGGTGGTCAGGTAGGCTGACGTGACCGAGCCGGTGCTGATGGTGGCCGTTCCCTGGTTGGCCGAGGTCGGCGTGAAGTTGAACTGGTCGCCAGCGTTGGGCGAGCCGGTCAGCGTATAGGTCAGGCCGCCGCTGGTGACGGTCATGCCAGACTGGTAGTTGAACGGCGTGGTGCCGGTCACGGTGCTGGACGTACCATCCGGATAGGTCAGCGTCACGCTGGGCGTGGGCGTGGCACCCGACCAGGTCGCCGCCAGCTTGGTCTGGTTCGGCGTCACCGAGGTATCCACGGTGGTCGCAAAGGACACCGAAGAACCCTGCTGGAAGGTGGTCGGATTCACCGAGGTGTTGGTCACGATACCGCTGCCGGTATTGGTCGCCGGCATGACCAGGTTGGCGTTGTTGGTGGCGTTGATCGCGGTGACGATGGGCGCAGCCGTGGCCAGCAACTGGGTGTTTTGCAGCGCCACCGAGAATACTTGCGCGCCGTTGGCCGTCGGCTGGATCTTGTACATGTCGCCGGCGGTCATGGTGGGCGCATATGGTCCGGGAGCCGCCGCACCATTGGAATAGGTCACGCCATCCACGGTCACCGGGAAGCTGGCGGCCGTGTAGGTGGTCTTGGTACCGTCCGACAGGCGCGTCAACGTGTAGTTGGTGCCATCGTAGGACATGTTGTAGTCGCTGGTGGACAGCTGGGACGGATCGCTGATCGTCGTGGTCAGGTTGGTCGTGCCCGTATTGGTCGGGTAGGCGATCAGGTTGGGCGAGCTGACATTGAACAGGTTGGTACCGGGATTGCCGTTCTGGTCCAGGCCCAGCTGCTGTTGCTGGTTGAAAGCCGTCCCCAGCGCGATGGCGATACGGCCCAGCGAGTTCTGCGTGGGATCGAGCGTTTCTGACCGATACTTCAACAGCCCGCCGAGGCTGCCGCCATCGTAGAAGAAGCTGTCGGGAATGGTCGACGTGCCACCGCCGGTGGTCTGCACACCGATCTGCAGGCGCGAGACATCGGTGGGTGAATTGGTCGCCACCAGGGTGCTTACCTGGTCACCTGCCACCAGTGACTGGCCGGTGCCGATGAACACGCTGATGGCCCCTGTATCCTGGGGCACGGTGGTGATCTTGACGTACTTGTTGAGCTCGGCCACGACCTGGTCACGCTGGTCCAGCAAGTCGTTGGGCACCTGGCCGCCGCTGGAGCCGGTGGCCTTGACGATGGCCTGGTTCAGGGCCGAGAGCTGCTGGGCATAGGAGTTGACCGTGCTGATCGTCGAGGTGATCTGGCTGTTGACCGCGGCACTGCTCTGCTGCAACTGGTCGCTCAGGCTCTTCACGCGCGCCGCCAGGGTCGATGCCTGCGACAGCACCGTCTGGCGCGATGCCTGGGTGGTCGGGTTGGAGGCCAGGCCCTGCACCGCCGAGAAGAAATCCTGCAGCGCCGGCGACAAGCCCGCCTTGGTATCAGCCAACGTGTTGTTGATCTGCGAGATCTGCGAGTAGTAGGAATCCAGCGAGCTGGCCGTGGTCTGCGAGGCCAGCGCCTGCTTGGTCAGCAAGTCATCGTAGATGCGCTTGATCTGGGTGACCTGGGTACCCTGACCGACGAAACCGTAGCCATAATTGATGCCGCCAGCCGAGCTTTGCACGACTTCCTGACGGTTATAGCCGGGGGTAGAGGCATTGGAAATGTTGTGGCTGGTGGTGGCTTGCGCCGCCATGGCTGCCTGCAACGCCGATTGCCCGATGCTGAAAATGTTAGTTGCCATGCTAGGTTGTCGTCCCTGAAAGCTTTTAGCGGAATAACCAAGTCAACGGCAGTCTTGACCAAAACTTTAGATGGCGTCAGTCGAAATTGTTTCCAATCAGAACTGACGAGCTTGCCGGCACAACAACGGCCGGCAATACTCAGGCCGACAGCGACTGGCGAATGATGCGCGAGAGCTTCTCCGCATAATGCGGATCGGTCGCATAACCGGCGCGCTGCAGGCCGTAGGCAAAGCCATGGGCATCCTGGGCACTCGCCAGCACCTTCTCGTAACGCGGATTGCTGCGCAGCAAGTTGGCGTAATCCTTGAAGGCATCCGCATAGGTATCATAGGCGCGGAATTTCTCCACGCGCTTTTGCGGCTTGCCGTTGACGTATTCGATGGTGGTGGCCTCGACCACCTTGCCGGTCCAGTTGCCGGTGGCCTTGATGCCAAACAGGTTGTGCGCCGAACGACCATCGCGGGCAATGATCTCCTTCTTGCCCCAGCCGGTTTCCAGCGCCGCCTGCGCCAGCATGAACTTGGCCGGGATGCCGGTCAACTTGCTGGCCATCTCGGCATCGGCCTGCAGGCGATTCTGGAAGGCTTCCACGTGGGCTGGCTTGTTGGAGTTGCGGCGCTTGTTGTTGCGGCCGTCCTGGTCGGTGCCATCGGTACTCTGCTGGCTCACGAAGCTCTGGATGAACTTGGCGCGATCAGCCTCGCTCATGTCCTTGACCAGCGGGATGCCCATCGGCAGGCCATCCTCGGGCGAGGATGGCTGGCCTTCCAGATCTTGCGCATCGGGCAACTTCTTGGGCAACGACGCCGACAGCTGGCGCGTCAGCACGTCGGCCAGGCCGACGCCGCGCTGGGCCAGGGTCTGGCTGAGCTGCTGGTCCAGCATGGACGTAAACATCTTGGTCTGTTCATTGTCGAACGGGCCATTCTGCGGGGTGGCATCCCGCATGCTTTTCATCACCATGCTCAGGAACAGTGCCTCGAACTGCTTGGCCGCCCCCTTGAGGGCTTCCGGCGAATTCTGCCGGGCCGCCTCACGCAGGCCATTGAGCCCATTCGCATCGACGGCCAGGCCTTCGGTCGGATTGGATGGGTTGATCTTGTTGATCATGGTTACCTTGGATGAGAGCGTTTGTTGTTGGACCGGACTGCTCGCCTGGTCGCCCCGTTACATCAGATCACTTCGAGTTCGGCACGCAAGGAACCGGCAGCCTTCATCGCCTGCAGGATGGCCAGCAAGTCCTGGGGCGTGGCGCCGATGGCATTGAGCGCCTTGACCACATCGGCCAGCGATGCACCGCCCTTCAATAGCATGACCTTGCCGGGCTCCTTGTTGATCGATATCTGCGCATTCTGCACTGCCGCGGTCTGACCACCGGCCAGGGCATTGGGCTGGCTGACCGCATTGTCGGCCTGGATCACCACCGACAGGTTGCCGTGCGACACCGCACAGGTATCGAGCATGACGCTCTGGTTCATCACCACCGAACCGGTACGGGCATTGAGGATCACCTTGGCCGCCAGCTTGCCGGGCGTGACATCGACGTTTTCAAGGGCACCCAGGAAAGCCACCCGGTCACCGCTGGAAATGGGGGCACGCACGCGGATCACGCGACCGTCCTGGGCCACTGCCGTATCCGAACCGAAACGCTTGTTCAATGCATCGACCACCCGGCTGGCGGTCGAGAAATCATTGTCGTTGAGCTCCAGCATCACCATGTCGCTACCGCCGAGGGCGCTGGGCACGGCGCGTTCCACCGTCGCGCCACCGGAGATACGGCCGGCCGACAACTGGTTGATGGTCGTGCTGCTGCCAGCGGCCGAGGCACCCGCACCACCCACCACGATGTTGCCCTGGGCAATGGCGTAGATCTGGCCATCGGCACCCTTCAGGGGCGCCATCAGCAAGGTACCGCCACGGATGCTCTTGGCATTACCGATGGAAGACACCGTCACGTCGATCATCTGGCCGGGCTGGGCAAAGGCCGGCAAGGTCGCCGTCACCATGGCCGCCGCCACGTTCTTCAACTGCATGTTGCTGCTGGTGCCGGTGGGCACGTTCACGCCCAGCTGCTGCAGCATGCTGATGACGCTCTGCACCGTAAACGGTGTCTGCGTGGTCTGGTCACCGCTGCCATCCAGGCCGACCACCAGGCCATAACCCACCAACTGGTTCTGACGCACGCCCTGGATACTGGCCAGGTCCTTGAGGCGCTCGGCATGGGCCGTCGTCGCAGCGGCCAGGCACAGGCCCGCCAGCGCCACGGCCGACAACAGCTTGCGCCCCATTTGCATTGCATCCATTGCCAAATTTCCTTTCCTAGCCATGCATGAACCCACTTCAGAAAGGAGAAACACTGAAGAAGAAACGCCCCAGCGAGGACATGAAATCAGCCATGTCCACGCGGGTATTGGTACGGTACTCGACCTTGGCGTCCGCCACCAGGAGCGAGGAGACGGTGTTGCCCGTCTGGATGTTATCCGGACTCACGGTACCGGAGAAGCGCACATATTCCACACCCTTGTCGAGCGCCACCTGCTTCTCGCCGCTGACCACCAGGTTGCCATTGGGCAGCACTTCCATCACGGTCACGCCGATGGTACCGGTGAAGGTGTTGCTGGACGTAGTGGCTCCCTTGTCACCGAAGCTGGCCGACGAGGTGCCGCTGGCCGACAATTCCTTGATGGTCGTGCCGAAGATGGTCGGTGCCGGCGACGCGACGGTGCCGGTCTTGCTGGCGGAGCTGGCCGCCGACTTGCCCGCGCTGGTGTTTTCATTGATCACGATGGTGATGGTGTCACCCACCAGGCGCGCACGCCGGTCTTCCAGCAGGGGACGATAGACCGCCGACTGGAAGATCGCGCCGGAAGTCGGGGGAGCGTAAGACGCCGGGATCGGACGCGCCGACTTGGGACCCGACACAATGCTGTCTGGCACGGTAGTACACGCGGCCGTCGCCATGACGCCCGCGATGGCGATCAGTTTCACCAAGCTATTCATATCTGCCTCGTCCTTCCTTCTCCAACTTCCTGCTTCCCTGCTACGCGAACTACTGAATCAATACGGTGCTACCCACTACGCTGCTTACAGCTGCGAGATCTTGGCCAGCATCTGGTCGGAGGTGGTGATGGACTTGCTGTTGATTTCGTACGCACGCTGGGTCTGGATCATGTTGACCAGCTCTTCCACCACGTTGACGTTGGAGGTCTCGACATAACCCTGCCACAGCGCGCCAGCGCCGTTGGTACCCGGGGTATTGGGATTGGGCGTGCCGGAGGCGGCGGTTTCCGAATAGAGGTTCTCGCCACGGCTTTCCAGGCCGGCCGGATTGATGAAGGTGGCGACCTGGATGGTGCCGATCTGCGTCGTCGCGGTGGAGCCGGCCTGCATGATCGACACGGTACCATCGCGGCCCACCGTCAGCTTGGTGGTGTTGAGCGGGATGGTGATCGGCGGCTGCAGCGTGTAGCCGCTGGAGGTCACCATCTGGCCCTGGCTGTCGGTCTGGAACGAGCCATCACGGGTGTACGCCGTAGTGCCATCGGGCAGCAGGACCTGGAAGAAACCATTGCCCTGGATCGCCAGATCCTTGTCATTGTTGGTCTGGTTGACGTTGCCCTGGGTAAAGATACGCTCGGTGGCCACCGGACGCACGCCGGTGCCGATCTGCAGGCCCGAGGGCAATTGCGTCTGTTGCGAGGACTGCGCGCCCGGCTGTCTCACGGTCTGGTACAGCAGGTCTTCGAACACGGCGCGCGAGGCCTTGAAACCGTTGGTGCTGGTATTGGCCAGGTTGTTGGAGATCACGTCCAGTTGCGTCTGTTGCGCATCCAGGCCGGTCTTGGAAATCCACAGGGAACGAATCATTTATTTCTCCGGTAAACAGCGCTTGGGCATCAAGACGAACAAGACGATCAAGACAGGGTGAGGATCTCGGTCGCCTTGGCGGCATCGCTCTGGGCGGTCGAGATCATCTTCATATTCAGTTCGAACTGGCGCGACAGGTTGATCATGTTGACCATTGCCTCCACCACGTTCACGTTGCTGCCTTCGAGCGCACCCGCGGCCAGGCGCACATTGGCATCGGGCTGGGCCGCGCCGGTGATGGTGCGGAACATGCCGTCATCGCCACGCTTCATGTTCTTCGGGTCCGGGTTGACCAGCTTGATGCGTCCCAGCACGTTGACCGCATTGGGTACGCCCGTGGTCGGGATCGACGACACCGTGCCATCGGCGGCAATGGCCACGGTGGTATCGGGCGGGATGGTGATCGGACCACCATCGCCCAGCACCGGCTGACCGCTCTGGGTCTGCAGGATGCCGTTCTCGTTGATCTTGAAGCTGCCGTTGCGGGTATAGGCCTCGCTGCCATCGGCGGTCTGCACCGCGATCCAGCCATTGCCCTGCACCGCCACATCCAGGGCGCGACCGGTATCCTGGATCGGTCCCTGGGAAAAATCATTGCCTGCAGTGGAGTCGACCACAAAGGCGCGCGTAGGCAAGCCATCGCCGGTCACCGGCGCCGAACGGAAGGTATTGAGCTGGGCACGAAAACCCGTAGTCGTGGCGTTGGCCAGGTTGTTGCTGGCGGTAGCCTGCTGCTCCATCGTTTGCTTGGCGCCCGACATCGCGGTATAGACCAGACGATCCATAAAACCCCTTTTGGACAGCACCTCTGACAGCACCGCCGGTTGAAACCAGCCGCCGGCGACGCCGGCGGCCTTGAAGCCCGCGCCCCCGGAGGTGCGCGCAAATCAGTGCATCAGCGCAGGCTGACCAGGGTCTGCAGGACGGTATCCTGCACCTTGATGGTCTGCGAGTTGGCCTGGTAGACGCGCTGGGCCACGATCATGTTGACCAGTTCGGCGGTCAGGTCGACATTGGAGTCTTCCACCGCACGCGCCTGCAGGGTGCCAAAGGTACCCGTGGTCGGCTTGCCCACCAGCGGGCTGCCAGCTGCGGCAGAGGCCTGGTACAGGTTGTTGCCCAGCGGTTGCAGGCCGTTGGGGTTGGCGAAGTTGACCAGCACGACGCTACCCAGGTTCTTGGTCTGCTGGTTGCTGTAGGAACCAACGATGGTGCCGTCGGCGGCGATCGAGAAGCTCGACAGCGTGCCCGGCGGCATGCCGTTCTGGGTCTGTGCCAGGTTCACGAAGGCCGAACCGGTCTGGGTGGAGCCGGTATAGCTCAGGGCGATGGTGCTGGCGAAGTTACCGCCGCCGGCGGCGATGCCAGGGTTGGTGCCAGCCGAGGTCAGGTCGATGGTCATCGCGCCGCCGGCGGTCAGGGTGCCGGTCGAATCAAAGGTCATCGTGCCCAGCTTCAGCGGCACGGTACCGCCCGAGGTCGTCGTCAGGGTGGTGCCGTTCACGGTGGCGTACACGTCCCAGTTGGTCGTCGGCGGGGTGCCAGTCGGCGCGTTCTTGACGTAGTAGGTCTGCACGCTGTACGGGTTACCCAGGCTGTCGTAGACCGTCACGCCGGTCGAGTTGTTGTAGCTGGTCGGATCGGTCGACTTGAAGGGCGTGGTGGTCGGCACGGTCACGCGCGAATCCAGGTTGACCTTGGTGTTGATGGTCGTGGTGGTGGTCGCGGGAATGGACGAGGTATCGATCTTCAGCGGCACCGGATCGCCGCCCGTGACACCAGCGGCATAACCCATCAGGTTGGCGCCGTTTTCGCTGGGGTTGACGATGTAGCCGTTCTTGTCCAGCTGGAACTGGCCGTTACGGCCATACATCGGCGACAGGTTGGTCGGGCTGGCCGCCATCTGGAAGAAGCCGTCGCCGTTGATGGCGATATCCAGGGGATTGTTGGACGACGTGATGTTGCCCTGCGTGAATTGCTGGGACACGTCTGCCACGGTCACGCCGATACCGACCGGCGAGTTGCCCGAACGGTTCATCGAATTGGCGTACATGTCGGCAAACTGTGTCTGCGATTGCTTGAAGCCCACCGTGCTGGCATTGGCCACGTTATTACCGATGACGTCCAGGCTCTTGGAGGCGCCGTTCAGTCCGCTCAGACCTTGTTGAAAACCCATGAGATATCCCCTTGTTCCGAAAGATGTCGGTAATGATGATTAAAGAATTTGCAGAACGTCAGTCGGCTTGATGGTGCCGATATTGGCGACGTTGAGCATGACCCCGCTGCTGGTGGTCGACACGCTGGAGACCGTACCGAAGGCCAGTGCCGTCGCGTTGACCGCCGTGCCATTGTTGGAGGCGCTAACGGTGAAGGTATAGTTGCCGTCGGCCGCCTTGCTGCCGGCGTCGTTGGTGCCATCCCAGATGACCGGCACCACGCCCGAGGCCTGGGTACCGAGGTTCATGGTGCGTACCGTGGCGCCAGTGGAATCCTTGACCGTCACGACCACCGAGGAAGCGGTCGAATCGAGGTTCACGCCGAACACCGCCTTCTGCGACGTGGTCGTCGTGCCATCGGTGGCGGTGGTGGTGTCGGAGGTCAGCTGGATGCCGTTGCCCGGGGCCAGCACGCCGTGGCCGATCATGTTGGCCGTGGACAGCGCCTGCGAGCTGTTGAGGTTGCCCAGCAGCGTGGACAGGGTGTTATTGAGCTGGCTGATGCCCGACACCGTCGACAGCTGCGCCATCTGCGTGGTCAGCTGGGAGTTGTCCATGGGATTGCTGGGATCCTGGTTCTTCATCTGTGCGATCAGCAGCGTCAGGAAGCGATTCTGGATCGCATCGGGGCTATTGTCGTTGAGACTGGAAGCGCTGGTCGCGGCGGTGGACGAGCTGGTGCTCGTCCCATTCATGGCGCTGAGCAGATCGTTGGATACGGTTGTCATGGCGAACTATCCTTGGCTTATTGACCGATGGTGAGAGTCTTGACCAGCATGGCCTTGGCGGTATTCATGGTTTCCACGTTGGTCTGGTAAGAGCGGGAAGCCGAGATCATGTTGACCATTTCCTCGACCGGATTGACATTGGGCATGGCGACGTAGCCATTGGCATCGGCCATCGGATGCTTGGGATCGTAGACCAGCTTGGGCGGCGCCTGGTCTTCCACCACCGCAGCCACTTTCACGCCACTATCCTTGACATCCCCCACGGGGATGGCCTGGAACACCACCTGCTTGGCCTTGTAGGGCGTGCCGTCCGGGCTGGTGGCGCTATCGGCGTTGGCAATGTTGCTGGCGGTGGCATTGAGTCGCTGTGACTGCGCACTCATGGCCGAGCCGGCAACGTTGAAGATGTTGGAAAGTGACATGGCTTATCAACCCGGTTGGATAGCGTTAATCATGGCCTTGACCTGGCCGTTCACGGCGGTGACACCGGCTTCGTAGCGGATGCCGTTATCGAGGAACTGGTTGCGCTCCACATCCATATCGACCGTATTGCCGTCCACGCTGCCCTGCGTCACGGTACGGTAGAGCAAGGGCGAGCCGCCCAGGCTGCCAGCACTGTTGTCGGGCGCCGTCGCCGCCACATGGGCCGCTGCGGTGCGTGCCAGCTGCAGCGGCGGCAAGGTGGTCGACTTGCTGTCCAGCGCATTCTGCAGCGCATCGGCAAAGTTGACATCCCGCGCCTTGTAGTTGGGCGTATCCGCATTGGCGATATTGGAGGCGAGCACCTGCTGGCGCTGGGCGCGGAGATTCAGCGCCATTTCGTTGAAACGGAAGAAATCGTCGAGCTTAGAGACCATCAGGTCCTCCAGGATGACCGGCGCCGCGATGTGATCACGCACTGCGCCGATGATGGAATTACGTAGACTTGATGATACGGATCCACTCGCCACTCTAAGGGGCGATAAACCAAGAAAAGCCTCTCTTGTTCCTCCTTTTGACCTCACGCGCGCGGAGTAGGATGGCTGCCAAGATTGGACGAGGCCCGTGCGCCGGGCAGGTTGCATAAAATGAAACACCCCCTTCACTTCCTCGGCGCGGCGCGCCTGGCCCTGGCCCTGCTGGCTGGCAGCCTGGCCTGGACGACCCAGGCCCAGGCACAGAACGACCCGAGTCCTCCGCAACGCCAGGACTTGCAAGTCGTACAACAATCCGCCGAAGAATTCCTCAAGAGCCAGACTTCTGGCCTGCCCGGCAGCGTCACCGTCAGCGTCGACCCGGTCGACCAGCGCCTGACGCTGGCCGCCTGCGTCGAACCGCAGGCCTTCATGCCCAATGGCGCCCGCCTGTGGGGCCGCACCACGGTCGGCATCAAGTGCGTCGCCCCCTCCCCCTGGACGGTTTACCTGCGCGCCAACGTGCAAGTGGTCTCGGACTACCTGGTGGCCGCCGTGCCGCTGGTGCAGGGCCAGACCATCAGCGCCAGCGATATCACCCGCGTGCGCGGCGACATGTCCAGCCTGCCCAGTGGCGTGATCACCGAGGAGTCGCAGGCCGTGGGCCGGGTTGCCGGCATGTCGCTGCGTGCCGGCACACCGCTGCGCATGGATGCGATCCGCAACCAACGCGTGGTTCAGCAAGGCCAGTCGGTGCGGGTGGTGTCCAACGGTCCCGGCTTCCAGATTTCCGTCGAAGCCCGTGCCATGACCAATGCCACCGAAGGACAGATGGCCCAGGCCAGGACGGCGACTGGCCAGGTGGTGAGCGGCATTGCCAAGGCCGGCGGAATTCTTGAGATCAACTATTGATCGCAAGAAACGCCAGCTGACAAGGATTCTCGTCAGACTTGTGAAGAAAAATGCATCCGAACCCGCAATTTAGGGGTGATGGTGTTAAAGTTTGCGGAGAATTGGTCGATAATCTATGCGACAGGCGGGTGCAAAGCGCCCCCACCCTACAAGGAATACTGCCGTGAACGTTAACGACGCCCTCAAATCCGCTGCCCTCAATGCCGAGCAGACCCAGACCCAGACGCGCAACAACGCCCAGTCTGGCGCGGCCGCCGGTAACGGTGCCGCCGGTAACGCCGCCGCTTCCGACAGCGTGCGCCTGTCCAGCACCTACCAGTCGCTGGAAACCAAGGTGAGCAGCAGCAGCGGCAGCTTCGACGCCAAGAAAGTGGCCGAGATCAAGGCAGCCATCGCCAACGGCACCTTCCAGATCGACCCCGAGAAGATTGCCAACGGAGTGATCGACACCGTCAAGACCCTGATCAACGCCCGCACGCCAGCCTGACCACCGCTTTCCACAGATCTTTCGCATGAGCCACCCCGCTAGCCAATTGAACCAGGAAAAGGGCGCCATGCAGCGCCTGATCGAGAAGCTGCGCCAGGAACAGGCCTTGCTCTCGGAGGCCAGCGCCGAAGGGATGACGGAAATCATCACCGAGAAGGCTGCCATTGTTGCCGAAATGACCACCCTGGCAGGCAATCGCCATCGCCAGCTGGCAGAACTGGGTTATGTCGATGACGAGACCGGCATGCAGAAATGGATGAATGAACAAGGTTCGGATACCGACAAGGATATCTGGGCCGATCTGTTCGAGCTGGCCCAGGATGCCAAGGAACTGAACCGCGTCAATGGCTTGCTGATCGGCAAGAAACTGTCGATCAACCAGAACGCCCTGACCGTGCTGCAAGGCAAGACCGGCACCGGCAGCTTCTATGGACCGGATGGCCAGAGCAGCATCAAGTCTTCCGGCCGCAGGCTGGGCGTGGTCTGACCCGCAGCCAAGAGTTCGTGCGCCACGAGCGCAAAGTCAAAGACCCCGAGCACACTGTTTCGGGGTCTTGTCGTTTCGAGGTGCAGGTAGCGTGATCTGATGTCGAGCATCGCGCCAATGCCCTCACTCATCACTCCGAAAAATCGCCGCGATATGCTTCCAGTGCGGACTGGATCTTCGCGTCATTGTGCGCCTGACGATCCAGCTGCCGAAACTGTCGTCGCGCTGCATCGCAATACCTGTTCGCCTGTCGAATCAGGCGCTCCTGCTCCCTACCCGGCTCGCCATTGATCTCGCCGGAAAGATGAAGGCATCGATCCGCGCTCGCGATGAAGCGCTGCAATGCTGGCTTCATCAGCTTTCCCGGATCAGCGCAGGCAGATCCAGTAGCCATGACCAGCATACATGACAGCAATATCGACGTAGTCAAAGGCTTCATCATCATGCCCCGTCAGCCGACCAATGTGGCTTATCGACTGCACCTCCCCGGAATTTGATCACACCATAGCCAAGCCCTGAAGCATGCAACTCAGCATTCATACCCGCTCTGGGGAGCGATGCAATCTTTAATGAGCTCATCCCATAGGCATCTACCATGACTACCCCTCCTAGATGAGAAACGAATGAAGTTTGCGAGCTTCACTGAAACTCACGCATCCATCAATCCCAAAGGATGGATTGCAGACTTTTGCAGAAAAAAATTGAAACGGCTCCAGAAGGAGCCGCTAGAGAATGCCGTAGCATGTCGTCCGGGACGCAAATTGCTACTCAGGAAACCCCACTCCACGAATGCTCCCGCAGATAGGAGCGCATCCGCGAAATCGCCTGGCTATGCAGCTGGCACACGCGCGACTCCGATACCCCCATGACGGCACCGATTTCCTTGAGGTTCATCTCCTGCTCGTAATACAGGGCCATGAGGATCTGCTCGCGCTCGGGCAAGGCCTTGATGGAATCCACCACGGCCTCGCGGAAACCGCCGTTGATCAGGTTCTGCAGCGGATCATCCGACGCGGAGGTCTGGTGGCGGTCCAGGAAATGCTCATGACCGCCGTCGTCGTCGTGGAAATCTTCGTAGTAGATCAGTTGATGACCACCACACTCGGTCAGCAGGGACTGGTATTCCACCAGGCTGATCTTCATGTGCTGGGCGACTTCGGCTTCCTGCGGCGGGCGACCCAGCTGCTGCAGCAGGGTCTGCAGGGCCTCTTCCACCTTGCGCGCATTCTGGCGGATGCTGCGCGGCAACCAGTCGCTGCTGCGCAATTCGTCGAGCATGGCACCACGGATACGCTGCACAGCATAGGTCTCGAACTGGGCGCCATGCGTCTCTTCGTAACGCTGCACAGCATCCAGCAGACCCATCATGCCAGCCTGGATCAGGTCATCCACCTCGACGCTAGGGGGCAACTTCGCCTTGAGCTGATGCGCCAGCTTCTTCACCAGCGGAGCATGCTGCTCCAGCAGATCGTTCTTGCCTTTCTTTCCCTTGACGTTATACATGCACGTCACACTCCCAGACTGGCACCATCGGTGGCCATGCCGTAACTGCCGCGCGCCGGCTCTGCCAGCGTGAAGCGCTTGGCCAGGCGCTGGAACGCCACTGCCGCGCCCGCAAACGGGAATACATCCATCACCGCCCGCCCCTGACCGGTCGCCCGGCGAATATGGTCGTCAGCGGGGATGGACCCCAGGAAATTCAACTGCGCCGCCAGGTAGCGGCTGGCTGCCTGCGCCATGTTGGCATGGACGGTACGTGCCTCGGCCTCGGTGGCGTCATTGACGATGAGGCTGAAGGGACGGCGTCCGATCCGGTCGCTCAGGTTCTTGAGCAGCACGTAGGCGGCCTTGATCGAGGTCGCCGTGGTCGATACCTGGATCACGATTTCACCCATCTCCATGGTCGGCACCGGCATGGACTGGTCGGCCGCCAGCACACCATTGACCAGGGTGATCTCGGCCTGCTCGATGAGGCTGTCGAAGATCTCCGCCAGCCGTCCGGCCTGCGGATCGATCGAGGACGGCACCGTGCGGCGCGCGATCCGGGCCATCGAAAAGCCTTCCGGCAGCAGGCGCATGGCTTCGCCGAGCGGACGCTCCAAACGCGCCACTTCCTGCAGGGTCGCCACGTCGTGGCGCAAGCCGATGCGGGTCAGCAGCCCCGTGGAGGCGACGTCACCATCGATGACCAGCACATTGTGATTACCCTGGGACAGCGATGCCGCCAGGTTGATCAGCATGGCGCTCTTCTCTTCCTCACCCAGCACCGAGAAAAACGTGAACAGCCGTGGCACCGGACGCTCCAGCATCCGGCGCAGTCCTGCAGCCTGATCGATGTCGTAACTAGCCAAAGCTCACCTCGCGCAGGCCTTTGTCATTCATGGACATGGCGGTCGGGCCAATGACGCCAGGCAACTCGGACTCCTGGAATTCAAAAGGGGCGGTCTCCCTCTTCTGCTTGAAGGCACGGTCAGCCAGGTAGAGCTTGTTGGCCACGTGCAGGTCTTCTGGCACACGCTGACCGTTGGCCACGTAGTGCAGGTTGAGCTTGTGACGGATCACTACATCGAGCACATTGCCGATGGTGGCGGCCTCGTCGAGCTTGGTGACGATACAACCGGCCAGGCCGGAGCTGGAATAAGCGTGTACCACCTCGTTGAGGGTACCGCCGGTGGCCGTGGCGTTCAGGCACAGCAGGCGCTTGATATCCACGCCGGCACCGGCCAGCATGGCATCCTGCTCAACCACCATCTGGTCGCGCTGGCCTACGCCGGCCGTATCGATGAGCACGGTATGCTTGCCCTTGAGCTCCTGCAGGGCGATGCGCAGGTCGGCCTCATCCTTGACCGAGTGCACCATCACACCCAGGATCTTGCCGTAGATGCGCAGTTGTTCGTAGCCGCCGATACGGTAGCCGTCAGTGGTGATCAGGGCCAGCTTGCCGGAGCCGTGGCGCATCACGCAGCGCGCCGCCAGCTTGGCGGTGGTGGTGGTCTTGCCCACGCCGGTGGGGCCGACCAGGGCGAAGACGCCGCCGTTCTCCAGCAGTTCGTTCTCGTTGGACAGGGTGTTGAGATTGCGCGCCAGCACCGACTTGACCCAGAACATGATGTCCTGCGACTTCGAGTTGGCCGGCAGGTTCTCGGTGATCAGGCGCGACAGGCTGGCCGAGAAGCCGGCCGCCAGCATTTCCTTGAGCACGATGCCCTTGAGCGGCTCGCGCTTTTGCGTGCCACCCCAGGAGATCTCGGCCAGCTGAGTCTCCAGTACGCCACGCATGGAGCGAATCTCGCTCATGACTTCCGAGAGGATTTCGTCGTAGTCCTTGCCATCGAACTCGGGCAAGGCCGAACGCGGACGCGCTGCCTCCTGCTCGCTGCTCTCGGCGGCCTCGCTGGCGCCGGCCTGGCGGGCGCTCCCCTCGCTACCACGACTACGCCAGACGCGGGCGTCGCTGGTCGCGGCAGCCCCCTCGGCGGCGCGGGCATTGATCCGGCCCAGCGGCTGCTGGTCCAGCAGCGGTGGCACGTCGGCACGCGGCTGGCGCGGAGCCGGCGACGCCACCGGCGAGGACAGCAAGGCCGGCCGCCTGGGTTGCTGCGCCGGCGGCAAGCCCGATTGCTGCTGCAGGGAAGCCGCCTGGGGCCGCCCCGCCGCCTCGCGCCCGCCCGTGGGGGCGACCAGGGTGGTCATGTCCTCGTTGGCCATGGCCAGGATTTCCACCCCGTCAGGAATATTGCGGTTGGAGAGAATGACGGCATCCGGCCCAAGCGCCTCGCGCACCTGACGCCAGGCCTCGCGAGAAGAATTGGCGATAAATTTCTTGACGTTCATGCTTGCCCTCCAACTAGGCTAGTAACTTTAATCGTTTTCGATTCCGGTATTTCAGCGTGCGACAACACACGCAATTGTGGCATGGCACGACGCAGGAAGCGCGCCAGCAAGGTCCGCAAGGGCGCGCCCACCAGCAATACCGGTGACAGGCCCATCTGTTCCTGGCGTTGCGCCGCCATTTCAGCCTGCGTCACCAGCGAGTCGGCCAGGCCGGGCTCGATGCCGCCGCTGTCGCCACTGGCCTGCAATGCCTGCATCAGCAGACGCTCCAGCTTGGAGTCCAGCGCCATGACCGGCAACTCGCTCTCGCCCGGGAAGATCTGCTGCACGATGGCCCGGCCCAGCGCAATACGCACGATGGCGGTGAGGTCGGTGGGATCCTGCACCCGCGCCACGTTCTCGGCCAAGGTCTCGATGATGGTGCGCATATCGCGGATATGCACGCCTTCCAGCAGCAAGTTCTGCAACACCTTCTGCAAGGTCCCCAGCGGCAGCATCTTGGGCACCAGGTCCTCGACCAGCTTGGGCGCTTCCTTGGCCAGGTGATCCAGCAGGCTCTGCACCTCCTGGCGCCCCAGCAGCTCGGCAGCATGGGTGGTGATCAGGTGGTTCAGGTGGGTCGCCACCACGGTACCGGCATCCACCACAGTGTAGCCCATGGTGGATGCCTGCTCGCGCAAACCGTTCTCGATCCAGACAGCCGGCAGGCCAAACGCCGGATCGGTCGTCATCATCCCCGGCAAGGGACCGGTCACCATGCCGGGATTGATGGCCAGGTACTGCCCCGCATGCGCTTCGCCGTTACCCACTTCCACACCCTTGAGGGTAATGCGATAGGCCGAGGGTTTCAATTCCAGATTGTCGCGAATATGGATGGGCGGCGACAAGAACCCGACTTCCTGGGCGAATTTCTTGCGAATACCCTTGATGCGCTTGAGCAATTCGCCGCCCTGCCCCTTGTCGACCAGCGGAATCAGGCGGTAACCCACTTCCAGGCCCAGGGTATCGACCGGCATGACGTCGTTCCAGGTCGCCTCTTCGCTCTCATGCACAGGGGCTGCCGCCGACGAGGCCTGCGGCTGGGCAGCGGCTTCCGCCTTGGCCTTCTCGGTGCGCTTGCCAATCGCGTAGGCCCCACCGCCCATGGCCGCCGCCAGCAGGATGAAGGCGATATGCGGCATGCCCGGGATCAGGCCCATGCCGCCGATGATGACCGCGGTGATGTAGAGCACTTCCGGCTTGGCGAAGAGCTGGTTGATGAGCTGTCCGCCGACGTCCTGGTCGTTGGCCACGCGCGAGACCACCACACCGGCAGCGGTAGAGATGATCAGCGAGGGGATCTGCGCCACCAGGCCGTCACCGATGGCCAGCAGGGTGTAATTCTTCAGGGCCGCATCAAAGGCCAGGTCGTGCTGCACCATGCCCACCACCAGACCACCGACGATGTTGACCACGGTGACGATGATGCCGGCCACGGCGTCGCCGCGCACATACTTGGAGGCACCGTCCATGGCGCCATAGAACTCGGACTCCTGCGCCACTTCCTTGCGGCGGGCACGGGCCTCGGGTTCACCGATCAGGCCGGCGTTGAGGTCGGCATCGATCGCCATCTGCTTGCCGGGCATGGCATCCAGGGTAAACCGGGCACCCACTTCGGCGATACGACCGGCACCCTTGGTGACCACCATGAAGTTGATGATGGTCAGGATGATGAAGACCACGATACCGACCGTGTAGTTACCGCCGATCAGGAAGTGACCGAAGGCTTCGATCACCTTGCCTGCCGCGTCCGGGCCGGTATGCCCTTCGGTGAGCACCACCCGGGTCGAGGCCACGTTCAGTGAGAGCCGCAACATGGTCGACACCAGCAGCACCGCCGGGAAGGCAATGAAGTCCAGCGGCTTGACCGTGTAGAGCGCGGTCATGAGCACGATCACCGACAGCGAAATATTGAAACTGAACAGCAGATCCAGCATGAAGGCCGGCAATGGCAGCACCATCATGGCCAGCATCAAGACGATCAGGACCGGCGCTGCCAGCGCCCGGCCGCTCTTGATCGGCACCCAGGTCGGGATTTTCAGGGTATTGAGTTTGGTTGCCATAGTTACTACGTGTTTCTACGCTGTGCTCCGCGCGGTTTCTTGGGCGCGGTTGCCGGGTCCAGGTCCCTGGGTACCTGCAGCTCGGTGGGTTCGACTGGACGCAGACCGCCAAACTGGCCATAGGTACGCAACTGGAACACATAAGCCAGCACCTCGGCCACGGCGGTATAGAGCGCCTCGGGAATCTGGTCGCCGATCTCGGTGTGGGTGTGCAAGGCACGCGCCAGCGGCGGTGCCTCCAGCAGCGGCACCTTGTTCTCGCGGGCGATCTCGCGAATCTTGGCGGCGATCTCGTCGGATCCCTTGGCCACCACCTTGGGGGCGGCCATCTTGCCTTCGGTATATTTCAGGGCAACTGCAAAGTGGGTCGGGTTGGTCACCACCACGTCGGCGGTCGGCACCTCGGCCATCATGCGACGACGAGCCATGGCGCGCTGCATCGCACGGATCTTGCCCTTGATGTGCGGATCGCCTTCGGACTCCTTGTGCTCCTGCTTGACTTCCTGACGCGTCATGCGCAGCTTGCGGCCATAGTTCCAGATCTGGTACGGCACATCAATGGCGGCGATGAAGGCCAGCGCCAAGACGATCACGATGAAGCTGATCCACAACAGGTGTGCCGAATGGCTGCTGGCCGTGGCGAGGGATTCCACACCCAGCCCCATGACGGCGTCGATCTGGCTGCGGATGACCAGCCAGGCCACCAGGCCCACCACCAGGGTCTTGAGGACAGCCTTGCCCAGCTCGACCAGGGAATTGAGGGAAAACATGTTGCCAAAGCCGCTCAGGGGATTGAGCTTGCCGAACTTGGGTGCCAGGGAATCGATATTGAAGAGCCAGCCCCCCAGCATCAGGGGCGCGGCCATGGCCGCCAAGGTGATCATGAAAGCAATCGGGATGATGGAGATGGCGACCTCGATGAAATGGGCGCTGAGCATATTGAACAGCACTACCGGGTCGAAAGCGGCGGCGCGCTCGAAACTGAGCGTGGCCACCATGACGCGGCTCACACTGGTCACCACCGGACCGCTGAACATCCACACACAGCTGCCTCCCACCAGCAGCAACAGGCAAGTGGCCAGCTCGCGCGAACGCGGCACATCACCCTGCTCACGGGCACGCTCAAGGCGTTTACCCGTGGCGGGTTCGGTCCGCTCCATGTCGCTATCTTCGGCCATCCGCCGCATCCCCCCTGCAAAACTGCACGTCCATCCAAGAACGCTTTCAATGGACGGATTTCTAGAACAATAGGCTGGATTATTGGGGACGGCGGGACGGGATCATCAGGGGAATAGGGGCGGAAAGGTCCCCCATTTCGGACTAGGCAAAAACGCAAGTGTCTGCGTTAGGCAGAACGATGCGTCTCGAAAAATGGGAAACACCCGGTAGACAGAGCAATGCAAACAACAAAACTTGCCAAAACATCACAAAAGACAGGCTGCGGACGCGAAAAAACCTCCGCGCCCGCCTGGACAGCCTCAGAAACCCAGGCTTTCCAGCAGGTCATCGACCTGCCCCTGGTTGGCAATCACGTCCTTGCCCACCGGATCGATCTGCGGCCCGTTGAGCAGGCCGGTATCCTCGCGCTTGGCGTCGGAAGGCGAATAGTCGACCAGCAATTGCACCAGTTGCGACTCCAGCTCGTGCGCCAGCTTGGTGACGCGCTTGATGACCTGGCCGGTCAGGTCCTGGAAATCCTGGGCCATCATGATGTCCAGCAGTTGCTGCTTGGTCACGCTGCTGTCCTCGCCCACCTGGGCCAGGAAAGCGGCGGTCTTCGCCCCCAGGGCGCGATAATCGGCCTCCGAGAAACTGCCGGCGCTGGCGGCATCCCATTGCGCCTTGAGCTCACCGGCCCCCTCGCCGATGCGCTCCTGCAAGGGACTGGCCAGCTCAGTGGCATTGAGCACGCGCTGCGCAGCCTGCTCGGTCATGCGGGCCACGTATTCAAGGCGATCACGGGCGTCCGGCATGTCGCTGGCCGCCCGCTCCAGCAGGCGGTCAAAACCCAGGCCGCGCAGGCTGTCGTGCAGGTTGCGCGTCATGTGGCCGATGCGCACCAGCACCTCTTCGTTCGCCGCTACGCCTTCGCCGACGGACTTGCGGGCAGAATCGAGGCCCTCTTCCATATCAGCCACCTGCAGCCATCTTTTCGAAGATCTTGGCCAGCTTTTCATCCAGCGTCGCCGCAGTGAAAGGCTTGACCACATAGCCGTTGGCACCCGCCTGGGCAGCCGCGACGATGTTTTCCTTCTTGGCCTCGGCCGTCACCATCAGCACGGGCAGCTTGGACAGTGCCGGATCCTTGCGGATTTCCTGCAGCATGGTCAGACCATCCATGTTAGGCATGTTCCAGTCGGAGACGACGAAGTCGAACTGGTCGCTGCGCAGCTTCTGCAGCGCCTGGACGCCATCTTCGGCTTCATCCACGTTGGTGTAGCCCAACTCCTTGAGCAGGTTGCGCACGATGCGGCGCATGGTCGAGAAATCATCGACGACTAAGAACTTGGTATTGGGACCCGACATGCTAAGACTCCATCTGTTCAATTGAATTCTTGGATAACGGCAAGCCCGAATGCGAACTTGAACCGCTCCCTTTTTCTGTGTGTTGCATCAGCGGCGCCATGCCACAGATACATCCCTCTCGGCTGCCACGGAATTGTAGTTCAGCAATAGCAAAAATGGCAGCACAATCGCTGCTGCCAGCCTTTTCAGACACGCAGCGCGCGGCTGCCGTGTTCCGCCAGCCACGCCAGCACCCGTCCCGGCATGGCTGGCAGGGACAGTACTTCATGCGCCGCGCCGATGGCGATGGCCTCGCGCGGCATGCCGAATACCACGCAGGACGCTTCATCCTGGGCAAAATTGTAGGCACCGGCATTACGCATTTCCAGCATGCCTTGTGCGCCATCCTTGCCCATGCCCGTGAGAATGACCCCCACGGCGTTCTTGCCCGCGCAACTGGCCGCCGACTGGAACAGCACGTCCACCGAGGGGCGGTGACGGTTCACCGGCGGTCCCTGGTCGAGCTGGGTCATGTAGTTGGCGCCGCTGCGCACCAGTTTCAGGTGCGAGTGGCCCGGGGCGATATAGGCGTGACCTGGCAGTACGCGCTCGTTGCCGGCGGACTCGACCACCGAGATCTTGCACAGGTTGTTGAGGCGCTGGGCAAAGGAACGGGTGAAGCCTTCGGGCATATGCTGGGTGATCAGGATGCCCGGACAATCCGAGGGCATGCGAATCAGGAATTCCTTGATGGCTTCGGTGCCGCCGGTCGATGCACCGATGATGATGAGCTTTTCGCTACTGGTGAGCGGATTGCGGATCTGCGGCAGCACCTCCCCAGGCGTATTGGCCTGCTCGGCACTGCGCGACGGACGGGCGCGTACGCGCGCCTTGGCCGCCGCACGGATCTTGTCGGCGATCATGTCGGCATACTCCTGCATGCCGCTCTGGATCGAGATCTTGGGCTTGGTCACGAAATCGATGGCGCCCAGTTCCAGCGCGCGCAAGGTGATTTCAGAGCCGCGCTCGGTCAGCGAGGACACCATCACCACCGGCATGGGCCGCAGGCGCATGAGCTTTTCCAGGAAGTCCAGGCCATCCATGCGCGGCATTTCCACATCCAGCGTCAGTACATCCGGATTGGTCTGCTTGATCAGCTCGCGCGCAATAATGGGGTCGGGCGCCACGCCCACCACCTCCATGTCTGGCTGACTACCAATGATCTCGCGCATCACGCTGCGGATCAGCGCCGAATCGTCGACGATAAGAACTTTTATTTTCATCACTCTACACTCTAGTTTCCGTATTGCCCTGCATTTCCTGAGCCTACCCAACCCTGCTGCTCATCAGAACAGATCGACCTCGCCGCCCACCGGCTTGGTCACCAGCTTGCTGGCGTAGGCTTTTTCGCGATCCACCAGCGTATTGTTATGCATCTGCTTGAGCTTCTTCACCAGCACCTTGCCGGTACGGGGGAAGAAGTAGACCTTGCGCGGATAGATATCATTGAGGTCTTCCGCCACCACGCGGATATTCTCCGCCTTGAGGTAGCGCCGCACGAACTCGGCATTGCGCTCGCCCACGTTGATGGCCGAAAAGCCCCGCAGCACGTTGCCGCCACCGAACACCTTGGCCTCCAGGTTCTCGCGCCGGGCACCGGACTTCAGGACTTCGTTGATCAGCACTTCCATGGCATAGGTGCCATAACGCGCCGAGGCCGAGACGGGGCTACCATCATCGCCGCCACCGTCGGGCAGCATGAAGTGATTCATCCCGCCGATGCCCGAGACGCGATCCCGGATACAGGCCGAGACGCAGGACCCAAGCACGGTCACGATCATCATGTCCTTGCCCGTAAAAAAAATACTCACCAGGCAAGATCTTGGCCGCATCGCAATCAAAGGTACGATCGTAATAGAGATTGGTGGCAATCTGCTCCGAGGCCTGGCTCATGTCTTGATCCTTGCACCGCGCTGGGCTGCGTTGAGTTCATAGACTGTCTTGCCCTTGAGCTTGAGCGAATCGGAGACATACAGGAAGTTCTCCGAATGGCCGGCGAACAGCAAGGCATGAGGCTTCATCAATGGTACAAATCTGGACAGGATCTTGCTCTGGGTCGGTTTATCAAAATAGATCATCACGTTACGGCAGAAGATCACGTCGAACTGGCCGCTGATGGGCCAGCCATCGGCCAGCAGGTTCAACTGCTTGAAGGTGATCAGCTTGCGCAACTCCGGGCGCACGCGCACGTAGCCCTCGTGGCTACCCTTGCCACGCAGGAAGAATTTCTTGACCCGCTCGGGCGACATCTTCTCGATGCGCTCCATGGGATAGACACCATTGGCGCCAGTGGCCAGCACATTGGTATCGATGTCGGTGGCCACGATCTGTACCGGCGGCGTCAGCGATCCGTAAGCCTCGCAGGCGGTCATGGCGATGGTGTAGGGCTCCTCCCCCGTGGAGGCGGCCGAGCACCAGATGGTGGCCGGTTCCTTCAGGGTCTTGAGGAAATCGGCCAGGATGGGGAAATGGTGGGCCTCGCGAAAGAACGAGGTCAGGTTGGTGGTCAGCGCATTGGTGAAGGCCTCCCACTCATCCGAATCGTGGGTCCGCTCCAGCATGTCCAGGTACTGGTTGAAGGAGGTGATGCCGGTGGCGCGCAGACGCCGCGCCAGGCGGCTGTACACCATCTCCTGCTTGCTGTCGGCCAGCGCGATACCCGCCCGCTGGTAGATGAGGCCACGCACGCGCTCGAAATCACGGCTATTGAAATCGAACTCCTTGCCGGATGATTCGCCCTTGCTTGGCACCGTAGGCTTCACTGTCTTTCCTTCCCTGGTCCGGCGCCCGTGACCGGTGCGCCGCTTGCTGTCTAACGCCCGCTCCGTGCGGGCGGGTCTCCCCTTGTCGAATAATCTATCAGCCACCTGGCGGGGTCAAGCAAATCAGCCCCGGAAATGAAACGGTTTTACCCCCCTATTGCGACAAGTCAATCGTTGGTCGGCGTGCTTGCGTTCTCAATGCTTGGAAATCCTCACTGCGCCTGCCCTGAGCGGCGCTGCGGGCAATTGGGTCGCAACCTGAGGGAGCCCGGCGCCCGCCGCGCCAGCCGCCCCCTGCGCCGGCGCATGACTGGAACGGTAACCCACCCGGAAACCGCCCCAGTGCTTGCCATGCACATAGATGGGAACCGACAGGTCGTGCATGACCTCGCCGGTATCGCGCTTGTAGGTCTGCAGCAGGAAGGGCTTGGTATTGGCGCCGCAACGCTTGCCGGTGCGATCACTGAAGATGCGCTTGGTGCGGTTGTTGACCAGGTCAACGTCATAATTGCCGGTCAAGGGCTGCGAAAACTTCTTGTTATGCGTAGGAAAGTAGCCATTGTTATCGACCGCGCCGGCATAGGCCAGTTGCGGCATGCGCTCCAGCAAACCCTCCTGGATCGCCGGCAACACGCGGTCGGTGAAGGTATCGAACTGGCTGGAGTGCTTTTGCGGGGAGGTATGGGCAATGGGCTTGTAGGTCCGGTCGAACAAGGCTGCCTCGGCGATGCGACCGGCCTTGATCGATTCCTCGAACAGGCGCCCCACCGCCCTGGCCGCCTCGGCCGCAGCGGCATGGATGTCATCATGACCACTGCGCCCTCCACCGTCGACGATGGCCTCGAAGACGGCTTCGGCGCGCTCCGAGAGCTGCATGGCCGAGGCCGCCACGCGTGGCAGTTCCGAGTCGGTGTGCAGCATGCCATTGCGGATATCGGTGATGGCCTCGGCAATCTCCTGCGTGGTCTGCACATGTTCGCGCGAGGCCACGGCAATCTCCTCGATCTGCTCCTGGGACTGGCTGGCCGAACGCTCGATGCTGTTCAGGAGGCCATGGACCTTTTCCACGTTCTGCGCCGCCTCCAACACCCGCCCGCTCAGGGCATTCATGCCCGACGCGGCCCGCTCGGCCTCTTCATTGATGGCACGCACCATGACACCGATGTCATCGGTGGCCTCCTTGGTGCGCTGGGCCAGTTGTCTCACTTCGCCGGCCACCACCGCGAAGCCGCGCCCCTGCTCGCCCGCGCGCGCCGCCTCGATGGCCGCGTTCAGCGCCAGCAGGTTGGTGCGCGCAGCGATCTCACTGATGACCTCGGTAATACCGTGGATGCGGCGCGACTTGTCCTGCAACTGCTCCATCATCGCGGAAGCCGACAAGGCATCGCTGCGCGCCTGGCCAATCTGCTGCAATCCGCGATCGACCTCGGAGCGGCCACTGACGCTCTCTGCCCGGACCTCGGAAGCGATCGCCGAGGCCCGCTCGGCATTGGCAGCGATCTGTTCGGTGGTGGCCGCGTTCTGCTCCGCGCTGGCGGCGATGCGGTTGGCGGCGTCGACATCCTTGCCGATCTTGGTCTTGATGGTATCGACAAAGAAGGAAGTCTCGGCCGCGCCGATCATGATGTGATCGATCTCGCCACCGATCTTGCCGACCATCTGGTTGCCCGATGGCGTAGCACGCCTGCGCGTCAGGGCCGACCCCAGCAGGCCGGCCAGTACCGCCGCGCAGGACGCCAATGGCACCCCGATCACATTCGCCGCGCCCGTCGCATCCAGCGCGAAGGCCACGGCCCCGCCCAGGACCAGTCCCGCCACCCATGGTGCAAGTGCCCCAAGCCACTTCACCGGCGCACCCGCGGCGCCGGCTACCCTGATCTTTGCCATCCTTGTCTCCCTGCGGGTATCCCGCTTGTCGGTACCTGCTTCCAGGCAGGCATGGTTGCGGACGCACGCGCCGCATGTTCATGAGACTAAAACGCTTAGCTTACGCGTAACTTAACGAACAGCAATAGCTGACTTCGCGCTGACCGCAACAGCACTGATCGACTTGCCCCCCTCCTCCTTCGACTTTTCGGATAAAATCCCCGCTTTATAGGATAGGGGGGTATGGTATGTCCCATCTCACGCAGGACAAGGATGCCCTGCTCAAACGGGTTCGCCGCATCAACGGCCAGGTCCAGGCACTGGAACGCGCCCTCGAAGGCGATGCCGATTGCACCAGTACCCTGCACCTGGCAGCGGCCATCCGGGGCGCGGTACACGGACTGATGGACCAGTTGATCGAAGCGCACGCACGCGAACATGTGGCCCGGCCCGGCCTCAGTGACGAGCAGCGCAACCAGGGGCTGGAGGAAGTCCTCGAAGCGATCCGTCGCTATGCCAAATAACCGACCGAATTGACAGGAGCAAGCATGCAAGGCACTTCCCCGTTCCGCCACGAACACGTCTATCTTGGCGCCAATCACGACCGCAATACCCGCCGCACCCTGTGGGTGGTGGCGCTGACCGCGGTGATGATGGTGGCCGAAATTGCAGCCGGCTACCTGACCGGCTCCATGGCGTTGCTGGCCGATGGCTTCCATATGGCCACCCACACCGGCGCGCTGGCCATTGCCGCCTTTGCCTACCTGTTCGCGCGCCGCCACGCCCACGACGCGCGCTTCAGCTTCGGCACCGGCAAGGTAGGAGACCTGGCCGGCTTCGCCTCGGCCCTGGTGCTGGCGGTGATTGCCATCGGCATTGGTGGAGAATCCGTGTGGCGACTGGCCAATCCCAGCCCGGTGGAATTCGGCGACGCCATCGTCATCGCGGTGATCGGCCTGATCGTCAACATCGCCAGCGCCATGCTGCTGATGGAAAGCCACGATCACGGCCATCACCATCATCATGCGCACGAGGCCCATAACGATGCCCATGAGCACGGACACCACCATGATGGTCACGACAACAACCTGCGCTCGGCCTATGTACACGTGGTGGCCGACGCCCTGACCTCGGTCCTGGCCATCGCCGCCCTGGTGGCCGGCCTCTATCTTGGCTGGACCTGGCTGGACCCCTTGATGGGCGTGGCCGGCGCCGTGGTGATCGCGCGCTGGTCCTACAGCCTCCTGCGCAGCAGTGCATCGATGCTGCTGGATGCGACCGACCAACAGGTCGCCGCCCGCATCGAGCGCGCCCTTGAGGGCCTGGAGGCGCAGATCGACGACCTGCATGTCTGGCGCATCGGCCCCGCTGCGTGTGCCGCCATCATCAGCGTCTCGACTCCTGCTGCGACTACCGAGGAGCAACTGCGCGCCCGGCTGTCCACGATCGTCGAGCTGCAGCACCTGACCCTGGAGCATCGGTCGAAATAAGTACCCCGGCGCAAAAAAAAACAGCGGCATGCAGCCGCTGTTTTCATTTATACGCTGCTGCGCCTGGCGCTGAGATCAACGCCAGCCGCGATGCCAGCCATATTGAGGATGGTGCCAGCCCCAGCCGTAATGGGCGTGATATTCCCATGCCCAGCCCGGTCCTGGCGACGCATAGGTCGGCTCGACATAGACCACGCCCGGAGGCGAGACATAGGCCGGACGCACGCTCGGCGGCGTGACCACGCAACCGCTCAACGCAAATGAAGCCGCGATGGCGGGAATCAATAAAAGGGATTTCATGCTTGCGCTCCTGATCTTGTTTGGCGAATTGTTCCGGCATGGAGAGCCGGACGCCACGAAATGTAGGCCGTGGTGACCAGATAACGGGCAAGGCAATGGCTCAGCAGACCTGGAATTGTGTTTTTATGTAACCTGGCCGCTAAACTTGCCATGGAAGCAAGTTAATACCATCTTCCCATCAGCCACAAGCCACACTTCTGTTTGCCTCATCTGGCTCCCTGCGCCCCTCCCTGGCCGCGCCAGATGCGGTACAACACCAAGTCCAGAGCAAACAGCATCAGCGGCACCAATGCAAGCCCATACGTCACCAGGGCTGTCTGCAAGGCAATCTGATTAAGGAAAACCCCATTCATGCCCACCACGGCGAGGAACGTCGCCCGCAGTGGCGCCGCCCTGATCCGCCGCCCCAGCAAGTCCAGCATCCACAGGACTAGAGGCCCGAACGCAGCAAACAAACACAAGCCAGCCATGCCGAAGGCCGCATATCCGCCCAGAAAATAGATCCCGGGATTGCTGCCACTATCCGGACCCAGCAAGGTCCGGGCCACTTCGATATCGGGCAGGCGCGGGACTAGCCCGAACATCTTGGCCAGCATGTTGATGCCACTCCATCCCGTGTAAGACAACATCTCGGGATAGACACTGAAGTAGCGCACGATCACCGAATAGGTCTCTCCCCAGATGCGTTCGATGGCCAGGTTCAATGGCAGGATCGCGCCGCTGAGCACGGCACGCTGGTACTGCGCGGTGTAGAGCATTATGAGCACGGTGACGACCATGACCGTGACGATGACCAGCATGGCAGCAACAAACCGGATATCAAGAAAGTGAGGCTGCCGGGTCGCGCAAAGGACGACCGCATAGCCCAGGAAGAAGAAAATCGGCAACTTGGACAGCGAGGCCGGCAATGCCAGGAAGATGACGACCACCACCACGACGGCAGCCACCGCCCTGTGTGTCTTGAGCAGCGGATAGAGGACCAGGCAGGAGAGGATAGGAAATAGCGTGAACCTGAGCCGTCCGATCAGATTTTCAAGAAGCCAGCCACCGGAGTACTTGCCGTTGCGCAGCGAACGGTAATCACCTCCCTCAAACTGAAAGGTGAGGAATTTCAGGACATCCAACTTGAATTGCCGGAAATCCGCACTGACCATCAACAACAGAAAGATCATCACCAGCAAGACCGCTGCCGCAAGGGCGACCAAGGTAGACATGCGCTCGGACGATACAGCCACCTTGTACACCCTCAGGGTCGCATACCGGAGCTCCAACCAGCGACGCAACATGAACATCAACGATCCAATTGCCAGCATCGCGAGCAACGCTACCTCCGCCCTCGTCGCTGCGGCCTGCGGCAAATGCAATCCGTTGAGGGAAGTCTGGCCACTAGGGTTCAATAAAAAGCCAGGCACGTAGATCAGCAGAAACGACAGGACGAAAAAATCGCTCGGTTCAACCAGCAGCGAATGACGGGCTCTCCACCACGTCACCACGAACATCGAAAGCAAAAAGAGCTTCAAGAGAATCACGTATAGATCTCCCTGACGGCATCTGAGTCATCTCGCAGAAGTCCATACACCCCGACACCAAAAAAGACGGAGCACAGCAAGACATTGGCGACCAGCGCAGCCAGGGCTATCGCATAGCCGCCCCAACTCCCCACCAGACCGATGGCGATCGGAAGCACCGCTGCCAGTACAGCCAGGTGTGCGCCGGCATAGATGCCTTCCCGATCACTCATGAGCATCAGGTTGCTCCAGGGGAGAGAAAACGCGAAAAGAACCTGAGAGAGAACGATCAGCCCCAGGATCGGCGATGACCCCACATAGTGCTCGCCGAACAGCAATCCCATCACCTGGCCGGGAAACACCAGCAGCAGCCAGGCCACGGGCAATACACTGGCCGCAACAAGGAACATCTGCAACAGCATTTCGCGGCGCAGCAAGGCCTTGTCGCCTAGCGCAAATGCCCGGCTGACATGGGGAGAAAACACCGGCAGCAAGACCATCGGCGCCACCAGCAGCAGGACTGTGGCGCGCTGCGCGGAGTTGTATTGGGCGAACTGCACCGCTGGCCCGAGCGTCGCCAGCACCAGCGTATCGAGCCTGTCGAGAATGGTTCTTCCGCCAACGCCAAGCAAGGACATGCCGCCGGCACGCATCCAGGCAGCCGTCTCGAATTGCGAACCGGACGCCTGCACATAGGGCTTGAGTGCATGGACAACCACAGGCAGTTGCACCATGCAGGAGGCCAGCAGGCCAAGCAGGAAAGAGAACGCCGCGACCTCCACCTGCCCCGGCCGGACCAGCCAGATGGAGACTCCCGCAAAGACAAAGGGAAGCGCTTCGGAGGCAGCGATGCCGAAGGCCGGCATGCCTAGGGCAATGAGGTATTCGCGCAGGATCACCACCACTGCATAGACCACCGTGATGGCGGCAATGAAGAAGTACAGGTTTCTCTCCCCCACGCCCAGCACCGCGAAGAGCGCCAAGCCCACACCGAGCAGAAGAACGGGGATCATCGGCACCTGGATCGATCGCCGGACGAAACCCTTGAAAACCCCCGGCGGCATTTCCGAGCGCCGCGCCACCTCGCGCCGAATGAGATTGAGCCATCCCAGGGTCCCCAGCTGTATCAGAAATTGAGGCAAGGTGATCGCATAGATGAACTGCCCGTTGTCTTGCTGCGAAAACAGGCGCGCAGTCAGCGCAAACAAGGCAATGGATGAAAAGCGGGCGAGTACGACACCTATCGAAGTACGAAACAGCGAACAAACACGCTGCAAGAGTTGACCAAGCATTTCCCCACGCAATCTGAAATTCGTTCTTTTTGTGAATTGAATATTGAAGCCAACAAGTTTCTGAATGTACTTATCGCAATGTCCACCCAAGTTCGTGAATGGCACACTAGTAGAGCAGATTGAGAGGCCACTAAAAATCGAAACAATTCGATAATGCGAGAGAAAATTGAGGAAAATGCCCCTTGGGGAGCCGGAGTCTGGCGATTTACACGCAGGCGCCATCGATGCCGGGAAGAGGCAGTCGTGCTGGCGAGGCCGTCAGCACCAAGAACGGAAGGACGAGGAATCGAAAAGACCGGACCGACTCGAAAGCCAATCCCTGGACGGAAATGAAAAACGCCGCATATTAGAGATTTCTAATATGCGGCGTTTTTATTCATCCGGCTTGCGCCATTTGAAAATTGTTTCTTGGTCGGGACGGAGTGATTCGAACACTCGACCCCTTGCACCCCATGCAAGTACGCTACCAGGCTGCGCTACGCCCCGACTGAAGAACAAAAGTATAGCAGCAGTTATGCATGAATATCAAGTGTTTCTAGAAAACATTTTTCATTTTTTATGCCGAGCCCTCTTCATCGCCCGCTGAAGAATTCATTGAGCAGGAAATTCTGCAAGCCCTTGGTATCTTCCTGCCGCGCCGACAAGCTCACCACGCGACCCAGGCGTTGGGAGTCGAAGTTGAAATCGCCCGAATAGTATTTGCGGATCAGGGCAATCATGCTGTCGACCACGGCCAGTTGCACATTGCCACCGAAGCCGGCATCGACCTCGATCGTCTGATTCTGGCTGCGGCGCTGGTCAGTGGTCCATCCACGGAAACTGTACTGCGCCACGCGCGGCCCCATGCTGAGGATCTGGAAAATGCCGTTGGTGCCGCGTCCGCGCCTATCCTGGAAGGCGATATTGGCCCGCGCAATATCATTCGCCGATGGATTCTCGGCCGCACGCGCCGCCGCATTCTCCTGGGCCGCCGCTGCCTCTGCTGCCTCGCGCTTCTCGCGACGGCGGTTCATGGCCGTACTGAAGTCTTCGTCTGGTGGCGCCGGTGTGACCGTGGCACTGCTGCTGGGCGCCACCGCCGTCAACGGGCGATCGCTCTGCGGCCGACGTACCGGTGTTGCCGGACTACGGCGCTGGGTGGCCTTGGCGGCTGGCTTCCTGGGTGTGGGTTGCACCACTTTCTTGGGCGCTTCGGGCACTGCCTTGGGGGGCTCCGGCTGCATGACCGGCGCCGGTGGCCGGGGCCGGATCAGGGTGACCTGCATCGGCGCATCCGGCTTGCCGGGTGCATTGAACGGCGGAGGCGGCACCTCGGCCAGCTTGGCCCGCACGAACAGGAACAGCAGCGCATGGACCAGCACGGACGCAGACACCCCCAGCGCCGTGCGGCGCCGGGAATGGAACAAGCTGTCTGTGCGGATCGACGAAACGAAGGAACTCATACCCTGCGGCAGCGCCCCCAGCGGAGCAGGTAAACGGTGCTGACCGTCCATCTCCGGGCGTCGTCTGCCATGTCACACGTGGCAATCAAAGAAGGCGACATTTTAGCCGCTTTTACCCCATTCGCCGGAATGGCGGCAGGTCTATTTTTATGGGCCCGGACCTCAACGCCAGCGACCACCACGCCCCCAACCACCTCCGTAACCGAAGTAAATGGAGCTGGAGGGATACCCATAATAGCCCGGGTAGGCCGGATAAGCGTAATAAGGCGAATACACCGGCTGCGCCGGATAGGCAACGGCACCCCCATAGGGATCCACCGGAACAGCCACGCACCCGCCCAGCATCAACGCCACAGGCAGCAGAGCCAAATAGAGATGCGGTTTCATTGTCATTTCTCCTCAGGCGCAACACCGCCAATGTGAAACTATTGCCCAGCCTCGCGCCCTCTTCCACTGCCCTTACCAATTGTTACGAGCATCAAGCCAGCCAGCTTGCCCCGGGGCAAATCCTCACCGGCCGTTTCTACTGTCTATACCGGTGCAACCATAATCAGATAAGGCGCTGCTTATATAATGACGCGACGATCGCACCGCATACGCTGCGTGCGACGCCTCCCACAACGATATCGAGACCCAGCAGCATGACATCTTCCAGCCCCATCTCCCGCGCTCCCGTCGTCGTCATCGCCCCGGATTCCTTCAAGGGCTCGCTTTCTGCCGAAGAAGTCGCCGCTGCCATCGGCGCCGGCATCCAGGCCGCCATCCCGGGCGCGGAAGTGCGCCTGCGTCCCATTGCCGACGGCGGCGAAGGCACGCTTGACGCGCTCATGCACGCCGGTGGCGAACGACTCAGCGTGGCCTGCCGCAATGCGGCCGGACAAACGGTACAGGCGCCAGTAGGCATCCTCAAGGATGGCAGCGCGGTCATCGAATCGGCCGCCATCGTCGGCCTTACCGACGTCGCCGGCACGGCTGTCGCCGTCGAAGAGCGCAGCACGCTGGGAGTGGGCGATGCCATCAAGGCCCTGCTCGACCGTGGTGCCCGCCACTTCCTGGTGGCGCTGGGTGGCAGCAGCACCAACGACGGCGGCGCCGGCTTGCTGGCCGGGCTGGGCGTGGTGTTCTACGATGCCGCAGGCGAAGTCGTGGCGCCGCAGCCGGCGCAATTGCACAAGGTCGCCCGGGTCGATGCTTCGGCGCTGGATCCGCGCGTCAAGGAAGCCCGCTTCGTGGCCATGTCGGACGTCGACAATCCGCTGTGCGGCGAGGAAGGTGCCACTGCGGTCTTTGGTCCGCAGAAAGGCGTGAAGCCCAAGCAGCTGGCGCAACTGGATGGCGCGCTAGCCCATTTCGCCAAGGTGCTGGAAGCCGGCCTGGGCCGCAGCGCGGCAGAACTGCCGGGCGCCGGGGCCGCTGGTGGACTGGGCTATGCCCTGCTGATGCTGGGCGCGCAATTCCGTTCGGGGGCGGAAACCGTGGCCGATCACATCGGCCTGGACGACGCCCTCACCGGGGCAGACTGGCTGATCACCGGCGAAGGCCGCAGTGATGCCCAGACCCTGCACGGCAAGGCACCCTTCATCGCCAGCCAGCGCGCACGTCGCCTGGGCGTGCCGACCAGCCTGCTCTCGGGCGGCATCGATCGCAAGTCGCTGGCGCAATTGCAGACCGGCTTCTCGGGCTGCTTTTCCATCGTGTTCGGTCCCGGCACGCTGGATGATGCCATCGCGCAGGCACCGCAACTGCTGCAAGCCAGTGCCGAACAGATCGCACGCCTGTGGCAGACGGCCAGCGCCAGCGGTCGATAAGCCAAGCTTCTCCACAGGCCGAGTTGTTCACAGAAATCGGGGACAGGCCTGTGGAAAATCCCGGGAAAAACAATCCAAGCCCTTGATTGCAAACGTCTTTATCAAACCGGCGCAGGCGCAGGCAAAAGCGCGTTATCGAAGGATAAAGTGCCTGGCAAGTCATCATGACGACGGTGTTCATGCGACGCCAAGCCGACTTATCCTCATCCGCAACACTTATCCCCAGAAAATGGGGGCAAGCCTGTGGACAATCATGGGAAGAGCCCGTTAAGTCTTTGATATAAATAATTTTTTCATTTCTGCATCGGTTCAGGCTGGCACGCTTTCGAGCAGCGCACTCATGCGCCGCTTGCCGGGGAAGCGACGGATCAGCCAGGCACGTACGGCGTTCCACTCTCCCGTCTCCGGCTGGTTATTGGCCTGGAACAGGAAATAGCGCCACATCAGCAGCAATTCATTGCGCGTGGTCGCCAGCTTGCGGAAGCGCAGCTCGCGCTCGATTTCCGGTGCATGGGCAAAGCCCTCCCGGACTGCCGCGGCCATGCGCGCGAACTCGGGCGAGAAGTCGCTGCGCCCGTCGATCTCGAACAGCAGGCCGCCATGATTGCAGAATGGCGCGGGATCGAAATACGGCACCTGCTTCATCTGCGCAAAGGCACGCACCAGGTAACGCGACACCTGCAGCGAGACCTTCATCTGTTCATCAAAGCGCTTGGCGCTGACATTGTTGCCGTGCCAGCGGTACTTGATCAGTTTCTGGGGCACGTTGTTGCACTTGCCCTGGATGCCCAACTGGCCGAACAGGAAGTAATCCTCGGCCAGGTTCTTGACGGTCATCTGCTGCGCCTGCGCGAACACGCCCATGAAATCGGCACCATAACGAATCCCGGCCTTGCACACTTCGGCGAAGTCCAGCATCGCCGTCGGATGCGCGATCGGATTGCGAAACAGGCTGGCCGCTCCCACCCGCTGCGGACCGACGGGCATCTTCATGTCGCCGATGCCGGCTCCACTCGCATCGATCACATCGGCCTGACCACCGATGGCCACGCAATGCGGAGCATGTTCGAACGCCGCCAGCGAAATCGCCATGCGCTCGGGATAGCAGACATCGTCGGCATCGTGCCGCATCACGTAGCGGCAATCACTGATCTCCAATCCCTTGTTGAGCAACCCCGACAAACCGTCGGCCTCGGGAAAGGAATGCAGCTCGATGCGGGGATCCTGTTCGTGATAGCGCGCCGCCATCTCGGCGCTGCCATCGGTGGAACCATGGTCCAGCACCAGCAGGCGCCAGTCGCGAAAGCTCTGGCCCTGCACACTCTCCAGCGACTCCGCCAGGAAATCCACGCCGTTCTTGACCGGCAACAACACGTCGATGGTCGCCATGCTCACACTCCAGAGATTGAATGAAGATTACCGGCCCTGCGCCGGTGCTGCGCCCTGCCCGGCTCGCGGCTCATGCCGCCTCGTCCTGCGCCAGGCGCTTGGCCAGGGCCTGCCAGCGCCAGGTATCGGCACACATGGCGTCGATGCCGCGCTCGGCCCGCCAGCCCAGCTCGCGCTCGGCGCGTTCGGTGGCGGCATAGCAGCAGGCGATGTCGCCCGGACGGCGATCCACCAGTTGATAGGCCAGCTTGCTGCCGCAGGCCTGCTCGAAGGCGGCCAGCATTTCCAGCACGCTGTTGCCGCGCCCGGTACCCAGGTTGTAGATCTGAACGCCCGGTGCCTGCTCCAGCTTGCGCAAGGTCTTCAGGTGGCCCAGCGCCAGGTCGACCACATGGATGTAGTCGCGCACGCCGGTGCCGTCGGGCGTGGCATAGTCGCTGCCATAGACCGACAGCGCGGCGCGCCGCCCATCGGCCACTTGCGCGATGAAGGGCAGCAGGTTATTGGGAATGCCGCTGGGGTCTTCGCCGATCAGCCCGCTTTCATGCGCGCCCACCGGATTGAAGTAGCGCAGCAGCGCAATGCGCCAGCTCGGGTCCGAGACATGCAGGTCCCCCAGGATCTGCTCCACCATCAGCTTGCTGCGTCCATAGGGATTGGTGGCCGACAACGGGAATGCCTCGGTGATGGGCACACTGGCCGGATCGCCATAGACCGTCGCCGATGAGCTGAAGACAATGCTCTTGACGCCATGCGCGGCCATCGCCTCGAACAGCACAGTGCTGCCGTTGACATTGTTGTCGTAGTAGCGCAATGGCTGGGCCACCGATTCACCTACGGCCTTGAGGCCGGCGAAGTGGATCACGGCATCGATGCGATGGCGCGTGAAGACTTCGTCCAGCAGCGCGCGATCGCGGATATCCCCTTCGATGAACAGTGGACGCTGGCCGCTGATCTGCCCGACCCGGTCGATCACGCTGGCGCGGCTGTTGCTGAGGTTATCCAGCACCACCACGGCATAGCCGGCATGGATGAGCTCGACGCATGTATGCGAACCGATGTAGCCGGCACCGCCGGTGACGAGGATCGTGGCTTGGGTCATGTGAGGTCCTTTTCCAGAAATTCTGCCGGGCCGCGTGCGGGTTCACGGCGGATCACGCGCGCCGGCGCGCCCACGGCGGTGGCGCCCGGCGGCACATCATCGAGCACCACCGACATGGCGCCCACCTTGCTGCCATCGCCCAGGTGGACGGCGCCCAGTACCTGCGCATAGGCGCCCAGTTCGACGTCATCGCCGAGGACCGGGACCGGACCGCCTTCACGCCGGTTGCCGATGGTCACGCCCTGGCGCAGCGTGCAGCCCGCGCCGATCACGACATCGCCATGCAGGAAGATATTGCCGAAGTGCCAGATGCGCAGGCCCGGGCCTATCCTGGCCGTGCGCGGCAAGCTGATGCCGAAGACGGTCTCCACCAGGCGAAAGGCCAGCCAGTAGAAGAGATTGGCGATCTTCCTGCCCAGCCCGGCTGGACGCGCCTCGATACGGCGCCCCCAGCGGTAGACCCAGATCGCCCAGATCGACTGTTCCTTGAGAAAGGGACGGCGCATGTCGTAGCGCCGCAGGTCGGCTTCCCAATCGGGATCTCTGCTCATCAAGGTCTCTCGTCGGAAAAGTCGGCATAGTGGAAGAACAGGCTTGCCGGCATGGGATTGCAACGGCACGCCACCTGCACAACAGAGCGGTGATCTGCAGAAAAGTTCGTATTGCAGAGCAAAAATAAAAGGCATCCGGATGCCTGCCAGCGCCATTGCAACTGATGTGCATTGCAACAAGCCAACCTCGCCCCTGTTGCGGAACTTTGTACCGGCTTTACCACCCTCAGTCACGGAGCGGGGCCGTAGCGCGGGCCTGCGCATCCTCCCCATTGCGATAGCCCGTCCACCAGAGACCACCCGATGAACATTGCCTATCTCATCCTGGCCCACAACAATCCCAAGCTGCTGGAACGCTTGATGCGACAGCTCGACGGGCCGCAAGTCTCCTTCTTCCTGCATATCGACCGCAAGGCCGATATCACGCCCTTCCTGGGGCTGGCCGACCACTTTCCCCGGCTGCACTTCTGCCGCGACCGTGTCGACGGCGCCTGGGGCCATTTCTCGCTGGTGGAAGCGACGCTGCGCCTCATGCGCCTGGCCATGCGCACCCTGGCCACGCCCGACCGGGTCGTGCTGCTCAGCGGCGCCACCCTGCCGGTGCAGCCCGCCAGCTACATCGAGGATTTCTTCCGGCGCCATGGCGAGGCCAACTTCATGGATGCCTTCGCCATGCCCAACGAACAATACGGCAAGAGCCTGGGCCGCCTGGAGCACTACTGGATACGCCGCAGCCCGCCCCTGCACCGCTATCGCTGGATGCTGCAGGACTTCATCAATGCCTGGCTGCCCAGGCGCAATTTCCGGCGCGCCTTCGGCGAACTGCAAGCGGCCGCCGGCTCGCAATGGTGGGCCATTACCGGTGTGGCCTGCCACTTCATCCTCGACTTCATCGACGCCCATCCGCGTTTTGTACGCTTTTGCCAGCACACCGATTGCCCGGACGAATTCTTCTTCCAGACCATCCTGTGGAATTCGCCGCTAAGGCAGAGCTTGCGGCCCGGCATCACCTATACCAACTGGATGCCGGGCAAGATGAGCCCGGAAACCATCACCGAGGATTACCTGCCGCATTTCGCCCAGGACGTGGTGCTGAACTCGCCGCACAACAACAGTCCGCTGCCCCCCTCCGAAGTGCTGTTCGCCCGCAAGTTCGACGAGCAACCGGCGCCCCTGCTGGACCAGCTGGAGCAACTGCTGCAATCCAAGGCGAGGCAGCCCTTCAGGGAATCAGCCTGACCCAGCGCAAGCGCCCTGCCCCCTGCAGGCTCTTGAGCTTGCCGATGGCATAGGCCAGCAACACCGACAGCGCGGCCGTGACCAGGAATACCTTGCCACCGCCGAACTTGCCATTGAGCTTGAAGGCCATCTCGAAGAGGGGATGGAAGTAGTAGATGCGCGCCGACATCTGGTCGCGATAGGCCACGCGCACCTGGCGCGCCGCCAGGAACAGCACCGGTGCCACCACGACCAGGCTGGCATAGAGGTCGCGCGTCTGGTGGCCCCACAGGCGATCCCACCACAGGATCTCGGCCACGAACACGGCCAGCACCATTACCAGCACCAGCCACGACACCCGTTCCTGCGGATCACGCCGGCGCAGCGCCATGCCGACCAGCAGGAAAGGCAGCGCTACCGTCAGGCCATTGCGATAGAGATCGAACTCGCCGTGGATGCTGCGGGCGAAGGCATTGCCATTCCACAAGGCGACCGCCTGCAGGGCCACGCCACCCAGGAACAGCAACAGCGACAATGGCAACATCCAGCGCAGCTGCGCCTGCCCCAGGTAAGCCAGGCAGGCCGCCAGGATCAGCGCCGCCAGGTACCACAGGTGGTGCCAGCCGGTCGCCAGGTTCAACGCGATCGAGGCCAGGCAATCGCCCACCGAGCGCACATCCAGCCACAAGGGCGAGAACAACAGGCTCAGCAACAGGTAGAGCACCACGATGCGGCGCAGCCAGGGTAGGAACTTGTCGCGCTCCAGGCTGAGAAAATAGCCGTTCATCACGAAGAACACCGGCACGGCGATGCGGAAGATCCCGTTGGAGCTCAAGGCGTTGAGCATCGGCAGGCTGGCGAAGGGACTGGTGTGGATGCCCACCACCATCAGGCTCATGACGAGCTTGAGCACTTCCAGTCCACCGTAGTGCTGTTTTTCCATGGCAGGTATCCGGTTCCCGGTCACGAGCAGCGGCCGTCAGCGCTTGTCCCGCACGGCATGCAGCGTCGGCGCCAGCGACGCCTTGTACTTGCCGTACTTGAGCTGCTTGACCGCGAACTTGGCATGGGAGCGCCCACCTCCGAGCATGGTGAAGAAGTCGCTGGCCGACAGCTTGATCTGGTCGTAGCCAGCCAGCGAGCGCAACAGGCCCGCCATGTTGCGGCGCTGGCAGTGGCGGTCATAGAACAACTGCGCCGCCGAGATGATGCGCTCGGGCGACTTCAGGGTGATGCGCTCGAACTCGTGCGAGATATCCATCAGGTAGGTGTTGGAGCAGATGCTGATGGCCGGCCCGAAGGCGCGCACCAGGCGTACCCAGGTTTCCCAGTCCTGCCAGGCCGGCATGGCGGCATCGAACATGCCGATCTGCTTGAGCCGTTCGGGCGTGGTGAAGACCTGGTTGCCGATGGCATTGGTCTCCAGGATCGCCGCCAGGTCGACCCGGGCCTCGGTATCCCAAAGCATGACGCTGCCACCGGCATTGACGATGCGGCGGTCGAACAGGCAGGAGAAGCGCTGCTCCTGCTGCTCCAGTGCCTGCCATTGCCGCACGAAGCGCTCGATGCGGTCCGGCATGAAGACGTCGTCGTCGTCGATACCGGTGATGAAGCGCCCGGAAGCCGCCTCGATGGCCAGGTTGCGGGCCGCGCAGGCGCCCTGCGATTGTTCGTGGTGGATCAGCCTGACCTGGATGTCGCTCGACAGCGCGCGTACATAGTCGCAGGTGCCGTCGGTGGAACCGTCGGACACCACGATCAGTTCCAGCTGCCGATACGATTGGGCCAGCACCGAATTGACCGCGCGCGTGAGCAGGCCAAGACGGTTCTTGGTGGGGACATAGATGGAGACCAGGTCGTTCATGATGCTCTCTTGTTGGAATGTAAACCGGATCGGGATAGCCTGAAGCGCTGCCTCAGGCGCGCCCCACCATCTTCTTCATGTCCAGCACCAGCTCCCTGGAAAACAGCAGCGTCAATCCCGCAAACACCACCGCGCCAAAGGCCGCCAGTCCGAACAGCACCGCCTGCGGAGCGAACTGGTCGCTACGCATCCAATGCAGCAGCGGCGCCAGCAGGCCCAGCATCACCAGGGAAAAAGCCACCGGTTGCCACAGCGCGCGCAACAGCCCCAGCAGGTTGCTGTGCAATTCACGGGTGGCGAAATAGAAATGCGGAATCGCATTGAGGATATTGGCCACCAGGTAGCAGATGGCCACGCCCTCGATCCCCCAGTTCACGCCGATGAAGAAGCTGCCCACCTGCAACACCGCACCCAGCGCACCCAGGCGCATCATCAGGTCGGTGCGGCCCGTGGCCATGAAGACCGCGCCCGTGGTGCTGATCACCGACTGCAGGAAACCCACCGGCGCCAGCCAGGCCAGGATGATGGGCACGCTTTGCCACTGCGGTCCCAGCGCCACGCGCACGAAGGGTTCGCGCAGCAGCCACAGGCCGGCCATCATGGGCGCGGTGACGGTGGCGATCAGGCGCAGCGAGCGGAAGTACAGGCGTGCCATCTCGGCACGCTGGCCCTGCTGCCGGCTCATCACCGGGAACAGCGCCCGGTTGGCCACATAGCTCATGCTCTGCAGCGGGAACATCATCACCTTGTAGGCCTGCGCATAGATGCCCAGCGGTATCGCGCCCAGGATGCGACCGATGACCATGCTGTCGGCATTGCGGGCGAAGAAGTTGACGAAGGAAAAGCCGGTCAGGTTGCCGCTGAAGCGCCACAGCCCGCGGAATTCGCTGCGGCTCCAGATCTTCTCGGGACGCCAGCCGCTGGAGAGCCACAACTGCAGCGCCGACAGCATGGCCGACACCAGCGTCTGCCACACCAGGCTATAGACGCCGAAACCGGTAAAGGCCAGCGTAATGGCCGTCACCAGCGCCACCGAGGCCGACACGATCTCGATACGCGCCAGCGTGCGGAAGGAGGACTCGCGCTCCAGCAGGGCGCTATGTACCGCGCAACTGCTGGTCAGCGGAAAGGACAAGGCCATCAGGCAGAGCACCGGGGCCAGGTGCGGCGTGCGGAAGTAATCCTCCACCATCGGCGAGATGACCACCAGGATCACGGCGATCGAGACACCCAGTCCGACATTGAGCCAGAAGACCGTATTGGTGGTCTCGCGGGTCAGCGTCTCCTTCTGGATCACGGCCGCGCCCGTGCCCATGTCGCGCAACAGCGAGGCGAAGTTGACGGCCACCGTCGCCATGGCCAGCAGACCGTATTCGGAGGGCGCCAGCAGGCGCGAGAGGATGAAGATGGACACCATCTGCAAAGCGATGCGCACCATCTGCGACAGCGTCAGCCAGCGTGCGTTGGACATAGCCGAAGCCATTATGCGACCTTCCTTTCTTCGGCGAATCCAAAGCGCTCGACCATGGCCGCGATCTGGATGTCGTTGTAGTTGCCGGTGAGGTTGTCTTCCCACAGGGCGCATTCCTGGGAACCGTCCCAGCAATAGAAATAACTGTCGCGATTGACCGAGGGCGCACGGCGGAAGCGCGCACCGTTGCGACGTGCCATCCACCAGAACCAGATGTCGTCGCCGCGCGGACACAACGCCATGAATTCATCCTCGTTCAAGACCTCGTCACCCAGGATGCCGGGGGCATACAGCACCCCACCGATACCAGTGGGGAAATGCAGGTCGTCGGCACTGAAATCGGCAATCGAATACTCCCACTGCGTATAGGGCAGTGGCAGGCCATCGCCCCCCAGGCGCACGCGATGGACCCGATGGGCGATGACTTCGCGGCTCCCCGGCTGGTAGGCATCGACCAGTTCCTTCAACCAGTTGCGCCAGTAATGCACGTCGTCATCGGCGGTGACGACGATGCTATCAGGATCGGATTGCAATTGAGGAATGAGCTTCTTGTAGGAACGCAGGTCGTCGCAGGCCAGGATCTCCAGACCATGGCCGGTCAACGCCGTCACGCTGGCGGGCAGCTTGTCCATGTCCTGGTGGGCCACCCACAGGACGATGCGCGCTGGCGCGAAGGTCTGCCCCAGCAGCGACATCAGGGTCAGGTGCAGCGTGCCAAAGCGTGGCGGGTAGGACGTCAGCGACACCACCACGCTGCTGGCCGCATTGCGGCGCGCGGCGAAGCGCCGGCCCGCCAGCCACCAGTTGGCCTGGAACTTGAGGAAGAAACCGGCCGAGGGAAACTGCCGGGCGTCAGCGCGCAATCGCTTCAACATCGTGGTCTCACCGGGGCATCTTGGAGGGACGACCGATGGCGTGGTATTCCACCCCCAGTCGCGCCATGGTGAGCGGCTCGAACAGGTTGCGGCCATCGAAGACCAGCGGCTGCTTCAGGCTGCTCTTCATCACCGCAAAGTCCGGGCTCTTGAACGACTTCCATTCGGTCACGATGACCACCGCGTCGGCCCCTTCCAGGGCTTCCATGGCACCGCTGGCAAACTGCAGATCCTGGCGCCGGCCGGGCAGATCGGCCAGGTCCACGTCAAAGGCATGCCGGGCTTCCTCCATGGCCACGGGATCAAAGGCCTGCACCCGGGCACCACGCTGCAGCAGCTCGCGCACGATGACGCGGCTGGGAGCGGCGCGCATGTCGTCGGTATTGGGCTTGAAGGCCAGGCCCCAGACGGCGAAGGTCTTGCCCGACAGGTCTTCGCCGAGGCGACCGATGATCTTCTTCAGCAAGACCTGCTTCTGCTTGTCGTTGACCGACTCCACCGAGCCCAGGATTTCCAGCTCCTGGCCATGCTCGCTGGCGGTGCGCGCCAGCGCCTGCACATCCTTGGGGAAACAGGAGCCGCCATAGCCGGTACCGGCATAAAGGAAGCTGAAACCGATGCGCGGATCCGAACCGATGCCCTTGCGCACGTGTTCGATATCCACGCCCAGCCGGTCGGCCAGGTTGGCCAGCTCGTTCATGAAGGAGATGCGGGTGGCCAGCATGGCATTGGCCGCGTACTTGGTGAACTCGGCCGACTTCACATCCATGTAGAGGATGCGTTCGTGGTTGCGGTTCAGCGGCGCGTACAGTTCGCGCATCACCTCGCGCGCCTCGGCGCCGGGCGCGCCCTCTTCCACACCGATGACGATGCGGTCGGGACGCATGAAGTCTTCCACCGCCGCGCCCTCCTTGAGGAACTCCGGATTGGAGACGATCATGGCATCCAGGTCGCTGCGACCGCGCGCCTGCAGTTCGGCGTGGATGGCGGCCTTGACCTTGTCACCGGTACCCACCGGCACGGTGGACTTGTCGACCACGATGCAGTTGCGCTCCATGTAGCGACCGATGTTGCGCGCCGCCGCCACCACGTATTGCAGGTCGGCCGAGCCATCCTCGTCGGGCGGCGTGCCCACGGCGATGAACTGCACTTCGCCGTGCGCCACGCTGGCGGCGATATCGGTCGAGAAGATCAGGCGTCCCGAGGCACGATTGCGGGCGATGATTTCCTTGAGCCCGGGTTCGTAGATGGGCACGCCGCCGCTGTTGAGGGTCTCGATCTTGTGGCGATCCACATCCAGGCAGAAGACCTTGTTACCCAGTTCGGCCAGGCAGGCGCCGGTGACCAGGCCGACATAGCCGGTCCCGATGACGGTGATGTTCATGCGTTTCCTTTCAGCTCCTTGGAGCAGAACAAGTTTTACAGCGATCTAAGACCCATAGCCGCGCCGATGATTCCCGGCCTTCGTCAGGAGATGGCCCAACGCGCGCTATCGATATGTCCTGGTGCTGCATCGGCGGATGTCTGTGCTCCGCTCTGGTCGATGGCTTGCAGCACTGTCTCCTCGCCTTCCTGGAACTTTCTTGCAAAAAGTACAGGACCTGCCCCATAGAGCCGGCTGTCGTCGATGAACGCGCCGGCCTTGAGTCGCTGGAAGATTTCCTCGGTGATGATTTCCGGATTGGCGCGCCCTTCTACCCAGTAGGTAAAAGTCAGGTTGCGCCGGATCTTGCCCTTCAATTCGGAGTTGGAAAGGATGGTCTGGAAATAGGTCTCGTCCGGGCAATAGGAGTTGACCAGGAACCGGTAGATCTGTGGCTGCCTGCGGTGGAATTGCAGGATGGTGTCGCAGCCGCGATGGGTCAGCGCCCACCAGGTGGAACCGCCGCAGGGCACCAGCCCGGCGAACACGCGCGCGATATGGCGCGGCGGCACGCTCAGGCCCAGCTTCCACCACAGCTTCATGAACAGCTTGCGCGGCAGCGGATCGGCCGCGCTCGGGCAATAGCTGGTGATGCGGCTCATGGGCTTGGAGGGACTGCCCAGCGGCACGCTGTTGATGAACTCCACGTCGCCATGGCGGGCGAAGAAATCCTCGATCTCGCCGGCATGGAACAGCGGATAGTCCGCACCACTGATGAGCACGTAACGATCGAAGGGACCGGCCTGGACCGCAGCACTGATCAGCTCCAGGATGGCATCGACCTGGGAGATCTGGCCCCAGCGCACATCGTGCCGGCGCGCCGTGAACTGGACCCGCTCGCGTTGCAGGCCGGCAAACGCCTGCGCGTCTGACTTGGCATCGAGATGGACGAAGAAGCGCGCAGCGCCACTGTCGAGCTTGTCGATGATGCGCCCGGTATGGTGCGGCGTGTTGTGGATCAGGAGCAGATAGGCGATGTTCATGGATCGTAATCTGTGAGTCCGACGACACGCCGACCAGCGCTAGCTCAAGGCCTGCGGGCATCCTGCCCGCACGGCATCAGGCGCGCTTGTAGACGTCGTCGAAGCGGACGATATCGTCTTCGCCCAGGTAGCTTCCCGATTGCACCTCGATCAGGTGCAGCGGCAGCTTGCCCGGATTTTCCAGACGATGGGTTACGCCGATGGGCAGGTAGATCGATTCGTTCTCGCTCAAGAGCGTGACTTCCTCGCCACGGGTGACCAGCGCGGAACCGCTGACCACCACCCAGTGCTCGGCACGGTGATAGTGCATCTGCAGGGACAGCTTCTCGCCCGGCTTGACGATGATGCGCTTGACCTGGAAGCGATCACCGGCATCCACGCTCTCGTAGCTGCCCCACGGACGATAGACACGCTTGTGGTGAATATGTTCGCTGCGTTTCTTCTCTTTTAACTGGTCGACTACGCCCTTGACCTCCTGGGCGCTGTCCTTGTGCGCCACCAGCACCGCGTCGTCGGTCTCGACGATGATCAGGTCTTCTACGCCCAGCACCGCCACCATGCGGCTTTCGGCGCGCACCAGCGAATTGGAGACGCCCTTGAGATAGACGTCGCCACGGGTGACGTTGCCCTCGGCATCGGCTGGCATCACTTCCTGCAATGCACTCCAGGAGCCGACATCGCTCCAGCCGATATCTGCCGGCACCACCACGGCGCGGCGGGTGTTTTCCATCACGGCGTAGTCGATCGACTCGGAGGGCGAGGAGGCAAAGGCAGCCTCGTCCAGGCGGCAGAAATCCAGGTCGCTATAGGCCTTGGACATGGCGTCCTTGACGGCTGCGGCGATCAGGGGACGATGGGCTTCCAGCTCCTCCAGGTAGTCGCGTGCGCGCAGCAGGAACATGCCGCTGTTCCAGTAGTAGCGACCATCCGCGAGGAAGCTCTTGGCGCGCTCCAGGTCCGGCTTCTCGACGAAGCGCTCGACGGCGAAATTGCCGGTCTGGCCATGCGCCTGGCCGCTCAGGATGTAGCCGTAGCCGGTCTCCGGCTGGGTCGGCGTGATGCCGAAGGTCACCAGCGCGCCCTGCTCCACGGAGTTCATGGCACGGCGCACGGACTCATGGAAAGCTGGTCGGTCGGTGATGACATGATCGGCCGGCAATACCAGCATGACCGCATCCGGATCCTGGCGCATCAGCTGGTAGGCAGCGGCGGCCACCGCCGGTGCGGTGTTCTTGCCTTGCGGCTCCAGCATGATGGCGTGCGGACGCACATCGATCTCGCGCATCTGCTCGGCGATCATGAAACGGTGCTCGTTGCCACACACCAGCACCGGCGCCAGCGCTTCGGGCCAGGCGCAGACACGTGTGACGGTCTCCTGCAACATGGTCTGCTCACTCACCAGCGGCAGCAGCTGCTTGGGATAGGAAGCGCGGGACAAGGGCCACAGGCGCGTACCGGCACCGCCGGAGAGGATAACTGGATAGATTTTCATGATGGGCTTTCCTGGCTCGGGAAAGCGTGCTGCCTGACATGGACTGCCACGGCCTTGAACGCTTCCCTGTTAGAATTTCTTTTCATGCGGAAACATTCCGTTCCGCGCAAACGCGGATCCTGCTTGTTCGCTACGGGCTTGCAATGTACCGGCAGTGTACTAGAAGCGACCTGTTTGAACCAGTTCGCAGCGGCCATCGGCGCCGCCCGAACGGGCCTTTTCCTCCCCCTCATGGCAGCGCCCTCAGCAGATACCCGGCACAATGCAGCCGCACCTGGCGCTGTACCCGTGCAGGGACGTTGATCATGGCCCACGGCCGCGCCTGTTTCGCACAATGCCCGTAGAGCAACATCAGCGATCCCAGCGCCGCGCTGTCGATGGCCTGCAGGCGGGTGCAATCGAGCACGACCGGCTCGCTACCCGCTGCCGCCTGCGACAGCGCCACACGCAAGCGGTCGATATTGGGTGCGCCCAGCACGCCGGCCAACAGCAGTTCGCAATCGCCACGATCGCGCCGGCAACTGATCTCGGCCTGCGCGTAAGCGGTCGCCTGCGGACGATGGCGGCGAGTCTGCCAGAGGCAGGGCAGCACGCGGGTGACCAGCAGTTGCAGCAAGGCCAGACCGTCATCGCGGTAGCGCCGCCATAGCTTGGGCTCTTCCTTGATGCGCCAGAGCCATTCCAGTCCGCTCTTCTGCGCCCAGCGCGGCGCCCGCGAGACCGTGCCGGCGACGAAATTGACCACCGCGCCCAGGTGGCTCACCAGCGGTGTGCGCAGGCGCGCCAGGTTGTGCTGGATCCAGGCCTGGCCTTTCTTGGCGCCCAGCGCCACCACCAGGAAATCGGCCTGGCTGTCGTTGATCTGCGCGATGGTCGCAGGTTGGCTCATCTCCTCGATGCTACCGAATCCCGGCGAGGCAAAGCCGGCACTGCGCATGCCCGAGGATGTGGCATTGAGTTGTTCGTGCGCCGCCTGTGCCACCCCCGGCGGGCCACCGAAGAAGAACGCCTGCAGCGGCGCCTGGCCCGCCTGCAGAGCCTGCTCGCGCAAGGCCTGGAACAGGCTGGAGCCGGCCACCCGCTCCTCGATCGGCAAGCCCAGCGCACGGGCGATCCACACCAGCGGCATGCCATCGGCGACCGACAGGTCGCTCTGCAGGACGGAGTCGCGGAAGGCCGCGTCGTCCAGGCAGGCCACGGCGAAATTGAGGTTGGGCGTCGAGAGGAAGCAAGGTCGCCGCTCGCGAGCGGCACGCTGCATGAGGCCGCTCGCCTGTTGCAGCGTGAGGCGATCGAAGGGCAAGCCGAGGATGCACCAGAGATCGCGCGAAAAGTCTGGTACCTGAGCAGGCAACTGCGGCGTGGCCGATGCGGATTCGGACGCAGCCGGATCTATCGAACGCTGCTTGACTTCATCAGGGATTTTTACGTTATTCAGAATCACGTTTTGACCTTACCCATTCGACCTGGCGATTGAACATGAACTTGACGTACAAAGGCAGCTTGCGCGCGGCATAGCCAAAGGCCTGTGCCAGCTCGCGCAGGCTGATGACCTGGCGCCCGAAGCCGGACCAGGCCAGCAGCACGGCCACACCGATGGCGCCCAGAACCACGCTGGCCAGCAGCAGCGGCCAGCCCCATGCCGATACCAGCCACACCAGTGCCGCCACGATCCAGGCGGCCGCACCCAGCATCACCAGCAAGGCCAGGGGTGGCACGCACAGGTCCAGTGCCAGCGCGGCCAGTGCGCCATTTCCACTCCCCAGTGCCGCAACCAGCAGGCGCGGCACGTAGCCCAGGATGACGCTGAGATGGCCATGCTCCCAGCGCGTGCGCTGCGTGGTCGCGCCGCTGTCGCTGCCGGGGAAGTAGCTGTAGACCAGGGCCTGCGGGCAGAACAGCGGGGCCTGCCCGGTGCGGGCCAGGTCCACGCCCAGCTTCATGTCCTCGACGATGTGGCCGGTGGCCAGGTCGACCTGGCCGATCTGCCGCCATGAGAAGGCCATGCCGGTGCCCATCAGCTGGCATGGCAGGCCCAGCTTCTGCCAGCCCAGCGGGCGCACCAGGTTCTTGACCACCCAGGCGAACTCGGCAATCCTGCGCAAGCTGCCCGCACCGGCTGGCGTATGCATGAGGTACAGCGCCTGCGCCGGCCGGCCGCTGCGCCAGCAGGCGCGCGCGATGGTGTCCAGCGCACCGTCGCCCAGCAGGCAATCAGCATCGACCACGATGAGCACCTCGGGCGGATCCTGGGCCAGCTGGCGCATGCCGTGGTCCAGGGCATAGCCTTTTCCGCGCAAGCTGTCGTGGAAGCGTTCGCTCACCTCGGCACCGGCCTGGCGGGCGATGGCCGCCGTGGCATCGCTGCAATTGTCGGCCACCACCAGGACACGATCACCATCCACTAGTTGTACACGGATGCCAGCCAGCACCTCGGCAATACCGGCAGCCTCGTTGTGCGCCGGCACCAGTACCGCCACGCGTGGCCGCTCCGGGCTCGCAGGCGTGGCGCGTGGCGCGGCCCAGCGCGCCGCCAGCACCTGCACCAGCAGCACCAGCGCGGGAACGGCCAGCAACAGCAGGACCAGCATCAAAAGAATTTGCAATAGCAGGATCATCGTCAAACTTTCTTTGTCTCATGCCTCGACGGCCGTCGTTTGGAGAGCTCATCGTCGAAAAGATTCCTCACGATGAGAACTAACAAATCCGGTCGTCAACTGACTTGACTGATTGCTACCAGCCCAGCTGGAACCGGCACAATCCAGGCCTATACTGCAAGAGGACCTGGTACATTGGCGCCAGTAAAACTAACAAAACCAGTCGAGCCACCTTGTCTTTACATCACCTCAAAGGAACGCTGATGCCAACTCCATCTCGCGCGCTACGACTTCTTCCCGCACTGGCCGTGCTCGGGGGCCTGACCACCGCCACACCTGCCAGGGCGGACGACTGGGGCAGCTATACCAAGCCCTTCGCCGCCGACTCACTGTGGAACAGCCGCCCGGTCAATCCCAGCTTCGCAGCGGACGTGGTGCCGACGTCCACCTATTTCCCGGCCATCACGGCCAGTGCCTATTCGACCGGCATGTTCCTGGCTTCGCCCCAGGATCCGCCGGTGACCGTGACCGGGGCCGCCGGCAGCAAGGGCTTGTTCAACACCGATGACGAGGGTTTCCACGACGTCACCCTCCCGCACTGGCCCGCCTCGGCCAAGCCGGCGCCGGGTTCCGACGGTCACGCCGACATCGTCGACCCCACCACCAACATCATCCATTCCTTCTGGCAGTTGAAGCAGGTCGGTACCCAATGGACCGCCGTCCAGTATTCCTGGACCCGCCTCAATGGCCGTGGCTGGCCCGATCCCGCGCACTACTACCAGGGCGCACGCGCCACCGGCGTGCCAGCCTCGGGCGGGCTGATCCGGATCCATGAGGTGCAGCAGAAGCCGGCCTACTACCCGCACGCGCTGGCCATGTCACTGACCTTCAATGGCCTCTCGGCCAATCCGACCTACGTGTTCCCGGCCACCTCGGCCGATACCAATGCCGCCAAGCTCAACAGCGGCGCCTTCCCGGAAGGATCGCTGGTGATGCTGCCGCCGGACTTCGACACCAGCAAGCTTACCGATCCCGAACTGCGCCGCATCGCCGAGACCTTGAAGCGCTACGGTGCCTACATCGTCGACGCCAATACCGGCACGCCCTTCGTCATCTATGTCGAGATCGGGGCCTCCTACAACCTGCATCCGAACGGCTGGAACAACACCGCCGCCGCCGAACTCCAGGTCATCCGCGCCGGCCTGCGCCGGGTCACCGGTGCGACCGGCTGGGTCGATGGCAATGGCAAGAGCTTCACGCCCAACCAGAACCTGAACCTGCTCTCCATGCGCGGCAACTGGACCCAGCAATCCGGCAGCACCCTGGGTCGCTACAGCTCCTGGGACCAGGCCGTGGTCTTCCCGGCCACCAGCACCGTCTCCGAGGTCGTCAACTACGGCAACCGCGGCATGAATGCCGTCACCTGGGCCAAGCCGGTCAAGGGCGCCAGCTACAAGCTCACGGCCCGCACGACCGGCGGCGGCAAGCTGCGCTTCACCGTCTATGACCAGGCCGTCGGCAAGACTGCCGTCGACACCGGCTACCTCGACAACGGCCAGAGCACGACCTTCACCTGGACCGCCACCACCCCTGCCCTGGTGCTCTACGCCCGCAGCGGCGGCACCGGACAGGCATCCAACGTGGGCGGCGAGCTGATCAAGGCCGACTGATCCCGACCCAGCTGCCCTGCCCGACCAGGCCCCACCTTCCACCGGAAGGCGGGGCCTTTCATTTCACGGTGCCGCCGCCATTGCCGGCAACAGGCCACGCGCTTGCATCTGTTCCAGCAACAGGCGCGACGCCGACAGGCTGATGTGCTGGTTGTCGTTGTAGAGATAGGCATCGCCCAGCTTGGCCATGCACTTTCCCTGCTGGCAGAACAAGGGCTGCGGATCGAAGAAGCTCACCTGCGGATGCTGGCGCTGCAGCTCGGCCACGGCAGCGTCATACTGCTGGCGCAGGGCATGATGCTCGGCCTCGGTATAGCCGCACTCGCGCGCCTGGCCGTCGCCGAAGCGGCTCACGCAGGCATGCGGATCGAGCTTGAGATAAGGCACATCCGGCACGAACACCACGCGCTTGCCGGCCTTCTGGAATGCCTCGATCAGCGCCCCATAGCCGGACAGGAAGGCCTCGCGCTTGCTCAGCGTGCGCCCGCCCTGCTGGTATTCGGATCCCTGCGCCAGGTCTTCGCGCGGATAGGCCGCACTGATGACCACGGTCTGGATGGAAGGCAGGCGCCGGGCCGCTGCAATGGCCTCGTTGGCGATGGCGGTGCAGTTATTGGCCCAGCGCAGCAGGTGCGTGGGCGTATAGGGCAGATTGGGGTACACGCGGCAAGCATGGCCGGCCACCATCATGGCCGGCATGTTGACGTCGCCCGAGAAGATCGCCGAATGCAGCGCCATGACGTGGCTGTCGCCCACGAACAGGGTGCGCGGCGCAGCAGAGTTGGACAGGCAGACTTCCTCGTCCACGCCGGCCATGCCATTGTTGCGCTCGCAGCTGCCATCGGAATTGCGCGAGCCCTCGAAGAGATCGCTACGGCCCAGATAGTCCAGCTTCTGGTTGATGCCACGCTCCTCGAAGCCCCCCTTGAGATAGACCGCCATCCCGCCCAGGCCCACGGCCACGTTGATGGCCAGCATTACCAGCACGATACGGCGATGGCCGGAGTGACGCAGTGGCCGCTCGATGTAGCGGTAAGTCAGCCAGGACAAGAGCAGCGCCCCGGCCACGGCCGCCCCCCGCCACGACGGCGCTGCGCTCTCGCCTTCGATGATGGTGGCAAAGGCCAGCAGCGGCCAGTGCCACAGGTACAGCGGGTAGCTGATCAAGCCCAACCCGACCATGCCCCGGCTGGCCAGCACGCGGCGATTGAACCAGGCCTGCGGCCCGGCCGAGAGTAGCAGGAAGGCGCCCACGGCCGGCAGCAAGGCCCACCATCCAGGGAAGGCGCGCTGACCATCCAGCAGGACAAAGCCCGCCACCAGCAAGGCCAGGCCCAGCCACGATTGCAGGTTCTGGTGGCGGTGCGTGAGCTCCTGGCGGTGCAGATGGAGATAGGCCAGCGCCCCACCGATCATCAGTTCCCAGAAGCGTGCCAGCGGCGAATAGAAGGCCGCGCTCTGGTCTTGGCCGATCAGGTAAAGGTTGACGCCGAAGGAGACCAGTCCGATCACGCCCAGGATGCGCAGGAAACCCCAGCGGCGCTTGTACACCAGCGCCAGCAGCAGCGGCCAGAACAGGTAGAACTGTTCCTCGATGGCCAGGCTCCAGAGGTGCAGCAGCGGCTTGGTCTCGGCGGAATTGTCGAAATAGCCGCTCTCGCGCCAGAACAGGAAATTGGAAATGAAGGTGGAACCGCCAAAGAGATGCTTGCCCAACTGCTTGTATTCGTCGGCAAAGAGCACGAACCAGCCCGCCACCAGGCACAGCGACATCACCGTCATCAGTGCCGGGAAAATGCGCCGCACCCGCCGCACATAGAAATCGACGATGCTGAAGCGGCCATGCTCCAGGTTCTTGAAGAGGATCAGCGAGATCAGGTAACCCGAGATGACGAAGAAGATATCCACGCCGATGAAGCCGCCCTCGAACCACGCCGGGAAGGCATGGAAGAGCACCACCGAACCGACCGCAATGGCACGCAGGCCATCGATGTCGGGCCGATAGGCGGGATGCAGCGAGGGGGCAGGCGTGGCGTCGCGCGCACGCTCTCCTGCCATTCCCCCCGGGTGGCGCTGCAGGTCTGCCGGTGGTCCGGCGTCATTGTTCTTGGTCAAGAGCACTGGTGGCTGTTCCTTATCAGTGGTGGACACTAGCGAAACCGGGCGCGCACCCGGCGCAGGGGCGCATCGATGAAGCGATCGACTGCCATCGCGAAGGCCAGCGACAACAACAAGGCGACCGCGATGTTGAGAGCGGCATTGCCGGAGACCCAGTCGACATTGCTCAGCAAGACCTCATGCGAAAGATAGATCGAGTAGGAATAGATACCGATGCGCTGTACCCAGCGCAGGTTGAGCAGCCGGAACGGGAAGCTGCGCGGGTGCGACACCGAGTAGAAGAACAGCGGCATCAATGCCAGCCCCTGCAGTGAATAGCGCAAGGTCTCGCGAAACACGCCATCCCTTACCACCAGCGTGGCCAGCAGCAACACGATAGCCAGCGTGACACTGGCGACACGCACGGCCGGCTTCTGCAAGACGGCATGCAGCGTGGGCGGCACGCTCAGCAGCGCCAGGATGCAGCCGAACAGGATGGAGTCGATGCGGGTGTCGGTGGCGTAGTAGGTGCGCTCCATCGACACCCCCGCATGCAGCACCAGCGCGTAGCGCCACAGCAGCACCAGCACGCACAGGCCAGCCAGGTAGAGCGGGATCTTGCGGTGGTCGACGCGGCGCATCAGGAGGATGAACAGCGCCGGGAAGACGAAATAGAAATGCTCTTCCACCGCCAGCGACCAGAACACCCCGGTTCCCTGCGGCAGGGTATGGCCGTTGTCGAAGAACAGGGCGTAGTAGTTGGCAAAATAAAATAACTGTGCAAAGAACCCCGACCAGGAGGCGTTGCCGGTAAAGAGGCCGTAGTGGGTCAGGCCATAGGTCAGTACCAGCACCAGCAGCAGTGGCGGTGTCAGGCGCAGTACACGACGTAGGTAGAAGTGACGGACATGGATGCCCTGGCTGGTCGAGAATTCGCGCGCCAGCAAGGTGGTGATCAGGTAACCGCTGAGGAAGAAGAAGATGGTCACCCCCAGCCCGCCCGGCACAATGCGCCCCAGCCCGGCATGGCTCAGGAAGACGATGGCGATGGCCACGGCGCGCCAGCCATCCAGCGAAGGGATGTCCTTGTGCTGGGTGTGGACCATGCTGAGCGCCTGCCAGCCACCGGCGGTGGCGCTGTCCGGGTAGAGGGTACGCGCCAGCCTCATTGCGCCCCTCCCGCCGGCGCGGCCACCCCCAGTGCCTGGGCTTGCGGCGCGGCATGGGCCTGGAACAGGCGCGCCAGCTTGCCGGCCTCGACATTGATCGAGTGCCGCTCCACGGCACGCAACTGGGCGGCCTGCCCCATGCGCGTCAACTGCTCAGGCGAGGCGTCCAGGCAGGCCTGCATGGACTGCACCAGGCGCTCGATATCGCCCGCCGGGAACAGCCAGCCATTCTCGCCATGGATCACCAGTTCCGGGATACCCGCAATGTAGGTGGTCAGCACTGGGCGACGCAGGGCCATGGCCTCCATGATCACCACCGGCAAGCCTTCGGCAAAGCTGGGCAAGACCATGGCGCGTGCGGCCAGCAATTCCTCGCGCACCTGCTGGCTGCTGATCCAGCCGGTGATGCGCACCTGCTGCTGCAGGCCGTGATGGGCAATGCGCTCTTCGATCTGGGGCCGCATCTCGCCGTCGCCGGCCAGCACCAGTTCAAACGCGATGCCGCGCCGCTGCAATTGCGCCGCCGCTTCGACCAGCAGCAGCTGGCCCTTCTGCTCGCACAGGCGGCCGATGCACACCAGACGTGGCGCCAGCGCCGGCAGGATCGGGGCGCCGGCATAGAAGCCGCGCTCCAGACCGCAATGGACAATGGCGATCTTGTCCCAGGCACCCTGCTCCACCCAGCGATACAACTGGCTGCGGCAGAACGAGGTGATGGCGACGGTGAAGGCGGAACGGCGGATCTTCTCATCCAGGCCGAGAGCAATGGGCTTGTCGAACTCTTCCGGGCCATGCACCGTGAAACTGTAGCTGGGTCCGCCCAGGCATTGGGCCAGCATCACGATCTCGGCCGAGTTGGTGCCGAAATGGGCGTGGATGTGACGCACGCCGGCTGCCGCGCACCACTCCACCACCTGTGCCGCTTCAGCCAGGTAGACCAGGTGATACGGCAAGGCGCGCTCGCCGCGCGCGGCCATGCGCACAGCCAGTTTCAGGGCCGACCAGAAGTGCCCGGGCCGGGCCGTCAATTGGCGCATCAGCGGCGCCATCAGGCCACGCACCCCCTGCCGCAACAGATAGCGGGTACGACTGCGCTCGGCGCGGTCATCCTCGTCGACCACCTCGGCATCCCAGCCACGCAAGGCGATGCGCAGCACCTCGAAGCCCTGTGCCTCCACCGCCGCGATCTCGCGACGGATGAAGCTGTGGCTGACCTTGGGATACTGGTTGACGAAATAGGCGATGGGCGTAGGCATAGGCAATCGTGGTCAGGTTGGGGTCAGACGGTATCGGGCTGGCGCAGGCCGGGCATGGCGGCGCGATGCAGGCGCCGCGTCTTGCGCTGCGCCAGTTCCTGCTGGTAGGCCTCGCTGTTGATGTAGACCGAGCAGCCCATGCCCAAGAGCAACCAGAAGTACCAGTTGAAGGCCAGGTAGGACAGCAGGTTGTCGGAGGCCGAGACCACCAGGTATTCCACCAGCGTGCAGATCAGGATGGCCGCGCCCAGGCGGTCCAGCGCGTAGAGCTTCATCAGCTTGCGCAGCACCATGTAGAAGATGCTCAGGTAGGCCAGCATGCCGACCAGGCCGGTATCGAAGAACCATTGCACGAACACGCTGTGCGCGCCCCACTTGGTCTTGCCGGCCAGCGGGAAGAACACCTGCGAGTAATAGGGGAAGGATTCCACGCCATAGCCGGTCAGGTAGTGTGTGGGCGACATCCACTTCAGGCCGGACTCCCACAGGTAGACGCGCCAGGCAAACGAATTGAGCTTGGCATAGGTCTGCACCGTATTGCCGCTGTCGAGCTGCATGAGGCGCTCTTGCACGCTGGGCACCAGCATGGCCAACAACGGCAGGATCGCCAGGTAGATCAGGTAGCGCCGTTCGAACATCACGCCATACAGCAGGAACATCATGAAGCAGGCAATCCAGGCGCTGCGCGTCTGCGTCAGCAGCAGCAGGCCGAACAGGCCCAGCAGGTAGCCGATGAGGACGAAACGGCTGAACTGGCCGATCTTGAAGGTGGCACTCTTGAGCACGTACAAGCCCAGCGAGATCACCAGCGTCAGGTAGAAGGCCAGGATATTGGGGTGGCCGAAGGTACTTTGCAGCCGGAAGTTGGCCAGCCCGCCGCGGGCATACAGCCCCACGCTGACCACGCCATAGAGCGCCGGTACGATGGAGGAGGCAATCATGATCTTGACCATGCTGCGGAAATCCTCGGGCGTGCGCACCACATAGAAGGCACAGACGAAGACGGCGAAGTAGGAGCACAGCGAGAGCACGATCTTGATGGCCGCGCCACGGTCCGGCGAGATCAGTACGCCAGCCGCGGCCACGGCCAGCAAGACCAGCCAGGGCACGGCCATCCAGCGCGGCAATTGCTTGGGCTTCTCGACCACGAAGAGGAAGGCGATCAGGATGATGAGCGCGTTGATGGCCGCGCCCAGGCCCAGCGACATGGCACCGCCGCTACCCACCCGGGTGGACTCCAGCACGATGTCACCCGAAGCGCGGAACAGGAAGATCAGCAACAGCAACAGACGGCGGTTGAAGATGAACAAGGCGCCCAGCACGAACAGGGCCGGCAAGGCCATCAGGCGCCCCACGCTGTCGCCCAGCAAGGCAGCGGCCACCGGCAGCGCCATGCCCACCAGGATGGCGATGAAGACAGCGGCGGCCAACAGCAGCCATTGGCTGGAATCCAGGGAATATCGTTTCATGCTCAAGTCCTATGCACGTGCCCAGGAAAAAAATCGTCGGGGCTCAGGCCGGTACCAACAGGCCCGGCTTGCTCTTGCGCAGCGCCGCTTCCAGGTCTTGCAGGAAGCGCTGCTGCAGTTCGTAGGCGGCGCCAGCCTCGGCACGGTCAGTGACCAGGCTGGAGGCGCGTACCAGGATGCCGTCGGCAATGCGTCCCTGCATGCCCTGCCGGAAAATCGTCGTGCGTGCCGCCAGGCCACCCACCGGCATGGCGTCACCGATGCGCACCCAGTAACTGACCGGCTCCAGGCGATCGCCATTGCGCGCCAGGAAGCGGCGGCCCTGCACGGTACTGCCGTCGGCCATGCGCAGCGCCAGCGGCTGGCGATCGGCCAGCGTGAAGCCCTGGGCCGCATAGCAGACCTCGGGCGGATGGATCTTCACGTCCTGCATCTGTTCATGGGCGTACGCCAGCGCCAGCATCACCTGCTCGCCGCGACGGTTGACGTAGGTACGCGCCAGTTCGTCGTCATAGGGTTGCTCGGCGCTGTGGCCGCCGCCCTCCTGCAGGGCGGTGCCGATCTGCAGGTAGGGCGATGGCACGGCGCGCCAGTCGCCAAAACGCTCAGGCACGAAGGTGGAAAACGGCGCGCTCTTGACCATGGTTTGCTCATGCGGTGCCAGCGCACGGGCGGTCGCCACCGACACCAACATGCCGGCCATCACCAGTGCCGCCAGCGGCAGCTGCAGGGCAAAGCGGCGGTCTTCGCGCAAGGGGGGCGATGCGTGCTTGCGCGCTGGAGCTGACACTGCCGAGGCCAGCGGCATGGCCACTCCGCGCCACTGTGCATGGCGCATGGCGACCCAGCGCAGCAGGCTGTCCAGGCCGATGATCAGGCCCAGCGCCACGAAGAACAGCAGCATGCCGGCGAATCCATGCAGGAAGCCCTGCCCGGCCGCATCACCGAGGTAGTAGGTGATCAGCGCCAGCACCACCACCCGCACCGTATTGGCGGTGAAGGAGACCGGTACGATCAGCAATGCCAGCAGGCTGTTGCGCAACCACGAGGGATGGCGCACCAGGTTCATGTACAGCAGCCCCAGCGCCTCCAGCGTGAACAGCGAATTGAGGCCGGCGCAGGCGTCCGCCACCAGCAGTTGATAGGGACCGATGGTGATGACCACGCCACTGCGCGCCACCGGATAGTCCATCAGGCGCAACAGGGACTCGGCGGCATGGGAAACACCGATCTTCAGTGGCTGCGTGAGCAGGTCCACCACCGAGGCCGGCAAGGGCACCATGAAGAGCATGAAGAAGAACGCGAACCACAGGCGGCGGCAAGTCCCCACCCCATAGACCAGCAGCACGATGCCCACCAGCAGCGGGATCAGCGAGCCGGCTTCCATGAACAGCACCGTCTGGGCGCGCCCCAGGGCAAAGCAGGCCAGTGCCAGCAGCACGACCAGGGTGCCCGCCACGGGGGCTGGACGGCGTTCGATCAGGCCTTCCTCGCGCAACTGTCGCACCCGCACACCCAGGTAGCAGCACGCCACCACCAGCACGATGGGGCCGTGGGCATTGCGCTCGCTGCGCCAGACACCCTGCAGCAGGTCGATGAAGCTGGGCAGGTACATGGCGGCCAGCCCGAGCGCCACCAGCAGCCACGGCATCCAGTGCGCATGACGCTGCTGCAGCGGGTAGGTGGTCTGTTCGAGGCTCATGGTCGGCGCTGGTCCAGGGCGGTCAGAACTCGTTGAGCACGCTGCCCACCACCATCACGCGGGCGTCGGCCAGGCTGTCGGTGAGGCTGCGCACGGCAGCGATGTGGCTCACGTTCTTGCGCACCACCATCAATGCCGCACCGGAGCGCCCCGCCACCATCTGGGCGTCGGCACAGTCGCTGCCGGCGGGCGTATCGATGAGAATCACGTCATAGCTGGGCGCCAGCTGCTGCAGCAGTTGCGCAAACGGCGGGCGTCCGAGCAGCTCCTGCGGATTGGGCGGGGTCGGGCCGGAGGGCATCACCGACAGGTCGATCAGCGCCGGGATGCGCTGGATTGCCTCGGCCGCGCCGGCACGGCCGGCGATGACGGCCGACAGGCCGTTGCGGTTGTCCAAGCCGAACAGCTCGTGCTGGCGCGGATGACGCATATCGGCGTCGATGAGCAAGGTCCGTTCACCCAGCTGGGAGAACACCACCGCCAGGTTGGCGGCCAGGAAACTGCGCCCCTCGCCCCGTCCCGGGCTGGTCACGGCCAGGGCCTTGTGGCCGAGATCGGCATCGAACCAGCGCAGCATCAGCTGGCTGCGCAGCGCGCGCAGGGTTTCCACCTGGGCGCTGAAGGGATTGTAGGCGGCCACCACCGTCTCGCTGACGCGGCTCTCGCCCTTCATCAGGTAGGGGTAGTCGAACTGGCGCGACAGCGCCTGGTCGATATCGGCCTGGGTCAAGAGGCCCAGCTGGATGGCGGCGTCGCCAAAGCGCATGCCGCGCTCGCGCTGCAGGCGCAGGATGCGCTCGGCCTTGTCCGGGGTGAGCTTGCCGACGTCGATCAAGATCGCGCCGATGGAGCGGTTGGGCAAGGCATCTTGTTCCTTGCTGTTGATCAGGGTAGCGGTATCCATGTGATTGACCTCTGCGTGTTCTTGACGTGATGAAACGACGATGCTCTCGGGGACTGCGGCGAACGGACTCATGCGGGTGCCGAGCCGGCATCTCGGCCCAGGCCCAGGCGGCGGTCACGCCCCTTCTGGGCAGTCGGACGGGCAATGCTGCCCAGCACCGGCAGGCCCAGGCCTTCGACCAGGTCGGCTTCGGAGCGCACGCGGCGATTGAGCAGTTCCAGGCCCAGGGCTGCCATCACGCCCAGCACCAGGCCCACGAACATGGCCAGCGCCAGGTTGAGTAGCAGGCGCGGGCTGGAGGGTGCGGTCGGCGGCATCGCCGCGGCCAGGATGGCAATGTCGGACTGGTTGGACTGCCCTTCCAGGTTGGTCTGCATGAAGCGCTGGGCGGTCAGCTCATAGGCACGCTGGGCGCTGTCGAGGTCACGCGAGAGCACAGCCAGTTCGTCGCGGGTGCGGTTCAGGTCCAGTACCTTCTGCTTCTGTGCGTTGAAATCGCCACGGATCTCGGCTTCGCGCTTTTGCAGGATGCTGGCATTGGTCGCCACGCTGGCCGAGGTGGATGAGATGGCCGCATTCAATTGCGCACGCAACCCATCGACTTCGGCCTTGGCGTTGAGGTAATCCGGGTGGTTGGTACCCAGGCGCTTGGCAGCCTGCTCGAAGCGCGCCTCCGAGGCCGCCAGGTTGGCCTTGAGGTTCTGCACCAGCGGATTGGCATTCACGTCCGGCGAATTGCTGGCGCTGCCGGCCGCCTGGCGTCGCGACTGCGCCTCGGCCAGCGCGCCCTGGGCCGCCACCAGCTGGGTGGAGAGGTCGTTCAAGCGATTGCTTTCCACGTCCACGCGGTTATCGAGGTTGGTGATGCCGTGCTCCTGCTGGTACTTGGAGAGCTTGGCCTGGGCTTGCTCGTAGTTGTCGCGCAGCACCTTGACCTGGTCGTTGAAGTAGGCCGAGGCCTTGCGGGTGGGATCGAGCTTCAACTGCATGCTGACCTGCTGGTAGGCCTCGGCAAAGGCATTGGCCATGGTGGCCACGATTTGCGGATCGCGCCCCTTGTAGGTGATATCGATCACGCTGCTGTCACGCGAGGCTTGCGCATCGAGATCATTGAGCAGGATGCCGGCCAGCCAGTTGCGGATATCCAGCTGGCTGTCGCTGTTGGCATAACTCTCCTTGACTTTCGGGTCCTGGGCCAGCTTGAGGTTGTCCACCACCGCCAGCGCCGTGCTGCGGCTGTTGATGATGTCCACCTGGGTCGGCATGTAGCCCGGCAGGGCCTGGGCTGTCACCATCTGGCCGGTCACCGGATCGGTGGCCTTGTAGTTCAGCACCACCGACGAGGTGGCCTTGTATTTCTTGGTGGCCAGCAGGCTCACCACCAGGGCCGCGGCCACGGTGACGCCGAAGATCAACAGGATGATCCTGAGATGGGCCCGCAAGATCAGCAGGAACTGGGATAGGTTCATGGGAATACTCCTGGCAAATGCTGCCGAAAAAGGTGGACCGGATAGCTCTGCAATGGACGCGCGCGCCCGGTCAGAACCAGCTTTCCTTGACGTAGACGATATCGTCGGCCTGCACCGGATCGTCCTTCTTCACGCTCAGTTCCTGCAGTTCACCGTTGGCATCGCGGCGCTTGACCTTCAGGCCGCGCTCGGTGCCGCGCGGGGTCAGGCCGCCACCCAGCGTGAGTGCCTGCAGCACGGTGGTGCCGCGCTCCAGCTTGTAGGCACCGGGACGCTGCACCTCGCCGTAGATGTAGAAGCGCAGGTAGCGTTCCACATAGACCACGTCATTGGGGCCCACCGAGGGCAGCTCGGTGGTATCGCCGTTGTGGGTGATGGCATAGATGTCGACCAGGGTGCGGGTGACCTTGCCGTTCTCGGTATGGACGATGGTGATGGTGTCGCCGCCATCGGGGTTGACACCACCGGCCAGGGCGATCACGTCGGCCACGTTGCGCTTGCCATCGAGCGGATAGCGGCCGGGCTTGTAGACCTGGCCCAGTACCGAGATCATCTGGCTGGCCGGGGCCGTTACCAGGATGTTGACCTGTGGATTGACCAGGTAGCCGCCCTGCTTGAGCAGGCCGGCGATCTTGCGTTCAGCCTGGGACGTGGCCAAGCCGCCGACCTTGACCTCGCCGATGAGCGGATAGCTGATCAGGCCAGCCTCGCTGATGCGGGTTTCCAGGGTCAGGTCCTGGCTGCCGTAGACGTTGATGCGGATCACGTCACCCGGCCCCAGCGGAATATCCTCGGCGCGGGCGCTGCCGGTGAAGGCCAGCATGGCGATCAGCAAACCTGCAAGCATTAGCAAAATTTTTCTCATGATTGTTTTGACTCCGGAGTTATGCCTGTTCGGCCTGGTTCGAATTTCCTGTGCTGCGCATGATGGGAGTGCTCACCTGCCAACTCACTTGAGCACGCTGGCCTGGCCGGCAGGGGCGGCTACGGCCACGGGCGTGGCATGGCTGTCCTTGAGCGCCTTGGCCGAATCGAAGTAGACGATCCTGGCATCGGACTTCAGCCTTGCCACGGCCTGCTCGGTGATCTCGCCCTGGCGCTGGTTGAAGAGCATCTGCTCGATCGGCTGGGCCGCGGCCGCGCGTGCGAGCGGCGTACTCCTGACGTCGGCCAGCGCGGCCAGGATGGCGGTATTGCCTTCATTGACGATGAAGAGCTGGCCCCGCTCCATCTTCTTGACGCCCTCCAGCATGGGGGCCGGCAAGTCCATCGACGACCTGCTCGCCTGCAGGCGGGTAAAGGGGATGTGCTGCTTCTGCAGCCAGGCCGCCACGTCCTCCAGCGGCCGCACGCCGACCATCATCTTGTTGAGCTCTTCACTGACGCTGGCCTTGTCGATGACCAGCTCGGCGAAATCGAACTGCTGGCGCTGTGCGAACCAGTCGGGGTGCTGGTCATAGAAGGCATTGATATCCTGCTGGCTGGGCCGGCCCGGCTTGGCCAGCTTCATCTGCACATAGCTTTGTGCCAGCACCAGGTCGCGTGCGCGCTCCATGTCGGCCAGTACGGTGGGATTGTTATCGAGCTTTTCCTTACGGGCCGCATTGACCAGCAGTTGTCGCGTCACCAGTCCGTCCAGCAACTGCTTGTCGGCCTCGCGCGCGGCGCCCTTGCCCAGTTCGGCGTTGATCTGGTGGATGGTGATTTCCCGGCCATCCACGCTGGCCAGGGCCTGGCCGGACGACACCGGTGCATCCCTACCACAGGCGGCCAGCATCCCCAGCATCAGCAGGGCTGCGCCCGCCTTGAGCCAACGTGCGGCTGCCAGCGAGAGGGTGAGTCGGTCTGCTCTAGTCATGTTCTTCGGTGTCCTGAAAGGCTTGCGTCATGGGGAGATTCAATAGGCGTTTTCCCGCCTCAGCACCAGGCGCACGGTCTGCACGATGATCCAGAGATCGAAGCTGAGCGACCAGCGGCGCAGGTATTCGAGGTCGAACTCGATGCGCGCCTTCATCTTGTCCAGCGTCTCGGTCTCGCCGCGCAAGCCATTGACCTGGGCCCAGCCGGTGATGCCGGGCTTGACCTTGTGGCGCAGCATGTAACCCTTGATCTGCTTGCGGTACAGCTCGTTGTGGGCCACTGCGTGTGGACGCGGGCCGACGATGCTCATGCGTCCCTGCAGCACGTTGACGAACTGCGGCAATTCATCCAGCGAGGACTTGCGCAGGAAGCCGCCGATCTTGGTCAGGCGCGCATCGCCCTTGGTGGCCTGCTGCACGTTGGCACCGTCTTCCAGCACGGTCATGGAGCGGAACTTGTAGACCACGATCTCTTCGCCATCGAGGCCATAGCGGCGCTGCTTGAAGATGACCGGCCCGGGCGAGGTCGCCTTGACGCAGATGGCGATCACCATCAGCACCGGCAGCAGCATGAGCAGGATGACGGTGGCCAGCAGCACGTCGCTGACACGCTTGACGAAATTGTTCATGCCCGTAAACGGCGTCTCGCAGATGGCCATCACGGCCATGCCGCCGACGTAGTCGAAACGCGCCTGGATCAGGTTGAAGACATAGATGTCCGGCACGAAGTAGATCGAGGCCGTGGTGTCCTGCAGCTCGTCGATCATCTGCAGCACGCGCGGCTGGGCCGAGATCGGCATGCTGATGTAGACCATGTTGATGTTGTGCTTGCGCACGTAGGCGGCGACGTCACCCATCTTTCCCATCAGGGGGGTGAAGGTCCCCTGTGGCTGACGACCGATCTCGCGGTCATCGAAGAAACCCATCAGGCGCACCATCAGCGCCGGATAGTTTTCCATGCGCTCGGCCAGCTTGAGCGCCGCCGGGTTGACGCCGATGATGATGGCCTTGCTGACCTCGCCCTTGACGTGCAGGTCGCGCATGACGCGCGAGGCGGCATATTGCGACACCAGCAGGCCCACCGGCGTACCCACTACCCAGGCCCCGATCACGCCTGGTGCGAACTGCTGGTAGAACTCGCAGACATAGCCGATCACGCCCAACACCGCCACCACCGCCACCCAGTCGATGACGATGGGCGCCAGCAGGCGCGGCCCCTTGGGATTGCGGCGCAGGCGGCGCTCATGCAGCTCGGAGAAGAAATAGGAGCTGATGAAGAAGCTCATGATCGCCAGCACCCAGTAGTCGCCACTGAAGGGCAAGCCGTGCAATCGCACCAGCACCCACAGATAGGCCACGATCATGGCCGGCTCAAGCAGGCGCTTGAAGACCATGACGATCACATTGGGCTTGACGTTCACCAGGGGCAAGGTATCGCGGATCTCATTCATTTTGGGGGCCTCAGAACTCATAGCGCGTAGTCAATGCAATTCCGTTGGAGACATAGCCATAACCGGCGATGTTGGAACTCGAATCCTCGCGGTAGATGGCGGCCATCAGCGACCACGACCGCAGTGGCGCATAGGTGATGCCAACGCTGTACTTCTTGTACGTATCCTTGCGATCCGACGGCGTCACGCCGGTCACGACGGCGGCGCCGTTGTAGTTGCGGCGCTGGTAGTCGATGGCGGCATCCAGCCGGATCTTCTCGGTGGCGCGCCAGCGGCTGGCCAGGCTCAGGCCATCGGTCAATGCATAGTTGGCATCGATGTCGCTGACGCCACCGATTTCGCGGTACAGGTTCATCGAGAAGGCGGTCTTGGCCGAGACTTCCCAATCGGTGATGAGGCGCGCATTGAAACCGCTGTAGTTGGCCGCACCGCCGGTGACGCGTTCCCGGCGCACATAGCCGCCGAGGAACTGGAACTTGGTCTTGTCGCTGTAGAGCCAGGAGATACGGGTCTTGAGTTCATCCTGGGTGAAGGAGTTGTTGATCTCCACCCCACTCACCAGCGCCGGTTCCGGGTAGTTGCCCCGGGTATGCCGGACCTGCAAGCCGGCCACACTGCCGCTGCGCGCGGTGTAGTCCAGCCCCATTTCGTAGATGTCCTGCGAAAAGCTGTTGTTCTGCAGGGAGGGCAGGTCATATCCCAGGCTGAAGCGCGAATACTGCCCGCGCACGGTCCAGTCCGGATGCAGCTGCCAGGCCGCCGTGGCATAGCGCGTCTGGGCGGTACGGATGTTCTTTTCCAGCACGCGCAGGTTCTGGAAGGGGGTCAGGCCCTGCGAATACACATAGCCCAGGTCCCCCGTGAAATGCTCTCCCAACGCCCAGCCCCAATACGCATTCAGATCACGCTGGTCGTTATTGAACTGCCTGAAGTTGTCAAAGGTGTTCTGCGTCAGACGCGCATCAAGCCGGATATGCTGGCGACTGAACATCCTGTCAAAACGCACCCCGCCGGCCGTGGAGTGGACATAATCCGACATTTGCGTGGTCCCCAGCGTGGCCTGGGCCTGGGCGGAATCTCGCAATCGCAGCAAATTGTCGTCATACAGAAGCGAGTACTGGACATAGGGCGTGAGCACCTGGTCGTCATCGTCCGCGCGAGCCTGGTGGCTGGCCATCAAGGCAAGCACAGCAAGGAGTTGCGCGCTGCTACGACGATTTAACCAACCATGTCTGTGCCATGCCATCTTTCCATTGTCCTTTCTTCTTAAATTCATCTTCTCAAACAGTGGTGATTTCCGGAGTCGGCATTGGTGCGTCGCAACAGAAAGCAGGTTTCATCATGCATCATTTTTGACACTGAATCAAAAAATATTTGTTGCCAAACGAAACAAGGTGTGCTAATGCAAAAACAGTGGTATTCCGTCAATCGGATAAGCACGACAAGTCTTGTAGGAAGACATGAAGTTTTGCCTTCACCCACGCCGACACGGGCGATTTCCATGAAAATTGATGAACTTGTCTTGCGATTTGAGATCAAGCTTCTCTTGCACTTTGGCTTTCGAGGAAAGCCCCCGCCCCTTACCGTTTTGGACGCATGCTGAGTTTCTTACCCGCTCCCTGGTGGCAGGGCATCAGTTTTTTCGGCGACAGCGCCTTCACCGTCCCGGGTGCCTGCGTGCTGGCCCTGTGGCTGGGACTCAATGGTCGCTGGCGCACGATGCTGCACTGGCTCCTGGCCTTTGGCGTGGCGATGATGATCGTGGTCATCAGCAAGCTGCTGTTCATGGGCTGGAATATCGTGCCACCCTGGCTGCCCGACTTCACGGGGATCAGCGGGCATTCGGCATCAGCCACCGCGTTCTACCTGGCGGTGGCATTGCTTCTGACGGAAGGCGGCAGTGCGCGCCAGCGAGGATGGGCGGTACTGCTGGCCGCGCTGCTGGCGGTGGCGGTGGGCGTGTCACGACTGGCGATCAAGGTACACTCCCCCTCCGAGGTCGCCACCGGGCTGACCCTGGGCGCGCTGGCGGCGGGATGGCTCTGGCGCCGCCTGGCGCCACAGGCCAAGGTCTTGCGCGGACGCCTCATCCTGGCGGCCTTTGCCACCTTCATGCTGATGGGCAGTGGAGGCCGCCCGGCCCCCACGCATCAATTGCTGCAACAGATCGCACTGGCGCTGTCGGGGCATGAGCGGGTCTATGAGCGCAGCACTCCCCTCTGAGACATAGCCCCGTGCAGGGACGAAAAAAAACGCCAGTGAATTCACTGGCGTTTTTTAGTATTCAGGCCGGCCGGGTCATGTACAGGGCCTGCGCATCGTAGCTACGCAATTTCTCGCGCAGTGCTGCCGGCACCTCGGGCAAGGCCTCGAAACCGCAGTTGTGCCAGTATGGCGCGGAGCCATGCACCGCCACCAACGCGGCGCACGCCACACCCTCGACCTGCATCAGCGCCAGCATGCGCTGCAGCAGCGACTGACCCAGCCCGGCGCCGCGCGCAGCGGGCAAGAGCGCCACGTCATGCAGGTAGAGGCAATCGGCTTGCGCATCGATTTCATGCAGGAAGCTGTCGAGCGCCGGCGGTTGCCCCAGGCGCGCCGGATGCAGGAAGGCATAGCCCAGCACCGCCTCAGCCCGCTCTTGCTGCGCAATCCAGCAGCCTTGCGGATACAGCGCAAGCCGCTCGGCAAACACTTCGCGACGTTCGAAGAAGCCGGCATGCACGATGGCGGCGACCGCCATCACCTCGTCGAGATCGGCTTCATGCATCGGCCGCCATGTCGCCTGCATATTATTTATATCCTTTATATTCTTTATCTCGTTTATCGATGTTCACCCCACCATGAAAAAAAACCGCTGGCAAGCAGCGGTTTTCAGAGGGACAGGTCGGGCAATGATTCAGGCCTGGACCCCGGCATCGGGACGCAGCACCTGCAGGATACCCTGCAACTCCGCACGTACCCGCTCGATGCCCTCTTCATCCAGGCTGATGGCCGGAGGCTGTGGCACCACCTCGATGACCTCGGGCTCGTTGCTACCGTCCAGCTTGTTGCGCGCACCACTGATGGTGAAGCCCTGCTCGTAGAGCAGTTCGCGGATACGGCGGATCAACAGCACTTCGTGGTGCTGGTAATAACGACGGTTGCCGCGACGCTTGACCGGCTTGAGCTGGGTGAACTCCTGTTCCCAGTAACGCAGCACGTGCGGCTTGACGCCACACAGCTCGCTGACTTCACCGATGGTGAAATAGCGCTTGGCCGGGATGGGCGGCAAGACGATTGCCGCTGGTTTGTTGACGCGATCGTTCATAGATTAGACGGACATTTCAACAACGTCACCGCTGGAAATCTCCACCATTTCCTTCAATTTCTGGCTGGCATGGAAAGTGACCACGCGCCTTGCCGTAATCGGGATTTCCTCGCCGGTCTTGGGATTGCGGCCAGGCCGTTGCGGCTTGTCGCGCAGCTGGAAATTACCGAAGCCGGACAGCTTGACGGCCTCGCCGCGCTCCAGGGCGTTGCGGATCTCGTCGAAGAAGGTTTCCACCATGTCCTTGGCTTCGCGCTTGTTCAGACCGACCTGTTCGAACAAAAGTTCGGCCAGCTCGGCCTTGGTCAGCGTGGGCAGGCTCTTGTCCGCCTGCGAGCGCGCCTGGGATTCCAGGACGGCGCGATGCAGGTCGGCATCCAGCACGGATTGAAATTCGTTCGAATTCACGTTGTTCATGGCGATGAATGACTAGGCCTCAACCGGTTCCGGTCTGTAATTATTTTTGCGCTCGCGGACATCACATCAGGCACGCAACCTGGCCCCGAGCTTGGCGCTCGCAGCGGCCACCAGTGCAGTCATCGCAAGGTCGACCTTGTCATCCTGAAGGGTGTTTTGAGTATCTTGCAAGGTGCAGCGGAACGCAAGGCTTTTTTCGTCGCTCTCCAATCCGCGGCCTTGATATTCATCAAATAAAACAAGGGCTTGCAAGATCGCGCAGGCCGGATTGGCGGCCTTCTCGGCGGCAAAGACGTCCAGCAATTGCTGGGCGCCCACGGCGTGCTTGACCACCAGGGCAATGTCGCGGCTCACGGCGGGGAACTTGGAGATCTCGGCATACACCGGCAGGTCGCGCTGCTGCAGTGCATCGGCGTCAACTTCGAAGACCACGGGGGCCAGCGGCAGGTCGTACTTCTGCTGCCACCTGGGGTGCAGCTCACCGATCACGCCGATGACTTGCTCACCCAGCAGCACCTGTGCCGAGCGGCCCGGGTGCAGGGCCGGATGCTCAGCCTTGGCGAAACGCAGCGTGCGCGGCGCGAACAGCGCCTCCAGGTCTGCCTTGACGTCGAAGTAGTCGACGTTGCGACTGTCCTGCCCCCACTGCTCCTCGGCCACCGGACCATAGGCCAGTGCCGCCACGCGCTTGGGCTGGTCGAAACCGGCCACCGTCAGCGCACCGTCAACGGCCGCCGGGTTCTTGTGGAACACCGCGCCCGCCTCGAAGACACGAATGCGCGATGCCTTGCGGTTGACGTTGTATCGGGCGTTGGCCACCAGGCCGGCGATGAGCGAGGAACGCATCACGCTCATCTGGCTGGCGATCGGGTTCAACAGCTTGATGGGATCGGTGTTGCCGCCGAAGTCGGCTTCCCAGGCGCTTTCCACGAAGCTGAAGTTGACCACTTCCTGGTAATCCTGGTCGGCCAGCAGACGACGGATGGCGAACAGCGAACGGGTGTTCTCCGGCGCGATGCGCATGGCATTGGCGGCCACCGGCGGCAAGGTCGGGATGTTCTCGAAACCGTAGACGCGCGCGACTTCCTCGATCAGGTCTTCCTCGATTTCGATGTCGAAGCGATAGGACGGCGGGGTCACCGAGAACAGGCCCGGCTCCTGGCTGAACACCAGGCCCAGACGCGTGAAGATATCGGCCACCATCTCGTCGGTGATGGTCACGCCGATCACCTTGGCGGCGCGCGCGGTACGCAGTTGCACCGGCTCGCGCTTGGGCAGGTTGACGATCTGGTCGTCCACCGCGCCGATGCGGGTGTCAGGCGTGCCGCAGATTTCCAGCAGCAGCGCGGTGATGCGCTCGATATGCTCGACCACGGTGGCGAAATCGACACCGCGCTCGAAGCGATGCGCCGCATCGGTCGAGAAGTTGTAGCGACGGGCACGGCCCTGGATCGCTTGCGGGAACCAGAAGGCGGCTTCCAGATAGATATTGGTGGTCTCCAGCGAGACGGCGGTGGCATCGCCACCCATGATGCCGGCCAGGGATTCGATTTCCTTGTCGTCCGAGATCACACCGACCCACTCATCGACTTCGATGGTGTTGCCGTTGAGGAGCTTCAGGGATTCACCCTTGCGGCCCCAGCGCACATCCAGGCCGCCGTGGATCTTGTCGAGATCGAACACGTGCGAGGGACGACCCAGTTCCAGCATCACATAGTTGGAGATGTCCACCAGCGCCGAGATCGAGCGCTGGCCGCTGCGCTCCAGGCGCTGCTTCATCCATTGCGGCGTGGCTGCCTTGGCATTGAGGCCACGAATGACGCGGCCAGCGAAACGGCCGCACAGGTCGGACGCGGAAATACGCACCGGCAGCTTCTCGTCCAGGTTGGCCGCGACCGTCTGGAAGGTCGGCGCCTTCAGCGGGCTGCCGGTCAGGGCCGAGACTTCACGCGCCACGCCCAGCACCGACAGGCAATCGGCCTTGTTGGGGGTGAGCTTGATGGTGAACTTGAGGTCGTTCAGTTGCAGGTAGTCGCGGAAGTTCTGGCCCACCGGCGCATCGTCGGGCAGCTCCAGCAGGCCACCATGGTCTTCGGAGAGCTTGAGCTCGCGCGCCGAGCACAGCATGCCTTGCGACTCCACGCCACGCAGCTTGCCGACCTTGATCTCGAAAGGCTTGCCATCGGCACCCGGCGGCAGCACCGCGCCCACCATGGCGCAAGGCACCTTCAGGCCAACCCGCACATTGGGAGCGCCGCAGACGATATTGAGGATGCTGCCGGTATGGACGTTGACGCGGCAGACGTTCAGACGATCCGCATCCGGGTGCTTGGTGACTTCCAGCACTTCACCCACGACCACATTGGTGAAGGGGGGCGCGACCGGTTCGACTTCCTCGACTTCCAGGCCGGACATGGTCAGCAAATGCGAGAGCTCATCCGACGTCATGTTCGGATTGACCATGGTACGCAGCCAGTTTTCAGAGAATTGCATGATTCAGACTTTCAGCTATCAGCCAGCGGCGCGCCGCGAACGTGCGCGGCGCCCTGCGAGATCGGATTAATTGAATTGCTTCAGGAAGCGCAGGTCGCCTTCGTAGAACAGGCGCAGGTCGTTGATCCCATAACGCAGCATGGTCAGGCGCTCAAGGCCGGAGCCGAACGCAAAACCGATGTACTGCTCGGGATCCAGACCCATGTTGCGCACCACGCTCGGATGCACCTGGCCGGCACCGGAGACTTCCAGCCAGCGCCCCTTGAGCGGACCGCTGCCGAAGGCGATGTCGATCTCGGCCGAGGGCTCGGTGAAGGGGAAATAGGAGGAACGGAAGCGCACCTGCAGGTCGTCAGTCTCGAAGAAGGCCTTGACGAAGTTGAGGTAGACGCCCTTGAGGTCAGCGAAGCTGATGTCCTCGGCGATCCACAGGCCTTCGACCTGGTGGAACATCGGCGAGTGGGTGGCATCGCTGTCGACGCGATAGGTGCGGCCCGGTGCAATCACCTTGATCGGTGGCTTGTTCATGCGGGCATAGCGCACCTGCATCGGGCTGGTATGGGTACGCAGCAGCAGGGGCTTGCCCTGGGTGTCGTTGCCTTCGATGTAGAAGGTGTCCTGCATCGAGCGCGCCGGATGGTTCTCGGGGCTGTTCAGTGCCGTGAAATTGGTCCAGTCGGTTTCGATCTCGGGACCGTCGGCAACATCAAAGCCGATGGAGCGGAAGATTTCCTCGACGCGCTGCCAGGAGCGCATCACCGGATGGATGCCGCCCACGCCACGGCCACGGCCCGGCAGGGTGACGTCGATGGCTTCGGCATTCAGGCGCGCCTGCATCTGGGCATTGGCCAGGGCCTCGCGGCATGCGGTCAGCGCGTTTTCGATCTGTTCCTTGGCGACGTTGATGATCGCCCCCTGCACCTTGCGCTCTTCCGGTGCCAGCTTGCCCAGCCCCTTCATCTGCTCGGTGATCTGGCCGGTCTTGCCGAGATACTTGGCCTTGGCGTTTTCCAGTGCGGCGGCGTCGGGCGCGGCGGCGAAATCAGCCTGCGCCTGCGCGACCAGTTGGCCCAGGAGTTGGTCTAGGGGATTCATGCGGTAAATCTCGCTCCAATCGAAAATCCGACGAGGAAGTCGAAAAAGGAAGATCCACAAATCGGTGGATCAAAAACATACGGGGCATCGGTGTAACACCTCTGCCCCGCAGGATTTTGCAGCGCCGGCTGCTGATCTGACTTGCGTCGCTGATGTTGCGGCCGGCTGCCGCAAACACGCGGCCGATTTAGGCGGCAGCGATGTTGGCCTTCACCTGGTTGACGATGGCAGCGAAAGCAGCCTTGTCGGTGACAGCCATATCAGCCAGGACCTTGCGGTCCAGTTCAATCGCAGCCTTCTTCAGGCCGTTCATGAACACGCTGTAGGTCACGCCGTGCGAACGCGCAGCGGCGTTGATACGGGCGATCCACAGTGCGCGGAACACGCGCTTCTTGTTACGACGGTCACGGTACGCGTACTGGCCAGCGCGCATGACAGCTTGCTTGGCAATACGGTAGACGTTTTTACGACGGCCGCGGTAACCCTTGGCGAGTGCGAGGACTTTCTTGTGGCGGGCACGTGCTGTTACCCCACGTTTGACTCTAGGCATAGTAGCTCCTTAGTGTATGGTGAGGTTAAGCGAACGGCAGCATCGCGCGAACGGAATTCAGGTTCGTCTCATGGACGCCCTCGGTACCGCGCAGTTGACGCTTGTTCTTGGTGGTCTTCTTGGTCAGGATGTGACGCTTGAAGGCTTGACCGCGCTTGACGGTACCGCCCGGGCGGACGCGAAAACGCTTCTTCGCGCTGCTCTTCGATTTCATCTTAGGCATAGCAACTCTGTCCTTCCGGACAGCTCCATTTTTTGATGATTGCAGGTGGCCGCAAATACTCGCTGCTCTTTGATGCCTGCTCTCACTTATTTGACAGCGGGTAATCCCGCTGCTTTTGCCTGGCACAGTCGCCTGCGCCCTGCAAATCCTTTGTCGGCCTTACGCTGCCGCGGCTTTCGCGACATGGACGACACCGGAGAGATGTCGTCCTGATACGGCTAACTGCTTGACTCTGAACAACTGCAAAGATCGATGAAAAAGATTTATTTCTTTTTCTTCGGTGCCAGAACCATGATCATCTGGCGACCTTCCATCTTGGGAAACTGCTCGACCTGGCCATACGGCTCCAGATCCGCTTTCAGACGCTCCAGCACGCGCATGCCGATTTCCTGGTGAGCCATTTCACGGCCGCGGAAACGCAGCGTGATCTTGGTCTTGTCACCCTCTTCCAGGAACTTGGTCAGGTTACGCAGCTTGATGTTGTAATCGCCATCATCGGTACCCGGACGGAACTTGACTTCCTTGACCTGGATGACCTTCTGCTTGAGCTTGGCCTCGTGCGCCTTCTTCTGTTCCTGGTACTTGAACTTGCCGTAGTCCATCAGGCGGCAGACAGGAGGTTGCGCAGTGGGCGCAATCTCGACCAGATCGACTTCGGCCTCTTCGGAAAGCCGTAAGGCTTCGGCCAGGCTCACGATGCCCAACGGCTCGTTTTCAACACCCGAAAGGCGTACTTCCGGCGCAGTAATCTCGCGGTTGAGGCGATGCGACTTGTCAGTAGCTATTGCAGTTTCCTTTTAAAATCCAATAAATTAAGCCGTGCTCTTGCGCTGGGAGGAAGCGCTAGGCTTCCCCGACTCAGGCTTTGGCAGCCACCTCATCCTTGAGGCGTTCCACCAAGGTGTCGATGGACATGACGCCCAGATCGACATTGCCCCGCGCACGCACGGCCACAGTGTTTGCATCCCGTTCTTTATCGCCGACAACCAAGATATAGGGCGGCTTCTGAATAGAATGCTGCCGTATTTTATAGGTAATCTTCTCGTTGCGCAAATCGGTCTCCACCCTAAACCCTTGTTTTTTCAGCGTTTGTGCAACGTTTTGCACATATTCCGCTTGCGCATCGGAAATATTCAGGATGACAACTTGTGTTGGCGCCAGCCACAACGGCATCGCACCGGCGTGGTTTTCAATCAGGATGGCGATGAAACGCTCCAGCGAACCGACGATGGCACGGTGCAACATCACCGGCACCTTGCGGTTGTTGTCTTCGGTGACATATTCCGCCCCCAGGCGCGCCGGCATCGAGAAGTCCACCTGCATGGTGCCGCACTGCCAGGAACGACCGATCGAATCCTTCAGGTGGTATTCGATCTTGGGACCATAGAAAGCACCCTCGCCCGGCAACTCTTCCCACTCCGAACCGGAGGCGCGGATGGCTTCGCGCAGGGCGTTTTCAGCCTTGTCCCAGACCTCCTCGGCACCGATGCGCTTTTCAGGACGCAGGGCCAGCTTCACGGCCACTTCCTTGAAACCGAAGCAATCGTAGACTTCACGCACCACGCGGTTGAAGGCGGCGACTTCTTCCTGCACCTGATCTTCGGTACAGAAGATGTGGCCGTCATCCTGGGTGAAGCCACGCACGCGCATCATGCCGTGCAGCGCACCGGAGGGCTCGTTGCGGTGGCACTGGCCGAATTCGCCGTAGCGCAGCGGCAGATCACGATAGCTGTGCAGGCCGGAGTTGAAGATCTGGATGTGGCCCGGGCAGTTCATCGGCTTGAGCGCGTAGGCACGGTTCTCGGACTCGGTCGTGAACATGTTTTCACGATAGTTTTCCCAGTGACCGGTCTTTTCCCACAGGGAACGATCCAGGATCTGCGGCGCTTTCACTTCCTGGTAGCCATTGTCCTGGTAGATGCGGCGCATGTACTGCTCGACCTGCTGCCAGATGGTCCAGCCCTTGGGATGCCAGAAGATCAAGCCCGGCGCCTCATCCTGGAAGTGGAACAGGTCCAGTGCGCGGCCCAGCTTGCGGTGATCGCGCTTCTCGGCCTCTTCCAGCATGTGCAGGTAGGCTTCCTGGTCTTCCTTCTTGGCCCAGGCGGTACCGTAGACACGCTGCAGCATCTCGTTGCTGGAGTTGCCACGCCAGTAGGCGCCGGCCAGCTTCATCAGCTTGAATACCTTCAGCTTGCCAGTGGAGGGCACATGCGGGCCACGGCACAGGTCGGTGAAGCTGCCCTCGGTATAGAGCGAGACATCCTCGTTCTGCGGAATGGAAGCGATGATCTCGGCCTTGTAGGCCTCGCCGATGGACTTGAAGTAGGCCACCGCCTCGTCGCGCGGCAACACCTTGCGGGTGACCGGCTCATCCTTCTTGACCAGCTCGGCCATCTTCTTCTCGATGGCCTGCAGGTCTTCGGGCGTGAAGGGGCGCTTGTACGAGAAGTCGTAGTAGAAGCCATTGTCGATGACCGGGCCAATGGTGACCTGCGCATCCGGGAACAACTCCTTGACCGCATAAGCCAGCAAGTGGGCGGTGGAGTGGCGGATCACTTCCAGGCCATCGGCATCCTTGTCGGTGATGATGGCCAGATCCGCATCCTGGCCGATCAGGAAGGAGGTATCGACCAGCTTGCCATCAACACGGCCAGCCAGCGCGGCCTTGGCCAGGCCGGTGCCAATATTGGCGGCGACCTGCGCCACCGTTACCGGACCATCGAACTGGCGTTGGGAACCATCGGGAAGACGAACTGAAACCATTTTGCACTCCATGTGAGCAGCGTCGCTGCCTTGCCTGTTTAGGTGATATCAAAAAAGATGGACGAAAAAAAACGCGGACCAGCCGCGCTTTTTCTTGAGACGAAAAAGAACCCGACTAGCGTCGCGTGAAAACCTCGGTGGTAGTTCGCGGTGTCATAACCGGTTTGCCTTTCTCGCTCTTACAGAATTGGGAGTTGAATCGCGTGTTCGCCACCTGCTCGCCTGGTGGACACTCGACGTGGTTTTCAATTATAGCAAATTAATTCATCCGCCCCGACAAGTTCGCGCATCGCGCACCACCCCTCCCCCATGGCCACTTGACGCAAGCGCCCCGGCGGAACGACACTGAAAAAATGTCGGCAACAGGAGGTCAGGCCTCTGCACCACACACCTCGACGAATGACATTATTTACAAGCGCAAAAAACCGACTTTACACCGCACACACAGCCTGAACAGCCGCACCACGTGCTAGCATCCAAACCGATTTCCAGGAGGACAGCATCATGCCCGACACCACGAACAGCGTAGAACACCAGACGATCATCAACAATGTCGAATACACGCTGCAGAGCCGGACAGTGGCACAGGAAAACGGCGAACGCTACGAAGAGTACCGCGTCCTGCTGGAAGGAAAGGAAATCAAGTCCTGGACGCGCGGCAATGTGATCCGCTACTTCAGCCTCTAATCCCCCCCTTGCTGACCAGATCTGACCCCATAAAAAAACGGCATCCCGGGATGCCGTTTTTTTATGTCGACGACGCCCGCAGGCGCGCTCAGGACTTCGCGAGGTGGGCGCGTCGCGCCAGGATCTTCTCGATCTTTTCCTTCAGCGTAGCCGCATTGAAGGGCTTGACGATATAGCCATCCGCGCCCGTCTGCGCTGCCATGACGATATTCTCCTTCTTGGCCTCGGCGGTAATCATCAGCACGGGCAGGTGCGCCAGCGACGGCGTACCGCGAATCTTCTTGAGCAACTCCAGCCCATCCATCACCGGCATGTTCCAGTCGGTCAACACGAACGTGACCGGCAAGGTTCCCGCCTCAAGCACCTTCAACGCGGAAGAACCATCGTCAGCCTCCACGATCTTGTTGTATTCAAGTTCCTTCAGAAGGCCGCTGACAATCCGACGCATCGTCGAAAAGTCATCCACCACGAGGAAATATTGATCATCTGCCGCCATAGGAAAATTCATTCTTCCGTAAGGTTAAGAGTTTGCCGAACAAACTCACAAAAATTTCGTTCGCAAGTTTAAAGCATTTTTTAGTGCCTTCACGAAACATTCGAGCGACAGGGGCGAAAATTCGCAGCTCGCTTGAGCGACAACAGAAGCAGGCAAGAAAAGCCCTCCCCGACCACAACCAGGGTCGACGAAGTTTGGCGAGAGGAGAAACTGAGGCCGGAAATGGCAGGTAGAAAATAAAAAAGGAAGCCGCAAACGCGCTTCCTTTTGAATTTGAATTCGCCTCCAACCCTCCCGCTGCTGCAGAAGAATTGGTAGGCACGATTGGACTCGAACCAACGACCCCTACCATGTCAAGGTAGTGCTCTAACCAGCTGAGCTACGCGCCTAGCGAATGATACTGACATAAACAAAAAAGGAAGCCACCTTGCGCCTCCTTTTCAGTTTTACTCCGTCCAACTCAGCTGCATCTGCAGAAGAATTGGTAGGCACGATTGGACTCGAACCAACGACCCCTACCATGTCAAGGTAGTGCTCTAACCAGCTGAGCTACGCGCCTAACGAAGAAGCAAGAGTATAGGAGGCTTTCCTACATTTGCCAAGGGGTAAATGATAGAAAAGTGAAAATATTTACCATCTCCCCCGCCCTTCTGGCACCACCAGCATTCCTTCAAACGGCTACTGCCGCTTCGCCTCGATCACACCCTTGACCTCGCGAATCACCGTCAAGGCCTTCTGCAATTGCTCGGTCGAGCCGATCTCGGCGGTGAATGCCATGCGCGCATGACCCTTGGCGCTTTGCGTGCTCACACCGATCACATTGATCTTGTCGCGCAAGAAGATATCGGAGATATCCCGCAACAAGCCCTGGCGATCACTGGCCAGCACGAAGATGTCGACCGGATAGACCGTATCGCGCGCCGGCGCCCCCCAGGTGGTCTGGATGATCCGCTCAGGCGCATGGGCACTCATCTCGGCGAAATTCTTGCAGCTCACCCGATGGATGGAGACGCCCTTGCCACGGGTGACAAAGCCGGCGATGGCATCCGGCGGTGCCGGCTTGCAGCAGCGCGCCAGTTGCGTCAGCAGACCATCCGTCCCCACGACCAGCACGCCCGACTTGGCTCCCTGCACGATGCTGGAGGCACGACTCTTGCGCGTGATCAGTGCTTCATCGTCGATCTCGGGCTTCTTTTCCTGCCCTTCATGCAAGGCTTGCTCGACATGACGCAGGCTGAATTCTTCCTTGGCCAGCGACAGGCACAGGTCATCGACCTTGGCAAAGCCCAGCTTCTGCGCCAGCTCTTCCAGGTTGACCGCGGTCTTGCCCTCACGCTGCAAGGTCTTTTCCAGCAGGCCACGGCCGACCGAGAGGGTTTCCTGCTGCTCGATGGCATTGAACCAGGCGCGGATCTTGGAACGCGTGCGTGAACTGGCCGCATAGTCCGGACCGAGCCAATCCCGCGACGGCCCCACGCCTGGCCCACTCTTGGCCGTGATGATCTCGACCGTCTGGCCATTCTTGAGGGCCGTGTTCAGCGGCACCATCACCCCATCGACCCGGGCACCCCGGCAACGATGACCGACATCGCTGTGCAGGTGATAGGCGAAATCGATGGGCGTCGCACCACTGGGCAGCTCGATCACGCGCGCCTGCGGCGTCAACACATAGATGCGCTCATCCAGGGTGGCCGACTTGAGCTTTTCCACCCAGTCGCGACGCACCTCTTCCTGATCCACCACGGCGTCAGTGACTTCATTCTTCCAGGCCAGGAGCTGACGCAACCAGGCGATCTTCTCGTCATATTTCTGTGCCGAGAAATTGGAACCGCCGCTTTCCTTGTAACGCCAGTGCGCCGCCACGCCATATTCGGCGAAATGGTGCATCTCATGCGTACGGATCTGCACTTCCAGCGCACGCCCATCCTCGGCCATCACCACGGTGTGCAGGGACTGGTAGCCGTTTTGCTTGGGGCGCGAGATATAGTCGTCGAACTCTTCCGGGATCGGCGTCCAGATGTCATGCACGATGCCCAGCACCGCGTAACAGGTCTTGACGTCATCGACGATGACGCGGAAAGCGCGCACATCATAGAGTTCGGAAAAGTCGATGGACTTGCCGCGCATCTTGTTCCAGATGCTGTAGATATGCTTGGGGCGGCCACTGACCTCGGCGCGGATATCCTGGGCCGCCATCTCGGCGCGCAGGCGCGCGATCGCGTTGGCCACGAAGGCCTCGCGCTCCAGGCGCTTCTCTTCCAGCATCTTGGCGATGCGCTTGTAGGTCACCGGCTCCAGGAAGCGGAACGACAGGTCTTCCAGCTCCCATTTCAGTTGCCAGATCCCCAGCCGGTTCGCCAACGGTGCATACAGGTCGAAGGTCTGACGCGCGTATTGGGCGCTGGCCTCGTTTTCCTGCTTGGTCTCGGCAAAGTAGCGCAGGGTCGCCACGCGCGAAGCCAGGCGCACCAGCACCGCGCGCATGTCGGTGGCCATCGCCAGCAACATCTTGCGCAGCGTCTCCACCTGGGCAGCAGCCTGCTGGGCGGCGTTCTTGCCGCGCAGGACTTCCTGGTTCTGGGTCTGGAAACTGGGGCCGTGGAAGCGCATCAGCTGGCGCACATTGCCGACCAGCTCGGCGATTTCCTTGCCGAAACGTTCTTCGAGCTTTTCTTCCAGCTCGGGATGCAGCATCTGCGCCTCGAACACCAGCCCGGCTATGCGGGTCGCCGCATCGACATTGAGCGAGGTCAGCACCGTCGCCACCGAAAAGGAAAACTGCAGCGCATCCTGCCCGGACAGGATCTGCCTGTCGGCATACAACGGTTCGAGCTCGGCCAGGGCCCGCCCGACCCGCGCCGCATCTTCAGGACCGAGTCCGGCGGTGATGGCCGCCAGTCCCTCGCCCTGCGTACTTGCTACCGAAACCATAAACGATTACTTCTGTGCGGCGACGATGATGATTTCCACCAGCAGTTCGGGACGAGCCAGCTTGGCTTCCACGGTAGCGCGCGGAGGCGCGTTGCCATCGGCCACCCAGCCATCCCAGACGGCGTTCATGCCAGCAAAATCCTTCACATCGGACAGGAAGATCTGGCACGACAGGATCTTGCTCTTGTCGCTGTTGGATTCCGCCAGCAGGCGGTCGATATGACCCAGCACCTCGCGGGTCTGACCTTCGATATTCTGGGTGGCGTCTTCGGCGATCTGGCCAGCCAGATAGACGGTGCCATTGTGAATGGCGACTTCGGAGAGGCGCTTGCCGACGTGCAGACGTTGTACGGACATGGGATTTCCTTCGTGGTGATACCCGGCCCTGCCGGGCCGGCTGGTTCAACTGCAATAAAAATCGTCAGCCCAGCAGGAACTGCCGGGCGACCTCGATCTGGGGCGCATGCATGAAGGTCGGCGCATGGCCGACATCGGGCAATTCCACCAGCTTGGCCTTGGGGCCACGCCGGGTCATTTCCTGCGCCACCTCGGGCAGGAGCAGGTCGGACTGGGCGCCGCGCACCACCAAGGTAGGACAGCGGATGGCGTCATAGGCCGCCCACAGCATCTGCTCGGCGGCACTGGCGGCCTCCGGCGTGGTCAGCTTGAACGGCACGGCCAGCCCGAGATCGTAATGGCGCACCCACTTGCCCTCCGCGTTCTGGCGCAGCACGTCCTTGGCCAGCTTGTGCCATTCCTCATCGCTATGGGTGCCGAAGCTGGCGGAGATGGTACGGATGTACTGGGCGGCTTCATCGAAACTGTCGAAGCGGACATCCTGGCCGATGTAGTCACCGATGCGGGCCAGCGCCGCGCCATTGATGGAAGGACCGATGTCGTTCAAGACCAGGCGCCGGATCGGGTTGCCCGGCAGGGACGCCATGGCCATGCCGATCAGCCCGCCCATGGAGGTGCCGAACCAGTCGACGATCTCCGCATCCAGGCGCGCCAGCAGGGTCACCATGTCGCTGACATATTGCGGCACGGTGTAGTACTGCGGATTGGCCAGGCGACCGGAACGACCGCGCCCGACCACATCCGGGCAGACCACACGATAGGTATCGCACAGTTCGCGGGCCATGCGATCGAAATCGTCGGAGACGCGCGTCACCCCATGCACGCACAGCAGCACATTGGGATTACGGGCATCGCCCCACTCCTTGTAGGCCATTGTGTGCAACCCGACGGGCGAGATGCACTGCACGGTCTTGGCTACGGCTTCAGTCATGGTCGCGGAATTTCTGGTGGAAGAAGCCGACATTCTACTATCTTGAAGCGACTTGTCTGCGGGAAATGGGCGTGCCGCCTGAATGAAACAGCTCTGCCGCGCAGCGCTTCGCGGCATCTGATCGGAGTCGACACGGGGCACATGTCAAATCAGGGGATTTTCCTCTGGAAAAAACGAATGACGCCAGGCAAGTCGCTGCTATAATGCCTGCCTTTTCCGGCAGCCATTGCCGGCATCCACAAGCCTGAGTGGTGAAATTGGTAGACACAGCGGACTTAAAATCCGCCGCTTACCCGGAAGGGGGCGTGCCGGTTCGACCCCGGCCTCAGGCACCACGACGTGGTTTTACGTTGTTTTTCGTAGTTTGTTATATAGTGTGGCGGAAAATAATACTCGGTGGCATATGCGGACCTTCCCGCACGCGCCCCGCACAAGAATCCCGCACACGACATGGCATACATCCGCAAGTATCGCGACAAGTGGCGCGCTGAAGTCGAGCGCCATGGGCATCGCGCATCCATCGTTACCGAGACCAAGCGAGAGGCCCAAGCCTGGGCACTGAAGAAAGAGGCCGAGCTGGATGCCCTCAAGGGCAGCGGCGGCAAGACCTTCCTCGATGCGGTCGAGAAATACAAACTCACCGTCAGCGCGAAGAAGCGCAGCGAGCGCATGGAAATCAGCCGCCTGGACAATATGCTGGAGATCATCGGGCCCGGGACCAAGCTGGCACAGATCGACAGCACGACCATAGCCAACTGGCGGGACGAGCGCCTGAAGCACGTCAGCGGATCCACGGTGCAGCGGGAAGCGAACACCCTGCGCAATGTGTTCACCGTGGCCGTGGACGAATGGCGCTGGATCGACAGGAACCCATTCAAAGGCGTGAAGCTGCCCGCGCACAACGAAGCGCGGCATCAGCTCTGGGGATGGCGGGATATAAAGAAGGTATTGCGCGCAGGACAGCGCACAGATGGGAAGACGGCCCAGATGACCCGGGCCTTTCGGATCGCCCTACGCACCGGCATGCGGCTGTCCGAAGTCCTGGCTGCGCCGGCGAATTTCAACGCCAAGCGTCAGGTGGTGGTGCTGGCCAGGACCAAGACTACAGGGCGTGATGAGGTGCCCGTAGGGCGGATCGCGGCCAAGCTGCTGGCCGAAGAGGAATTCACAGTAGACCCCAACGAAGGGAGCGTGCTGTTTTCGAAGCTGTGTAGGCAGCTGATGATCGAGGGCTTGACCTTCCACGACAGCCGCGCCACTGCCCTCACCCACCTGGCCAAGAAGGTCGACGTCATGACCCTGGCCAGGATCAGCCGACACAAGGACATCAACCTGCTGCATCGGGTCTACTACCGGGAAACGGCGGACTCGATCGCGGCAAGGCTATAGAGGCTAGGCCGATTTTCCGTATCCCTTTTCAGCCGGCGCCCCCCTCATTAGGTCAGCCGGAAACAGCTGCAGGAACGCCCTGGCGAATTCGGGGTTGCCCACTTCCAGCCAGTCTTGCGCCTGCTCCTCAGGGATCACTACCAGGCTGCGCTTTTCGTCTCCTGGCTTGTGAAAGCGCTTCATCAGCGGATGGTCGTCCGCATTGACGGTGATCTGGGTGAATGAAACCCTGGAGCCGCCGTCCCATGCGCGCCAGAGGCCGGCCACGTAGAAAGGAGCTCCGTCGGCCATGCCGATAGCCCAGCGCTGTGCCTTCCCGCTTTCCCAGTTCGGTTCATAGAAGGCGGTCATCGGCACCAGGCAGGTCTGTGCCGCGCGCCACGCTGACGAATAGCTGGGCTTCGCCCCGACGGTCTCAGCCCGGGCATTCATGGTGGTCAGGCGGACCTTCGGCGGCATTTTGTCCTTGGGAATCATCCCGTAACTGGCCAGCAGGATCTCGGCTTCGCCCGCCGAGCCGCGCCGGATGATCGGCGCGTCGTAGTCTTGAAAGACCTGCTCCTTCCAGGGCGGCAGATGGGATACCGGCTTCCTGATCATGGCTGCCAGCTGTTCGGCATCCGTGGGCTTGTAGTTGACGCACATGAGTTGCCTCCTGTTATCGTCCTATTATCCCTCGAATGGCCTCCCGTGCTTGCGCTCCCATTGTCGGATCAGATAAAGGTCCTCAGGATGATCGTCATCCAGGTCGGCAAACTTGGTGCCGGCCGTGAAGTTGACGGGCGGTCGATCTGGATGGCGTGGTGCCGGCCACGCCTCGCGCACCTCCACCAGCATGCGCGATTTCAGCGTCTCCAATAGGACCGGCCGGCCGCCAGCGTCACGGGGCCACATCCCCACCAGCCGGACATATTCCTGCGAGAACAGATCAATCTGATGTTTCAAGCGCGCAACCTCCCACAGCGCCCGGGCGAGCTCAGGCGTAGGGTTTCGGCGGTAGAGCTCGCGCAGTTCCGGGGTGGTTAGCGGCGGCTTCAGGTTGACATTGCGCTTCGGCATGGCTGGAAAATCCTGTATGCGTAACCAGTATATCCGAATGGCGGCCAGGACAAGAAAATCCTGGCCGGCACCACTTCATCCCCTGTTATCGCTGGCCACGGTGGGGCTGGCCTGCATCTTGCCCCGGAAGTAGCTGGCGATGCCCAGGACCGGGGCCATCGTGGCCATCACGCCGGCCTCGGCGCCGATCAGGCCGGGGAGCTGGGCAAGCACGTCCGCCTTCACGCCGAAGAACATCACGCCGATATAGCAGGTCGCGGCGGTTGCCCCAGCGATCAGGCCCAGGACTCCGAAGCAAAAGCCGATGAACGGACGCCAGGAATAGGTCGGCCAGTGGTCGGCCTTGGCCTCGGCCTGGATCGACAGGTTCACCGCTGCGGTATTGGCCTGGTCGGCGGTGATCTCGGCGATCGTCACCTCCTTTGCGATCTCGGCAAGCTGGGCCTGCTGGTCCAGCACCGCCTTCTGGTATTGATAGGCCAGGTTCGGGTCGGCCTGCAGGGCGGCCACGGCGGCCTCGGGTGAAGACTGCCCGGTGACGGTCTTGGCGATGCCCACCACCTGGGTGGCCACCTTCTCAGCATTGCTGCCGCCGAGCCAGCCGGCGATCATGGGCGCGAATTGTGCGAGTGCGAGTGCGATGGGTAGCATGTCAGCGTGCTCCTAACCAAAGATTGTTTGCGATGCGAAGCGCCCAGCCTTTACCAAAGGTGAGCCATGTTTGAATCGTCGTGTAGTAGCGCATTCGAAGGCTGTTCCAGCGCATCATGAATTTCAGAGGGTCGGTGCCGGCCACTGCTGCGATCGTGGCCTGGCCGAGAAGGCCGTCCACCTTGGCGCCACTGGCGCCCTGCATCCAGATCACCGGGTGACCGCCGTTGTAGTTGGCGTCGAAGATCTGGAACGCGACGCGCGGGTCGAACTGGTCCAGCTTCAGGGGATCCCAGTACAGCTTTTTGGCGATCGCCTTGGCCGTCTCACGTGGCAGGTCCTTCATGGCGCCGGTATAGCCCGCAGCCCGGGCCACGCGCGCCGTGACACCCCACATGGTCTCGCCGCCCGGGTCCTTGGGATTATTGCTGTAGCCGCCCTCGTTGCCGATGAGGGCATCGAAAGCATCATCGAAACTGCTCATAGTTTTTCACCTCCCTGCGGAAACTTCGATTCCATCATCCGCTCCAGCAGCATGATCGAGCGGCTTCCCATGTGGCCAGCGATGCCGACCATGGCCGCCGTCAGCAGCGGCGCAAAGTTGCTCCACTCGCACAGGTAGAACGTCATGACGCCTGCAAAGGCGCTGGTGCAGACCTCGCCGATCAGCTCCACAATGTTCCACGCGCGCGCGTGCCCATCCTTTACCTTCCTCATGAAGGAGACGAATCCCCCCAATGCCGAAAGACCTATCACCCACGCATAGGTGAGCCACCCGAAGGTTTCCGGCGATTTTTCTGGTGTCATTTCTTGTATGTCCCGAAGAAGAAATAAAAAAAGCCACCCCGTGGGGTGGCCGTGCTTGATGCGGTTGAGTTTTTAGACGAAGGTGGCGGCGCTCCTGAACAGGTCATCGACTTGCGCCTCCGTCAGGCTGACGGCGGCGGCCAGCGATGCGACGAACGGGCTCGCACGCTCGAAGGACGCCGCATACTGCCAGGCCAACTGCGTTGCCTGGTCGGCGGCGGCAACAGCAGTCTCCACGGCCGCCAACTTACCGGCGGCCAGCAAGGCACGACGGGCTTGCAGCGGGGTCACGGATGCTGGTACCGGCGCCGGTGCTGGTTGCCAGGCCGCGCCGTCCCAAGTATCGGCGGCGTTCGGCCGCTGCGGCACCTCCATGTCGAGCGCGTCGATCTGGTCGCCCTCGTAATATCCCAGCTGCGCATTGATGTAGTAGCTCATGATTACCATCCCCTCGAAGCCGTGAATCGATATGCCCAATTGACCGTGGTCGGTGTAACCCAGCCGCCGGAACTCTTGTTGATGATGCTGCCACCGCTGGCGCCCTGCGTGAACGTGATGCCGTTCGATGTGGCCGGCAGCGAAGGGATATGAGAAATGCCAGATGCCTGGACAGCGCCCTTCACAACATCCCCGACCGCATAGCCGGCGTCGGCCGTGATGCACTTGAAATGCAATTCCTTCACGTCCGGAACTACGCCGATATAGTGGTTTTTGTTCACCACCACACTGGCCGCCGGAAGGCTATTTGTCCAGCCGCTGTCGTACTTGCCTTGAATGGCGTAGTTCACCACGCTGGAGACCGTCGAGGCGCCCGTGGTCGCTTCGGCGGTATAGACCCGGTTCTTGGCGGTGAATGTCGGATTCGACCCAGCAGTCGCCGAGGCCCCGGTGACCTGGTACATGGTCTTGTTGGGGATGCTGAAGAAGTCGCTCGCATACCCTGGATTGGCGATGTTGGGCGCGCTGGTCGGGACAGCGTATGCCGTACCGTTCGGGTGATCGCAATACGGCAAGAACTCGAACTCGTCGATATAGCCCAGCATAAAGCCTGTCGACCCGCTGCTGACCGCCGCACCGACGCGCATTTGCGTGATGGCGCAGATCCGCAGGCTGCTAGTGATGGTTTGATCCAGGGCGCCATTGACATACAGCAGGTACTTACCACCGACAGCATCGAAGGTCAGCTCATACTCAATCATTGAGCCCGTGGTGACCGTCGCAGTGCCGAGCGTGTTGCTTGCAATATCGTTCGACGTGCCATTACTCGATAGCGACAGCGAGGTTTTCCCCGCCGACGTAATGCTCAGGTTCGCACCGAAGCCCGACGCGTTGTAAGCGCCAAAGACCCCGACGCCCGGCAGGCCAGTGTGATAGGCATAGCCTCGCATGGACCAGCTTCCGCTACCCAACGACGTGATGCTGTTGCACACGACATAGTCGGTGCTGCCGTTCAATGCGTTGCTGGTGCCACTCCCCCCCAAGGCCGCCGAGCCGAATTTCGTCTGATTGGTCTGTAGCTTCGCTCCACCCTGCGCGCTCCAGACGTTCCCAAAATCATCAAGGATCGTCGTCGAGCCAGCTGAGCCATTGAAATGCAAGAGCCCCTGCGCGGCCTGGTTGTAGCTGTAGCCATACTGGGCCGGCGCGAGCGTACTGCCCCAGGCCACCGAGGTGGGGCTCACATAGTCCTGAGTGATGTAGGACAAGTTATTGGCCGGCAGGCCGGTGACCACGTTCGTGGTATCGGCCGAGAGCGTGGCGATAAAGTCGGCAGCGCCCTGGGCGAACGCGGTCCGCAACGGCATGGCGGTGGCTGACAGGTTCAACGCCAGACCAGAGCCGGCTGACAGCATGTTTGCATAGCCATTGGCATTGGTTACGCCTTGCAGCACCGTCTGGCGCACCTCGGGAGAGGTGGTCCCCTGGGCGATGATGCCGTTGGCAGGGTTCTGCAGCACGTACGCACCAAAGGCCTGGCTCCAATTCAGCAACATCGGATACCCGGCACCCGGGATGTCGTTGGGCACCAATGGGCTGTTCGCTCCCTTGACGATGGGATATGCCGACAATGCCGTGGTGCCCAAAGTCACCGCCAGGGTCACCGTGGCCGACGTGTTCGCCATCTGCGCAATGAGCGTGAAGGGTTGGCTATTGGTCAGCGAGGTCAGCGTGGTCGAGATCGTGGCCGTGAGGAGGTTTGCAGTGCCGCCGGCTACGGCCGAGGTGTAGGTACCCTGCTGCGTCGCCGCGATGGTCGCCAGGCCCCACGCCGGCTGCGTCAGGTCGCCGATGAGGATCCAGGCCGTGTTCGCTGCGTTGCGCATGCGCAGCAGGTTGGGAGTGACAGACGTGTCCGCCCAGTAGGAGAACGGCTGCACGCCGCCGGTAAGCGTTGCCGGATCGGTCGCGCCCGAGGTCTTGCTGGAGATTGCGGCCAGCGCGGCATTGATGGCGTTGACCAAGGCCAGGCCGGACAGCGTGCCAGTGGTTGGCAGATTGAGAGAGCCTTGAGACATTTTTAATATCCTTGAACTTGAAGATTGACGGTTCGAGTGACGAGGGATCCAGCGTTGACGACTTTGACGGTGCAGCTCGCCGCCGTGATGCTGGTGATCTGGCAGTCATCCCCGGCCTGGGCATTGAGGATCGTGGCTTGCACTGCCGGAACGGCCTGTCCGGCCGGTCCGCCATTGAACTGCGTGGTGAAGGTCACGGTGGCCGGCGAGGCAGATGTAGCGACTTGGTACGCGTCCAGGCGGTCAGGAACGTCCACCGAGAACAGAAAATCGGTCACCACGGCGATCACCTGGCTGTCACTGGAGGTGATCAGGATCCGCGCCTTGAAGTACTGAGCGTTGTAGGCACCCGGGACAAAGTTCTGCCACGCCCCGAAGACGCCATCCGTGCCGGCCGTTGCGATCTGCGGCTGGACGTTGATCTTGGCCCCCAGCGCCGAGGCAAACAGGTCGGCCACACCCAGGAAATCGGCGATGCTGAAGACGTTGTCATGGACCGACTGGCCGCGCGCCGTGTAGGACATCAACACGTTGCACGGCGCCAGCCGGCCAATGTTCACCGTGTGAGACGCAGGCAGGTCGTATTCCCCTGCCGAAGCGACGCCGCCATACCAGAGGACATCGGTGACCGTGAGCACATTGGCCTCGGCCAGGATGTTGCCGGCGCCCTGCAGCAGCAATTCGCCACCCTGCACCGCCAGGCTGCTGGACAAGGTCCCGCTCCACCCGGTCCCGGCCTCGCTGAAGGTCTGGATCACGTTCTTCGTCAGCGTGGCACCAGCAATGACGATCGAGACTGGCGCGTAGGAGTAGACATTGAGCATACTGGCCGCCAGGAAGTGCGCGGATATCCAGTAGGTCCCATCGCCCACAGCCGTGAAGCTGGTGGTGGGCGTGCGCCCGATCACCTGCGACGAGTCCCAGGTCGGGCCGATGCGGATCTCGTAATCGACTGCCGGCTGGCGGAAGTCCGTCACAGCGTCCCAGGAGATCTGCGTCAGGCCAGAAACGAAGTTCGTCACGACGTTGGCCACCGACGGCAGCGGCGAATTTAGCGCCGACCCCGTGATGGTGTATTGGAAGGCCTGGACGTCGGCCAGATCCTGCAGACCGCCGCCAAACTGGTTCACGGCGGGCAGCTTCACATAAATGGTGCTGCCGATCTTCTCCGCACCAAACGGGTATTTGAAGACCGCACCATCCAGGCGAGCGAACTGCGTCCCGGCCGCGTGGTCCTTGATGGTCGTCCCATACACCCCGCGCCGCAGGTACTGAAGGCCGTATTGATATTGCGCCGTCAGCGTAGCGTCGCGGTAGGCGATAAGCTCCCCATCGACATAGCAAAGGGTATTCAGGCCATCCACATCCGCCTGCGTGCCGCCGCTCATCTGCCCACGGCTTTGCGTCAGGTCCACCGAAAGGGTGTGGACGGCGTCCGGATCCAGCGCAGCCGCCAGCGGAGCCGATAGAACGCCCTGACGGGCGCTGTTCACCACGGCACCGATCTGGCGATAGGTGTTGCCGTCCTCGGAAACCCACACTTGGCAGCCGCTCCAGGTCGCATCGCCGCTGGCCGCAATCCATACCTCCAGGCCGTTGACGGTGAGAAGGTCCGGCGCCTCGAAGATCACCGGTGCATTGGTGTTGTTCGGGGGCGCGTTATAGTTCGCGGAGTATCCAGCGGACGCAGGAAGCGGAATCAATGCGTTGCTCGCCACGCCTTCCGGCGCATCCTCGGCCTGCAACGTGAGCGTGCCGTCGTCATTCTCCTCAACAGAGGTGATCCGCACCGGCCACCGGACCAGCCCGATGGCTGCGTCCGTAATGGTCACGATATCGGTCGGCTCCAGCAGGCAGAAATTCCAGGGCAGCCGGAACTCGTAGGTGTTCCGGATGTACAGGGACCGCTGCATGATCAGGTTGACTACCTGGCTGGCCACGTTTGGATCGGCGATTTCGTGCGCAGTGATCAGCCCCATCGTGCGCAGGCCGAAGGTGTCGATATTGGCCTGGTCCTTGGCCTCTGCCGTCTCGACGTTGTAACTGTTGTTCCGATTCAGGAACTCCAGCTGAGCCCGGTTGTAGGCGTCGTCCACGGTGTTCCGGCTGGCCCGCACCGGGTCCTCGCCACTGTCGAACAGAAAATGGTCGTCCGTCAGGTCGTAAATCGGTGCCAGATTTGGCACGAATGTGACGCCATTCCCCGTGACCGCTTGATCGCCATATGGGGTGATCTTGAGCACATCCTCGGAGAAGTAGATCGCCGAGTTCGTCAGCTGCATCAGCGTATTGAGGGTCGACGATGCATCCTGCTGGGTGGAATATGCAGGGGACAGCAGGATGCCCTGGGCGAGACAGTAATTCGAATAGGCATCCAGGTTTCCAATGTTCTGGTACGGGAAGCCGGCGCCATAGTTCGGATTGGTGAGGAAGTCCACCACGATATCGCGGGGATTCGCATCGATGACCCCGCCGGCCACGTTGAACGGCAGCCGGCCGATCACCACGTAATTGTGGTTTGGCAGGCTGGTATTGCTGCCCAGGTCGTAGGCGCCGGCAGCGACATAAGCAATGCCCTGATAACTGATTGCTTGGTCGGGGTGATAGGTCGAAAGATAGCTCCAAGGCGCCTGCGGATAGGTGCCATTGAAGTAGGTGAACAGCTCTCCCACGTTGTAGTAGGACTTGTCGACGAAAACGCCTTTGACGCTGTAGATCGGCCCTTCACAAATAGCGATCGCAATGCCTGCGGTGTAGGTGTAATCAGTGTTGGTCGAGTCCCCCCCGCCGCCGCCCTTCCCGCCACCTCCGCCAGCGCTGCTGGTCGTTGTATGTGCGATGGGCGTAAAATCGCCGTACCAGATCAGGTTTCCAGGCACGCGGGTGGTGCCATAGATGATCGGCATGGGGAGGCCGTAAGCGGAGGTCTGAATCTGCAGCCCCAGCGCCATCGTCCCGGTGGTGTTGAGACCACCCTTGCTGCCGCCAAATAATCCAGCCATTTAATCCTCGAATAGTGTCCAGTGGCTGTCCAGTCGCCCCTGGAGTTCGCCATCGTCGGCGCTGCCCAGGACGCACCCCAGCCGGAAATACGAATGGATCAGGCCCGGCCAGCCCGTGACGATGGCGCCGTGGGATACGCACCGGCCGAACCGGAAGAGCGCGATATCTCCGGGTCGCGGGTTATCCGTCCTGCGCGCGTAATGCCGCACCCAGTCGAGATAACGCTCGTCATTGCGGTGGAAGTGCCAGTCCGGAGGGTAGAAACCGACATTGATCTTCGGTATCAAGCCGACTGCGTGATAGACCTCCAGCAGCAGCGTGGCGCAGTCCACGCCGCCGCCCTTTACCCTGGCCATGTGGTGATACGGCGTGCGCAACCACGTCATGGCCTCGGCCACGACAGCCTCTCGCGTCGTCATTGCGATGTCTCCGGTACCGGGATATAGGGCATGGCACGGAAATTCGGCAGGTTGTTGAATTTCCGCAGGCACGTTCCCTGCGACTTGTCGCACCCCGGGAAAATGTTGAACTTGTCTCCCACCGCTGGCGCGGTCGGCAACGGGTTGAGCAGCTGGACCACGCCGCTGGAAAAGGTCTTGACGGTGCGAGTTGTCCCGGCCAGGGCACCGCTGGTGAATTGGATATAACCAGCGTCGAAATAGCCCTTTGCGTAGGCGCCCAGGGTGGACGTGCTCAGCCTGGTAGCCGTCGCTGCCTCAACGGCCGTCGGTACCGCGACATTCGAGCGCGAGACCGAACAACCGCTGTCGTACAGGGTGTGCAGGCAGCCGGGCTGGAACAGATTGCGCGGCATCTGGATGTTCATCTTCTGGAGCGGCGACGATATCGTCACCTTCGCCTCGGTGCGCCCCACCACCATCGGCCCTACCACGCCCGTGAAATGAATGATGCCGCCGACAATCGCCGGCGGCGCCACCATGAAGACTCGATCCACCCGCAGCGATGCGCCGTCAAATGCGCCGGCCTGGGCCGCCGCCAGGAACGGCTGGCCATTCACCAGGTGCGAAGCGGTAGCGAAGATATTCAGGTCCAGGGTGTCGACCTCGATCCCGATCACGCATCGAACCTTGGAGCGCTTGAAGCCCGGGCCGCTGCTGGTGAAGAGGTTGCCCTGGTAGGTGATATCGGCGTCCCACATCGCATACCGCAGATTGGTGCCATTGATCAGCGCGAACGTGTAGAGGTCGGCCATGTAGAACGGTTGGCCGCTGGCAAAGAGAGCGATCAAGTCTGGAGAAGCTGATTTCATACCTTGTTTCCCAGGGAGCCGATGAACTGCACTTTCTTCAGCTCCCACAGATCCTGCATAAACTGGCTGAACTGGGCCGAGTCCTGCAGGAAGCGGACGCGGAAGTAATAGGAGCCGGACCAAGTGAGCGCGGCATTCACGGCTGGCGGTGCCGTAAAGGTCACCACGCCGGTGCTGCTCACCGTGTAGTTACTGACGACGACCCCGTTGACCTTGACGTTGTTGAGCACATTGACGTTCTGCACCGGCTCGATGAAGGTGCCCAGCGCTCGGATCAGCTGAAACGAAGCTGTGACGCCGTCACCGACCCCGAGCGGCTGGTCCGCCACCGCGTGGTCACTGGGTTCCGAGAACAGGAAACTATCGAAGGAGCCCAGCCGAGCCATGAAAAACCCCGACAGCGTCGCGAGGTCGTTGCCGGCGATCCCGTTGCGCAGATATTCGTAGGTCAGCTCGAACGTCCACAGCGGGTACTGCATGAAGGCAGCCCGGTATTCCTTGCCTGAGACGGATGTCTTGATGGCCGTGGAAAACGCAGGCTGCTTCGAGACCGGCCACGCCAGGCCGGGAAGTGCTGGATAAACTGCGTTGCTCATGACTATCCTTTGACCGGCGTGAAGTTACGGCTGAGTTTTTTCAAGGCCGGCGCCAGCGATGGGGCATTCGACTTGAGGTAGTCGCGGAAGCTGTTGGCATCCATCGCCTGGATGTGGAAGTGCGTATCACCGCCGCTGCCCCCGCTACCGGTTTCGCCCAAGCGCCGGATGGTTTCGGCGTGCTTGGCAGGCAGGATCATTTCCTTCTCGTGGGTCTGCACCAGCGGATTGACGCCGGCGGGGATGTCGTAGCCGCCAGCGGCCGACGGCAGGAAGGCCATGGCCGTGGCGTAAGTCTCGGCGCCCACGGCCGGAGCCATGGCCCAGCCCACCAGAGGAATGGCCGCCACGGATGCCATGGCCGCAGCTGCCGCGATCGAGGCATTCGACATCACCCCCGTGACGCCGGCCGCCTGCTGCGTCACCATCTGTTCGGCGACCGCTGCCTTTTGCTGGACGCCCAGCATGATCAGCGTCTCCTCGGAAAACAGCCGCTTGGTCAGCTCCCCTACCAGCCACTTGTCCACCATCTTGGTGACCAGGTTGTTGACGAACTCCAGCAGGATGGACTGGAAGATCCGGGTCATGGCCTGCTGCAGGGTCTGGGTGCCTTGGATGATCCCCGATATGGACTGCGAGAACGCGCTCTTGATCGGATCGACCCATTGCGCCATCTGCTTCTGCTGGTCGATCGCGATGTTCTGGCTGATCTTACTCACCGTGTTGGCGTGCGTCTGCTCCAGGAGCTGCATCTCATCCAGGGCCTTCTGGCGCGCCACCTTGTCGTTCTGGTAGAGCGCCATCTTGTCCTGGAGGGCCTTCACCTGGATCTGGTATTTCTGGTTTTCCAGATCGATCTGGCCACGCAGCTCATCCTGGGTGCTGATGATGCCGAGGTCCTTCTTGGTGCTAAGCACGTCCTTGGCTGCCGAGATCTCGGCCTCGGCCATGCGCTGGGTCTGGTCGATTTTCTCGCTCGCCAGCGCCTTCTCGTCAGCGCGCTGCTTCTTCATGTCCTCCAGCTGGGCCTGGGCCATCTTGCGACGGATGGCCAGCGTCTCTGCAGCGCTGGTCGAATTGGTCTCCAGGATGTTCTGCCAGTAGGCGATTTCGTCAGTCTTCGCCATTTCGCGGAGGTCGTGCTCCTTCTGATACGCGATCTTCCGGTCATTCAGCTCAGCATCCCACTCAGCCACCCGGGACTTATCGGCGGTGGGCTTCTGAAGCTTGTCCTGGCCTTGGTATTCCTTGGTGCCTTTCTTCGATGCGTGACTGCCCTCTCCTTCAGCACCCCAGGCAGCAGCAATCTTGTCCCTTGTCTGTTCCGCAATCTTGACCATCTCGGCCGACCGCTTCACCACGAGGTTCTTGATCTTCTCGGTGCCCTCGTTGAAAGCCTCGACAGCCCCTGTAAAGTCCAGCGTCAGCGCCTTGCGCGCCACGTTGGCAAAGGTGATTACAGTGGTCATGATGACGCCCATCGACGTCTCCACGACCTTGGCCAGCTCCTGGAACAGGCCCTTGAGGATGTAGATCGGCGTGACAATCGTGGCGATCGCCGCCTTCAGAATGCTGATGTCGTTCGGCATGGCCCAGCCGAACAGCGACTGGAACAGCTCACCCACATAGCCGACATACTCGCGGATGACCTCGCAGATGGCCTTGACGACCGCGCCCAGTACTTCGAAGGCGGCGCCCAGCACGGTGATGGCACCTTGTACGACCGGCAAGATGGTGAGAGCTACATCGGTGAAGGCAGATTTCAGGCTGGTCACGCCCGGCAGCACGGCCTCGCCAATCTTGTCGCTGAACTCACCCAGGACGATATTCGCGGTCGCGCTCTCGACCTTGTAGGCCTTCACCGCGTCGGCGGCCTCGGCTGATACGCCAATCCCCATCTTGGTCAGCTCGGTAGCGCGCTCCTGGATCTCGGAGTTCAGCTTGAGGAGCTTGTAGGAATCCTCGGCCGACTTGCCGAACATGGCCATGGCAACCGCGTTGCGGTCGGTACCGGCCTTGTATTCCATCATGGTGGCGACTGCGTTCTGCAGCAGCTGCTCCTGCGAGAGCAGCGCATTGCTGCTGTCGCGCGTGCGCACGCCGAGTGCATTCAGTCCCTCCTCATTGCTGCGCAGCTGCTTGTCAAACTTCATGGCAATGCCGGTGTAGTCGTCCGCCGTCATGCCCGCCAGCTTCAGCTGGATATTCATCTGGTTGGCCGCTTCCAGCGTCTCGCCGAATGCGTTGGCCAGCTTCTTGACCTCGCCCACCTCCTTCACGGTATCGGCAATGGTTTCCTTGAACAGGGCACCACCGGCAAGGGCAGCGGCCACCATCTTCACCGATTCGAGGATGGCACCGAATGACCCGGACATTGCCTTGACCGCGCCGGACACGACGCTAGACATGCCTTCTGTCGCCTTCGCGCTGGCCTCGGTATGCTCCTTCACCGAGCTGGCCATCTCCGCGAACAGGGCCTTGATGCTGCTGCAGGAGTCCTTGACGGCATCCGCAGCGTCTTTGGACGCGGCCTTGGCGGCGGAGGCATCGCCGCCGAATTTCACCTCAACGTTGTCGTCGCTCATGGTTTGCTGCCTGAAATGCGAAAAGGGCCGCACGTGGCGGCCCTCCTGGCTTGGAAAATGAAAAAGGCCGCACGCGGCGGCCTTTTGATGGGGTGTTGCTCTGCTACAGCTTCTTCATATTGACGGTGATCGCGAATTTACCGCTGGTGGTGCGACGTTTCGTGATGACCAGACTGCAATCTTCCTCGTCCTCCACAAACTGCACGATCGCGGCATGGACGACCAGGCCGTTGACGCCCGGCAGGTAGCCGGGCTTCGTCGCCTTGTCGATCTCGTCAGGCTCACGGCCTTTGCGGGAGGACGTCGAGGAGGGATTGTCCGTTGGCATCAACTTCAGAGATTGAACCGGAGGATTTCGTACCCACGCCCAGGTACGCCGCAACAAGCACGTGGGTCGGTGGGTTGCTGCGCTGATACTCCGTGATGGCGCGCAGGCGGGGAAGCGTCATATTATCGTCGATGTATTCCCACGTCCAGCCTGGAAAACAGGCCATCAGGTGGACATACACCTGATCCCAATCTAACGGTTCCCCGCCCCCGCTTCCCCCTTGTTCACCAGGCCGGCCTGCCCCATCACGGTCTGGATGACCTGGCGCATGTTGCCCATGTCCACCATGTCCTCGACCTGTTCGAGCGTGAGCTCGGGGTAGTTGCGACTCAGGGCAGCGTGCACGATCTCGCACACGTTGCTGACCTGCTCGTCGGAGAGCATGGTGGAAATGGCGGCCAGCCCTTCGATCTTTTTTGCCAGGCGGCGAATCTGGCCGAGCGACAAGGCAGGGACCACCCATTCCTTGCCGCCCATTTTGACGGTCGTGCCGTCGATCAGTTGTGTCTGTGACATGTATTACTCCGAAGTGGACCAGGTCAGCACGTTGCCCGTGCCATCGTCGAAACCGGAGAAATCGAACTCCGGCACCGCGAAATCCTCGTTCTTGAAGCCGATCGAGAATTTCGTGCTGATGGCCTTCGGGAAGCTGAAGGTGATGATCTTGCCCTGGTAGGCGACGCTCAGGTCAGCCTTGAAGGTCGGGGCGTAGCCCATCGGAAGGTTCTGCACGGTCTGCTTGCTGGCGCCCGTGACGGTCGCGGTGTACTGGTAGTTGATGTACACCGTGGTGCCGGCATCGGCGCTGGCGAAGGTATAGACGCCGGTCGACACGTTGACCATGTATTGACCGGTAGCTGGCGCACTGGCCACGCGCTTCAGTGGCATGCCGGCGGCGCTGATAACGCCGAGATCGGCCACGAAGGTCCCAGCGTTGGGTGGTGTCGCCGTGATGGTGAAGGGCGTGGTCGGGATCGTGGTGCCGACGGTGTCGGTATAGTTCGCGAACAGGCCCGGGTTGATCGTCTGACCGAAGTAAATGGCGTTCCAGACGCCCGCGAAGATACGCGCAGGCTTGACCTTGCAGGTCATCTTGGCCTTGCCGCGCCCAACCGCGACCGGGAACTGGTTCTGGCCGTACAGCTCCTTCGAGTCGGACGAGATATCAATCGAACCCTCTTGCAGGGTCATCAAGGGGTACGGCGTGGCGTTCGCGATCGCGTTGCCCAGTGCGTCCTGCAGCTGCGTGACGTACATATTGCCGCTACCGAAAGCGTATTGAGACATGGCTACCTCCAAAAGAAAATGCCCCGCGCAGGCGGGGCCGGATGGTTAAAACTGGTGGGGTTAAACGACTTTGATGACGACGGGAACGATGGCGACCGCCTGGTCGCCCAGGGTGCCCTCATCGGTTTCGATTGCGCCCTCGATCCAGGCATGCTGGACCAAGCCGCCGAGGGTGCATTTGTTGGTGATGGGATCCGGCGCCAGCGCAGCGCCCAGCGCGTCCACCAGACTATTCAGCAGCGTGCTCGGCGTGCCATTCTTCTGGAAGACGTAGAGGTAGATATCAGCCTGGAAAGTCCAGACCGTCGGCTGGCCCGGCGTTGTCACGGCCATCTCGCGCTTCTGCGCCTGGAAGAGCGCCGGCTGCTCTATATCCTTTACTTCAGCCCAGTGGCGCAGCTTGCGCGAAGTGGTCTTGAATGCCGAGGAGGCCGACAGCTTGGCGAAAAGTGCCGCATAAATCTGTTCTCGGTTCATGCTTGCCCGTCCTTTGCCGCCTGAACAAGCGCAGCGGTCATGTCGCGCTCAATCTGCGGGCGCATCTCCGTGAGGGCCGACCGCAGGAACGAATGCGCCGGATAGTCAACCTTCCGAGTGTGCGCACGCACCTTGATGGTCATGGGCGCCTTGAGCGGCTTGCCAAAGGCCTGAGTGATGCGGCGCAGGCTCTCGCGCACGCTCTCGGTGCCCTTGAATCCATATTCGAGGCGCCTGGCGTACTCGACATTAGTGCCGACGATACCGGTCACCGAAGCCTGATCCACCGAAACGCGCTGGTTGACGGATCGCCGCAGGCGGCCAGTGCGCACGTGCAGTACGTCGTCGCTCAGCTTCAGTTTCACAGTGGTGAGCAGCTGCAATGTCAGCCGCTGGACCGATTTCTCCAGACCGGCCTGCATGGCATCCGCCCAACCCTCCATCTTGGCGACCAGCTCAGCGTCGCCGACAAGCCATCCGGTGATCATGATGTGGAAATGACCTTCTTGTAGTTGTTGAGAATCGTCTGCGCGGCCTTCGGGAAGTCCGTGATCGTGAAGGCCACGGTCTCGCCGGCCAGCGTCTTGCTGGCATAGCCGACCCGCGTCTTCTCGGCATATCGCAAGGCGATCACCTCGATGCAGGCCTGCTCGATCTCAGGAGGGACCGAGGTAAAGCCGGCATGGTACGAAAGCACCACATTGGATTCGCCCCTGCCGAAGCAATAGCCCCGCAGGCCGATCTTGTACTGGTCGAAATAGAAGCCCGGGCTGTTGATGTCTGCTGACGGCAGGATCGGCTGGCCGTTGACGACGACGGCCTCCACCGAGACGACGGGATAGTTGGAGCACATCATCCTGCCCTTGCCCTTCCCGTCCAGTGTCTCGACGTAAGGCGAGATCGCGAAAGTCCGATTCAGCCAGGACTGCACGTACCCGCTGACAGCGGTGATAAGCCGCTGCAGCAGGTCGTCGTCACCGGTGTTCGCCGGATCCAGCGCAATCCACGCCTTGACGTTGGCCAGGGTCGTCAGGTCGTTGGGACCGGCGGCCATGGCTTACTGACCTTGCGGGACGTTTTGGGTGACGGCGCCACCAGCTGCTGCTGCATCCTTGGCGGCCTCCTCATGGGCCAGGCGCTCGGCTTCTGCGGCGGCCTGAGCAGCTGCCGCTGCCTTCTCCTCGGCCTCCTTCTTGGCCTTTTCCGCTGCTTCGGCTTCTGCGGCTGCTGCATCCTTGGCCGCTGCCTTCTGTTCCTCTGCCTGTCGCGCCAGTTCTTCAGCCGAAGGCGGCGGAAGCTGCAGATTGCTCGTCACGCCGGCCGGCAAATTCGGGTCAGTCGTGTCGTCGACCAGCTCTTCGCCCTTCGGGCTGGTGAAGCCCAGGCCGACCAGGTGCGCCACATGCTCGACGGCCACGGTGACGATGCCCTTGATCACCTTGTATTCTTGGCCCATCACCGAGATGGCGCTGGCGCCCTCTGGGGCCTTCAGTTTTGCGGTATCGCTCATGATGTCTGAATCCTTGTTGAAATCCGGAAATGAAAGCGCCGCCAGGCGAGCCCGGCGGCGGTTTGCGATGCACGGCCTGATTAGCCGTTGGCGATGTTGTTGAGGACGCCCATCGAGAACGGCGCGTAGTGCTGCAGCACCTCGTCGGCGTAGACGCCGTATTCATACTTGCGGGTGCGCAGCGGCCATTCCAGCTGGTAGTAGTCCTGGCGGGTCAGGATCTGGACCACGTTCGAGACGTTGGACATCTGGTAGGGCAGGCTCTCGGTGAAGAAGAAGATGGTGCCCGCCGGCACGTTCGGGTGCACAACCAGCGGCACCTTCACGCCCATGACCTTGTTCAGGTACTCGCCCACCACCACGCCGGCCTGGATGCTGCCCAGATTGCCGGCATCCACCGTCAGACGCAGCAACGGCGCGCCGCCGTTGGCCACGATCTTCTTGGTGATGTTGATCAGCTCCTGGGAGGAGACATAGATCTTCGTCGGCGACAGGCGGTACTTGTTGTAGAAGTTGACGAACATGGCCTCGAACTCGACGATGCCGCCAGCGCCGTCGGAAGTCAGCGGGGTGCCCACGCCAGCGGTACCGGTCGGCTGGGAAACGATCTGCGCGTTGCTACCGGGCTTAAAGGCCTGGTAGAGCAGGCCATCGAAGTCCAGTGCAGAGGTCGAGCTGTCCACGGCTGTCAGGGATGCAGCGGTCTGGGTGCCGGTGGCGGCGGCGGTGATCAGGACGCTGTTGATCGAGGTGACCGCACCCAGCACTTCCGAGCCGGCCGGGCCCCAGAACCAGGCGTAGCCAACGGCGCCGTTGACCACCGACACCGTGCCGGTGATCGAGCCGGTCGAGCCAGTGGTAGCGACGGTGGCGTTGGAGGACTTCTGCGCGTTGCCGCCGCCGAAGGTATCGGTGGTACCGTCGGCATTGGTGCGGGTGATCTGACCAGGCACGGCGGCCGAGGAGATCGCCAGGGTCTGGCCGATAGCACCGTTGTTCACGCCCACCATGTCCAGATACGCCTGCAGGCCCAGCGCCACGCAGATCACCGACCAGGTTGCGGCAGCCAGGGTGCCGCCGGTGGTCGAGCCCACCAGGGTGGGCGTGGGCGTGGTGCCCATCGCCACCGAAGTGTTGCCGCCGAGGATCAGGCGTTCCTCCTGGATCATGGTCGCTTCCAGGGTGGACTGCACGGCCAGTGCCTTCACGTCCTCGTAGTTCTTCGCGGCATAGTTCGCCTCGAAAGTGACGTTGTTTTCCAGGCCGATGCCACGGAATGCCGCGAAGTATTCGCTTTGTTGGTGGTTGATGACGCCGCCTCGCTTGCCTTCGGAGACGCCCGCGCGGACGTTGCCCACGTTGATGTTGGTGACGGCCTTCCAGTTCGCCTGGATGGCATAGCCGCCGCCGATGCGCGCGATCGAGTTGCGCAGCGGGGTCAGGACGGGATACAGCTTCTTGGAAGGGGCTTCCAGGTTGTACGCCTGCAAGCCGGTGGTGGCGGTGCTAGGCTGCACGAAGGACTTGATCAGATCGTCCGGGCTCGATTGTGCGACCTTCAGCAGGGCCAGGGTTTCAGCGGTGTTATTTGCACCCATGTGAATCTCCAAATGAAAAAGCCGCCTCTAGGGCGGCGTCAATGCGTTCGAAAAAGAAAATGCCCGGTTGCCCGGGCGTGAGATTGGTTGATGGAATGGCGTTACGCGCGTGCGAGGACGCCGCCGGTTTTGTGGGCCTGCTTGATGAGTGATGCAACTTCATTGACGCCGCCGTCGGCCATCTTCACCACGGCGGTCTCGTCTTTCTTCTGCTCGGGATCGACCACATCCTCACCCTTGCCGATAGCCTTCAGCAGCGCCTTGCCGGCGGATGGCTGGGCCTCCAGCTCGGTGACGCGCTTCTTCAGGCTGTCGCGGTCAGTGACCAAGGTCTTGATGAAATCGACCATGACCTCGCCCTCGCCGCAGCCGGCGGCCTGCAATGCCTTGGTCAGGTCCTCATGTGCTGCGCTGACCTTGGCGAGCTCGGCCTTGGCCACCTTGTCGGTACCTTCGCCCTCGTCGCTGCTGTCGTCAGCGTCATAGCCCACGGACGCCATGTGATCGTTGGCCTCCTGGATCGCCTTGTGGGCCTTTGCGAGCTTGTCCTTGGTGGCGGCGCTGAATTTCTTGCCGCCCTTGGCGATATCGCTGCCGCGCGCGGCCAGCTCGATGACATCGACCTCACCGGCGGCGGTTTTCAGGCAGGCCAGCATTTCCGCGCACTCCTCGGCGGCCATGTCCTGGAAGATCTTGATGCCCTGCGCCAGCCAGGCGCGCAGCGCGGCGGGCACCGGACTGCCGTCGCCCTCGTAGGTGGCCTCGTCCTGGGCGTCGCGGCAGATCCAGCCGAGCGACATCAGGATGCCGGCAAAGTCCTGCACCGACCACATGCTTTTCTTGATGGTGTCGTCGGCAGGCGCAGGCTTGTCGCCCTTGGCCAGTTCGATCAGGCGCTCCGGCGTGATTTCGCCCTTGTTCAGCAGCTCGGCCAGCGCATCGATGGCGCTGGGCGCCGGCTCGTCGACGGTCTCGGCCTTGAACATGGTGAAAACCGCTTCGGGGTTGGCCGGGCGGTCCACCAGAGAGACCTCCACCAGACGCAGGCCCTTGATGACGGACTTGTTGAGCTCGTCGCGCTCGGTGGCCTTGCCGCCGATGGAAAAGCCCTTGTAGACGTTGGCCTTCACCTTCTTCACGGCCTCGCTGTCAACGACGTGCGCGCCGAACCAGGTGCGGCCGTCCGCTTGCACTTCGGCCTCGATGGCGGTGCCGGCGGCCTTCGCCTGGTGCATTTCGCGCACAGCGCCGAACTTCATGTAGTCCGGGAGCGCCGCCTTCATGGCGTCGGCGGTGATGGTCTCGCCGTCCGAATCCATGACTTCCGAGGAGGCGTAGCCCCACACCTTGATCGTGCCGTCGTCCAGCTCCTCGGTCTTGCTGATTTCACCGTAAAGTTTCATTTCGTCATTCCTCGTTGTTTGATTCGTCAGTCAGAACCGGCAGCACATCGCAGCGGCAGTTGGGGTGCAGCGGTGGACCGTCGCCGCCGTCGTTCGGGAAGTTGTCGTCCAGGTCGACGATCTCGCCGTCCAGCGCCGCGCAGTCCTCGCAGCAGTCGGCACCGGTGATCCACTGCTTCTGGGCCACCTGTCCGGACGCCCGATAGGCCTCCATGTTGCCGGCCACGTCCGCGAAGGCCGTTTCCGTGCGGGCGATCATTTCGGCACGCTCAGGTGAGAAACCCTGACTGTCCTCGATCTCCTGCGCCAGCCGCTCATTGCTCCAGCCCTCGTCAATGGCCTGGGCCACCGTGGAATTGAGCATTTCGCGAGTGGATTCGTCGATCTGCCAGTTCTCGTTGGGGTTGGGCTGCAGGTTGCCGTCGTCGTCGCGCTTCATGCCGACCCACTCGGCCGCCCTGTCCTTCGCCCAGGCCACGGCCTGCTCATTGGTCAGGTTGACGATATCGGTGTCGTCTTTGATGCCGATCTGCGCCAGCGCCGCCATGCCGCCGTCCTTGGCCAGAGCCTCCAGGATGGGCTCGATCTCGCCGACCAGCACCACCCAATCCTCGAAGTTCAGGCGTTCGAGGATCTTGCGGATATCGTCGGCATCGACCTTGTCCAGCACTGCGTCCTTGGCTGCCACCACCTGCGCGGCGATCTTGGGCGCCTGGTCCTTCAGGAAGGCGGCGACCTTGTCTTGCAGCTGGCCCTGCAGCTCAAGGATGGATTTGCGTTCCCGGTCAATAGACCGGACGGCTTTTTTTGCCTTGGTGACCGCCTCCTGGCCGGTCTTGGTGCTGGAATCATTGGGTTTATCGGGTTGGCCGTGATCATGGCCAGCGTGCGGGTCGTCGTCCGGACCACCAGCCGCGCCGGTGGCGCCGAACGGTACTGGCGGCGGTGGCGGGTTCGCCGCCTGCTCCAGCGCATCGGCCAGCCGGATCGCTCCGTTCGCCGTCACGATGATCAGGTCGTCACCGCCGTCCATCGGCTCCATGCCATCCAGCGCACGCGCCTCGTTCGGGGTCATCTGGCCGCCGCGCACCTTCTTGTCCTGGATGTCGGCCTGCTCCACCAGGTCAAGCGCTTCCTCTTCGTCCCATGCGTACTCAAGATCAGGGGCCTGGAAGATCTTCACCACGATGTAATTCATCAGGCCCTTCACCCAGTTCATGATCGGGATCAGGCCTTCCTGGAGCGACTGCTCGTGCGCGGTGCCGGCGGTGGCCCGGTTCTGCTGCTTGACGAATGGCGTAGGCGCGATCGAGAAGGCGAAGCAAACCACGCGGGCCAGCCACTCGTCGTACTCGTCCTTCAGCACCTGAGACTTAGTCTCGATGAACTTGACGCCGTCAGGAATGAACTTCATGTGCCGGCGCGCGGCCGTATCGCCCTCCAGCAGCAGGTCCCAGTATTGCTGGAACTGTGCGATCTGGTCCGGGTTCCAGTTCGCCGGTACGCTGGCCAGGGCTTCTGGCACGTTGCCCTCGGTGTAGTACTGCAGCTGGTGCAGCTGGCGGCGCAGCGCGATATTCACCGTCATGATCACCTGCTCGACCGGCGAATACCCGTAAATCTTGTGGGTGCGCACGTTGCGCGGCCGGTAGATCAGTTCGGCGGTGCTGTAGTTGACCGCTGGGACGCCCTTGAGGATCTGCTGATACGCCACATCCGGCGCCACCGGCGTGCGGCCGTGAGCGTCGAGCACGCGCTTGATGGTCGAGCCGTCGATCGGCTCCAGCGCGTAGAGCTGGCCGCCGAGGGTCGGTCGCACATAGAGGGTCGGCGCATCCGTGACGAAAAGCTCCTCCAGCAACATGCGAAGCCACTCGTCCCAGCTGTGTTCTTGGTCGGGAAAGGCCAGGAAGTCCGTAATCTGCTGGCAGCGCGCATCAGGCTTGGCCTTCGTATCCTTCGGGCGAATCTTCCACTTCATCTTCGCCATCTGGTCCTTGCGCGTCTCGATCACCAGCCGCAACACGTCGTATCCATCGGCCAGCGCGCGCATCTGCGCGAAGCTGACGGGTTCGGCCTGGCGCGGTGTGATCTGGGTGTTGAAGCCGACCGGATAGTCAAACTGCCGTCCTTGGACGCTGGGCTGCTCCTGGGGGCTGGTGACCGGCACCAGCGGATCCATGGGCCCGAACCAGTCGGACTGGCCCGAGACCATGTAGCGGACGCCCTGCGCAATGCGGCGCAGCAGGCTCGGCTCGATCGGCGTCGCGCTGGCTGCTCCTTTAGGGATAGCCATCGCTGCTTACACCGCTGCGCCGGTGATCGGGTTGCGCCACACCTTGCCGTCCCACTTGATGGTGTAGCCGAGGGTGGTGTCCAGGAAGGTCTGGCCGACCTTGGTCGCCACGGGACGGTTGGCGGTGGTGTCGGCGCCGGCATCGGCCGCCACCATCCAGCCGTTGGCCTTCATCACGTCGGCGACGTGGTTGGGTACGTCGATGGTTGCGCCAGCGGCGCAGCTGTACACCACGCCATTGATGGTCATGGGGTTGTAGAAGCCGGAGGCCGGCGGCGTCATGCGATGTGTCATTTTCATGGTCCTGTCTGGGTTGCGGCCTTCTGAGCGGCCAGTTTTGCGAGGTAATCCAGCATCCCGAAGCTGTTATCAATGAACATGGAGAAGGCCCGGGACAAGGCATCGACCTGGTCGTCATGCGACCCGTTGGGGAACATGCGCATTTCGTCGATCAATCCCTGATTCCAGGGCCCGCGCAGCATCAGCACATTGCCGACGTTCACCTGGGAAGCGAACGGCTCGGCACGGGTGACCTTGTCGCCCGACTCAGGCGACGACGTGACGGAGAAGCCGGTCAGCTTGCGCGTGAGATCCAGCACCTGGGTCTTTCCGGCCTGGCCGGGATCCTGCGGGATGCTGATCTTGGTGCCGGTACCGTCCCGCTCGGCGGTGTTCTTCATCACCTTGTCGCGGTCGTCAGGCCCCATGCGATCGCGCACCATGTCGGCGATGATGTAGCGCCCGTCTGACAACTTCCCCAGCCGTCCGCCAGCAGTGAAATCGCCATCGATGGCAGCGGCCAAGTCCCAGCCGCGCACCCATTCAATGAGGCCGGCCGGGATGGCATCCACCGTGACCAGGTTGTCGGGCTTGAAGACGCCGCCCTCGGCGGGCGATGGCCGCTGCTGGTACTGGCCGGCGAACATGTAGGGCGCGGCCTTCTCCATCAGGCGCAGCGCCGCGACCGTGTGCTTCTGCGGCCAGAGCGCGGTGCCGTCGGCCTGCAGCGCAGGGATCACGACGTTTTCCCACTGCTCCCCATTGCCGCCCTTCAGCAGCCAGCCGGCCAGGTCGTCCTCGTGCAGGCGCTGCATGATCAGGATGATCGGCGTCTCGGGGCCGTTCTTCCGGCTCTCCAGGGTGTTCTGGAACCAGTCGATGACGCCCTTACGGATCACATCGGAACGGGCCTCGTCAGCCTTGTGCGGGTCATCGATGATGATCGCGCCGCCGAAGCCGGTCCGCTGCTTGCCCGCGCCGTAGCCGGTGATGGTGCCGCCGTCGCCGACGGCATAGACGCATCCGCCGGCCGTGGTCTTCCAATCGTCCTTGGCCTTGCTGTCGTGGCGCAGCACCAGAGCCGGGAAAATCTCGTGGTACGCCGGTGACAGCACCAGATCGCGGGTCTGGAACGCGTTCTTAGAGGCCAGCTTGCCGCTGTAGCTGGTATGAATGAACTCGGCGTCTGGAACCTTGCCCAGCGCCCAGGCCATGAAGTTGATCACGGCCAGCTCTGTTTTCGAGTATCGCGGCGGCACGTTGATGATCAGGCGCTTGCACTCGCCGCGAAACACCCGCATGAGCGCGTCGCAGATGATCTTGTGATGTGGCGCGCGGCTCCATACGAAGCCCTTGCGCTGCAAGAACATCCAGCGCGAAAAGAAATACAGATCCGCCTGCGCCATCTGGGTAGCCGCGAATCGTTCCTCGGGGCTGTATGTACCCATGTTTAGACCTCGTCGGCGATCCGCTTGGCGATCTCCTGGAACTCTTCAGGTGTGACTGTGGTGGTGATCGTGCGCTGCTCGATCGGGCCACCGCCCGGCGCGCTCAGCTCCACCCGCTTGTTGAACATGCCGATGTGCTCGCCGACCTGGCGCAGCGCGGCTTGCTGGTCCAGCAGCTTGGCCTCCAGCCCTTCCTTGCCACGCTTGACGCCGGCATAGATCGCCAGGGCCGCCGGGCTCAGGTGGCGCGTATCGGCCACCATGAGGCGCCCGTGGCCATCGCCGAAGCATTCCGGACAGTCTTTGCGCGGCGGCCGCTTCGGGTTGAAGCCAAAGCCACCGCTGCAGCTGGGCGGCTCCTGCTTGGCCTCGCGCGCCTCTTCCTGCTTGCGCTGGTACTCGCCCTTCGTCCACTGGTATTGATGGTCCTTACCGTAGCAGTAGCGGCAGCACTCGCGCACGTAGCGCACCAGCTCGTTGGGGTCGGCCGTGGCCTGCTGCCATAGGCGGCTCAGCACCATGGCGGTGGTGATCTGCGTGCGCTCGGAGAGCGCGGCCTTGGCATCCTCGACCAGGGCGCGGATTTCAGGCTTGGACAGCATCTGATTCGCCTGCTGCCTGGCGGTCTTGACGCTGTAGCCTGCGCGCACGGCAGCCTGCGCGCCATTCAGATCGACGAGGTATTCCTCGACGAAGCGGCGGATTTTCGGCGTGATTTGCATGGCGGGAGGGCTACAGCGACGGGAATAAAAAAGCCGCCACAAGGGCGGCAAGTCCGTGTTCAACGGAAGGAGACACAGCGAATTCGGCGGAGGAAATGAAAAAGCCCGGTCGCTGGTGGGAGCGGTCCGGGCTTTGGGCGTAGTTATGAGACTACTGAATTAGCGGCAATATTAGGCACCTTTCGCTGAATATGCAAGCCGTTGCACGTCCGTGCGTCGTTAACCGACCACTTCGCGCTCGCGCAACAGCTCCTCAATCTGGATCAGCGCCAGGGATTCGAGGCCGGGCTCGGCGGGCAGATACTCGTTCTTCACCTTGCGCGCCGGACGGCCGCCCAGCAGCACATTGACCTTGCCGGCGTGCGCGCTGACCGTGTTGCGGTCGATCTCGTACTCGCTGGCGATGGATTCGATGGTCCGGCGCAGTTTCTTGTGGGTGAAGTAGCGCACCACGTACTCGTGGCGCAAGACCCCATTGGTGGTGCAGCCGGCCAGCGCCGTGGTGCGCACGTAGTCGGCCAGGTAGGCGATGGCCTCGACCCATTCCCGATTGAGCTTGCTGCCCGAGCAGCATGGCGCCTTGCACTCGCAGGGGCGGTCACGCGGCGCGGTGCGCGCGATCAGGATGGATTCGCTGATCTTGCCCAGCTTCTTGACCTGGGACCGGATCATACCGGCCTGGCCGATGGCATCCAGGCCAGCGATGCCGCCCTTCCCTACCGTCGGCGCGGCCAGGCGGTTCATCATAGGCCGGTCGATGCTCTGGCCGGTCTGGTTGAAGGCGAAGATCAAGGCATGGTAGCCGTCCTTGAACAGGGTCGGTTCTGCGTGGGTCATGCGTCATATCCTCCAATTTCCATACCGGGCCGGCGCAGCGCACGCAGCCCACCCGGGCGCTGGCCGATGGCGGCACGCGTGCGGCCCCAGCTCAGCTTGTTCTTGATCCTGATGTACTGCTGGCGCTCTGCTGCCAGGCGCACCAGCTTGGCCTGGTTGCGGATCTTCATCAGCGCACCTTCACTGCTGTGACGCCTAAGGGCAGCTGCTGCGCAAGCCGCATCGGGTGGCCCGGCCTCGTCGTGACCAGGATACTTAGGCGCCTGTAATCCAGATCCATCGTCTCCTGCACGTTGGCGCCGAAGGGAAATACGACGCCCAACTCCTGCCAGGAACGGAACGCATGCTCGCTGACGCTGATGCTCCAGACCTGAGCCTTTGCCAGCGCCTGGCGTAGATGGTCGGCCTGCTTGCGGTGTGCCTTGCCGTGGCGCAGATTGCCTGCGGTATTCATTCATCACCCCAGTCTTCGAAATAGCTGAAAAGCACGCAGCCGGCCGCAAAGATGAATGCTGCGGCCAGCGCGCCCAGTGTCATGATCAGTTCGACGGTATCCATCAGGCGGCCACGTCGAAGAGACCGGCCTGCGGCTGCTCGACGCTCAGCGGCGTGATGGTCAGCACCACGCGCGCGCCGTCGGCGTCAGGCTCCATGCGCTCGGCGACGATGCGGCGCACCCACTTGTCATCCTCGATCGCCACGCCCTTGAGCGCGTCCAGCAACACCTTGTTGGCGTTGTCCAGGTCGATGCAGCGCACGGTGTCGTCCCAGCTGGCGCCCTCCAGGCGCTGGCGCTTCTGCCAGTCCTGCGGCCTGGCCGGGTACAGGCGCACGTCAATCTGCACGCGGCCGGTGATCGGCTGGCGCAAGCCAGCGCCGCGTACCTTCCAGCCCACCTGGGTCTTGTAGGCCTCGGCCTCCTTCGTGACGTAGGTGATGGCCATGGCTGGCTTGCCCTTCTCGCGGTTGGCCGGGATGATGCGCGTGGCCCAGTAGGCATTGGCAGAGACCGGATACGGCAGACTCAGGACGATGGGATTGGCGCCCGCCAGCGGGACAAGCCGCTCGGCAGGCTCTGCGCATGGGGCGGTATCGCCGAGCAGGGCAGAAAGCAGGCTTGTGATCTGCTGCGACGTCCAGCGTTCGCCGGGTGCATCGGCAAAACGCCGCACCAAGTCGCCCAGTTCAACGCGCAGGTCGAGGTCGTCGATGATTTCCATGTTGTCCCCTCAATGGCCGCACGGCAGCGAGCCGTCGGGTTCGGTCTTGGCGCCGCAGGACAGGCAGGTCAGCGGACCACGATTGCAGATGGTCCGTGCGAGCACACCGAAGCGGTAAGGCAGAACATTCTGGAAGTGGTGCGCGGCCTCAATGCGGAAGGTGTTCATGGCCTTGGCCAGGTGCTCTGGCAGCGGCTGGCGGATGATGGTCGGCCGGTCTTCGGCGGGGATGGCGGCGATCATTGCAATCTCCCCTTCCTGGCAATTCGTTGGGCAAGCCAAACTTGGACGTCCTTGACGAAGGAGTCGTACTCGTCTTGACCGAGCAGCTTCTCCGCGCAGAAGAAATAGCCATCCAAGCAGCCTTTCATCTCATCAAAGGCGATGTCCAAGCTCATGGCCTCCGAGCCGTTTTCAAGCACCATGAGGCGGATAGTTGGCTGGCTCATTGCGCACCGCCTTCCTGCGCCAGCGCGGCCTGGGCGGCGAACATCGCCTGCAGCTCGCGCTCAGCCACCTGGTAGAACGTCGACTCGATCCATCCCTCGCTGCTGGACACTGCCTGCGTACCCATGGGATGCCGGTTCGTCAGCTCGCAGTACTTGAGCACCAGCGCGCTGCTTGGTGCAAGCACCGGCTGCGCCACCGCTGTCGAGACTGCAGGAGGCTGCTGCAACACATCCGCCTCGCCATACTCCAGGGCCAGGGCGCTCAGGTCGCCGTTACCACGCAGAGCAGGCACATACGGCCGAGCCTCGTGCTCGCTGGTCTCCAGCGGGCTGTCGTTCTCATTTTTTTGCATCTTCGTTCTCCTTTCGCATTGCTTCCAGAATCTGGGCCCGGGTCGGTGCGCCCGGTACTCATTCGATGGCGGCCAACATGACGTTGGCCAGGTCTTGCCGTGGTGCAGTGGACCGGACCAGCCGGATGCAGTCGTAAAGTTTTGTCAAGTCAACTTTTCCGGCGGACATGGCCCAAAATCCTCGCTAAGCCGCAGCAGGCGCGGCGAACTGCACGCGCTGCATGGAATCCTTGGCGGCGACCTGCTGGGGCGTCACGGGCAGGCTGGGCTGCAGCGCGCCGCGTGCGCATTGGTCGATGAAGCCCTCCAGGCGGCGCAGCCAGTTCGTGACGTTGCCGTCGGTCTCGGGGCTGAACAGCAGGTCGCTGCGCTGGTTGAGGCGGATATCGTGCTGGATCAGGCGATAGACCTTCTCCCACCGGGCGGTGCCGTACCAGGCGCGGATGCCACGGCAGACGGTCAGCAGCCACTCCAGGCGCTTTAGCTCCAGGGTGATGCGGGCCCAGTTCGTGGCCTCGGTGCCGAAGTGGTAGGTGCAGTACCAGTTCGCGCCACCGGTGGACGCGGTTGCAGCGCAGGGGCAGCCGTAGGCCGCGCACTGGCTGTGATTGACCTGGGTGTCTTTCATGCTGCTGCTCCTTCGGAGGATGCCGGCGGTTGGCGGCGAAGCTTGTCGAGTTCGGACTGGATGCGGTCACGCAGCTGCGCATAGGTCCAGCCGAGGGGAGCGACGATTCCCAGCTCCCTGGCCTTCGCATCGGTGGCCTGGTCGGTGGCGCGCCAGCTGTTGTCGTGGCGAGGCGGTGGCGGATTCAGCAGCTCGGCGATGATCGGGGCGAGGTAGTTCGGATGGATGGGCTCCGGGGCTGGCTTGCGTTCGCGCGCCGTCTCGATGCCCTGCTCCAGCAGTTGGTCGGTGCATTTCTCGTTCGCTCCCCACTGCAGCGCGAGCGGATGCTGGGCGGTCATGGGCCTCACGCCGAGCCTGCGCAGCAGGATGGACACGGCCACGGCGCGGTTGCTGGCCTGGGCCTGGTCTTGCCCCTGGGCGGCAGCGCGATCGGGCTGTCCGATCCCTACTACGGTTGAAGTAGCTGCTGCCTTATTGTTTTTAAATTCTCCTTCTCTATCTCCCTCTCCCTCTCTATTGCGATCGGGGGGCGATAAATTTAGCTGTCGGGGGGCGATACTTTCACCATCGGGGGGCGATGCTTTCCCTTGTCGGGGGGCGATCTGTTTTTCATCGGGGGGCGATCCCGCCAGGATTGCGATGACCTGCTTTTTAGTCAGCCATTCCGATTGGGGGGCGATCGCCTTCAGGCAAGCTGCTGCCTCGATGATCTGGGCGTGGATGGGGTTCGCGTCGAACTCAGCACCCCAGCGCTTGGCATTGCCGGTACCGCCGGCCAGGCGGCTGAGCAGCTTGCCAATCCAGCCCTCCAGCGCCTTCTCGGCCACCACTGGGTGGTACAGCAAGCCGTCGCTGCATTTGATCCAGCCGTGCAGCGCACCCTCGCGCACGGTCTTCCACGCGCGATCGATGCGACCCCGCTGGCTGTAGCCGGCCTGGTCAGCGATCCACTTGTCATTGTCCGGGATGGCGCCGGCGGGGACGTGTTGCCAGGACGCGCACCATAGCAGCATGGCGGCCCAGCATTCGTCAGGCGTGTAGCTGGACGCCAGCTCCGAGCCTTTCAGGCGCACGACGTCCAAGGGCATGAAGCGGTAGCCCGTGAGGTCGCAGTCCGGCGGCGTGAGGGGTTGGGGCAAGTCGGTCATTCGAACATCCTTTGCTGCGATCGCTGACGCTCAAGGGCAGCTGCGCAGGCCTCATTGATCCAGACGACCTCGGTCCGGAACTTGCCACCGTCGGCGACGTGCCGGCGCTCTGCCCGGGTCCAATCCGCGAACAGTTCCTTGTCGTAGAGGTCGCTGGCATAGCCAGAGAGCACCACCATGCCCTTGGCCGAGTGCAATACTTCGGCGAGGCGGCGGTGGTCTTCGTCAGTCATTTCATGGCGGTAGCCGTGCGTCTTGGTGCCACGGTCCATGATGGAGCTGCGCGTGCTGTGGCAGTACGGGGGATCTGCGTAGATCAGCGAATTAGGGGAATCCATGCGGGCAATCACTTCCAAGGCGTCACGCTGCTCGACAACCACCCCGGCCAGCCGCCGAGTGAAGGAAGGAATCGCCTCGGACCAGGTCGAGTACTCCACTGCGGGCAGGACACGGCCATCGGTCAACTTGGAACGAAATCCGGTGCGGCAGCCGCGAGTGGCCGAGTCGCTGCCGTGGCCCATGAAGGACTTGATGATCAGCTTGTGGGCTGCATCCAGATCATCGGTGGCAGGCTCATATGCCCAATCGAACTCGGCGCGGGCAAATGGCGTGAGGTGGACGCGGCGCTGCAGCTCGAGGGCCTGCTCAGGGTTTCGCAGGATCCGGAAGAGGTTCACGACCTGTACATCAAGGTCGTTGTAGCACTCGGCCCCGACCTGGGGCTTGAGCATGAGGATCGAGGCGGCGCCGCCGAACGGCTCCACATAGACCTTGTGCTCAGGGAAGAAGGTCAGGATCCATGGCGCCAGGCGGAACTTGCCGCCGTGATACCGCAGGACGGGGCGCGTGATTTCGCTCATTGGGCAGAGGCCCCCAGGAGGTAGCGCATGGACCAGACCATTGGCGGCACGACGGGCCCGGCCAGCTCGGGCGGGACCTCGAAGCGGCTGGCCTGGGTGACCTTGACGGTGCGGGCGTCCTCGTTGAGCGTGTACCGGTACTTTCGGCGGTCGTGCGAGCTGTCGACGATCACGGCGCCGGCGCGGACCAGGTTGCGCATCACGGACTGGATGCCGCCTTGCGTGGAGAGGCCTTGCGCGAGCACGTTCTCGCAGATGGCGCCCATGCCGCTGCCCGGGTGCGCTTCGAGATAGGCTGTCACGGCCTCGCTTACGGCGGGATTGGTCTTCATGCGACCGCCTTGCGCCGCTGGGCGCGCTTCGAATTGAAGTAATCGGCCGCGATGTCTTCCAGCATTTCGATGCGCTCGGGGCTCAGCATCATCGCGTCAGCCGGCCCGACTCGGTACCCGATCGAGGCCAAGAACATGCAGAACTTGCCCAGATCGTCGGTCGCGAAGCGACTCACGGTGCTGCCCGAAACGCCCATGCATTCGGCTGCATTGACCTGCTTGACCTCTGCAAGCCTGCGCAAAAGCTCGCTCTCAATCTCTGCAGCGGCTTTGCGTGTGCTTTCCAGCGCATCGGGCGATGCTTTGTCGGCGGCAGTGCTCATTGGTTGACCTCGGCTTCAGTGGGAAGGTGGCCAGTCGACCGGACGTACTGCCAATCGACCTCGGAATTCAGTTCCTCGCACCGCACCTCGCCGTTCGAAAGCTTCTCGATCTCGGGGCAGTGCTTGGGAGGTACGCGCCGGCCTTCGTCCTTCCACTGCTCGACGGCGGCACGGGTGACACCGAGCTTCCGAGCCAGCGCGGAGACCGTTTTCAGGTCTGAGACGCGAATCGCTTTATCAATCGGGTGTTCCATGAAAAGTCCATATGAGAGTGACATCTACGCGAAGGATAGAATATCTATCGTTACGACGCAAGAAAATCTAGCTCAGAAAAAGATAGGTTTTCTTTACGATGTCGTTATGGAAATAAATGAGTGGGTGTCTGCAGCCCGGAAAACGGGCCGGATGACACAGGATCAGCTGGCCGAAGCGCTCGGGGTGACGCGCGGGAATGTCTCGGGCTGGGAAAACAGCCGGCACGAACCGAGCCTGTCCCAGATTGTCAAGATTGCTGCCCTATGCGGCGCGGACTTGAGTCCGCTCCTACCGGGCACCTCGGTCGTGGCGCCCACTGTGGTGAAACAGGCGGCAGGCTGGCCATTCAAGATCGACTATCGCCTTTATGCGACATTGCCGGCCGACGAAAAGGAACGGCTTGACGACGACGTGAGCCACTTCATAGAACGCTGGCACGCCAAGAACCCGGCTAAAAGTAAGAAAACGGGATAAGCCACCGGACCAGCTGGCGCTTCCAAGCGCGAAGATCTATGCTTTTCCTGTGCGACCACGCGCTCCAGGGCCGCCAGACCCCGAAACGGTAGAATGAATCAAGTCAAATAACAAAAGGACATCCCGTGAAGAAAATCGCCATATCCCTCTTTTTCTGCGCCGCCGCCCTCGCCGGCTGCGCAAGTACCGGAAATCAAGCTCTTGCCTCGGCCGACCAGGCCTCGATTGACCAGCACCTGATCAAGGGCAAAACCACCAAGGCCGACGTCCTGGCCTATCTCGGCCCCGCCAACACTGTAAGCACCACCAGCGGCCTGGGCGGTGAGACCTGGGTCTACGTCTACGCCAGCTCGCAAGCCAAGGGCGCCACGTTCATTCCCGTGGTTGGCCTGTTTGCCGGCGGCGCCACCGGAAACTCGAAGGTTCTCTCGATCTCGTTCGATCCGCAGGGTCTCGTGTCCCGCTACAGCTTCTCCTCGTCGAATACCGACACCCGCCTCGGCGCTGGCACAACGACGACACCGGCGAACTGATCCCCGCCTCCCCTCGAAGAAACCCGCTACGGCGGGTTTTTTTGCGTCCGTCGTTTCGGTGACGATACAAAATCTATCCTTTGCGAGATAGATTTTCTTGCCTTTTAAAGATAGAGAATCTATCATCGCTCCAACGGCTCACCAAAAGAGCCGGCCAAAAAAGGAGCTTGCGATGTCACACCCCCACCAAAGCATCACCGCGCCGGCGATTCGCAAAGTCATCTGCACCGACGGCACCGAAATCGCGCTGGACAAGCCGATCTCAACCACTCAAGCCGCCGAACTGATCGGCGCTTCCTGCCTGGATACCGTGATGCTGGCCGACGGCGTGCACGTCATGCTGGTCGACGACTCTGGCTGGCTGCGCGGCACGCCGGTGAACGAGAAGGCCACGGCCCTCTACCTCCAGCGCTGCGCCCCCGGTACCACACACAAGATTCGCGGCAACGTAGTGGTTGTCCCCGATGCTGACTTCGGGGAGGTCATGTAATGGGCGAGATCGCAGACATGATGCTGTCCGGCGAGCTCTGCGAGGCCTGCGGCGGCTACATCGATGAGCATGCCGAAGGAATCCCACGCTACTGCAGCAAGAAGTGCGCCGCCGACCGTGGCGCCCTGCAGCGCCCGGTCAAGAAGCCGATTCCCCAGAAGGTTGCCAAGGTCCATTGCCCCCAGTGCGGCAAGCGAGTGACCCAGGCCGGCCTGGCCGACCACATGCGGGCGTTGCACCCTCTCGCCCGTCCGCTGGTCGAGACGGAAACCCATGCGGCCGTCGTCAAGGCGCTGGCGGAGCTGATCGTCATCACCGAGCAGCATGCCATTTTCAGCGACACGCCCCTGGCGCCACCCGGGCGCGAGGTGGTTCGCCGTGCACGCGCCGCTCTAGCTGCCGCAGGGGGACAGCCATGATCCGCCTGGCCCGCATCTTCTGGCACCGCCAGATCATCAAGAACGCTCGGGACCTGCTCCTCGACGCCACCCCACAAGTGCGCGGCAACCTGCTGCGCGAAATCGCCGTGAGCCGGCTGCGCCTGTCGCAGCTGGAAGACCGTAGCTAACTGGGAGGAATCACATGATCAACGAATGTGCAAACGGGCCGAGCCGCCGGGCGTGGCTCCGCGTGCTGGGCTGGCAGGCGCGCCCTGCCCTTCGCCGGTTTGGCCGGCGCGTCCGCCGCCTGGCCTATCTCGCCTGGGTGGTGCTGGTCCACCTGTTGGCCGCCTTCGGCACCCTGTGCCTGGTCGCCTATTTCGCACAGCGTTGCGGGGGGATGTGATGGCTAACCCACTGCGCCAAGTGCAGGTCTCCCGCTGGGCCAAGGATCCCGAATCTGGCAACTACGGCTATGTCCCGACAGAACACGGCTGGTTCCACGGCTGGGGCGTCAATTATGAGGAGTTCGAAAACGGCCCGGGCAACTACTCGGTGGCAATCGTCGAGTTCGCTGACGGCAAGGTCGAAACCTTCGTGCCGGCGCACATCCGTTTCACCGACGGAGGCGCAGCATGAGGCAGATCATCATCGAAATCGACGGCCCCGATGGGAAATACAACGTCCGCGAGGGCGATAAACACACTGGCGGCGTCAATTGGGACGAAATGCTTAGCCAGGTCGTATCAATGACCATTCCCGACTTCATCGTCGGACGCGGAACCTATCCGATGGGCACCGACGCGCAGTGGGAAGAGTGGCGCGCAGCCGTCAAGCGCAGCGCGTCAGATTATGACTTCAGGGAAGTGCCATGAGCGAGATCCGCGTACGCGCCTCGTCCTGGGGCTCCCTCTTCGACTGCGCCCACCGCTGGGAAGGCGAGCACATCCTCGGCATGCGCAAGGCCAGCGGCTTCCGCGCGCAGCTGGGCACGGCCGTGCATGCCGGTACCGCCGCCTTCGACCAGGCAAACCTGGACGGCGCGCCCATCAGCATCGATGACGCGGCCGGCGTGTTCGTGGAGACCCTGCACAACCCCGAGCAGGACATCGACTACAGCCAGGACGACCTCAAGGTCGGCGACGGCGAGATCATCGGCCTGAAGCTGCTGTCCCGGTACTGCAGCACCATCGCCCCGCACATGGACTACCAATCCGTGGAAATGGCTCTAGAGCCGCTGGTGATCGACTGCGGCAATGGGATCCTGGTGCGCCTGACCGGCACCATGGACCGGGCCCGGGTGGCCCGAGTGGACGGCCGCAAGATCATCCCGGACATCAAGACCGGTGCCCGCGTCATCGCCAATGGCCAGGTGAGCACTCAGGGCCGCGCCGCGCAGCTTGGTGCCTATCAGCTCATGTCCGAGAACACCGACGGCGAGCCCACCGACGGCGCCCAGATCATCGGCCTGCAGACCACGACCTCGGCCAATGTCGGCGTGTCGCGCATCTTCGATGCCAAGAAGGTCATGGTCGGCACCGAGACCGAAAAGGGCCTGATCGAGTATGCCGCCGTGATGTTCCAGACCGGCCTCTTCCCCCCAAATCCGCAATCCCAGCTGTGCAGCCCGAAGTACTGCGCCCGCTGGGGTAAGTGCATGTACCACGAATGACCCACCTTCCAACTGGAGAAATCATGTCCCAAGAGCAGCAGCCCACTACTTTGCAGGCGATCAAGACCCCCGCACCGCGCGAACAGAACATGCCGGCGGTCACCATGGGCTTCGGCAGCCTGCAGTCTTTCGAACTGATGCAGCGCGCCGCCAAGATGCTGGCGCACTCCACGCTGGTCCCGGTCGCCTACCGCACCCAGAAGGAGATCAAGGAATACGGCAAGGTCATCGGCTATGAAGAGCAGCACAGTGCCCTGCCCAACTGCGTGGTGGCACTGAACATGGCGCAGCGCATGGGCGCGGACCCGCTGATGGTGATGCAGAACCTGTACATCGTCGAAGGCCGCCCCTCCTGGTCGTCGCAATTCATCATCGCGGCCATCAACTCCTGCGGCCGCTACACCCCACTGCGCTTCATGCTCAGCGATCCGGCAGAGCCTCGCGATATCGAGTACGTCGAAACGAAGTGGGTCAAGGGCAACAAGACCGAAGTAAAACGCAAGCTGAAAGTGGCGAACCGCACCTGCGTCGCCTGGGCGATCGAGAAGGAAACCGGCGAGCGTTTGGAGTCGCCGGAGATCAGCATCGACATGGCGATCGCAGAAGGCTGGCTCACGAAGAACGGCAGCAAATGGCAGACCATGCCCGAGGTCATGCTGCGCTACCGCGCCGCCGCTTTCTTCGGAAAGCTCTACGCCCCCGAGCTGCTGATGGGGCTGCAGACCGCCGAGGAAGCCGCCGACATCATCGATATCGAAATGCCCGAGGCGCAGCCCCGTCCAGCAACCGACATCAACCAGCTGCGCACGCCCCCGCAAGGCAGCGCCGCCGCGCCGGTCACGGATGTGGAGGATGTGGAAGACAAGAAGCCAGATACCCCCGAAGGCCAGGCAGGAGAGCCTGGCGAGCCTGAAGCCGGCACGGCAGCCGGGCCTGCTGGTGAGACCAGCCAGCAGGCAGCCCAGGACCAGCAGCAGGAGGCTGGCCAGGCTGAAGGTCTGTCTTACGCCAAGGTGCGCGACTCCCTCGAAAAGGCCGGCGACCTCGAAGTTCTGGACGTGGCCGCCGACCTGATCGGCGAGGTCGCGGACAAGGCCCAGCAGGAAGAGCTGCGCACCTTCTACCGCGAGCGCAAGGAAGCCCTCGCCAATCCGCCGGCCGCCGCCGGCACCACCACCCGCCGCGCCAAGCCGCAGCAAACCTACAACGCTGAATAAGGATGACCAACACCATGCGCACCGCACTTTTCTACGATACCGAGACCACCGGCCTGCCCCTGTTCAAGGAACCCTCCGAGGATCCGCGCCAGCCCCATATCTTCCAGTTGGCCGCCGACCTGGTGGACATCGACACCCGCCGGACCATTGCCAGCATGAACCAGCTGATCAAGCCCACCGGCTGGATCATCCCGCCCGAGGTGGAGGCCCTGACCGGCGTCAGCACCGAGCGCGCGGCCATGTTCGGCCTGGATGCCCCCGTGGTGCTGGATATGTTCTTCAGCATGTGGGCCATGGCCACGCAGGGCCGTATCGCGCACAACGAGCAGTTCGACGCCCGTCTGGTGCGCATCGCCAGCATGCGCCACCGTGATGCGGCCTTCGCCGATCACTGGAAGGCAGGCGAGGCGTTCTGCACTTGCACGGCTTCTACCGCAATCGTGAACCTGCCGCCGAGCGAGAAGATGAAGGCCGCCGGCCGCAACAACCCGAAGCAGCCGAAGCTCTCCGAAGCCTACGAGTTCTTCACCGGCAAGCCGCTGGAGAACGCGCACGATGCCGGCGCTGACGTGGCCGCCTGCCGCGTCGTCTATTTCGCCCTGATCGAGCACCTGACCAAGGCCGCAGCCTGATCGCCCACCACCAGCCCGCAACTACGGAGAAACGAATGTTCCAGCTCGAAACCCACATGGTCAAGATCATCAGCGTGGATCTGCGCACCGAGACCGAGGAAGGCAAGGACCCTGTCGGTGCCTGCGATATCAGCATCACCACCGACGTGGCCAACGACGTCCTCGACGAGTTCGCCACCGGCTTGAAGGAATCCTTCTACGTGGTGGCCGACACCCCGCAGCAGGACCTGATCGTGTCGGAAAACTATCTGCCGAAGCCCAAGTTCCCGGGCTTCGCTCGCTTCCCGTGGAAAGCAGATCTGGAGGGCTACACCTTCGTGGTCCATATCGGCACCGGCGGCCCCTCGGAAGTCACCATGCTGGACGTGAAGGTCAATAAGATCACGTTCAAGATCAAGGACAAGGCCATCGTGGAAATGTGCTTCATCATTCGCGGCCACGATAACCCGGGTGACATCGACAAGCTGCGCAAGTTGCTGGGCTTGGAGGTCCAGATCAGCCTGATCCCTCCTGACAAAGCCAAGCAGCACCAGATCGAGCAGGGCAAGAAGAATCAGCGCCTGGCTCTGGAAGAGCACTTCAGCGGCCAGGCAGCGCAGGAGCCTGGAGACGGAGCCGGCGACGGCGGCGAAGAGGACGAGACCGACGGCGCCGGCAACAGCTTCGAAGTCGAATAACAGCCAGGAAGGCCGCCCAGCGCGGCCCATCTCCAAAACTACAAGGAAACACAGCGATGAAAATCTCTCAGATCCAGGTGGACAACATCCTCGGCGTGCGCAGCGTCGATATCAAGCTCCCCACCCCCGTGGCCCTGATCGCCGGCCGCAACGGCTCGGGCAAGTCCAGCATCCAGGAGGCGGTGCGCATGGCCATCAGCGGCGAGGTGGTGCGCGCCAAGCTGAAGAAGGAATACCCTGCGCTGGTGCATGCCGGCTCCAAGGCTGGCGGCGTGCTGGTCAGCCTGGAGGACGGTAGGGGCTATGCGTTCAACCTGCCCAAGGGCGCCGCGCAGATCTCGGACGGCCTGCCCACCGGCGCCGCCATTGGCGTGGCCCTGGACGGCCAGCGCTTCGCCGCCATGAAGGACGACGAGCGCCGCGCCTTCCTGTTCGCGATCAGCGGCACCAAGCTGTCGTCCGACGAGATCAAAAAGCGCCTGCTGGCGCGCAACCTCAATGCGCAGATGGTCGAAATGGTCATGCCCGTGCTGCGCACCGGATTCCCGGCCGGGAAGGACTTCGCCGCCGACGAGGCGCGCAAGAAAAAAGGCGCGTGGCAGCAGATCACCCGCGCGAACTGGGGCGGTGTGGCCAGTGACAGCTGGAAGGCCGAGAAGCCCACGGTGCCAGAATTGGCCCACGGCGCTGAGGACGTGGCGCAGGTGCGCGCCGAGATCGACCAGCTGAATGGCCAGATCGGCGAAGCCCGGGCGAAGCACAATGCGCAGGCGCAGGCCAAGCAGCGCCGCGCCGAGCTGCAGGAACTCTCGAAGAAGGCTCCCGATATCAGCGGCTACCTGAAGAAGGCCGAAGAGGAACTGGCCGGCTACGAGCCGCAGGTCGTGGCCATGCGCCAGCGCGCCGTCGGCGGCCGTCCGCTGGGCCTGCTGCATGACCTGGCGTATGCGCTGCATGGACTCTATGAAGAATTCCAGGTGCCGAGCACTGGTGAGGCCGATGTGGCTTATCAGGCCGCTTCTGCAGCGCTGGACGCTTACGAGCATGCCCACGGCGAAATCCAGCCGGCCGGTGAGGCTGACACCGAAGCCCAGAACTCCCTGCCCGAGTACGAGCGCGGCCTAGAGGTCCTGCAGAACCGCGTCAAGAATCTGAAGCGCGATTTCGACGCCGCCACCGGTGCCGACCAGCGCCTGGCCGAGCTGGAGGCGCAGACCGATTTCGAGACCGACCACACCGCCGGCATCAATCTGCTGGAGCAGCGCATCGCCGCGCTGCGCGCCAGCTTGGCCACGATGACCGAGGAACTGGAAGCAGCCGCCGCGGCGCGCCGTGACCTGGACGCAGCGGACGCGCTGACCGAGAAAGCGGCAGCCGTGCACGAAGAGATTAAGGCGTGGCTGGCCATTGCCGATGCGTGCGCGCCGGATGGCATCCCGGGTGAGCTGCTGGCCGAAGCCCTGAAGCCGGTCAATAGCGCCCTCACCGCCTCGGCGGCTTTCAGCGGCTGGGCCTCGGTCTATATCGACAAGGACATGGCCATCACTGCCGGCGATCGCCCCTACGCCCTCTTGTCCGAGTCCGAGCAGTGGCGCACGGATGCCATGATCGCCCAGGCCGTGGCCCAGGTGACCGGCCTGCGCATCCTGATGCTGGATCGTTTCGATGTGCTGGACCTGCCGGGCCGTTCCAACGCCATCAACTGGCTGCATGCCCTGGCCGAAGAAGGCCACATCGAGACCGCGCTGGTGTTCGGCACGCTCAAGCAACTGCCCGCCCAGCTCCCGCCGACGTTCTCCTCGTTCTGGATCGCTGACGGCGTGATCGAGGCACTGCGGGAGGCTGCATAATGTCGCGCACCATTCAATTCAAGCCCTCGGCCAAGCAAGTCAAGCTGGTCAAGAATCCGCTGCCGATCCCGACTGAATGCCCCTACTGCAAGGGCACCGTCGGCCGCGTGGACAATAGCGTCATCTACGGCCGCCAGTACGGTAAGTGGCCGTTCGCCTACATGTGCCAGACACCCGGCTGCGACAGCTATGTCGGCATCCATCCGAAAACCGATATACCGCTCGGCACGCTGGCCAACAAGGAAACGCGCTCAGCGCGCAAGAAGGCCAAGGCCGTGTTCGCGCCGCTGTGGGAAATCGGCGGCATGACCAAGGACGAGGCCTATGCGTGGCTGGCCCAGCAGCTGGGAATCGCCGACGTCAACCACTGCCACGTCGGCTGGTTCGATATCGCCACCTGCAACCGCGTCGTAAAAATCTGCCTGGAGAAAGAAGCATGACCTACGTCAACACCGAAGAAATGCGGCGCGCTGCGCAGGTCGCTGATGCAGCAGCCGACAGCATGCGTCGTTCGGCCAGCAGCGTGGAAGAAGCGGTAACGCGCGTTGCTCAACTGCTGGAGTCCGGCTACGGCGGCAACGGTCTGCGCCTGATCGAATTGCTGGAGCAAGTGCAGGCCGACGATATCGCTTCCTGGAAGTGCCGCGCGCTGGAAGCCGAAAACACGGTGCTGAAGTGGGAGGCGCGCGCCACGGCGCTGGACCATGAAAATCTGGAAGCCATTCTGGCCGCAATGGAAGACCCATGGTATCAGGCAGGCGCCGAGGCTGAGAAAGCGTTCTATCGCAATGAGGGGCTGGAGCTGGCCATCAAGGCTGCCGAGGATACCGACGTCGCGATCCAAAAGTTCGGCGGCCAGGTCTATGACGACGGCGGCCAGACGCGCAGCGATATCGTCGCGGCCATTCGCGCCCTGAAAACGCAACTGCCGCAAGAGGTCCAAGCATGAACCGAGACAAATTCACCGGCGTGCCGGACGACGTGCGCGAAATCCGCCACTTCCACCTGTTCGGCGCCATCGGTGGCGGCGCCAAAGGCTTCAACAAGGGCGGTGCGCGCGTCGGCAACATGGTTTCACGCTCACGCTGCATCGGCTCGATCGACGTCGACGCATCGGCCAACCGCGATTTCGTGAAATTCACAGGTGTGCCAGCCACCCTGATGGACATGTTCGATCGACATCAGTACAAGGCCTTTCACGGCAAAGAACCGCCTGCTGGATGGCAAGAGGCGACGCCAGAAGATATCCGCCGCGCGGCAGGATACGAATTTCCCCATGTGGTGTTCTTGTCGGCACCGTGCAAAGGATTCTCCGGCTTGCTGAATGAAACCAAGAGCAAGACCGACAAGTACCAGGCACTGAATCGCCTGACGCTGCGCGGCGTGTTCCTGATGCTAGAAGCGTTCAAGGAAGACCCGCCGGAATTCGTGCTGTTCGAAAATGTGCCGCGAATTGCCACGCGCGGCCGTCACCTACTCGACCAGATCGTCGCTCTGCTTCGCCACTACGGCTATGCGGTCGCGGAGACAACGCACGACTGCGGCGTGCTCGGCGGTCTGGCTCAGAGCCGCAAGCGCTTCCTGCTGGTCGCCCGTCATGTGGCGAAGGTGCCAACCTATCTGTACGAACCGCCGACGCGCCGCTTGCAGGGTGTCGGAACCGTGCTGGGCCGCATGCCGCTGCCGGGCGCCGAAGCTGGCGGCCCGATGCACCGCATCCCGAACTTGCAATGGAAAACATGGGTACGCCTGGCATTCGTCGAAGCCGGCAGCGACTGGCGCAGTCTGAACAAGTTGGCGGTCGAGGAAGGTGTCTTGCGCGATTACCTGATCGTGCCGGAATATCACAACGGTTTTCTCGGTGTGCGCAAGTGGGACGAACCGACCGGCACCGTTGCTGGCAGGTCGACGCCAAGCAATGGGGCGTTCTCCGTTGCTGATCCGCGCGCGCCTGCCGGCAGCCTGCAATATCAGCAATATGGGGTTCTGGACTGGAACGACCACAGTGGGGCAATGATCGGCGTCAAGTCGCCTGGTCAAGGTACATTCAGCGTCGCCGACCCGCGAGCTGGTGATATCGAAAAGACGCACAAGAATGTCTACCGCGTCGTCGACTGGAATCAAGCTGCAGGCACCGTCACCAGCGGCCACGGTCCCAGCTCCGGAGGCCAAGCTGTTGCTGACCCACGCGCCACCGGCAGCTTCGAAGGTGCAGGAAAATATCGGGTGACACCATTCGATGCCCCTGCCGGCACGGTGATCAGCGGCAGCACCACCGGCCAGGGCGCATTTGCAGTTGCAGATCCGCGTACCGGGATGAGCCGCGGCAAGGGCGACCACTACCTAACTGGCGGACACTATGGCGTTGTTCCATGGGACAGCCCGTCGGGCGCGGTCCCATCATCTGGCAGCTACGATAACGGCCGTTGGTCTGTTGCGGATCCGCGCATGCCGGCACCGGACCAGAAACTGGTCGCCATCATCCGCGCGCTGGACGGCACGCATCACCGCCCTTTCACCACGCTGGAGATGGCCGCGCTGCAATCCCTGATCGAGCCTGAAGAATTCCTGCTGTTGGACGGCATGAGCGATCAGCAGTGGCGCGAGCACATCGGCAACTGCGTGCCGCCGGATGCCGCCGAAGCGATTTTCTCGGAAATTGCGCGTTCGCTGCTGCTGACCTGGTCGGGCGAAACGTTTCTGCTGTCGGCCGCGCCGATATGGGTTCAGCCGATGATTGTCGGTATGTCCGTCACAGGCATGGAGGATGCCACATCATGATCAGCGCCTACCCTCTCCAATGGCCCAGCACCATCCCACGCACAACCCTGCGGGAAAAGGGTGCGTTCAAAACGTCGCTGTCCGGCGCGCTCAAGAATACGCAGGATAGCCTGCGCCGCTTCGGCGCCGACAGCCGCAAGCCACTGGTCAGCATCATCCTGTCGTCGAACTGCTCTCTGGGTGTCGACAGTCCGAAGGATCCGGGTGTCGCAGCCTGGTTCACCTGGGACGGCGAACAGTTCTGCATTCCCGTCGATCGCTATCTGTCGCCGGCAGCGAACTTGCAGGCCATCCATCACATTGTCGAGGCTCGCCGCGTAGAGCTACGCCACGGAACGCTGGCGCTGGTACGGGCCACGTTCTCAGGGTTCCGCGCCCTGCCGGCGCCGGGCAATACGGTCAAACGCGATTGGCAGGTGGTGCTGGAGCTGCAAGCACTGCTGCAACCGACGCGCGAAGACGTGAAGAAAGCGTACCGCCGGCTCGCCAGCCTGCACCACCCAGACCTCGGCGGCAGTCACCACACCATGGCCGAGCTTAACGTGGCGCAGGATGAGGCGTTGCGGGAGGTCGGAGCATGAAGACCTGCGCCGGACTTGAAGATGGAAATAAGCGCTGCGCCCGCAGTGGAAACTGTGCCCGTGCTGCAGCCTGGTACGACGATCTGCGCGCTGAATTCAATCTGTGCAAAGGTGGTTCATGGCCGATAAAAACCTATCCGAAGTTCATTAGCAAGCACTCGGAAATGCCGATGACAATTGCGCCAGCCGCGCCACAGATGGAGCTTTTCGCATGAAAGAACGCCCTATCCTTTTCAGCGGCGCCATGGTGCGCGCGCTGCTCGACGGCAGCAAGACGCAGACGCGGCGCGTGGTGAAGCCGCAGCCGCCGGCCGGCACGGTCAGCGTCCAGACGTATCACCATCCGGATCCGCGCGCTCATTTCTGGGCGTCGAATGGAGGATCGTTGCTCGATTGGGCGATTCCCTGCCCCTACGGCGAGCCAGGCGACCACCTGTACGTGCGAGAAACGTTCTGCAAGATCATCGGGCAATCTGGCGGCTGGATCGAAACCGACTATCAGGCGACGTATGAGCATGGGTACCGCCTAGGCGACTCTCTGGGCATAAAAAAGAAGTGGACGCCGTCTATCCACATGCCACGCGAGGCAAGCCGCATCCTGCTGGAAATCACCGGCGTGCGCGTGGAGCGCCTGCAGGACATCAGCGAGCAGGATGCCTTTGCAGAGGGCGCGATGTCTTGGGCGCAGGAGCAGGACACGCCGATTAAAGACCTGAACGGCGGGGATGATCGGATCGCGTTCATGGCGCTCTGGGAGTCCATCAACGGCGCCGACAGCTGGGCAGCCAATCCGTGGGTGTGGGTTGTTGAATTTAGGAGAATTGCATGATGAACACCGAATTGATGACCATCGAGGACATTGCAGAAATGCACAAGTGCACGCGGGAGCATGCGCGGGATGTGATCGTGAAATTGCCGGGTTTTCCAGAGCAGGCGCCCACCAGCCGGCCCCGTCATCAGCTTTGGATCAGGTCAGAAGTGCGCGCCTTCGTCACGCGAAAAACCGCAAGAATCCCGCACAATGACCGGAAAGCCGCATAAAACCTGGGGCCGCTGTGCCGGCCTCAGGCACCAGCACAGCACACATGGCATGCACTGATCTTGCATGCGACCCACCCACAGACGCCACATCGTCGAGCGCGGCCATCATCATGCCGTGCTGGATCAGCACTGCCTGTCGATATCGATGGTTCAATGAAGTCGGCAATACCGCCATGCCGCGGAAGACCCGACGCCGGACGTGCAACGCCTGACCTCAGCGCTTGAGCAACTCCAGCGCATCTTCGGCCACGCTGCGAAGATTGGTGATGGTGGCATTGAGCTCGGCCAGCTCGGCCGCAGTGGGCGGCTGGTCCATGCCGTTCTTGACCAGCGACGCCTTGATGATGGTCGCAGCCATCTGCCACGCCGCTTTATTGTGCGCGTCAACCAGCTCTCTCTGGATACGCTCCAACTCCGCTTTCTGATTTTTATCCATTGCTATCTTTAACGAGGCTGTCCTTGAACCCGCGCTTGTTCCTATGCAGATTCATGTAAGTCCCAATGGAAGACCATACCCCTGAATCATTCACATTACTTTCAGTCCGGCAATTTCACAAGCGATTTTACCTTCTCAAACCTGACTTGCGCGCATTCGAATGCGTTTCTCACCAAGCGATAACAAAGACTGTTACTGATCTTTACCAAGTCGCCAAACCCGCCCATCGGTGAATCCTTTACAATTCAGGCCACCGTATCCTGTCGCTGGAGATCCGCCGCATGTCGCGCACGCGCTTTTGTATTCCGCCCGCCCTCGTGGCCCTACTTCCCCTGGTCCTGGCCGCCTGCACTACCGGCAAGACCGCGTTCTACCACCAGGAAGAATTCAGCGATACCAGCGCCTTCTCGCGCAGTTTCCCCGGCAGCGAAAAAGCCGTCTGCGAAGCCGCCAGACGCGCCCTGCTGGGCCAGGGCTATGTGATCAACAAGTCCACCGACAACACCATGGACGGCAACAAGAGCTTCCAGCCGGCCAGCGACAAGCACATGGAAATCGCCTTCCACGTCGTCTGCGCCTCCAATGGCAATGGCAAGAGCGCCACCATGTTCGTCAGCGCCACCCAGGATGGTTACGGGATCAAGAAGAGCAACAGCTCGGCCAGCCTGGGCGTGAGCGTGCTGGGCTCGGTGTCCATGCCCTTCGCGGCCAGCGACGATTCGATGGTGCGCGTCTCCAGCGAAACCATACGCTCACCGGATTTCTATGACCGCTTCTTCGGTGCGGCCGAGCGCTACCTGCTGGTGGATGTCGAGGACGATTCGACCAGCCCGAAGAAACCGGAAAACAAATAAGATGATCAGCAATGATCAATGAAAATGGCGGCCACGGCCGCCATTTTCATTGATGCCCCCTCCACGGAAGCACCTGGGCCAGCGCCCCGGTATCAGCGATACCAGTACGGTGGCGGCGGCGGACGATGCCAGTGGCGGTGATGACCACGGTAGTAGTCACGTTCCACATAGACCGGCGCCGGATTGGCGTAGTAGACCGGTGCGGGGCGCACCACCACCGGCGGCGGCGCATAATAGACCGGTGCCGGCTGGACATACACGGGCTGCGGTGCCACGTAGGCACCCGGCACGCCGATATTGACCCCGATCGAGACATGCCCGGCCATGGCCGGCGCGGCAGACAGACCGGCTACTGCAGCCACAACAGCCATGCCGGCAATCATGGAAATCGACTTTTTCACGTTAGCTCCTCGTTGTTCTGGAATCCGTAGCGTGAATATAGCCCCGCGAACCTGACACTTCTAGCCTAAAGCCGTAAGGTTTGTAAGCAAATGCTTCACAATTGCAAAGCACTTGCTGAATCCTCAGACCAGGAAACGCTCCGCTTCAAGCCGCGTTCAGGTTGGCGTGCGAGGTCTCCCCTGCCCGTACCTGCGCCAGCTTAGCCACGGTGATGGCGCAGGCCTGCGCCGCTTCGCGGCCCTTGACCAGGAAATGCGCGTGGAAGTAGTCGTGATGCTCGCTGTGCGAATGGAAGTGATGCGGCGTCAGAACGGCCGAGAATACCGGCACTTCGGTATCGAGCTGCACTTGCATCAGCGCCGAGATGACCGATTGCGCGACAAAGTCGTGGCGATAAATGCCGCCATCGACCACCAGGCCGCTGGCGACGATGCCGGCGTACTTGCCGGTCTTGGCCAGTACCTTGGCATGCAGCGGGATTTCGAAGGCGCCGGGCAATTCGAAGAAATCGATGCTGGACACCGGCCAGCCGAGCTTGGCCATCTCGTCGGTGAAGGCGATGCGGCATTGGTCGACGATATCCTTGTGCCAGCAAGCCTGGATGAAGGCGATACGTTGACCGGGATGGGAAGCGACAGCGGAAAGATGCGATTGAGACATGGGTTCAGGACTCCTGTTCGATGAATAAACAGGGCGTGGGAATGCGCGGCCGCACGCACGCTGCCAGGCAGCACACGATGCCGTTCATCCCGTTCTCTTTCATCCGGACTATGACCGTCGGCCCCGGGATCACACCAGGTCTGCTGACCCCGGCTCGCCGATGATGGCAGGCCAGGCGCTCGCGGGCTACAGGCTGGGCCGGGAGGCCTGGCCTGATTACCGCCGGTGGGGAGTTTCACCCCGCCCCGAGAACTTGTTGCTACGCAGCGGATGCAAGACCCGCCACAACAGCAGTCGGGACTTTAGCATGGATGAAAAAATGCTGCAGACCGCAAGGCCATGGTGTGAACTCAGACACCCTGCCCGACGGCATCCAGCATGCCGCGCGCGATCTCGCGCTCGCCCATGATGACGCGCTGGGCACCATGCTTTTCGAGGTGCTCGATCTCGGCGTCCGAATGGGCGCGCGCCACCACCTGCAAGGAGGGATTGGCCGCCAGTGCGCGCTCGATCAGTTGCCCGGCCTCGAAGACTTCCGGAATGGCCACCAGCAGCCAGCTGGCACGTTCGATCGCAGCCGCCTTGAGCAGGTCCGCTTCTACCGCGTTGCCGTAGAGCGCCGGAATGCCCTGGGCACGCAGGGCGTCCAGGCTTTCCAGCTGGGTTTCGATCACCACGAAGGGACGGCCCTGCTGCTGCAGTTGCGCGCCGATACCACGTCCCACGCGCCCGTAACCGACCAACACCACATGCCCACTCAGGTCGACCTCCTGAACCACATCACCCGGCTGGGCGGGCGCGGCCTCGCCGGCTTCGAAGCGGTCCAGCAGCGAGAACAGCAACGGATTGACCAGGATGGAGAGGATGGCCCCGCCCAGGATCAGGTCGCGGGCCATCGGTGAGAGCAGGTCCAGTGACAGCCCCAAAGTAGCCAGGATGAAGGAAAATTCACCGATCTGCGCCAGGCTGGCCGAGATGGTCAGGGCCGTCGAATTGGGATGACCGAAGGCGCGCACGATCAGCCACGCCGCCAGCGACTTGCCGACCACGATGATGAGCACCGTGGCCAGCACCAGCAAGGGTTCGCGTATCAGGATGGAGGGGTCGAAGAGCATGCCCACCGAGACGAAGAACAACACCGAGAAGGCATCACGCAGCGGTAGCGACTCCTCGGCGGCACGGTGGCTCAGCTCGGACTCCGACAGGATCATGCCGGCGAAGAAGGCGCCCAGCGCAAAAGACACCCCGAACACATAGGCCGAGCCCAGCGCAAAGCCCAGGGCGATGGCCAGCACTGCCAGGCGGAACAGTTCGCGCGAGCCGGTGTCGGCAATGCGTTCCAGGATCCAGGGAATGACGCGGCGCCCGACGATCAGCATCACCGCCACGAAAGCGACTACCTTGCCCAGCGTCATGCCCAGCGTCAGCAGCAAGGCATTGCCGCTCATGGCCTCGCCCTTGCCGCCCAGGATGCCGGAGAGCGCCGGGATCAGCACCAGCGCCAGCACCATGGCGATATCCTCGACGATGAGCCAGCCCACCGCGATACGGCCGCGCTTGGTTTCCACCAGTCGGCGCTCCTGCAGCGCTGTCAGCAGCACCACGGTACTGGCCACCGACAGGGCCAGGCCGAACAGGAAGCCCTCGCCAAAGGGCCAGCCCAGCATCCAGCCCAGGCCCATACCGAGCAAGGTGGCGATGGCGATCTGCGCCACCGCACCGGGAATGGCGATGTTCTTCACCGACAGCAGGTCCTTGAGCGAGAAATGCAAGCCCACCCCGAACATCAGCAGGATCACCCCAATCTCGGCCAGTTCCTGCGCCAGATCCGCATCGCCCACAAACCCCGGCGTGAAGGGACCGATGGCGATGCCGGCGACCAGGTAGCCGATCAACGGCGGCATGCGCAGGCGATGCGCGAGGGTACCGAAGATGAAGGCCAGGACCAGGCCGCCGACGATGGTGGCAATGAGGGGGGTGTGATGGGGCATCAGTCAGGGTTCCTTTCTAGGTGGATGAGTTGTTGGAGATGACTGGGAAGGAATGCGCCGACGGCCAGGCCAAGACTAACACGGCCGCCGGCAAGGGCACTTCCCTGCGACGCATGGCGCGATGTCGCAAGGCGCGTCCGGCCGGAGCGATCAGCGCCGCGCCTGCAGGGCGGCGATGCGCGACGCCAGTGAAGGATGGCTGGAGAACAGGCCCATCCAGGATTCACGCCCGGAGATGCCCGAGGCCTGCAGGTTCTGCGGCAAGCCATCGGACTGCATGCCGCCCAGGCGATGCAGCGCATTGATCATCGGCACGTTGGAGCCCATCAGCGAGGCCGCACCGGCATCGGCCCGGTATTCGCGCTGGCGCGAGAAGTACATGACGATGACGCTGGCCAGGATGCCGAAGACGATCTCGCAGACGATCACCGTCACCATGTAGGCAATCCCGGGACCGCTGTTCTCTTCGCTATTGCGACGCAGGAAGGAATCCACGAAATAGCCGACGATACGCGCAAAGAACATCACGAAGGTATTGACCACGCCCTGGATCAGCGTGAGCGTGACCATGTCGCCATTGGCGATGTGCGCCACCTCGTGCGCCAGCACGGCCTCGACCTCGTCCTTGGTCATGCCCTGCAAGAGGCCCGTGGACACGGCCACCAGCGAGTTGCTCTTGCTGGCACCGGTGGCAAAGGCATTGGGCGGACCGTCATAGACCGCTACCTCCGGCATGGGCAACTGGGCGCGGGCGGCCAGGTTCTGCACCGTCTGCACCAGCCACAGCTCGGTGGAATTCTGGGGCTGTTCGATCACGCGCGCGCCGGTCGACCATTTGGCGATCGTCTTGGACATGAACAGGGAAATGAAGGAACCACCAAAGCCCATCAGGCCGCAGAACACCAGCAGCATGCCGAAGTTGAGGCCATTGGCGGTCAGGTAGCGATTCACGCCAAGCAGGCTGGCGGTGACGCTGAGCACCAGCATCACGGCGAGGTTGGTGACGAGGAACAGAACAATGCGTTTCATGATTTTTCCTGTAGCGGTGGAGCAAAGAGAAGCCGCCGGGTGCTGGCCGCGGCGTGGGTCTTGCGATTCGGACGGGGAAAAGGCGCAGCGGATAGGCAGCTACCCGATGGCACGCGCGGCGGCGCATCCCCTCAAGGGAGGCCCACAGTCACGCGCCAGGCGCTCAGGCCAGTGGTGGCGGCCGTAGCTGGTCGCGCAAGTAGGACGGCCAGTTCAGTGGCGCCAGGAAGGCATGGGGAAACGGTTGCCAGAAGGCCGGCGGCGTGGCGATACGGGTGGGCAGCGTGGGATCTTCCAGGTCGCCCTGCAGGGAGGACAGCTCCTCGTCGCCTTCATCCCCCACCGTTGCCTGCACCTCGTCGGTTGCCAGCAGGAGAGCGTCTGCAGCTTCAGATTGCAGCGCGTGGACATGATCCATCGCGACCACTGCGCAAGCCGGCAAGGCTTGCTGCGGCTGCGACTGTCCCGTCGCTGCCAGCAATTGCAGCGGAATCAGGAAGGTCAGTAGCAGCAGCAACAATGGGCGCATCAAATCCTTACTTGCGAGAAATGTTGTCAGCTTATCGTCAGCCTCAACGGAGCGGGATTATACGCATTTTTGGCGCTTGCCCGGGCTCCCCGGCACAGGCCCTCGCCTGAGTTATCCACAAAAGCTGTGAACAAGTCTGTTGATAAGCAATTGTCAGGATTCTGACAAGCCTGATAGGCAAGGGTTTCCAATAAATTGCCCTAGTTTTGGACAAATCTGAAGGAATTGGCAGAAACAGGACCGCTCAATCGGTGGCCACCACCTTGTTGCGTCCGCCCAGCTTGGCGCGATAGAGGGCGGCGTCATCACCACCGATTGCGCCATCCGCGCCGGCGCCTCGCCTGGCGCGCTTGCGGCTTCCACATACAAAGGCAGGGGCGAGCGATGCAGCGCGCTGGAGAGCATGGCCGGCAAGCCATAGGTGATGGTATTGCTCAAGGCGCGCAGCAAACCCGGCGCCAGTGGCGAATTGAACAACGTGATGAAATTGGCCTGCAGCGCATCCTGCGCAGGCACACGGCTGTGACGGGCCATCCACCGGTTCCAGAGCAGGATGTCGAAGTCTTGGTCAAGCACGATCAATCCGACATTCAGATTGTCATAGACATCGTCAATGCGAAAGCGATCTGGAACGAAATGCTCATGTCAATTGCATCTTGCTCAGGTAAAGCTGGAATAGTCACGCGCGCCCAGGCGACGGGACGTAAAAAAGAGACCCGCAGGTCTCTTTTAGTCTTGCACTTGCTCGACAGGGACTGCCGCATCAGCAGCAGCGCCCTACCCGGCCCTTGCCGCCATAGCGTGCTTCCTGTCTCTCGCGGAAGAATTCTTCATAGCTCATCACGCAATGCTCAGGATGGGCCTGCTTCATGTGGGCCACATAGGTGTCATATTCCGGCATGCCGACCATCAGGTTCAGCGTGCGGCCGACCTGGCGCCGCCAGGCCAGCAGTTGCGCCAGGGCGCCAGGTTTGTGCATGACAGGTTCTCCCGTGGATGTCACTGTTGGGCCAGCGTCGCCGCCGGCAGGGATTCATAGGGGGCTTCCTTGACGCTGGGCTGGTGGCCGGCGCGCGCCTTCAATACGGTACGGATGCCAAATACCAGCACACTGATCACCACCAGCATGAACATGGCCGCCAGACCGGCATCCACGTAGTCGTTGAAGATCACCTGGCGCATCTGTTCGATCGACTTGGCCGGCGCCAGCAGCTTGCCTTCATCCAGAGCCGCCTGGTACTTCTGGGCATGCGCCAGGAAACCGACACGCGGATTGGCATCGAACACCTTCTGCCATCCGGCGGTGAGCGTACATGCCAGCAGCCAGACGGTAGGCGCCACCGTGACCCAGGCGAAGCGGTCGCGCTTCATCTTGAACAGCACGCAGGTCGCCAGGATCAGGGCGATGCCGGCCAGCATCTGGTTGGAGATGCCGAACAGCGGCCACAGCGTGTTGATGCCCCCCAGCGGATCGACCACGCCCTGGTACAGGAAGTAGCCCCAGCCGGTCACGCACAGGCCGGTGGCAGTCAGGCTGGCCGCCCAGGAATCGGTGCGCTTCATCGGCGGGATGAAGGCGCCCAGCAGGTCTTGCAGCATGAAGCGGCCAGCCCGGGTGCCGGCATCGACGGCGGTCAGGATGAAGAGCGCCTCGAACAGGATGGCGAAGTGGTACCAGAAGGCCATCATCGCCTCGCCAGTCACGCCGGAGAGGATCTGGGCCATGCCCACAGCCAGCGTCGGTGCGCCACCGGCGCGCGAGATGATGGTGTGTTCACCCACGGCCTGGGCCGTGTGGGTCAGCATCTCGGGGGTGATGTGGAAGCCCCACTGCGAGATCACCTGCGCCACGTTCTCGGGCGAGGTGCCGATCAGCGCGGCGGGGCTATTCATGGCGAAGTAGATGCCGGGTTCGACGCAGGAGGCGGCGATCAGGGCCATGATGGCCACGAAGGATTCCATCAGCATGGCGCCGTAGCCGATGAAGCGGGCGTGCTTTTCATTCTCCAGCAGCTTGGGCGTGGTGCCCGAGGAGATCAGCGCGTGGAAGCCCGATACCGCGCCGCAGGCGATGGTGATGAACAGGAAGGGGAACAGCGAACCCGACCAGACCGGACCACTGCCATCGATGAAACGAGTGACGGCGTGCATCTTCAGGTGCGGAGCGATGAAGACGATGCCCAGGGCCAGCGCCAGGATGGTGCCGATCTTCAGGAAGGTCGACAGGTAGTCGCGCGGGGCCAACAGCAGCCACACCGGCAGCACCGAGGCGACGAAACCGTAGCCGATCAGCATCCAGGTCAGTTGCTTGCCGTCGAAGCTGAACATCTGCCCCAGCACCGCATGTTCCTGCACGTACTGTCCACCGACGATGGCCAACATCAGCAGCACGAAGCCGATCCACGACACTTCGCCGATGCGGCCCGGGCGGATGTAGCGCGAATACACACCCATCAAGAGCGCAATGGGAATGGTGGCCGCCACGGTGAAGGTCCCCCAGGGCGACTCCGCCAGGGCCTTGACCACGATCAGCGCCAGCACGGCCAGGATGATGACCATGATCATGAAGGCGCCGAACAGCGCAATCACGCCCGGTACCTGGCCCAGCTCGGACTTGATCAGGTCGCCCAGCGAGCGGCCGTCACGCCGGGTGGAGATGAACAGCACCATGAAATCCTGCACCGCACCGGCAAACACCACGCCGGAAAGGATCCACAGCATGCCCGGCAGGTAACCCATCTGTGCGGCCAGCACCGGCCCCACCAGGGGACCGGCGCCAGCGATGGCAGCGAAGTGGTGGCCGAACAGCACGTACTTGTTGGTGGGCACGTAGTCCAGGCCATCGTTGAACTTGTAGGCTGGCGTCATGCGCGCGCCATCCAGGCCCAGCACGCGCTCGGCGATGAACTTGCTGTAGAAGCGATAGGCGATCAGGTAGACGCACACCGAGGCGACCACCAGCCATACTGCATTGATCGATTCGCCGCGTTGCAACGCGACGTAGGCGCAGGCGCAGGCGCCGGCGATGGCCAGCGCAAGCCAGCCCAGCCTGGAAATTATCCGGTTCATTGTTCTCCTCCCTGGCGGGATCCTTGTTGGTAATGGGGATGTTGTTGTTATGCTCGCTGCAGGGCACCAGGCCCGCAGTGGACGCCCGCCAGTATCGGCAGCCCCCGCTCCGGCCACAAGCGCAGCACTACGCAGAGCCGCTACGTAGAACTACCGAGTTCTGCCAACTTCTGTTGCCGGCCGGGGGGCTTTGGGTAGAATCGCGACATGAAACTGCGCCAGAAAATCATCTTCCTCGCCATCGTCCCGCTCTGCCTGGCCTTCACGGCCATCGCGCTGGTGGTGCGTTACCAGGCGGTGGAACTGGCACGCCAGCAGCGCGCCGCCATCGAGGCCGCCTACCTGGCCAGCAAGAACACCGAATTGCGCCACTACGTGGACCTGGCGCAGCACGCGCTGAGCCATCTCTACGACACCGGTCGCAGCGATGAGGCCATCAAGGAAGAGGCCCGTCGCATCCTCTCCGACCTGGAATTCGGCGACGATGGCTATTTCTTCGTCTATGACGAAAAAGGCCGCAGCATCATGCACCCGCGCCAGCCCGAGCTGGTCGGCAGCGAGATGTGGAACTGGCGCGATGCCTCCGGCAGCCTCACCATCCAGCACCTGATCGAACGTGCGCACCAGGGCGGCGGCTACGAGCGCTACCTGTGGCGCAAACCTTCCAGCAAGACGGTCGCGCCCAAGCTGGGCTATGTGGTCGGCTTGCCGCGCTGGGGCTGGGTGATCGGCACCGGCATCTACCTGGACGATGTGGAGGCAGCACTGGGCCAGGTCGATCGCCAGAACTCCGGCTACCTGCACCAGACCATGCTGCTCATCGCCGTCATCGCCCTGGCCAGCGCCCTGGCCGTGGGACTGGCCGGCCTGCTGCTGAATCTGAGCGAACATCGCGTGGCCGATGCCAAGCTGCGCCAGCTGGCGCAGCGTGTGGTGCGCTCGCAGGAGGAGGAACGCGCCCGCCTCTCACGCGACCTGCATGACGGCATCAGCCAGTGGCTGGTATCGATCAAGCTGCAGATCGAGGCCGCACTGGTGCGTCTGAACGGCACGCCCGAGCAGGCCGCCAGCGCGCGCAGCGGTTTCGAGAAGACCGCCGCCCAGATCAATGGCGTGCTGGCCGAGGTCAGGCGCATCTCGCACGACCTGCGGCCGGCCATCCTGGATGATCTCGGACTGGCTGCGGCCCTGGAGCATCTGTGCGGCGAGTGGCGTGATGCGACCGATGCCGCCGATGATGGCCAAGGCATCCAGATCGTCTTCGAGAACGACGGGGATAGCGACGATGGCGCCGCCCTGCCCGATGTGGTCAACACGGTACTCTTCCGCGTGGCCCAGGAAGCACTGACCAATATCGCCCGCCACGCCGGGGCCAGCCAGATCAAGGTGCGCCTCTATGGCGGACGCAGCCTGCTCATGCTGCAGGTGCAGGACAATGGCTGCGGCTTCGACCTGGAGCAGGTGGACGACCATTCGCGCCACGGCATCGGCCTGCGCAACATGCGCGAGCGCATGGAGGCCGTGGGCGGCGAACTGGACATCGACTCCTCCCCCGCTGGCACCCGCATCAGCGCCATCATTCCCCGTCCATCCCTGTTTGCCCATCCCCATGCCTGATCACCCGCCCGCCCCTTCCGCTGCCACCCGTGTCATGCTCATCGACGACCATCCGCTGGTACGCGACGGCCTGCGCGCACGCCTGGAGACCGTGCCAGGCCTGGCCGTGGTGGCCGAGGCCGGCAATGCCGACGAGGCACTGGCTGCCGCCGCCGCACAGGAGATCGACCTGACCCTGATGGATATCAACATGCGCGGCGTCAATGGCATCGAGCTGACGGCGATCTTCCATGCGCGTCATCCTGAGATCGCGGTGCTGATCCTGAGCATGCATGACAAGGCGGAATACGTGATGCAATCGATACAGGCGGGGGCGCGCGGCTATGTGCTCAAGGACGCGCCCAGCCAGGACATCGTGCAGGCCATCGAGACAGTCAGGTCGGGCGGGATCTACTACAGCGCCGCGCTGGCGCGCCAGCTCACACAATCCCTGCCCCAGCGCGAGCTGCTCACGCAGCGTGAGCGCGAGGTGCTCAAGCACATCGCCAACGGCGAATCCAACAAGCAGATCGCCCGCGAACTGGACCTGAGCGTGCGCACCGTGGAAACCCATCGCCTCAACATCAAGCGCAAGCTCAACATCGACGGCCAGGCCGAGCTGATCAAGTTCGCGGTCGAGTCGCGCACGCCCGGCGGGCAGCCTTGACTCTGCCGCTGCGACGGCGCCTCAGGTAGTCGCCAGCTCCAGCCGGACCACTTCGCCATAGGCAATCGTCATCCTCGCGGCGGCGGCCTGCAGGGCGATGGCTTCCAGGTCTGCCGCATCGGGATGGGCTTGCCCACCCTGCCCGCTCTGCCATGCAGCACAGGCCAGGAACATGCGGATCGTGCCGGCATGGCAGATGACGATGAGCTGCTCCGCCTGCCTGCGCTGCAGATCGGCAAAGGCGTCCCACATGCGCCGAGCCACGGCCAGCAGGCATTCGCCGCCACCCGGTGCGTAATGCGGCAGGTCCTGGTTCCAGGCCTCGACTTCGCTCCAGGCAATATCGTCCCAAGCGCGCCGCTCCCAGGTACCGAAATCCATTTCCCGCAGGCCAGCCTGCAGCACGACGGCCTCCTGCCCCAGCGCCTCGGCCAATGCCTGCGCCAGTCCAGCGCAACGCTGCAAGGGACTGCTGACGATGGCCACGCCGCGCGGCAATTGCGGCAGCAAGCGTTCGCGACAGGATTGCAGCACTTCTGGCGCGACAGCAATGTCACTGGCGCCATAGCAATGGCGTTTGTCGAGGACGGGCTGGGGATGGCGGATCAGGAGCAGCCGCATGGTTCAGCCCGCCAGCCATGCTGGAAAAGTCACCAGGGCGCCGAGATAGAAGGCGGTCTCGCTCAGTTGCTGCACGGCGCCCAGGCAGTCGCCGGTATAGCCGCCCAGGCGACGCACGAAGCGACGCGCCAGCCAGGATGCCGCCAGGACAGCCAGCAGCACCCCCATGGCAATGCGCTGCCAGGACATCAGGCCGACAAGCACGGTCACTCCAATCGGCAACACCGCCCACAAGCCCGCCAGCAGGAACTCACCCGTGCGCATGTGCTGGGCCAGTGGCTTGGCCTTGCCCTCCTCGCGCACGTAATCGAGACGCCAGATCAGGCAGGTCGCCAGCCAGCGCGACAGCGGATGGGCGATGCCCAATACCGCCAGCACCTGCAGGGGCAGCAAGGCATGTAGCGCTGCCAGCTTGGTCGCCAGCAGCAGGCCGATACCGATGACGCCATAGCTGCCCAAGCGCGAGTCGCGCATGATCTCCAGCGCCCGCTCGCGGCTGACGCTGCCGCCCAGGCCATCGCAGACATCGGCAAAGCCATCTTCATGGAAGGCCCCGGTGAGCCAGATGCCGGCTGCCGTCGACAGCAGCACGGCCAGCGCCGGCGGCCAGAATTGCACTGCCAGCAGATACACCAGTGCGCTCACCCAGGCCACGATCCAGCCCACCAGCGGGAAGTAGCGGGTGCAGCGCTGCAGCCACTCGGGCTGGAAGCCCACCCAGCCAGGTATCGGCAGGCGCGTGAAAAATTGCAGCGCGATGAAGAACAGCCGCAGCTGGTACCAGGCTGGCGGCGTCAAGCGGCTCCCGGAGACCGGTTCAGCCATTTTTTTCGCTGACGCTGGCCGAGGAGAAGGTCGCCATCTGCGCCAGGAAATTCACTGCCGCACGCAGCAACGGCAAGGCCAGGGCGGCACCGGTACCCTCACCCAGACGCAGGTCGAGCTGCATCAGTGGACGGGCCTTGAGGTAATCCAACATGCGGCGATGACCAGCCTCGTCCGAGCAATGCGAGAAGACGCAATAGTCGAGCACCGCCGGTTGCATGGCCGCCGCCACCAGCAAGGCCGAGGTGACGATGAAGCCATCCACCAACAGCACCAGGCGCTGCTGTGCTCCGCGCAACATGGCGCCGGCCATGAAGGCGATCTCGAAACCGCCCAGCGCGGCCAGCTGCTCCAGCGGCGTCGCCGCAGCAGCGTGCAGTTGCAGGGCGCGGCTGATCGCATCGGCCTTGCGCGCCACGCCCTGCGCATCCAGGCCGGTGCCGGCGCCCACGCAATCCTGCACGGCGATGCCGGTCAGCGCCGCCATCAGGGCCGCGGCCGCCGTGGTATTGCCGATGCCCATCTCGCCAAAGCCCAGGACATCGGCCTGCAGCGTATCGACGAAGCGCATGCCGGCCTGCATGGCCGCCTCGCATTGTTCAGGCTGCATGGCCGGTCCGGCACAGAAATTGGCGGTGCCGGGGGCAATCTTGCAGTCCAGCAAACCATCCCGCTGAGCAAAATCGTGATTGACGCCCGTGTCGACGATATGCAGCGCGCAATCGTTCTGCCGGGCAAAGACATTGATGGCCGCGCCACCGGCGAGGAAGTTCTCTACCATCTGCCAGGTCACGCTTTGCGGATAGGCCGATACCCCCTCCTGCGTCACGCCATGGTCGCCCGCGCAGACCACGATGGCCGGACGGGCGATGACGGGCTGGTCGGTCCCCTGGATCAGGCCGACCTGGCGCGCCAGGCGTTCGAGGGCACCCAGGCTGCCGAGCGGCTTGGTCTTGTCATTGATACGGGCATCCAGACGAGCGGCCAGAGCGGCGTCGTGGACAGGAACGATGGCGGGAATCTGCATGAGGAGGGACTCAGCACCGCGCGCGGCGGCATGATGAAGGGAGCGACAGTATACGGGATCGGCCGGCATCGCGGAAAAACCGGTGTGGCCTACACTATCGGACGAGACAGGACGAGACGGCACAAAAAGAAAGGAGCCCCGCGGGGCTCCTTGCATGATCAATGCGAGGCAGGCTCAGGTCTTGCCAGCGGTCTTGTCGAGCACGCCATAGATGGCCGAGGCCAGCACATTGGCCTCGAACTTGGCGACGTAGGCATCGCCGCCCACGCTCTTGACGTGATCCTCGTTGGCCGAACCGGACAGCGAGGAGTGGATGATCACCGGAATGTTCTTCAGGAAGTCTTCGCGCTTGATGTTGCGGGTCAGCGTGAAGCCATCCATCTCGGGCATTTCCAGGTCGGTCAGCACGAAGGAGATCTTGTCGGAGATGGGTTTGCCCTCGGCTCGGCATTCGGCAGCGATCTTCTGGATCTTTTCCCAGGCTTCCTTGCCGGTGACGTGCATCTCGAAGGGAATCTCCATGGCCCGCAGGCCCTGCTCGATCAGCGAGCGCGCCACCTTGGAATCGTCGGCAGCAATAGCGATGGTCCCCGGACGAATACCGTGGCTGCTGCTCTTTTCCAGGCTTTCCATCTTGAGGTTGCGGTCGCTGGGCATGATTTCGTGCAGGATCTGCTCCACGTCCAGCACCTGGGCCAGGCGAGTACTGTCCTTGTCGTTGTCCAGGCGCGCGATGCTGGTGACGAAGGCACCGCCGGTACTGGCTTCGGCTGACAGGACCTGGCTCCATTCCAGGCGCACGATCTCATCCACCGACTCCACCGCGAAAGCCTGGGTGCTACGGGCATATTCGGTCACCAGCAGGATGTTCAGGCCGGTCTTGGGGACGCAGCCGACCACGGCCGGCAAATCGATCACCGAGATGATCTGGCCACGGATGTTGACCATGCCCAGCATGGGCGATTGGGTACCGGCTGCCTTGGTCACCGGCGGCATGGGCACGATTTCACGGATCTTGAAGACGTTGATGCCGAACAACTCGGAACGCTCACCGTGCGGATCGGCCCCCAGGCGGAACAGCAGCAGTTCGAACTTGTTGGATGATGTGAGATTGGTTCTTTCGTCAATCTCTTTCTGGAAACTATCCATGGCCCCTCTCCCCATTTCGTATCGATATGACCCTTCAAGGCCGACTCCAGAAATGTAGAGGGGAAATACGCCGGAGGCAATCAGGCAATCACTGAAATTCGATTTTTTTGATTTTTCTGTGGTCGCGGATGGCTGAACTTGACGGAGAGCTGACAGCCGGACTGAAATCGGGGAAAATCGGGGGAAAACAGGTGGCAAGGCGACAGGATGCGCGAACCGAAGCAAGACCGCCAAAGAACGGTGGCAGAAATGAAAAGAGGAAGCCCGAAGGCTTCCTCTTTCAATTTGGAGCGGGAGAAGAGTCTCGAACTCTCGACCTATACCTTGGCAAGGTATCGCTCTACCAACTGAGCTACTCCCGCAGGAGACTTTACTGCGCGGGGAGCGTTTTGGAGGCGGGGGTCGGGATCGAACCGGCGTAGACGGCTTTGCAGGCCGCTGCATAACCACTTTGCTACCCCGCCTTGGGGACACGCATACTACCTAAAACACGTGTTGTTTGCAAACATCTTTTTTGACTTTTTCGAAATCCGTCGAAGCCAATATTTCAATGCGTGCGCACCTATCACAATAAAAAAAGGAAGCTTTTTTAGGCTTCCTTTTTTCCAAGTAACCTGGAGCGGGAGAAGAGTCTCGAACTCTCGACCTATACCTTGGCAAGGTATCGCTCTACCAACTGAGCTACTCCCGCATCGAAAACAGAACGCTATTATAAGGCCCTGTTGGCCGTTGTCAACTATCAATCTTAATTATTTAATTATTTTTTCCGGCTTCCTGCGTCGGCATCGCGGATCGTCGGCATAGCGCGACGCAGGTAGTACAGCATTGACCAGACCGTCAGCACCGCCGCCACCAGCAGCAGCAGGCTGCCCCATAGGCGGGTATCGATCAGCCCGAACAGGGTGTCGTAGTACAGCAGCATGGGAATGGCGATCATCTGGGCGGTCGTCTTGATCTTGCCCAGGGAGCTGACGGCCACCGATTTGGAGGCGCCGATCTGGGCCATCCATTCGCGCAGGGCCGAGATGGCGATCTCGCGACCGATGATGATGAAGGCGATTACCGGATGCACGCGCCCCAGGTGTATCAGCACCAGCAAGGCCCCGGTGACCATGAGCTTGTCGGCGACCGGATCGAGGAAGGCGCCAAAGGCGGAGGTCTGGTTCCAGCGGCGCGCCAGGAAACCATCGAACCAGTCGGTGGCGGCCGCCACGATGAAGATGGCCGTGGCAGCGATGCCTTGCTCATAGCGGTTCAGGCCGATCTCGGGCAGATAGTAGACACCGACGACCAGGGGAATGAGCGCCACCCGCAACCAGGTCAGCAGAATCGGAATATTGAAGGGCATACGTCTTGGTAGGTTGGAGCGGCGTACACGAAAAAAAATTTACCGAATAGTAGCAGAGTCGCCCCCTGCTGCGCCCGCCTTTACGCGTTCGGGCGCAGCCAGGCCGCTGCTCAGTGTAGCTGGCGATAGATTTCCTCGGCCAATTGGCGCGAAATACCATCGACCGACGCCAGGTCATCGACACTGGCATCGGCCACTCCGCGCAGGCCGCCAAAGCGCACCAGCAGGCGCTGGCGGCGCTTGGCACCAATGCCTTCGATCTCTTCCAGGCGCGAGGTCTGGCGTGCCTTGGCGCGCTTGGCGCGCATGCCGGTGATGGCAAAACGGTGGGCCTCGTCGCGGATCTGGGCGATCAGCATCAGCGCCGCCGATTCCTTGCCCAGCTCCCTGGCTTCACGGCCGTCGGCAAAGACCAGGGTTTCCAGGCCGACCTTGCGCCCTTCCCCCTTGGCGACACCGACGATGAGGCTGATATCCAGCCCCAGCTCGGTCAACACCTGGCGCGCCATCTCGACCTGACCGCGACCACCGTCGATGAGCACGATATCGGGCATGATGCCCTCACCGTTGGCGACCTTCTCGTAGCGCCGTGTGAGCACCTGGCGCATGGCGGCGTAGTCGTCGCCGGGGGTGATGTCGTTGATGTTGTAGCGACGGTATTCGCTGTTCTGCATGGCGTGATGGTGGAACACCACGCAGGAGGCCTGGGTGGCCTCGCCTTGCGTGTGGCTGATGTCGAAGCATTCGGCACGCAGTTCGTCCAGGTCTTCGCGCTCCAGCTCCAGCACTTCGGCCAGTGCACGCGTGCGCGCCTGTTGCGAGCCTTGCTCGGAGAGCAGCCGCGCCAGCGCGATCTCGGCCCCCTTGGCGGCCATTTCCAGCCACTGGCGCCGCTGCCCTTGCGGCTGGAAGGTCAAGGTGATGCGATGGCCGCACTGCTCCATCAAGGCCATCATCAGCGCCGGATCATCGAACTCGGTGCCTACGATGAGCGAGCCGGGAATGAACTTGTCGATGTAGTGCTGGGCCAGGAAGGCCTTGAGCACCTCGATCTCGATGCTGTCCTCGGCGGCATCCATGGCATCGTCCACATGGGTAGGGAAATAAGCCCGGTCGCCCAGGTGGCGGCCACCCCGCACCATGGCCAGGTTGACGCAGGCGCGACCGCCCTGCACCACCACGGCCAGGATATCGATATCAGCGTCACTGACCGTTTCCATGCTTTGCTGGTGCAGCACGCTGGAGAGCGAGCCGATCTGGTCGCGCACGGCGGCGGCCTGCTCGAACTTGAGGTCGGCGGCGAAGGCGTGCATCTTCTGTTCCAGCGCATCCATCACTTCGCTCTGGCGACCGCGCAGGAATTTGGAGGCATTCTCCACGTCGATGGCGTAGTCCTCGCTGCTGACCAGGTTCACGCAGGGTCCGCTGCAGCGATGGATCTGGTGCAGCAGGCAGGGTCGGGTACGGTTGGCGAAGACCGTGTCTTCGCAGGTACGCAGCAGGAACACCTTCTGGAGGATCTGGATCGACTCCTTGACCGCACCGGCATTGGGGAAAGGCCCGAAATACTGGCTGCGCTTGTCGACTGCACCGCGGTAGTAGGCCATGCGCGGGAAGGCATGCGCGGTGATCTTCAGGTAGGGATAGGACTTGTCGTCGCGAAAGAGGATGTTGAAGCGCGGACGCAGCGTCTTGATGAGGTTGTTTTCCAGCAGCAGCGCCTCGGCCTCGCTGCGCGTGACGGTGGTCTCCAGGCGCGCGATGCGCTCGACCATCATGGCGATGCGCGGGCTGGTCAGGGTCTTCTGGAAATAGCTGGAGACGCGCTTCTTCAGGTCGCGCGCCTTGCCCACGTAGAGCACATTGTCCTCGCCATCGAAATAGCGATAGACACCGGGCAGGTGCGGCAGCCGGGCGACCGTCTCCAGCACGAGTTCGCGCGGATCGGGGGGCTGGGGGGCAGGAGTATCGGACATGGCCAGACGGTCGGACAGTTACAGCGACTGCACCAGTGCGCGCGCCGCCAGGTAGCGCGGATCGGCTTGCAAGGCATCCCAGTCCAGGGCCTCGCCGCACGGCAGCAAGGTGGCGCGCCGCGCCGCGGAGGCAGCATCGGTACCGCCCTTGAGGCCGCCCAGGATGAGGTCGGCCTTGTCTGGCGAATTGCAGATCAGGGCGACGTCGCAACCGGCATCCAGCGCAGCCTGTGCGGCTTCCAGCGGGCCACCGGCGACACTGGCGCCGTGCATGCTGAGGTCATCGCTGAAGATGACACCCTGGAAGGCGAAGCGCTGGCGCAGCATCTCCAGCCAGACCTTGGAGAAGCCGGCCGGTCGGTCATCAACCTTGGGATAGATGACGTGGGCCGGCATCACGGCCGCCAGGCTCATGCCCAGCCAGTCGTAGGGGGTGGCATCGTCGCCCAGGATCTCGTCGAGCGCGCGCTCATCGACCGGAATGGCCACGTGCGAATCGGCCGTCACGAACCCGTGGCCGGGGAAATGCTTGCCGCAATTGGCCATGCCGGCCAATGCCAGGCCATGATTCAGGCTCTTGGCCAGCATCGTGACCACGCGCGGGTCACGGTGGAAGGCGCGATCGCCGATCACGGTCGAGACGCCATAGTCGAGGTCCAGCACCGGCGTGAACGACAGGTCGATGCCGCAGGCACGCAATTCGGCGGCCAGCACGAAGCCGGTGGCCGTGGCCAGCTTGGTGGCCAGCAGCACATCGCGATCCCAGCACTGGCCCAACTGGCCCATGGCCGGCAGGCGGGTGAAGCCATCGCTACGGAAGCGCTGCACGCGTCCACCTTCGTGATCCACGGCGATCAGGATGCCGGGACGGGCCTGGCGGATGGCGCGGGTCAGCGCGACCAGTTGCGCACGGTTCTCGTAGTTGCGGGCGAACAGGATGACACCACCGGTGAGCGGATGCTGGATGCGGGCGATATCGGCGCCATCGATCCGGGTGCCGACCACGTCCAGCATGACCGGACCGAGGGGGCGAGCCTGGGTGGCTTGATTCATGACTTCTCCACGATGACAAAGGCGACGGCGTATTCCGCCTCGTCGGTGATGGAAACCTGGGCGCTCAGGCCCCGCTCTTCCATCCATTGTTGCAAGGCGCCGCTGCAGACCACCACCGGCTTGCCACTGGGGTCGTTCAAGACCTGCATGGCGCGCCAGGTCATGGGCATGCGCATGCCCATGCCGATGGCCTTGGAAAAGGCTTCCTTGGCGGCGAAACGGGTGGCCAGGAAACGGATGCCGCGCACCTCGACCTTGGCCTTGCGGCGCAGGTATTTTTCCATTTCCTGCGGGCCCAGGATCTTGCCGGCGAAGCGGTCGCCGTTGCGTTTCAGGGCTGCGTCCACCCGCGAGATCTGAAGGATGTCGGTACCGATGCCGTAGATCATGCGGCCGGCCTCAGCGCTGGCCCTTGAGGGCGTCCAGGCGTGCCTTGACCATGATGGCCTTCATCTCGGAGACCGCATTGCGCCAGCCGGCGAAGACCGCATGGGCGACCACGGCGTGGCCGATGTTGAGTTCGGCGATCTGCGGGATGGCCGCGATGGCCTGTACGTTGGTGTAGTGCAGGCCGTGGCCGGCATTGACCTTCAGGCCGAGCCTGACGCCTTCAAGCACGGCGGCGCGGATGCGCTCCAGTTCTTCTTGTTGCTCCTTCTCGCTGGTGGCGTCGGCATAGCGGCCGGTATGCAGTTCGATCACCGGGGCGCCGGCTTCGGCGGCGGCCTTGATCTGCTGCAGGTCGGCATCGATGAACAGGGATACGCGCACGTTTTCACCCTGCAACTGGCGGATGGCCGCCTGCACGTCGGCAAAATGACCGGTCACATCCAGGCCGCCTTCGGTGGTCACCTCGGTGCGTTTTTCTGGCACCAGGCAGACATCCTGCGGCTGGATGGCACAGGCGAAATCGATCATCTCCGGCGTCACCGCCGCCTCCAGATTCATGCGGGTCTGCAGCAGCGGGCGGATGGCTTTCACATCCTCGTCACGGATATGGCGGCGGTCTTCACGCAGGTGCAGCGTGATGGCATCAGCGCCGGCCTCCTCGGCTTCCAGCGCCGCCCTGATCGGGTCGGGATAGCGGGTACCGCGCGCATTGCGCAAGGTGGCGACGTGGTCGATGTTGATGCCCAGTTCAATGGTCGGGCCGGCGGGCTGCAGGAAACTCATGGCGTCAGGAAGCTTCGTTCGTGTTCGTATCGGAATGGTCGGATGTGCTCAAAACCGCACTTCAACAACGGTGCGGCCAGACATGGATTGTAGCGACTTGTGCGCGGATGTGGGACGACTGGCGGCCGGCAAGCCGGCACCGGATCACAATTGCATGAGATCGATCAGGATCTGGCGGGTGTTCAGCTGCGCGCCGCCCAGGTGGTGCGCCAGCAGGTAGCGCATCAGGAACTTGCTCTGCAGCTGGGTGGTGGGATCGCTGTAGTCTTCACGCTCCATGTCCAGCAGGGTCTTGCCCGACACCTTCGGAGCGCGGTCCGAGATGCGCTCGGGGCGGGTGCCCTGCTCCGGGTCGACCACGTAGATACCATCGGCCTGCACGGTCTTGCCGCTGGAGACGCAATGGCTCCAGTTGCCGGCCACGCCGGTCTGCCTGAGCAGGATGCGTTCGAACTGGCGCAGCACGATGGGCGCATTCTCGCCGTGGGCCAGCTTGTTGAGGGTGGCGACGTAGTGGTCGAACAGGACCGGATGCGCATCTTCGCGCGCCAGCAGCTTGACCAGCAATTCATTGAGATAGAAACCGCACAGCAGCGCCGACTTCTCCAGCGGCAGCAGGCCACCCACCCATTCGGCATCGGTCAGCGTGCGCACCTCGGACTTGCCGCTCCACGACAGCGAGAGCGGCTGGAAGGTCTGCAAGGCGCCGCGCAGCTTGGAATGCGGACGCTTGGCACCCTTGGCCACCAGCGCCACGCGACCATGATCGCGCGAGAAGACGTCGATGATGAGGCTGGTTTCCTTGTAGGGATAGCTGTGCAGCACGAAGCCCGGCTGCGCCAGCACCTTGTGCTCCTTCTCCGGGACGATGCGGCTGCGCGCGCGGGGCGCGGCAGGCTTGCGTGCCGGCGCCTTCGCGGGGGCCTGGGGCGAGACCGGTGCGACCGGCACAACCGCCGTCACTGCCGTGTCGGCCTGGCTTGCCAGCTGGGATTCGGTGAGCATGGTGGTCATGGATGTACGTCCTGGATGCGTGATGCCACGTCGGTACGGCGCGGCGCAATTCCCCCATTATGCAGGCATTGTGCGCCGCCCGCACGGCCCGGCTTATTCGTAGCCGTAGGCGCGCAGGCCGGCTTCGTTGTCGGCCCAGCCCGACTTGACCTTGACCCAGATCTCCAGGTAGACCGGACCGCCGAAAAGGCGCTCCATGTCCAGCCGCGCCTGGGTGGAAATCTCCTTCAAGCGGGCGCCCTTCTGGCCGATCACCATGGCCTTGTGGGTATCGCGCTCCACCAGGATGGCGGCGAAGATGCGGCGCAGATTGCCTTCCTGCTCGAACTTCTCGATCAGCACGGTGCTGGTGTAGGGCAGTTCTTCGCCGACAAAGCGGAACACCTTTTCACGCACGATCTCGGAGGCCAGGAATTTCTCGCTGCGGTCGGTGATGTCGTCTTCATCGAACATCGGCGGATTCTGCGGCAGCAGCTTGCGCACCTCTTCCTGCAAGCGATCAAGCTGGAAGCGCTGCTTGGCTGAGACCGGCACCACGGCGGCGAAATCATGATGCGAGGACACTTCCTGCGCGAACGGCATCAGCGTGGTCTTGTCCTTGTTGCGATCGGCCTTGTTCAACACCAGGATACAGGGCACGTTGGAAGGCAACAGGTCCAGCACCTGCTTGTCGGCCGGGCCGAAGGTGCCAGCCTCGATGACGAACAGGATCACGTCGGCTGCCGTCAGCGTATTGGTGACGGTGCGATTCAGGGTCTTGTTGAGCGCGTTGCTGTGACGGGTCTGGAAACCCGGCGTGTCGACATAGACGTACTGCGTGTTCTCGATGGTCTGGATGCCGGTGATGCGATGGCGCGTGGTCTGGGCCTTGCGCGAGGTGATGCTCACCTTGGCGCCGACCAGCACGTTCATCAGGGTCGACTTGCCGACGTTGGGGCGGCCGACGATGGCGATATAGCCGCAGCGATAATCGCCATCGGGGGTCGCTGCCGACGCGTCGTCGGTCATGGGGAGATCTGTCATGCTGTTCTGGATTGCGTGGCGGATGAAGCCGCCGAAATGGATTCTGCTGCGACCGTTTCAGCGCGGTCGCCGGTGTTCTTGCCTTCATTGCGGGAGGCTGGGGCCGGGGCTGCGCCCGCAACCGCGCCGGCAGCGCGGGTTTCCTTGTGCTCCTTGGCGGCCTTGGCCGGCTTGGCAGCGGCCGTGCGCTCGGACACCTCGGCACGGCTGGCCTTGCCAGCTTCCTGGTCTGGAGCATCCGGCTGGACGGTGGCAATGCCGGCCAGCTTCAATTGGGTGGTACGGGTACGCGGCTTGCGGCCGGCCGACGGGGTCTTGGCCATCGCCAGCTGCACCGCTTCCAGCGCCAGCTTGGCTGCGGCCTGCTCGCCGGCACGGCGGCTGCCGCCGGTACCGAAGACCTGGATATCCAGCTTGGGCACCAGGCATTCGATCTCGAATTCCTGGCTGTGGGCGGCGCCGTGGGTGGCAATGACGTTGTACTGCGGCAGCGGGATCTTCTTGCCCTGGAGGAATTCCTGCAACAGGGTCTTGGCATCCTTGCCCAGTGTCTTGGGATCGACGTGGTCCAGCACCGGCACGTAGAGCGAGCGGATCACCGCGCGCGCCGCCTCGAAACCGGAATCCAGGAAGATGGCGCCGAACAGCGCCTCCAGCGTATCGGCCAGGATGGAAGGACGACGGAAACCGCCGGACTTCAGCTCGCCCTCGCCCAGGCGCAGGAATTGCGACAATTCCAGCCGCTGGGCGATCTCGTAGAGGGATTGCTGCTTGACCAGGTTGGCGCGCAGGCGCGAGAGGTCGCCTTCGTCGATCTTGTCATAGCGGTCGAACAGCAACGAAGCCACCACACAGTTCAGCACCGAATCGCCGAGGAATTCCAGCCGCTCGTTATGCAAGGCGCTATGGCTACGGTGCGTCAGTGCCTGCTGCAGGAGGGACGCATCCTTGAAAGTGTGGCCTAGCCGATGTTGCAAGAGTTGAGGATCCATTTTTTCATCCGTCATTCAGTCTGTCCCCGACACGCGCAGTGGCGCGTCGATCGGGGAAAACCAGCCTGACCAGTCAGCGGGATCGGTTCAAAGCAAAGCTGAAAACTGCTCCGGGTCTGCCTCCACAACGCAAATAATGCCAAATGGAAACTACACGAACTGCCCAATCAGGGTCCGACAGGATACGGCGCTTAGTGGAAGCTGCCGATCCGTTTCAGGTCGCCAAGGTTCATCCAGACGAAGAAGGCCTTGCCGACGATGTTCTGGTCCGGCACGAAGCCCCAGTAGCGGCTGTCCAGGCTGTTGTCCCGGTTGTCGCCCATCATGAAGTATTCACCCGACGGTACCGTGCAGGCAAAGCCTTCGGCGTTGTAGGTGCACAGCTCGTGATGCGGGAAGGCATCGGGATTGGGCACGTAGTTGGGGGCACGCTCGTCAGTGAGGATCTTGTGCTCCACGCCGGTCAGGTTTTCCTGCCACTGCTTATAGTACGTCAGATTTTCCTCGTCCAGATAATCCGGCAGCGCTTTGTAAGAAATTTCTTCACCATTTACCGTTAAGCGCTTGTTTTTATACACAATTTTATCACCAGGCACGCCAACAACGCGCTTGATGTAGTCCACCGACATATCCTTGGGATACTTGAAGACCATGACGTCGCCACGCTGCGGATGGTCCACCTCGATGATCTTCTTGTTGATGATCGGCAGGCGGATGCCGTAGGTGTACTTGTTCACCAGGATCAGATCGCCCACCAGCAGGGTCGGCACCATCGAGCTGGACGGGATCTTGAACGGCTCGTAGAGGAAGGAGCGCAGGAAGAACACCAGCGCGATCACCGGGAAGAAACTGCCCGAATACTCGATCCAGGCTGGCTGCTTCATCAGGCTGGCCTGCAGTTCGGCACGGCCGGTGGCGACTGCGCCATCGCGCTTGATGCCTTCGGCGGTATCGCGCGCCACACGGGCGTCGAACTCGGCCAGGGCGGCATCGGCACGGGCACGGCGTTGCTTGGAGAGGAAGAAGGTGTCGGCGAACCAGATCACGCCGGTCACCAGCATCAGCACGAACAGAATCAGAGCGAAGTTACCCAACAATGCCTGCATGTTATTTGTCTTCCACTTGTAAGATTGCCAGGAACGCTTCCTGCGGAATTTCCACCGAACCCACCTGCTTCATGCGCTTCTTGCCGGCCTTCTGCTTTTCCAGCAGCTTGCGCTTACGCGAGATGTCACCGCCGTAGCACTTGGCCAGCACGTTCTTGCGCATGGCCTTGACGTTCTCGCGCGAGATGATGGTCGCGCCGATGGCGGCCTGGATGGCCACGTCGAACATCTGGCGCGGGATCAGCTCGCGCATCTTGGCGGCCACCTGGCGACCACGGATCTGCGCGGCGGCGCGGTGTACGATGATGGCCAGCGCATCGACCTTCTCGCTGTTGATCAGCATGTCCACCTTGACCACGTCGGCGGCGCGATATTCCTTGAACTCGTAGTCCATCGAGGCATAGCCGCGCGAGGTGGACTTGAGGCGATCGAAGAAGTCCAGCACGATCTCGGCCATCGGCATTTCATAGGTCAGCTGCACCTGCTTGCCGTGGTAGCTCATGTTCATCTGGACACCGCGCTTTTGCGTACACAGGGTGATGACCGAGCCGACGTACTCTTGCGGCATGTACAGGTTGACGGTGACGATGGGTTCGCGGATCTCCTCGATCTTCGACACTTCCGGCATCTTGGACGGGTTGTCCACCATCAGCATGGTGCCGTCGCGTTGCTGCACTTCGTACACCACCGTGGGCGCGGTGGTGATGAGGTCCATGTCGAATTCGCGCTCCAGGCGCTCCTGCACGATTTCCATGTGCAAGAGACCCAGGAAGCCACAGCGGAAGCCGAAGCCCAGCGCCTGCGACACTTCCGGTTCATACATCAGGGCGGCGTCGTTGAGCTTCAGCTTTTCCAGCGAGTCACGCAGGGCGTCGTACTGGTTGGCTTCCACCGGGAAGAGGCCTGCGAACACCTGCGGCTGCACTTCCTTGAAGCCGGGCAGCGGCGCCGGCGCCGGCTTGCCGACCAGGGTGATGGTATCGCCCACGCGCGCCGACTTCAGTTCCTTGATACCGGCGATGACGAAACCGACCTGCCCTGCCCGCAGCACCTCGCGCGACTGCGACTTGGGCGTGAACACGCCGATGCTTTCGGTCAGGTACTGGGTCTCGGTGGCCATCAGCAGGATCTTGTCCTTGGGACGCAGGGTACCGTTGACGATACGCACCAGCATCACCACGCCGACGTAGTTGTCGAACCAGGAGTCGATGATCAGTGCCTGCAGCGGCGCGTCCGGATCGCCCTTGGGCGCTGGCACCTTGGCGATAATCGCTTCCAGTACGTCTTCCACGCCCAGGCCGGTCTTGGCCGAGCACGGGGTGGCGTCAGAGGCGTCGATGCCGATGACGTCCTCGATTTCGCTCTTGGCGTTGTCGGGGTCGGCTGAGGGCAGGTCGATCTTGTTGAGGACGGGTACTACTTCCACGCCCAGTTCCAGGGCGGTATAGCAGTTGGCCACCGTCTGCGCTTCCACGCCCTGCGAGGCATCGACCACCAGCAACGCGCCTTCGCAGGCCGACAGCGACCGCGAGACTTCATAGCTGAAGTCGACGTGCCCCGGGGTATCGATCAGGTTGAGGTTGTAGACCTGGCCATCCTTGGCCTTGTAGGACAGCGCTGCGGTCTGGGCCTTGATGGTGATGCCGCGCTCGCGCTCGATATCCATCGAATCCAGCACCTGGGCTTCCATCTCACGGTTGGACAGGCCTCCGCACAATTGAATGATGCGGTCGGCGAGCGTGGACTTGCCGTGATCGATGTGGGCGATGATCGAGAAATTACGGATATTGTTCATTAACAGACTGGAAACGATGAAAAAAGGCGCTCTGTAGCGGGCCTTGCCCAGCCGAGCGCCTTTGCAACAGCTAAATCGACCCGGCATTTTACCGGATTTCAGAGGGACAAGCCGGATTTTCCGGTGCGGAGCAACATCGCACCCCACGCCTACACCCGGAAAAAGCACGACACAATATTATTTATCTTGCAACAATTCAGACCTGATCGGGCCCTATCTTTCCGGCAGGCATCAAGCCTCCTGCCGAGCGGCCGCGAGAAATGCCTGCAAAGCCTGCCCATCCAGGTGGTAATGGCACAGACGCACCCAGCCACGCTCGGCATCCCGCCCCATCAGCACCGGCACCAGCTCGTCGTAGAGCTCCACCAGGGCCGGGTCGGCATCGACATCGACCATCTCGATCTGCGCCGGGCGCCCGCCCAGGGCCGCGCGCAAAGCATCACGTAACTCATCGCAGAGATGACAATAGCTACGAGAGTAGATGATGAACTGCAAGGCAGCGGCGCTTGCGGCATGGGAAGCAATGGCAGACATGGACGCTCGCTCGATGGATCCGGGAATGAAAGGAAAAAGGCTGCACCCCGCGACAGGGCACAGCCTCGCTGGAGAGATCAGCGCCTAGTTGCCGCCGCCATTGGGGCGCAACGGCACGAACTGCGAGGAGTCGCCACGACGCACCAGGACTGCAGCGCGCTTCTTCGCATCCAGCTTGGCCACCAGTTGGCCGAACTGCTTGGCATCAGTGATATCAACCTCGCCGAGGCGCTGGATCACGTCACCCGGACGGATACCGACCGTTGCGGCAGCACCGCTGACGGCCTCGACCAGCACACCGCTATCGACCTTCAGCTCCTTCTTCTGGGCTTCCGACAGGTCGCTCACGACCAAGCCCAAGGAGTTGGGGACGATGTCCGGCTTCACCTTCTTTGCCTCAGCCTTGTCCGCGTCCAGGTCTACCACCGTCACGTTGACGTCTCGCGCACTACCCTTGCGCCAGACATTGAAGGCGGCCTTGGTACCCAACTTGGTGTCACCGACCATGCGCGACAAGTCACTGGGACGCTCAATAGGTGTGCCGTTGAATTTCAGGATGATATCGCCGGCCTTGAGGCCCGCCTTTTCAGCCGGGCTACCTGCCGCAACCCGCTGCACCAGCGCGCCCTGGGCGCGCGGCAAGCCCAACGATTCCGCCACCTCCTTGGTCACCTCGCCGATCTGCACACCGATGCGCCCGCGCGTAACGCGGCCGCTGGCCTTGATCTGATCGGCCACGCGCAATGCCTCATCAATGGGCACCGCAAACGAAATCCCCATGAAACCGCCGGAACGACTGTAGATCTGCGAATTGATACCGACCACCTCCCCTTTGAGGTTGATCAGCGGGCCACCCGAGTTGCCCGGATTGACGGCCACGTCAGTCTGGATCAGCGGCAGGTAGTCACCCGTATCGCGCGCCTTGGCCGAGATGATACCGGCCGTGACGGTATTTTCCAGGCCGAAGGGCGAGCCAATGGCGAGCACCCATTCGCCTACCCGGATCTTGTCGGAATCCCCCATGGACAGGCGAGGCAGGTTGCTACCATTGATCTTGAGTACAGCCACATCCGTGTATGTGTCGGAACCGACGATCTTAGCCTTGAATTCACGTTTGTCAGTGAGCGTCACGTAGACTTCACCGACGCCCTCTACCACATGGGCATTGGTGAGAATAAATCCATCCGCCGAGATGATGAAACCAGACCCCACACCACGCGGCACCTCCTGCTGCTGCCCCTGATCACCCTGCTTGCCGCTGCCACGGGGCGTATCCGGCTGCTGCTGACGTGGGACGGGGATACCGAAGAAACGGAAGAACTCCTGCATTTGCGGATCATCAATACCGCCACCCTGCCCCTGCGCGCCCTGGCGCACCCGTTCGGTGGTGCGGATATTGACCACACCCGGCCCGGTACGCTCGACGATATCGGCAAAATCAGGCAAGGCCGCCACTGACGGCGAGGCCACGGGCGGTGCCGCCAACACGGCCGGCGCAGAGGCAAACACGGAAGCTGCCAGCATGGCGCCGGCCAGGGTATTCTTCAAGGGAGTCATTGCAACGGTCTCTTCTACTTGGATTTCAGTTCAATGGAATTCGATACTTGCCGGATCGCAGCCGCCGGCACTTCACCCACCACGGTCAGCCAGTGATCCCCCTGGCGACGACCGAGCACATTCATGGCGCCCTGGCTATCCGGCTCGATCAATACCGAGATGGCGGCCAGACCATCGGAAAACACGATCCGCGACACTTCGCGCTCAGCCGGCTTGTGCTGTGCCGGCGACGCGTTCATCGAGCCCCGCGCTCAACTGGTAATGGCTGTCCAGCGCTTCCGGCCTGACGTCAAGAATAGCAGGGAAGACATCCAGGGTGACGCGGCGCTCCATGACCCCGGCCTTCGCCTCGGGCAGGTAGCAGGCCGCGTCCTCGTTGTTGCGGAGATATTCGCGCGGCTTGCCGTCGAGCACTTCCCGCTTTTCCAGCTCGTTCTTGCCGACCAAGATGTGCGTCACCCGCGAGGGCGATATCAGGGAAGCCTGCCGATAGACGAAACTGCCGGAGTAATCCAGGCGCTGGGCAGCCGATTGCATCTTTTGCAATTGGACCAGAATACGGGCGGAAACAGGTGCCGCGACCTCCCCGGCAGGCGCCGGAGGAAGGGATGCAACACCCTCCGCTGCGTAAGCGAAGGGCGTCATCAACACGGACAGGAAGCACAGTACGCCGTACAGACGCCCCGTTTGACGCATCCTATTTATCGGCGTCAGTGGAGAAGGCTGCGGAGCGGGCGTATTGCGCCGTACTATAGGAAGGCGAGAAACGCTGATGGGCGAAGAGGTAGTCATCAATGCGCGGGTCGCGCTTGACTTCACCCTGCTGCGCCAGCGAACTCAGTTGGTTGGCATTCTGCGCATTGCCGGTGGTATCGGACACCGTGGCAATCGCCGACGGCACACTCACCGGCGCCGCGGCCATTTGCACCATCGGCGCGACAGCCTTGGAATCAGCCGTCACCACGGCCTGCTGTGGCATGGCCACGAACACCGCCGCCACAGCAGCAGCCGCTGCCGCCGCACTGGGCATCAGGAAGCGCACCAGGCGCCCCGGACGGGCAGCGCGGTGATCGCCATTGGCTGCGACTGCGGCTTGCACAGCAGGCGCTTCCTGGACGGCCGGCGCCGCCTGCACCTGCGGCGCCACGATGGCAGGCTCGGCATCCAGCCATGCACTCATCTTGGCCGAGAAGCCCGCACTCAGGGAGACATCCATCTCTTCCGAACGCAGCACCTCGCCGATGCGATGGTAATCCTCCCACGCCTCCTGCCCCTCTTTCGAGGAACGCAAGGCCGCGAAGGCAATAATCATCTCGTCAGAACCCAGCTCGCCATCGGCAAGGGCTGAGATCTGTTCTCTGGTTGTTACTTTGGTATCCATAAGCAGTCACCCGGCAAAAATCTTAGTTCCATACCCACTTTATTATTTTGCTTTTTAACAACAGCCTTGCGGCGACATCACCAGCGCTTGTCCGCCGCCGTATCCAGCAGTGGACGCAACTTCTCGGCAATTGCTTCCCGGGCGCGGAAAATACGGCTGCGCACGGTGCCGATCGGACAATTCATCGCATCTGCAATCTCGTCGTAGCTCAACCCCTCGATCTCGCGCAACGTGATGGCAGTACGTAATTCTTCCGGCAATGCCTCCATCGCCACGTTGACCGTTTGAGCAATCTGCTTGGTGGCCAACATCGATTCAGGAGTGTTGATGTCCCTCAGATGGTCTGCGTCGTCAAAAGTTTCCGCTTCTTCTGCATCGGCTTCAGTGGACGTGGGCGCCCTTCTGCCCATGGTGACCAGATAATTCTTGGCGGTATTGATGCCAATGCGATAAAGCCAGGTATAGAAGGCCGAATCGCCACGGAATTGCGGCAGCGCACGATAGGCCTTGATAAAGGCTTCCTGCACCACGTCTTCGGCTTCGGCCTGGTCGCGTATCAGCCGCGACACCAGGCGCATCAGCTTGCGTTGATACTTGACTACCAATAGCTCGAACGCCTTCTTGTCGCCACGCTGGACGCGCTCAACAAGCTGCTGGTCAATTTCGCGTTCTGTCGTCAAACCGGATTCCTTGTTTTTTATGGCCGTGTTGTTCTGTCGTCATTGCCGTTGACACATCATTGGCAGATGCTTCCAGCGCGGCAATTTTCAAGTCTGCCGGCCTTATTTTTCCAGCATTCTTGCCTTGGCCGTATTGTGACTGATCAGCCACCTGCACGCCACGGAAAGTGCGCGGAAAGTATCTTCGGAAACCGAATCCGAAAGGATGGGAATGGTACGGACCGAGCCGTTTTCCAGGCGCAGGCGCAATAACAGCATGCCCGGCCAGATGGTACTGCCAGCCAGCAACTGGGCCAGGCCAGCCTTCACGACTTGCGGTTTGGCACGGCTCGACGCCGTCGCCAGGTGTTCCACGACACGAATCTGCCCGGTGCCGGAGATATGCAGCCAGATCGCCTTGCGCGCGCGCAAGGTCAGCCCAAGCGCAATGGACGCCGCCAGGATGCAGATGGCCGCCAACGCAGCACGCGCCAGGCCCGACAGCGGACCAGGCATCCACAGGGATACCAGCACACCGGTCAGGGCCACGCACAGACAGGCGAAAGCGGTGACCAGCAAGAGCAGGCGGGAAGGTTTGATATCCGCGGAGACCGCTATCGACATACGATGCCAGGATGCTAGGGGCTCATCAAAATGACAAACCCGGCTTCCGTGGAAGCCGGGTTGTGCATTTTACATCTTGCCGATGACCAGGGTGCCGTTGGTTCCCCCGAAACCGAAGGAGTTCTTCACGGCAATATCGATCTTCATGTCCCGCGCCTGGTTGGCGCAGTAATCCAGATCGCATTCCGGATCCTGGTTGAAGATGTTCATCGTCGGCGGGGACACCTGATTGTGTAACGCCAGCACGGTCAACACCGTCTCCAGGCCACCGGCGCCACCCAGAAGGTGACCGGTCATGGATTTGGTCGAATTGACAACCATCTTGTAGGCATGGTCGCCGAAAGCGGCCTTGATCGCGTCGGACTCGTTCTTGTCGCCCAGCGGGGTCGACGTGCCGTGCGCGTTCAGATACTGCACTTCATCCGGATTGACACCGGCATCGCGCAGTGCATTGAGCACGCAGCGACGCGGACCATCCAGGTTGGGTGCAGTCATGTGGTAAGCATCACCGCTCATGCCGAAGCCCAGCAGTTCAGCATAGATCTTGGCACCACGGGCCTTGGCGTGTTCGTACTCTTCGAGCACCATCACGCCGGCGCCCTCGCCCAGCACGAAACCATCGCGATCCTTGTCCCAGGGACGGGAGGCGGTTGCGGGGTCGTCGTTGCGGGTCGACAAGGCGCGGGCCGACGCGAAACCACCAATACCCAGCGGCGAAACACTGGATTCGGCGCCGCCGGCAACCATCGCATCTGCGTCACCGTACATGATCATGCGCGCGGCAGAGCCGATGCAATGCAGGCCGGTGGTGCAGGCAGTGACGATCGCCAGGTTAGGCCCCTTCAGGCCGAACTTGATGGACAAGTTGCCAGAGATCATGTTGATGATCGAGGCCGGGATAAAGAAAGGACTGATGCGGCGCGGACCACGGTTGGTCAGTTCGGCGTGGGTTTCTTCGATCAGCGGCAAGCCGCCAATGCCCGAACCGATCATGACGCCAATGCGCTCGGCATTCTCGTCCGTTACCGTCAATCCGCTATCCTGGATGGCCTGGACACCGGCGGCCATGCCGTAGTGGATGAAGGTATCCATATGACGCGCTTCTTTGGCGGGGATGTAATCCTCGATATTGAAGCCCTTTACCTCACCGGCAAAATGCGTGGTGAAGGGGGTAGCGTCGAACTTGGTCACGGTAGCGATGCCGGACTTGCCTTCCTTGATGGCACTCCACGTATCGGCGACGTTGTTGCCGACAGGCGAGATGCATCCCAGGCCGGTAATGACTACACGACGTTCACGAGTGCGGCTCAAGCAATTCTCCTGAAACTTTTACAAAGCCCTGATCAGGCCTTGACTTGCGACTTTGCGTAGTCGATCGCCTGTTGCACGGTGGTGATCTTTTCGGCTTGTTCGTCGGGGATTTCCATTTCGAACTCATCTTCCAGTGCCATGACCAGCTCGACGGTATCCAGCGAGTCGGCGCCCAGGTCGTCCACGAACGACGATTCGTTCTTGATGTCGGCTTCGGCGACGCCCAGTTGCTCAGCGACGATCTTCTTCACGCGTTGTTCGATATCGGACATAGTGTTCCTCCAGAGGGATGATAGGTTACAAAAGTGCGCGCATTTTAGCAGGTTTGCGCGCGGAAAATTTACTTTTAACTATTCTTGGCAAGATTGCGCCAAGTCCAGCATAACTGCAAACAACAGACGTCAAAAGGACTTAAGTCAAGCCCTTCGGACATGCTCAACCCATGTACATGCCGCCATTCACATTGAGTGTGGTACCGGTGATGTAGGCCGCTTGCGACGACGCCAGGAAGGCCACCGCATAGGCAATCTCCTCGGCCGCGCCCAGGCGACCCAGCGGGATCTGCTGCAAGATGGCGGCGGACTGCTGTTCGTTCAAGGCCTTGGTCATGTCGGTATCGATGAAGCCGGGCGCCACGCAGTTCACGGTGATGTTGCGGCTGCCGATCTCACGCGCCAGCGCGCGACTCATGCCAGCCACGCCGGCCTTGGCGGCGGCATAGTTCATCTGGCCCGGATTGCCGGCCTCGCCCACCACCGAGGTGATGCTGATGATGCGGCCGGTACGGGCCTTCATCATGCCACGCAGCACGGCACGGGAGAGGCGACCGACAGCGGTGAGGTTGGTGGCGATGACGCTATCCCATTCCTCATCCTTCATGCGCATGGCCAACTGGTCCTGGGTGATGCCGGCATTGTTGACCAGGATGGAGAGCGATCCGAATTCCTTCTGCACCTGCTCCACCACGGCCACGCTGGCCTCGGCGTCATTGACGTTGAGCACCACGCCGCGACCGGCTTCAGGACCCAGCTCAGCCAGGTATTCCGAGATGGCGGCAGCACCCGCCTCGGAGGTAGCGGTGCCGACCACGCGCGCGCCCTGGCGGGCCAGCTCGGTGGCGATGGCGCGGCCGATGCCACGGGATGCGCCGGTCACCAGCGCGACTTGTCCTTGCAGATTCTGTGCACTCACTTGAGCAGCTCCAATACTTTGTCCAGGGATTCCTGATCGACGATGGCTTCACCCACCAGTTCGCCGTTGATACGCTTGGTCAGGCCGGTCAGCACCTTGCCCGGACCACATTCGACCAGATGGGTGACGCCGTCGGCGGCCATCTTCTGCACGGTCTCAACCCAGCGCACGGGCGCAGCCGCCTGACGCACCAGCGCATCCCTGATGGCAGCCGGGTCGCTGACCACAGCCACGTCAACGTTATTGATCAGCGGGATCTGCGGCGCAGCGAACGGCACGCCAGCCAGGTAGGCCTGCAGGCGATCCGAGGCGGGCTTGAGCAGCGAGGAATGGAACGGTGCCGACACCGGCAGCGGCAGTGCGCGCTTGGCACCCTTGGCCTTGGCGATATCGCAGGCGCGGCCGACAGCGGCCTTGCTACCCGCGATCACGACCTGGGCGGGCGCATTGAAGTTGACCGCTTCGACCACTTCGCCTTGTGCAGCTTCGGCGCAGGCAGCGCGCACGTCATCGTCGGACAGGCCGAGGATGGCGGCCATGCCACCCTGCCCGACCGGCACGGCTTCCTGCATCGCCTGGGCACGGAAACGCACCATCGGTACGGCATCCTTGAACTGGATCACGCCAGCGGCGACCAGCGCCGAGTACTCACCCAGGCTGTGGCCGGCCACCAGTGCCGGCGCCTTGCCACCTGCAGCCAGCCAGGCGCGATAGAACGCCACGGCGGCCGTCAGCATGACCGGCTGGGTATTGGTGGTCAGGTCCAGGTCTTCCTTGGGGCCTTCGGCAATGAGCTTGCCCAGGTCGAATTGCAGGGCATCGGATGCTTCAGCGACGGTCTGGCGGACAACGTCGTTGCCGGCGAAACCATTGAGCATCCCGATCGCCTGGGAACCTTGGCCCGGGAAAACAAACGCGAATTTTGTCATGCTTGGATGAATTTGAGGTTGGATAAAAATACGGGGTGGCAAGGGACGCCAGGCGACACTTCGCCTGCGTCACCCAGCCTTACATGCGGACCAGCACCGCACCCCAGGTGAAGCCGCCGCCCACGCCTTCCATCATGACGGTGTGACCAGGCTTGACGCGACCATCGCGCACAGCCTGGTCCAGCGCCAGCGGAATCGAGGCGGCCGAGGTATTGCCATGTTCATTGACGGTCACGACCATCTTCTCCGTCGGCAGGCCCAGCTTCCTGGCCGTTCCCTGCATGATGCGAATATTGGCCTGGTGCGGAATGAGCCAGTCGACCTCGCTGGCATCCACGCCGGCGGCCCCCAGCGCTTCGCGGGCGACCTTGTCCAACACAGAGACCGCCAACTTGAATACTGCCGGACCATCCATGTACAGATAGGCGCTACCGGCCACGGCGCCGTTGTTGATGCTGCCCGGGACACACAGGATGTGACCGTGGCTACCATCGGCGTGCAGCTTGCTGGCCAGCACGCCCGGCTCCTCGGAGGCGCTCATGACGATGGCGCCCGCGCCGTCGCCGAACAGCACACAGGTGGTGCGATCCTTGAAATCGAGGATGCGCGAGAAGACTTCGGCACCGATCACCAGCACGTTCTTGTGCGCGCCGGACTTGATGAAGCTGTCCGCCACCGCCATGGCGTAGACGAAACCGCTGCACACCGCCTGCACATCCATGGCCGGCGCGCCATTGGTGACGCCCAGCTTGCGCTGCACCACGCAGGCCGTGCTGGGGAAGCCACCCAGGTGATCCGGCGTGGAGGTAGCCATGATGATCAGGTCGATATCATTGGGCTGCATGCTGGCCGCTTCCAGCGCACGCTGGGCGGCCGCCAGGGCCAGATCGCTGGAGAGCTGGGTCGGCTCGGCATAATGGCGCGCAGAGATGCCGCTGCGCGTGAAGATCCATTCATCCGAGGTTTCGATGCCCTGCCCAGCCAGTTGGGCTGCCAGTTCGTGATTGGTCACGCGCTTGGTCGGCAGGTAGCTGCCGGTACCGACGATTTTGCTGTAAATGGTCATGCCGTCTTCTTGCTTTGTTAGTTCGGTTGATCCAGCGAAACAGATGCCGCCGGCTCCAGTGCCACGACAGCCGCCTCGACCGTGCGCCCCTGTCCCTGGGGCATCAGCTCCGCCATGCTGGCGGCGATGCGCGCGAGCACATCGTATTTGGCAGCATCATACGCCCGACGGATCGCCCACTCGAAGGCATACACATCGGCGCCGCCATGACTCTTGAATACCAGGCCCTTGAGACCCAGCAGACTGGCGCCATTGTAACGGGAAGGATTGAGCCGGCGCGACAGGGCCTTGATGGCACCATAGGCAATCAGCGCACCCAGCTTGTTGATGAGGCCCTTCTTGAATTCACTGGTCAGCACCGACTTGACGAAGCGGCCCAGTCCTTCGGACGCCTTCAGGGTCACGTTGCCGACGAAACCGTCGCACACCACCAGGTCGGTGGTGCCTTCGAAGATGTCATTGCCTTCCACGTTGCCGTAGAAGTTGAGGATACCCTTCTCGTGCTCGGCGCGCAGCAGGCCGGCCGTGGCCTTGACCAGCTCATTGCCCTTGATGTCTTCCTCGCCCACGTTGAGCAGGCCCACCGTCGGCTTGGCCTTGCCCTCCATGACCGCGACCAGGGCCGATCCCATCAATGCGAATTGACGCAGATGCTGCGGTTCGCAGTCGACGTTGGCGCCCAGGTCGAGCATGTAGGTGGGGCCATCCTTCTGGTTGGGCAGGATGGTGCAGATGGCCGGACGATCCACGCCCGGCAGGGTCTTGAGCACATAGCGCGACACCGCCATGAGTGCGCCGGTATTGCCGGCCGAGACGGCCGCATGCGCCTGGCCATCCTTGACCAGGTTCACCGCCACACGCATGGACGAGTCCTTCTTGCGACGCAGGGCGACCTCGATCGGGTCTTCCATGGTCACGACTTCGGAGGCATTCTGGATACGCACGCGTGGTTCGCCGGCCAGCTTGTACTTCTTGAGCAAGGGCAGCAGGACGCTTTCCTGCCCGACCAGGATCAGCTCGGCATCGGACTGGCGAACCAGGAAGGAGGCAGCGGCCGGGAGCGTGACTGACGGGCCATGATCGCCACCCATGCAGTCGATTGAAATTTTGATGGTCATCGATTTGATTCAGAGCCTTGCCAGCCCACATTATGAGGCAGATTGGATACCGTTCAAAATGGCACACTCAGACAAGAGCGGGCATGAAGGTCCAGGCAAGCAGGCAGGCACGTCCGTACACGAATTACACGGATGCAACGGACATAAAAAAGCGGCGCAAAATGAACCTCTTGAAACAGAAGCTCATTGCGCCGCTTTTCTCCAAAAACAGCAAGCTCAATGAAGAGATTACTCGTCGTTCTTGGTCTTCAGCACCTTGCGACCACGGTAGAAACCGTTGGGGCTGATGTGGTGACGCAGGTGGGTTTCACCAGTCGTCGGCTCGACAGCCAGCGGGGGTGCAGTCAGAAAGTCGTGTGCGCGATGCATACCGCGCTTGGACGGGGTCTTTTTGTTCTGTTGAACGGCCATGATTACTCCTAAACCTTACTTAAGATTGAAAATTTTAACACACCGGATTGCGTTTTTCCGCAAACCCACTGTGCTGCTGCCCGGCAAAGCCAGACATTCCCCAACAATACCTGTTACTGCTTCAACTTCTTCAGTACTTCAAACGGGGAAGCCCGTTCAGCACTTTTGGCCTCGACCGCCACACTACCGTCAGGACAGACGTCATGCTTGGGTGCCACCGGCAGGGCCAGCAGCGCATCGTCTTCGATCAGGGAGTTCACATCGAAGTCTGCCGATCCGACGATGACATCGATCTCGTCATCATTCAGCAGTTCCTCGATGGCGTCGGCCTGCGCCTCATCTTTTGCCAATACCAGCAGCGACTTCGAATCAATCTCGAAATTCAATGCCGTCAGGCAACGCTGACAGATCAGATTAACTGCACCCGACACTGCCAGACTGAGTTGAGCATGTCCCAGCTTGTCGATATCGCCGGACAAAGCCCAGCGGATCGTGCCAGAACGGTCAACCGTCTCTTGCGCCAGACGACCTAATTCAGCAACCGGAATCTCACCCTGCGCCTGCTGTTTCAGCCTGCAGAATTCGAACGCGTCGATAACAAATGCATTCATAGCCAAAGCAGAATCCGGAAAACCTGCGATCATAACAGAAAAATTCCTTACCAGTCAAAGCCTTAGCCAGGCGTTTGCAATTTTCTGGCGAAATATTTCACACATCGACAAAGAAACTCGTCTTTTCCTGCGACTTTCAGCCAAAATCCGGCTTCCAGGCGCCTTCACCGCGCCTTCCCCAATCCGAACCGACCGCATTCCATGTTGCATCAACACACCACCAGCACCCCACCCCGCCTGATCCTGGGCTCCAGCTCGGTCTATCGCAAGGAGCTGCTGAGCCGCCTCGGCCTGCCCTTCGAGACCATGGCGCCGGACATCGACGAGACCCCCCATCCCGGCGAAACCCCGCAAGCCACCGCCCTGCGCCTGGCGCGCGAGAAGGCCGCCGCCATCGCCGCGCGCGCCGGCGCGGCCCTGGTCATCGGCTCTGACCAGGTCGCCACACTGGACGACCTGCAGATCGGCAAGCCCGGCAATCACGCCAATGCCTTGAAGCAACTACAGAGGATGCGCGGACGCGAAGTGATTTTCCATACCGCCCTGTGCCTGTGGGATGGCCGCCGCGCCGATGCCGCCAGCACGACCCAGGTCTGCAATGTACAGACCCTGGTACGCTTCCGCGATCTCGACGACGCCGAGCTGGACGCCTACCTGCGCATCGAACAACCCTATGATTGTGCCGGCAGCGCCAAGAACGAAGGCCTGGGCATTGCCATCCTGGAAAGCATTCGCAGCGACGACCCTACCGCCCTGACCGGCCTGCCACTGATTGCGCTGACCGGCATGCTGCGCCAGGCCGGCGTAGGTTTCTTCGGCACGACACCAGCGTGACGTCGGGCAAGCCGCGCTCAGTAGTTACGGCGCGGGTAGCCCTGCGCCAGGATGCGCTGCCAAACAACTTCACGCTGCGCCACATCCATGAAGACCCACTGCGCCACCTCGTCGACCGTGCGACCACAACCGCGGCAGATATCGTCGAAGGTGGTGGAGCAGACGGCCACGCAAGGCGTATCGGGCCGCTCGGGCATGGGGTGGGAGGAATTTCCGGAAGACGATGTTGAAGACATTGACTGAATCTGAACTGGGAACATGAAGCGGCAGGCACGAGAAAATCGCTGCCGCATGCGACATCTTACCAAGAAGCGCGGCACTTCCATCCACATCGCCAGAAGGGACACCCTCCCCTGCCAGGCGAACGGACAAAAAAAAGCCCGCGACCAAGAGGTGCGGGCTTGAATCCAATTTCTTAAGGAGGAGATTGGAGGAGACAGGTGCAACTATAGCGATGCGCCATGAACGAGTCTGCTTTATTGTGGCAATAGCAGATATTCACACGACCGATAACTCTTGTGGCACAAGCATCACAAGCCTATCTCGCCCATCAAGCGGCACTGCGCAGGCCGGGCACACCGCGCGCGGCCGCCAGGTTTTTCTCATAAAGCGCAGCAATCATGTCCGATTGCGTCAGCATCCCCGCCAGCTTGCCATCCGCCTCGACCACCGGAATCTGATGCAAGCCCTCCGCCATGCGCGGCACCAGCTCCAGCACCGGCGTATCGACCTGCGCAGTGATCACGGGGCGACTCATGATCTGCCCGACCACCTCGGGCTTCTCCGAATGCGTGAACGGCACCCGATGCAGGAGGGCGCGCAATTGCGCCACCAGTCCGGTATGCACTTCCACCCCGGCATGCTCCAGAAAATCACTGCGACTGACGATGCCAATGACATGCCGGCCACGATCCAGCACCGGCAAGGCGCGCAGGCGATGCTGCTGCAATAGCCTCCACGCCTCGTCCAGGGTGGTGGCGAACTCGGCCACCACGACATCGCGCGACATCACCGAGGCACACAGCGTCTGGCCGAAGCGGCGGTGATAGGCCCGCATCTCGGTACGCAGGAAGATCTCTTCCAGGTCATCGCGACCGATGTCGAGGACCTGGTTGTAGTTCTTCAGCACCTCATCCAGGTCTTCATGGGAGAACCCCAGCCGCGTGATCGGCAATTCATCCCGGGTCTGGTGCGGATGCGACGCGGCACTTTGCTGGGCGTGCGGATAGCGCCGCCCGCTGGCATTGTTGAAGAACAATGCCGTCAACAGCAGCAACACCGAGTTGAGCAAGACCGGCGAGAGCACGAAGGCATAACCCATCTCATGCACCACCGGCCCACCCAGCACCGCCGTCAGGGCCACGGCGCCACTGGGCGGATGAATACAGCGCAGCATGAACATCGCTCCGATGGCCAGTGCGATCGCCAAGGCGGCTGCCAGCGCCGGCTCCTGCACCAGACGGGCGCAGGTGACGCCGATGAGCGCCGCACACAGGTTTCCGCCAATGATGGACCAGGGCTGTGCCAGCGGACTGGAAGGCACCGCAAAGAGCAATACCGCCGAGGCCCCCATGGGCGCAATCAGCCAGATGGTCCGGGCGTCGTGCGGCAGGATGGCATAGCTGACCAGCCCCACCAGCAGGATGCCGAACAGGCTGCCGGCGCACGAGCGCATGCGTTCGAAGCGATCGACATTGCTCCGTGCGGGAATGAAACTTTTGAACCACAGCAAGATAGAATCGGGCATATCCGTTTCCGTAACGACATGACTATCGGAATGCCTCCGCCAGCGGCGGAAGAGCAAACCGCAATTACATCACAAGATGATATATATGTCCCGATCCAGCCGTTTTTTAGCCCACCCCAAGCAGTACGCCATCGGATGCAGCGAAGGCTGGCAGCCATGAAAAGCCCATCCCGCCTGCAAAAGGACGATTTCGAGGCATTGTCGGAATTTCGCTACCAGCTGCGCCGCTTCCTGCGCTTCTCGGAAGAGGCTGCCCAAGGCGAAGGACTCACGCCACTGCAATACTTGCTGCTATTGCATATCAAGGGCTATCCCGGCCGCGACTGGGCCAGCATCAGCGAACTGGCCGAGCGCCTGCAGTCGCAGCACCACGGCGTGGTGGCGCTGGTGACGCGCTGCGTGAAGGCCGGGCTGGTCACGCGCACGCCCGACGACCGCGACAAGCGACTGGTACAAGTGCGACTGACCGAACTGGGCGAGCAATACCTGAACCGGCTGGCGCAATTGCATCGGGACGAACTGCATTCGCTCTCGGGCGTGTTCCAGGTCTCGCACATCTCGGCCTTCAACGACCGCGACTGAAGCCACCCCACTCCCGCGCCTGCGGATATCCGCAGGCGCCAGCGGCACAGGCTACTGATATGCTTGCGACAACACCCTCACCCACCCCGCCATGATCCGCAAACCCGAGACTCCCACCCCTGCCGCGCCATCGCGTGCCATCACCAAGGAAGACGTGGCCCGCGCCGCCGGGGTATCGCACATCACGGTCTCGCGCGTCATCAACACGCCGGAAAAGGTCTCGCCCGACACCCGCGCCCGGGTCGAAGCCCTCGTCACCAGCATGGGCTACATCCCCAACCTGCTGGCCGGCGGACTGGCCTCGCGCCGCACCCGCATCGTGGCCGCCATCGTTCCCACCATCAGCCACTCGATCTTTGCCGAATCGGTGCGGGGTCTGTCGGAAGCATTGAGCCAGCGCGGCTACCAGCTGCTGCTGGGCCAGACGGATTATTCGGAAGAGGCTGAAACCGGTCTGGTCGAGGCCTTCATCGGCCGTCGCGTGGATGGCCTGGTGCTGACCGGCGTGCAGCACTCGGCGCGCACGCTGCAACGCTTGAAGGCAGCCGGCATCCCGGTAGTGGAAACCTGGGACCTGTGCGAGCAGCCCATCGACATGCTGGCCGGCTTCGACAACCATGCCGCCGGACGCGCCATGGGGGATTATCTGTACGGGAAAGGCTATCGCCGCATGGCCTTCGTGGGCGGCGACGATCCGCGCGGCATGGCCAGGCTGGCCGGCCTGCGCGAGGCCTTGCGCGCACATGGCGCCAGTGAGCCCGAGCATGTACGCATCCAGATGAACTCCTTCCTGCAGGCCGGACGCGACGCCATCGGCCGCCTGCTGGCGCTGCACCCGACCATCGACGCCGCTTTCTTCAGCAATGACGTGATGGCCGCGGGCGCCGCCCTGGAATGTGCGCGGCGCGGCGTTGCCGTGCCGGGACGTATCGCCCTGGCCGGCTTCGCCAACCTGGAAATCGCGCGCGAAGTCTTGCCGGCGCTAACCACGGTACAGATCAGCGCGCACCAGATCGGCCTGACGGCAGCCGACATGCTCCTGACCCGCTTCGACGGCGGCGACGTAGCGCAAACGACATGCGACCTGGGTTATTCCATCCTGGAACGTGACAGCACCTGAGCCCCGTCCGGCCAATATTCAATGCGCCTCGGAGTCGGTCTCCATGTTGCGCCCGGCCAGCTCGACACGATTGCGCCCCAGCTTCTTGGCGCGATAAAGCGCCTGGTCGGCTTGCCGAATCAGGTGTTCCAGGCCCTGCTCGCCATTGACCGCGGCCACGCCGAAGCTGGCGCTGACCTTGATGTGCTGGCCGCCATCGACCTCGAAGTCGCTCTGCTCCAGCGCCTGGCGCAGCTTCTCGGCGACACTGCCGGATTGCACCAGATCCGACTCCGGCAGCAGGACAATGAATTCCTCGCCACCATAGCGCGCCAGCACATCCACCTTGCGCAGCAGGCCCGAGGCGGTCTGCGCCACGCCACGCAGGATGCCATCGCCGGCCTGGTGACCATGGGTATCGTTGATGCGCTTGAAGTAATCGATATCGAACAGGATCACCGCCAGCTCACGCTGGTAGCGCTGGGCCACACTCATCTGCTGCTGTCCGTGCGAATAGAAGGCGCGCCGGTTCAACACGCCCGTGAGGAAGTCCGTATTGGACGATGTCTGCAGCTGCGTGATCAGGGCCTCGCGCTCACGGGCCAGGCTGTTGCGCTCACGCATGCGCTGCTTGAGCACGCGCAGCGCGCGCATCATGGCACCGATCTCGTCATCGTGCGGCGTCTGCGGGATATCCTGCTCCAGCCGCCCCTCCACCAGGCCCGCCACCAGGTCAGTGGCCTTGACCAAGGGTTGCACCACGCGGCGCCGGATCAGCACCATCAGCAACTGGAAGAACAGGCAGGCCACCACCGTCAGCGCCACCACCAGCGCCAGGATGTTGCGCGCCTGGGTATTGTGCCGCTCGGCCTGCGCCATCATGTCGTCCAGCAGCAGGTCGCGCAGGTCGATGATGGACGTCATCTGCGGTACGTAATATTTATAGAGGTCGGCCGGCGTGACGTTGTACTCCCCCGAGCCCAGGCCCATCTGCAACAGATAATCGAGAAACTGGAAACCGCTATCGAAGTACTGACGGTCCACCATCTCCAGCGCATGCGCGAATGCCGGCTGGGCCGAATATTCGGCCGTCTGCGTCGCCAGCAGACTGCGCAGCAGCTCGATGCGGCCGTAAAGCCGGCCGATCTCGACCACTTCCTCCTGGGTCAGCTTGCGATGGGCGATCAAGGGCGGCACGAAGCGCGAACCGACCTGGCCGGCATACTCCCGCAGGCTGGCGGCGGCCCGCACGGCGGCCAGGCCATCGCGCAGGGAAGGATCGGCGCGGTCGACCTCGCCGCCCAGGTCGGCCACCACCCGGATCATCTGCGGCATCAGGTCCACCATGCCATTGACCGACGCCAGCACCCCGCTATCAGTGCGCAACTGTGGTGCCTGTCGCCCGACGCCATCCACATTGGCCCGCACGAACTCCAACCGGTCCTGCACCGTCTTGACGCGCTCCAGCGTCCCCGACTGGCGCAAGCCGGCATCGGACTCCAGGGACGTGCGCAATTGCGCCAGCGAGGCATCGGTCGTATCGCGGGCGGCTTTCAGGGTCTGGTAGAGAGCAGAGGCTTCGTCGGGCACTGCGCCCATGTAGGCGTTGGCCGGGCCACGCTCGGCCGAGAGTTTTTCCATCGCCACCAGGGCCTGCTGGAAATGTCGCAAGGCCGGCACGCTGCGGGCCCCGCTTCGATAGGCATGCCATTCCATCCAGACCAGCGAAATCGCGAATGCCAGAAACAACATCAGCAGCGCGATGGAAATCAGCCGGAAAAGACGATTCAAGGACATGGTTGGTCCGCTACGAAGGCATGCACGTTTGAAGACTATAACAAGGCCGCCAGGCGGGCGGCACTGCATCGTGAGCGGGGATGAAAAAACCACAGGCACATTCACGGACGTGACGCTGCCACCTGACACACCCGGGAACCCGGGTGCAATTGATGCCGGCAACGCACTCCCCCCTCGAGAATACGCTGCGGCCCATGAGAATCCTGATGCGCACCCAGACCACCCAAACCAACAGACGGGGCAGCATCATGCGAGATCGCGGGACGATTGCGAAAACGCGGCACATAAAAAAATAAGGCCCTGAAAAATCAGAGCCTTATCTCTACTACTGTCGAGCCAACTGGCGGAGAGGGTGGGATTCGAACCCACGGTACGATTTAACGTACGCCTGATTTCGAGTCAGGTACATTCGACCACTCTGCCACCTCTCCGGTTAACTTCGGTCGTTTCACTGCGTGGTGCAGCAAAGACAGCGACTATAGCAGAACAATTTTCGCAAGGGAATAGTTTTCTTGGGAAAAGAATAAAAAATTAATTGCGCGACATCAAAGACAAGCCAAGCCCCGCGATCCCTGCTCTTATTTTCACATTGAGAAGCACGAGTGTGTGGTTCCATCATCATCTTGTCATAAATGACTTCTAGCATCCGTAAACTATTTTCCGTTCTTCCGTTCTTCCGTTCTTCCGTTCTTTGGAACCTTCTAACCCCGGATCCTGCCAGATGGCGCCCCTTTCTCACGTTTCCTTCCCGCTCGGCGCCGAAGTCGCCGACCTGATCGCCCGCGCCGCGGGCGCCGCCCCGACGGGCAATGAGGATCCGATGTTGTTGTTGCTGCATGAGATCATCGCCCAGCGCAAGCTGACGGCCCTGTTCCAGCCTATCGTGCGCATGCGCAATGGCGAGATCCTGGGCTACGAAGGTCTGATCCGCGGCCCCTCCAATACCCCGCTGCATTCGCCGCTGGCGCTGTTCAAGGTGGCGCGCGCGCACAACCTGTCGGTACAGATGGAATATCTGTGCCGCCACATCGTGCTGACCCGCTTCGCCCAACTGGGCTTGCAGGGCAACCTGTTCCTGAATGTGTCGCCGGGCGCGCTGATGCAACCCGAGGCGATCCAGGGCGAGACCCTGCGCTACCTGGAAAACCTGGGCGTCAATCCCAAGCGCATCATCATCGAACTCACCGAGAACGAGCCGACCTACGATTACGCCCAGTTGCGCAACGCCGCCATGCACTACCGCGACATGGGCTTCCAGATCGCCATCGACGATCTCGGCGAAGGTTTCTCCAGCCTGCGCCTGTGGTCGGAGCTGCAGCCCGAGTACGTCAAGGTGGACATGCACTTCGTGCAGGGCATCAACCACGACCCGATGAAGCTGCAGTTCGTGCGCTCGATCCAGGAGATCGCCGAGAAATCCGGCTCCATCGTCATCGCCGAAGGCATCGAGTCCCAGGCCGAGCTGCTCACCATCCGTGACCTGGGCATCGCCTGCGGCCAGGGCTATCACATCTCGCGCCCGCTGGCCGACCCGCCGGTATCGATCTCGGACGACGTGAGCAAGACCCTGCGTCGCGACAAGGTGCCGCTGGACACCAACAAATACGGCCCCGGCAAGCGTAATACCACCGCCTTCAAGCTGCTGCGCGAAACCCGCTACGTCGGTCCCGAGGTGACCAATGACGCGGTCTACCACATGTTCGTCAACGATCCGCAGCTGCAAGCCCTGCCGGTGGTCAGCAACGGCCTGCCGATCGGCCTGATCAACCGCTATAGCATGGTGGAGCGCTTCGCCCGCCTGTATGGCCGCGAACTGTACGGCAAGAAATCCTGCGCCTTCTTCATGGATCCCAGCCCCATCCTGGCCGAGCAGGACACCAGCCTGCAGGAGCTCTCCAACCTGCTGGTCCATGCCGAGTCGCACCACCTGTCCAACGGCTTCATCATCACCGACCGTGGCCAGTACATGGGCCTGGGCACCGGCCACGACCTGCTGCGCGAGATCACCCAGATGCAGATCGACGCGGCGCGCCACGCCAATCCGCTCACGCAGCTGCCGGGCAACGTGCCCATCAACGACCACATCGAATACCTGCTGCAAAGCGGCGTGGAATTCTGCATCTGCTATGCCGACCTGGACCTGTTCAAGCCCTTCAACGATGTCTACGGCTACCGCAAGGGCGATGACATGATCCAGGCCACGGGACGGGTGCTGCAGCAGGCAGTCGACCCCGAGCTGGATTTCATCGGCCACATCGGCGGCGACGACTTCCTGATCATGTTCCAGAGCGAGGATTGGGAAAGGCGCTGCCGCAACGTGCTGGAGAACTTCGAAGCCGCCACCCGCGCCTTCTACTACGACGAAGACCTGGAGCGCCGCGGCTATTACACCGAGGACCGCCAGGGCAAGCGCGTCTTCCATCGACTGGTCACGCTGTCGCTGGGCGCGGTCAGGATCGAGCCCTCGCAATACTCCTCGCCACACCAGATCGCCTCAGCCGCCACCCGCGCCAAGATGCAGGCCAAGAAGACCACCGGCAGCAACCTCTTCATCGAGCGTCGCATCCCCGCCACCTTCTCCTGGGCCTTGAAGGAAGGTTAGCCAGCTCGGCCGCGAAAACGTTTTCGCCATCCGCAGTGCCAAAAAACAAAAACGGCTGCCTCATCACGAGGCAGCCGTTTTTGCATGCAAGCGGCGGGAAGCCGCCCGATGTCACACACCAGGCGTCAGGCGCCCGGCACCAGCCTGGTCACGCCACCCATGTAGGGTTGCAGCACTTCGGGGATATCGACGCTGCCATCGGCCTGCTGGTAGTTCTCCAGCACCGCCACCAGGGTACGGCCGACCGCCAGGCCGGAACCGTTCAGGGTGTGCAGCAGTTCCGGCTTGCCCTGGGCATTGCGGAAGCGCGCCTGCATGCGACGAGCCTGGAAGGCTTCGCAATTGGACACCGACGAAATCTCGCGATAGGTATTCTGCGCCGGCAGCCAGACTTCGATGTCATAGGTCTTGGCCGCGCCAAAGCCCATGTCACCGGTACACAGGGTAATGACGCGATACGGCAGGCCGAGCTTCTTGAGGATGGCCTCGGCATGGCCCAGCATCTCGTCGAGTGCCTCGTAGGACTTTTCCGGATGGGCGATCTGCACCATTTCCACCTTGTCGAACTGGTGCTGGCGGATCATGCCGCGGGTATCGCGACCATAGGAACCGGCTTCCGAACGGAAGCATGGCGAATGGGCGGTGAACTTCAACGGCAGCGTATCGCCGGCCACGATCTCGTCGCGCACGAAGTTGGTCAGCGGCACTTCGGCCGTGGGGATCAGGTACAGCGCGGCGTTCTCGGCCTCGCCTTCCTGGCCGCCCTTCCTGGCCGCAAACAGGTCCGCCTCGAACTTGGGCAACTGGCCGGTGCCGCGCAGGCTGTCGGCATTGACGATGTAGGGCGTGTAGCACTCGGTGTAGCCATGCTCCATGGTATGGGTGTTCAGCATGAACTGCGCCAGCGCGCGGTGCAGGCGGGCGATGCCGCCCTTCAGCACGGCGAAGCGCGAACCGGTCAGCTTGGTGGCGGTATCGAAATCCAGGCCCAGCGGATTGCCGACGTCGACGTGGTCCTTGATCTCGAAGTCGAACTGGCGCGGTGCGCCGACCTTGCGCACTTCGACGTTGCCGCTCTCGTCGGTCCCTACCGGCACGGATTCGTGCGGCAGGTTGGGAACCGCCTGCAGGAACAGGGTCATCTGCTGCTGCACTTCTTCCAGGTGGGTCGCCGAGGCCTTGAGCTCATCGCCGATGCCGTTGACCTCGGCCATGACTGCGGAAGCATCCTCGCCCTTGCCCTTGAGCATGCCGATCTGCTTGGACAGCGTATTGCGCTTGCCCTGCAGTTCTTCGGTACGGGTCTGGATCTGCTTGCGCTCTGCTTCCAGCGCATTGAAGCCGGCCACGTCCAGGACGAACTTGCGGGCCGCCAGGCGGGCCGCGACGTTCTCGATGTCTTTACGGAGGAGTTGGATGTCGATCATGGGAAGAAAAAACAATTGAAATTGATGCCTGAAAACGCGATTGTACCAAGCCGCGGGCCTGCAACGGGCTTCCGCAGGCGCTTTGGCACAAGAAATTGCGATGAGCGCGGTAGCCGGGGGCGCCGGCACGGGTTACCATTCGGGCCAATCCCGCAACCCAGGCCCCCTTTCCATGTCCGACCAGCAAGATCCCCACGCCCCGCGCGATGTCCCCGTCCTGTTATCCCTGCTGGGCCTGGTAGCGGCCTTTGCGATCGGCCTGTGGGCCGGGATCCACTACATGTCCAACGAAACCAGCCTGTTCTACGGGCTGATCGCCGGCCTCTCCTTCGGTGCGGCCTTCGCCTTCGGCCAGCAGATCAAGAACCGCCTCGTCCCGCCCAAGGTGAAGACCACCGACTGGAAGGTGCAGGCCCCGGGTGCGGCCGAGTTGTCGCCCGCCCGGCTGGCGGCCCAGCAGGCGCGCAAGATCGGTGTGGAGTTCGATGACGACGAGATCCGCACCGTGGTGCGTGGCGCCAAGCGGGAGGGTATCGCCTGGAATGAGGTCAGCGACGTCACCATCCGCATCAGTGAAGGCAAGCTGCCGCAACCGCAATGGATCATCGCCGGCAAGAGCGGCGACGCCGTCAAGGGTGTGCTCGTCCCCAACGATGCCGACGGCCTGGAGGCGCTGCAGGAAGCGATGAAACAGCGCCTGCCCGGCTATGACAACGACAAGAACTATGAAACCGTGATCGCCGCCATGTCGGCCATGGAAGGCAGTTTCCATGTCTGGAGCCGCCCGGCCGCCTGAGGCTGGCTAGCGCACTGCCCCGTGCGCGCCGGCCAGCGTGGCTTCGGCCGCCAGCCGCCCCGCCAGGAAGTTCACAAACGCGCCCAGCCTGGGCGGCAAATGCCGCGTCGCCGGATAGAGCGCCCAGAGATCGCCGCAATAGCTTGTCCTGAAGGTCCACTGCGGCAGGACCTGTACGATGCACCCCGCCTCCAGTGCCGGCCGGGCGATGAAATACGGCAGGCTGGCGATGCCGTCTCGCGCCAATTTCCTTTGGCTAAACGAGAGCCAAATTCTTGGTCGGATGTTGAGAAAATAAAATACTTATCTGCGTCTTGACCAATTGCGCACCTATGGGCGATTTATGGACTGAGGCCATACATGTAACGTGTGCGCTTTCTGTCAATACTCAGAGGTGGTGATGGCAAAGGTAAGAAGGGTTCCTTACTACACAATGGACCGGAAACGCTATGTCGACCATACGGAGTTACTTCTACCGCTCTATGAGGTTGGCCTTCAAGGTTTGTCTTCTTATTTTGGCTTGCTTGCTGTAGTTGCCCCTGCAATTCAGGACACTCAGACATCGTTAAGTTACTGATGCTGCAGCCCGTCTGAACTCGCGAGGCGAGCGGTATTTCAGGGCCT